>ERZ791915.2-NODE-2-length-429153-cov-13.667304_pt1 | contig 429153 bp, 479 predicted proteins | sample MGYA00510139_ERZ791915 | MGnify/ENA primary metagenome ERZ791915 (study PRJEB30046, sample SAMN00792117) | human gut metagenome | study: EMG produced TPA metagenomics assembly of the A metagenome-wide association study of gut microbiota in type 2... | reverse complement strand
TGACTATTAAAATGTTTCCAATTTTCTTTCAAAGATACAACTTCGACACTCTTTCACATCGACAGATAATATCTTACCACTTAATTACCAACTTGTAAAGTCTTTTTTGATTTTTTTTGATTTTTTTGATTGTAAGTCTAAATATTAATCTCATTTATTGTTATTTTTTATTATTTTCTACCAATTCAACATACTTTTGATGATACATCTCTATTGTTTTTTTATTAAATGGTGCTTCTTTAGCTCTTACCATGTCAATTAGATTACCCAATTCATATTTTAATATAAAATCTAATCTGCTGGAATAATGCATTTGCTTTTTGTGATAACGATATTCCATTCGATCTAGTATTTTAAAACTTCCATTAGGGAAAACTCTTAAATCTAAATCATAGTCTATGTATTTTATTACTTTTTCATCAATTATATATGGTGTTGCTATGTTACAGTAAAAATATATTCCATAATCTTTTAATTGCCCTATTATATTGAACCATCTATCTTTATAAAAGAACATTATTGCTGGTTCCTTTGTTTTCCATACTCTTCCATCTGAATCTACTACTGTTGTTTTATTATTGCCAAAAACAATATAGTCGTCTTTTATTTCTAGTACTACTGCTTCATCCCACTGTCTATGTAATTTTCCATTATGTTTGTAACAATGTATTTCTAGTCTATCTCCTACCTTTATATCATTCATATTTATATAACCTCGTTTCAAATGTATTATACAATATTTTCATTATAATTACAATAATAATATATTTTTTTAGTTTTATGTGTTATAATTATGTTAAAGAATAGGAAGGAGAGTTAATTATGGCTTTTTTTAGTTATTTTATATTAGGCATTAAATCTATCTTTCTATATACTATTAAATTTATTAAATACTTTTTGATTGGTCTTTTTAATATAGTTATATTTATTCCTAAGTATTTTATAATTGGAATATCATTTATATTTAGTAAGAAAAAAAGAGCCACTATTAAAAATAGTGAAAACAAAAAGTTATCTTGGGCAATTATTGGTACTTCGCTTAGTGTATATTTAATTTGTGTATTTTTATTTAGCAGATGGTATGTACAAGGATTAAAAATCAAATATTTATCTGAACAAATAATTAATTCTACCGAAATAATTGAAAAAGAAACTAAAAAAGAAGAACAAACTCAGCCTACTGAGCCAGAGACTCCTAATACTGAAGAAACAAACAATAATAACGCTAATGTTTATTATCCAAATGACTATTGGGATTATATGAATGTTCCTTTTATGAATGTTGACTTTAATGAACTTTTAAAAAAGAACCCTGACACTGTTGGCTGGATTAAAGTTGAAGGTACAAAAGTTAATTATCCTGTTGTTCAATCAACAGACAATGATTATTATTTATCACATGCATTTAATAAAACTGCTAATCAAGGTGGATGGATTTTTGCTGATTATCGTGTTAATTTTAAAGACTTCGGTAAAAATACTATTATATATGGACATAATATGAATAATAAAACAATGTTTGGTTCTATTCCTAACATGTTATATAATGGCTATCTAAGTAATAGTAGTAATTATTATATTAAAATATCTACTCCTACTTCAAATAGTGTTTGGAAAGTTTTTTCTATATATACTGTTGATCCACAAACTTATTATTTAAAAACTAATTTTAAATCTGAACCTTATAGTAAATTTTTATCTACTCTAAAAAGTAGAAGTATATATAACTTTGGTATTGATGTCAGTGAAAACGATAAAATTCTTACTTTATCTACTTGTGATAATACTGGTACTAAAAGAGTTGCAGTACATGCTAAAATGATTAATATTGAATATAAATAGCTCTTAACTATTTATATTTTTTTTATTATTTTTGTTTACAAATGTTTTAAATTATGATATCATTTAGTTGTACCAATTATTAGGGGATTAGTTAAATGGTATAATAATGGTCTCCAAAACCACTGTTGGGAGTTCGATTCTCTCATCCCCTGCCATATGATATTCAAGCAAACTATTTATAGTTTGTTTTTTTTCTTTGGTACTGGATCATAAGTATATTTTTCATTAGTAAAAGGGTTACATCTTAATAATCTTTTTGTTCCTAAAAATAAACCTTTTATTAGACCATGTTCTTCTAGTGCTTCAATCATATAGTTAGAACATGTTGGTATAAATTTACAACTATCATGAGATTTAAAGGGAATACTTTGATATTTTTTTATTATTTTTATTAATATATTTTTCATTTACATCACGACTATAATTTTATCATAGTTGTTTTTATTTGGCAATTACTTCTCTCATTGTTACTTTATTTAATCTATTTAATGATACATTAAAACTTTGGTAATCAGCAGTTATTGTTCCTAATACTTCAAAGTTTGTTATTATTTTATCATAATAACTATATATTAATAATATTGTACCTATTTCTATGTTTCCTATACTTACTAAGTAAATAGCATAAAATATTATAGCATATCTAGATACTTCTATTGTTCCTAGTACTAAATATATTATTCCTTGTATTATTACATTATATTTATGATTATATTTTAGATATGATTTATTATCTTTATTGAATAGATTCATTATACTATTTATATTATTCTTTTTATTAGCTAATGAAGAATATAATTTATGTAACATGATGGTTTTATTATCCAGTGTTGATTTTCTTTTTATATTTAATTTTTGAACTAAACTTCCAGCCTTTATATATATTATTAACATTAATATTGATACTATCACTGTTGATATGAATATGGGAAAGTTAAAACTTATAAAGTAGGCATATATGATAAAGAATTCTATTATTTGAAGTATTCTAGTTACTAAGTTACATAAAAAATTACATATTATATCTATATCATTATTCAGTATATTGGTATATTCTCCTAGATTTATTTTATTTATGTTTTTGGTTTCTGATATAGTAGCATTGGTATATTCTATATATATTTTGTTATATAATGTATACCATGTTTTCTGATTTAGATAAGACCATAAGTAATAGAATAAAGATAGTAATAAAGTTATAATTATTAAATAATATCCTACTTTATAATTTGCATCTGTTACTTCTGTTATTGTTTTACTCCAAAATACTGGTATTACTAAGGCTAATCCTTGAATAAAAAGAGAAGTAATTACTTTATTAATTACTTCTTTCTTTGCCATTTTGGTTATTTTTTTTATTTGTGAGAACATTTTAATCCTCCTTTAATATAGCCACACTTTCATTTGTTATATTATGTTTTATTGCATCATCTTTATTGATATGTAATTCTGTCTTGAATGAATCATCAATTTTTATATGGACATTATCTAAGATGGTAGAGTTTACTTCTACTGTGACAATATCGTCTTCTTTTAATTTTCCTTTATCTCTAGTATTAATATGGATATGTCTATTAGCAATTATACATATATTTTCTTTTGTTATTTCTCCTTTTGGACCTATTATAGTCATTGTTTCAGAATTTTCTAAGTCTTTGGAATTTCTTACAGGAGGATTTATCCCAAAATATTCTTTATCTTCCTCTAGTACTTCTACTTGGGTATAACTTCTAGTTGGTCCTACTATTCTAACATGTTCCTTAATATTTTTATTTGTTTTTAGAGTTACTGTTTCTTCAGTAGCGAATTGTCCTGGTTGATATAAATAATTTCTTGGAGTTAATTTATATCCTTTACCAAATAATATTTCTACATCTTCATTAGTTAAATGAACATGTCTATTAGAAAGTCCTATCTTTATTTTCACTTCATTTCACCTCATTTTTATTATAATTAGATTTTCTTTTATTGTAAAGTAACCAATTTATACTTGACATATTTTTTGGTTATAGTGTAAAAATTTATTCATATATATTAATAGAAAGGGTGATATTATGAATAATGGATATTATCAAAATCCGGTTTTTCCAGGAGTAGGACTTAATAATAATACTATTCCTAATCAGCAATCTGTTCCAAGTTATGAGCAATCGCAAACCACTGTTAACCCTATTACGTCAGAACAATCTTATATTGAGAATATTCTTAGATTGAATAGAGGTAAAAAAGCTAAATTTCATGTTACTGTTCCTGGATCTGAGAAATGGCAAGATAGGGTTTTTGAGGGAATTGTTGAACAATCAGGAAGAGACCATATTATTGTATCTAATCCTACTACTGGAGAATGGTACTTAATACTTATGATTTATCTTGATTTTGTTACTTTTGATGAATCAATTAATTTTATTAAAGACTTTACATAAATAATACGATATTTGTATTATTTTTTCTTTATCTATTTTTGATATTGAAAAATTTATATTATTTTGATATAATTTGTTTAGGATGTGAGTTTATGGAAGGCTTAATGATTTGTATTTTTATTATTATTGTTCTTGCTTGTGCTATAGCTGTTTTTTATGCTACTATATATAATAAATTTCAAGAATATATTATTAGAATTAACGAAGTTGAAAGTATGATTGATACTTATTTGAGAAATAAATATGATTTAATTAATAAGAGTATTCCTATTATAAAAGGTAATATTAAGAGTGAGAAAGAAATATTTGGAGAAATTGTTAAGCTTAGAAGTAGAAAGATTGGTAATTTTGAATTATATAGAATTCTTACTAGAGCTTCAAATGAACTTAATGAATTAAGAACAGAATATAATGATATTGATAATAGTAATGAAATTAAAAAGATAACTAAACAAATTGATGATATTGATATTAAAATAGATAATGCTATAGAATATTATAATGATAATATTACTATTTATAATTCTTTATTAAAAAAATTTCCTAGTAATATAATTGCTACTTTTGGTAAATATAAAGAAAAACTTTTCTTTGATAGAAAAGATATGAATGATGATGATTATGACGATTTTAAGTTATAATCTTTTTATTTTGTTAATATAGTTATTATTAAATCTAGAGAAAGAAGTATTATGAATAGATAGGTTACTTCTCTAGGTATTTGTTTTATTATTTTATCTAGAAATGGTTTTAATATATATGTTATTGTTAGACCATATAGTCCCCATATAGGCATATATTCTAAACATATATATTTTCCAATATTATATTTTTTACTAGTATAGTTCCACATATCTATTCCAAATATTAAATGACATAAATGACCACAAGTGAATTCTACTAAGGTAAATGCTATGGTATATAATATAAATGATATTATTAATTTTATTATTTTATTGGTATGAATTTTATTTAATATATATTTATTTATTAATAATAAAGATAAGCCTCCTACTCCATATACTAAGGTTATGGGGCCTACTAAAACACCGCTTGGTTTTAAAATGGTATTTTTAAAAAGAGTGCTTTCTATTATAAAGCCTAGTAATGAATATAAGAAAAAAGAGTTTATATAGTACATATTATCACCAATAATATGGTACCTATATTTTACTCTTTTATACTATTTTACAGTGAAATCTATTTCTTTTAGATTATGTTCTTTTAAGAATTTATTTGTTTTAGAAAATGGTCTACTACCAAAGAAACCATAATTACATGAAAATGGGGATGGATGAGAAGATTCTAAAACTAAATGTTTAGGATTGGTTATTAAACTCTTTTTACTTTTAGCAAAATTTCCCCATAGGATAAATACTACTGGCGTATCTTTTTCATTTATCTTTTTGATGATGGCATCAGTAAAGTTTTCCCAACCTAAATTTTTATGAGAGGCTGGCTTATCTTTTTCTACAGTTAAAACAGAATTTAATAGTAATACTCCTTCTTTAGCCCAACATGTTAAATCACCTTTATCAGATATAGGAATATTTAAATCACTATTTAATTCTTTATAGATATTTTTTAGTGATGGTGGTAATTTAACACCAGGATTTACTGCAAAGGCTAACCCATTAGCCTCTCCTGTTCCATGATATGGATCTTGCCCTAGTATTACTACTTTGACATCATCATAGTCAGTTAATGATAGTGCTCTTAATATATAACTTTTGGGTGGATAGATTGGTCTTTCTTTATATGCTTTATTTATATATAATACTATTTTCTTAAAATAATCTTTATGATATTCTTCTTCTAATATTTCATCCCATTTATTTCCTACTAACTGCATAATTATTCTCCTTCTTATTTTTTATATTCTTCTGTTGTTGGACAGTTATTACCAGAAGATGCTTCTACTTTGTATGTTACCTTATTAGAAGTAATTCCATTATCATCTTTTATATTTGATTTTACTTTAGTTATTGTTATTTGACAAGCACTCATATCTTTTGTTGTATCTCTAGGATCTAATACTACTTTTTTATCTTTATTGTTAGGATCAACGTCTGATACGGTAAGCATACCAGTATTAGCAAGTGTTCCTAAAGTTGTTGCTATAGTATTATTATTTATTTTACAAGCATAACTTCCATATTTAGTTCTATTTGACAAATCACCATATTCACACTCTTCATAATATGTTTTAGCAGATGTTACAATGTTTTTTACTAGTAGTTGATATGATGCTTCTTTACTTTTGGTCATTGTATCTATTATATTTGGTACTATGAGAACTGCTATTAAAGCAATTAATATTATTACAGCTAATAGTTCTATTAGGGTAAATCCTTTTCTATTCATACTTATATCACCTTAAGTTAATTATAATATAAATATTATTTTTTAACAAGGCTTTATTCAGCATATTTATCTTTTACTAGTATTATGTCATCTCCTATTTTGGCTATTTGTTTCCAATCTAATTCATATTCTTCACGACTTGATAATCTTTTCATCTTTTTCTCCTCTAAAATAAGAGACTTTATATTTCCTTCGGCATTTATGATAACATCTATAATTAAACCTAATCTTTTACCTGTTGTCATATTTATTATTTCTTTTGTTTGTAAATCAGATAATCTCAATTTATATCACCTAGTTAAGTATATGCTTATTTAATATTCTTCTTGATAGTATTAATGGCATTTTTTTCAATACGAGATATTTGGGCTTGTGATATTCCTAATTCTTCCGCTATTTCCATTTGGGTTTTACCTACTATAAAGCGGTCTTTTAGGATATTTAGTTCTCTTTTTTTTAAATTTTTCATTGCTCTATCTAGTGCTAATCTATTATCTAAACCATATTCATCTTCTTTTACTGCTATTTGATCATAAAGATATATGGTATCTCCTCCATCATTATATATTGGTTCATACATACTTACTGGTTCTTTTAAGGAATCTAGAGCAACAGATATTTCATATTCTGTTACTTTTAATTTTTCTGCTATTTCTTTATTAGTAGGTTCTTTTCCACCAACTGATAATTCTTCTTTTAGTTTTAATGTTTTATAGGCTAAGTCTTTTATACTTCGAGATATTCTAAGAGTATTATTATCTCTTAAGTATCTTTTTATTTCTCCTTCAATCATTGGGCAAGCATATGTTGATAATTTTACATCATAAGATGTATTGAAGTTGTCAATTGCTTTTACTAAACCTAAACATCCTACTTGAAATAAGTCATCAAGATTATCTACTTTACCAGTAAATTTTCTTAAAATACTTAAAACTAATTTTAAATTACCATTTATTAAGTCTTCTCTAGCAAAGGGATCTCCTTCATTCATTTTTTTAAATAGTTCTAACATTTCTTCATTTGTTAATACTTTTATATTCGCAGTATTCACACCAGTTATTTCTACTTTATGGCGTGACATATTAAAAATTCTCCTTTCATATTCATTATGAATACTTAAGAAGAATTTTATTCATTTTATTTATTTTTATATATTTCTAATATTTCTTTAAATCTTTCTGGTACTGGAGCAGTAAATTCCATATACTCTTTTGTTGTTGGATGAACAAAGCCTAATTTTTCAGCATGTAACATTTGTCCAAAATCTTTATCTATTAATTTTTTATAACCATAGACGGGATCATTTACGACTGGATGGCCTATATAATTTAAATGTACTCTTATTTGATGAGTTCTTCCTGTTTCTAGTTTACATCTTATTAAAGTGGCAGTATTATATCTTTCTAATACTCTGATATGAGTTACTGCATCTTTAGAATTTTCACTGGTTACAGCCATTTTCTTTCGATTATTTTTATCGCGACCGATCGGAGCATCAATAGTAGCGGTATCTTCAAGAATTACGCCTTCTACTAAGGCTATGTATTCTCTTACTACTTCTTTTTTAGCAATGGCGTCCGCTAAAATATTGTGAGCTTTATCATTTTTAGCTACTAATAATAATCCTGATGTATCAGCATCTATTCTATGAACTATTCCTGGTCTAATACTTGTATTTACAGTACTTAAATTATTAGTATGATACATTAGAGCATTTACTAATGTTCCTGTATAATTACCAGGAGCGGGATGAACTACCATACCACTTGGTTTATTTACGACAATTAAATCATCATCTTCATAATAAATATCTAGAGGAATATTTTCTGGTACTATATCTACTTCTTCACTATATTCTTCTATATCAATAGTATCATTTTCTTTTAATATATAACTTGATTTTATTTGCTTACTATTTACTAATACATTACCATTTTCAATCATCTTTTTTATCTTGCTTCTTGTATATTCTGTATTATCTGTTAAATATTTATCTATTCTAATACCTACATTGTTTTCATCTATTATCATTTTTGTTACCTCCTGTATTTTCTATTAGTAAGAGAAATACTCCTACTACAATTAGAGAATCTGCTATATTAAAGATTGGAAAATTATAACTTCCTAATTTTATAGATATGAAATCTACAACATAGCCTCTTACTATACGATCAATTAAATTACCAAGTGAACCTCCTATTATTAATGAGAAAGCTATGATATTTAATTTTCCATCTACTTTATTTTTCTTAATATAATATAATAATATTCCTATTATAAGAATAGCTACTACTATTAAGAAAATTCTTTTACCAAGTAAAATACTGAATGCTGCTCCAGTATTGTTAGTATATATTATATAGAAAAAGTTCTTTATAATAGTTATTACTTCATTAGGTTCTAGTAATTTAATTATTAATATTTTAGATATTTGATCAATTACTAGAAATATTATTGATAGTATTATTATTGTTGTCATTTTATTCTCCTATTTCCATATGCATGTATCTATAGCATAATTACTATCTAATGAGTTTTTGTATTCAGCAGTTAAACAATTTAATGCATTTTTATTTACTTTATAGCAATAGACATAATCAGAATCACGGTATACTTCGACTATTTTGGTGGTCTTTTCACATGTAGCATTTTTATTACCTGGATTTATATAATCTTTTTCTTCTATTATTTGGTCATCTATTAAATCTTTTATGGATATTTTACCTTCGTATACTGTTACAGATAAACTTTGATTATTTTCTGTTTTAGTAGCGGTCTTTTTTTCGTTAAATGCTATCTTATCACTATTTAATGTTACATAACTATCTATGCTTTTGGATAACTCATTTAAAAACATTCCCTCTGTTTTTAATTTACTTTCTTTATATATATTTGTTATACTTGGCACTGCAAATGTCAATATTATTCCTAATATTACTATTACTGCTAATAACTCTATTAGAGTGAACCCTTTTCTATTCATACTATTTCCTCCACTTATATATTATCATAAATGACTATTTTTATCAAGGAAGTGAATAAAATTGACTTGATATTTTAATTATTTATATATATAATTATTATAGGTGGTAGAATGAAGCTGTTATATAATAATAAAGATATTGATTTATATGAATGTAAAAGTTTTTTTTCTAGATTAAAGGGATTTATGTTTACTAGAAATATTGATAAAGCTCTTTTATTTGATAAATGTAATAGCATTCATACTTTTTTTATGAAAGAGAATATTGATGTTATTATGTGTGATAATGATAATAAGGTTTTATTTGTTTATAAAGATTTAACTAAAAATAAAATTATACTTCCTAAAAAAGGAGTTAGAAAGGTATTTGAAACTCCTAGTGGGTATTTTGATATTAAGATTAATGAAAGGATGATGATTAAATGAATATTGCTATAATTGGTACTGGTGCATATGGTATGGCACTTGCTAGTGTTTTTTATAATAATAAATGTAAAATTAAAATGTGGACTAATAGTGAAGAAGAAAAAAATATATTACTTAAAAATGGGAAGAGTGATAAAGTAGATTTTATGATTCCTAGGGATATTGTTATTAGTACTGATATGAAAGATGTTGTAGATAGTGCTGAACTTATCATGATTGCTATTCCGGCTAAGTTTTTGGATAGTACTAGTAAAGAGTTAAAAAAATATTATAATAGTAAACAAGTTATTTGTATTGCCTCTAAGGGGATTGAACAAAATACTTGTAGATTTTTATATGATGTAGTTAGAGAGAATATTAATACTAATAATATTGCTATTATTTCTGGTGGTACTTTTGCAGTTGATATTGTATATAAGGTTCCTATTGGTCTTACTCTTGCTACTAGAAGTAATACTGCTAGAGATGTTTTATTAAAATATATGCAAAATGATTATGTTAAGTTAAGACATACTAGAGATATTGTTGGTACAGAGATTTGCGGAGCTATTAAGAATGTTATTGCTATTGCTTCAGGTATGTTAGATGGTATGGGATATCCTATATCTACTAGTAGTATGTTTATTACTGAATCACTACATGATATTAAGGCACTTATTAAGGCTCTTGGTGGAAATAAAAAAACTATTCTTTCTTTCGCAGGTTTTGGAGATCTTTTACTTACTTGTACTTCTGTTAAAAGTAGAAATTATACTTTAGGAAAAATTATTGGTGAAGGTAAAAGTAAGGAAGAAATTAATAAATATATTGAAAGCACTACTATTGAGGGATTATATACTCTTAAATCTATTAAGAAATTATTAAGAAATAAAAAGATTAAGATGCCTATTATTGATCTTATTTATGATATTATTATTAATGATAAAGAGCCTAGTGAACTTAAAAGATTTTTAATTGAAAAAGAATAAAAGTAGTTAGTTACTATCTATGTAACTAGCTACTTTTTCTATGGTATTGTTAAAATTATTATAATCTGTTTCAAACCATACTACTGGTAATTGATGATTAAAGAAGGTATACTGTCTTTTAGCATAATGTCTAGAGTTTTGTTTTATTTTTTCAATTGCTTCTTCTTTAGTACCATTACCATCTAAATAATTATATAGTTCACGATAGCCAATAGCATTTAGTAATGGCTTGGATTTTATACCTTTGTCGTAGAAGGATTTTACTTCTTCGAGTAAGCCTTGACTTATCATTTCATCTACTCTTTTATTTATTTTATCATATAATACTTGTCTATCTGTAGTAAGCCCAATAAAGATTACATTATATAGTAATTTATTGGTTTTATTTTTATTTATTGATTCGTTATTTTCTTTATAATAATTGATTGCTCTTATTAATCTACGACGATTGTCTTTATCTATTATGATATCTTTATCTAACTTTTTTAATTCTTCATATAGTTCTTCATTAGTTAAGTTGTCATAAGTATTAGTACTTTTTTCTTCAGATAATTTGTAATCATATAGTGCTGCTTTTATATAAAGGCCTGTTCCTCCTACTAGAATGGGTGTTTTATTTCTGCTTTGAATGTCTTTTATTTTTTCACGGCAATCTTTTTGATAGTGATAGATGGTATATTCTTCGGTTACTTCTTTAAAATCTAATAAGTGATGAGGAATACCTTCTTTTTCTTCTTCTGTTACTTTAGCACTACCTATATCTAATCCTTTATATACTTGAACGGCATCAGCATTTATTATTTCACCATCATATTTTTTGGCTAGTTCAATACTTAACTTTGTTTTTCCTACTGCTGTCGGTCCTGTTATGACAATTATTTTATGCATATTGTCCTCCTTTTTAAAGAAAAGAAGATTTTTATTTTATCTTCTTCTTTTGGTTATTTTGATTAAATGAATAATCTTCTACTTTTCTTAAACCTAGTTCTATTTCTTTTAGTTCATTAGCTCTTCTTAATTCTAAGGATAAATATTTTAGTACTTCGATATTTTTGTTGTTTTCTCTTAAGGCTAATGTTAAATTTCTCATTACATCTGTTTCATATGACATAATATCACCCCACTTGCCACTTATAATAGCATAATCTATGGTGTATGTCAAACATATTTTTAATTTAGAGACTTATTATTAAGGCTCTAAATTATTATAGAAAGACCTTAGGCTTTCTATAACACGAAAGAGACCTTAGGCTCTGAAGTATCTTAAACACTTCTTTTAAACATTTTTTCTATTTCATATATGGTAAAATGAATTATCGTTGGTCTACCATGAGGGCAATTATAGGGATTATTACACTTTCTTAATTTGTTTATAATTTCTTCTTGGGCCTCTTTGGTTATTCTAGTATTGGCCTTGACACTCATTTTACAACTTACTAACTTGGCTAGATTATCTCTAAACTTTCCTAGTGTAAAGTCTTTACCTTTAGATAGTATTTCTTCAAATATTCTTCTTACTATCTCTTCTTCTCTTCCTTTTGGTACCCAGGTTGGATGAGATATTACTCTAAAGGAATTAATACCAAATTCTTCTATTTCAAAATTTAATTCTTCCATTATATTTAGATTTTCTTTTATTTTGATATATTCATTATTGGGTAATGTTATTACTATTGGTACTAATGGAGAGATGATATCGTTATTAGGATGTGATAATAAGTAATAATTTCGTTCATAGTTTACTCTTTCTTCTGCAGCATGCTGGTCAATTAGATAGATTCCTTTTTCATTTTCACAAACGATATAGGTTCCTAAGGCTAGTCCAATTGGATATAACTCTGGTAATTTGTCATGAACTATCTCTTCAGCATAATCTTCTTTTTCTTCTTCATTATCATACTCGTTATTTGGTTCTTCAACAAAGTTAACTAGATTATTTAATATTTCTTTATTTTCATCTGGATATATTTTTTCTTCTTCTTTTGGTGCTATGTTATTTCTATCTAGATTCAAGGTTAAATTTTTATATGTTATTTCTGGTCCTTCTTCTTTGGTTTCTATCTTTGGTATTAGTATTTTCTTCTTGATAGTACTTGTTATGGTATCTTCGATTAGAACTTTTAAATCTTCAAAATTACTAAACTTGATATCTTGTTTGGATGGATGAATATTGACATCAATTAGGGATGGATCGGCATTTATATTTATAACAACAATTGGATAACGAGTGTCTTCTTTAAATGAAGAATAGGCATCATTAATTATTTTATTTAGATATTGATTTTTGATTACTCTATTATTAACAAGAATAGTCATGTGATTTCTATTTGCTCTTGTTACTTCAGGTAGGGATATATAACCTGCTAGTTCATAGTCATCATTGGCATTTTTTATCTCTAACATTCTTTTAGCAACATCCAAGCCATAGATTGATTTTATTACTTTTAATTGATTACCGCTACCATCGGTATTTAGGATTTCTTTATCGTCATTAGTTAGTCTAAACTTGATACTTGGATATGATAAGGCCATTTTATTGACATATTCGACAACATTTGCTAGTTCGGCATAAGGACTTCTTAAGTGCTTTAGTCTGGCAGGGGTATTATAGAACATACTAGTTACGGTTATTTGAGTACCTATTCTTGCTTCAGAATTTGTTACTTTCTCTATTTTACCTCCTTTGATGTGAACCATTGTTCCTACTTCTCCATCACATGTTTTTAATATGACATCTGATACAGCGGCGATTGATGGAAGAGCCTCTCCTCTAAAACCTAGGGAAGATATATTCCATAAGTCATCATCGGTATATAATTTACTAGTTGCATGTCTTTGAAAAGCTAATGGAGCATCTTCTCTATTCATACCGATACCATTATCTGTTACGATAATTTCACGGATGCCGGCTTCTTTTAAGTCTATTTTAATATTTGTTGCTTTGGCATCAACGGAGTTTTCTACTAATTCTTTTACTATTGATACGACTTTTTCTACTACTTCTCCTGCTGCTATTTTATTTGATAGTAGTTCATTCATTACTCTTATTTTATTCATTGTTTACCTCAATCATTTTATATGGTTTATCCATATTTCCTTCTTTTTTATAGATAGCTATTTCTCTTCCTTTATGGTCTATTAGTAATGATAATTCTGAATTAAAAAAGATGGGAAGAGACATACCATTTTGTACTTTCTTTAGGGTATCTCCCTCTATTACTGTTACGGGAATATTTGATAGTACTTCTCTTATGGTAAGTAATTTATAGTTGTCATTTTGAATATCTTCTAGTGTATAGGAGTCTTCTAGTGAAAAGATTCCTTGCTTTGTTCGTACTAGATTTTTCATTGTTCCATAGGTATTTAAGTCATAAGCTATATCTCTAATTAGACTTCTTATATATGTTCCTTTGCTCACTTTACATTTTATTTTGAACTCAATGGTATTAGTTAGATACTTGGGGTCTTCTAGTAAATCTAAGGAGTATATTTCTACTTCTTTACTAGGTGGAGTTACTGGTATATTGCTTCTTGCATATTCATAGAGTTTTTTCCCTCCTACTTTGACTGCTGAATACATGGGTACTTCTTGAAGATATTTGGTAGTATATTTTTTTAGTGTTTTCTCGATATCTTCTTTAGTTACTTTGGGAATATTTCTTTTTATTTCTGTTCCTGTTATATCTAACATATCTGTTTCATAACCTAGTATGACTTCTGCTACATATTCTTTGGTCTCTGATGTTAGTAGTTCTGCTACTTTTAAGGCTTTGCCTATCGGTACTATTAGAACTCCTTCTGCTAATGGGTCTAATGTTCCAGTATGGCCTACTTTTTTGGTATTGAACTTTTTAGATACGATATTTACGATATCTCTACTTGTATAATCTTTTGGTTTATTTACTACTAATACTCCATTCATTGATTCTCTTACCTACTTCCTCTAGTACTTGTTTTTTTATTTCTTCATAAGGCATCTTTACTGTTACACCAGCAGCATTAATATGGCCTCCGCCACCAAATACTTTTACTATTTCATTTACATTAATATGTTTACTACGAAGTGATACTCTTATTTCTTCTTTATACTTTCTTAAGAATATTGATACTTCTATTCCTTCTATTTCTAGAGGGATATTTACTAGAATACCACAGTCATTTTGGTCTACTCCAGTATTTATCATATCTTCTTCTGTTATATATGATATAGCTACTTTTCCGTTATAATAGAACTCTAAATTATCTAGAGCTATCTTTTTAATATTAAACTGATTTATAGTTATTGTTCTTAAGGTTTTATCATAAAGAAGAGATATATTTACTATTTTACTTAAGTCTTCAGTCATGGCAAAAGTACTTGGTAAAACATCTTGATGTGAGAAACCACCTGTATCAGTAAGTAAGCCAGTCATTAGTGGCTCTCCTAGTTCTTTTGTTATCTCGATATTTAATTCTTTTATTATTTCATATACTATCTGACAGCAGGCTGGTCGCTCTTTAACTAGATTTTCATCTCCATATTTAGTATTACTGATATGATGGTCAATTACATATTTTCTCTTTACTCTATTTAAAATATCACTTGGATCATTTACTCTATCTATGTTAGCAGTATCTAATATAATAGCGGTATCATAATCTTTACTACTTTCTTCTTTAATATCTTGAAAGCCCTCTAGAAAGTTAAATCTTTTGGGTGGCTTATTAATTACTATATCTACTTCTTTATCTAATTTCTTTAAGGCGTGATACATAGCTAAAGTACTACCAATAGCATCACCATCGGGATTATTGTGACAAAGTAAAACAATATTATTGCTACTTTGTATTTTGTCAATAATATTGTTCATACTTACTCCTCCTTATTTATTTCATCAATTATCTTTTCTATCTTGTTACCATATTCAATTGATTCGTCATAAACAAATGTTAACTCAGGCATTTTTCTTATTTCTACTTCATCAAATAGTTTACCACGAATAAAGGAACTTGCTCTATTTAATGCTTTAGTTACTTTTTCTCTATCAGTGTCTATTAGATTAGTAAAATATACTTTAGCATAAGATAAGTCATTTGTTATATCAACTGCGGTTATGGTTACAAATTTGATATCATCATCTTTTACTTCTTCATTTATTATTTTCGATATTGCTTCAGTAAAGATGTGTCCTAATCTATCTAATTTTACACTCATAATTATCTCCTTTTATTTTGCTTTTTTAGTTTTACTTTTTTCTAAACCTAATTTATATCCTTCTAGATAGGCTGCGCATTCTCTAACCGCTTCAGGTAATTCTTCAAAAACAATATTTTCATCTTGTGCATCATTATAACCAATCATCCTTAGCGAATCATCAGTATATTTTTTTTCTGGAATTGATACTGCTAATGTTCTACTTGCTAACGCTGTATATCCATAGTGGTATGATACTAAATTATACTTTCCAGTTATTCCTTCTATATTATAAAAATTTCCTTCTGTGAATAACCCCGCTAATCTATCCTGTTTTCCTTTTTCAATTAGTATAGGATTATTTCCACTAGTATTTAATTTATTCATAGCTTTTTCTTTATCTCTTTTTTCTCTAAAATCTTTATCTGTTTGATATTGTGAAATAGATGCTGCACTTATCTTTACATAATCACTTTTCCTACGATTTATGCTAATTTCTGTTTCTCTCATATTATTCCTACTTTCTTAAATTTTTATTATTATTTAATAATTCTTCTAATGCTTTTTTATATCCTAGTAAATACTCTCTATTTTCTTTTATTTCTATAGGTAGATCCGCTAATGATATACCACTTTTAGCATCATTATATCCTATTTCTTCAATAGTTGCCATTCTCTTGACATCTGGATATTTTAGTTGAATAGCAATTTTTTCAGTTCCTAAAGTATAATATCCATAATAGTATGAACGTTCATCACCAGTTAAATTTACACCATCTCTACTACTTTTTCTAGGAGCTATTAAACTAAAATTATATGGTTTAGCAGATAATCTATCTATAATTCCTTCTTTAGTATACTTTTTAGTTCCTCTCGTTTGATATTCTTTTTGTGCTTTAGCTTTATTTCTATCTTCTGTAATAAAATGTACTGCTAATATTTCGCTATACTCTTTTCTTGTACAATTTGGTACACGACTTCCTAGTTTTTCAGAACTAAATTCATTTCTCATATTATTCTACTTCCTCACTTCTTTTAGTTCATATGCTTCAATTATATCTTTTTCTTTAATATCATTAAAGTTTTCGATAGTTATTCCACATTCTAAACCTTGTTTTACTTCTTTGGCTTGATCTTTTTCACGAGCTAGAGTAGCAATTATGCTATCATTTACTACTACACCATCTCTTATTACTCTAGCTTTTGCCCCTCTTTTTATTACTCCTGATGTTACATAAGAACCCGCTATGGTACCGACTTTAGAGAACTTAAATAATTTTCTTACTTCAGCTTCTCCTAATACAACTTCTTCATATTCTGGTTCTAATTTTCCTTTTAAAGCAGCTTCCATTTCTTCTACTACTTTGTAAATAATATCATATAATCTTATATCTACACCTTTATCTTTAGCAGTTTCAGATATTTTATGATCTGGTCTAATATTGAAACCGATGATAATAGCATTTGATGCTTCTGCTAATACAACATCACTTTCAGAAATGGCACCAATACCACTTCTGATAACATTTATTTTCATGCCTTCAATGTCTAGTTTTAGTAATGAATTTTTTACTGCTTCTTCACTACCTTTAACATCAGCTTTTAATATAATATTTATTTCTTTTTCACCAGCTTCTTTTCTATTAAATAGATCTGCTAATGAAGCCTGTGTTTTTGGTTTATTTTTCTTTTCTTTTTCTATTTCTTGTCTTTGTTCTGCTACCTTTTTAGCTTTCTTTTCACTTTCAAAAGCCATAAACTTATCTCCTGCTGATGGGCTTTCTGGTAATCCTGTTATAGATACTGGCATTGATGGAAGAGCTTCAACTAAGTTTTCACCTTTATCATTTTTAAGAGTTCTGACACGTCCTGATATTGTACCTACGACAATTGGATCTCCTAGTCTTAAAGTACCATTTTGGATAAGTAAGTTAGTTACTACACCACTTGCTTTATCTAATTTAGATTCAATTACTGTACCAATAGCATAACGATTTGGATTAGCTTTTAATTCTCCCATTTCACTTAGTAATAAAATTCTTTCTAGAAGATCTTCTATTCCTTCACCAGTTACTGCTGAGATATTAACAAACATGGTATCTCCACCCCAAGCCTCTGGTTGTAAGCCATTAGCGGACATTTCTGTTAATACTCTTTCAACATTAGCTGTAGGTTTATCTATTTTATTTACTGCTACTATGATTGGTACACCAGCTGCTTTAGCATGATCAATTGCTTCCTTAGTTTGTGGCATAACGCCATCGTCTGCTGCTACAATAATAATTACGATATCAGTTATTGATGCACCTCTAGCACGCATCTCAGTAAAAGCTGCATGTCCTGGAGTATCAATAAAAGTTATCTTTTTGCCATTATAATCTATTTGATAAGCACCAATGGCCTGAGTTATTCCTCCAGCTTCACCACTTGCTACATTAGTTTTTCTAATAGTATCTAAAAGGGTTGTTTTACCATGGTCTACATGTCCCATTATTGTTACTACTGGTGGTCTTTCTATTAAGTCTTCTTCCCTATCTACTATTTCTAATTCTTCAAAATTAACCTCATCCATAGTACTTTCTTTTTTTAATGTTTTATTGAAGTCCGCTACTAAGATTTCAGCAGTATCAAAATCTAGAGAAGCATTAATATTTACTAGCATACCTAAAGCCATCAATTTTTTTATTAATGTTGCTGCTGGTACATTTAAGGCTCCTGCTAATTCTGCTACAGTCATATTTTCTTTGTAGGCTACTACATCATCACTATTAGTATTAGTATTTGATTGTAGTTTTTCTTTATGTTTGTACATTTCTTTTCTTTTAGCCCTAAAATCATTCTTTTTGATATCTTTTTTGATAGAATTCTTTTTCTTGTGTACTTCTTCCTTATCATTTGATGTTATCTCTTCTAGTTCTTCTTCATAAGAATCAGCAAAGTCTTCAATTTCTTCTTCTAGTTCTTCAACTTCCTCTTCTTCATCCATATTTGCTATTTCATTATCTAGCATAATTATATCATCATCAGATAACATATCTTCTTCATTAGATACTTTAATATCTAGAGTTTGACATAACTTTAATATTTCCGATACTTTCTTTCCAACATCGTTTGCATATTCGGATACATTCATCATATGTATCACCTCCTATTTTATTATTTTTTCTATCTCTTCATAAACAGTATCATCTATCTTTACTTCTAATGCACGTTCTAATATTTTTTTATCTTTAGCTAAGTTTAAGGCGTTTATATCTTTCTTAATATAAGCACCACGGCCATTTGCTTTACCAGTTAAATCAGGAAAAATATGTCCTTCTTTATCTCTTACTATACGAAGTAATTCACTTTTAGGTAGTTGTTCTTTAGTTACAACACATCTACGTAATGGAACTTTTTTCATTTTATTTCTCAGATGCTTCCACTTCTTCAGCATTTTCTTCATTAACAGCTGACTGACTTTTTACTTCGATTTTGTAATGTGTAAGACGGGAAGCTAATTTTACATTTTGTCCTCTCTTACCTATTGCTAGAGATAAATTGTTGTCACCAACTACTGCTAATGCTTCTTTCTTGTTTTCATCTTTAATTGTTACTTTAATATCTTTAGCGGGACTTAAAGCATTAGTAATAAATTTAACTGGATCTTTATCATATAATATTACATCTATTTTTTCACCATTTAATTCTTTTAAAACGGCTGCTATTCTTCTTCCTTTTTCACCTATTACAGCACCAATTGGATCTACATTATTATATTCAGTATAAACAGCTATTTTAGTTCTACTTCCGGCATCTCTAGCTACTGAATATAACATTACTGTGCCATCATTTAATTCTGGTACTTCTATTTCTAATAATCTTTTTACAAAGCCATAATGACTTCTAGAAAGCATAATAAATGGTCCTTTTGGTCCAAGTTCTAGTTTTGATACATATACTTTTACTGATGAACCCATAACTAGTTTTTCACCTGGTATTATTTGATCTTTTGGTAAAATACCACTTGCTCTTCCTAAGTCAACAAAGTAATTTTTTTGGTCTTCTCTTGATAATGTTCCAACCATTAATTCACCATCTTTATCTTGGAATTCTCCTGATATGCTTTGTTTTTCTGCTTCTTTTACTCTTTGAACAACGATTTGTTTAGCAGTTTGAGCTGCTACTCTACCAAAATCTTTAAGTGGTAATTCTTTATCTTTAATAGTATCACCAAGTTCAATTCCTTCTACTTCTTTAGAAGCATCCTCTAATGATATTTCTAAGTCAGGATTTTCTACTGTTTCTACTACTGTCTTATATGAATAGATTCTAATATCTCCTGTTACATCATCAACTTTAGCCATAACATTAGTTAATCCTTCATTTTTCTTGTAAGCTGCAGCCATAGCTTGTTCCATAGCTTCAACAACTATACTCTTATCTATTTTCTTTTCTTCAGCGATAGCATTTAATGCCTTCATAAATTCTTTCATTTGTTTTTGATTCATTTTTATCTTCCCTTCTCCTTTGTCGATACATCTAAAGTGTATGATTCTTTTATAGGATCTTCTCTATCTAGTATTGGATTGATAATATTTGTTACTTCAACACATTTATCTATATCAATTATTTCATCACGATCTATTACGATTCTTAGATATAAATTATTATCTTCCTTTTCTAGATTTATGGAGTCTATTCTTACTCCTACTTCTCTGACTGGTCCTTCAAGCATTTCTCTTATTTTTTCTTCTACTGTCATATTTCCTCCTAATTAATATATATAAAAGAGTGGATTTTTATGCCACTCTTTCTTCAAGACAGTTATATTATAGCACATGTTTATAGTAAATACAAGGTATTTTTTTGTTTTTTAATGACTGATTCTTAAATATGGAGACATACTTGGCTCCATATTTCTCTTTGAAGACACTTAGGCTTCAAAGATGAGTGGGAAACCTTAGGTTCACACTCTATATGTAAAGATAAAATTTACCATTTGCTTTTTTAACAAAATTATTGTATAATTATTAGGCAGTGGTTATTCTTTTAAAATTCAATATATTAAATTTTTATTTTTTAACGAGAAAAAATATTTTGAAAGGAGAAATTAAATGAATACAAAAATTATTCCCCTAGGAGGACTTGGGGAAGTTGGCAAAAACATGTATACTGTTATGCATGGTGATGAAATTATTATTGTCGATTCTGGTGTTATGTTTCCGGATGATGACTTACTTGGTATTGATTATGTTATACCAGACTATACATTTTTAAAAGAAAACGAAAGTAAAATTAAGGCTTTAATTATTACGCACGGACATGAAGATCATATTGGTAGTATTCCTTTTCTTTTGCAATCGGTTACTATTCCAAAGATTTATGCTCCCGCTAATGCTAAAGAGCTTATTGATAAAAAATTAGATGAAAGAAATATTGTCTACAAAGACATGGTTGTTTATGATGAAGGCACTGTAATTAAAACTAAATATTTTAATATTGAATTTTTTAGAACAACCCACTCGATACCTGATTCTCATGGTCTTGCAATAGAGACTCCTGATGGTACTATTGTTATGACTGGTGACTTTAAGTTTGATATGACTCCTATTGGACCAATGGCTAACTTACATAAGATGGCAAGAATTGGTGAAAAAGGTGTTAGTGTACTTATGAGTGACTCTACTAATGCAATGAGTCCTGGCACTTCTCTTAGTGAGAGTGTTGTTGATGAAAACTTAAAAGAAATTTTCTCTACTTATACTAGTAATAGAATTATTCTAGCCACTTTTGCTTCAAATGTTTATAGAATTAAACATATTATTGAAACTTGTAAAAAGAATAATAGAAAAATTGCTTTATTTGGTAGAAGTATGGAAAACATGGTTGATATTGCTCTTAAGTGTGGTTACTTTGAGGATAAGAGTATTATTATTACTGCGGAAGAGGCTAATCATTTAAAACCTGGTGAAGTATGTTTACTTTGTACTGGTAGCCAAGGTGAACCACTAGCAGCTCTATCTAGAATTGCTGCTGGTACACATAGACAAATTAGTTTGATGCCTAATGATATAGTAGTATTTTCTAGTTCCCCTATTCCAGGTAATACGGCTTCTGTATCAAGAACTATTAATAAGCTTTATAAAAAAGGTGTTAAGGTATTTACTAATACAATGAGTGAAATTCACTCTTCAGGGCATGCTAATCAAGAAGAACTTAAACTTATGATTAGATTATTTAAGCCTAAATACTTTGTTCCTTACCATGGTGAATTTAGAATGCTTAAAAAACATACAGATTTAGGTGTTATGTGTGGCATTCCAAGAAGAAATACTTTTGTCTTAGAAAATGGTGATGTTCTTGCTCTTGATAAAGGACAGTTATATAAAGATGGTAAAGTACAAGCTGGTGAAGTTTATGTCGATGGCTCAAGAATTGGTGATGTTGGGTCTGCAGTTATAAAGGATAGAATTCTTATGAGTACTAATGGTATTCTAGTTATTATTGCTAATATCGATATTGAGCATAAGATTCTTTTAGGTAGTCCTGCAATTACTACTAGAGGTTATATACTTGTTAATGAAAATACTGATTTAATTAAGGAAATTCAGCATAATGCAGAAATTATTATTAATAAGGAACTTAAAAAGAAATTCTTTAACTTTAATGATATGAAGTCAGAAATTATTAATGGTCTTATGCCAATTCTTTCAGATAAGACTGGTAGAGTTCCTATTATCTTACCTATTGTTATGGGCATTAAAACGCATACTAAAGAAGATGATAACAATAGTAAAAAAGATGTTCAGTCTAAGAAAGTTATTAATAAGAAAGAAATTCCTAATAAAAATAAATAATTATATAATTAAAATAACTATTACCCTGGGAATGGATAATAGTTATTTTTTTATTTACTAATTGGAGTAAATATATTTTTATATTTTAAAAACAAAAACATAAATTAAAAACAAATTATTATAACAAACGAACTATTTAATAAATGAGCGGTAATTCCTACTTTTAATTTTTTCTACAATAGGGTTTTGAAGTTTTGTACTCTTTAATTTAATATAGGTTTAACAGATTTTTGCGAATTTTATTTAATATCTAACATAAAAAAGGGATTAGTTGATATATTAATCAACAATAAAATAATTTTTATACATTTTTATAGGAATTACCTTTAATAACACTTTAGATGTTTTTTATTTTTCAAACTAGAGCGTTATGTGTTGTTACTCTAGCAATAACCTCCTTATTTTCAGATTTCGCCCATTCTTAGATTTGTACTTTTACTCAAATATTATTAATGAATTTCTTTGAAAAAGTCTTCAAAAAATTCATTAATTTGGTAGGCCTTAATATCGCAATAAGTATACTATATGGATTAGTACTTGTCAACAGGTTTTTGTTAATTTTGTCAATTTTTGTCAAATTTATTTAATCTGTCCACAGGTAGTGTGGATAATTCTATATTTTATAAGGTTTCTCATATGTAAAATAGTGTAAACTTTAATAATATTTTTATGAGGAAGACTAATCTTAGGCTTACTCATTTTATGATAGAGACTATTATAGGCTCTATCATACCACGGAAAACATAAACTTGTTTATGGTTAAAGTGGATAAGAAAAAAGAAAATATATGGTTATATACTTTCTAGTTGTTTGTCCTATCAATCTAATGTTTTCTAGTATTCTTTTAGCAAGAGTATCTCTATTTCTTAAGACATAGATAACTTCGGCTCCAGCACCATCTTATGAGTTTAGTATCCATTATTTATTATTGTTATATCATTATTCCGTTTGTGATACAAAAAACATTTTATGAATTAACTAATTCTTCAGCCTCATCTGAAATTAGTTCATATGTTATAAATGCAACGGTAGCATCTATAAATCTTTTTAAATCATTTATATCTTTATCTTCAAATTTTCTAATATAGTGTGTTTCATCATTGCCTATCCAAGCAGATGCTTTTGAGAGATTTAAAATTTTAGTACTGTCTATAAATTTGCTTATTACTTGTCCAAGTAATTGTTTCTTTATTTTTTCTTCTTCATCATTATGTCGGTAAATACAATAATCTTTTATCAAAAATTCTAATGCTTTTCTATAACCTATCCCAGCTATTTCGTTTAATCCATATATTTCAGCAAATAACGCTTCATTATAGATTTTATAAAAATTTGGTGATACATTTTTTAGATTTTCATCAAATTCTCTTTCTTTGGGCATTCTAGGAAATACGCCAATACATTTTAATAAATTATACATATAGTTTTGATATGTTTCTTGTTCATTTGTTGATTCATAATGGCCTAAAAATCCTTTTCCACAGGATGGGCATTCAAATAAAAAAGAATAAATATTAATTTTAAAATTTAAAAAATTTTGAACCATTCTAGGCATTATACTATCTCCACATATTGGACATCTATTAGGATATTCCAAACCTATTCTTTCGGAATTTGTACTACATTGTATATAACTTTTCATTAATATCATCCTTCCATATATTATTGCCACACATATTTTTCTTTATATTTTGCTAAAAAAGAATAATCTTTTGTATCATTTTGTATTCTTCCAATAACTATTCCTGGTATTACACCTTGCGTTTTAGCAAATTCTTTTATTGTATAAATATTTAAAACGTTTTTTGAAATAAAATTTTCATAAGCATTTTTATCAATCAATGTATTTCTAGCAAAATTATCTGCTCTATTCTCAATCTCGCTCTCTATAAATGAATAATCTATATATTTATCTTCAAAATCTTCATTTAACAAGTGTGATATTTCGTGAAATAAAGTAAACCAAAAAATGTCTGAAAAAGATTGCCTTATTGTCATACACAAAATGACTTTATTATTTTTTTTCTTTATAAATCCTTGTACTGGTGCTCCAGTAAAATGGCGTACAACTTCAAACGCAATTCCACATTCACTAAATATATTTTTTAATTTAAAAACCATTTCATTTGGTTCTAAAAACATTGTACTTTTTATTTCATCATATTTTGTTTTCAACAATTCTTTATTAAAATCTACTTTAACATTATTCTGTTCAGTAAAATACTCACATAATTTCTGCCATGCATACAAAACATAAATATTTACTTTATTACATTTAGAGCCACGAAAAGCAACTTGTTGTATTGGTAAATTAGGAATTGATGTAAGATCATTAATATTTAAAAATTTTCTTAAATTTAATATATTGATCGATTTGTTTGAAATATTATCTAATATATTAATTTTATGACAATACGATACCACTTCTTTTAATTGTTCTAAAACTGAATACTCTTTTTCTGATATTTCATTTATTTTTTCCAATTCTATTATTTCTTTATCATATATTCCTTGTAAATTAATCCAAAATTCTGTTGATATTCCTAGTGCATATTCCAAGGCATTAGCAAATTTGGAAGAAATACCTTTTTTACCACTTAATACTTCACTAATATGCTTTGCTGAATAATTAGTCCTAATTGCTAATTCTTCTTGACTCATATTCTTATCTTCAATAATTTCCCTAATTGTTTCTCCAGGATGAACGATTAAATCAAGGGATAAGCCAAACATGTTTTCCATCATGATAATCCATCACTCCTTTTATATCTATTTTTTTACATTCACGTAAGCTTTCATCATCTAAACTATCTGTTAATGGTTCTACTATTAGTCTATAATTCTTATTTAAACTTATGCCAAATAAATTATCTAAATCTCCAACTAAAGGATGTGGCTTGCCAATACCATTATCCAAATATTCTTTGAAGTTAGATGATGCTCTAAGTTCATTAAATCTTTGATGTATCTTTCTTGCCATTTCTAAACCAACTTTTTTTATAAGTTTATTTGGATCATTAATTAATTTTTGTAGTTTATTGTTATTAATCTCAAGTTGCAAGCCATTTCCTCCTTTCTTGCATAATTACCTAATAGGTAATTTAATTATAAACTATTTATTTATAAAAGTCAAGGTGTAACTAAATATGTGTTAAAACTTTTTAAAATATTGCATAGAAAATTTTTTAAATTGCTACTTTCTGTTATATAATTATTTCCAAAAGGATGTGTTTTACTTTGAAAAAAACAAACAAAAAGTTTTAGAATTAATAAAACAAAAAAATAATAGTGAAGTCAAAATCACCTATAAAGAAATATCTAAACAAACTGGATATTCAATAATGCAACTTAATAGGTTTTCTCAAAAAATTGTTAATATTTTTAAAAAATATAACATTTCTAAAAAATCTTAACACGTTATTATTCCATTTTGGGTATATTTTATTCTCACTTTATATAATGTGTAACTGCTTAATTATAAATTATTATAATTTTTAAATTGTTCATTATGGAGACTCAAGAATTCATAATGCCACGGAAAACTTAAGTTTACTTAAGGTTAAAGTGGACAAAAAAAGAAAATATATGGTTATATACTTTCTATATTATCTTACTATTAGTATTTGACCTATCGATAATAGATTTGATGATAGATTGTTTAACTGTTTTAATCTGTCAACAGTGGTATCATATTTTTTAGCTATGCTATATAAGGAGTCGCCTTTCTGAACGGTGTAAGTTGTCTCTAGATTGGTATCTGTTGGTATTAGTAATACTTGACCTATTGATAATAAATTAGTTGTTAGATTATTTAAATCTTTTATTTTATCAATGGTAGTAGAATATTTTCTGGCTATGCTATATAAGGAATCGCCTTTTTGAACTGTATAACTAATGGTATTTTCTTCCTTCTCTACATCGCTTACTTTATCACTTGGTAATTTTAATACCTGACCAATACTTAGGGTATTACTTGTTAAATTATTGATTCTTTTTAGTTCATCTACTGTAGTATTATATTTGGTAGCAATCGAATATAAGGAATCTCCTTTCTTGACTGTGTATGTTGTTTCTGGTAATAATTCACTTGGTATTTTTAGTAATTGTCCAGTTGATAGAATATTGGATGTTAAGTTATTGATTCTCTTTAGTTCATCTACGGTTGTATTGTTAGCTGCCGCTATGGAATATAGGGTATCACCTTTTTTAACGACATAGACATTTTCTTCTTCTTCATATATTTCTTTAGTTGGTATACGTAATACTTGACCTATCTGAAGGGTATTTGATGTTAGATTGTTTTCTTTTTTTAGTTCTGAAATAGTAGTACCTAATTTATTTGCTATGCTATATAGGGTATCGCCTTTTTGTACAACATAGGTATTGGTTATTAGACCATTCGGAGCTTTATATGGTACTCCTATATAGTTTGCTACTGCAGATATGACGGCTTCTGCTAGTTCTTCATAGTTTTCTTTTAGAAACTCGACATCTTTGGTATTATCAATAAAGCCATACTCGACGATTAGTGGTTCTAGATTACCAGTATTTCGATGTATGAAATAGTAGTCTTTTGAGGTGTCACTCGGTAATCTTCTTTGGTAATATTTTCTTGTTTCTTGTCCAGTTGCTCCAATGTTTTCTAGTATTCTTTTAGCTAGGGTATCTTTATTTCTTAGGGCATAGATGACTTCGGCTCCTTCGCCGCCCCCTGAATTAACATGGTTCGATATTAATATAGCATCAGATGAATTACCAAACTTATTTAAAATAGTGTTTACTCTATCAGTTGGGGATAAAGTTGTATCAGAGTCTCTTGTTATGGCAACTGGTATTCCTAACTGTTTAAATCTATCATACATATATTTTGATATTAATAAATTATAGTCTTTTTCTAGCAAATTATTTCCAGTAGCGCCTGCGTCCGTACCTCCGTGACCTGGGTCAATCACTACTTTACGGACCGCTCTATCTTCATTATTATTCATAGTTATCACCTTCAAAGTAGTATATGTAAATAGTGTTAATTTGGTTAACTTGACTAGAAGAAAAAGATACTATTTTTTAGTACCTTTAATTTTTATTTAATGTATTATTTATTATTTTTCTTATTTCAATAATTCTTTTTTTTATAAAGTCTGGATTATCTTTAAACCATTTTATGTTAAGTGGTGATGGATGTGGCAAAACTATTGCTGGTTTATTAAATAATATATTATTTTTAAATATTAGGTCATTATAATCTTCATTTGGAAAAAATGTTTTAGCGGCTTTGGCTCCAATTATTATATATAATTTATTATCTATATATTCTAGTTCTTTCTTTATCCATTTTTCGTGGCATATTTTAGGTGGTGCTTTATCACATCCATTTTTATCTTTTCCTGGGTAGCAATGTGCTAGTGCTGTGATAAAAAAGTTATCTGGATTATAGAATTCTTCATCGCTTATTTGATACCATTCGTATTTTAATTTTTTACCACTTTGATCAGTAAATGGCTTTAGTGTGGTATCTACTATTTTAGATGGTGCTTGACTTATTTGAACTATTTTTGAAGTAGCGGAGCCTATGACTACTGGATGTGGTTTGAAGCCAAACTTATCTTCACAAATATTACATTTTCTTATTTCTTTTATTAAATTATTAAAGTTTTTTTCCATATATTTCTCTTTTATATTTTCCATTATTTACACCTACCTTATATATTTTTTAATTTACTTGTATATTCTTCTTTAGGCATTTTTATTATCTCCTAACTTAATAATTTCTTTTATTATATAATTAACACAATCATTAAAAATTGTATTTAATTCTTCCTTTGTAAAAAGGCAATATCTATGTTTAAATTTTCTTTCAAATAAACTTAACTAATTAAAATTTGAAAATTCATTTTGCAGATAATTAAATCTATGATTTACAAGTTCTTTATTTAAGAATTTTGGTATTAGTTTATCAATGTTTGACATTACTATATTTATATCTTTAGGTATATCTACTAGACCATCTTGATATAAATATTTACCATATAATTCAAAATCTTTATGTTTATATTTTCTCTTCTGCTTCTTTTTATCTTCAATATCAATATATTTTATTTTGTTATTTTTAAATTTTATTCCTATTATATTGTTATTTGTATCTTGTACCCAACATTTGGTATATACAACATTATTAAAATAAGTATCTGTTAATAAATGGGAATAGTATCCTAATATTAAATCATTATTAAGTTCATTTTTGTATGTATTTAAAAATTTGTTTATATTTATCATTTTTTCTTTAGGGCAAGATGGAAAAGGAATATTATCGTAAAAATGTGCTGTATAACGATTAATAATAGTACCTTTATCTACATCTGGTATTAAATTACCATAGTAAAATAAATCTTTATTTAAATTTAATTTTTTATTAACTTCTTTTGCTACTGCTAAATGGACTGACCAACTAGGCATTATATCACCTCTATCATTAACTTAAGTATATCATAATTTTAATAATTTATATGTTATCTTTGATTATTTTTACAGTATTTTGACATTTTGTATTTAATTAGTTATGGCTTATATATAATACAACACAAATATTTTTAAAGAAAAAAATAACATAGACTATATTAATCTACACTATTTACTTTTATAGTACTTACATATTTAATATTCTAGCATAATATAGTAACTTCTATGTTAATTTTCATTTGCCTTTTCTAATTCTTCTATAAACTTATCTTTTAATTCGGGATATATATTATAAAAGTTATTTATATTAAATCCATTCTTATACCATCTTAATACTTTTGGGATTAAATCACTATTATCTATTGGAACATAATCAGGTCTATTTGGATATAAGTATAATTTTATTAATCCTTCTTTATCTAGTTTAATTAATTCATCATAAACATTATCTATATATTCAGAAGATATTACTTTTTCATCTGTGTCACTTACCACTTCCGCAGACCATCCAGTTTGGTTTTCTTTAAAATTAGATGCATCTAGTTTATAAATATATCCGGAACAATTAAATATCTTTTTAAACATACCTGGCTTTCTTTCTACTAGTTCTACTGGATAATTTTTTCCATCTCCTGATAATGAATAAAATAAGTCACTACCTTGCTTTGATAGGAAAATTGTTGCTATTCCTTTTGAATGACAAGCATATACCCATTCCTTCATATGAGTACTTTTATGTTTTTTAATTACTTCTAAGTTAGGAATACTACTTCCATGATATACATAATTCATATTTATCTTTTATTTTTTCTCTCTATTCTATTTATATCTCTAAATTCTTTAAAATAATTAACTGCTTCAGCCATTTGTTTATCATATTCATTTATAATATCTTCTTTAGTTAAATATACATATTTATTTGGATGTAATAATACTGGTTCAAGTAATTCTTTTTTATTATTGAAATAGGTATTAAATTCATCTTTTCCATAACCAGTAAGTGATAATTCTTTATCATAATACCAATATGTGGAACTACTAGTTACTCTTAGATTTAATTTATCTATATCTAAATTACTAGGACAATTTCCGAAACAATTTAAACTTGTTCCTATATCTGTTCCTATTATATAGGCTCCTATTTTCTTTAGTTCTACTAATGCCATACGACCACTAGAAAAAACATATTCATTTACTAATGCTACAATATTTTTATCTTTAAGAAAATTTATTAATGGCTTTATTACTGATGAATTACCACCACCATTATATCTTAAGTCAATTATATAATTTTTTATATTGCTTTCTTCTTTTAATTTTGAAATTAGTTGTTCCATTTTATCTTTATCTCTACAAGAGTTATAGTGGATAATACAGCAATCATTAATAACTTCTGTAGAGTAGTTTTCTGGAAATTGTACACTATAAAATTCTGGTAAATTATTTATATTAAAAGTAATATTTTCTTTTTCATTATTATCATTTAAAATAGTATAGATAAATTCTTTAGTATTATTTTCAATACTTGGTAATGATTTTAAAACATTCACATCAGATAAAAATGACTGAATCATTACTAATAAATGTTCTTTTGTTGAATAACAGATAATCTCTTCTAATTCATATAATATTTTTTGTATATCTATATTATTTATTTTTAATAACTTACAACCTATTAATTTTTTATAAATTGGTGTGATATTTGTAATATAAAGACTATTTTCTTCTACTGTAAAATCTATTGGTATGTATATATTATCTTTGAAACTTACTTTAGTATGTGAATCATATCTACCCAGCATAAATTTTATTAATAATGAAGTTATATAATAAAGATCAAATTCATCATATTCATTCTCACTTAATAGTTCATTTATCTTTTCTTTTAATTCTGTTTTTGTATGAAAAAAATATAACCCAGGATGACCTTTAAATTTTGAATCTCCATTTTCAATAAAATCAAATATTTTTATTAGATAGTCCGCAGCTTCTTTTTTATTTAGTTTAAACATTGTTGCCTCCTAACTAAATGTAATAGTATATTTGTTTAGTATTGTATTCAAATTTCTTTCTTTTATATTTTTTCAAAGTAATAAACATTTTCTGGTAACTGTAATTTTTCAAAAATTCTTGTCTTTATTAGTTTACCACCCATATGTTTATAGAAATCATTACTTGGATTGCCTACTAAGCAACCAATTATCATTTTATCGTAACCCATTTTTTTTAATTCTTCTATTCCTGCTTCAAATAATTTTTTACCAAAACCTTTACCTTTATATTTATCTAAAATATAAATTGCATGTAATTCACCACAATTATCATAATTTGTATCGTCAGTATCTCCAACATTGACAAACCCAACAATGTTATTATCAACTTCGAGAACTAATTGATGATTATCTTCTTCATTGAATTTGTTATATATCTCTTTTGCTCTTTGCTCTTCAGTTTCGTATAATTTATTTAAAAAATCATCATCTACTATTCCTTTATAAGTTTCATTCCAAGCCACTGTAGCGACATGAACTACATGAATACAATCTTCCTTAGTTTTTCTTCTTATTAAATAATTCATATTATTATTCCTCATTTCAATTATTTATTTTTAATTTATATCTAGTTCTTTATCAATGGTCAATTGTCCTATATTTATAAATTCTTTCATTACTTGATTAATGCCAGTTTCACTTTTATACCAATCTTTTTTACTAATATTTCTATTATCTATTACCCCATAGAAATCACATTTCTCTATAGGAAAATTATATTTTTTAGCATTCATATACCATCTTCTAGCTACGAAGTCTTTGGCTATTCTAAGTATTCTATTATATTTTGTAATATCTACTAGTTTATCAATATTTCTTAATATCTCTGGATTACTAATATATTTATCACTAATAATTATTTTATTTGTTAATCCTTCTTTTTTTAAGTAATCTATTAATATACTAGCACTTCTTTTTTCAGTATTACCATGGCCTTCACATATTATAAATGTAGTATTATTATCTATTATATTTTTATCTAACATTAATTTCATATCTTTAGCTAATTGTTCTTCGACCCAATCAGCATTTATGATTAGTAAATCATAATGAGAAAGTTCTTCAAAATCTTTACCTAAAAATATAAAATCAGTAATATCTTTTATTGTATTTGGTTTCATTCTTTATTTTCCTTTCAAACATATACTTCTTAGTTATCTGGATTTTGGAGCATTTATTCTTAAAAAATAATTTTCAAAATCTTTATAATATACTTTAACAACCACTACTGGGATTAGACTATGATAACATTTATATTGAGTCGAATTATTATGTTTATCTTTAATCATGGTGTCATCTTTTTTAAATACATAAATATATCCAAACAAATCTTCTGGTATATGGTCTGCTTCAAACTTCATTGAAGGTAAGTTACCATTGTTATTTATTGAAAAAGAATAATTATCATTAGTTTCTTTTATTTTGTTTCTAAATGCATAAGCAAGTGCTGTTGGTTGGTAACTAGTTAGAAATACTGCTGTATCTTCATTTTCTTTATTTACACTATCCTTTGCCTCTCTTGGCTCTATTTTTTCCATAATATATGGACTTCCGTGATATAAATATTCTGGATTAAAAATATCTTGGTTATTATATTTTTCTAGTTCATTCATAATAACAAATCACCTTTCTTATGAATCAATTATATCATTTATATTTATAATTTAATAGTTTTTATAAAAACTTTACACTTTATTAAGTAATTGCATGTAATATAAGTAATTGATAATAACTTATTATATCTCTATTACTTTATATATAATACAACATAAATATTTTTAATTTAGAGACTATATAATAGGCTCTAAATTACCTCTTAAGACCTAGGCTTAAGAGGATAAAGAAAAAATAACATAGACTATATTAATCTACATTATTTACTTTTATAGTACTTACATACTTTATATTTAATACTTTATCATATAGTAATTGCTTATTTTTTAATATTTTTATAAAACTATATATATAGAAAATTATAAATATTAAAAATGTATTTAATCCTATTATTACTGATAAATAGTTAGGTATATTTTTAGCTAATAACATTTCCAAATGTACCACTAATGAAAATATTCCATAGTAATATAAATATATAAAGATATTTCTTAAAGTTATTCTAAGTAATCTCTTATCTGGTACTTCCAATGATACATTTATTATTCTTCCAAAGATAGTTTGGTTATGGTTAAAATATGGAATGATAATAAAGTAAAGAACCGCTAGCGAAAGATTTATATATTTATTGTTTATTAAAAATGATACTAGCATTATTATTAGTAGATAGATAAAGATATCTCCTAGAAAGAGTGTTATTCTTCTTAAGGAAGATACTTTTTGTCCTTCTTTTAATGATTTGGTATCGATATCTTCTCTTGTTGGTAAATGTTTTTGGATAGGACTTATTATTAAATATCCCAGAAGACCTCCTAGTGTGTTTATTAATAGGTCATCCACATCAAAATTACGATATGCTCTAGGATAGATATAATATAGTCCTGTTAATTGAGTTAATTCAAAGAATAGTGATATTAAGAGGCTTATAATTATTGTTTTCTTTAATGAACATTTATAGTAGTATCTTAGATAGACTCCTAATGGCATAAACATTATTATATTAAAGATAACAGTATATATACTAGGTATAGTTATTATTTTTAGAATGTTTATTTGTTTTAATTCTATTAGGTCCTCTACTATATCTTTTATGAATGTTAATGGGATTAACTGAGGATTAATCACTTTCATTTTGATTACTTCTTCTTTGGTTGGAAGAGGTAATATTACTAAAAAGTAGATTGTCATTAGATATAAGATAAAAGAATATATTATTAAAGTTCTTAATTTGTTTACTGATCCATAATGATGATATTCATATATTATATATGGTAATGTTATTAATAAGGCTAAAAAAGGAAAGATTATTAAAGCTGCTTTTATTGGTACTAAATAGCTCATCTTATCTCTCCTTTATTATGGTTTTACTACAGTAGTATGTTACTAAGAAATATCCTCCATAGATTACTACTAGAAATACTGCTGTTAATATTATTGATAATAGTAATGATTCTGTTCCCATTGTTTTTAAGATATAATTAGCAAATTCTATTCCAAATATTGAATGAATTATAGCTAGTAATAATGGGAATAGGAAGAATACTGCTATCTGTTTAAATAAGGCTTTGTTAATCATTTTCTCATCAGTTCCTATTTTTCTTAACATATTAAATCTTTCTTTATTATCAGTACTTTCTGATAATTCTTTTAAGGCTAAGATAGCCGCACTTGATATTAAGAAAATTATTCCTAGGTATAGTCCTACAAATGTTACCATGGCTCCTAGTCCTATGGATGATTCATAGATATCTATTTTAGTATTATATGATAATAAGGTATCTTTGTTAAAATGGTTATTTATTATAGTACTAACTATATCTTCAACATTTTCTTGTTCTTCTTTAGTGTCTGCTTGATAGTTAGCTGCTAAAATATTTTTATATGGATGAATACCTTCTAAGGCATTATCTGGTAATATTATTACTCCTGTATTAGTAGCACTTCCACTTAGTTCGATAATGCCATCTTGACATTCTTGATATTTTGGATAGTAGTCTTTACCATTTATAGTTAGTTTGGTATTATTTTTTAAGGCTATATTTCTAATATCCGCCATCATCTTATAGTTAGATATAATTACATATTCATTATCTTTTAGAGTTAATTCTTTTTTGTTATATAGTTTTGCTAGACGATTGTAGTCACTTAATTTTACTAAGTCTTCTCTTACGTTATAAGCTAGTGTGGGATAATCTTTTCCTATTTGTTCTATTTGGTCTCCAAAAGAATCTTTTAGAGTTATTTCTTCTAATCTATATATATTTATGTCTACTACTTCTTTTAGATACTTGTATACATCTAATCTTTGTAAGGTATCTTTGACAGTGGTGTTATAATCCTCTATTATGTCTTTTGAAAAGTTTTCTTTTTCTTCTTTAGATAATGATTCTTGTAATTTTGAGAACTGAATATCAACAGGGGCTAAATCTTTTAGATTACCTGATAAGGAGTTCTTTATAGATAATGCTGAGGAAAAGATACATATGGTAAAGAATAACATTAGGCATATTATTGTCATTGAAAAGACAGTGGTATTTATTTTGCTACTTATTTGACGAACGGTAAAACTATTTAGTCCTTTGTAGTAGTATTTTTTTAGATGCATTACTATCTTTAGGATTAGACCTGATAGTGACCAAAATATTAGAAATGTTGATATACAACCTAGGGCTATTGGTATTAATATCCCACTTATAGTATTCATAAGTGGTGAAGTACCAAAACCATCTGTTACTAGATAGTAAGCATATGATAGTGCTATGACTGCAATTATAAATACTACTGTACAAATGATAGGATTTTTTAATTTTACTTTTTCGGATTTTTTATTACCATGTAATAGGTCTATTAGTTTACATTTGTTTACAATTATGGTGTTAAATATCATTACTATTAAATACATTATGCTAAAGTATAATAAGGTTTTTAGGGCTGCTGAAGATGAAAATGTAAACTGAAATTTTGTTAGGTCTGCTTCAAACATATTGGCTACTAAGATACTCATTAGTTGTGATAAAACTATTCCTAGGGCTAGGCCAACTCCTAAAGAGATAACTCCTATTATAAGAGTTTCAAAGAAAAGGATTAGAGATATTTTTCTTTTGGGCATTCCTAAGGTTAAGTAGATTCCAAATTCTTTGTTTCTTCTTTTTATGAGAAAACGACTGGCATAGATGATTAGAAATCCTAGAATGAATGAGACAAAGACACTTACTCCTCCTAGAATGGTTGTCATTAGTCTTATTATTTCACTTGTTGATGATGATACATTTAGCATTACTGTTTGACTATCTATAGCATTGAAAACATAGAAAATAGCTACTCCTAGTACTAAAGTAAAGAAATAGATAGCATAATCTTTGATACTTTTGGTTATGTTTTTTATAGACAATTTAAAGAGCATCATTTATGTCTCCTCCTAGTAAGGTTACGACATCTATTATTTTATCAAAGAATTCTTTTCTGGTATCATTTCCTTTACGGATTTCGTTATATATTTTACCATCTTTTATGAAGATTATTCTGGTAGCGTAACTTGCGGCATAAGCGTCATGGGTTACCATTAGAATAGTGGCTCCTAGGTTATTATTTAGGTAGGTTAGTTTTTCTAGAAGCATTTTTGATGACTTAGAATCTAGAGCTCCAGTTGGTTCGTCTGCGAGTACTAAGCATGGATTTGTTATTATGGCACGGGCTGCTGCTACTCTTTGTTTTTGTCCTCCACTCATTTGGTAAGGATATTTTTTTAGTACTGATTCGATATCTAGTTCTCTTGCTACTTTCTTTATTCTTTTATCTATTTCTTTGGGACTTACATTTTGAATTGATAAGGCTAGTGCTATATTTTCATAGGCTGTTAAGGTATCTAATAAATTGAAGTCTTGAAAGATGAAACCTAAGTCTTCTCTTCTAAACTTATTTAGACTGTTTCCTTTTAGTTTTGTTATGTCAGTTCCTCCTACAAAAATATGTCCAGCGGTTACTTTATCAATTGTGGATATGCAGTTTAGTAATGTTGTTTTACCTGAACCTGAAGAACCCATGATAGCGACAAACTCTCCTTTTTCTACTTCAAATGATATGTTATCTATGGCTTTAGTTAAACTTGATTTACTTCCATAGTATTTTTCAATATTTTCTATTTTTAGTATATTTTCCATATTATTTTCCTTCCTTTCGTAATTAATAATACTAGATAATAGGATATTTGTCGTAATTTTAATATTACAGTATATTACTTTTTTGTAAGGTTAGTCTTCTGGGTGATAAAGTTTATTTTTACCAAAGGTTATTTTGACAATGGTATATTCTTTTTCTTCAGATTCTATTTCTATTTTATGTCCTAGTTTGGTACATAGTTTTTTGGCTATGTATAGACCCATGCCTGTTGATTTGGTTTTATCTCTGCCATTAGTACCGGTAAATGATTTTTTGAAAACATTAGGGATATCACTTTTTGGTATGCCAATACCGTTATCTTTGATAAATAAGGTTATTTGACTACTATCTTCAGTAGCATTTATTTGGATATAGGAGTTTGGAATATCTTTTTTGTATTTGATACTGTTATTGATAATTTGATTTAAAATGAATTCTAACCATTTGGTATCGGTATAGACTTCAGTATTTTTTATATCGACGATTAGGTCAATTTTATTTTCTAAGAGGTCATCTTTATTTTTAAGGGCTACTGATGAGATTATTTTTTCTAGTTTTACTTTTTTGAAGATAAAGTCTTCACTGGTATAGTTGCTTCTTACATAATAAAGGATTTGGTCGATGTAGTTATCTAGTCTTTTTATTTCTTCAATGTATTCTTTTGGTACTTGGTTTTTATGATTATGGGTCATAAGGATTAGACTTGATATTGGTATTTTTACTTCATGTATCCACATCTCAATATAATCTTTGAAGTCTTTGGTGCTATTTATGTAACTACTGACATTTTCAATCATTGATTTGTTGATGTCGCACATGATGTTATATATTAGTTCTTCTTCGTAAGTATTTGGTTTTGGTATGGTTTCTAGGACTAGGTATTTTTTATCTAGATTTTTGGTATTGGTTATGAGGGTGTTATAGAAGGTTCTTTTTTGGAAATATGATATTAAAAGGGCTATGATTAGTGTTAATAGTAGTAATACTATGGTTACTATTATTAGTCCCTCTGGTACTTTGAAGGCTATGTCTAATAGGGTTATTAGAATTATTGATATGATAGTGATAATGATTATGCTTATTTTATCTTTTAGATAGTTTGTTAATTTCATAATAGTATATATCCTTGTCCTTTTCTTGTTTCTATGGCATTTGGATAACCAAAGTCCTCTAGTTTACTTCTTAGTCTACTTATATTTACGGTTAGTGCATTATCATTTATGTATTCTTCATTATTCCAAAGAATGGTCATTAATTCATCTCTTGATACAATTCTGTTTTGGTTATTTAATAAGTGCTGAAAGATTAGCATTTCATTTTTGGTAAGTTCTAGTATTTGGTTTTCTTTTGATAAGATACCACGAGATGGGGATACTTCTAAATCTTTATATTTTAGTATTTCAGTACTATTATCTAATCTTTTAAAGATATTTTGTATTCTTAGTAATAGAATGGTTGGGCTATAAGGCTTGGTTATATAATCATCTGCTCCATAAGAGATGGATAATATTTCATCGGTTTCATTTGCTCTTGAGGTTACCATTATTACGGGAATATTTGATTCTTTCCTTATTTCTTTAAGTAACTGCTCACCATTTTGATATGGTATATTTATATCTAAGAGAATTAAGTCTATATTGCTTTTTAATATTTCTTCCTTAGCATTTGAGAAGTCTTTTAGTATTAATGCTTCATAGCCAGCATTTACTAGTAGTTCATATAATTCTTTAGATATTATAGTATCATCTTCAATTATCATTATTTTTTTCATATATTATATTTCCTTCTTTCTATAGTTATATTATATCATTATTTTACTCTGTTTTATATTACAAGTTTGTAAGGTCTGAAAAAAAGGCTTAGAACATCATTGTGATGTGGTTAAGGCTTTTAAGTATTTCGTAAATAGCTGCTCTCTTCAGGGGGCGAACAACAACGGGTAAATCATGCCTATCAAATCCCTTTAAAATCAACATTTTCAAGGTACATAGTTTAAAAATATTTAATCTTGCACAGCAAAATTTAACTAAATTGTTGTGCAGAAACTGTGCAGACAATATAAAAAGCATATATAGGTTACGTAGCTATATATGCTTATTTTCTGTACATTATTAAATCAGGTCTTTTCAAGTTGTCAACAAATTCTGATTCTATTCCCTTCTTTGTTTCACCTTTTGAATTGTGCCTTATACTATTAACTGCCATTATTACTGCTTTTCTTGCCCTTGTTAATGAAACATAATGAACACATTTATCTTCATTTATATCTATATAACCACCATTTTTAAAGTCAATTTTAGGTAAGATATATTCATGTAAATCTAGTATAAAAACAGCATCAAATTCTAAACCTTTTGATTTATGTATTGTCATAATATGGACTTTTTCAAGATCCATAGGCTTATATGTAACTAAATAATTATCATTATTTAAAGTATCGATTATATTTGATAAATCAATATCTCCACCAAAAATATTTTTTGTTAAATTTAACATTTCATCAATTGGTAATACTTCTGTATTAAAAAAATCAATTTTGAAATTAATAATTGTATTAACATAATTTTGATATTTCCTTTTATTGATAACAATTGCTTGATTATCCAAAATGTTTTCGGGATATAATTTTTGAGAGCCAGAAATATAAATTAATAGGTCTCTAAAAAATATTTCATAAGATTTACTACTTTTATCTATAGGAGTTTCGCAAAAATAAATTGTTGGAGTTTTCATATAGTTAAATAACAAGTTAGCTGTACTATTATTACGACATAAAATGGCTATTTCATTTTTATTATTAATATTAAATTTTGATAATAGTCTAGGTATTAGATTATCAATCTTATTAGCTAATATTTTTTCGTCGCCAGTTATATTCCATTTATAAACTCTTTTATCATCACATATTTCATATTTTTTTTGAGGAAATAAAAATTGATATGCATAATTAATTATTGAAGGATGAGATCTATGATTAATAGTCAACCCAAATGAGTTAAAATCTGATAATTCTGATAATTCAAGCAAAAATTTCGGACTACTACCACTATAGTTAAATATTGATTGATCAGGATCTCCAACGGCTACTCCTATTATCCCTAATCCTACAATTTTTTTGAAAATTGTATGTTGCAAACACTCACAATCTTGATATTCATCTACAAAAATGTATGCGTATTTTGCCTTTATATATTTTCTACAAGAAATTGAATTGTCAAATACATAATTTGCCAAAAAAGGAATCTCTTCTAAAATAATCAAACCATCCTTAAAATATTTAGCCAAATATTCAATTTTTTCTTCTTCTTCCAATTTTTCAAATTCAATGCAATCAAAATCATTACGAGAAACAACTTCAACTTCCTTATAATAATTATATAAATATTTTGCAAATGGAATAATTATTTCTGATAAATAAAAACTATAAATAGTTCCAAAAAAAGAATTATGTAAATCAGCTGATATATTCATGACTCTACCCTTTAATTCATTACTTGCTTTGTTTGTATAGGATATTGCTATCACTCCTTGATATTCATCTAATTCAGAGAGAATTTTTTTTATTTTATATGTAATTGTAGTTGTTTTTCCACTTCCAGGTACTGCAATAACAACAATATTTCCTTCAGCATTAATTATATCAAGCTGTTCCTTAGTCAAAGTAAAATTATTCATTAACTTTCCCAATCAACCATTCTATTGGTTTATAAAAATCGCCAATATTATCTCGTGTGATATTTATATTCTTAATTTCATCAATAAAATCATACATGTTTTTTGCTTTGCTGTTTTGTAGATATTTAACAAACTCATCTTTGCCATTATAATTTTGCTTAATATAATCTGATAAAAAATCAATGTTAGACAGATCATTTTCCAAATCTTTTTCAGAAATAAATAATCCCTCATCCATAAAATCTTTTTTATATTTTTGATACAATTTTAAAGATTCGCTACTTAATTTTTCACTATTTAAATTAGAGAATTCTTCTTTAGAAATCCAATCATTCTTCATTATTTTTTCATTATGCAAATCAATTAATCTGTTAATTCCTGAATAATAAATTTTTTTGTTTTTTGAATTAATTACAATATCATTATCAGTTCTTACTGCATAAGGGATTGATAATCTATCTAATAATTTTGCATAAGGCTTAAATCCTATTCCATCTACTGGAACTATCATTATATTATATTTTTCTAAATTAATATCAAGTTTGCTAGAAATATATTTATATATCAAAAGTTCAGAAACACCTTCTACTAAAAAAACTCCTGATGAAAAAAACATAGAGCCAGTGATTAAATTGTATCTATATCCAAATTTAATTACATCATCTTCTAACTCTTTAGAACAACCATTGTTGGATACTATAGTTTTTTTATCCTTATTATATGAAAGTTTAACTATAGAAAATGGATTAAATTCTAAAACAACTTGAGGTGAGTGACTGGTAACAATTAATTGACTATTTATTTTTTTTAAAAGTTGTCTAATCGTCATTGACTGAAGTGGAAAATGTAAATGTGATTCAGGCTCTTCTAAAATAAAAATAACAAATTGTTTTGAATCATCATATTTTTCATTTTTTTCTTTTATCCACATTGACATATATATCTGATTACTTCTTCCATCACCACCAATATTAACATTTTTACCATCAACCTGTGTTATTAATTCAACATTATCCATTATTTCATTTGTATCATTGTAAGAAGAAAATTTAATATCAAGATTATCATTATGAGAAGACATTTCACTTAATTCTGATTTTATAAATTCTGTAGATTTACTAATATAACTTACATTTTCCACTTTTTGATTTAAATAATTAACTTGTTTGTCAATTTCTAATATCAAATTGTTATCATCGTCAATTTCTTTTGAATCTCTTTTTTGCTTATACGAATTAATAATGTTAGCTTTTGATTTTTTTAAAAAACTTTTTAATTGTCTAGTACTATCAAGATATACACAGTTTATTAAATTAATATATTTATTTCTTCCAGGAATTTCATGAAAACTTTCTTCATCTTCCTTTGCACTCATAAAGAATTTAAATTTTTCTTCTGAATTCTTATATCCTTTATACATTAAATACATTTTACTATCTTCAATATCTTGACCTAGACTAGCATAAATAAAGCTTTCAGAGTTTTCACTAATTTCTGAAAATTCTAAAATAATTGTAATTTCCTCTTCATCTGAAAAAATATTAAAATCTCTTTCTTCTGGCTCTAAATCTAAATATGATAAACTCTTATCTAGCAAAATTCTTATTGCCATCAATAGATTAGTCTTTCCAACATCATTTGGACCAATAATAATTGTTTCATTATTTAAAGAAATATCTTCATCAAAAAAATTCCTATAATTTTTAATTTTTACTCGAGATAATTTCATAATAAAGTCCTCCTACAACAATCTAAATATTTATTTAACATTTCAATTTCTAATTCATTAACTAGTTTAACAAAATCAGTATAATCTCCAGTAGTATGTGCTTTATCTAAAGCATTATAATATTCTAATCTGTTTTCTTTTTTTACAATTACTGGAAGATATCCACTATTCATTAAAGATAAGTTCATAACTAATCTTGAAGTTCTACCATTACCATCAACAAATGGGTGTATTTTAACTAATTCACCATGTAATAATGCTGCTCTAATAATTGGATGATATTTTTTCCAGTCTTCATAATTAATAATTAATTTTTCCATTAATTCTGGAACAATTAAATAATCTGGTGGAATATGTGTAGCACCTTTTATTTTTACATTTTCATCTCTATATTTACCAGCATTGTCATCATCAATTTCTTTTAATACTAATTGATGAATATTTTTAATATTCCATTCTGTAATTGGTTCTTTATCCTTAATAAGATCATCTAAGAATAATATTGCTTGTTCATGATTAATTGCTTCCAAGTGTTCTTTTAATGATTTACCACCTACAGTAATACCTTCTAAAACAACTTGTGTTTCTCTTAAAGTTAATGTATTTCCTTCTATACCATTACTATTATAAGTCCACTCTAAATTTATAGATTCTTTTAAAGATTTTAAAGTTTCTTTTGATATAGGTCTTTTAGAATTTAATTCTTTATTTAATTCATCAACTTTATCAAAATAATTATCAGGTAAATCAAATTTGAATTCTATATTATCTAATTTAACACTTCTTTTATCAGCTGGTTTATTAGCATTAATAGGAATATTCCAATTGTTACCTACTTTAACAGCACCTTCAATTCTTCCATCTTGTAATAATTGTCTTATTCTTCTTTCACTAATACCCCACTTTTTTACAGCATCATTTGTAGTCATAAATTCCATAGTTACACCTCCAATTCATATTTTTCTACTATTTCATTATATTTTTCGCGTCCACATTTCTTTATTAGATCATCTATGCAAAGTGATTTATAATATGGTATTTTGTTTTTTAAATCATCATCTGAAACATTGTCAATACTTGAAAAAGAACCATTTGGATTTGTTAAATAAGATAATTCGAATACTAAAGATTTATCTAAATATTTTGTTTGTAATTTTAATAGTAAATCTTCTAACTTTTTTCTATCAAAATTAACTATCAAGCTATTTAAATCTTTAATATTATCAATTAATTCTTTAATTTCCTTTGTTTCTATTAATTCCATAATTTTCACCTCTGATTACATTATACCGTTATCGGTAGTATTTGTCAATATATTTATACCGTTATCGGTATATTATTATAATATTCTAAAATTATATTTTGATACAAAAAAACATATATACGTTCAAAATATATATGTTTTTTTAATACATTTATTATATATGTTAAATTTTTGCTATTTTTTTAACATATTATGACACTTGCGACACTTGTTTTTAGGGATACCTCACATATTTAAGTGACGCAAGTGACGTAATTATTGATTTTTCTTCGTCTCATATGTGATATTAATATCAAAATCTAATTTCATTTTATTAATCATTCTTTGCATTAAAGATAATTTATGGCTAGTGCTTGTATTTTCTTCAACAAAAACTCCCTCAGTAAATTCATAAGGTGCTCTCATTTCCTCTGATGAGTATGATATTTGATCAGTTTGATAGCCATATTCTTTATTAACTTCTGCTGCTGATTTCATAAACATGTCAGAATCATAATTATATAGATATAAGAATACCTCTTCTATAACTTTATTCCAATTTGATAGTTTATTAAACGTTTCGTCATTTATAATTACTTCTAACGGTTTAGTAAATATAAAATCATCGGGATTAGCAATAGAATCATTATTTAAGTTTATGTGAGAATATACATCCTCATCTTCTGTAATTTCAAATTCAGGATATGGAAAAATTTTTATAAATTCATTTGCCAGTTTAGCACTTCTTTTATTAATTTCTTCTTCATTCCATGCTTCTTTATTTAGGATATTAACATTCATCTTTATATGACTTGATTTATTTAAAATATCCTTTTTGTTTTTAAAATCTGTGTTTTTCATACTTGAATTATCTTTTGAATCAACCAAAGTTAAATTACCAATTCTATTAACAACTTCTTCATATGTACTTCCTTCATTAATACATTTTATCCAATATTTTGTATCTTTTTGAGGCATAACATGCTCTATATTTAACTGTGAATACGGAATTCTTGATTCATTATTTTCAATTTTTTTCAAGACAAACGCAGTTGCTTCTCTAGAATATAAATTAGATTTATTAAATTCATCTTTTATTGTTTTATCGTTTGGCATATATTGATTAGTTAATCTAGTTTCGATAACAAAAGTTTTCATAACTGCGCTATAATAATTTTCGTCAGCATTATACTTTTTTAATATTTTTCCAAGCATTGAGCCAAAAATATTTGAAATTGATTTCGTATCAAGTCCAGCTATATTTCTTCTAACAATGTATGTAGTGAGTAGTTTAATAGTATTTATCATATCTTCCTCAGATATCGATTTTTCTTTATAATACAAGTTCATTGTCTCCATTAAAATAATGTGAGGCATATTTGTCTTTGCATTTCTATAATCTTTTAAAGCTAATTCTATATTTTCACTGTCAGGTAGTTTTGATATATCTTTACAAATATAATAATAATATTTAGCATAATCCAAAATTTCGCTTAAAATATCCTCTTCTGTATTTTCTTTTAATAATTCGTCATATTTCAACTTAAATCTATCATATACTTCTTTTTCAGGAATAGTATTTCTTTCCTTTATTGAAACGTAAAATCTAAAAAATTCTTTTAAATTTTTTGTTTCAACATATTCAAATTCAATTGGACTCCAATAATCCTCATATATTCTTGTTTGTGTTTCATTATCTTTATTCATCAAGACAAAATTTCTAATTAAATCTGCTGCAGTTAAATTAACTCCAGTTGAATTTATTGATTCAAAAACTTGTTGAGGATCTTCTTTTTTGTCCAATTGTATCCAAACAATTTTGAACTTGTCTATGGCACCAATTATTTGTTCAAAATAATATTTATCTTTCCAAATTGCAAGTTCTTTTTTTATTACATTATAAGCTTTTAAAACATTAGAATTTTGATCTGCATCTGTTAATTTTTCTAATTTATTATCTTGAATTAATTTGTAAACATTATCATCACTAACTAATGGTTTTAGTCTATATCTATCCATTTCTTCATTTGAATTAATAATATCTTCATCATTTAAGAGATATTTTTTTGAAATTATCTTCTCGTTTTCAGAATAAATTTGTTTCAAAGCTTGTAATATTAAAAATATAGTAGTTAACCTTTGTTGTCCATCAATTACAGTCCATTCACTAAATGATCCTTTATGTAAGGTATCAATATAAACAATACTGCCAAAGAAATGAAAAATATTTTCATCTTCATTGTTGTAGTAAGGTATCATCTTTTCAATGTCACTCATCAATTGTAGAACATTCTTTTTTTCCCAAACATAGTTTCTTTGATATATTGGTATAACAAATTGCGTACTATTATTGCCACCAATAAAACCGTTTAATATTTTTTTCTTTCCTACTTCCATAATTATCTCCTATAATGTTTCATATTCTGAAACAACATTTTTAAATATACTTTCTCTTTCACCTAAAAATACTTTTGTCTTTTCAGTCATTATACTAGCAATTGAACAATTAGGTTCTGATAAAAGTAAATAGTTTTTAATTATTTCACTATCATCTTTTTTTATAATTACTTTACCAAATTCACTGTCAAAACAATAATATTTTCTGTCAAAAAGTTCATGATGATTATTGCATAACCAAACCCCATTATCCCCAGAATTTGCTAAAACATATTTCTTGTAGAATAATTCATTAGTATGATCACAATCTTCAATCAAATCACTCATACATTCTTTATTAAGAATATTATTAAGTTTTGGCGCATCCGAATTCTTAATTTCAGCAATTCCCCATAGATGAGCAGCTTCAAGTATCTCCTCAACTTCACAACCACACAAATAGCATTTTGTTTCTAAACCTTTAGCTCTCATATTATTTTTAAATAACTCTTGATTCCTAATTTCGTTTTTAGATTTTGCTGTTCTATACTGAGTTATTTCTCTATTAAATTGTTGACGGAACTCTTCACCCGTTTCGTATTTAATGTTTACACCAATTTTATTAAATAAATTTGTTATTGTTTCTGGAAAATCCTCAGTAAATCTTGCATCTTCCGGTGGTTGCTCTAATCTAAAATTATATTTTTCTTTTGAAAAAACAAATTTAAGATTTTTACCCTCTTTTTCAGCCAAAGTATTAAGAGTCCACATTATAAGAAAATTATCATATGACTGTGCGCCTAATGTCTTAAAAGTATAAATATATTCTAAATCCGTCAAATCTACAAATGGCTCATCATTTTCATTGTTATTCGTTTCAATGTCAAATTTATGATCAATACATTTTATATAAGCCGGAATATTGGCACGATTTTTCTTTGATATTGAAATAATATCATTTATAAATTTATTAAAGGAAATGTACTCATAATTGCCAATATTTTCTTGTGGACTAAATCCTAATTGTTGAAATTCATCAAATGATATTTCGTCAATATTTAATATTTCAAATCCAACAGTGTATAATTCTCTATATGAAATTGTATTTGAAAGATTATGAGGATAACTTTTTGAATGTACATCCAATAGATAGAAAAATAATTTTATATTTGGATAATCATTTTTAGTATCATAGTACAAATCAAAAATTTTATTTATACCCTGACATATATAAGTATTTGAATGATAATCATCATTACCATATTTATAAGGTTTTATTCCTTTATCAGCTTCAACTTTTCTATCTTCATCAAAACCAGTATTTGAAAAACCTATAATATATGTAGGTATATCATCTACTAAAACTGTAATTGTTCTACTATGTCTTCCACTTGGTGCTCTTTGAGATTGTATTGTATCACCTGGTAATTCATCTATTGCAACTGTAATGTCTTCAGGATTAACATCAATGCCATCTTTTTTGAAAGCTCTTTTTACTGCATCCTTATAATATTTTTTATATGTTTCATAATTACAATTAAAAATCTTAACTACTATTTTCATACACTACTCCTTAATAATTAACTACTATTATTTCTTGTCTATCTTGTCTATTTCTCTTAGTTATAGAACTATTTACTATAACACGATAATTATTAGATTTTATCCACTTTGACAATGGTGTATTTGACTTTTGATTTCTATCTCTCATATTTGATAGCATAAATTTAATACCTTTAGAATTTAGTAAATCCAGAAAGTCTAGCAATTCTTGTTCTTGCTTTTCATCCCAACCATTAAATCCTCTTTTTCCATCATTATAAGCACCACAAGAGATTAAATAAGGCGGGTCGCAATAAACGAAATCATTTTTTTCTATATCTGGTAACAGTTTTTTATAATCCATAGATTTAAACACAATATTCATTCTCTTACTTCTATTAGAATAAGAAACAAGTTTTTCCAACATTTCTTGATTATATCCTGAATTACCACATGGATTATTAAATTCCATTTTATTATTAAATCTTATTTGATGTTCAAATCCATAACAGATTAATAGATATAAATCTAAAGGATTTCTAGAACCTTTTTCCACACTATTATATTTATTTCTAAAATTGTTATATGACTCTTTATTTTTCTTTTCTAAATTATATTTTTTAATTGTTTTCTCAATATAATTATAAGTTTGAAGAAAATCGTCATGAGTTATTTTTTCAAGTAAATCTCTTACTACCCAATTAATATCATTATAAACAACTTTTTTTGAATTGATATTAAGTGATACTGTTCCACCACCACCAAACAAATCATAAAAAGTATCAATTTTTTTAGGTAAATTATTTTTTATTAAATCCAACACTTCGAATTTTCCACCGATATAATTTAAAGGACTGATGTATTTTGGATCATCTTTCTTCTCTATATAAAACAACCATTCATAATGAGCCTTATTAACAGTATTTTCTTTTATTTCTCTAGCAACTGCCCTTGTGCTTTTGTATTTAACAAATGATATTTCTTTAAATTCATATGTACCATCTTTTGAATAACGTTTTAATACCTTTTCAATATATTCCTTGGACATAATACCAGCATCACTATAACTAAAAATAATATGTTTAAATTGAGCATTTGCAATTAATTTCTCAAATTCTTCATGGACAAGGCCTTTTTTACACCAAGTAGAAATCTGATTGCCATTATCTCTATGTGCTCCTACTCCGTGTGTTTCAGGATTATCATTTTTAGCAATAGTTTCCAAAACATGATATTGACTAATATATTGTGTAGGTGTATATGGTGGATCCAAATATAAAATATCACCTTTAATTTTAGGTATTAAATCATTCACATCTTCTATATAAACTTCATTTAAATATTTAGAATTACTTGAAGATGTTTCAATAGGAATAAATTCCATTTTCTTTATTGCTCTAGGATCCCATATTTTTAAATATGCAGAATAAACACCAGCAACATTTGAAACTTTACTAACACTTTCTAATAGACTACCAATTAGATAGTATTTTTCATTTTCATCTATTTTTTTAGTATCAAACCATTCATCTATAGTATTTCTAATCAAATCTATTAATTTTGCATTTTCATCAGAAAAATATTGTCTTCCAGAAACTGTTGGTGCAAAATTATTATAACAGAAACCTGTAGTATAATTACTTGAATCAATATTATTAAAATAATCAAAAGGATCAAACCCAAGATTTTGAAAAAAAGTATTCTTATATTTTAATTTAGCATTTGATATTACATAAGAAGTATATAATGTGTCATTTGCAATTATTTCATATCTATCTTTAAAATAATCGCCCACTGTACATGTTCCTGCAAACAAATCGCAAAAAATCATACCTTTTTTAGTAAGTCCTTTTTTCACTAATAAACGCTCAAGTTTATCTAATAGTTTTGTTTTATTTCCAATATATCTCATACTAAACCACCTACATATCCTTAGGTAGAACACTATAATCATATTTATGCTCTACCATTTCTAATTGATCAAATGCAGATTGAACATCATCAATTGCTTTATCAATTGTATATAAACTATCTTTATTTTCCTTCATTATTTTCATATGTTCAATTGTAGTAAACATTTTTTGTCTTGCTTTTCTAGTAACATCTCTTTTTTGCTTATCAAATTCTAATAATTTAAGCTCTGATTTTTTATATTCATCAATTAAATTTTTTAAATCCTTAGTAGATTTATTTTTATATTTATCAATTCCATATATAGAAAATGATTCACCATACCTAGATTCTTTAAGCATTAAATCTAAAGACAAATCTAATTCCTCAGCAATTCTTTTTAATATATCTATATCTGGTTTTTTTATTTTACCATTTATTGTATCATTATATGTACTTTGGCTCATTCCAATCATTTTAGCTAACTCTCGTTGCGAATAACCTTTTATTTTTCTAGCATTTTCAACCATATCTTTAAAATCATTTAATGCCATAATTACACCTCTTTTTAAAAGCCTTCTATTCTCTTCTATAACCATTTTACCATTAAAAAAAATTATTGTAAATAAAAAGAACGAAATTTTCGTTCAAAAGTATTGACTTAAACTTTCCTGGGTGTTATATTCGTGTCGAACGGTGTTACCGTTCATAAAAATGAGATGATGAATTACAACTTAGTAGTTGCGGAAATCACCGATATGCCGAACTTATAAAATGCAAGGTCGAAATGATAACCTTATTGGCACGGGAGTTACGAAATAACTAAAATTTCGAATATATGGAAGAACCCATGGATAACTCTACTCTATTTTAGAAGAAAGGAGGTAATAAAATGGGAAACTTTAAAGTATATAGAGCATTTGATGAATTCTTATTAGATCCTAATCTATCTTTAAAAGCTAAAGGATTCTTAATAATGGTATTAACTAATAATATTACTACTGGATTTGAAGTAGAAAAATATTGTTCTGATACTAAAGAAGATATTAAAGATGCTTTATTAAAATTAAGAATTGCTAAGTATATAAGATATAACTCAGAAACTAATATGTTAGAAGCAAATGCTGTTCCATACGATAAATGGAATGAAGAAGAATACGAATTATAAGAAAGGATGTGATAATGTATGACAGCAAGTGAAACATTAAAATTAATAGCAAAACAATGGTGTAATTTAAGTGATTTTATGAAACTAGCAGGTGTTGGTAGAAATAATACATTAGTTATTAAAAGCACTATAAAGAAAAAATTAGAAAGTGAAAACTATTATGTTCCAAATAATACAGTACCAATGCAAGAAGTTGTTAAATACTTAAATATAGATATTCCATACTTAGAAGCTAGAGCTAATCAAATAAAGGAGGCATAAAGATATGAAGGTTATTGAAGAACTAAAAGAAACCACAAAAAAAGACATCATAATCGATGGGATAATGAGGTCTAAAGATGTGTACTTATTAGTATCTAAACCTAAAGTTGGTAAGTCCTTATTTGCGTTACAACTTGCCAACTCAATTGCCAACAATAAAGCATTTTTAGGTCATGAGATTCTAAAGCCTTCACCTGTCTTATATATTACTACAGAATTGTCAGATAGTCAATTAAAGGACAGGTTTAGACAAATTTCTTCATACTAAAATAATATTAATATATAGTTATCACTTATATATAATAAATGCAATAGGCATATTGTTATTAGACCTTAGGCTAATAACAACACTAATAATACTTACATAGTAAGGCTTATAGTGAACATAATAAAATATATATAATTATTTATTATTAACTATCTCATCTAATTTACTTCTTATAATACTTTCTTCTCTACTACCATTAGTAGTTAATCTTATTAATGGTATATTATATTTAGATAATATACTATCTTTTAATATATCTCTTTCTTTTTGTTTACTTCCTTTTTTATGATATTTATATCCATCTACCTCTATTACTAGTAATGGTATTTTACTTATTTTATTATATATTAAGAAATCTACATGAGTATTATGATGAGAAGCATATTTTATTTCTTTCTCATTAAGTAATGTTTTATCTTTTATTAATTTATTTAATGGATATCTAAATATTAAATCTAATTCTTTATAATCATTTAATATTTCTTTTAATAAGTTATATATTATATTTTCTGAATCATAACTTGATATTCTATTATGTTTAGTAAAGTATTCTAATCTTTCTTCTACCAAATTATATGTCATTAATAAAAGTATAAATTAAATTTAAAATTGTCATGTTAAATATTATTTATATAGGATTCATTGCAATTCTTTTCCACTTAATATTTCTTTTATACTTTCATTATATTTGCTTTTACCTATTTGAATATCCAATATATTAGCTAATTCATTCATATTGTTTTCAATTGGTTTTTCTTCCCTAATTAATATTTCATATATTTTTTTTAAATTTTTTTGATTATTTTTTACATATTTATCATTTGTATCATAATAAAAATATCTTTTATAATTATTTTTATCATCTTTTAGTTCTTTAATAAAATAACTAATATTTATTATATTTATATATGTAGTTAAATTAATAAAATCCAAATCAAAATTACTTTCTTTATTCCCTGCTTTTTTGTTTAAAAAGTTTAAATAAATATATTCTATTACTAATGTTATATATTTTAAATTGCTTAACAAATAATTTTTATAATTAATATTTTTACTTATATAAGAAATTAATTCTTTAGCACTACATGGATGTACAATCTTGCATAAATATTTATAAATTTCATTGAAGATTTCTTTTTCTATATGTTCTGTAAAAATATCTTCACAATTTTCTTCTAAAACTTTTCTTAAATCTTGTGGCATCGTATTTAATGTAACATTTAATTTTCTATCATATGATTTAGCTATAATATAAATAATATTTTCATATAATGTTCTCAAAATAGTTGCTGCATTTAACAAATCTTTTTGATTAATAAGTTCGTTAACCAATTTAAAATCTTGTGTAACCTTATTATATAAATTTTTTGATTTATTATAATTGCTGATTTTATTGAATTTAAAATTGCCTATTTCGTCCAAAAAAATATAATTTGCACAACTTAATATTCTCATACACTTTTTATTAATTTCTAGTTTTTTTACAAATTGACTTGTATTATTCATATTTAACCTCATATATTATTTTTATTTATATTATACTGTAAAAATTTAATTTACTATATTTTTTATAATGCTAATTATCCTTTTTTCTTTTTGTTATATTTAATTACTATTACTATTATTATTGGTGAAAGTAAAATTGCTATTACTAGTGTATAAGAAATGATGTTTATAATTGCTGACTCTAATTTTGACATTTCTTTTACTTCTATTTCATATGTATTTTTATTGTCATCTTTGTCTACTACTACTAGTTTTATTATATCTTTATCTTTAATATTATCTAATTTTGTTACTTCTTTATCATTTAAATATAATAATAATTTAGCACTTATACTACTTAATTTATATGAATATTTAAATGATGATTCATTTGCTAACTTATTGATAGTGGCTTTATTGTTTTTAAAGTCTACTTTTGATGCTCCCAATATAAATTCTTTTATTACTACATTACTTATTACCTCATTTTTTGTTATTATGAGTTTATATTCTTTTATATTTCCAGCTTCTGCAGTTACTTTGATTATCACTTCATTTTCACCAGTATTTAGTTCTGATATATTAAATTCTACTGTTGCTTTATTATCATTAGCTTTGATATCTAAATCTATGTTCTTTCCTGTTGTTTCATAGGTCATAGTTTCTGATATTACTATTGGTTTATTATTTATTTTTACATATTTTAATGATGTATCATCACTTTTGGCAACTTGCTTTACTCCTGATTGATTATTATTAACTAAATTATTATTGTCTGATTTATTATTAGATGAAGTATTATTGCTGTCATTATTGTTTGATTCGTTATTAGAAGAGGTATTATTATTTAATAGCACTCCTTTTTCGTTATATACTTCACCTTTTGAATTTGTATATGTATTACCACTATGACAATGATATTCTTCATATTCTAATCCCCAACTTGGACAATTTGTTCTACAGGTATGACATCCACTTGAGTCTAGTCTGCCAGGATGTGCTAATACTTTTGTAGGTATTAGTACTATAACTGCAATTATAGTTAATAATTTCATATTTCTTTTTAAATTAATTTTACCCCTATCTAATAATATTTCTTTTAATTTGTTCATTATTTTACTCTTCTCCATACTTCTAGTTAATATAAAAAAAACGCCAGCACAAAAAATCTATTAAATAGACCTGTACTAGCGTCTTTCTTTAACTAATTTAAGTATATCAAATTATTTTTATTTATTCAATATATTTTGACAATTTTTTTATTCATCATCATCCTCAGAATAATAGTCATCATCTTCTAGTTCTTCCTCTTCAAAGTTAAATGTATCATACTTCTTTTCTTTTTCTAATTCTTTTTGCCAATCTTCTAAATCGTTATTATCTTTTTTATTATCATCTTGAGTATCTACAAATGCTTTTATTAAGTTCCATATTAAGCACATAATCTCACCACCTGAAATTATTATATCATAGTTTTTTGTTATATATGACTATATGCTTATTTTTCTACTCTTATTTATATAATTACTTCTTTATACTATAATAATATTAGTATATATCTACTGCTTATATATAATAGGTATCTTGGATACATTTAATTAAGATAAGTTTACTTAGCTTAATTAAACACTAATAAGACTTACATAGTAAGGCTTATAGTGGACATAATAGAAATAATATATAGGTATATTAAAATTAAGACTTGATATCTTAGTTTATTATTTAGTTAATGTTAATGTTTTTATTTTAAATTCTTTAGTATCATAACCCCATGGATTAGATACTAATCTTGTATTATTTATTATTATATCTTCTTCTTTATGATCATGACCATATATCCATACTGGTGATTTATATTCTTTAACTTCTGTATAGTAACAAGAGTTATTACCCCTACTATTACTTTTATTTCTAAATGGTGGTACATGTGTTATTATTAAATCTATATTATTTGGTAAGTTATTATACCAAGATATGCTATCGTTATGTAGTTTTTGTATTTTATCTTTCTTAGATAATTCTGATAAGATAAATCTTGAATCATTCTGCATAGGATAGTTATATAGTTTATCTACTAATGTTACTGGTTTATACCAAAGGGTATCTCCCGCTAATAAGAAGGTATTATAGGTATATAGTCCTTTAGTATTATTTGTTTTATCTAGTATGATTATATCTTTATTATCTTTAAATATTTCATTTAATCTATATACTTTATTCATACTATTATAGTTATATTCTTTTGCCATAGGATCAGTATAGATATATTTTATTACTGGTATATAGTATTCATGATTACCTAGGACAAATATTACTTTTTTATAGTATTTTGAACATGAATATAAAAGTTCACTCACTCTATTTATATCTTCATCGATATCTCCCGCTACTACAAGGATATCTCCTTTTACTTGCATACTTATTTTATCTTGGACTAATTTATCTATTTTAGTTATGCTTTCATTTTTACTTATGTAGTGAGTTAAGTGTAAATCAGATACGTAGTCAATGTTTAATTCCATGGTATTTTTCCTTTCTAGATGCTTATATTATATAGAAAGATGCAATTTATGTCAAATAAAAAACTATTGACACTTTTATATGTCAACAGTTTCTGTGGATAAGTTATTTATTATTACATTTTCTTATAAACTCTTCTTCATGTTCTTTTATTTCTTTAATAATAGTTTCTTCAAGAGTTAAATATTTAAATTTTAATTTTGGTATGTTATTCATATTTCCTCCTATTTAATTATATCATATTTTGTTTATTTTCACACGATAATCATCATAATTACCAATATATCTAGTGATGTTTTTATTTTTTATTTCTATTATACTAGTAGCTATTTTATTTATGAAATATCTATCATGAGATACAAATAATATAGTACCAGTAAACTCCCTTAGTGACTCTTCAAGAATTTCTCTTGTATCAATATCTATGTGATTAGTGGGTTCATCTAGGATTAAGAAGTTATAAGAATCTTGAATTAGACAGAATATTTTTAATCTTACTTTTTCTCCTCCGGATAAATATTTTATTTTTTTATGAATGTTTTCTCCTGCAAAGAGGTATTTGAATAAGGCACTTCTTAAATATTGTTCTGGTCCAATGAAATATTTTCTAGCTTCTTCTAGTACTGATAAATTAATATCTTCAAACTCGATCTCTTGAGGAATATAACCTATCTTGATATTACTTCCTAGTTTTATACTATTATTTCCTTTTAATATTTCTTTGATTAGAGTTGATTTACCAACACCATTATCTCCGACTAGACATAGTCTATCTTGATATTTAATACTTAAGTTAAGGTTATTAAATATTTCTTTAGTACCATAAGATAGATTTAGATTATTTATTGTTAATACATCTTTTCCTGACCTACTAGCGGTATCAAAAGTTATATTTAGTTTTTTCTTTTCTTCTGGTTTATCTAACTTTTCTAGTTTTTCTAATCTTTTTTCGATACTAGCGGCTCTTCTAAAAAATATTTCTCCACCACTTGGTCCACAAAGCCTGCCATATTCTCTTAATCTTTTGATACTATTTTCCATAGCGGTTATTTGTTTTTGTTGGTCTTTATAGTTTTTTAATTCTAGTAATAGTCTATTTTCACTTTCTTTAATATAGTAACTATAATTACCATGATATACTTCTATTCCTCTTTTGGTTAATAAATATACTTTGTTTATGACATTATCCATGAAATAGCGGTCATGGGATACTAGTATTATTGTACCTTTATAGTTCTTTAATGTTTTTTCTAACCAAATCATTTTATTTATATCTAAATGGTTTGTTGGTTCATCTAATAATAAGACATCTGGTTCTTGTAATAATAATCTTATTAGAGATATGATGGTTTTTTCTCCTCCAGATAAGGTATTGAAATTTCTATTTAATATTTCTTCAGTTATATTAAATACTGGTAGTATTTTTTGTATCTTTGTTTCGTATTCATATCCTCCTAGTGAGATAAACTTCTCTTGCAGATTCATATACTTTGTTATTACTTTATAATCTTCAGTTAAAAGTTTATCTTCATATCTTTCTAATTTTTCTTTTAGTTCTATTATTTCTTTAAAGGCACTATTTATATAGTCTTTTACTATTATATCTTTTTCTTCAGGTATTTGACTTAAATAGCCTATACTTATATTATTTCTTATTGAAAGGGAACCGGAATCTATACTTTCTTGGCCTGCGATTATTTTTAGTATAGTACTCTTTCCACTTCCATTTGTTCCAATTAAGCCTACTTTTTCTCCTTTTTGTACTGTTATATCTATATTATTTAATATTAAGTCAAAGCCAAATGACTTACATACTTTACTTATATTTATATCTATCATAATATTCCTCCCATCAAAAAAAGTTATATGAATATATTGCATCCATATAACTTCTATTTATATATATAGATGCAGGCACGACAAAAACTCACACCCACATCTCATTTTTTTTACTTTTATTTTTGATGAGATAAAGGTGTGATATTTATAGTAAACATGATTACATTACCTACATATTTATACATAAATATCCCTCCACTTATAATATATGATAGTTTTTTTGTTTTGTCAATTGTTTTTTATCACTACAAGTCTAAAGTCTTGTTAGTGCTTCTATTAGTCTAAGGTCTAATAGAAGTGTATCTACATACCTATTATATATAAGCAATTAATATATATTTAAAATTATTTGGTATTTTTTTTGTTATTTTGAGTATAATAATAATGCAATATACTTGACTTTTTATGATAGTTATAGTATCATTGTATTACCGGAGAGAAATCTCGTCAGGTCGATAGCTCAATGTTGATTTTATTAAATTAAGTGTATGTTAAGTACACCACTTGAGTTGGGAAGAGACTAGAAATAGTCTCTTTTCTTTTTATGGAAATAATAATTTATGATCTATGATATCTATATCATCTTTATCAGCAAGTGCTTTTTTTCTAGTAGTGCCTGCGATTAGGTCTGCTGCTTGAACTAAATAACTCTTACCTGAATCTTGATATGTTAATCTTATTTCTAATTTTCCATATAATATATTTTTATATTTTATATCATAATTAAAATTAGATATTCCATGTAGTAATTCTTCAGTTAGGCCATCTTTTAAATTATAATAACCATTACTTTTTGTAGATTGTTCATCTATATTTATTATTAATCTCACATTTTTATGTGGGTTTATTTTTTTATCTTTTATTAATTCTTCAATGGTACTTTTAATTAATCTTCTTATTGTGTAATCTATGTATCTTCCTTTTGAGGCTTTATTATTTATAATATGATTATATACTTTTGTATTATTTATTACTAGGGCAATAGTATAATATTTACTTATATAGTTCATAATCCTTCTTTTATGACCTTTCTTGATATTTGTATTTTTTATTTCTTTACATTTTTTAGTACATTCTCCTTTTGTTTGGTCACAGTAAGAACATTTTATTTCATTTATTATTTTGCGATACTGCGTTATAAATTTATCTTTTTCTTGTTTTGATAAAAAGACTATTCCTGCATATACTGATACTTTTTCTTTTTTTGTTAATTTACCTGAATCATCTAAATTTATATATATTTCTTGATATTCTTCTTTTTTGTTCATATAAGTGCTCCCTTCAATTGTTTTAATGTTTATTATAGCACTTGCTTTTACTCTTGTCATTATTTTTTAGTTATTTTATTTATCAACAATATATGTGGATATAAGAAAAACTATAGACATAAATCTATAGCTTATATAAATACTTTTATTTTAGAGACATTTGGCCCAGTAAATTTTTTTGAAAGACCTTGGGCTTTCAAAAACCTCGAACAATGTAATGTGAGAGGGATATATTACCTTCTACTTTTTCCTTTAGAAGATACTAGTTCTTCTCTTAAATATCTATAATATTCAATACAATTAACATATTTATTTTCTTTTTCATTAAATATCCATATAGCAGTTAAATCTTCTAACGAGATAGCTCCCATTTGACCATCTTGTACTTTGGTATAAGGTGCTTCTAGTACTGGCCTTTTATCGTAGTAAAATAGTTTATCTCCACCTCTAGTCCAAAATAATTCATTATTATGACCACCTTTTACTTTATCTTTACTTCTTGCATATCCACTAGTTATAATATCTTCTACTTGATCCATACCGGTTACTCTATATACAAAATTATCATTTGTCTTCATAGCAATAGGACTATCTTTCCCAAAAGCTAATTCTCGGACAAATACTCTATTTCTAGTAGTTTCTATTCTATCGTCTTCCATATTTACTCCTTTTCTATAGTAGTTCTACCACTTATTCTATTATCACTATCTTTAATCCAAAGATAATATTTTTTATATGTAAAGTAATTACTCTCTACTTTGTTATTTTCTATTTTATTCCAGCATAATGAATCTATACTGGGAACACTCTTAGTTGTTTTTAGACAGTATTCAGTTGAATCTCCTGTTGTTGTTATTATAAGTTTATTATTTTCTTTAGTAATACTTTCTATTTTAGCTGTCATATTTTCATTAGGGCGTGCGTAATACTGATTGTTATCACTATCTGGTAGGATATTTTTTGCTACAATGAAACTAAATACTGATAAGATAAGAATACCACCAAGTACTATGAATGTACTATTATTATTTTTCATTTTTAACCTCCCTGTAATCTTTAAATAATTTTGTATATACTGGTTTTACTAACTCTCCTAATATAAACATTATAAAACATATTCCGATAGTTATCAAGATATAATTTATTTTTATATTTGGTACTATAAAGTATTTACTTATTGGGGTTACTAATACTATGATTTGAACTAATAATATTAAGAATACTCCTAGGGTTAGTTTTTTATTTGAAAAGATATTTTTGTTTAGTACTGATTTTTTTATGTCACGACAAGAGAATGAGAATAGTAATTCATGAGTTACTAAGTAGATAAATAATAATGAACCTGCAGTATTTACATCTGCTTCTTTTGCAAAATAGATAAATATTATTAACATTACTATTGATTTTATGATAGCTCCGATTACTATTTTGGCTGTTAATAATGGGGTAAAGAAACTTTCATTGTATTTATTTGCAAGAGTATTTTCCATTTGGTCTTCTGTTTTCTTTTCAAAGGCTAACATAATAGCGGGGATACTATCAGTTACTAGGTTTATCCATAGTAGTTGTAGTGTCGTAAACATTTCCATATTTAGTACCATGGATATGAATACTAGAAGTACTTCTACTATATTACCGGCAAGTAAGTATAGTATTATTTTCTTGATATTAGAAGTTATTCTTCTTCCTTCTTCAACTCCATCTACGATGGTTGAAAAACTATCATCTACAAGAATACAATCTGCTACTTTTTTTACTACTTCAGTTCCTGTTATGCCCATGCCTATTCCAATATCAGCTTTTTGAATAGCAGGAGCATCATTTACTCCATCGCCGGTCATGGCTACAACATAACCATTACTTTGAAGTGCATCTACTATCCTTAATTTGGTACTTGGTGATATTCTAGCATAAACATTATATTTTTTTACAGCTTCTTTTAATTCATCGTCGGTTAACTTATCTATTTCTTTTCCAGTAGTGGCTCCTTCATCGGTATCGATAATACCAACACTTTTAGCGATAGCACGAGCAGTATTTATACTATCTCCAGTTATCATAACTATTTTTATTCCAGAATTTTTACATGTATTAATAGCATTTGGTACGGATATTCTTGGTGGATCCATCATTCCTATTAATCCTATAAATATCATATTATGTTCTGGATCACTTGTGTTTTCTGTTTTATAGGCTAGTGCTAAGATACGAAGGGATTTTTCTGATTCTTCTTCTTCTATTTTAAATATTTTTTCTTTATATTCAGTAGTTATATTATATAATTTATTATCTTCTAGATAATAGGAACAGTTTTGTAATACTGAGTCTAAACTTCCTTTAGTAAATGAATATTCTTTACCTTCAATGGTATTGATAGTACTCATCATTTTTCTATCTGAGTCAAATGGATACTCTTTTACTCTTGGAATATTTATTAATATATTTTTTTCTTCAAGGTATTTATAGATGGCTACTTCGGTTTCATCTCCTAGATATTTATCATTATTTTTAGTTACATTCTGACAACTTGATAAACAATAATTATATAGATTTATGTTTTCGATATTATCTTTTTCGGTATATAATTTATTGTTTACATAGATACTTTTTACTTGCATTTTGTTCTCAGTAATAGTTCCTGTTTTATCAGAACAGATTATATCAGTTGAACCTAGTGTTTCAACAGAGGCCATCTTTCTTATGATTACATTTCTTTTAGCCATTTCGGACATTCCTAGAGATAATATTATGGTTATTACTGATGACATTCCTTCAGGGATAGCGGCGACCGCTAGGGAAATAGATAACATTAGGATATCAAAGAAATCATTCTTTTTAAGTAGACCTACGACCATCATAACTATTATTATTGCTATTATTATATAGGTTAATACTTTACTTATTTGGTTTACTTTCTTTTGAAGGGGAGTTAGTTCATTCTTATTATTCATAAGGCTTGCTCCTATTTTGCCTAGTTCTGTATTCATAGCGGTACTACATACTACTACAAAGGCATGTCCATTTGTTACATTACAGCCAGCATAAACCATATTTTTTCTTTCGTATAATTCTTTTTCTTCGGTTATATCTATATTATCTTTCTTGATACTTTTTGATTCCCCGGTTAGGGTTGATTCATTTACTTCTAAGGCCTCTGATGATATTATCCTAGCATCAGCGGATACATAGTCACCAGCTTCTAGTTCTATTATATCTCCTGGTACTATTTTTCTTACATCTATTGTTTCTTTCTTACCATCTCTTATAACATTATTATTAGTTATAAACATTTTATTTAGTTCTTCGATTGCCTTGTCGGCTTTCTTCTCTTCGATAAAACTTAGGGTTGCATTTATTATGACGATTATTAGAATTATTACTGAGTCAGCATATGATTCTTTTTGGATATAAGATATTACTGCAGAAAATACTGAAGCAAATATTAATAGTATTATCATTAGATCATTAAACTGATTTAAAAAGATTATGAAATTTGATTTTTTCTTTCGTTCTGCTAATTTATTTTCGCCATACTCCTCTAATCTCTTACTTGCTTCTTCTTCAGTTAATCCACTTATATTGGTATTTAATTCTTTATATAGTTCTTCTACTTTTTTATTATAATAATTATTTTCTTTCATCTTTTTACTCCTTTATATTAGATATGATAGAATAAACATTACTATCATTATTATTAAGATTATTATTAAGAGTACTTTGGTTATATTTATTAAGATATTTTGATATGGTTTTAGTACTCTTATGCCACAATTACGGCAATACTTATCACTATCTCTTACGACTTTTTTACAATTTATGCATTCTTTCATTGTTGTAACCTCTCTTTTATGATATTTATTATTTCTAATGAACTAGTACTTGACGAATCTCTATGTAAATAATAGTCATGAATGGCTTCGGCGATTACTTCGTCATAATTTACGTTTTCTTTTACTTTTTGACTAGCATAACCAGAGATACTTTTGGTAAATTCTTCAAGTGAAATATTGGTATTATACTTTTTGTTATAACTCTCTATGGATTCTTCGACTAGTTCTTTTGAGTATGTTCCTTTTTTTAAGATATTTAGAATATTTTGATAGCTATTTATATTATCTTTTGTTACTAGTGTTATGTTATCAATATTATTTTGCTTTAACAATGTTACAAATGTTATGTAATGACCTAGTTCATGAGCTATTAATGATTCATAACTAGCATTATTTGGATACCAGTTTTCTTTTAATCCTTTACTTAGGATATCTTTATTTAAGAAATAATAACTATTTAATAATATTTCTGTTTTATTTACTTTGTTATATTCTTTTATATCTAAGTTATTATTTACAAAAGTATTAGTAGGATTGAAATAGGCTATATAGTCTTCGTTACTTGGAGCATTGGTTACTGTTATGTTTGTTAGATATCCTTTTATATTAGGAAATAACTGATAGGTTGCACTTATTACTTCTTTTATTTTGTTTGATACATCTTCATCAACATCACATAAACTTACACTGGGAATGTTATAGTTTTCACTTATTTCTTTTTCGATTAGAGATACATTTATATTTCTTTTACATTTCCAAGATTGTTTTGTGATATCTTGTTTTATTAGATTTATGGCTTCTTCTTTAGTATCAACAACAATATTAGTATATTTATTATTGGTATTCATAATGGATACTTTATAACCATATTTTAAGCTAGATATTTCTTTTTGTAATTCTATGTATGGTCTAAACATATCTTTGCCACTTATTAAAGTCATAGTAATAAAACTTATTATGATAATAGAAGTTAAGGTAAATAATGAACCAATATTATTTTCTTTATATCTTAGTTTATTATCTTTTAGAGATAAATAACCATGAGGAGTTAGTTCTCCGCAGGTGGGACAGAAGTTATCATCCACTTCTAGTTCTTCATTACACTTTATACATTTCATAGTTTCTCCTTTGCTACTTTATTTAATTATATCATATTTTGTCGTATTTGTTTGTAAAAATTTAATAATTTTATTTTTAATGGGAAAATTGTATTAGGTGTTAGATATGAATTTTCAAAAACTAATAGAATTAAGAGAAGACTTTAATCTTAAACAAAAGGATATTGCTAAGCTATTAAACATTACTCAGCAGACTTATTCACTATGGGAAAATGGCAGTAAAATTATTCCTTTAAAGCATTTGAATTCTTTATGTAACTATTATAATGTTAGTATGGATTATATGCTGGGGCTTTCTAATAAGAATAGTTTTAATAATGGTAAATATAATATTGATAAAAAGATTATTGGTAGGAGATTAAAAGAATTTAGAAAAGAAAAAAATATTACCCAAGAAGAACTAGCTAGTACTCTTAATACTACTCATTCAACGATTAGTGCTTATGAAAGTGGTAAGACTACTATTCTTACGGCTTTTGCCTATGAGATATGTAAAAGATATAATATTTCTATGGATTATTTATGTGGTAGAACGCTTATTTGATACTTTTATATATTATATATACTTTTATTTCAGAGACATTTGGCTCTGAAGTTTTTTTGAAAGACCTTAGGCTTTCAAAACCTCGAACAATGTAGTGTGAGAGGCATATAATTTTTTATTATATTTTTATTATTTTGGTTCATAATATTTTTGAGGAGGATATTTATGAAAGAAAATTATGAATTAATGGAACATATTTATAAAGATGCTGAAATGGCTGTTTATACTTTGACTACTCTTACTAATGATTTAAAAGATAAAGATAATAAAATAAAGAAGACTCTTGAAGATATTCTTAAAGAATATGAGTCTTGGAAAAAGAAGAGTATGAAGTATTTAAAGAAAGGAAAAGCAGAAATTACTGATAGTGGAGTTATGGCCAAAATGATGGCTAAGATGGGTATTAAGAAAGAAGTTATTAATGATAATAGTGATTCTTCGATTGCTAAGATGATTATTAAGGGTGTATCAACAGGGTCTGTGGATATGGAAAAGAAAATTAAGGCTTATGATAAAGATGTTGATAAGAGTGATTTGAAGATAGCGAAAGAATTTTTGAAATTTCAAGAAAAGACTATAGATGAACTTAAAGAATATCTATAGTTTTTTTAATATTTTTATATACAATTATTTATTTATGTGGTAAAATTATAATAGGTGAAGAAGAATATGTTGGGGAGAATTATTGCTATTAATGATAATATTGTTTCAGTACAATTATCTGTTAATATTTATGATTATGATAGTTTAATTAGTAAGAATGTTATATTTAAAGATACTTCTGCGATTAGTATTGGGGAAGTTATTGCTATCGGTAATGGTATTATGCAGGTATCTTTAGTAGGAGAAATTAGAAATAATAAGTTTTTATTTGGAGATATTTCTAAGCCTTCTTTTAAGGCTACTTGTAACTTGATTGATAATAGTGTTCTTGATATTATTTTAAATAATGATGGGCCTAATAGTATTAAACTTGGTAAGTCTTTTATTTATCCTGATTATGATATTAAACTTGATGTTGGTAATTTCTTTTCTAATCATTTTGCTATACTAGGTAATTCTGGTAGTGGTAAATCTTACTCTGTTGCTAAGATTCTTCAGAGTGTCTTCTACCAATGTAAGAGTTTACCTTTCTATTCTAATATATTCTTATTTGATGCTTATGGAGAGTATCAAAGAGCTTTTTCTAGGATACATGAAGTTAATGATAATATTAATTATAAGGTATATACTACTGATTTAAATAGTACTGAATTTGATATTTTACAATATCCTTTTTGGTTACTTGGTATTGATGATTTGGCTTTACTTATGGGTGTTACTTCTAAAGAACAATTACCAGTTATTGAGAAGGCTTTAAAATTAGTTAGTTATTTTGCTAGAAAAGAAGAAGAAGTTATTAATCAGAAGAATGATATTATTGCTAGATGTTTATTAGATATTTTATTTTCTGGTAAGAGTGCTAGTATGATTAGAAATAAGATTGTTTCTATTCTTACTAAATTTAATACTAGTAATCTTAACTTAGAAGTTAAACTTGTTAAGGGTGGATGGACTAGAACTATTAGACAATGTTTATTCGTAGAGAATACGGGTGAGTTTTCTGATGTTGAGGTTGTTATTGAGTATTTGGAGAGTTTATGTTTAGATAATTTTGAACTTTCTTTACCTAATGGAGAATATATGTATACTATGAAGGACTTTAGTACTGCTCTTGAGTTTGCTCTTATATCTGAAGGGGCTCTCAATAGTGATAGAGCTTTTGAACTTGCTAATGTTCTTAAGGTTAGATTTAACAATTTAATGAATAGTAATTATGCTAGATACTTTGAATATGATGGTTATATTAATAGAGAGAGTTTTATTAATTTACTTCTTACTACTAATGATGGTAAGAAAGCACAGATTGTTAATTTTAATATTAATTATGTTGATGATAGATTTGCTAAGAATTTGGTTAAAATATTTTCTAAACTTTTATTTGATTATATTGTATCTCTTAATCAGAGAGCTTCAATGCCATTTCATATTGTTCTTGAAGAGGCTCATAGATATGTTCAAAATGATGAAGATGCCACTATACTTGGATATAATATTTTTGAAAGAATTACTAAGGAAGGTAGAAAATATGGATTACTTCTTGGTATTGTTTCTCAAAGACCTTCTGAGCTTTCTGAAACTACAATATCACAGTGTAGTAACTTCTTAGTATTTAAGATGTTCCATCCTAGAGATCTTCAGTTTATTAAAGATATTATTTCTAGTGCAGATATTACTTTGACTAATAAGATTAAGACTTTACATCCTGGTACTTGTATTATGTTTGGTACGGCTTTTAAGATGCCTACAATTGCTATTCTTGATAAACCTAATCCTGAACCTCTTAGTCAGAGTTGTGATATTAATAAGACTTGGTATATTCATAATTAGTTATAATAAAAAGATAATTCTTGATATTTAGAATTATCTTTATTTTTTATGCCACTTCAGCCTATAGTCTTACGTGGTAAATTAGAGCCTATAGTCTCTAATTTAATATTCTTTTCTTTTTTGTTTCTTTGATAAGACTATCTTTAAATATATTTATATTTTCTAATATTTTATTTAATGATTTTTTATTTAATTTTATATCAATAATTTTTAAAGCATCTTCTAATGATATATTGGTCATTATTTCTTTATTTAGTTTTTTTAATTTGTTTAAATAATTAGAATCTTTTTTATATTCAATATAGTTATAGAAGGAGATTATTGCTACTGAATAATGTAACATTAGAAAGATTATATTTTGATTCTTATTTTTTTCTTCATCAAATATTTTTAGTGAGTCTTCATATTCTTCTTCATCTTTATATAATAATTTATAACTTTCTTTAGAGACTTCTCCTAGTAAATAGTATAGAAAGGTTATTTTTATTACATGATAGGCTAGTCCTATTAGATTATATAAACTTTTATATTCTTCAATCATAAACATTCTTGCTTCTTCTTCATAGCCTATCTGACTTAGATAATCAGTATAAATTAATTCTTCAGTATAGGCTATTAACTCTGTTAATATAATATTTACTTCTCCTCTTTTTTCTGGAGGTTGATTTTTGTAGTGAGATATTTCATGTACCCATATTATTGAGTCATTTAATAAGTCATTATTATGAACATTTATAGTTTTATCTAATTTTCTATAAAGTACTATTCTTTCTTTTTTTTGAGGATTGATATATGCTTCTTCAGTTATGACATAATTATTGCTACCTGTATATATTTGACTATGGGTTGCTTCTTTAGGAGTGTTTGTACTTAATATATTTAGTATACCATTTCTTGTTATATATTCCATTTTAAAGTCAACATTAATACTTTTATAGAAGTTATCTATTATTTTAGATTTTTCTACATAATCTTTTCTTGTTCCATTTTGTATATCTTGTTTTTCTATATTTAATTCTTGCATATTATAATATAAAAATATAATTAATAGATATATACTTTGCATATTATTAAATAATACTTTATTATCATTATATGTTGTATCAAAAAAATTTTTTAGAAATGAATTAGCGGACTCTTCTATTTCTTTTATTTCATCCATAATTATTTCTTCTTTCTTTTTACTTTTATTTTAGATAATTCTGAAGATATATCACTATATAATTCTTGATGTTCTCTATAGAAATCTTCAAATACATCTCTATTTTGTTCATATATTAGTTTTGTTTCATCAATATATACTTGGTCTTCACTAAATGGTGTACAAGATATGGTAAGTGTCTTAATTACTTTTTTATTTACTGATGGTATTATTTTGGTATCTCTTGCCGCTATTGTATCTGATAAGTAGTCTTCTAATATGGTACTTGGTTTATATATTCTTGACTGAGTTGGATCTAAATAATATGTATTTCCTTGATATACCGCAGTTGTTATTTTATGATTACCAGTTTTTATTGTTTTAGTATCTCCTGATGGTATGGTATACTCATAATATCTATTTAATTCTTCTTCATATTCATGGATTAGATCTATTAAGGGAATGCCTGTTTTTTTGCTTTCTTCACATATTTCATTTAATATTTTTAATATATTTTCTCCTTTGTTTTCTCTCTCTGAGAAATCTCTCTGAAACACATTTAAGGTATTACCTTCTATTCCATAAGCATTATAAATATCTTTTAACATTACTGCTATATGACGACATACTGCTTCACCATTTATAACATTAGTTGGTGATATTCCTCTTATATCTTTTACATTTGTATCCCCAAAATGAAAGGTTTTATCTTTAGATAAATATCCACTTTGTAACATCTTATTATATAGTATATATAGTTCAAGAGGATGCTGAAGTTCTAATTTTTTATTTAGTTTTACATATTCTGATAGAAATTCCTGATAAAGTTTTTTTATTTGTTGTATTTCTTTAGTATGTTCTTCGGAATTTATAGAAAATAATAAATATGCAGAATTTAACATACTGATTCCTGATACTGTTAAATATTCAATAGTAGTGTCATTAGGTAATAATGCTGCCATACTTACTACTCCTGCCGCTATTAAAGCTAGATCTATTTTTGTTATCAGTTCATTAGTATTATAACTTATATTACTATAAATTTTATCTTTTATATTCATTCTATTTTCCCCCTTTGAATAACGACTATTATAATAACATAATATTTTAAAAAAAGCAAATTTTTGTTTGCTTTACTTTCTTACTATTTTACTTTGTATTTCTAGTGGTGTTTCATAATATTTATTTTTTTCTTTCAACTCCTCTTGATAGCGGTCTTCAAATTCTTTATTTGTTAGATTATATTTATAACCTTCATAAATGTGATCGGCATCAAGAATTATTAAATCTCCTTTTTTTAGTTGAGGAGCATTTATATATTTTTTTAATTCTAATGCTTCATCAGTAGGATATAATGGTGTATTCCAGTGTACTATGTTATCTTTTTTTAATCTTCCAACATTTCGCTTTGCAACATCAGTCCATACTAAGCCTAGGTATCTTATTTTTTTATATAATTGATATAATTCTTCAGTCGTTACCTCTGTTTTAGTATCTACTCTCTCTGTTACTTCTAGAAATATTTTATTTTCTTTATTTATTTTTATACTTTCTCTTAATAATGGAGTAATTATATACGGATTATTTGGAAAACTATCAGTATATCTTTTTATACCTATTTTTAATACTTTATCTCCAACTGCTAGTACATAAGAAAATGTTCCTTTACCTAAATATTCTATGTCACCATAAGTTTTATTTTCATTTTGACATAATTCTTTTATAATAATTTTTATTGTATCTATTCCGACTTTAAAATCTTTATTGTTAAATTTTTCCCCATATATTTCTTTTAATATATCTTCTATGGTATTATCTAGATATTCTTCATTATTTTGAACTATTTTAGATATTTTTGTACTTGTTTCTTCATTTAAAGTACCTTGCTTTTTTAATTCATATAAATCTTTAATATTGTTACTTATGATATTATCAAAGTTTTGATATACTTTATCTATATATAAATTATTTTTTAATAAAAAGGAAGTTAATTTAATGGATATCGTTGAATTAACTAAATATTTATCTATAACATAATTCATTACTTCTTCATTATCTTTTGTTTTATTTAATATATCATGTAGTGTAAAGTCATCTAAAACTGGTATTAGTTTATCTATATATGATATTAATTTGTCATTTGGATATTTTGTTATTCTATTTATTATTGGATATGTATCAATATTATTTTCTTTTAATTTGTTATAATTATTTATTATGGCATCAATTAATTCATCTCCATCATACATTATTAAATAAGATGCTATCCAGTTATAATCAGAACAGTTCTTTAAAATATAGTCGGCATATTTTCTTATTTTATCTTTATTTCTTTTGCCTTCTTTTAGTAAAAATGCTTCTAGTTTACCTATTCTATTGCTTGATAAAGCTTTATTTAATCTTATTTTAAATATATCCATATTAGTCACCTACTATAATTTTAACATATATTTATTTTGTTTTCTACATAAAATATCTAATTTAAAGACTTTGGCTTTAAATTATTATAGAAAGACCTTAGGCTTTCTATAAAAGTGAACAACGAAGTGTGAACTTAAAAAATAGTCTAGTATAATTACTAAACTATTTGTTTAATATTTGTTTTAGGAATTCTCCAGTATAAGAATTGGGGTTATTAGATACTTCTTCAGGAGTACCTACTGCTACTACTGTACCTCCACCAGAACCTCCTTCAGGTCCTAAATCAATTATATAGTCTGCTACTTTGATAACATCTAGATTATGTTCTATTATTATAACGGTATCGCCATTATCTACTATTCTCTCTAGTATTGCTAGTAACTTTTTGATATCAGCTTGATGTAAACCAGTAGTAGGTTCATCTAGAATAAAGACAGTCTTACCAGTAGGTTTCTTTTGAAGTTCTTTGGCTAATTTGACACGAGCAGCTTCTCCTCCGGATAGCGTTGGAGCGCTTTGACCTAGGCGAACATAACTTAAACCTACATCATCTAGTACTTTTAATTTATTTAATACTTTAGGATGATTTTCAAAGAAAGGTATGGCTTCTTCAACACGCATATTTAATACATCATATATATTTTTTTCTTTATATTTTATTTCTAATGTTTCACTATTATATCTTGTTCCATTACATACTTCACATGGTACATAAACATCTGGTAAGAAGTGCATTTCTATTTTTTTAACACCATCACCCCAGCAAGCTTCACACCTTCCACCTTTAACATTGAAACTAAATCTTCCTTTGTCATAACCTCTTATTTTAGCTTCTTTGGTTTCTGCAAAGATATCCCTTATATCATCAAATACTCCAGTATAAGTAGCGGGATTACTACGAGGTGTTCTTCCTATTGGTGCTTGAGATATTTGAACTACTTTATCAACATTCTCTAAGCCTTTTATTTCTTTATATTTACCTGGTTTATCTTTAGAACCATATATTTTTTGAGCTAAGGCTTTATATAGTATTTCATTTATTAAACTTGATTTTCCTGAACCTGATACTCCTGTTACGAGAGTCATTGTGCCTAGTGGTATTTTTACATTGATATTCTTTAAGTTATTTTCTTTGGCACCTTTTATCTCTAGATATTTTTTATTACCTTTTCTTCTTACTGAAGGTACTTCAATTCTCTCTGTTCCTTTTAGGTATCTTCCAGTAATACTATTTTCATTATTCATTACTTCTTCAGGAGTACCTGCCGCTACTACATTTCCACCTTCTAGTCCAGCACCTGGTCCTATATCAATTAGGTAGTCTGCTGCTAGCATTGTATCAGTATCATGTTCTACTACAATAAGGGAATTGCCTAAGTCACGCATTTCTAATAGAGAATTTATTAGTCTTTGGTTATCTCTTTGATGTAAACCTATACTTGGTTCATCTAAGACATATAAGACTCCTGTTAGTCTTGAACCTATTTGAGTAGCTAATCTTATTCTCTGGCTTTCACCTCCGGATAAGGTGCCAGCTTCTCTTGATAGTGTTAGATATGATAGGCCAACATTTATTAAGAAGTTTAGTCTTGAATCTATTTCTTTTACTACTATTTCAGATATTTCTTTTTGTTCTTTTGTTAATTTTAGATTAGTTATAAATGTTCTTAGATCTCCTATTGACAGACATGTTACTTCATAGATATTTTTGTTATTTATTAGAACATTTAATACTGATGGTTTTAGTCTTGAACCATGACAAGTAGGACACTCTAGTTCTGTCATATAGCCTTCAATCCAATCTCTTATCCAAGTACTTTTGGTTTCGATATATCTTCTTTCAAGATTGGTTATTATTCCTTCATAGTAACTTGTTGTCTTCCTAGTATTTCCATTTTTGGCTTTATAATTAAAAGTTAGAGGTTCGGTTGAACCGTATAATATTAAATTTAATTCTTCTTTGGTTAGGTCTTTAACAGGTTTACTCAAATCAATATGATAGTAGTCCGCTAGTGTTGTTAGTTCAGTATACATAATACTTGATTCTTCATCTAGATTTATTGGTTTGATAGCACCATCTAGAATAGAGATATCTTTATTTGGTATTACTAAGTCAACATCTATTTTATATTTTACTCCTAATCCTTTACAATCAGGACATGAACCATATGGAGCATTGAAAGAGAAGATTCTTGGTTCTAGTTCTTCAAGAGAATAATCACAATATGGACAAGCATAGTCTTCACTCATGGTTATTTCTTCTTTACCTACAACATCGATTACTACTTTACCATGGCTTAATTTACTAGCAGTCTCTAGTGATGAATATAGTCTACTTCTTATTCCATCTTTGATTACTAGTCTATCAATTATTACTGATACATTATGTTTTTTATTTTTTTCTAATTCTAAATCGATTGTTAGTTCTTTTATTTCACCATCTACTTTTATTCTTATATATCCTTCTTTTCTTAGCTTTTCAAATAAATCTTTTTGAGTTCCTTTTTCACCTTTAACTACTGGTGACATAACCATTATCTTGGTATTTTCTTCTAGTTCTAAGATTTTATTGGTCATTTCTTCGATTGACTGAGATGAAATAGGGATATGATGATTAGGACAATGGGGAACTCCTACTCTAGCAAATAATAGTCTTAGATAGTCATATATTTCGGTTACTGTTCCAACAGTACTTCTGGGATTTTTATTAGTGGTTTTTTGGTCAATAGAAATACTTGGAGATAGACCTTCGATGACATCAACATCAGGCTTACCAGATGAACCCAAGAATTGTCTAGCATAAGCAGATAAACTTTCTACATATCTTCTTTGGCCTTCGGCATAAATTGTATCAAAGGCAAGGGATGATTTTCCTGAACCTGATACACCAGTCATTACTACTAATTTATTTTTGGGTATTTCTATATTTATATTTTTTAAATTATTTTCTCTAGCACCTTTTATTATTATTTTATCCATATTATCACTGCTTCCTTTTCCTTTGGTATTATACCACATTTTTTTAAAATTATAAACAAGAAAAAAATGCTAATTGATAGCACTTTATATTTATTAAAAATTTAATTCGCCAGGGGATACGGTTCTAGCACCAGAGTCGGCCCATGGGTTGTTTATTTTTCTTTCTAGTACCTTATGTTCCTCTTGCTCTTCAGGAATAAAGTTTTCTAGGTCTGGGATTGTGTAGTTTGCTTCTTTTGGTTCTTCTTTTACCTTACTAGAATCTTCTTTAACTGAATTATCAAGTTCTTTATCAAAAGTAACCGCAAGTTCATTTATAGGTTCTTCTGGTATATCCATGGTTAGAACTTCATCACGAGGATGAGTTAGTTTATCTTGGTTTACTAAATTAGTATATTTTGAATCATAAATACTTGCTTCACCTGGAGTACTTGATAAAGTTTCTTCTTTAGGGGAATCCTCTAATGCTTTGGTATCTTTAGGTAATGGTATACTCTCTTCTTGTGGAGGCATTGTTTCTTTTTTTGATTCTTCAGATAGTAATTTATTTACTGTATCTAAAAATTCTTCTTTACTTTGAGTAACCGCTAGTAAATCTATTATTCTTAATTTTTCTTCTGGGGTAAAATTATTATTCATACTTGTGCCTCCTTTACACTTATAGTATATATTAGAAAAGAAAAAAAGTAAATATTATAGTTAGTAATTATTTTTATTTGACACTATACTTGATACTTTTTTTCTTATCCTATTAATTATATTATATACAGTTCTTTGATTATTATCTATTATTTCAGATATTTCTTTTGGTTTATAGTTTTGTTCTTTTAATTTAAAAACTAATTCTTCTTGCCAAGTTAATTTACTTATGATTGTCTTCTTTAATTTATTATAGTTATATTCTTCAAATACTTGTAGTTCTGGGTCATACTTTTTATCATATGAGGATATATTTAGATAATCAGTGCTATTAAGTGATGTTGCTTCATTTAGAACTCTACTCTTTTTGGTATTATTTTTTCTAAAAGCATTTTTTAAAGCATTATCTAGGCATCTATTTAAATAGATATTATAGGGAGTAGTATCGCGATAATTATCTATTGTTTCATATAATGCTAAAGTTCCTTCACTTATATAGTCCTCTAGCTCATTATTAGTGTTATTTCTTTGTGAATATTTTCGGGCTTTATAATAAATTAGATTTTTATATTTTTGATAAATTAGGTCTTTTACTTGATCATCATCTTTAGCTAAATATAATAGTTCATAATCATTATCCATATTATACTCCTCTTGATCTATTTATTTCTGCTAGAAAGATGCCACAAGCTACGGAAGCATTTAAACTATTTACTGTTCCACTCATAGGTATTTTGGCTAAGTAGTCACAATTTTCACTTACTAATCTACTTATTCCCTTACCTTCATTTCCTATTATTAGAGCAGTTTTCATTTTATAATCAATATCGGTATAAACTGTTCCTTCCATATCAGTACCTACAACCCAATAACCATAGTCTTTTAATTTTTTGATGGTATTATTTAGGTTTGTTACTTTGATTATTTTTACTTTTTCAATGGTACCTACTGATGCTTTTACAACAGTTCCTGTTATATCTACTGAACGATCATTAGGTATTATTATGGCATCTACACCAAAGGCTTCGCATGATCTTATGATGGCTCCAAAGTTATGGGGGTCTTCAATATGATCTAATAGGACCACTAGTGGATACTCTTTATCGATATTTGGTATGATATCTTCTAGTGAATAGGTTTTAACATCTTCTACTTCTAATATTATACCTTGATGTAAACCTTTACACATTTTATCTAAATCACGCATATCTAGAAGAGTAGGATTTATATTTCTTTTTTTGATTAGAGTGATTATTTCATTATCTTTAAATTTATTACTTAGATATACTTTTTTTATTTTATCTTTTGTTTGTAATTTTTCTCTTGCTACATTCTTTCCATATATTTGCATTATTTCACCTCTATTTGCTCTAATATTTCTTTTAATCTATCTTTATTATTTAAGTATAAGTCCCCTAGTAAGGCTTCAAAACCAGTAGATAATTTATAGGTTATGATATCGGTATTTTTGGGATGGTTTTCTTTTTTGTTATTTCTTCCTCTTTTTACAATATCTAATTCTTCTTCAGTTAAGAAGTTATCTTTGGTTAACTTATCTAATATTTTTACTTGTCCTTTAGCGGATACATAAGGAACTGCTGATGCATTTAATTTATTGGCATTATTGATACCTTGTTTTAATAATTTTTCTCTTATATATAAGGATAATACAGCATCTCCTAGTAAGGCTAATACTTGAATATTTATTGTTTTAGTATTCATTTTATACACTTCTTTCTTTGAAAAAAATATTGTTTTTCTTCATATTTAAATGACACATATAGTTTATCATATATAGTTATCTTTGTCTATAATTTTGTAAAAGAAAAGTAGCATTTTTATCTGCTACTGATTATTTTGCATTATTTGTCCAAACATTGATGGTCCAGTTCTTGTTTGTCCTCCTACTGGGATGGGATTATTTACTTGATTAGACTCATTTACTGGATTACCAAAGAATGGATTACTATTTAAATTAGTATTAACTCCCGAATTCATGTTTGGAGTACTATTTATATCTATTTTGAAATTATCTGTTGTATCCATTAGATTGGTTGGTTCTGGCGTAGGTTGTTGATACAAATTACCACTGAAGTTTACTGGTTCATTACTTTGATTATTTACTACTTGATTATCTAATTTAGGAATTTGTTCTCCCATCGGTTGATAATTAGTTGGTTCTAGAACTGGTGTTGGTACTTCAAAGTTATTTGTTTGTAAATTTGGCATAGCCTCAGTTTGATTCATGTTAGGAATATTTAAATTATTTGGTACTTGTCCTTTTTGACTTGATACTTCTACTGGTTCTGGTGTTGACATTTGAGGTGTTACTTCTACAGCAGGACTACTTGGAGCATTAAATGCTGGTACTTCAAAACTTGGAGTACTTACAGGAATACTTTCTGTATTTACTAGTTCCTCTTTTGGCATATTGAATGCTCCTGAATTAAATGTTGGAACTTCAAAACTAGGCATGCTATTTGCTACACTTTCTTTAGGTGGATTAAATACAGACTCCTGAACAGGTAACTCTACTTTTTCTTCTTTATTATATTTGTTATTAAGATTTTTTAATGTCTCACGAGTAGGTTCTTGTAATAACTCATTCGTTATATCCTCTAACTCTTCTTTTGTAAAATATTTCATATTAGGCCCCTCCTTATTATAAATAAATTATAATATAAAAAAGATAAAAAGTAAATAGAAATATCACTTTTTATCTAGAATAATTTTTGAATTAGTCTGCTAATTTTTTGTTATGCTTTATTTCTTCCCAACCTAAATTTCTTTTAAATATTGATATCATAAGGCATAAGATATAGCTTAATAAAAATAATGGGTTATATAATGTTAATTTTGTTTTTGATACATTTAAATTTAATTTATTTTTTTCACTTTTAATTATTATATAGGTTATACCCGCTAATTCTAAGTAGATTAGTAATAAGACTACTACTAAAGTTTTTATAAATGCTGTAATATCATTTATTGTTAATGAACTTACTATTAATAAAAGAACTCCTATTAAAAGGTATATTAGTGGTTGTACTCCTATTACGGTACTTATTTTTGAACCATAGTTTTTATCTTTATAATCTAGACTTCTTCTAATTTCTTTGATATATATTTTACGAGCTTCAAAATAACCTTTTACCCATCTTGTTCTTTGTTTCATAGATACTTTAAAACTATCTGGTTGTTCATCATAAAAGATAGCTTTCTCATTATAGGTTGTAGTTAAGTTATTCAAAGTACTATATAGAGTTAATTCATAATCTTCAGTTAAGGTATTAAAAGGGAAACCTTGCCAATCTTCCACTAAAGAACCTTTGATATAATATCCTGTTCCTGATATGGTTAAATTATTGGTATATTTACTTTTTAATTGATTACCAATTGTATTTATCATAGAAAAGGTTAAGGCAGAAGAGGCTGCTACTAAGGTAGAACTATTTTTAGTATTACGATAACTTATGCCAATATCATAACCTTCTTCAATACTATTTATCATTTCTTTGATATAGTTTTTATCTAAGATATTATCGGCATCAAAGATAAAATAGGCATCATATTTTTTATTTTTTGATAATATTTCTTTAATAGCATCATCTAAGGCATAGCCTTTTCTTTTTTTAGTTAAATCTTTTCGATAGATGATATTCATATTATGTTTTTTGACTATTTCTACTGTAGGATCTTCTTTTGATTCTACAATTATATAGACATCTTTGGAATTTATTTTTTTAGTTTGCTTTTCAATACTAATTAGAAGTTGTTCTATTACTTGAGATTCGTTACGTGCAGGTATTAAAATACAATATTTATTAGTTACTGTATCTGACTTCTTGGGACTATTGTTATTTCTTGTCATTACAAAGAAACTATATACTAACAAGAATAGTGAATAAATTATTAATAAAAAACTTATTATTGTTGTCATCTTACCACCATATTCGTATAACTTTTCTTCATTCTTTCATCATTATATACTTTATCTAAAAACTCACCATATCCTGTCAGTGGTTTATAGCCTTCATGTCTTAGTCCCATTCTTATACATGCACTAAACGATATAAACATATCTATTGTTATTACTACTAATAGAATGTAATAAATTAGATTTCCTAAATTATATGGTATCTTTTCTATTTTACTTGATACAAAGGGATATATTTTAACCATGAGTATATAACATAATAAACCCCAAAATAACATATATGGTAAAGTTGTTCTGCCATTTATATTTAATAGATATGTTGAATAATCCCATGATGTTGTTCCGGTAAAGGCCTCCTGCAAGAAGCTTATTAGATATTCGAAGGCTCCTCCTATTAAAGAACCTATTAAGAAATAATCTAATTTTTGCCTCGGCTTTCTAGCAAGAATATATACCATGATACATGCTCCCCAACCATATATTGGAGATAATTCTAAATATAATAGCCCTCTTTTAGTGGAATAATCTAGTATTCCATAATTGATATAATTTTTAGTCATAAATAGTATATCTTCATAAAGGCAACCTAAGAAACTAAAAATGACAAAGATTAAAAACATTTTCTTAAAAGATAAACCTTCAGCGAAGGGTGTTCTATCTTTTAAAAGATATTCTTTTATTTTCTTCATACTGCTAACTCCTTTTATATTAAATTATTTCTTTCATATATATTGATATCATATTTAGTATATATATCAACTTTTCCTTTTTTAGTAAACTTTATGAAACATAAATCTTCAATTACGATATCTTTATCTTTTTCTAGATTGAATGTTATTTTTTTACATTCTTTTAATTTTGGATTATTATGAGTCATTTTTGTTATATTTAAGTTATTAGCTATATATATAGTAATATTATTATCTGTATAATAATCTAATCTAATATAGTCTTCAATTACTAGAGAACCTTTTCCTTTTAACTGATAACTTCTTGGTTTTATCTCTTTTTTAGGAGTTATTTTTTTTATTTCTTTTAGAGATAGACTATTTAGAATACTACCTTCATTTAATAAGCCCGGTGTATCTATTATTTTTAAATTATCTAAGTTTATTTCTATTTTATTTAGGGTCGTTGAAGGATATAGACTAGTTGTTACTTCTAGTTGTTTGTCGGTATAGTTTTTTATTAGTTTATTTATTAGAGTTGATTTACCTGAATTAGTCATTCCTACAAAGTATATTTCTTTATTACTTTTATTATATTTTTTTATTTTGTTTAATAAGCTATCTAGATTGTAATTTTTTATTGAACTTATTATTTCAATATCTAGATAGTTATTAGTTATATTGGATATATAATTTATTAATTTATAGTCCTGAACTGATTTTGGTAATAAATCTTTTTTGGTTAACACTAATATTACATTATTAAATTTATTTATATATTCTAAATTAATATTTAATAATGATGTTAAATAGACTACTAACGCATCTTTAGGGATACTATTTAAAATATCAGTATAGTCTTTATTATTTAATGTTACGGCTTTATATTCACCATAATTTTTTAATTTAAAGCATCTTAAACATAGTTCATTATCTATATTTTCGGTATATCCTTCTTTATTTATATCTTCTGTTTGAAGAATAATGCCACATCCTGTACACTTCTTAATCATAATATTCTCCTACTTTAAATATTCCTTTTTTATTCATTTTATTTATTTCTTTTCTTTCTATATAACGATGTATTTTAGTAAATGGCATATCAATATCAGACATTGGATTTACTAATACTGTTGTTATACCTACTCTATTACCACCATAGATATCTGTTACTAATTGATCTCCAATAATTGCTACTTCAGATAAGTCTAATTTGTATTCTTTTAATACTTTTATGAATTTTGCTTTTCTTGGCTTTCTAGCAGATGGGCAACAATCAATATTTAAATATTTTTTAAATGGTTCTAGTCTATTTCTTGGTGAATTAGAAAATATTATTACTGTAAAACCTGAATCTTTTAGTTTATCAAAATGATTTTTTAATTTTTTAGTTGGTTTTTTATCTACATATGGTACACAAGTATTATCTAAATCAAAAAGTAAACATTTTATACCATTTTCTTTTAATTTATCGTAATTGATGGTATAGATACTTTTTTGATAAACATCTGGATAAAAATAATTCATATATAATTCACCTCGCTATAAATATTATACTATATTTTTTTTATTATTGAAAGTTAATGGTTATTTTTCTTTACTTTAGTTAAATTTATGCTCATAACTAAAAGGGATAAAGTTAAAATTATAGTAACTATATTTAATACTACCGCACTTTGAGTTAAACCCGCTAGTAGGAGGAGAGTATAACCTGTAACTCTTCCAACATTTAATGTTACTTCTCTTATGGCATTAAATTCACATTGATTACTTTTATTTACTATTTTGCTATTAGATAAATTAAATATTTTAATTTTTCTAACTAAAGATAGTATTTCTGCAAATATTACATAACTAAATTTATATATTATTACTGTAGTATTTGTTTTTAATATTAAAAATATTATTAAAGATATTACTGGTATTATACTTGATATTATTATTACTTTTTTATCATCTCTTTTATTATAAATTAAACCATATATTTTTACTACTAATATTGATAATAATGTTACTATGGAGGTTATTATTCCTAGATTGATATTTGTTTTAAAGGAATTTAATATTAAAATTACCATTACTGTTTCTAAAGCACCATTACAAATATTCATACCAATAAAGAATTCTCCTGCTAAGCAATTTATTACTTGTTTATTCTTTTTGAGTTCTAGCCAAGCTTTTTTTAAATTGTACTCTTCTAAATCTCCATTATGATTATCAGTTATGAAAAAAGATAATATTATTTGGATAAGTGATATAAATAATACTATAACTGCTGTTAATATATAATTGGTTATAGTTATTATACTACCGAAAATTATTGGAAATAGAATACCTACTACTGATATGGTTATAAATAATTTTACCATGTAGTTTGTTCTTTCGGTATTTTTTACTTTATTTATAATGAATAAATTATATGGAAAATAATAACAACTTGCTGATATACCATATAGTATTGATATGATTGGTAAATAATTTATTATTTTTTCTTTTAATAATATTATTATTAAAATATAAATAAAGTTTAATATTATTCCTATTCTAAATATTTTAATTCTATTTCTTTTTTCTGCTAGGGCTGCTACTACTAAAGTGCTTAATGCCATTGTTGCATATGTAAATATATAGTATATAGCTATATTTAATATACTATTAGTAGATGTACTTATAAAGTAAGCTGTTAAGAATGGACCAAGAAATATGGTCATTATTTTTTTGATTGCATCCATTATTATTATTATATTTTGTTCACTTTTTATTTTTTTCTTCATTGTTATACCTCTTATTTAATATATATTTATATTGTATCATATATTTTGGTATAATTAAATGTTTATTTTTATATTATTTAATAGGTGGTATGATGTTATTTAATTTATTTAATCTTTTATTTGGTAACCTTACTTTTTTTAGTGGTGCTTACTCTAATAATGTTTTTCCTGATCCTTTATCTAAAGAAGAAGAGGAAAAATATATAGAAAGAATGATAAATGGAGATAAGGAGGCTAGAAGTAAACTTATTCTTCATAATCTTAGACTAGTAGCACATATTGTTAAAAAATTTGAATCCACTTATAATGATGTTGATGATCTTATTGGGATAGGAACTGTTGGACTTATTAAGGGTATTGATAGTTTTTCTCCTAACAAGAATGTAAGACTTACTACTTATATTGCTAAGTGTGCAGAAAATGAAATTCTTATGCATTTTAGAGCAGATAAAAAGAATTCTAAGAATGTTAGTATTTATGATGGTATTAGTTATGATAAGGAAGGAAATGAGGTTACAATACTTGATGTTTTAAAAACTGAAGATCCTGATTTTAATGAAGAAATATATAAAAATGATAATATTAAATTATTAAAAGAATATATGAATATTCTTACTCCTAGGGAGAGGGATGTTCTTACTAAAAGGTATGGGCTTGATAATAGCGATGAAATAACACAGAAGGAAATTGCTAAAAATTTGGGTATATCGAGAAGTTATGTTTCGAGAATTGAAAAAAGAGCAATAACAAAAATTTTAAGAGAATTTATTAAAAATGATACTAAGAAATAGTAAAATCATAAATAATTGTTGACTAAAAGGCAATTTTATGGTAAAGTTAATTACGAACTGATGAGGAGGGAATACGATGAAGAAAGTAACAACTAAAAAAACTAGATCTGTAAATAATAGACCTAACTGTTTAAAAATAACTAAAAGTACTCAAAAAGTTAACTTTACTACTGTTACTGATAAAGATGGTAAAAAAATTAAGACTAGTGTTAGTGAAGCTAGAACTATGAAGAAGAATAACAAGAAAGCTGCTTAATGAAATGGATTTATATCCATTTTTTTATTTGTCCACAGAAGTTGTTGATAAATAAAAAGAAGACTAGTTACTAGTCATTCTATTTAAAATATTCATCAAATATACTTTCATTATATTCTTCTATTGAATAGTAATAGAAGGCACCTGCTTGATTTTTATATTCTGTATTTCTTTCTTCATAGTTACTATTATTAAAAATATTTTTTATTTCTTCATCAGCAGAATCTAATACTATTGAACCTGCAAATACTTCAAAAGTATAATTTTGATTATTTATTTGATAAGATACAGTTAAGTGATCTCTATCTTGTCCACCTCTTCCTAGACTATATGTTTTTACTAATTTATTTGTACTTATTTTATCTAGTATTTGTTTAAGTTCTTCTTTAGATAAAGTTACTTCTTTATCTATATCTTGAGAGTCTCCTAACTGAGTATTTCTTTTTCTAGATAATTTTATTTCTGATATATTATAAGATAATAATTTATCAGTCCAGTTTACTTCAGTATTATTATTTTCTATTACATCATTTTTATTGTCTAATTTGTCATTTTTATTATTTACATTTACTTTACCAGTTAATACTAATGTAAGAATTATTAATAATAAAATTATAATTATTGTTAGCATTATGATTATAACATTTTTACTTTTATCTTCTTTCATCTGCTTTTGTTCATCTCCTTACTTTCTTTTATTTTATTATATCATATTGTAATTATAATTACCAGTGTTTATAAAAAAATATGACTATTTTCTAGTCATACTTTTCTTTATCTTTTGGCATTTCTTTTAATAGTTTGTTATAGTATTCTTTACCTAGTCGATATTCTTCCTCAATTATTTCTTTACTTGGTTCCTTTTTATTTTCATTATTCATATTAAAAGCTCCTTTCTTTATTTATTATAAAGAGAGGAGCTATATTTATACTAGTGTTTTTACTTTTTCTATCATGTTATCACTAGTAGTTATGTATGAACCTACTACTGCTATGTCAGCAGTATTTACTAAGTTTATGGTTTTATCATTGATACCACCATCTACTTCTAGTAAAATATTTTTATCTTTTATTAAGTTCTTTATTTCTTTTATTCTATTTGGACTGTTTTCTAGGAATGGTTGGCCACCTTGACCTGGTTCGACAGTCATTATTAATATTAAATCGATATTATCTAAATATGGTATTAACTTATTTATGTCAGTATTTGGCTTAATAGATATTCCTCTTTTAAAACCATATTCTTTTATTTTGTTTAATATATTTTGAATATTCTCTTCTATTTCTAAATGAATTGTTATATATTCAATATTTTTTAAGTCTTTTATTTGTTCGATATATGATAGAGGTCTACTATGCATTAGGTGAATATCTAGTTTTTTTTCTGATACTTTAGATAGTTCTAATGTTTCTTCTACTGGTATAGATATTTGTTTAACAAAATTACCATCCATTACATCGATATGAAAATATGATATATCAGTGTTATTTAATATTTTTATTGTTTCTTTTTTATCTTTGGCATTTAGTATCGATACTGATATTTTCATTTTTGACCTCCTATAAATGATTTATAATTGTTATATCTAGATAATAATATTTTATTTTGTTCTACTAGTCTCTTTACTTCACAGTCATCTTCTTTGATATGCATACAATCTTTATACTTACAATTATGTAAGTTATCAAACATATCTTTCATATTATCACGGATATCTATTTTAGTCATTCCACGGAAATCTACTGATGAGAAACCAGGGGTGTCTGCGACTAAAGATGAATCGATATCATATAAAGTTGTACATCTTGTTGTATGTTTTCCACGACCTAGAGCCTTGGATATTTCATTTGTTTCTAGATTTAGATTTTTGTCTAGTTTATTTAATAGAGATGATTTGCCTGCTCCTGATTGACCAGCAAAGACTACTATTTTACCTGCAATTAGTTTTTTTATTTCTTTGATATCATTATTTGTTACTACTATGTAACCAATACTTTGATAGTAGTTAAATATCTCTTTAATACTTTTTTCTTCCTCTTCATTTAGTAAGTCTGTCTTTGTTAAGCATATTATTGGTTCTATATTATTATAAGATATTATTGTTAGTAGTTTATCTAACAAGTTACTATCAAAGTTAGGCTCTTTTACTGATGTTACAATTAATGCTATATCAACATTAGCTATTTGAGGTCTTATTAGGGAGTTTTTTCTAGGTTTTATTTCTAGTAAGTAATTATTTATATCATCTATTATTACTTTATCTCCTACTAGAGGAGTTATTTTATCTAGTCTAAACTTTCCTCTTGGCTTGCAGATATTTATCCCCTTATTTGTTCTTACTGTATAATTATTACTTTCGTTTTTGATTATTATACCTTCCATATTTTATTCCTATTCTGTTTTTTTATCTTTTTTATCATCTTTTGGCATTAATGAATCTGTTGGTTCTGTTTTATCTTCTGGTTTCTTTGATATAGTTATTTTTAAAGTATAACCATTATAAATTGGATCTCCAGGATCTCTACCTTGTGATAATACGATGTTTTCTTCTACATCTGTTGTTTCTTTATATGTTATATCTAACGTTAAATTATTTTCTTTAGCAAAATCTTGTACCTTTGATAAAGTCCATTTTTCTTTAACCATATCTGGATATACATCTACTTCTGGTATGTATAGTATTACTGAATCATTAGCATATAATTTTGTTTCTTTTTCTTTATCAAATTTTGGCTCTTGATCTATTATTTGCTCTTCTTTGTCTTTATAATCAGATGTATTTTCTACTTCTTTGGTTTTCATTTCTACTTTGATACCTTTTAATTCTAGTTTTGCTTTTATTTCATAATAATTTTTACCAGTATAGTCTTCTAGTAATAGGTATTCTTTACCAGAAGATTCTACTATTGTGATAGTACTTCCTTTGGTTTTGGTTGAACCAGCTTTTGGTTCTGTTCTTATTACCTTTCCTTCTTCAATATCAGCATTTTCTTCATCTTTTGTAGTATATTTTAAACCTTGTTTTTCTACTTTCTTTATGGCTTCTTCTAAGGTAAGACCTGTTACATCTGGTACTTTTACTTCTTTGACATCATGATTACTTATTAGTAGATATACTACTGCTAATACTATTAGAAAGGCTAATAATATACCTGCCAATATAATTGGTAGTTTATTTTTTTCGTCTTTTTCTTTTAGTATTGAATCATCTGTTTCAGTAGTTTCTTCTTTATCAAGAGGTTTATCTACGACGGGCTTCTTTGGCTCTTTTGGTATAGGAGCTATTACTTTGGTTTCCTCTAAATCATTTTCAGGATATTCATATACTAATCTTTTTTCGTTATCTCTTTCTAAAGCAGTTTGTAAATCATTATACATTTCTCTTACAGAGTCATATCTATTTTTTGGATTTTTAGCAGTTGCTTTTAGAATTATATTTTCTACTGATTGTGGTATTGTTGGGTTTTGCTTTCTAACACTAGGAATTTTTTCTTTCATGTGTTTTAAGGCTATTTCAACAGCAGTGTCTCCTTTGAATGGTACGGAACCGGTTAATAACTCATACATTAATATTCCTAATGAATATATATCACTTTTTACTGTTGATCCCTTACCGTTAGCCTGTTCCGGTGGTAGATAGTGGACTGAACCCATTACTGAGTTTGTTTGAGTTAATTGGGTTGAATTTAAAGCCATTGCTATTCCGAAGTCGGTTATTTTGATACGACCATTATCTTCAATCATTATATTTTGTGGTTTTATATCTCTATGAATTATATAGGCTTCATGAGCGTGAGCTAGACCATCTGTTAACTGACTCATTATATCTATTACTTCTGTTAGGGTTAAGGCTCCTCTTTTTTGAAGTAATTGTTTTAATGTCTTTCCTTCGATATATTCCATTACAATATAATAGTTTCCATCTTCTTCTCCAACATCATATACTTCAACGATATTTGGATGTGATAGGTTTGATACTGATAAGGCTTCTCTTTTGAAACGACGAATGAATTTTTCATCGTTTGAAAGATCACCTCTTAAAACTTTTATAGCTACTTTTCTTTCAAGAATGGTATCTTCTGCTAGATAGACATTGGCCATTCCTCCTTCACCGATGGTTTTTATTATTTCATAACGATCATTTATTTTTTGACCTTTAGTTAGCATTACTTATCACCACTTTCCTTCTTCAGATAAGCTATTGATATGTTATCTGTTCCGCCTCTTATATTACTCTTTTTTATTAATTTTTCTACTTGTTCTTCGATTGAAGATTTACTATTTAATACTTTTTCTATTTGTTCATCTGTTACCATATTAGTTAATCCATCACTACATAGGAATAAACCATTTATGGTATTATCGATATCGAAGATATCTATTTCGATTGGATCATTAGCTCCTAGTGCTCTTGTAAGCAAGTTCTTTCTTGGATGAAACTTGGCTTGTTCAGGAGTTAGTTCTCCGGTTGAGACTAATAAATTTACTAGGGTATGATCTTTGGTTACTTTATGTAATTTTTCATTTTTTACTACATATCCTGATGAATCTCCTATATTTCCATAAAGGATATAGTCATCTGTTTTTATGGCTATTACTAGAGTTGTTCCCATTCCTTTACTTTCTGGATGAATAGAGGTATATTCAAATATTTTTTCATTTATTTCTTTTACTATTTTTCTTAACCAATCTATTCCTTCTTCTTTTTTTCCTATTGTTTCCATACTTTCGAAACTTTGAACAATATGTTCTATTGCTATATTTGAAGCTATTTCTCCAGCTTTATGTCCACCCATTCCATCTGCTACTGCGAGAATGAATTCATTATTTTTATTGCCAACTATTATTACACTATCTTCATTATGTGTTCTTACTTTTCCGGCATCTGTCATATAAAATGTTTGCATTATTTCACTTCCTCTTAATTATTAGCTCTTAATTGACCACATGCAGCATCAACAGAGCCTCCAAATTCTTTTCTTATTGTTACATTTATCTTATTTTTCTTTAGTATATCATAAAACTTCATAATTTTCCACTCTTTTGTTCGTTTAAATTCAATATTTTCTGTTTCATTATATGGTATTAGGTTAACATAGCAATTTATTCCTTTTAATAATAAGGCTAATTCTTTAGCATTTTCTTCACTATCATTTACATTATCAAGCATTATATATTCAAAGGTTACTCTACGATTTGTCTTATTTATATATTCTTTTATTGTTTCCATTAATTCATTTAAAGGATATGCTTTATTGATAGGCATTATTCTACTTCTAAGGGTGTCATTAGGAGCATGTAAGCTTATGGCTAGGTTTACTTGGCCTTCTTCATTCATAAACTTCTTTATACCAGGGATTACTCCACATGTTGATATGGTTATATGTCTTGAACCGATATCGATTCCTTTACCACAGTTTATTATTTTTACAAATCTTAAAACATTATCATAGTTATCAAATGGTTCTCCTATTCCCATTAATACTACATGAGTTATTCTTTTATTTATGTCTTCTTCTATCTGAAGTATTTGCTGTACTATTTCATAAGCTAATAGATTTCTTACTTTTTTTAATCTTCCGCTTTCACAAAAAGCACACGTCATATTACAACCAACTTGAGATGATACGCAGATACTTGTTCCGTAATCGTGAAACATTAATACGGATTCTATCTTGTTTCCATCTTCTAATTCAAATAGATATTTATTGACATTCTTGCCTTGCTGTTTTATTAACATTTTTATTTTATAGAAAGAGAAATCTTGTTTTAGTTTTTCTCTTACTTCTTTACTTATATTGGTCATATCATCAAATGATTTTATTCTTCTTTTATATAGGGCTTCATATACTTGAACTGCTCTAAATTTTTTTTCATTTATTGATATGAAATAGTCTTCTAATTCTTTTATTGTTAAATCATATATATTTCTCATTTTTTCACTTCTAACTTTCCATTATTATTATACCAAAAAAAATATGTTATTAAAACATATTTTGATTATTTTTCTTTATGTTCATGATGAGAATGTCCTCTTATTCCATATCTTTTGGTTATTGGATCTTTGAATAAGAAGTTTTTTATTGGTAATAATGTTAATACCATATAGGAACCGAATATTATAAATAATACTATTACTGATATGTATGTATAGAAGAAATGTAATGCTTCCATATTTATTACATAATTAAATACTAGATTACTTACGATGATTGTTAAATAGAATATTGTGATATCTATTGGTAATATGGCTTTTTTGGTTATTAATTGATAGGCATAAAATAGTAATGGTATTAGTACTATTATTACTAATATACTTAAGGCTTTGGCTTCAAAGTAATTGGGATTAAGGCCATATACTGCTCCATCATATAATGTCCATATAAAGGTTGGTGTTAAGGCTATTTTGATATGTTCCCAAGTACTTTCATTAACTGCGGCAAAAAGGGATACTACTTTATTATGTCCTGACCATTCATACATGAAATGTAAAAGTGTTCCTATTACCGATATAAAAATTATGGCTATTACTATATTCATATATCCTCCTATTTATAATATAATTATATATTATTTTTTTATTTATTACAACTAGTTATTTTAATGAAATCACAACAATTAAAAAATGAGTAATTCCTTATGATATATGGTTTTACTCATTTTTGCTGTCAAATAGTTATTTATTATTCTTTAATAATCTTAGAGTATTTAGAATACATAATACTGTTACACCGACATCAGCAAAGACAGCCTCTAGCATTGTTGATACTCCTAGTAGAGTTAAGATTAATACTAATAATTTTATGCCTATAGCAAAGATTAAATTTTGATTTATTATCTTTCCTGTTTTCTTAGATATGTTTATAGCAGTTATTATTTTATCTAGGTTATCATTCATTATTACTATGTCTGATGCTTCGATAGCAGAGTCTGTTCCTAGATGACCCATAGAAATACCTAAATCTGCTAGTTTTAGAACTGGGGCATCATTGATACCATCTCCAACAAAGGCTACGATGGTTCCGTCTTTTTTGTTTTTGATTATTTTTTCTAAATAGTTATATTTATCATTTGGTAACATACTATAGTTAACATTCTCTATATTTAGTTCTTTAGATATTTCTTCGGCTTTTTCTTTGGTATCTCCAGTAAACATATGAACTGTTATATCCATATCTTTTAATTTTTTTATTGTTGCTTTAGCGGTACTTTTTATTTCATCTTTTATTTCAATATCTGCAACTAGACTATTATTTATTGTTAGATATATATTACTACTTTCTTCTTTGATACCACAGTATTTAGGGTTTCCTATTTTTACTTTATCTTTTTTATAAGTAAATTCTATTCCTTTCCCTGATACTTCTTTGAAATCTTTGATATCATTATGTGATACTTCTTTATTATATTTTTTTAATACTGATTTGGCAATTGGATGGTTTGAAAGTGATTCTCCTTTAGCAAAAATTTCCATTATTTTATCTTCATTATTTTCTTTGTTATGGATATTTATTTTTGATATATAGAACTCTCCTGTTGTGATAGTTCCTGTTTTATCAAAAGCTATTTCTTTGATATTTTTGATACTATCTAGGTAATTACTTCCTTTTACTAGTATTCCTTCTCTAGATGATGCTCCAATACCTGAAAAGTATGATAGTGGTATTGATATAGCTATAGCACAAGGACAAGATATTACTAGTATTGTTAATCCTTTATAGATACTTTCACTATATGTTAGATTTGTAAATAGTGGTAATAAGGTTGCGGTTAGAATGGCAATTATAATTACTCCTAATGTATATTTAGATGAGTATTTTGATACTACTTTTTCGGTTTTGGTTTTTCTTTCGGTAGCAGTTTCTACTAATTCTAATATTTTATTTACTGTTGAATCTTTATAGATTGATGTTACTTTTACTTCTAGTAGGCCTCCTTTATTTATGCTTCCTGATAGGATATTATCACCAACTTTTACTGATATTGGAAGTGATTCTCCGGTTAGAGCACTTGTATCTAACATAGAAGAACCTTTTACTATGGTTCCATCTAGTGGTACTCTCTCTCCTTCTTTGACTACGATTATATCTCCGACTTTTATTTCGGTTGTTGGTACTACTATTATTTTATTTTTTTCTTTTAGATTTGATGTTTCTTCTTTGATATCCATAAGTTCGGCTACTGAGTTACGGCTTTTATTTACAGCCATGCTTTCTAATACTTTTCCTAAATCATATAAGAATAGGACCATTAATCCTTCATGGGAATCTCCTAGTGCAAAAGCACCGAGAGCAGATATTGTTACTAGGAAGTTTTCATTTATTACTTTCTTTCTTAATTGTTTAATAGCAGTTAATAGTGTTTTATATATTAGGATTATGTAGGCTACTACTATTAAGATAGTACTTAAATAGTTTGGTAATTTTAATACTATTCCAAGTAATCCTATTAATCCTCCTAGTACTATTCTATAAATATCTATATTTTTATTTTCTTTTATTTTATCTTCACTTAAAATAGCATCTGGTTCTATTTCACTTACTATTTTTTTTATATAAGTAAAAGCATCTTTTAAGTCTGTTTCCACAGTTACTGTTGATGAATTAAAATTAACGATTGCTTTTTTGATATTTTTATCTTCATTTAATTTATTTTCAATAGTTTTAGCACAATTAGCACAGTCTAGATTTTTGATATTATATTTATATTTCATTTATATGTTCCTTTCCAATATTAAATAGTTTTTTCACATGGTCATCACTTAGTTCGTAGTAGACTGTTTTTCCTATTTTGGTATATTTTACTAATTTTGCTGATTTTAGTATTCTTAGTTGATGTGAAATGGCGGACTGTGTCCCCCCAACTAGTGTCGCTATATCGCTAACACATAATTTATTTTCTAATAAGACATTTATTATTTTTACTCTTGTTGAATCTGCAAATACTTTGAATAGTTCTGCTATATCAATAATTGTATCTTCTTCAAGTAATTCTTTTTGTATTTTATTTATATCTACATTATCTATCATATTATTTCTCCTTATTATATATGAATATATATTCATATATTTAAATAATATCACTATTACTAAAAGATGTCAATATGTTTATATTATTTTTTATCACTTCAAGCCTATGGTCTTTCAGTGTTGTCGTTAGCCTAGGTCTAACAACAAGATATCAACCATATCTATTATATATAAGTTAATTATTATATACTATTATATGTTGAAAACCACTTGTATTTTTTTGTACAAGTGGTTATATTTATTATCTGGTTAATGTTCTTGTTTTAGCTTTTTCTACTGTATTAATATCATTAGATAATGATAATTCTTCTAACTCTTCTTTTGTCAAATCACTTAATGGTACTATGTAAAGATTATCGTTAGTTATAAACCCTCTTACTACATTGGTATCAGTTCTCCATATTCTTGTATAATAGATACCATCATTGTCATAGAAGAAAGATATGTCAGTAGCAGAATTTATTGGTGAAGAAAGGTTTTCTTCTGTACCAAAAAACTCATATTGAACTGAATTACTATTAAATAATACACCTATTGCTTCTAAATAACTACCTTTCAATAATATGTATTTGGGTAATTCTCCTTCATACTCAAGAAAATCTTTATTATTTAATCTATTTTCATAACTTTCTCTCAATTTTAGAACAAAGTACTGTCCATCTATATCTTCTTTTCTACCTGTATTTAGTATATTATTGATGCCTTTGTCTACGTATTTGCTAGCACTGATATTATCAATTATCATACAGTCGCTTTTCCATCCAGATGATGGATTGATAGTCCAAGTATTTTTATTTCCTGCAACCACATAACCTTCTGGTGCAGCAACTTCAGTTAATGTATACAATCCATCCTTTATATTTTCTATTCTATGTGCTTCTTTTGAACTACTAATCCAACTTTCTATTAAGTTATTATTTTCATCTCTAAGTTCAAATTTAGCACCATCTAGTAACATACCATTTTCAACGTCTGTAACAGAAACTTCGCAAAACCAAGATTTCTCTATTTTTGTGTAATCATCGATTGTTTCCTGTCTTCTTGTTGGCTCAGAAGGGGCCTTTTCTATATTTTTTTTACCGCATCCTGTTAATCCAAATGAAGTTAATGTTAAACTAGATGCAAGCATTAATGATATTAGTCTTCTTCTTGTAGTTTCATTAATATAATTATTTTTCATTTTTTATCTTCTTCCTCTCAAAGTAATTGATATTATATACCAATTTGTTTGCTTTGTCAATGTGCTTTTGATTATTTAGCAAACTAATGAATTATTCTGAAAAAATAATTTTAGTTTTGAGATGACAAGCTCAAAACTTTTTTTCTAATGACCTTAGGCATTAGAAAACGGCGAACAACATAGTGTGAGACGATACTGAAAAAGAATCTATTTAATAGACTCTTTATCTTTATATTCTTCTAGTGTTAGGTTATTGTTATAGATATTACTAGCTATATTTCCTACATATCTTAAATGCCATGGTTCATAACTATATTTGGTTATATCTTCTTTTCCTTCGGGATATCTTATGATAAAACCATATCTATGACTATTTTGATGTATCCATTTAGTTTCTATTTTATCTTCAACATCATGTTCTATATAACATTTTCCATCTTTATATATACAAAAATCTAAAGCTAATCCTGTTTGATGTTCACTCTTACCTGGAGATGCTATTCTTGTTATGGCATAGGTAAATCCTTTTTCTTCTAGTAATTTATTATATATTTTTTCTTGATAATCATAGTCTCGATAGCCACTTACTATATCAATATGATATCCATATCTTAAAGCTTCTTTTTTTAGTTCTTGAAATGCTTCTAGGGCTTTATTATCTAGTAATATGTTTTCTTTATATTCACTATGAGCATTTTCTAATGTATTTGGTATGTATGCTCTTGGCAGGGGATTATCTTTATTTACTAAAATACTATAATCCATAGATACCTCCTACTGTATTATATGTTATAAAAAAAGAAATAGATACTATTTTAATTTATCTATATCTTTCTTTACTTTATTTATTTTTGTATTTAGAGTAGTTATTTTATCTTCTAAGTCTTGTTTTTGTTTTTCTAAATTTTGATTATTTTCTTTGATTAATTCATAATTTTCTTTAATGTTTTTTAGTTCTTCTATCTCTTCAGTTAATTCTTGATGTTCTTTTAGATAGTTATTTAGTTCTTTATTTTTGTTACTTAAATTTATTTTTTGATATATGGTATATACTAGAAGGCTAAATATTATTAGGGTTATTATTATGATGATAGGTGGTAATATTTTGTTTACTTTCTTCTTTTTCATTAGTAATATAATGCCTTCTTTCCATAATAGTTATATCTTTCTTTGAAGATAATTTTTGATTGGTATTTGGCTTTACCATTTATTGGGTCTGATATTATGACTTTATCTTCGGTATATCCTATTATTACTACAGCATGCTCATTGGCCTTCCAGTAAATTGTTTCTCCTGTTGGTTCATATATCCAAGACTGTGATATATATGGGACTGCTAGTGACATGGAGGTCCACACCATAACTGGTTTGCCGGTTTTTACTACTTCTAGTATTTTTTCAAAACTGGTTCCTGTTGCTATTTTGATACCACTTTTATATTGGCTAGCAACATTAGCAATTGGTTTTTCATATACTCCGTAAGCATTTAAACTATATGGGTTACCTATAAACTCTACTTCAGGATTGCCTCCATATAGTTTACCATCTTTGGTTATAGGAACGCTTCCTTTTGGTAATTTGTTTATGATATCATCTGGTGTTACTGCTACTCCATAGTAATTTAGAAGAATTGTTAAGGCTACTGATTCACAACCGGTTGGGTAATTAGGATACTGATTGATAAAAGGTACATTTGAAATATAGAAACTATTTTTTTCAGCATTTTCTTTGACTAATTTATAGTATTCTTTTTGAAGACTTGATAGTTTATCTTCTAAATCTATAATTGTTTTTTCTAGCGATGTTATATTGTCTTCAAGATCTTTTGAGATTGTTTTTTCACTAGTCATTATTTCTTCTATATCTTCATCACTGAAGGTAGAGACTGCGAGTAAATTGGATACTGAGGTATTTAAGTCTTCTTTTTCTTCTTTTAAAGTACTTATATTTTTCTTATCTTTTAGGTCCTCTTGTAATATCTTATTTGATGCTTTTAGTGATGCTATATCGTTATTTAGTATTAGTATTTCTGATATCATTAATAGTAATACTATGGTAAAACCTAGTAGTGTTTTTTTCATAACTACTCCTCTTTTCTTTTTTATAATTTGGTTATGTTTGGATGGCCTTTCATTAGTTTTCTTATACCAAATGGATGTGGAAAGGCTACGGTTATGATGGATTTATCAACACTTATTACTATTCCTTCACCAAACTCGGTATGAGAGATATGTTCTCCTACTTCATAAGTGGCATTTTTGTCGACAGTCTTTCTTACTTTAGTTATTATTTTTTCTAGTTTTTTTGGTCTTTCTTTATCGATATATTCTTTATCTATTTCATCAATAAATCTACTAGGTTGATTTCTCATTGGATTACCAAATAACATTCTGGTATCTGCTGATGTTATATATAATTCTTTTTTGGCTCTTGTTATAGCAACATAACATAGTCTTCTTTCTTCTTCAATAGCGGAATTACTTCCATCATTGATGGCATTATAGTGAGGGAATATTCCTTCTTCCATGCCAACAATGAAGACATAATCAAACTCTAGTCCTTTAACGGAATGGACTGTCATTAGGCTTACTCTATTTGAACTATCTTGATGTTCGGACATGTCACTTACTAATGAGATTTCGTCTAGGAAGTCTCCGAGTGAGGCAGTTCCGTATTCTTCTTCATAACTTTTGGTTACGCCTTTGAACTCATTTAGGTTCTCTAGTCTTATTTCATCTTCGAGTAATTTGGATGTTGATAGTTCTTTTTTGATACCGGTTTTTTCTAAAATTTCATCTATTAATTCAGTTAGTGATAATGATTCACTGGCTTTGGTTAGGTCTTCGATTAGGTTTTTGAACTCTAGTTCTTTTCCTTTACTTATTGTTTCATATAGAGATAATTCTCTAGTTGTTGCTTCTTCAGTTAGAGTCTCAATTGTTTTATCTCCGATTCCTCTTCTTGGGGTATTTATTACTCTAAGCAGGCTTACATCATCTTTATGATTATTTATTAGCCTTAAGTAACATAATAGGTCTTTTATTTCTTTTCTGTTATAGAAGTAGAAACTTCCTACGACTCTATATTTAATATTTTTCTTTAGCATTTCTTCTTCGATAACACGAGACTGGGCATTAGTACGATATAATACGGCGATATCTTCTTCGTTTATGCCTTCACTTAATAGTCTTTTTATTTCAGTTCCGACGAATGATGCTTCTTCTTTTTCATTTGCCACTTCTTTATATTTTATTTTATTACCAGTTGCATTATTACTCCATAGGTTTTTATCTTTTCTTTCATGATTATTTTTGATTACGCTATTAGCGGCATTTAATATGGTTTTGGTTGAACGATAGTTTTCTTCAAGTAGGATTGTTTTGGCCTCAGGATAATCTTTTTCGAAGTTTAGGATATTCTTGTAGTTGGCTCCTCTAAAGGCATATATTGCTTGATCATTGTCTCCTACTACGAAGATATTTCGATACTTTGCTGATAGTAATTTACTAAAGGTATATTGGGCTTCATTGGTATCTTGATACTCATCTATTAGGATGTATTTATATCTATCTTGATATTCTTCTAATACACGAGGATAGTTTCTGAATAGTTTTATTGGTAGTATTAGTAAGTCATCAAAATCTACGGAATTACCATTTTTTAGTTTTTGTTGATATTCTTTATAGACTTCGACTACTTTGTGATCAAACTCTACTTTGGCAAATGAATCTATACTCATCATTTCATTTTTAGCAGAACTTATTTTATTTTTTATTTCTCTTGGGTTATATCTATCTTTAGACATATTTTTATCTTTTAATATTTTCTTTATGATTGTTAGGACATCATCGCTATCTATTATGGTAAAGTTTTTTTCATAGCCTAACATGCTATAGTTTTCTTTTAATATTTTTAGGCCTAAGGAATGGAATGTTGATATTTGAATATTATAGGCTTCTTTTCCTATTAATCTTACTACTCTATCTTTCATTTCTTTAGCAGCTTTATTAGTAAATGTTATAGCTAATATGTTATATGGACTTATACCATTTTCGATTAGATTTGCTATTCTATTTGTTAATACTTTGGTTTTTCCTGAACCTGCTCCTGCTAAAACAAGCATTGGTCCATCTATATGATTAACTGCTTTTTGTTGTTCTTTATTTAATTCTTGTATTTGCATCTTGTTACCTCACTTTTCTCTATTTAATTGTATCATATTTTAGAGATATTATAAAGGGTAAGATATTTATTTTGTTATTTTTTGTCACTTTAAGTCTTGGGTCTTAAAGTGCTATTTAAAGCCAATATTTTTATTGTCTTTAAATAGGATATCAGCCATATTTATTATAAAGTAGTTAGGGATATATACTTTAAATTTCTTGACAAGTATATGGTCATATGTTAGAATATCTTTCACGAAAGAGGAGATATTATGACTATTAGTGAGGCCTTTAAAATATTAGGAGTTAACTATGATAATTCTTTAGAGGAAATTAAAAGTAAGTATCGTAAGATGGCTAAACAATACCATCCAGATATTTATTCTAATAATGATGCCACTAGTAAGATGCAAGAAATTAATGAAGCATATAGTTATATTATTAAGCATTATAGTGAGCCTGGTAATAAAAGAGGAAATAATAAACAGTCTAACACACAAAATACTCATTATAGACATATTGATTTAAATAAACAATTATATGAACAATATGCTATAAAATATGGATTTTATACTAAATATGTTGATGCAAAAAGATTATACAATCTTCTTAACATTAAGTATAATTTTAGAGATTGGATTATTTATTATTTTGGAGAAATTGATAATTATGCTAAAATGATTGGTATGGATGTTTGTGAAATATTTATACATTGTTGTTCTAAAGGAGTCGGTACTCCTGATAACGAGAAATTTGTTGATTTTTTAAAATATATTGTTGATAAGACTGATGTTTGTAAAAATATGTATATGAAATATGCTACAATGTATGATGTTGATACAAGATACGAAGATGTTAGGATGATGTTTAGATGTCTTAAAGTATGTAACACTTTTGAAAACTGGCTTACTAATGATTTTAAAATTATAACTTATTATGCTAAGATAATGGAAATTGATGCATTTGATTTATTCTTTATGTATTTTTCTAAACATAGGCCTTGTTCTAGTGAACAGTTTATTAATTTTCTAAAAAATACTATTGATAATTTGCAATCTAATGATAATAATCGACATAAATAATTACTAAATAGTTGTTTGACAAAAGAAGGTATTTATGCTATTATTAGTATGTAAGCAAGGAGACTTGCATAAAATAAAAATAGGAAATACTTAACTTGCAACGTTGAGTACTTACCTATATTATATGGTTTAAGTACTTAATCTTTATAGATTGAGTACTATTTCTTTATTATTAGTGTCAATAAAGAGACTATTAATAAAATGATAATTAATATTAGAAAAGTGATTAATAAATCTTTTTTCTTCATAATATCAAGCCTCCTTTCATTAGAAAGTTGGCAAGTACTCAAACAGTTAGTATTTCCTAATACAATTATAACATTTTTTATATCTTAAAAACAAGCAAACACCTTAATATTTATGGTAGTTTTTTAATTTTTTACTTTGATTGACAAAAGTATGTATTTATGCTATTATTAGTATGTAAGCAAGAAAACTTGCATAAAATAAAAATAGGAAACATTCAATAGTCACAATTGAGTGTTGCCAATAATTTGGTTTCACCTGACTTAATGTCTTAAGTTAGGTGATTTTCTTTTTAATTAAATGTTTTAATCACAATTCGGTTGTTTGTGACTTTTTTGTTCGGTTATTTGTAAATTTTATAATAATTAATATATACTTAAAATCAGAGACTATTAATAGGTTCTGATTTTCTATAGAAAGACATTAGGCTTTCTATAGCAGTGAACAACGAAGTGTGAACTCTAAAAAAGAAGGATTTATTTTTTCCTTCTTTTAAATATTTTTACTAGTAATTTTATTATTTTATCTATAAACCATAGCAATGGATTTTGTCTCTCTAATTCTTTATCTAAGTCATTATTATTTTTATCTTTATTATCTTTATTATCTTGATTGTTATTATTTTCTCTATTTTTATCATCCTTTTCTGGCTCTTTAGTTGTCTCTTTATTATCTTCTTTTAGTTCTTCTACTGGTGGTTTAGTAGTTGTAAACTTACTATAATTATTAGTCCATGCTGCATCATAATATGTATTTTCTGTTCCTAATGCCATATATAATCCTTTATTATAGTGGTATTTTTTTACTATTGACTCAGTATTTTTAGTTAGTAACATTTGCCCTCCGCCATAACCTGCTGTTTCAGTTAGGTAGATATCTTCAGTGTTATATATCTTTGTTCCTACTATGAAAGGTCTGGCTCTAGTTTCTGATAGTTTTTCATTTATCATATTTAGAAATCTATCCCACCCCATATCTAGTGTTCTATGAGGACAATATTTATTAGTGTAATCCTGGTGTTTTGTTACTTTATCGATATCCCAATTATATCTATTTAATATGTCTACGATTAGGTCAACTGCATTCTGTTCGGCTTTAATAAATCGGTCTCCTCCTGATAGTGAATAACATATTTCAATGGCTATTCCTTCTCTATTTCCTTTACCATTTCCGTCACTGGCGTGCCAACCATTTCTATTTTCAGGCAAGCCTTGAACTATTTCTTTATCATCTACAGCATAATGAAATGATGTTTCATAGTCATTATTTGTCATATAACTTATTTCATTTCGAGCAGGAGCATCGTTAGCGGTATTATGAACTACTATTCTAGTTGGTGTCATTTCATAAGGGCATTTTAGATAATATCTACTCTCTGGTACTATCTTCTTTACTATGTTTACCATTATTTCCCTCCTTTATTAATTTTTCTATATTATGAATAAGATTATATCCTGTTTCGGCGAATAATCCACTTAAGGTTATGGCTAAATTGAAGTCTTTGGTTATTATAAAATAGAATATTGATACTGATAGTCCAATTACTATGTTTTGTATTATTATTAGATTGTTATTTACATAAGGACATCTTTTAGAAATAAAACCAAGTATCCATGTTAATGTCATAGTAAGTAGGGTTATTACTAGTTCGGTATTTTGATTTATGAATTCCATGTTTTTCACCTCTATTCATAATCACTTTATTTTATGTGAAATTATTTTTTATTGTAATAGAGATCGTCCTTAGAAATTAAAAAAAAGATTATATTTCTATAATCCTTATTTCCACTCTTTATATATGGTGTCTGTTGCCATAGCATTTAATGTTAGATCAGCAAAGATATTTTTTTGATAGGCAAAGTAGGCAGCAGCGGCGATCATGGTAGCATTATCTGTACAATATTTTAGTTCAGGGAAAGATATGTGAATGTTTTCTTTTTGACATTCTTCAGTTAATTTTTCTCTTAAACCGGAGTTTGCTGACACACCACCCGCTACGACAAGATTTGATACTTTATATTCTTTTATAGCTTTCATTGTTTTCTTTGTTATTATTCCTACGACTCTATTTTGGAATGTCGTACATAAATTTTCTTTGTTTATGGTGTTTCCTCTTTGTTCTTCATTATGTACAAGATTTATGACAGCGGATTTGATACCACTAAAACTAAAGTTATAGGTACTATCGTCTAGAGGATATGGTAAGTTATAGGTATCTTTTCCTAGATGGGCTAGTTTATCTACTTTTGGTCCTCCTGGATATTCTAGACCTAATACTTTTGCTACTTTATCGTAACATTCTCCAACAGCATCATCTAGAGTACCTCCTATTTTGGTAAAGGAATAGTCTTCTTTCATATAGATTAGTTCGGTATGTCCTCCACTTACTACTAAGGCTATTAGGGGGAATGTTAATCTTTCTTTTAGGTTATTGGCATAGATGTGTCCTATGATATGATGAACTGGTATTAATGGCTTTCCTGTTACTAAAGAGATTGTTTTAGCGGCTTGTACTCCTATTAAAAGACTACCTATTAGTCCTGGTCCATATGTTACTCCGATAGCGGTTATGTCTTCTAGTTTCATATTTGCTTTGGATAGAAGTTCTTCTAAAACAATTGTTATGTTTTCGATATGGTTACGACTAGCTATTTCTGGTACTACTCCTCCATAATTTTTATGAATATCTATTTGACTTAGCACAATAGTGGCTATTTCTTCACTACCATTTTTAACAATACTCATACTTGTTTCATCACAACTTGATTCTATTCCTAATATATATACATCTTTCATTTACATCACCTGTTTTTCCATTAGTATAGCATCTTCATCTCCATAATAGAATTTTCTTAGGGCTACTTCTCTAAAGCCAAACTTTTTATAGAGATTTCTGGCTATTTCATTACTTACTCTTACTTCTAAAGTTATATTTACGACATGTTCTTCGATTGCTATACTTATTAATCTACCCATTAATTTGTTTCCTATTTTTTGACCACGATATTCTGGCTCAACAAGAATATTATCTATTTCCATGCGATCATAAATAAGAGAATATTTTAGATATCCTAATATTTTATCTTCTTCAATATATTCTATATATTTTACATAGGGACTTGGGTCATCTTTTATTACTTCTCTTAACATTTTTTCTCCATCGCTTCGGGTAATTTTAGATAGATAGGGTTCACACCATGTGGATTTTCACTTTTTAGTTTCTTAGTATATGATACAATTTGTTCTACTTGATATGGTGTTGTTTGGTCTATAACTACAGGGGAATATTTTTCTTTTAGTTCTTCTACTTCTTTAAAGGAAGTAAACTTCTCTTCAATAGTATTATATTCTTTGTCATATACGCCAACATAATAATTATTGTGTTTGGCATCTATTGTTGTTAGTAAATAATTTCCGGTATGACCTAGTACTCTTGCTTTTAAAGATGTTATGGTTACGATTCTTATTTTTTTGATATAAGCAAACATCTTGGCTATGGTTACTCCTATTCGGATACCGGTAAATGAACCTGGTCCATTTACGACGATTATTTCATCAACATTATCTGGGGATAAGTTATTATTTTTTAGAATATCACTTATATACTTAGTTACATATATGGAATGTTTTCCTGGTATGTATTCATGTATTTGAGATAATTCTTTTCCATCTTTTACTAAGGCAATAGATACATCTTCAAGTGATGTATCTATAAATAAACTTATCATATTATGGCCTCACATATATTTACATATTTTTCCCCATGTGGTTTTAATATTAATATTCTTGTGTTATCATCTGCTATTTTGATTTTGATATCTAATCTTTCTTCTGGTAAGATATCTTTTATCATATCAGCCCATTCTATTATGGTTACTCCACCTTTATCAAAGTATTCTTCTATTCCTATATCTTCATGTGAATCTTCTAATCTATATACATCCATATGATATAATGGTAATTCTCCGACATACTCTTTTATTATTGTAAATGTTGGAGATGTTATCTCGTCTATTCCCATAGCATGAGCAAATCCTTTAGTAAACATTGTTTTTCCACTACCTAAATCACCATTTAAACATATTACCATATTTGGAAACTTTTCTGATTCTATGTTTTGGGCTATTGCTATTGTTTCATTATCACTATGTGATGTTATTTTGTATTCTTCCATCTTTTTTCACCTTTCTTTTTGTCATATTTATTATAACAAATATTACATACAAAATACAATAGTTTTATATTTTTTTTACATTATTATTTTATTTTTAATATCACTGTAAGTCTTAAATAGTCTTACAGTGCTACTTATAGCCAATATTTGTATTGTCTATAAGTACTATATCAACCATATTTATTATATAGAAGCAAGAAATATATAATAAGGCATTAAAAAAATATCTAAGTTTTATTTTAGATATTCTTTAATAATTAATCTCCTATTCTAACATTGACACCATCAATATTTTTATATACACGTTTTTCATTTTTAGAAACTTTTTTCTCTATTTCTTCTTCTAAATCAAAGCCTAGCATTTCAGATAGTCCCATTAAATATATAGCAATATCCGCTAGTTCTTCATTTAGATCATCTTTTTTCTTTCTCCAAGCATCATAGGCTTCCGCTACTTCACCATATAATAAACAAAATTCTTTATTTACATCAGTAGTATTAAAGCCTTTATTTACTTTGTTTTGCCAAATATCTTTCTGTATTTTCTTTAATTCCATTTTCTTCCTCCTTAAATTTATTGTAACACTTTATTGCTTTATCAACATTATACTATAAATATTTGTTTGATTCAAGCTTTATTACCATTATTGTTTGTTAGGGAGACAAATATTTTTGGCTCACTAACACCACGGAAAACTTAAATTTATTTAAGTTTGAAGTGGAAAAAAATAACCTAGAATTAATCTAGATTATTTGTATGTCTGTATGTCAAATTTTAAATTTTTTACCACTATATTTAATTAGTTTATTTGTTAAATTAATTGTAAAAATATCTTCAAAAAGTAAAATATTCTATATAATAAAATATATTATTTTCTAATTATGTTATTTATCAAAATCATCTAACACTTTAGGCATATTAGAATTAAACCTTACAATATTTGATACAGGAATATTTTGAGATTTACATAACTCATTATATTTATCATCCCATGACAATCTATATGCTTTATTTAAGTCAAAATTTAATTTTAAAATCCACTCTTTTATAACTTCTTCAGCATTTTTTGTTTTGCTCTTATTTTCAATTTCAATTGCGATGCCAAATGGATATTCATCAACGACTATTTCTATATCTTCATTTGTAAAGACATTTCTATATCTTTCATAACTTTCGACAATACTTAAATGAAGTACATTTTCTACAAGAAATATTAAATTATCATATTCTTCATTCTTAATAGTTATTTCAACTTCCTCTTCCTTATGAATTAAAGAATTTTTATTATCTTTTAATCTTCTTTTCCAAGTAACCATACACTTGGCATAATCGTCTTTAATAGTTCTTCTTATCCTAAATCTTCCATCAATTTCTAAATTATAATAATTATATTTTTCCATCGGATGATTATATTGATCTGTTTTTTCATAGAATCTTCCTTTATAATCCAATTCTTTATATTTTTTTAAAAATTTAATAATTTTATCTTTACTATTACTCGAATAGTAAAATCTTACTTCTGTTTCCATATCTTTATCCTTTCAATTTTTTGAAATTATCTAATTCTTCTTGAATTGCTACATTAAGCGTTTTATTATTTAAAATTATATTTTTCTTGTTTTATAAAAATTCAATGTTTTTGTATACTTATATTAGCTAATAATTGTTACTAACTATTATTCAGATAATTAATGTTGTCTTTCTTCAAATTTTCTTTCTTCTTAAATTTATTGTAACACTTTATTGCTCTATCAACATTATACTATAAATATTTGTTTGATTCAAGTTTTATTACCATTATTGTTTGTTAGGGAGACAAATATTTTTGGCTCACTAACACCACGGAAAACTTAAATTTATTTAAGTTTGAAGTGGAAAAAAATAACCTAGAATTAATCTAGATTATTTTGATTCTTCAAGGGTTACTTCAGAAGTTAACTCTTTACCATTTCTATTATAAGTAACTGTTACTTTATCTCCTGGATTATGTTTATATAATTCATAACGAAGTTCTGCCACGGAAGATATTTCTTCTTTTTCTAGTTTAGTTATGATATCACCTTTCTTTAATCCAGCTTTTTCTGCTGGTGAAGATGATACTACTTCTAGAACTGCTACTCCTTTTTCAACACCTTTTGGTAAAGTTATTCCAGCCTGCCATAAGTAATAACTATCTGTTATATCTAACATACTTATTCCAATATATGGTCTCTTTACTGATTCACCTTTTTCAATGATACCGGCATATGATAGAGCGTCTTCTATTGGGATAGCAAAGCCCATTCCTTCGACACTATAACTTGTTGTTGAACTTGTTTTTTCTTCTGTAAGCTTTAAAGATGTTACTCCTATTACTTCTCCATTTACATTACATAATGGACCACCACTATTACCTGGATTTAAAGCAGCATCTGTTTGTAATACTTTCATATAGTAATCAGAATTACTTCCAGAGAATGATACTGCTACTAAACGGTCTTTTCCTGATAGGATTCCTTTAGTTACTGTACCACTATAAGTATCTCCAAGTGGGGCTCCTACTGCAAATGTAGTGTCTCCTAATTTTATTTTATCAGTGTTTCCTAATGTTGCTACTTGCTTTATGCTTGCAGCACTTACTGTTAATACTGCTATATCTGAATATGTCTCTCCTCCTAAGATTTGAGTATCTGCTGATGTTCCATCACTAAAAATTACTTTAGCAGAATCTCCTCCTGATATAACATGATTATTTGTCATTATATAGGCTGTTGATCCTTCTTTTTTATAGACAAAGCCCGTTCCTGTTGATACTGCTTTACCATCTTTATAAGTGGCTACTGTTACAGTAGCATCATATATTTTATCTACTGCTCCGGATATGCTATTTTCATTTATTGTATAGTTTCCCCCTTTAGTTACTGAATTTGTTGTACCTCTATTTAATTGATTTATTACTAGATATGTCCATACTGAACCACCAATAAAAGCTACTAATACTAAAAGAGGTATTATTATTTTATTATTTTTCTTATTCATTATTATCACCTACTTATCTATTATTTCTATATAATTTTCTGGAAATCCCATTCTATCTAATACTTTACTTATTGGAATGGTATCCACTCTTCCATCTAATAATTCTATTTCATATTCTATTTCTTTCATCATTAAACGAAAGGCTTTTTTATTTAGTAATATTTTAAAGATTATAATTACTGCAAATAAGTCATTTTTACCATAAATATATTCACCATCCATCTTTGGTATTTCCATTAGATCATGATATTCTGTATCTGGTATTACTCTTTCGGTTTTATGTTCAAATACGATATCTTCATGAGCACATAAATTTCGATAGTTGGATAATATTATTAGTATATCTGATAAGACACTTGGTGTAGTATCAAAAACTTCTGCTACTTCTATTTGGTCTTCTTTCTTTAATATAGTATATAATTCACAAACTATTCCGAATGATAATACTTTTACTAAAACCCATAAGGGAATATAACCGTAGTTATTTATGTAGTGTATTGTAGCATTATGGGTTGTAGCATTGATTCTTATTTGTCTTTTCATCTTATCAATTAAGTCACGAACACGGCGTGCTTTATCATGATCTTGAGTGAAGTTTTTAGGATTTAAATAATCTTTTTCACGATATCCATACTTCTTGGATAATTGATACGATATTACTGATTTTAATTGATTTTCGATAACAAGTACATTTTTAAATATTATATTTCTAAAATTCCTATCAAATGTGAATAATGAGTATATTTCATTAAAAGTTGTACCGGGTATGAATTTTCTTTCCTTTTGCGATATAAGAAAGGCGTGACGATAACCCATTAAAAAGAAATAGTTTTCTCTGAGTAGGGTATCTTTAACGACATTTTCATCTTCAATTATAAGACCTTTGTTTTTTAATATTTCTACTTGTTCATTTATTGTCTTAAAATTTTTCTCCACAATATCAACTCCCATTATTCTGTATTAAAGTATATCATAGTTTTGAAAAAAATGATATATTTTTTGTTATTTTTTTGAAAAATAAAAGGAATACATCTACTACTGGAGTTTAAAGTATATTCCTTTTTTTATTAGAATATCTGAAGAATTATAGTCTAATGGGACATAGCCATCTTTTAGTAGTTCTTCAATTACTATCATGTTATAGTTGGCAGCGAATAAGAGATTTATGACAAATAACATTGCAATACATATGATTATACCAATTATAAAGGGAATGAAGCACATTATTAAAGTTGAAACTGCTACTTCAGTCATTAACATGATATAAAACATTTTATAATTCTTTTTCTTGATTGGATATAAGAAGCCTAGGTAAATCATTTCTGGTATAAATCCATAGTCACATTCTACTGGTGGTGTATATTCATCATATTTTAAATATATTTTTTGCATATATTATCACCCTTCTTAGTCTCTATTAGAAGTATACACTATTTTTGTATTTTTTGAAAGTGTTTTTATTTATTTTGATAATATTTTTCGATTGAATCACTAATTAGAGTTATTAATTTATTTTGATAATTGATGTCTCTTAAAAGATAGTTATCGTTTGGATTGGATATAAATCCGGCTTCAATTAATACTCCTGGAGACTTTATATATTTATACATGTAGTAAGTATTGTCTTTTTTTATTTCTCTAACATTAGATATGTTTTCTTTTAGATGATTAGTTATGGTTTCAGCGATAATTTTATTTTCTTTATTATTACCTGTATAAAATACTTGAAGACCTCTCCATGAAGGGGATGGTGAAGCATTTAAATGGATGGATATATACATATCAGGAGAAATATCATTTATATATTTAGCTCTATTGTATAAGTCGTTTCGTTTTCTATTAATAGTTGTTGTGGATAAGTCGTTGTTATCTTTACGAGTTAGGTAAACGGTTGCTCCACGGGATGTTAATTCTTTTTCTAATTTTTTGGTAAGAATTAAATTAAGTTTGCTCTCTTTGATGGGACCACTGCTGGCACCTTCATCCTTGCCACCGTGTCCGGCATCTAAAATTATTACCTTTCCCAGTAAATTTAAATTTTTTACAGTAGCAGTTACTCTGGGTAAACATAATGTGACAAGAAAAAAGCATATTATTATAAGTAGTTTATATTTATTCATATTACACCTACTTAAATATATGCTTTTTATTTATTCAAAATAACTTCCTCCAATAAACTCTCTTAATATTGAAGTTTTTGGTACAGTTTCACTTGGTATTGGTAAAACGAACTTTAATAATTCTATTAGTCTTTGAGCTAATTGATAGTTAGGATCTTCTTCAGATATGGTAAATAATAATGGTTCAGCATATGTTTTGATGACTGCTAGTTCATAGGCTAGACTGGTGTTAAACATAACATCGGCATTATCTTGATATGGGAAGACATATTTTTCTTCTCCATCACGAACATCAGACCATGATTCAAGTGTTTTCGATGGATTATATCCTCTTGTTCGATTATCTCTTACAATTCTTCTTAATAATCTTAAATCAGTCATACCAATACGATTATCATTATCAATATTTAGATATATTAATGGACTTATGTATACTTTAAACTTTTTCTTTCTTGGTATATTAGTTAATAATTCTTCATTTAATGCATGTAAACCTTCAATTATTAGAATATCATTATCTTTTAACTGAACTGTTCTTTTATATTCTTTTTTTCCTTCAATAAAGTTAAATGTTGGTACTGTTACTTTAGTTCCCTTTAACATTTTACTAACTTGACTATCAAATAATTTTACATCAATAGCATTAAGAGACTCGAAATCCGGCTTACCATTTGGTCCTAATGGAGTTTCTGTTCTTTCTAAGAAATAGTCATCTAATGATAGATGAGTAGGATTTAATCCTAGACTTCTTAAATATAAAGATAATTTCATGGCACTAGTTGTTTTACCTGAACTTGATGGTCCTGATAATAATATTACTTTATAGTCATCTTTATTTAAAACTATCTGCTCTGCGATACTAAGTAATTTATAGTCCTGCATTATTTCTGATAACTGAATGATATCTCCGGCATTATTATTAGTTATAAATTCATTTAATTCTCCTAGATTGTTTATATTTAAATTGTTTCCCCATGTTCCATATTCTTCAAGACTATTGAAATAATTCTCATGATGAGTATATTTTACTACTTTGTTATTATCATATATTGATGGGAATCTTACTACGACACCATGGTCTTTAATTAACGATAGGTCAAAATATTTTAAAGAACCTGTTGTATATGGAAGGTCTCCAATTATATAGTTATAGGTATCTCCTAGTTTATATAGGGTTACAAAATTTGTTTTTATATAGAATAATGTTCTTACTTTATCTTCTCTTTTTTTATTCTTGAAATATGCTATGGCATCTGATTTAGATGTTTCTATTTTTGTAAAAGGTATATTTTCTTTTATTTTTTCTTTCATTATCTTTTTTATTTTTGTTATATCTTCAGTAGTTAATGGTTTATTTACTTTGCAATAAATTCCTTTATCAATTGAATGTTTAACTATTATTTGAGTATCTTTTCCTAAAGCTTCAACTGCTGATACTTCAAATAGATAAAGTAATCCTTTTTCATAGATTTTATTTCCTTCTTTGGTATTTAAATCATATATATATAGTTTACCATTTTTAGTTAGTGTTTCTTCATAGTCAATCATATTATTGTTATAAAGGGCTCCTACTACGGTATTTGTTAATTTATCTTTTTCTTGTTCAATTATCTCTTTTAATTTTATTCCTTTTACATATTCTTTCTTTTTATTATTATCCAAAGTTATTATTATTGTTTCCATATTATTCCTCCTTTTGGATAGTCTATATTATTATTATATCATAGTTTGTTATATTTTGTCATACTTTTTTTGTTATGAATAGACTATCTATATATTATACTAATTATGGGTGACTAATTATGAATTTAATTCCTACGATTATTGAAAAGAATGATATGGGTGAGAGAGCATATGATATTTATTCGAGATTATTAAAAGATAGAATTATTATTTTGAATGGAGAAATTAATGATAATACTGCTAATGTTGTGGTAGCAGAGTTTTTATATTTAGATAGTTTAAATAGTGATGATATTTGTTTGTATATTAATTCTCCTGGTGGTTCTATTACTGCGGGTATGGCTATCTATGACACAATGAATTTTATTAAAAGTGATGTATCCACAATTTGTGTGGGAATGTCGGCATCAATGGCTGCTTTTCTATTGGCTGCTGGTAAAAAAGGTAAAAGATGTATTCTTCCAAATGCAGAAGTTATGATTCACCAGCCACTTGGAGGAGCACAAGGCCAGGCAACAGAAATTAAAATTGCCGCTGAAAGGATATTAAAACTTAAGAAAAAACTTAATAAAATTTTAGCCGAAGTTACTGGTAAAGATATTACTACAATTGATAATGATACGGAAAGGGATTATTTTATGGATAGCATGGAGGCTTTAAACTATGGTATTGTTGATAAAATATTAAAATAGAACTTCTATTGAAGTTCTATTCTGTTTTTGTATTTCCTGTTTTAGTATATCCTTCTAATGATGTTTCTGTTGACCATTTTATTTCTTTATTTTTTTCAACATAACGATAGTATGTTATGGTATCATAATCTCCTGATGGTTTTTCTTCTGTTATTTTAGGAGACATAAATTTAACTGTTACTTTTAATGGTACAAAGTATACATTATTATAAGATGATATAGTTGTATTTATATCATTTAATGTAACCTCTATGTAGAAAGATCCTTTACGATAGTATGGAGATAATTTATATTTGAAATTGTCTTCAGTTAATGAGTAATTTTTAATACTATCTGGTAATTTATTTATTTTTGTTCCTTTAGATATTGATGTATTATTACTAGATAAGAATTCTTTTTCATTATTTGATAGGAATTCTACCTCTTTAACTATAGTAAAGTAGTAATCTTTATTTGGAACTTTATCTAATTTTATTGTGTAAGAAGCTGATGCACTGTTTTTAGATACCGCTCCTAATGTGTAGTATTCTTCAGTTGCAGTACTATAATACTCATACTTATTTTCTATATTATCGCCAGTTTTTTTGCCTTTTGCCCATTTACTATATGTTGTTGTTTCTTTTACATATTCGTAATATGTTGTTTTTGTAGTGTTTGTGCTAGTGTTAGTACTGGTTGTATCTTTGTTAGTATCCTTATTTGTGTTATCTTTAGTTTCTGTTTTTGTATTACAGTTTTTGCAATCTTTAAAACTAAATTTTCTTGTTATGGTATCTTTTTCTTTGCCACATACTAAAGTAGTTTCTACTTTATAATCTTTTTTATTTCTAGTTATTTTGGAGTAACTTTTTTTTACGTCACAAGTTGATTTTTTATTTTCATTGATAGAAACAATTAATTTTTTTTCTATCATTTCCTCTAATGTTATTTTAGTACTTTTTCCTTTTTCTTGTGGTAAATCTATTTCTTTAAAATAAGAAACTGCTACTTCTTCCATATTATTAATATTATTTTTAAATGTTTCTGATGGTTTACTACTATTTATTATTTTTGATACTAACCATATTAATATTATAGCAAATATGAATATGATTATTATTTTAATAAATAAGCTTAACCAATTTATTTGTCTTTCATCTTCCATTATATAAAACCTCCCTATTTTGGTGATATTATATTAATTCAACAATGAATATTATTAAACATATTATTAATAAAAATATTAGCAGTATGATTTCTTTTATGATGGTATTTATTTCTTTTATCTGTTTAATTATTTCTTTATTTAGCATATAATATCTTCCCTAAAATTGTAATTTATTATAGCATAGAGATAATTAGTTGTCAACAGATAAATAAACTATTGTGCATCCATCATTTAAGTTATCGGTATGATATTTTGTTACTTCTTTTCTTTTACTTAATACATTATGAACTGATTTTCTTACTACTCCTAGTCCTTTACCGTGTATTATTAATATTTTATCATTTTTTAGTATTATATTTTCACCTATAAAATCTTCGGTCGCTACGCGTGCTGTTTCTCTATCATAGCCATGAAGATCTAGAGATGGTAAATTCTTTAAAAATATATCTTCCATAAAATCACCATTATATATTATAGCAGATATTTATAAATATTAAAACAATAAGATCACTAATATGGTAATCTTATTGTCACTTTTGTACCTTTATTCAGTTCTGATGTAAATAATAATTCTCCATTATGGGATTTTATTATCTCATTTGATAGGGCTACTCCTAATCCAGTGCCATTTTGTTTAGTAGTATAAAACATTTCTTTGATATTCTTTAATGTTTCCTCATCCATTCCTATTCCATTATCTTCGATTAATATGTCTAAATAGTTTTTATATAGATTGGAAGATATTTCTATTTTACCATTTTCTGTACAGGCTTCGCAGGCATTTTTTAATATATTTATAATTACTTGCTTTAATCTTTCATAATCTCCATTAAAATAAATTTCTTGATCATTACGATTTTTATATTCTAACTTTATTTTTTTATTAGTCATAAGTATTTTAAAAGAATCATAAACATCATCTAATAGACAGTTTAAATCTATTTGCTCTTTGACTACTTTAATTTTATTATACTCGACAAAATCACTTATAATATTTAGGCTTCTATTTATTTCTTGTTTCATTATATTAATATATTTTAAGGCTTTTTCCTCTTTATTTAAATCAATCATATCTATATATCCTTTACAAACTGCTAATGGATTTTTTATTTCATGAGTTAATTTAAATAATGCATCTTTTATTTTTTTATCTTTTTCTAGCATTTTAATTGTAGTGTTTAGTGATTCTATTTTATCCATTACTTTAAATAAATATAGAATAGAAAATGTTGCAAAATAATAGATAAAAACTATTATTAATAATAATATAAAATCATTTACTGATACTTTTATGTCTTTAAAAAAATATTCAAATGATAGAAAGAAGCCCTGAATTATGGCTATTGATAATATAAATGAGTCACTGGTAAGATTCTTTTTTCTAGCACATAAGTATAAACCTAGATATGATGCATATTTTATAATCATTATGATTACCTCTATATTTAGAACATAATAACTATATAAAACATTCATGATTGATAAAAATATACCTAAATAATGTTTCTTTTTCATGTAAGCTATTACTATTGGAATATTACAAAATAATAATACTTTAGTATTTATTTCACTAGGAATATATTTTAAGCATAAATATAACGATGTAATTAAAGCTATTGTTAACAACGTATCTTTATTGTTATTATCTATATTTTCTCGATAGCAAACTAAAACTAAATATACTAATATAGGAAATGTAATTAATATTAAATTTAATATTATATCTTTTATTATAAATAAATTCATTCTACCACCTTCAAAACAATTATACGACTTTACTTTGTCGATTTTTGTCGAATTAAGTCGAAAAAAAGAACTTTTTGTAATTTTTTGTAATTACATAAGTTCTTATTTTAATTCATCTATATATTTTTTTAATTTTTTAGCATCTGATCCTAGAATTATTTTTAATTGGTCATCTATTTCAACAACACCTTTAGCTCCTAATTTCAGAATTCCTTCCTTATTTGCTTTAGTTATATCTTTTAATGTTACTTTGAATCTAGACATTTCTACTTCGGTATCAAGAATATTATCTTTACCTCCTAGTAAATCAACTAATTTATTAAATTCTAATTTAATATTCTTTTTATTCATTTTCACAATGGCAAGGGCTATTATTAATAAGACTACCATTATGATTATATATTGATATAGTTCCACTTTATCTTCCACCTCTATTTAATTATACTATCTTTTTTGCTATATTACAAGTAATATTTTTTTTAGTCAAAACAAAGTGCCGGTTACTCAATAGTTAACATAAAAAATGTTAATTATTTTGATTAATTTGTTTTATTAATTTCTATTTTCTGCTACTGCATTAGTGATATACTTGATTTGTAGGTAAAAATATGAGAGAAAAAATTTTAAATACTGCTATGATTAATATTAAAAATAAATATCCAGAATATAATGATGATAAACTAGAAGAAATTAGCTATGGTCTTGAAGCGCTTTATATTACTTTTACTAAAACAATTGTTATATTTGGTATTTCGTTAGTTTTAAACATTTTTAAGGAAGTTCTCTGTATATTGTTGTGTTACAACATAATAAGAACTACAGCTTTTGGTATGCATGCTAAGAAAAGTTGGCACTGCTATATCATATCTGGTGTACTTTTTATTGGTACTGCTACTATATGTAAATATGTTGATGTTAATATATATGTAAAATATATCATTAGTATTATAGCTTTTATTACACTTGTAAGATATGCTCCTGCTGATACATATAAAAGACCACTTATAAATAAATATAAAAGAAAAAGGTATAAAGTTATGACTATAATAACAAGTATGATATATTTGATATTTATTATTTTATTTAAAAGTAGTGTTGCTAGTTCATTCTTATGCTTTGGACTACTAGATGCAAGTTTGATGATCCATCCTTTTGTATACAGGATGTTTCAATTGCCATACGATAACTATAAGAACTATATTGTTACTTATCGTTGAGTTGGAAAAATATAAGATTAGGAGGTAAAAAGATGTTTGCTGGATTGTTGAATTGGATCGGTTCATTATCTGCTAAAGCAGGTACTAAAGCTTGTTTAGTTTGGTATACGGATGAGCCTAAAATGCCAAAAAGTTTATTAAAATAGCCTTTTAAACTAAAACAATAAAAAAGGAATCAAAGATACCGCAAGCTGATTCTTTTTTTATTTATTTTTCATTTATTTTGATAGTTTGAATATACAAGCTATCAGTTATTTTAGTTTCAGAAGTTATTCTGTTATTTTCATTTAAAATTCTTTTTACTAATAATAACCCATGACCTCTATTTTTACCTTTAGTACTATATCTTTCATTACCAACTTTATCTTTTTCAATGGCATTATCATAAGTATTTGAAATTATAATTTGTATAATACCTTTGACTTCATATATTTCTATTCCTAATTTTTTATCTTTAGAAGTACTTGCTGCTTCAATAGCATTATCTAAGTATACTCCTATTATTCTAGTTAAGTCTTTAAAATCTTTAGTTTTCATATCTCCTAAATAACTATTTTCAACTAGTTTAGATATATTTAATGAAACTTTTATTCCTTTTTTCTCGGCTTCAATAAATTTATAATAGAAAAAGCCTTTCAAACCATTAGATGGTAAATATTTAAATTTAGAGAATTTTGCACTATTAACACTTTTCTTATCTCCAATAATGCTATCAACATAACTACATAATTCCTTATCATTTTCCTCAGATAATTTACTTCTTATAGTTAATAGTTCATTTTTGGATTCGTGATTAATTGTTCTTTGTTCTTCAATATCACTTTCGTAGTTTTTCATTATTGTTAATAAATCATCATATTTCTTAAACATATTTTCGTTCTCCATCTTTTGCCTAATTAGATAAAATAACATAATCATTAATGTACCAATCAATAATAAATAAGCAAAAATATTATTATTTTGACGATAATTACTAATTAAACTATAAAAGAATACTGTAATAGTTGCTAATGTTAGCACTGATACCATAATAATCTTCATATTACTAGATAGTTTGTAATTAACTACTTTTTTAATAGGCTTTCTCAATAAGCATACCATTATTATCATTATTATACTAATTATTATATTTCCTAAAATACTTCCAGCAATATGTATGTGATAACATTCTTTACTCATATTTAATATTTTGGTTATTATTGTTAATGTTAATAAATCTGGTATAATTAACAATATTATATATAACACTGATGAAAAGATAGATTTATATACTTTTTTATCAAAGATTATATAAAAATACATTGTATATAGCAAACATATTGCAAGTGTTTTTATAGAACTATCTAAATATAAATTTATTATTGTATGTAATATAGCAAAGAGTATTAATATTAGTATGTTTTTTAATTTTATATTCTTCTTTGATTTCTCTTTTGATGTTACTAATCCAAAGACATGGACTGATATCATCATAAAGATACTACTCAAAAATATCTTCAAAACTTCCAACACGTTGTCTCAACCCCTTTCTACATCCAGCACTCAACAAGGTAGTTGATGCACCATTTTTGAAGTGGATTGTGAATTTTGCATATTCAACTTTACTTATATTTTCTAAATTAACTAAACATGCTTTATGTGAACGATAAAATAATGGTGATAATTCTTTTTCCATACTTGTTATTGTTTTGAGTGTATGTTTTGGTTTATCATTCATAAAGTGAATAATACATTTTGATCCAGATGGATCTTTTTCTATGTAAGTTATATTCCTACATAAAACTTTGTATGTTGTATATTTGTAATTGAATGTTAGTACTCTATTCCTTAAAAGTCTATCGATTATATACCTTATGGTGTCCTCTACTCTTTGGGGATATATTGCGCTTTTTTCAACATAATCAATAGCTTCTAATCTTGAAAAGAATATATCATTTTTACATTCTGGATGGGCTGTTATAAATACTATATAACTTTTATCATCTTGTTCTCTTATTCTTGAGGCTATTTCTAAACCTCCTACTACTGGTAATTCAACATCTAGTAAATAAATTTTTGTATCAAATGGTTCATTTATTATTTTTTCTAATTTTTCATTATATCTTTGAAATTTTTCTACCTTATATTCAATGTCGGCATATTTCATCATTGATTTGGTAATTGTTTGTACTGCAATATTTAATTCTTCTGCGTCATCTTCGCATACTATAAACTTTAGCATTTTTAATCTTCCTCCCATACTGCTAGTTACTTTTATTAATACCACTTTTTAATTCTTTTATTAGATTGTATGAAATAATATCATTAGATACTTCTATTATTTCTGTAGCATAGTCTGATCTTTCTTTTATGTATTCTTCACCCACTCCTTCTTTAATTATATCATATATTTCTGCTTTTGGTGCATTATAATATACTTTTGATGTTAAAAATGAGCCATCAACAAAAACTACAGTGTTATCTTTATCCTTTAAACTAAATATATCATGACCTATTTGGTAATCACTATGTATTCCTAGCATATTACCAATAGTAGGTAATACATCTATCATTCCAGTTGGAGTATCTACTTCAATATTATATTTTTTATCTTTAGTCCAAATTATTAACGGTACCTTTCGATCGAGCTCATAATCGTATTTGTTATATGGTCTATATTTATCATTTTCTTCAGTTCTTATTTTGTTTTCAATAGCATCATAATTATATAATAAATTAAAGTCATTATAACTTAGTCTTGCATCATGATCTCCATATATTATCAAAACGGTATTATCTAATAGTTTCTTTTTATTTAACTCTTTAATAAATTCTCCAATAGCAGAATCTGCATAATGAACAGACCTTAAGTAGTTATTCATTGTTGTTCCTTCAAGATAATCTCTTGTTATAGTGCTATAACCAGTATCAACTGATATTGTAGTATCAAATTCTTCCATTAAATCAACATCATCAAAAGGTGTATGATTAGAAAGCATTATTAACAGGCCATAAAATGGACTATCTTTTGTTTCTTTTATTTTTTCTATTTTTTCTACTGATTGTCTAAAAAATGATTTATCTGATAAACCTAAGCCTATCGTTTCGTCAATCACATATGATTCTTTACTATAAAAATCATCATATCCTAATGCTTTATACATATTGTTTCTATTCCAAAAGTCACCAGTATTTGCATGCATACTAAATGTATAATAACCTTTATCTTTTAATAAGTTTGGTATAGCAACATATTCTCTATCAAAATAGTTTACAAAGGCTGTTCCTTTTGTTGATGGCATTAAAGATGTATTAAAAGTAAACTCACTATCACTACTTGTTCCTACTCCCACTTCAGCATAAAAATTGTTAAAAAATATTCCTTCTTTTGCAAGTTTATTTAAATTAGGGGTTACTTCTTTTCCATTAAACTTTAAACACATAGGAAAAGTTTGCATACTCTCTGCATGAATTACAATAACATTTTTTCCTTTAAATATATCTGTATATTCATTAGTTGTTTTTTTATAAGGATGTTCTTTATAATAATCTGTAACTTTTTTTAAAGATTTATCGTGTCCAAAAATACTATTTATTTTAGGTGTTAAGCTTTGAAAAAAGTCATCCAGTTGATATATATATATTCCATAATTCATTACCACTGATTCTCTATTCCATAATTTATATAATCTATTCCAAGAACTTAGTGGCATTGTTAGAGCACCACTTATAAATAAAATTAAAATTGTTATTAGAACACTTTTATTTAGTTTCTTTTTATTAACTGAAATTTCTTTTGCTAATTTATTTTTCTTTTTTAGATAATAATAAGATAAATATAATATTATTGGTGCTGCAATATATATTAAATCTGGAACTCTTAAAACGTTTTTAAATATGGCATCTTTTACATCACTGGCAAAAGAAATATTAGCAATTATTGAAAATGAGGCATATGAACTATAGTAATGGTAATATATGCTATTTACAATACATATTATGGTAAATAATATTGTCATAGCCATATAATAATATATTCTTTTTTTGATTTTTATTTTTTGGGCTAATAGGGTAATTATTAGTAAAAAGGATAAGTCAATAATAAATGGTGAATATCTTAATCCATTATTAACTGTGTTTATACGAAGTAATAGTGCATTTATTAAATTAAGTAAAATAAATATTACTTCTAGTAAATTATTCTTGTAAATTACTGCTAATAGCTTTTTAATTTTCTTTTGTATTTTTTCTTTTTTCATTTCCATCACTAGATTAATTGTATCAAATTTCTAATAAAAAATCTATGATATGTTTTACAAAATAAAAAAAATGTGAATTAATCACATTATTTTTGAGTATCAAAACCAAATTTTTTATTAAATTTCTCAACTTGTCCTTTTTTAGAACCTAATGTTTGTTTTCCAGTATAAAAAGGATGGCATTTTGAGCATACTTCAACTTGAATATTTTCTTCAGTTGATTTTGTTTTAAATGTATTTCCGCAAGCACATGTTACAGTTGCTTCTACATAATTTGGATGAATGTTTTTTTTCATTTTTTTCTCTCCTTCCGCCATGACAAATGTCATAGTAATAAAATTACATGGTATATTATATCAGTTATTTTGCATTTTTTCAACTATTATTTGAGAAATTTTTTCATATCCTTCTAAATTTGGCACAAAAGTATCTTTTTTTGAGAAATAATTAGGATTGTTACTTAGAATCTTTGATAAATCTACATATATAAATTCTCTTTTTTGACACTCTATTTCTAATTTGTAATTTGCATAATCAAAAATATCATCTTTTGTTCCTAAAACGTTATAATATCCTAGAATTATTACTTTTTGATGATGAAACTTATTTATGTAGTTCATTATTTTTGTATAATCATTAATTAATGAATCTATATAAGTATATATATTTTGATTATTGTTTAAAATTTTACTATATATTTCACTCATCCCTAATGATACTGTAATTATATCAGATTCTTTTATAAGTCTATTAAGTGAATAATTATCTTTTTTTTCGTTATATGATAATATTCTTATTATGTCTAATATACGATAGTCATTTGAAGTAAATGTATTGTTGTATTCTTTTAACATCCCTTTATCTTTTAAATAATCTCTTATATAGTTGCTATAACCATTATTTGATACTCCATATTCATTTGTTCCTTTTGATAAAATGTCTCCTAGTGTCAGATATGACACTTTTTTATCTATTGTTAAATTATATATAAAATAGCATGCTATGAATATAATTAATACCAATATGATTTTTTTCATAATTCACCTAATTAATTATATTTATATTAGTTCTATTTTAGCACCTACTTTAGATAACTTTTCACATATGTTATCGTATCCCCTTAAAATATATTTTATATTATCTATTTGAGTTATTCCATCCGCTATTAAACCACATATTAGCATAGAGGCACCACCTCTTAAATCTGTTGCTGTTACATTTTTGCCATGTAGTGGTGTTATTCCTTTTACTTTTGCTATTTTGTTGTTCTTTACTATGATGTTTGCTCCCATTCGATTCGTGTCATATATATTTTGAAATCTATTTTCATATATTGTTTCTTCAACAGTACTTGTACCACGACATCTGGTTAGGAATGGTATTATTGGTTGCTGTAAATCTGTTGGAAAGCCCGGATATGGTTGTGTCTTTACATTTACTGATTTATACTTATCTTTGGCATTTATTATTATTTCATCTTCTTTTATTTCCATATCTGCGCCAGCTTCTATTAATTTTGAAGTTAATGATTCTACATGGGTTGGGATAATTCTTTTAATTTTTAGATTTTCTCCTAATAGTGCACCTATAATAATGTAAGTGCCTGCTTCTATACGATCAGGAATTACTTCATGAAAGGCTTTATGAAGATGTTCCACTCCTTTGATCGTAATTGTTTCTGTACCTGCGCCTCTTATTTTGGCACCCATATTATTTAAAAAGGTAGCTACATTTACTATCTCGGGTTCTTTAGCAGCATTCTCTATTGTTGTAACTCCCTTTGCTTTAGTAGCAACTAATAAGGCATTGATTGTGGCACCTACACTCGGCATATCAAGATATATTTTGTTTCCTTTTAATTCTTTTGCTGTTATTGTATATCTATTTTCTTCCTCTATTATTGTTGCGCCTAATGCACGATAGGCTTTTAATGTTTGATCTATAGGCCTTTCACCTATTGAACATCCACCCGGAAAATACATTTCTACATGTTTGTATTTTCCTAATAGCGATGACATAAAATAATATGACGCTCTTAATTTTTGGGACATTTCTTCGGGGATTTCTTTATTAACTATCTTACTTGAATCTATTACTACACTATCTTTTGTTCTTTTGATATCTGCATTCAAATATGTTAAAATTTCTTCTAAAGAATCTACATCGGATATATTTGGTACATTACTTATTTCTACTATTTCATCACATAGTATTGCGGCGGGAATTAATGCTACAACACTATTTTTTGAGCCTGAAATGTCTATTGTTCCCGACAATTTATGTCCCCCTTCTATTTTGATTTTTGGCATTTTACTCCTCCACTCTTTACTTTATTGTATTCTTTAATGGAGTTTTAGTCAATGATAATAATTGTTTTTACATTTTATTTACACATTATTTTAGTATATATAAAAATCCTAATATGAAAAGTACCATTCCTCCTAATATGGTTGATATTTTTCCATACTTTCTATTTAATGTGTCTCCTAAATTTAATCCTAAATATGTAAATAGCATGCTTGTAACGCAAAATACAGTTGATGAAAAAATGCAATTTTTGGTTATTAATGATAATCCTATTCCTGTTGTTAAACTATCTATACTTACAGATAATCCAAATATTAAATAGCTAGGAAATGTTAAAAGAAATTTATTGTTAGTTTCTTTAAAACTAGATATTATCATTTCTACTGCTATTAGGGATAATATTATGCCCACTAAAATATTAGTATTTATTAGAATTTTGCTTGTTATTAAATTTCCTATTATTACACCGATTAATGGCATTATGAAATGATATACTCCTACTATCAATGATAATAATAGTTTGTCTTTTTTTGCTATTCCTTGCGTTCCATATATTAGTGCTAATGAAAAAGCATCCATAGATAGACTTACTGCAATTAAAAATATTGTTATTATTTTCAATCTTATCACCTATCTAAATATATGTATTGATTTTTAAAATATTTTGTTTATTTGTTTTACTAACCATGATTTATATTCTATGTCTGTTTTATTTTGTAAATCTACTAAGCATAAATTAGGAAACAAAAAACACCACCAATTATTTCCTTCTCCATTACCAATAGTTATTACGATTGATTCATAATATCCTTCTTTATATTTTATATTACGATACTCTTTAGCTGGAAAATAATTATATCCAAAGTTTATTTTATAACTCATATCATAATTATTTTCTTTAAATATATTTCCTATGTCATTATCTAGATTTTCTATATTTGCATTTATTAAGGTTCGAGCTTCTTTTAAGTCGCTTACTCCTTCTAGCAAAGTATAGGTGTTTTCTTCTAAATATTTTTTTACTTTATTTTTTATATTTTGATCTACTGAGGTATTGCTATTTGGAATAACTCTTAATCTAATGGCACTATCAGGTATTACTACTTCATTATTTTTAATTTCCAGATATATTAATGTTGATACGATTAAAGTTAATATGATTATAATTTTTTTCATAAAAAATATCACCCTTTCTTTTAAGTTATGAGTGATATTTGTCTTTTTTATTCTTATTTTTGTAATTTTATTATTATTTGATAGTCATTTGTTGTATCGTTTTCTTCTAATGAGACATTATAGCCAGCCTTTTTAATATCTGCTACTGCATCTTGTGCTAGTTTTATTGCTGTTGCATATTTTATTTTTGATATATTATTTACATTATTATTTTCTTCTATTTTAGGAATTTCATTATTAGTTAGAATCATATTATCATTTTCCTTTTGTGGCGTTTCTACTTTTAAATTTTCTTCTGGTGTATCTAAACTATTTATATTTATAAAATCAATATTTTTAGTTTGAGTATACACATTTGGATTTTTTTGTTCTTCATGTGTTGGTGGCTCATTAGCTTCATATAGTGGATTTTGCGTCTTGTCAATAGGAATTGTTAAATCTATGTTATGTTCATTGCTATTTGAAATTGGTGGTGTTTCTTTAGTAATTCCAAGTAGATTTTTAATATATTCATCAGTATCCCTTACATTTATTCTTTCACTAATTATTTTATTTAATACTTGCTTTTGTAAATCTTCATCTTTTATTTGTAATAAACATCTTGCATGACGTTCAGATATTAAATTATTCATAAGAGCAACCTGGACTTCATTGGTTAGTGACAACAATCTCATTTTATTAGCAATGGTTGATTGACTTTTTCCCATTCTTTTTGCTAATTCTTCTTGAGTAAAATTGCCCATATCTAGTATTTTCTTATATGATTTTGCTTCTTCAATGGCACTTAAATCTTTTCTTTGAATGTTTTCTATTAATGCTAATTCTGCACTGGTTTGATCGTCCATTGTTCCTACAATTGCTGGAACTTCAGTTAAACCTGCAATTGTTGAGGCTTTATATCTTCTTTCTCCAGCTATGATTTCATATTTGCTTCCTAAATCTCTTAATATTAATGGTTGGATTATTCCATGCTCTTTTATGGAACTTGCTAATTCATTTAATGCCTCTTCATCAAATGTTAATCTTGGCTGAAATCTGTTTGGTATTATGTCTGAAAGTTTTACCATTACTACTTCTTTATTCATTTTCATAGTTATACACCCTCTTTTAATTTCTTCTTTCCTACTCTAATATAATAATACTATAATTTTGTAGATTTTACAAGTTATTTTGTAATTTTTTTTGTATTGTTATTAAAAAAAGAAGAAACTAGTATGTCTCTTATATTTCTTTTTTTAGTATTTCATTATATCTTCTTGGGTATTTTTTATCTGTTTTTTTTGTCTTCGTATACATAATTATTGTTCTTAAGCTATTTTCTACTGGTAAATTAAATATTATTCTTTTTTTCTCTTGGATGCTTAATTTGTTTAAATAATTTTCTATATTTTGTTCTTCATTTTCGACATTAGCCTTCATTGCTATAAAATTGCCATTTACTTTTAATAATGGTATTCCATACTCTAACAAATGCTTTAATGGAGCTACTGCTCGTGCTGTTACTATATCAAACTTTTCTCTATTTTTTTGGGCATAATCTTCGCTACGCTCATTTATCACGATAACATTATTTAATTTTAGTTTTTCCTTTACTAAATTTAGAAAATAACATTTTTTACCATTTGATTCTATTAATGTTATTTTAGTTTTTGGAAAGCATATTGCTAATACTAGGCCAGGAAAACCAGCACCTGAACCTAAATCACATATGTTTTGACTATATATATCTATTATTTTATTTATTGTTAAACTATCATAAAAATGCTTTAAATATACTTCATTTTGTTCAATTATTCTTGTTAAATTATATTTTTCATTTTCCTCTTTTAAAATAATATAATATTCCTCTAGTAATGTTAATTGTTGTTTGGTTAGTTCTATATTTATTTTTTTTAATTCATTAATAAATTCTTCTTTATTCATTGTATTGTTTCCTTAAATATACTAATAATATTGATATATCAGCAGGGTTTACACCACTTATTCTTATTGCTTGAGCAATATTTAATGGACGAACTTCTTTTAACTTTTGTCTTGCTTCACTAGCCAAATTTGGAATTTTGTCATAGTCTATGTTTGTTGGAATTTGTTTTTCTTCATTCTTTAGCATTTTTTCAGCTTCTCTTTCAATCTTTTTAATATACCCTTCATACTTAATTTGTATTTCTACTTCTTCAATAACATCCTGTGGATAATTTATATCTAAATTATGTTCTTCTATTATATTTTTTAGGTTAGAAGTTGGATTTTTTAAGTAGTCATATACCGATATTCCCACTCTTCTTTTTTCATTATCAACAATTATTTTTATTTCTTTTAATTTATTCTTTAATTCTTCAATACTGTTTTTCTTATTAATAAATTTTTTGTATTTTTCTCCAGTTATTAATCCTACTTGATGGCCATATTCTCTTAGTCTTAAATCTGAATTATCATGTCTTAGTAACAAGCGATATTCTGCTCTTGAAGTTAACATACGATATGGTTCTTTTGTTCCTTTAGTTACTAGATCATCTATTAAAACTCCTATATAGGCCTCATTTCTTTTTAGTATTAGTGGGTCTTTATTCTCTAATTTTAATCCAGCATTTATTCCTGCTATTAAACCTTGACAGGCTGCTTCTTCATATCCACTAGTACCATTTATTTGCCCTGCAGTAAATAAGTTATTTAATACTTTTGTTTCTAGACTTGGTTTTACCTGTGTTGGATATATAGCATCATATTCAATTGCATAAGCATATCTTAATATTCTAGCTTTTTCTAATCCTGGTAATGAATGAACCATCCTTTCTTGTATTTCTTTTGGCATACTTGTAGAAAATCCTTGGATATAAATATCATCATAATAAAGGCTTTCAGGCTCTAAAAATAATTGATGTTTTTCTTTATCGCTAAATCTTACCATTTTATCTTCAATTGATGGACAGTATCTTGGACCAACTCCTGTTATATCATCTAATCCACCATACATGCTCGATTTATTTAAGTTATCATGAATTATTTTTTTAGTCTCTTCAGTTGTATATATTAAATAACATGGTTCTTGATTATTGATATCATATACTGGCTCGTTAGTATGAGAAAATGTATAATAGTTTTTATCACCATCTTCTCTTTTTGTTTTAGTAAAATCAATTGTACTTCGATCAATTCTTGGTGGTGTACCTGTTTTTAATCTTAGTATTTTGAAACCGTATTTCTTTAGATTGTCTGATAAATGCATTGATGGTTTTTCATTATGGGGACCACTTCTAGTTCTGGTATTTCCTATTAAAATGTCTGATTTTAGATAAGTACCAGTTGTTAATATTACTATATTTGAAGTTATATTTGTTCCATCTTCTAGTACAACACCATAAACTGTATTATCTTTTACTATTAAGTTTTCAACCATAGCTTCTTTTATTGTTAAATTAGGCTCTTCCCTTAATAGTTTTAACATTTCTTTTGGATATGTTATTTTATCTGCTTGTGCACGAAGAGATTTTACAGCGGGGCCTTTAGCATAGTTTAGCATTTTCATTTGGATTAATGTTTTGTCAGCTACCTCACCCATTACTCCGCCTAAAGCATCTATTTCCCTTACTATTATTCCTTTAGCAGAGCCTCCTATCGAAGGATTGCATGGCATTGTTGCTATGTTATTTATTCTACCTGATATTAATAATGTTTTATGCCCTTTTCTAGCGGAGGCCATGGCAGCTTCACAACCAGCATGACCACCTCCTACTACTATTATTTCATAGTCCATATTTACACCTACTTTCCTAAACAAAATCTACTAAATAATTCATCAAGTAATTCATCGGTATATGTTTCGCCAATTACTTCTCCCAAATTATTCCATGATTCTTTTAGACTTAATTCTACTATATCTATTGGATTATTATTATTTATTTCATTTATTGCATCATTTATATTATTTAAAGATTTTTTTAATAAGGCTATACTTCTAGCATTAGATAAATATGTCATATCGTTAGTAGATATTTCACCTATGTTAAATAATCTTTTTATTTCGTCTTTTATTTTATCAATACCAATATTTTCTTTTACTGATATTTCTATATAACTATCTAATAATTTTTTATTTAATTTTGTTTTTAAGTCTATTTTATTTACTACTATTATTCTTTTTTTGTTTTTTGTTTTTTCTAATATTTCTTTCTCTTCTTCAGTTATTTCTTCATTATTATTTAAAATGTAAATTAATAAATCTGAAGTATCAATTATTTTTAAACTTTTTTCAACGCCTATTTTTTCTACAGTGTCTTCTGTCTTTCTAATTCCTGCTGTATCAATTATATTTAGTGGTATTCCACTTACGATTAAAGAACCTTCTACTATGTCTCTTGTAGTGCCAGGAACATCTGTAACTATTGCTTTTTCTTCTTCTAGCAGCGAATTTAAGAGACTACTTTTTCCTACATTTGGTCTTCCTATAATACCTACTCTTATTCCTTCTTTAATTACTTTACTATCTTCTGATTTTTTTATAATTTCTTCTAATTTTTCTTTGAATTTTTTTATATCTGGTAATATACTTTCATTTGTTAATACTTCGATATCCTCATATTCAGGATAATCTATATTTACTTCTATATTACTAATTATTTTTACTAGTTCACTTCTTAAATTTTTAATTAAATTAGATGTTTCACCTGTTAAAGTATTTATAGATATTTTTCTAGCGGATTCGGCTTTTGATGATATTAGATCCATTGTAGCTTCCGCTTCAAGTAAATCTATTCTACCATTTAAAAAAGCTCTTTTTGTAAACTCACCTGGTTCTGCCAATCTTGCACCATTTTCTAATAATACTTCTAATACTTTATTAGTTGTGGCTATACCACCATGACAATTTATTTCTACTATATCTTCACGAGTAAATGTTTTAGGAGCCTTCATAACGCTAACTAATACTTCATCTATTTTTTCATTATTGCTTGTAATAAAACCGTAATGTATGGTATGTGAATCTACTTTTGTTAAATCTTTTGTAAATACTTTACTTGCTATATTTAAGGCATCATGACCACTTAATCTTATTATTGAAATAGCCCCTTCGCCAACTGATGTTGATATTGCTACTATTGTATCTTCCATATGGTTTCCTTCTTTCTTCCATAGTATTTTACCACAAGATACAAAAAAATAAAAGTAATTATTTACTTTGTTAATTATTTTTTACAATTATTTGTATATTTCTATTTCACCATTTTTATATGCTAATAATATGTCGCTGGATATTATTGATTCTACATATCTTGCTTTTTTAGGATGAATTAAGTATCTTATTTGCAATTCTATATGATCTGCATTTATTTTGGTATATATTATAGGATCATACTGATTATAGTATATTCGATAACTATTTGATACATTATTTATTTGTTTTTTTAATTTTGGTGGTATTTTTTTTATTATTTCATTTGAATTTACTATTTTATATAATACTTTTTTAGCTTTATTTACATCATAATCTAATGGTATTCTAATTGTTATCTCATCCCATATATATTTAAAGGCTTTGTTATAATTTTTTAAGGGATAGTTAAAGATTATAGAGTTTGGTAAATGAATTATGATTCCTGTGCTTTGACCTGTTGTATCAACATTTGATACTTCCAATATTTCAAAATTCATGGTGTTAATATTTACTACATCTCCTTTATAGCCATTTATTTCTATTCTATCTTCTACTACAAATGGTTTTACTATCTTTATATATATTCCACAAAAAAAATTAAATATTAAATCTCTTATTGCTATAGTAAATGCTGCTGATACTAAACTTATTAATGTCAAAAAGTTTTTGATATATTTTCCCCATACTATTATTATTGCCGATAAGATTATAATTCTTATGATTAATTTATATTTTTTAGTATAATTGTATTCTTTTTTACTATCTCTTGTTCTCTTTATTATTCTTATACCTATTTTTTCTACTACTAATATCAAAAAAATTATAATTATTGTTTTTAATATTAGGCCTATATATATTTCATCTATATTAAATAATTTACTTATTTTTTCTATATACTTCATTTATTCACTTCCTTTCTAATGTGATATTATATGTTTATGCAAAGGAAAAAAGAAGATTACTCTCCTTTTAGTTTAATTACTACTTTTCTGTTTGGTTCTTCACCAATAGATTCAGTATAAACGTATTTATCATCTGCTAACGCTGAATGAACAATTCTTCTTTCATAAGAATTCATGCTATCCATAGTTATTTCTGTTTTTGTTTTATATGCTTCTCTTGCTAATTTTTTTGCTAGATATTCTATGTTTCTAGCTCTTTTTTCTTTATAATTTCCTACATCAATTACTATTGATAATGGTTCTTTTAAATTTGAATTAACCATTTGTCTTATTAAAAGTTGTAAAGCCGATATATTTTTACCGTTTTTTCCAATTAATAAAGCATTATTGTCTGAGAATATTGTAATTGATATACTATTTTCTCTTCTTCTTACTTCAAGATTTGCTTCAGCATGCATTTTCTTTATTATTTCATTTATAGTGTCTTTAATAAAAGCTACTATTTCATTCATATTTAGAACTTCTATTTTTACAGATTTTTTTAATAAGTTATTTTTTTCTTCTGCGCTGTTGATTATTAAATCTTCTTTTGATACTTTTAATTCTTCTAGTGCTAACTCTTCTGCTTGTTCTTTTGTTTTTCCTTCATAATAATACTTATTCATTACTTCTTAGCCTTCTTTCTTTCTACAAGCATATTTTGTAGTATGGTAAATAGTGATGAAGTTATCCAATAGATTCCAAGTGCTACTGGTAAACTAAATGCTGCTACTAAAATCATTGCTAACATAAAGTAAATTGTTCCCTTCATTTGTTTTGCCATTGCTGTTTGATCTTTTAAAGTTTTTCTAAATGAAAAATATGAAGTTGCAAGTATTAATAATAAGAATATAATATATGCATACCATAAGTTTGACATTATTCCATGAGAAATTGTTGTACCCATATCTAACTTTAGAAATTTATTTTCAAATATAACGGGTGTTCTATTAATTGCCTCTAAGAAAGCAAACAATAATGGTATTTGAATGAATGATAGTAGACAACTTGATAATGGATTAATTTTATTTTTTGAATATATTGCCATCATTTCTTCGGCTTTTCTTTTTTGGTCTTCTTCACTTGTTTTATCTTTATATTTCTTTTCCAACTTTTCTAATTGAGGTTGAACTTCTTTCAACTTTTCTGATTGCATTGCAGTTTTTCTAGTTAATGGATAAAGTATCAATCTTATTACTAAACATGATATTACTATAGCAAATCCATTAGCTAATCCTTTACCTAGTCCTATTTTTTCAAGTAATAATCCTATATTTATTATAGCCCAGGCTAGTGGCTTTACAAATATTGTTGTCCATAGCCCTTCGTATTCAGAAAATGGTTTAAATGTCTCACATTTTGGTAATTTATCAATGTCCACATTATTTTCTTTATATATGTTAACTACATTTTCATCTGTAGGTCTACATAATACATTTTCTGTAAGTGCTTTACCTGTTTCTTCATATTTGACTGGCTTTTTATCCTCTCCAGTAAGAGTTTTGGTACATCCTGTTAGCATTGCTAAGCTTAATATTAGCAATAATATTTTTATTGTTTTTTTGTTGTTATTCAATTTTATCACCTATACTTATTAGTTTTAACAATTCTTTTTCCATTTCTTTATATGTTAATTCTAATATACCTTTCTTAATAATTATAACATAGTCATAACCATTATGCACGACTTTTTTATTGTTATCAATAATGTTTTTTACCCTTCTTTTAATTTTATTTCTAGTAACTGCTGGTCCTGTCTTTTTAGGAACGGTTATTCCATATCTGTTACTTTTATTATTTTTTCGATAGTAAACACTAAAGTATTTACTTTTTTTTGCTCTACTATTATTTATTATATCTGTATATTCACGAGATGATTTTATTATTTCAATCTTTTTCATAGTATATTCCTTTTTGGTAAAAAGAAAAAAAGAAAACAAAATTATGTTTTATGCGCATAATTTTTTTCTTTTTTTTGCTCTTCTACTTTTTAAAACATTACCTTTAATTCTACTAAAGAAACCGTGCTTTTTAGCTTTTTTTCTATTATTAGGTTGATATGTTCTTTTCATTATATAATACACCTCCAAGTCAAATGCTATTTTATTATATATTTTTATTTTGATTATGTCAAGTAATTTTGTTATTTTGTTATTTTTAATTTCTCTAGACCATATTTTAAAGCAAATTCACATAATCTCTTCCTAAATCTCATTTCTTCTGTTATAATCTTCATAGATACCACTCTTTCTGTATAATTTTTGTCGTCAACTTAATTATACCAGAATGGTATCTTTTTTTATATTAAATTTGTAACATATGTATTATAACTCAACGTTTTGTTATTTTGTTATTTTTAATTAATTAATATTTTTGAAGATTCTTTTCTTCTTTAAGCGGTTTAAAACCATTTGATTCAAGTTCAGCCATGGTTACTACTTTATTATTTAATGCTTCTTTAATATTATATTTCTTACCATCTACTATAACAAAGATACTTCCACTTTTTATACATGTAAAATAATATTTATAATTGTTATCTTCATAATAATATTCTATTGCTGAAGCACAGGCAGTATCTTTTGATTCATCTATTATAGTAATTTTATCTTTTGATACAGCTATATCTTCATCCTTTATTATGGTGTCTTCTGGTATTTTGTTATCTGAATTGTTTTCTTCTTTTTTAGGAATAGTTTCTTTTTTCTCTTTAGGTGTATTGTTTTCGTTAATAGTATTTTCTTTTATACTTTCTTTAGAATTATTATTAGAAAGATTTATATTGGTTTCTTTTTCTTTATAATAATATCTTAAACAAAAGAATAGGATAACTACAATAAAAATAATAATTAATATTGTATATAATGTTTTCTTATTCATAAAATTCCTCCTTCTTACTTAGTATTCTACTATAAATTTTATATTTTTACAAATATATTTTGATATTTGATACTTAAAAAAAGTTATATACTAAAAATAATCGTTAATTCAAAGACTTTATGGCTTTGAATTATTTTTTAAAGACCTTGGGCTTTAAAAAATAAGTGAGCAACAAAGTGCGAACTCTAAAAAAGTAAATAAAACCCTTTCTTTTTTTAATTTTTTTTGATACAATTATATTTGAGGAAAATAAGGTGAAACTGATGGGAAAAATTATTGCAATTGTAAATCAAAAAGGTGGTGTTGGTAAAACTACTACTAGTATAAACTTAGCAGCATCTTTAGGTGTTTTAGATAAAAAAGTATTGCTTGTTGATCTTGATCCACAGGGAAATGCTACTACTGGGGTTGGTATTGATAAGAATGATATATCTAGTAGTATTTATGAAGTATTAACAAAAAAGGAAACTATAGAGAAATCTATTATTAAAACAAAGAGTAAGAACCTTTATCTTCTTCCGGCTTATCTTAATTTGGCTGGTGTCGATATGGAACTTATAGAATTAGAGAGAAAGGCAAAAGAGAGTGGTGAAAAATTTAATAGAGTAATTAGGTTAAAAGAAGAACTTGGCAAAGTAAGTGATAATTTTGATTATATTTTAATTGATTGTCCTCCTAGTCTTGGTATTCTAACTACTAATGCTCTAGCTGCTGCTAACTCTGTTCTTATTCCTGTTCAATGTGAGTATTTTGCACTTGAAGGTATTATGCAGCTTATCAATACTATAATGCTTGCTCAAAGAAAAGTTAATCCTAATTTGGATATTGAAGGTGTTTTACTTACAATGTTCTCTAATACTAATCTTGGCATTGAAGTAATAGAAAGTATTAAAGGTTTCTTTAAAGAAAGAGTATATAATACTATTATTCCTAGACTTGTTAGGTTGGCTGAAGCTCCAAGCCATGGTAAACCGATTCTTGAATATGAACCTAGAAATAAAGGTACTATTGCTTATCTTAATCTAGCAAAGGAGGTTATTGAAAGAAATGGAACAGAAAAAGAAAGCCCTAGGTAAGGGACTTGAAGAATTATTCTCTAGCGAGGTATTAGATTTTGATACATTTGAAAGTAACATTATGGAAAATACCCCTGCTAATGATGTAAAAGAAATACCTGTTAACGAAATCAGACCTAATCCATACCAACCTAGAAAAACTTTTAATGAAGAAGCACTTAATGAACTTGCTGAATCTATTAAAAACTATGGAGTATTTCAACCCATTATAGTTAAAAAGAGCATCAAAGGTTATGACTTAATTGCGGGTGAAAGAAGACTTAGAGCTAGTAAACTTGCTGGTATGGAAACTATTCCTGCTATTGTTAAAGAGTTTTCTGATGAAGAAATGAGAGAAATCTCATTACTTGAAAACATTCAAAGAGAGAATCTTACTGCTATTGAACTTGCTTGGGCATATAAAGGAATTATTGATAACTTAGATATTAGACAAGAAGACTTAGCAAAAAAAATTGGTAAAAGTAGAAGTCATATTACTAATACTTTGGGACTTTTAAATTTGCCTGAAGATGTTCAAAAGAAAATTCTTGATGGTGAAATTTCTATGGGACATGCTAGAGTATTATCTAAAATGAATGATGAAGATGAAGTTACTGATTTAGCAAACAAGGTTATTGAAGATAATATTAGTGTTCATGAACTAGAGGAAATTAGTAAAAAAGAAGAAATTAAAAAAAGAATGCCTATTACTAGAAGAAAAATGGATACTGATTATTTTCATATTGAAAATGAACTAAGAGATATTCTTGGTACTAAAGTAAAAGTAGATAATAAAAAAGTTAGTATTTATTTTGAAAATGTCAATGATTTAAATAGAATTCTTGAAATTATGAATATTGAAATTAAGTAAGTGGAAGAAAATTCCACTTTTTTGTATAATAGGAACTTGAGATTAAATTAGTACTATTTTGTTACAAGTCTTTCTTGTAATCTATATAAATTATTTACTATCCTGTGAACCTCACACGATTTAAAAAAAGCATGCTTCTAATATTACTATTAGAATTTTCTCCATTTAATAATATCGTTATTAATGTAAAGAGACATAAAGCAAATTTATTTGCTTCTTTGTTCCGGTATACAAATAGTTAACTCGGGTTATTTTGTAAGATATTTTTTTATATTTATTAAAATATTTATCCCTCACATTATATACATGATATGATTAATGTGCTTGCGGTAAGAGTAAGTATAAAGTTCAACTTAGAAGAATTTTTATCAAATTTTGTCGTACTTAATTGTTTGCAAAATAGGTCAGCAGTATATTATAATATTCTTGTAAGAAAGAACAGAAAAGTGAGGTGTCAAAGATGCAAGGAAGAGTTAAGTGGTTTAATAACGACAAAGGTTATGGCTTTATTGATTATCAAAATGGTGAAGATATTTTTGTTCACTATTCCGCTATTAAGCAAGATGGTTATAAAACATTGTCTGAAGGTCAAATTGTTGTATTTGATCTTATAGAAACTGCTAAAGGTTTACAAGCTATAAATGTGGTAGCAGCTACTAATGTTAAAGTTTAGAAAGGAAGTACAATTATATAAGACAGCTAGATGTACTTAAAGCTATCTTATTTTTTTATTGAAAAAGTTATGAAAGTGATTAAATGTTTATTGTTATCTTTAAAAGAGATATTTATTGTTTTATTTATTCAATATTTTATTCTTATTATTTCTATTATTTTATTTAATGGATATGAAAATATTTATATTGGTAATATTTTACTTAGTATATTTAGTATTATATATATTTTGAGTAAGAAAAATATAATTAATGTTTCTTTTAATATTAGGAATAATTATTTTATATATATTATGTTGGGAAGTTCTATTTCGATTATTTATAACATGATTTTATATAGATTTCATTTATATACTTATGATACTAATAATACTTTTCTTTTTCTAGATGTTTTAACTTCTGGTATTATTGGTCCTATATTTGAAGAAGTTGTTTTTAGAGTGAGTTTTATTCCTAAGGTAGAATGTTTTATTTATAATAAAGAGAAAGTTATTATAATAACTAGTATTATTTTTGCTATATTACATTTTAATTTTTTATCTGGTTTTATTGCTTTTATTATTGGTATTATTAATGGATATATCTATATTAAGACGAGAGATATTATTAAAATATCTTTGGTTCATATTTCTCTTAATACTATAAGCTCGTTAATAACTTGTTATAACAATCTAATATTTATTTTGGGTATTATATTAATGATAGAAGTGATACTATATTTTGGAAAAGAAAGATATTTGTAAAGAAGGAGTTTTAACTTCTTTTTTCTTTACTTTTATATTAATTTATTATACAATATAGGTGGAGAGGACAGGGGATACTTATGAAAAAATATATTCTTTTACCTGCTGATTCTTATGTTGTTATTAATAAGACAATTTTACATGATGAAGATAGAAAAATTATTACTAGTTTGTATCTACCTGCTATTGGTATGGATGCGGTGATGCTGTACTTTTTGTTATGGAGTGACTTAGATAGTTCTTCAATTGTTAGTTCTGATTTTACTCATCAAAAAATTGTTTCTAATCTTAGAATGACTATTAATGAAGTAGAAGATGCTAGAAGTAAATTAGAGGCTATTGGCCTTATTAAAACTTTAGTTAAAGAGGGTAATGTTAATAATTATATTTATGAATTATATAGTCCGGTTTCTGCTACTGAATTTTTATCTCATCCTATACTTAATATTGTTTTATATAGTAATATTGGTAAAAAAGAGTATGATAATTTGATTAAAACTTTTAAGATGCCTAGATTTAATACTAGTGGATATACTGATATTACTAAGAATTTTAACGATGTATTTGAAAGCACATGCATGACTTCATATGATTTATCATTAGAGGATATTAGAAAATATAATAAACTTAAACTTAATATTAATAGTAATTTTGACTTTAATTTTCTTATAAATGCTATGCCTAAGAATATTGATACTAGTAGAATTTTTACTAAAGAGATTAAGGAACTTATTATTAGTTTATCTTTTATTTATGATATTGATGCTATTAAGATGACTAATATTGTTAAAGGAAGTCTTAATGAAAGAGGTACTATTAATAAAGAAACTCTTAGAAAGACTGCTAGAAACTTCTACCAATTTGATAATGGTGGTAATCTTCCTACAATTGTATCTAATTGTCAACCAGAGTATTTGAGAAAACCAATCGGAGATACTTCAAAGAGGGCTAAAATGATATATACTTTTGAAACTATTTCTCCTAGAGAACTTCTTATTAGTAAGAATAAAGGTAATGAACCTACTAAAAGAGATTTAAGATTAGTTGAAGATTTACTTCTTGATTATAATTTAAAACCTGGTGTTGTTAATGTTTTAATTGATTATATTCTTAATATTAATGATAAAAAGCTTACAAGAGGATTAGTAGAAACAATGGCAGGTGAATGGCAAAGAAAAGGTATTGAAACAGTTGAAGATGCTATGAGTCTTTGTGAAAAAGAACATAAGAAAAGAACTAAAAAAACTATTGAAGAGAAGAAAATTATTACTAAAACACCTGATTGGTTTGATAAAGAAATTGAAAAAGAAAAAATTAATGATGGTGAAGATAATCAATTAGAAGAACTTTTAAAGGAGTATAAATGATGAAGGATACTAAGAATATTATCAATAAATATAGTTTTGATAGATATGAGTTAGAGAGAAATTTTGATATTGAAATGGAAGATGAAACTTTTAAAAAGTTAGTTAGTAAACTTAAGTTATCTAAAGATGAACTTATTAAATATACTTCTAGAATTAAGGATGCTTCTTTAGAACTTAAAAATTGTGCTAATTGTAAAAATATTATGGAATGTAAGAATAATATATGTGGATATGTTTATTATCCTAGTGTACTTCAAGATAATTTAGTTTTTTCTTATGTTCCCTGCAAATACAAGAAAAAGTTAGATAATGATACTAAATATCAAGATAATATTATTTCTTTTGATATGCCTAAGGAAATAATTAATGCTTCAATGAAAAATATATATACTGATGATAAAAATAGACTAGAAACTATTAAATGGCTTACTATTTTTATTAAAAAAATTGAAAATAATGAAAAAAGTAAGGGTTTATTCTTGACAGGTAACTTTGGATGTGGTAAAACATATGTAGTGGCTGCGGCCTTCAACGAACTTGCTAAGAAAGGTAAAAAGGTAGCTTGTCTATATTATCCAGAGTTTTTAAGAAGTCTTAAAGAAAGATTTTCTGACGACTATAGAGAAGTATTTGATAAAGTTAAAAAATGTGATCTTTTATTAATTGATGATATTGGAGCAGAGACTGTTACTAGCTGGAATAGAGACGAAGTACTTGGTACTATCTTACAATATCGTATGCAAGAATCATTACCAACATTTTTTACTTCTAATTTATCTTTAAAGGAATTAGAAGTACATCTTGCCGGTAATGATAGTGAAGGTAAAATTAAAGCAAGACGAATTATTGAAAGAATTAAATATTTGACAGATAATATTACAATGATCGCAGAAAATAGAAGAAAGTGAGGATAAAAATGGAAAACAATAGTAATGCATTTAAGTTTGATCCTAATAAATTAGAGAAGTCTTTTACTGATAAAAATGGTACTTCGAAGATTGAAATGGAAAGTGATGGAGCATATCTTAATATGCCAGAGAGTGTTACTCTTGCTAATAGGCCTAAGACTAAAATTCTTACCAAAGAGATAAAGACGACTAAAGAGGGAGCTAACATTGGTATTGGTAGTAATGGATTTGCTGGTGTTATAACTCTTGCAGGTATTATTGCAATAGCGGGAGTAATTATTGCTTATTTAACACTTAGATATTAATTAACTTATATATAAAGGAGGAGTAGTTATGCTTTGTGCTTTAGAAGTTAAAACTTGTTATTCTATTTTGAGTAGTTTAAATAGAATTGATATTTTGACTAAAAAGGCTAAGGATATGGGCTACTCCTCTTTAGCTATTACAGATTTGAATAATATGTTTGGAGTATATGAATTCTATTTAGCTTGTCTTAATAATGATATTAAACCTATTATTGGTATGGAAGTTAAAACTAATCAAGATAATTTTATTTTAATTGCTAAGAATAATAATGGTTATAGAAATCTTATTAAAATAGCTACTATTATATCTGATAGAGAAATTACTTTTGATGATTTGAAGATATATTCTAAAGATATTATTTTAATTATACCTTATAGTTCTTATAATGAAAAGATTACTAATTTTTTTGATGAATATTATATAGGATATACCTCTGTAGAAGAAAGAGATAAAGTTAAAGATAATGGAGTTCTTATTACAGATATTTCTTATATTGAAAAGAATGACTATAAGTACTTAGATTATTTATTGATGATCAAAGATGATAAAAAATTAGGAGAGATGGAACTTAATACTTATGTTGGGAAACATTTACTTGATAAAGAGGAATTTAATAATCTTACTAATGATAGTGTTAGAAGTAATATGAAATATATTTGTGATGAATGTAATGTTACTTTTGAGAAAAGAGAAGGGTTATTGCCTATATATGATAAAAATGTTAATTCTTTTGAATACTTAAATAATTTATGTAATAAAGGTCTTAATAAAAGGCAAGCGGGTAATGTTACTAAAGAGTATCAAGATAGACTTAATTATGAACTTGATGTTATTAATAAGATGGGTTTCTGTGACTACTTCTTAGTAGTATGGGATTATGTTAAATATGCCAAGTTTAATAATATATTAGTAGGTCCTGGTAGAGGTAGTGCAGCTGGTAGTTTAGTTAGTTACTGTCTTGGTATTACGGATGTTGATCCTATTAAATATGATTTGTTATTTGAAAGATTTTTAAATCCTGAAAGAGTAACTATGCCCGATATTGATATTGACTTTGATAGTGAAAAAAGGGGATTAGTAACAGATTATGTTATGAATAAATATGGTGAGAAAAGAGCGATTGGTATTATTACTTTTAATACATTAGGAGCTAAACAAGTTATAAGAGATGTTGGTAGAGTACTTAATATTTCACTTCCTATTATTGATGAAATTGCTAAGGCTATTACTACTAAAAACCTTAAAGATAGTTATGTAGTAGGTAGTAAGTTTCATAGAATTATTAATTCTAATCCTGATTATATAAAATTATATAATGCTTCGGTTAAACTAGAGGGACTTCCTAGACATATATCGGTTCATGCTGCTGGAGTTGTTATGAGTAATATAGATATCGATGAAGTTATTCCTTTATATAAGAATCCTTTAGGTATGTATGTATCAGCCTTCTCAAAAGATTATTTGGAACCATTAGGACTATTAAAAATGGACTTTTTAGGACTTGATAATTTAACTTTAATTAGTAATGTTATTGAAGAGATTAGAAAAAATGAGGGTATTAATATTAGTTTTGAAAAGATTCCTCTTGATGATAAGAAGACACTAAAAGTATTTAGAGATGTTGATACTGATGGTATATTTCAATTTGAATCTGTTGGTATGAAGAGATTTTTATCTAAACTTAAAGTTAATTCATTTGATGATATTGCTACAGCTTTAGCATTATATAGACCAGGTCCTATGGATAATATTGATTTATTTATTGCTAGAAGAGAAGGCAGAGAGAGGGTTGATTATATTCATCCTGACTTAGAAGATATTCTTAAACCTACTTATGGTATTATTATTTATCAGGAGCAAATTATGCAAATAGTTAGAAAGATGGCTAGTTATTCTTATGGTGAGGCTGATATTTTAAGAAGAGCAATGTCAAAGAAAAAAGAAAGTATTATTTTAGCAGAAAAGCCTAAGTTTATTAAGGGATGTCTAGATAATGGATATGATGAAAGGACCGCTACTGAAGTGTATGACTTGATTTTAAAGTTTGCTAATTATGGTTTTAATAAATCACATTCTGTTTCTTATGCTATTACAGCTTATAAGATGGCTTTTATTAAAACATATTTTCTTAAATACTTTATTGCAGGTATCTTAACTAATTCTATTGGTAACACTAGTAAAATTAATATTTATGTTAATAGAGCAAGAAAATCCTTAATTAAAATTCTTCCTCCAGATATTAATGAAAGTAGTAATAAATTTTATGCTGGTAAGGATGGTATTAGATGTCCTTTATCTATTATTAATGGCGTTGGTACTTCTATTTCTAATGATATCATTAATGAAAGAGAAAATGGTAAGTTTACTGATCCTATTGATTTTATTGTAAGAATGTCGAATAAAGGTATTAATAAGAAGACTATTTCTAGTCTTATATATGCAAGAGCAATTAATTTTGGATATAATAAAAATACTCTTATACAAAATTTAGATACTATTTTAAATTATGCGGATATTGCTAAAGATGCTGGAATGATTGAAACTTTAAAACCAGAAATTATTTTATATGATGAATATGATAAGAATGAACTTATTTCTTTAGAACTTAAAACTATTGGTTTTTATCTTACTGAACATCCTGCTTCTAAATATAGAGATGATAGTATTATTGTTAATACTTCTAATATTAGTGATTTCTTTGATAAGAGAATTTTTATGATTGTTATGATTAGTAGACTTAAAGAAACTACTACTAAGAATAATGATGTTATGGCTTTTATTGTAGGTAGTGATGAATTTGGAGAAGTTGATCTTACTTGTTTTCCAGATGTTTATAAGAAATTTAATAATATTAAAGTTGGTAATATTGTTAAGATTTTTGGTAGAGTAGAAAAAAGATATGATAAATATCAAGTTATTATAAATAATATTAGTATATTGGAGTGATGTTATGAAAAAAGGTAAATTTGTTATTATTTCTGGTCCTTCAGGAGTAGGAAAAGATACTATTTGTGATGAGTTAGTTAAAAAAGGAATAGGTAGATATTCTGTATCTATGACTACTAGAAAGAAAAGATCTAATGAAATAGAAGGGATTAGTTATTTCTTTGTAAGTAAAGAAGAATTTAAAAGACATATTGAAGAAGATTATTTTCTAGAATATGCTATGTATAATGGTAATTATTATGGTACTCCTAATGAATTTATTAAAGAGACTACGAATAATGGGGATAATGTTATTGCAGTACTAGAAATGAATGGGGCTATTAACGCTAAGAAGATTTTTAGTAATGCTATTACTATATTTATTATGCCTCCTTCTTTTGATGAATTAGAAAGAAGACTTAGGGGTAGAAAATCTGAAGATGATAATATTATTAGTGAGAGACTTAATATTGCTAAAGAAGAAATTAAATGTAAGGATAAATATGATTATATAGTTATCAACAATACTGTTGATGAGGCTGTTTTAGAAATTGAAAATATTATTAATAATTGTTAGTTTATCAACAGATACTGTGGATAAGTGGTAATTATATAACAAAAACTCAAGAAATTAATCTTGAATTTTACTATTTTATCTTCCTTTTCCTACATTACCAAAGTTATAACCTTCTTCTTGCATTCTTTTATCAACAAATTCTTCCCAATTTGCATAGTCTGTCTTGATAGGTTCTCCTGTAAGTTCTGCTCTTCTCTTAGCTTCGTTATAATAGTCATAAAATTCTAAATAACTTTGTACCATTAATTCTAAAGCATATGGATCATCTAATTCAGCCTTTAAATACTTATCATACATTTGGTTAAATAATGGTTTATCTATGATATCATTATTTCTAGTTTCTACTACTAGACGATTATAATAAAATTCTCTTTCTTTTAAATCATCATGTGATAAGCCTTCATCAGGAATAACGGCTTTATTTTTTTCTTCTGATTCTATTCTTAAATCATTAATTCGTGATTGTTTACTTAAGTTATATATTCTTAATGCTTCTTGGTAGGCAATAGAATTTTCTTTACTTGCTCTTTCTAATTCTTGCTCATATTCTTGTAATTTTTCTTTTGATAATTCATTTCCTTTACTATCAGTTTTTCTATCTACCATAGTCATTAGAGCTACTAATCTATTAACGTCTACTTTTCCATGAACTTTTTCAGATATGCTTACTCTTTCTTTTGTATAATCTTCTTTTAGTTGTATAACTTCATTTGTTAGGCTTTGACTTGTTAATTCTAATTCTTTAATAAATTTGTTTAAAACAGCTTTAGTTTCTGGTGTAAAATACCTCATATACTTATTCATATTTTCTATGGTAAAGTTAATGTACACTATCTTGCTATTTAAATAATTTACATTTCTAGTTATTTCTTCTAACTTAGCAACACTTATTTGTGGTTGTCCTTCTCTTTCAAGTGCACTCTTAAAGGATTGTGTTTCTCCATATAAATTGCTTCCAAGCATTTTTTGAGTTTGACTAACTATTTTATTATAATCTGGTAAAAACATAGTAGCACTACTTTTATTAAAATTTTCCAATAAATTAGATTGTGAATCCATTAGTGAAGAAGTTAGAGAGTATGCATCTTTTCTTCCACCTTCTGGAGATAAAATGTATTCACGTTTTCTACTAACATAGTCTGTTCTTGTGGAAATTTTGCTTCTTGATGACGGAGTATATTTAGCATATAATCCTATTGATTTTGTTTCTATACTCTTTTTAAAATTAATGAAATAGCTATCCTTTTTTCCTGCTTTAGCTGCTAACTGGTTATATAATTGTTTTCCATTTGGAGTTAATTTATCTATTGCATTTAAATTTCTTAGTATTTGACTTAATAATACTGCTTCGATATAATTACTCCATTCTTTTTTTACTGTTTGAGTTATTTTTTCGGTTTTATCATGCTTCTTATCATCATATCCTTTAGTGTTATATGTATTTCTTACAACTTCATTAATTGCCATAAGCAAACTATCAGCACTATCAATATTTATTTTTCTTCCTTCCATTTTTCTTCCTCCAGCTCAATTTCTATATTAATTGTATCATACCTAAGTTGGTATTTCAATATTAATTTTAGATGTTTACATTATTTTTATTTTTGATATAATTATATTATAAGTATGCATATAATATATTTTTTTATTCTTTTAAACATAAAATTTGGAGGAAATATGATATGATAAATGATGACTGTTATAAGTTTTTAAAACTAGATATTATTAGTGATACAGATAATATGATTAGTGTTTACTCTTTATACAAATTATTAAATGAATACTTTGAAGATTTTAGAATATTAAGATATGGTAACGATAAAATGATTAATAGTATGAATAATGAATATACTTTTGTAGATAGAATTAAAAATAGCATGATAAATCCTTGGTTTAGAAAAATCTTTATTTCAGAATTTAATGATAATTTTATCAAGATGGTTATTATAGTTAATCCAATATATAGAAGAAAAGAATTTTCTACTAATAACATTTATTATTATATAATAAAGGATAGAAATAGTGGTAATATTTACTTTGAGAATAATGTACTAAAAAATAGGGTATTTGATAAATTTTATCAAGAAATTATAAATATATTTTCTTTAGCAGAAATTTATACTGATATTTTTATGCTTGATAAAAGAGATTTTCCTATATATCATCAGACATTTGACTTAGATAATGTTGGTGCCAGTGTTGATTATAATAATTTTGGTAATGTCTCTTCTTATATTATATATGATGGTAAAATATGTAGTAATAATGAAATTAAAGATATTAAAAATGATATCTTAAAAAGAATTCCTGTATATACAGATAACCTTGATGCTATAAGTAGTTATATTGTTAATGAACAAAGAAAAGCTAAAATTAGAAAAAAAGAATATTAAAGTAGAGACAATGTGGCTCTACTTTCTTTCTGAAGACTTATGGCTTCAGAAACAACGAACAACGAAGTGTGAGATGCCTAAATAAATTAGATATTTTACTTGAAAATTATATGATTTTATTATATACTTATATTAACCAAAGGAGGTATTTTATGAAAAGTAGTAGAATTATGAAAATATTTGAACAATATGTCAGAAAATATGATATGAATAATATAGATATTAAAGCTAGATATTTTCATTCACTGAAAGTTATGGAACTTGCAAGAGAACTAGCTACTGGTTTGGGTATTTTTTCTGAGGAAGAAGTAGCCGTCTGTGAACTTATTGGTCTATTTCATGAGATAGGCAACTTTTCTAAAACTCCTAATTATCAAATGGATGATGATATTAATGATAGTTATAATAGAACTATTGATGTTTTATTTAATAAAAAGTTAATTAGAGAAATTAGTAAAGAAACTAAGTATGATACAGTTATTAAAATGGCTATCTTTGCTTATGATAAAAATGGATTCCCTGCTGATATTGATGAGAAAGGTAGACATATGTGTGCTATTATAAAAGATGCTCATAATTTAGATTCTTTTAGATTATTTGTTAATTATCCATATGTAGATACAGTAATCAAAAGTTATCCTAGTAGTCTCGTGTATGATGACTTTAAAAGTTTTAAGACTATTAGTTCTAAAGTGAGTGATAATGCTAGTGATGAAGTATTAGTTACTTTATCAAAGATGTATTCATTTAATTATAAATATTCTTATTATTTATTAAAACAAAATGATTATGTTAATAAGATATTTAATTCTTTAAATTTTGATAATAGTGAATTAGAGGGGTTCTTTAAACAACTTATGGTTGTTCTTAATAATTATATCGATAAAAGGATAGGTGTTGTAAATGCTTGATAAAAAATATGACCACTTGATGGTTGAAAAAGATAAATATGATAATTGGAAGAAAAAGGGGTATTTTAAATCAGGAGATTTAAGTAAGGAACCATACTGTATAGTTATTCCTCCTCCTAATGTAACAGGTAAATTACATTTAGGTCATGCTTGGGATACTTCAATTCAAGATATTATTATTAGATATAAGAGAATGCAAGGTTTTGATGCTTTATGGCTTCCAGGTATGGATCATGCTGGTATTGCTACGCAGGCTAAAGTAGATAAAAAACTTAGAAGTGAAGGTATTAATCCTAGAAGTATGTCTCGTGAAGAGTGGCTTAAGGTTGCTTGGTCTTGGAAAGAAGAATATGCTGAAAATATTCATAGTCAGTGGGCTAAACTTGGTTTATCTCTTGATTATGATAAGGAAAGATTTACTTTAGATGATGGTTTATCTCATGCTGTTAGAAAGGTATTTGTTGATTTATATAACAAAGGTCTTATCTATAGAGGTGAGAGAATTATTAATTGGGATCCCGCTGCGATGACTGCTCTAAGTAATGAAGAGGTTATTTATAAAGATGTTGAAGGAGCCTTCTACCACATTAAATATATGATTGAAGGTACTGATGAGTATCTAGAGGTTGCTACAACTAGACCAGAGACTTTATTTGGTGATACTGCAGTTGCGGTTAATCCAGAGGATGATAGGTATAAGAAATATATTGGTAAGAATGTTATGCTTCCAATAGTTAATAAACTTATTCCTATTATTGGTGATGAACACGCTGATATGGAGTTTGGTACTGGTATTGTTAAGATTACTCCTGCTCATGACCCTAATGACTTTGAAGTAGGTAATAGACATAATCTAGAGAGAATTGTCGTTATGAATCCTAATGGTACAATGAACGAGAATGCTGGTAAATATAATGGTATGGATAGATTTGAATGTAGAGATGCTGTTATTAAGGACTTAGATAGTGAAGGACTTCTTATTAAGATTGAACCTATTAATCATAACGTTGGTTTTTCTGAAAGAAGTGATGTTATGGTTGAACCTTATCTTTCTAAACAATGGTTTGTTAAGATGAGACCACTAGCAGATAGAGTTCTTGAAAACCAAAAGGATAAAGATAAGAAAGTTAACTTTGTTCCTCCTAGATACGAAAAGACAATGAATCATTGGATGGAGATTACTTATGATTGGTGTATCTCTAGACAATTATGGTGGGGTCACAGAATACCTGCTTGGTATAAAGGTGATGAAGTTTATGTTGGTATGGAAGAACCTCAAGGTGATGGTTGGGTACAGGATAATGATGTACTTGATACTTGGTTTTCTTCAGCACTATGGCCTTTTAGTACTTTAGGATGGCCCGATAATACTGACTTACTTAAGAGATATTATCCTAATAATGTACTAGTTACTGGTTATGATATTATTCCTTTCTGGGTTAATAGAATGACTTTTCAAGGGCTTGAGTTCTTAAATGAAAGACCTTTTAAAGATTGTTTAATTCATGGCCTTATTAGAGATAAAAAAGGTAGAAAGATGAGTAAGAGTCTAGGTAATGGTATTGACCCTATGGATGTTATTGATATGTATGGTGCTGACTCTTTAAGATTCTTCTTAACTACAAATACTGCTCCTGGTATGGATTTAAGATATGATGAAGAAAAAGTTAAATCAACTTGGAACTTTATTAATAAGATTTGGAATGCTTCAAGATTTGTTTTAATGAAACTAGAAGACTTTAAAGAAGAAGATTATACTCTTGATAATTTAAAAGAAGAAGATAAGTGGATTTTAAATAGATTAAATACCACGATTAAAGATGTTACTAAAAATATGGATAAATATGATTTTCATATTGTAGGTAATACACTATATGATTTTGTATGGGGAGACTTCTGTGACAAGTATATTGAGTTATCTAAGTTCTATAATGATAATACTACGAAGAGTGTACTTGTTAGAGTTCTTACGGATATTCTGAAGATGCTTCATCCTTTTATGCCTTATGTTACTGAAGAAATATATGGTATGATGCCTATTAAAGAAGCAGAATCTATTATGATTAGTAAGTATCCTATATATAATAAGAAAGAGGTATTTACCACTAATATTGATAATGTACTTGAATTTATTACAATGTTTAGAAATAAAAAGGCTGAACTTGGTAATATTGGAGAGTATAAGGTATATATTGATATTGATGACGAGACTTCTAAAGACATTATTATTAATATGCTAAAATTAAGTGATAAGATTTCTTTAGAAGATGGTAATGGTATAAAAATAGAATATGCTGGTATGAAGGCTTCTATTATATATGATAATAGTAAGAGTTTAGAAGAAGAAAAAGAAAAACTTCTTAAAGAAAAAGAAAGTCTAGAGGCTTCAATTGCAAGAAGAGAGAAACTTCTTAGTAATAGTAATTATGTTGAGAAGGCTCCTAAAGCAATTGTTGATAAAGATAGAGAAGCTCTTCTTAAAGAAAAAGAAATGTTAGATATTATTTTAAATAAAATTAATGGTTAGTTTATAAAAAGGAGGTTATATTTATGGCTAAGTATTGTGCAAATTGTGGAAAGGAATTAACTGATGAACAAGATATTTGTTTAAATTGTGGTGTTAGAGTTAAAAAGAGTACTACTTCAAGTGATCCTAATGCTAAATCTAAACTTGCTGCTGGGTTATTTGGTATTTTCTTAGGTGCCTTTGGTGTTCATAACTTTTACCTTGGTTTTACTGGTAAAGCAGTTGCTCAACTTTTAATCACTGTTTTATCTTGTGGTATCTTAAGTCCTGTGTCCGCTATTTGGGGACTTATTGAAGGTATTATGATTCTTTCTAGTAATGACTATAAAGATGCTGATGGTAATACTTTAAGAGACTAATGAAAAAAAGAATTATTAATTTAATTATTTTGCTTTCTGGTACTTTATTTATTTTTAAGATAGTTACTGGAAAGTTCAATGTGGAATGTCTTTTTAAGAAGATATTCCATATTTCTTGTCCTGGATGTGGGTTAACTAGATCTTTTAGGTCTATTCTTAATTTAGACTTTATTAATGCTTTTAAATACAATATTCTTGGGATACCTTTATTTATTTTATGTATTATTTATATTATTCTCTTAATTAAAGATGTTATAATAGGTAGTGATAAAGGTAATAAGTTAGTACTTTATATTTTTAGTAAATACTATATACTTATTATTTGTTTATTTATTATTTCTATGATCATTAATAATATTAATGGTATATAAATATTTTTACACTTCATACTAATTATGAGGTGTTTTTTATGAGCGATTTTCTTAATATTTGTTTTAGAACGATACTTATTCTTATTATTCTTTTCTTTATTACTAAGATGATGGGAAAGAAACAGATATCTGAACTTAATTTTTTTGACTATGTTGTTGGTATTACGATTGGTTCTATTGCCGCTGATATTTCTTTAGATATTGAAAAGGATATGATTGCAGGAATAGCGGCTCTATTTATATATGGATTTATATCTTATATAATTTCATTTGTATCTATAAAAAGTATTTTAGCAAGAAGATTTTTTATTGGTGTACCCACAGTTCTTGTAGAAAAAGGTAAAATTATTGAATCTGGTTTAAAGAAATCTAAAATTGATGTTAATGATTTATTAATGGAAGCAAGAGAAAATGGTTATTTTAATTTAGATGAAATTGATTATGCTCTTATGGAAGTTAATGGTAATATTAGTTTTCTTCCTAAAGAAAATGATAAGCCTGTGACTAAAAAAGATATGAAAATTAAGTGTAGTAATGAAGGACTTACTGTAAATGCCATTATTGATGCTAAGTATATGGTTAATAATATGAAGGCGATTAATAAGGATAAAGAATGGTTAGATCATGAACTTAAAGTTAAAGGTTATGATAATTATGATAGTATACTTTTAGCTACGATTGATAATAATTATAAAGTTACTATTTACGAAAAGAATGTAAAGCCTGATAAAAATACCGTTTTGGAATAGTATTTTTTTTATAGTGATGATATAATGAAATCTGATATGGAAGTAGATAATATGAAGTTTAAAAAGATAATAATTATCTCTATAGTTATTTCAGTAATTTTACTTATATGTTCTTTATTATTACCTAATATTAATATTGATAAAGATACAATTGGTTATAATAGTAATGATACATATAATATAAAGGCTTATAATGTTATAAGAGACATAAATAAGTATATTAAAATTAGCGATAATATAGATGAAAAAGTAATTGGTAATTATCAAGTTACTGTTAAAGTTAGATATTTATTTTATAGATATGATAAAAAAATTAATGTTAAGGTTGTTGATAATGTAAAACCAAAAGTTGAATTAAAAGGAAATAACCCAAGTTATGTTTGTCCTAATAAAGATTATGATGAAGAAGGATATACGGCAAGTGATGATTATGATGGAGACATTACTGATAAAGTAAATATAGAAAAGAATGGTAATTTTATTATTTATAGTGTTAAAGATAGTTCAGGTAATAAAAATGAAATTAGAAGAAGTATTATATTTGAAGATAAAGAAGAGCCTTCACTTACTTTAATAGGTGATGATAATATTGTTATTTATAAAAATAGTAAATATATTGAAAAAGGATATACGGCAATTGATAAATGTGATGGTGATATCACTGATAAGGTTATAGTAACAGGTACTGTTGATACTAATAGAGTTGGAACTTACACTATTAACTATAAGGTAGTAGATAATAGTGGTAATGAAACTTCAGTAGATAGAAAAATTACCGTTAGAGAAAGACCAAGTTATTATGGAAATGGTAATATTTATTTAACTTTTGATGATGGGCCTAGTTATTTGACAAAAGAAATTTTAGATATTTTAGATGAAGAAGGTATTAAAGCAACTTTCTTTGTAACTAGTGGTGGTGAATATGTAAAGAAAGCCTACAATAGTGGACATACAATTGCTTTACATACTTCTAGTCATAAATACAGTTATGTGTACTCTAGTGAAGAAAATTACTTTAATGATTTAAATACTGTTAGTGATAGTGTTTATAATTCTATTGGTATTAGATGTAAATTTATTAGATTTCCTGGAGGTAGTTCTAATACTATAAGTAGAAATTATAATAAAGGTATTATGTCTAGACTTGTTAATGCTGTTACTAATAAAGGATATGTATATTTTGATTGGAATGTTGATTCTAATGATGCTGGTGGTGATACAAATAACAGTAATAAAATATACAATAATGTTATAAATAGTTTATCTCATAATAAAACAAACATAGTACTTATGCATGATTCTGCTAATCACAGGAGTACTGTGAATGCTTTAAGAGACATTATTAGATATGGTAAAGATAATGGATATTCATTTAAAGCTATTACTAATGATACACCAGTAGTAAGACATGGAGTTAATAATTAAATAGTTGTAATTGTTATTTACAACTATTTTTTTAGTTATGTTGTTGTAATTTTTTGTAATTTTGTTATAATATTGTTAGAAAGGATGGTTAGTATGATTAAAAAAATAAATGAGTACATTAATTTATCAATTATATTGTCAGTTTTATTTATGATAGTGGGAATACTACTTATTGTATGGCCTAAAGCATCTCTTGATACTTTTGCTTATGTTATTGGTACTATTATGATTATCTATGGTATTTATAGTTTTATAGATAGTTTTAGTATTAATCCTGCTCTTTGTTTATTCCAAATGACAAATAGTATTTTATCATTTTTACTTGGTATTTGTGTATTCTTAAATCCTAGTATTTTTGAGAGTATTTTACCAATTGCTTTAGGTATTTTCTTTATTATAAGTGGTGCATTTAGTTCTAGAATATCATTTATTATTAAAGATATTGATAATAGTTATATTCTATCTTTATTTACCTCTATATTAATGGTTATATGTGGTGTAGTATTAATTATTAATCCAGGAAATACTGCTCTTGTTATTACTACATTAATTGGTATTATTCTTATTGTATACTCTGTAAGTGCCATAGTTGATATGTTTGTATTTAAATCAAGAGTAAAAGAAATAGATAAATACTTTAGTAAATTACTTAAATAAATAAACTTAAAATTGAAGACTACAGGCTTCAATTTTTTCATTAAAGACCTTAGGCTTTAATGATAGTAAAGAGATTACAAGTTCTTTACTAAGCACTATAATATTTTATATACATTTGTTTGATTTTTTTATATTTTCTATTTACTTGATATTAAATATATGATATACTCTAAATATGGAATATGGAGGTATAAAAAAATGTTAGATTATATAATTATAGGACTACTTATTGTAATAATTATCTTAGTTATTATAGCAATTAGTAAGAATGTTAATGAAGGAAAAATTACTGAAAGACTTGGTAATTTAGAAACTACTACAGTTAAAGAGTTATCTAGTTTTCAAATAGATATAATGAAAACAATGAATGATAATTTTAATGGATTAAATGAAAGAATAGAAAAGAAACTTAGTCAAATTAATGATAAAGTTAATGAAAGATTAGATGATAATTTTGCTAAGACTAATAAAACATTTACTAATATATTAGAAAGATTATCTAGAATAGATGAAGCACAAAAGAAAATTGATACTTTATCTACTGATATTGTTTCTCTTCAAAGTATTTTAACTGATAAAAAGAGTCGTGGTATATTTGGTGAAATTAATCTTAAGCATATTCTTGTTAGTATATTTGGTGAAAGAAATGATAATGTATATAGACTTCAGTATACTTTTCCTAATACCACTATTGCGGATGCAGTAATATTTGCTCCCGAGCCATTAGGTACTGTTGCTATTGATTCAAAGTTTCCTTTAGAACACTATCAAAAAATGGTTGATAAGAATCTTTCTCCACTAGAAAGAACTGCTGCGGAAAAAGAATTTAAGGCTGATGTTAAGAAACATATTGATGCTATTAGTTCTAAATATATTATTCCTGGTATTACTTCAGATCAGGCTATTATGTTTTTACCTGCTGAGGCTTTATTCGCCGAAATTAATGCTTATCATAGTGATTTAGTTGAATATGCCCATAGAAAAAGAGTATGGATATGTTCTCCTACAACATTAATTAGTACATTTACTGTTATTGAAGTTCTTCTTAAGAATATGGAAAGAGATAAATATACTAGTATAATTCATGATGAACTTAATAAGTTAGGTGTTGAATTTAGTAGATATAAAGATAGATGGGATAAGTTATCTAGAAGTATAGAAACTGTTAATAAAGATATTGAAAGTATTCATGTTACTACTGATAAGATTACTAAAAGATTTGATTCTATTAGTAGAGTAGAAATTAAAAATAATAACGAAATTGAGTAAGTAAAAACTCTTAATAATATCTATTTATTTGAATATGTTTAAATGAGGGATATTATGGTAAGAGTTTTTTTCTTTTTACTTGGATTTGGTTTTATGGTTATTGGATGTAGTTTTATTATTTTTTATCTTAATTTAATGTCTATGGGGTATAATTTTTTGAATTATGTTAATTTTATTGTTAGAAGATTTGAATGTTATTTTAGTATTATCGGTCTTATTATGATGATTTTATCAATGACTGTTAAAGGAGAAGATAAGAATGAATTATATTTATGATATTGTACTTAATTTTAATAAGGAATATTATTCTTTTTATGAATGGAATAGAAAAGATAATATTATTAATGTTAAGAAGATTCCTCTGTTTCTAGTAGATAATGAATGTTTTAATATTATGAAATATGATAATGTCTGTGTTAGTAAGGATTTTATTAATGTTATTAGGGATAAAACTTATACTTATACCAGAAGTAAACTTGGTCCTTCTCTTCTTATTTCTAATGAGAAAGAAGTAATAGCTATTATGTTTAATGAAAATGGTAACTTAATTAAAAGAAGTAGTCTTACTCTTGATGAAGAAGAAGAGGTACTAGATGAAATTGTAAACAATGAAATATACAATATTCCTATTATTAAACATACTAAAGTTAATAATGATAATGTTACTAGAAGTATTAGAGAAAAGAGAGACTTTCTTCTAAAATATATTAGTAATGAAAAGAATGATATTAATTTAAAATATTTATACTATGATTATTTTGAGAAGGATGAAGATAATATTAAAGATATTAAAGATAAGTTAATTAAAGAAATTAAAAATAATTGGAATAAAAGACTTAATAAATTTTATGATACAGCGATTATATTTAGTAAGATTAAGAATTAAACTTATATTTATTTGTATAAAAAAAAGAAAGTTTTTACATAATTATAATAGAATATTCGCAGATATTCACTTAAGAAAATATTTATTTATTTTCTTTTTTTTGATATACTTATAATGGAGGTAACCTAATATGGATATATTTTGTAAAATTATTAATAATGAAATACCATCATATACAATATATGAAGATGATATTGTAAAGGTATTTTTAGATGTTAACCCTAATAGTACTGGCCACTGTCTAATTGTACCTAAAGAACATTATCAAGACTTCTTTGATATTGATAAAGAGGTACTTAATCATGTTTTAGAAACTGCGAAGGTTATAGCAAATAGATTAAAAGAAAGACTAAATTGTGACGGTATTACTTTTGCTCAAAATAATGGCCTTGGTCAAGATGTTAAGCATTATCATTTACATCTAATTCCTAAGTATCATAATGATGAGAAATTAGCTATTGAAGAAGTATATAATAAATTAAAGTAGGCAAATGTCTACTTTTTTTGATATGAAAAAAGATGGAAGTTTATCAGAGCTTCCATCTATTGATAAGATGTTTAAAAATGGTATGATTTATTTTTCTACTAATTTAAATTAAATTATTGATTTTATAAAAGAGATTGAAGAACATTCATCTTTAAAAGTAGAAACATATAATACAAATTTTTAATTATAAAGTAAAATCTTGAGCACCAAAAAGGTAGAATAAATTATTTCAATATTCTATCTTTCTTATTTTATATTTTTGTTATCTACCCCTACCACATAGCCAATCCATAGAAACATTATATTTAACGCATATTTGGTAAGCAAAAGCAGTTAAAATTAAAAATTTCCCATTTTCATAACCATATATAACCGATTGTGTTGTTCCTAATTCTTTTGCTAGTTCTCTTTGTGATATATTATTATCTTTTCTAACTTTTTTAATATTTCGTCCCACTATTTTTGGATCTAAAGTCGTACAAGATATAGTAGATCCTTTTTTATTTGTTAATTTTAATATATAATCCATACTTGTATTAAAATAATTAGCATATATATTTAATTTTGGCAATGGAATTATTTCTTTACCATTTTCCCATTTAGTTATAGACCATTTTTTAGTATTAACAATCGCTCCCATTTTTTCCTGTGTTAAATCATTTTCTTCACGAAATAAAAATAACCTTTCTAAGTCCATAAGTTATCACCCAATTTAATTTTTTCATAAAAAAAAGAAATTAAATAAAAAGTGGGGCATATTCGTTCAAAATATGTTATAATGTTGATGGAAGGTAGGTGAAGTCTTATTAATACAAGAAAAAATAAAAAATTAAAATATACTCCTGAATCAAAATTTATTGATAAGTTTTATTTATTAACAGGTGGCTTATTTTTATTAGGACTTAGTTTTTATTTAATATCAGAGGGTATTGCTTGGGTTTCTCTTTTAATCTCAGGTTTAGTTACATATGTTTCTTTTGCATTAGCAAGAAGAAATGTAAAAAATGGTTGTTGGATCTTTTTAGGTGTTTTATCAATTATATTTGATATCTTAAATTTGATAGCAACAATTCAATTATTTGTATAGGATTCATGTATTGAAAGGAGGCGGAAAATAGTATGGAAAATACAAGACAAATTTTAAAAGTAAAATTTAATAAAAACATAAATGAAGTTAACGAAATAATAAATTCATATTTAAAAGCAAGTAAATTTATAGAGATAGACTATAACAGTGAGAAAGTTTTAAAACATAACAGTTTTATGACAAAATTAGATTTCTTTAAGACATATATAAAAATACATTTATCCAATAATGAATTAACCCTTATAGGATGGGTTGTTTGGAAAGGTGTAGAATATGGATTTGATGATGAATTGGAGTTAGATGAACCATATAAAGAAAGCAATTGGCAAGTTTCAAAAAATTTATTTAATATATTTTTTGCATTTGCTTCAGGACTAAATGAACCTGATGGTGCAATAATTTGTAAAAAAGTAAATTCAAATGAAGCAATATTTCCAAATGAAGAAAACAAGTTTATTTTAAAGTAAGGAGACTAAAATAAATTTTAGTCGTCATCTCCCTTATGGGAGATGTTTTCGTTTATCACAAGTTTTGTTATAATATTATTAAGTAATATGAAAAAAATATAATTTGTACTGAAGATGATAAAGCTTTTGCTTTATACAAAGACAAGGTAAATGATAGAAAAGTAAAATTTAAAATTAAGAATATATTTAAAGACTATTGGGATAATTTTGTTAATACTTATAAAGACATAACCATAAGAGATGGTGTATTTAAAAATGTTAACAAAAGACTAAAATGCAAAATTTTCTCTTTAGGATATACCGAGTACGAATGTCCTAATAGTCATAAATTGCTTATTGTTCCGAATACTTGTAAATCAAGATTTTTCTCTTCATGTGGTAATAAATATAATGAAGAAAAAAAGAAAATTAATAGATGACTTATTGAATCCAAATTTTGACTTTGACTACGATGTTGATTCGAATGAAGAAATATTAACAAGCTGTTTGAAATGTAGCTTTGAAAAACCTGTACCTAGTTTAATATACGAAGAATTTAGAAGAAAGAAATTTCATAAACAACTAGGAAAAAGAATTGTTACATTAAATTGTCAAAGATGTGATACTGAAAAATTTATACCAAAGAAATATTTTAAAGATTAATTCTTTAAGATAATTTTCGTAGTGACCTAATGATTTTAAGGCCGCTATTTTTAATTTCTAACAATCAAAAGCACTTTCCTTATAAATGAAAAAACTATCCGAAGATAGTTTCTCTAATATAAATTTTTTAATACAAGAAAGCATTTCCTAATATAATAGCAAGTAAGATGTATAATACAATAACAATTAATAAACCATTATTGCTTTTATGACTGCAAGTGCTGCTGCAAGAACTATTTCCAGACATTATAATGCACCTCCTTTAAATTATATCCAAGCGCCTAGTATGATTATTAGTAGGATAAATAGTACTAATACAATAGCAGCACTAGATCCAGTACCGCATCCACAGTTACCCATAATACATTCCTCCTTTTTTTCTATTCACAATATTTTATGGAAAAATAAAAAAAGTGTGCTGTACTTTATAAACAATAAAAAAATAAAATTAAAAATTGTGGTAATTTGCCCATATTTACAAAATAGCCTTGTATTTTTAGCCTAGATTTGATATTATATTAGTGTATCTTTGAAAGGAGAATGAAAAATGGCAAAGAAAAAACAAGAGACAAAAAATAATAAAAAAGAAAAGAAAGAGGTAGTAGTAAAGGAAGAGAAAGTAGTTAAAGAAGTTCCTAAAAAAGAGTCTAAAAAAGAATCAAAGAAAGATACTAAAAAAGTAAATAAAGTTAATGATGATAAAGTATTTAAAATGCTTGAATTCTTTGATAAATATAGACTTGCCATTTATGGAGCAGTTGGTGGTATATTAATTACTGTATTAGTAGTTGTTATTATATGGCCTGATAGAATTGCTACATTAAAAGATGGTACACAACCTGTTGCAGAAATTGATGGTTATACAGTAACTGCGAATGACTTATATGAAGATATGAAAGATGTATATTCTATTAGTTCATTATTAGATAAGATTGACAATAAGATTCTTGTAGAAAAATATCCTGAAACTGATGAAATGAACGACGAATTAAAACAGCAAGCAGAAAGTTATTATAGTGCTTATAAACAATACTATAAAATGGATAAAGAAACTTTCTTATCAAATAATGGTTTTGGTAGTGAAAAAGCTTTCTTAGAATATTTAAGACTACAATATAGAAGAAATAAATATGCTGAAGACTATATCAAAACTTTAATTTCTGATAAAGAAGTAGAAAAATACTATGAAGATAAAGTTTATGGTGATATTAATACTAAACACATCTTAGTAAAAGTAGATAGTTCTGCGAGTGATGAAGATAAGAAAAAAGCTGAAGATTTAGCTAAAGAAATTATATCTAAATTAAATGATGGTAAATCTTTTGATGAGGTTAAAGAAGAATATAAAGATCAAATTACTTATGAAGAATTGGGATATAAATCTTATAATGCCAACTTAGAATCTGCTTATATGGAAGCTATGCAAAAACTAGAAAATAATAGTTATAGCAAAGAACCTGTTAAGACTTCTTATGGTTATCATGTAATTTATAGAATAGACCAAAAAGAAAAACCTGCTCTTGAAGATGTTAAAGAAGAAATAATTGATTCATTAGTAAGTGAAAAGAAATCAGAAGATAAAAATATCTCTTATGTTGCTTTAGATAAAATGAGAGAAGAATCAGGTCTTAAATTCTCTGATACTGTATTAGAAAAGAAATATAATACATATATGTCTCAATATAAATAATTTAAATGGTATACACTCTGTGTACCATTTTTTTATGTTTTTGTAGTATATTCTTCACTTTTATCATTTTATTTGATATAATTTAGTTATAAAAGAATATAAGGTGTACATTTAAGAAAGAGAGGATTATATGAAAAAAGATGTAACATTAGTTATTTTAGCTGCTGGTATGGGTAGTAGATTTGGAGGATTAAAACAAATAGAGCCAATGGGTCCTAGTGACGAATTTATTATTGATTATTCTGTTTATGATGCTATAAAAGCAGGATTTAATAAGATAGTATTTATCATAAAAAGAGAAAATTATGAACTATTTAAGGAAACTATTGGTAAGAGAGTAGAACCACATATTAAGGTAGAATATGCTTTTCAAGAATTAAATAATTTACCTAAGGGATGGGATATTCCAAGTGGTAGAATGAAACCTTTAGGGACTGCTCATGCGGTATTATGTGCAAAGGATTATGTTAATGAACCTTTTGCTATGATTAATTCTGATGATTTCTATGGTAGAGATGCATTTATTAAAGCATATGAATATTTAAGTAATACTGATAATGACTCTAGTAAATATGGTATGATTGGCTATATGGTAGCGAATACTTTAACAGAAAATGGTTCTGTTAAAAGAGGTGTTTGTGAAGTAGATAGTAATAATTATTTAAAATCTATTACTGAGAGTAAAATAGAAAAAATTGGCAATGAAATTGTAGCTAGTCCACTTGATGGTAGTGATAGTTTCACTGTTAATAGCGATGATACTGTAAGTATGAATTTCCTACTATTTACTCCTAGTATATTTGGATATATTGAAGAAGGCTTTAGTAAATTCTTTATAGATAATAAAGAAGACTTACTTACTTCAGAATATTTAATTCCTGATGTTGTAAGTAATCTAATCAAAGATGGCAAGGCATCAATGGAAGTTATTAGAACTACTGCTAGTTGGCATGGTGTTACTTATAGAGAAGATACTCCTGATGTTAAAAATTCTATTAAGAAATTAGTAGATGAAGGTGAATATAAAGAAAATCTTTGGTCTTAATTTTACTCAAATTATGTTTAAATTATGTTAAATTATGTTATTTTCATTTTTCTATTTTATTTTTAAATTATTTCTGATATACTTTAATTATAGGAGGAGGATGTTGATATGAAATACAATATTCGTGGTGATAAGATGCTTATTACCGATGCAATAAAAGACTATACTGAAACTAAATTAGGAAGACTTGAAAAATATTTTAAGGACGATGATATTACCGCTAATGTACTGGCTAAAGTAAGAGGTAATTCACAAATTGTTGAAGTTACTATTCCTACGAGCAAGTATGTTCTAAGAAGTGAAGAAGAAAATGAAGACTTATATGCTGCGATAGACTTAGTTACTGATAAGTTAGAAAGACAAATTAGAAAGAATAAAACTAGATTAAATAGAAATACTAAGGAAAGTGTTAAAGAATTTAACTTTGATTATGAAGTTAAGGATGAAGAGGCCTCTAAAGAAAAGATAGTTAAAAGAAAAAATATTGAAACTAAACCTATGGATGAAGAAGAGGCTATTCTTGAAATGGAACTATTAGGTCATTCATTCTTTGTATATAAAGATATGGATACTAACAACACTTGTGTTCTTTATAAAAGAAAAGATGGAGACTATGGTTTAATTGAAACTAAATAATATTTGAGTATCAACAGTTGTTGTTGATACTTTTTTAGTTTTTTATGATGTATCCACAGGTGCTGTTGATAGACTATTTTTAATATTTAATTGACTTTTATAATATATAGTGTATAATATTGTTACATTCTTTAAGGGGGAGTAATATTAATGAATGACACTACTATGAAACTATTAAATTTAATTAATGAAGGGAAAACAGTAAATGAAATATCAGAAATACTAAAACTATCTAATAAAGCTATTTTTTGTAGATTAAATATGCTTAGAAATGCTGGATATAATTTTAAGAGATTATATTATTCTGATGGTAATATTGTCTACTCAAATGGATCTGATATGGCTTGGTATAATGAAAGGCGTAATGGTACTAACTTAATTACAAATATCAACAAAATTGATGCAATAGTAATATCTGATATACATTTTGGTAGTAACTATGAAATCGAAAAAATTATGGATAGAATATATAACTATTGTATTAGCAATGGTATTCATATAATTTTATTTGGTGGTGATTTAGTTGATGGTACCTTTGGAAAGAGTAAAAGAATTGGTAATATAGATGAACAACTTGCTTATATTATGAAGAAATATCCATTTGATAAAAGTATTATAAATTTTGGAGTATTAGGAGATCACGATTATAGCATTTTTGAGGCCAATTCAAGAGATATATCTTTGCTTTTTAGTAATTATAGACACGATATTGTTCCACTTGGATATTATGTCGGAAAGTTGAATATTGGTAATGATATATTAACTTTTTATCATGGAAATAAGGTAAATTATACCAAAAATGATGATATTATTATTTCAAATAACAATGGGGGCAGAAATATTATATTTCGCGGTCATACTCATAGGAAACTTGATATTTCAAATCTTTGTTCTAATACTCTTATTAAACTTCCATCGCTTAGTGACCTTAGAGATGATGATGATGAATTTTTACCTAGTGCTATTAGAATTCGTATTTCACTAAATAACGATATATTTTCAAACATACTTGTTAATCAGTTATTGATTGGAGATAAAATATATTCTATTAATGAGTTTAATCAAAACTTTACTTCTAGAAAAAAACAAAATTATAGTGAATTATTTGGAAAGATTAATTATAATAGAGTTAATGAATCATCAGATTTTACAGAAACAGACGAAAATGATTTGAAAGAAGAAATAAATACTTTTGATGTAGTTGAAAAAGAAGATATTAAAATTCTAACTAAAAAGTTATAAAACAAGTTATCGCGACTTGTTTTTTTATTAATAATTACCGCAAGGTACGATAGGTTTTTCTTATAATTTATTCATTAACATATAATGTTGATAGTTTTATTTTACAATATTACATTTTTCTTCAATATATAGATTAAAATAATAATTGGTACTATTTTATCAAAAAAAGTATAAACATTTTAGTCTATACTTAATTAGTTATTTATTAATTTTTTTTCTTCATTAACCTGTTTTTGCAATAATTCTAAATCTTTAATGCTCTTATTATCCTTCAATACTTTCATTTGTCTTCTTGCTGAATTATTAAGTCTTACTAGTCTTTCACTTTGCGGAACTTCTTCTTCAATTAATTCTGCATTTGTATTTTGTAAGTTATTTAAGATTACTAAGTGAAGTAAATCAGTATAATCCCTTATATTTCCATTTTTTGCAAGTTCTGGATTACTTTTTCTCCATTCTTTTACTGTCATACCAAATAATGCAACATTTAAAACATCGGCTTCTTCGGCGTAAACAAATTTCTTTTGCTCCTCTGTTAGTGTTGGAACAATATAAGTTTTTACTGCATCAGTATGAACAACATAGTTTAATTTAGATAAAATTCTATTTGCTTGCCAGTCTATTTTTTTTCTGATATGCTTCATTAGTTTTCAGTCTCTCAAACTCAGTTATTAAATATAGTTTAAACTCAGGAGATAACCAACTTGTAAATTCAAATGCAATATCTGGATGAGCAAAAGTTCCAATACTATATCTTCCACCTTTTGAAACTATTCCTATTGCATTAGTCCTTTTTATCCACTGTGTTGGTGACATTGCAAATGAGTTTTTTTCATACTCTGTTTTAATTTGGTCGAATTCGACCAAATTAAAATCTAGATTATGAAGTTCTTCCTATAAACCAATATAATCAATAGTATTTATTCTTCTTAACCAATTTTTCACTGTAAAAGATGGATCACTAGAGTTTTGATATTTAGCCAAATCAGTTAATGATATGTAATTGGCATTTCCTACTCTTAGTATTCCTATTTTATTTTCTTTAACAATTATTTCTGCTGTTACTAATCTTTTTTCTCTTTCGTATAAAAATCATACCCATTTTTTTGTTTAACATATAATTCATATTAAAAATGTAATTATTCTATCAACAACAATTGTTGATAATTCGAGTTTTAAAAACTAATGACTAAAAAATGTACCTTTATATTAAAAATTAATTTTTTTGTATTTTTTAATTTTGTTGTAAAACAAGTATATTTATGTTAAAATATAGTTAGGAGGATTATGTATGAGTAAAATAATTTCGGCAGCCGGAGCTATTAATAACGCTATTGAAAACAATGAAAAACTAAAATATGCAAAAAATAATTTAAATGACGAATTGTTTGAAATAATATATAGTGGATATCAAAAAACAAAATGGTCTCAATTATTATTGCCAATTATCTTTGCAATAACTATTATTTTAGAGTTAATATTTATTCCATCACAACCAATTCAAAATGGACATGCAGATTTTAAGACAAATTTATTATTATTTGAAACAGTCCTTTTCATTGTTCCTATACTTCCAATTTGGATAGTATTTTGCAATTTTACTATCGGAAATAATTGGAGAAAATATTGTAATTGGTATAAAAAACAGTCACATCCAAACGAATTGTATAGCATATTTAATATTTCAAAAAAATAATTATTCTATCCACAAGTGCTGTGGATAGTTTTATTTTATATTTTACTTTTATCAACATATACTGTTAATAACTTTAAAGTTTTAAAGACTTATGGCTTTAAAACTCTTTTTTGAAGACCTTAGGCTTCAAAAACACCAAAGTGACTATAGGCACGGAGGTGAAACTTCAATAAAATAAAGGAAATATTAAATATTTACTAGTTTTTTTAGTTAAAATATAGTAAAATATTATCTAGGAGATGATTTGATGTTTAAGATACTTAAAAAGATGTTTGATAATGAATATAAAGAATTATATAGATTTAGTAAACTAGCAGATCAAATAGATGCTCTTGATGAAGAAATGAGTAAATTATCTGATAAAAAACTTGCTAGTTATACTGATAAATTTAAGAAAAGATTAGAGGAGGGAGAAACTCTTGATGATATCTTAGTTGAGGCTTTTGCAGTTGCAAGGGAGGCTGCTTATAGATGTCTTGGAATGAAACCGTTCTACTGTCAATTACTTGGTGGCCTTGCTATTCATTATGGTAATATTGCAGAAATGAAAACTGGTGAAGGTAAAACACTTACTTGTGTACTTCCTGCTTATTTAAATGCTTTAACTGGAAAAGGTGTTCATATCGTTACAGTTAATGAATTCTTATCTACTAGAGATTCTGAATGGATGGGTAGTATATTTAAGTTCTTAGGTCTTACTGTAGGTCTTAACTTAAGAGAACTTTCTTTTAAAGAAAAACAAGAAGCTTATAACTGTGATATTTTATATAGTACTAATAATGAACTTGGTTTCGACTACTTAAGAGATAACATGGTTGTAAAAAAAGAAAATAGAGTACAAAGACCTCTTAACTATTGTATTGTCGATGAAGTTGACTCTATCTTAATAGATGAGGCTAGAACTCCTCTTATTATATCTGGCGGAGTTATGCAGTCTGCTAATCTATATATTGATGCTGATAGATATGTTAAAAGTTTAAAAGAAAATGAAGATTACATTATGGATGAAAAATCTAAGGCTGTTAGTTTAACTGACGAAGGTAGTAGAAAAGCTGAAGAACATTTTCATTTAGATAATTTATATGATATTAATAATACAGCTTTAGTACATCATATTAATCAAGCACTTAAAGCAAATTATGCTATGAGTTTAGATGTTGACTACGTTGTACAAGATGGTGAAGTTGTTATCGTAGATCAATTTACTGGTAGACTTATGAAAGGTAGAGCCTTCTCTGATGGACTTCATCAGGCAATTGAAGCTAAGGAAGGTGTTAAGATTCAACAAGAAACTAAAACTCTTGCTACGATTACTTTCCAAAATTACTTTAGAATGTATAACAAGATTGCTGGTATGACAGGTACTGCTAAAACAGAAGAAGAAGAATTCAGAAATATTTATAATATGTTTGTTATTCAAATTCCTACGAATAAACCTGTTATTAGAGAAGACGCTACTGACTTATTATATCCTGGTAAAGAAGGTAAATATAATGCTATTATTAAAGAAATAGAAAATAGACATGCTACTGGTCAGCCAGTACTTGTTGGTACTATTGCTATCGAAACTTCTGAACTACTTAGTAAAATGCTTACTAAAAAGAAGATTCCTCATGAAGTATTAAATGCTAAGAATCATGCTAGAGAGGCTGAAATTATTGCTCATGCTGGTGAAAAGGGTGCTGTTACTATTGCTACCAATATGGCTGGTCGTGGTACCGATATTAAACTTGGTGAAGGTGTTAAAGAACTAGGTGGTTTATGTGTTATCGGTAGTGAAAGACATGAATCTAGAAGAATAGATAATCAGCTTAGAGGTAGAAGTGGTAGACAAGGAGATCCTGGTTTTACACAATTCTTTGTATCATTTGAAGATGACCTTCTTGTTAGATTCGGTTCTGATAGATATAAGGATATGCTTAAAAATCTAGGTTTTACCGGGGATATGGCTATTCAAAATAAGATGTTCTCTAAAACTGTTGAATCTGCTCAAAGAAAAGTTGAGGGTAATAACTTTGATATAAGAAAACAACTTCTTAACTATGATGATGTTATGAATAATCAAAGAGAAATTATCTATGGTAAGAGAAATGAAATATTAGATAATGATTCTATTCATGAAACAGTTCTTAATGGTTTTAAGGAATATATTAGTGATATTGTTAATTCACATTTAGTGGAGAGTAATAAACTAAAAGAAAATGATTATAGTGAAATACTTGAGGCTGTAAATGAAAACTTACTTAGAAAATATAGAATTAATTTATCTGAAATTAATGGTAAACATCCTAGTGAAGTTATTGATTTGATATATGAAAATGCTCTAAAGGATTATGAAGAAAAATTAGAAGATATTCCAGAAGAAGTTAGAGATGAGTTTGAAAAGGCTATTTCTCTTAGGGTTATTGATAATTACTGGATGGAACATATTTCTACGATGAGTCATTTAAGAGATGGTATTGGTCTTAGAGGTTATGCTAATACTAGTCCTCTTCAGGCATATACAATGGAAGGATATCAATTATTTGATGAAATGATTGCTAAAATTAATAGGGATATTAGTATTTATCTATTAAAATCTGAAATTAGACAAAATATTGAAAGAAAACAAGTAGCAAAGAATGCAATTACTAATGATAGTAAAGATCATGCTAAGGTACAAAAGAAGAGTACTAAGGTTGGTAGAAATGATCCATGTCCATGTGGGTCTGGTAAGAAATACAAGAACTGTTGTGGTAAATAGCCCATAAAATAAAGGTTTGTGAGATTTTGAAAAGTTCAAAAAAGTGCTAAAAATAGCAAAATGTTTGCAATTTGTTTGCAAACAAAAAAATTTGAAAACAAAATCGTCGAAAAGCCTTGTAAAATAAGGAAATCTCTATGCAAACATTTTTGCAAACAATATAAAGTTGGCATTCGTGCCAACTTTTTCATTTACTCAAATGTAAATGGAGGAGAGATTATTATGGCTGATGTAACAGTTCAAAAAAGAGGAGAAGTATATCAATATAAATTTGAAATTGCTTCAATCGATGGAAAAAGAAAATTTAAAAATAAATCAGGGTTCGCGACAAAAAGCGAAGCAAAACAAGCAGGTATTATTGCATACAATGAATATTTGAATACGGGACATAGTTTTAAACCTAAAACAATGTCTTACTCAGATTATCTTGATTATTGGATGAAAGAACATTGTGAAATCAATTTAAAATATCACACAATAGAGGCATATAAAAATATAATAAAGAATCATATCAAACCAAAGTTAGGATTTTATAGACTTTGTCAAATAACAACAGCGACAATTCAAGAGTTTGTGAATAACACTTATGTTGAATATGGATACTCAAAAAACTTTATGAAAAACATTTTAAAAGTATTGAAAACATCTTTTACTTATGCAACTGATGTTGTAGGTTTTGTAAAAGAAAATCCAACTGTGAAAGTCAAATTACCTAAATACGATAAACCAGACGAAGATCCAGCACACATTTTTACAAAAGAAGAAGTTGACATTATCTTAAATAGATTTAAGAAAAATCATTGTGCATATTATGCTATGCTAACTGCATATCATACTGGATTAAGAGTTTCAGAAGTTTTCGGGTTAACTTGGAATGATATTGATTTAGAAAATAAGAAATTAACGGTTAATAAAAATGTTTTAAAGAAAAATCAAGCCGGAGCAACACACGGCCGTCATATTAGTGGAAAAGCAACAACAATGTGGTTTTTTGGAACCTGTAAAACTCCAAGTAGTTATAGAACAATAGATATTGGAGATACGTTAGTAAATGCATTAAAGGAATATAAAGCAGAACAAGAGGCAAATAAAAAAGAGTATGGAGACTTTTATATGATGCATTATGCTAAAACTGTTAAGAATCCATATACCAATAAAGATGAAATAAAAATAATAAATGCTTATAAAGAAATAGATGTGGGGTTACCAACTGTTGATTTTGTATTTGTAAAGAATAATGGAATTTATGAGGGAACTGATACTTGTAAATACCCATTTAAAGTTATTCATTATGAATTAGGTATTCCTTGTAGATTTCACGATTTTAGAGATACGCACGCAACAAGACTGATAGAAGCAGGTGCAGATATAAAAGCAGTTTCAAAAAGACTAGGACATAGTACAATAGAAACAACATATAACATTTATGTTAGAGTTACAACTAAGATGGAAGAAGAAATAGTTAGTAAATTTGAAAATTATACAAAAAATATTGCATTAGATTAAAATTTTAGAAGTATATTTAGGAGTTGATATATATGTTTAAAAAGAAAAAAATCGAATTATCTATCAAAAAAAGTGAAATTCCAATAGCGTTAAATGCATTAAATGAGTTTAGAAATATAGTAATTCAGCAAGGAAGATATACAGAACCTATTGATGAACTAATTTTAAAATTAAATAAAATTTATTAAACATATTTGAACTGATTGTAAATGGTCAGTTCTTTTTTTATGCCAGAAATGGAATACATAGCCATCTTATTAAATTAAGGTGGCTAAATTAAAAGAAAGGAGGCGAGAATATGCAAGAAAGTAAGTGCAAGGTAATTGCAATCACAAATCAGAAAGGAGGAGTTGGGAAAACAACAACAACTTTTAATCTTGGTGTAGCATTGGCTAAACAGGGAAAAAGAGTGTTAGTTGTAGATGTTGATCCTCAGAGTAATTTAACTACTTACGCAGGTTGGTATGATGAAAATGAATTGAAATATACTTTAACTGATTTAATGGAGCAATCAATGAATGATGATGAAATTAAAATAAAGGAAAGTATATTACACCATAAAGAAAATGTGGATTTAATTCCATCTAATCTTTCTTTATCAGCATTAGAAAATTCACTAACCTATGCAATGAGTAGAGAATATACTTTAAGGAATTGCTTATCTAGTATTAAAGATGATTATGATTATATACTTTTAGATTGTCAGCCAAGTTTAGGTATGCTTACAATAAATGCTCTTGCTAGTGCAAATAGTGTTATCATACCAGTACAAAGTGAATACTTTGCTTTAAGAGGTATGACTGATTTATTTAAGATAATAAATAAAGTTAGACGACAAATAAATCCTACTCTTAAAATAGAGGGAGCATTATTAACATTAGTTGATTCAAGGGCTAATCTTCCAAAAGAGATAGCAACTCAATTAAAAGACAATTATGGGAGTATATTAAACCTATTTAATACTCAAATACCAAGAGCAGTTAAGACTGCCGAATCTACTTCATCAGGAGGAAGTGTATTTACTTATGATAAAAGTGGAACAGTAGCAAATGCATATTCTTCTTTTGCAAAGGAGGTGCTTAATGATGGCAAAGAACATACCAAAAATGCCACTGCCAAAGTTAGATGACCTTTTTACAACAGAAGAGGAAAGAACTAATGATAAGTTGGAAAAAGTTATTGATATTAAAATAAGTGATATTGATGATTTTCCAGACCACCCATTTAAAGTCATTGAAAATGAAGATATATTTAATATGCGTGATAGCATAAAAGAAAATGGAGTATTAGTTCCTGCATTAGTTAGACAAAAATCAGATGGTAGATATGAAATGGTATCTGGTCATAGAAGAAAGTATGCAAGTCAATTAGCCAATAAGGAAACACTACCTTGTATTGTTAGAGATTTAACAGATGATGAGGCTGTTATTATAATGGTAGATAGTAACTTACAAAGAGAAGAAATATTACCAAGTGAGAAAGCATTTGCATATAAAATGAAATTAGAAGCTCTAACACATCAAGGCAAAAGAACAGATTTAACTTCTGCCCAACTTGGGGAGAAGTTAGAAAGTAAATATTCTGTTCAATTACTTGCAGAAGAAGTTGGAGATAGTAAGAGCCAAGTTCAAAGGTTTATAAGGCTTACTGAACTAATACCAGAGTTATTAGATTTAGTTGATGAAAAGCAAATCGCATTGAGTCCAGCCGTTGAATTATCTTTTCTAAAAGATGAAGAACAATATGCAGTTTTAGATTGCATTGAGTGTAATGTAGCAACACCATCTCACGCACAAGCAATAAGACTTAAAAAGATGAGTCAAGAGGGAACACTTACGACTGATGAAATAGAAGATATTTTATCAGAGGAGAAACCCAACCAGATTCCCAAAATGAAATTTAATGCAGACAGAATAAGAAATGTACTCCCAAAGAATATTGAGGAGAAAAAAATTGAAGATTTTGTTGTTAATGCCATTGAATTTTATGGGAAACATCTCCAAAGACAAAAGTCTATGGACGCAAGATAGTGGGAGTTATTATTCCACAAATCCCTCCTTACAATCCTCCCTAGTATTATTACTAACTATTTATTTACTAACTGAAAAAAGTATATAAGTATTTACACAAATGCAAAATATTTTAGAATATGCTAGATTGAAAGAAATAAAGGAGTGTGATTGTTATGAAAAAGAAAATCATTTTAGTTGTCATTGTTGTTTTTGCAGTAGCAGTTAGTGGAGTATTTGTTCTAACCAAATGTTTAAAGACAAATTCAAACCACGAACAGGTAAATGTTGTAGAAGAAAAAGATGAGGAATTTAATTTGCAAGAGGAAGAACAAAGTAAAGGCAAAATAACCACTGAAACAGATGAAAATGAAAACAAAACAGCAAATGGAAAAAGTGAAAGCCCAAAAGAAGATACTTCAAAACAAGAAAATAAATCTAAAACATCAAAAAAGGTTTCTGAAACTCCCAAAAAAGCAGAAACCAAATCTAGCAATGTACCAACTATAAGTAGCAAATCACAAGAAGAAAAACAAGAGAATAAAACAACCGAAAGTAATAAAAATAATGGTTCAAGTAATCAAGGACAAAAGAACAAAGAGTCAACAACTTTTTATGATTCTATTACTCACGGAAAAAAAGAGTTTTCTTCTGAAAGTGAGGCTTTAAGGAGAGGTACTGAAATTCAAAATAAAGAGTTAGATTATGTTTTAGATTGGAATGAAGAACATCCAGATAATCAAATACAACCAGAGATAAATTATTTTAGAGTTTATCCATCTGCAATAGATGAAAACGGAAAGTATTGGTATTATTTGCATTTCTTTTGCAGAAGTGGCGAAGGACTGGATCAAGAATTAAAAAATAAATATTAGTGGCTCTTAACAAAGAGTCATTTTTTTCGGAAAGTGAGGGAAATTAAATGTTAAAAATATTATTATTTGCACTAATCGTAATGTTAGTGCTTTTTTTATGGTCTGCCTGTATCATCTCGGGTAGATGTTTTAGAGAGGAGGAAAAGAGATGAAGAAATTTACAACAACCCTATTGTTAGCGATAGGACTTTTAGTTGGATTTACTGTTAATGCCCAAGCAGTAAGTGCAGCAACATTAGTTCAAACAAATTCTGGGTATTGGTATGATAGAGCAAAAGCAGATGGAAGCGACCATCATTCTTGGCATTTTACTCTTTATGAAGTAGATGGACAAGTTGCTTATTGTATTCAACCTAATATTCCAGAGGGAACACATTATAATCAAGGTAGTTGGGAAGATACTGGATTACCTAATTCAATAAAAGAGAGATTACTTTTAATTGGTTATTATGGTTATACTTATCCGGGACACCAAACATTACAATTTAGAGCAGCAACACAAGGTTTAATATGGGATACAATAATTGGTAGTGGTGCTAATACAACTTTCCATACTGCTCGTTGGGCAAAAGGAGATACCTTTGATGTATCAAATGAAAAGGCACAAATTGAAAATTTAATTGCACATCATTATGATAGACCATCATTTAATGGTGGAGTTTTTAAAGCACAAGTAGGAGAAACTATTACTCTAACTGATACAAATAATGTATTATCAAACTATTCTGTAAGCGTAAGTGGAGCAGATTATAGTATTGATGGTAATAAGTTAATAATTAAACCTACAAGAAGTGGAAGTATTGATTTAACTTTAACAAAGAAAATGCCATATAGTTCTAGTTATAAATTCTTTGTTGGAGATGGAATTCAAAATATGATGGTACCGGGAACTACTGACCCAGTAATTGCAAAAATAAGAGTTAATTCTTATACAGCATTTGTTGAAGGTCATAAAAAGGATAGTGAAACTGGTAATGCACAAGGACAAGCAACTTTAAAAGGTGCTGAATATGGTGTTTATGAAACTTCAACAGGAAGATTAGTAACAACAGTAGTTACTGATGAAAATGGTTATTTTAAGAGTAATGCAGTATTATCTTGGAATGATTATTATTTACAAGAAATAAAATCTAGTGAGGGTTATGAACTTGATACAACAAGATATAATGTTGATATTAAAGGTAAAGAATCTGCTAGTGTTGATGTAGTAGAAAAAGTAATTAAAAACTATGTTAGTATTTTAAAACAATATGAACAAGTAGATGGAAACACTACTTTCTTAAATGCAGAAAAAGGTATTACTTTTGAAATCTATTATCCAAATGGTAATAAATATGGAGAAATCAAAACAGATAAAAATGGTTATGCTTCATTGAACTTACCTTATGGTGTATGGAAGTTCCATCAAGTAAATACAACAACTGGATATGAAAAGATTTATGATTTCTATATTACAGTAAATGAAACAAGCGAAAAAGAACAATATTACAATATTTTAAATAATACACTATATGCTTATCTTCAAGTAATCAAAGTAGATAGCGAAACTGGAAAGACTATTGCTATTGCAAATACAACTTTCAAGATTTTAGATACTGATACAAATCAATATGTTTCTCAATATGTTGGTGGAAAAGTTTATAGTGAGTTCAAAACAGATGAAAATGGCAAAATGATAACTTACTTAAAACTACCTGCTGGAAATTATAAATTGATTGAGGTATCTGCTCCTAACGGTTATTTAAAAGACAAAGATGGCTTAAAATTCACAATAGGAAATGATACTCATTATTCATATACAACTTATGGTGCTTTTATAACAGTAACTTATAAAAACACACCAATAAAAGGTCAACTTGAAATTAAGAAAACAGGAGAAAATTTAGTAATTAAAGATGGGAAATACACTTACAAAGATAAAAAATTAAGTGGTGTAACATTTGAAATCTATGCAGAAGAAGATATTAAATCTGCTGATGGAAATCATCTTTATTATGAAAAAGGTACAAAAGTAGATACTATTACAACAGATAAAAATGGTTATGCAATTTCTAAAAAATTACCTCTTGGAAAATACTATTTAATTGAAGTAAAAACCCAAGATGAATATGTATTAGATAGTAATAAACACTATTTTGAATTAAAAGAAGTAAATGATGAAACACCAATAGTTTTTGAATCATACAGTAATTTAAACTACTTAAAGAAAGGTACTTTGGAATTTACTAAAAAGGATCTTGTAAATGGAGATGTTATTCCAAACACAATCGTTGAAATCTATAATGAAAATAATGAACTAATCTTTACTGGTAAAACTGACAAAGATGGTAAAGTAATTATTACAGATTTAAAAGTTGGAAAATACTATATCATTGAGAAAGAGGCTGCAACAGGTTATACAATTACAGATGAAAAAATCTATTTTGAATTAAAAGAAAATGGAGAAATTACAAAGGCTGAAATGAAAGATAAACCTATTACTGGAACTCTTGAATTTACAAAGACTGATGTATCAACAGGAGAGCCATTACCTAACACACTAATTGAAATTTATAATGAAAAAGATGAACTTATTTTTAGTGGTAGAACAGACGAAAATGGTAAAATTACTATTCCAGAAATTAGATATGGAAAATACTATATTTTAGAGAAAGAAGCCCCAGAGGGTTACACTTTAAATCCTGAAAGAATGTATTTTGAAATTTTAGAAGATGGAAAAGTGGTTAAGGCAACAATGACTGATGAAAAAGTAGTAATTGAAGTTCCTAGTACAGGAATTACTGATACTCATATTATTGAAATTGCCGGAGCATTATTTGTTCTTGGAGGAATAGGAGTAATTGTCTATGTTAAAAAGAAAAAGCAAAAATAAAGATAGAAAGGTTAGTAAGAGTCAACTTATAATAGTTGGCTCTTTGCTAATTGTTGTTGGAATTGGAATAGTTGGAGGTAAATATCTATACAATTATTTTCAAAATCAAAATGAAGAAAATTTAATAGATACTTTTTATGAAGAACAAAAAGAAATAACTGATGACACAACACCAACCGAAGAAAAAGAGCAAGAAGAACACCAAAAGCCAACTACAACTCAAACTAAAAAGGTTGATTATATTGCAGTTATTAAAATACCAAAGATAGGACTTGAAAAAGGTCTAGCAAGTAAAGGTAGTTATTATAATAATGTTAATCGAAACATTTTAATACTTAATGAATCTGATATGCCAGATAAGGAAAACGGGAATGTTATACTAGCAGGACATTCTGGTAGTGGTAGAACAGCATTTTTTAAGAACTTATATAAATTGGAAACAGATGATGAGGTTAGTATTTTTTATGGAGGTAGTGAATACAAATACAAAGTTGTTAATCAATACGATATAGAAAAAACAGGAACTGCTAATATTGTTAGAAATGCCGAAAAAAGCTCTTTAACTTTAATAACTTGCAGACACAACACTAATAAGCAAATTATCTATATTTGTGAGTTAGTAGAAAAGGTTTAGGAGGATTAAATTGGAAGAAAAATATAATTTAAACAGTATATCAAAAGCATTTGAAAAACTATTTAATGCTGGATTTAATACAAGCAAAAAAATAGCAACATTAGATATAAAAGAGGTAAGAAAGATTCCTAATTTAACAATGTCAGATTTTTATATTATTTCTGACTTATGGGAATTAGTAAAAAAGAACAATAATAAAACTGCTCAATTATTTATAGAATTTTTAAGTGGTTATAAAGAGAAAGGAAATGATGGCAAATGAAAAAGTTTGAAATTGATGTTGATATAAATGGAACTATTACTTTTGAGGTTGAAGCCAAAAACAAAAAAGAGGCACAAGCAAAAGTAGATGATATTTTAAGCAACACTTCTGTAAAAGAAGCAATAAAATCATACAGAAACAATATTGTTTTAAATGAGAAAGTAAAACAAGACAAAGAAAGAGAAAGATAGGAGGAATTAAAATGGCATATTCAAAAAGAATACCACCAATTAAAATTAAATTAAATGTAGACGAATATAATAAACTACTAGAAATATTAGAAAATATGATTGATTCTGATAATGAAAATTATTCAAATAAATCATCAAAAATGAAAGATAAACTATTGAGATATAGTGTTCCAATAGCAGAAGAAGATGGAACTACAATAGTTGATATGAGATTTTATAATAACGAGATTGTAGATCTATTTATGATATTGTTTTATGAGATAGGTAATATTCCTATCAATACTAATTATTATGAAGTCTTATTAAGTGTAAGGGAGAAAATTAAAAAGAGCAAAATGTCAGAAGAATAATAGTCTAATTTAGAACAGGAGGTGCAATATGGCGAGTAAATTAAGACTAATAACAGACCTGTATGGAGAAACCTTAACACAGATAAGCAAGAATCCGGATGACTGGATGTCATTCTTGGAATGTGCAGCAATGAACTACAAATACCCTTTTAATGACCAAGTTTTAATTTATGCACAAAGACCAGAAGCAGTAGCGTGTGCGAAGATTGAGGCTTGGAACAAACAAGTTGGTAGATGGGTTAATCGTGGTGCAAAAGGAATAGCACTTCTTTCAGAAGATAATGGCTATACTAATTTAAGATATGTATTTGATATTGCCGATACTAATAGCAAGTTCGGAAAAAGTTTTAGATTATGGTCAGTTCCAAAACCTTATGAAGTAGGTATTATTGAATCATTAGAAAACAAGTATGGAGAACTTGAAGATAAAAGTTCTCTTGGACTTGCAATTAAGTCTGTATCAAAGATACTTGTTGAAGATAATATGCAAGATTATTTGGAAGACTTAAAGTTCTATAGAGAAAATAGTTCTCTTGAACCAATGACTGATGAAGCAGTTCAGTTATTGGTTCAAAATGCACTAGAAAATAGTATTGCATTTTCAATGATTAAAAGGTGTGGATTAAATCCGAATGATTATTTCACTAATGAAGATTTTACACCAATATTAGCATTTGATAGTTATGAAACTATAACTAGATTAGGTGTAGCCACTAGCGAAATATCTGAAATGGGTATTCGTGAAATTTATAATACTATTAAAAAGTTACGAATAAATGAAATAAATAAAATTCGCACATTTGATATAGATAAAGATTTATCTTATGATGTAAGTGAAAGCAGAGAAACTGTTGAAAGGAGGAATAATGATGAGTATAACTTACACACGCAAAGGGGATTACGAGATACCAGACCTAGCGATACCAGAGAACAAGATTCAAGTGGAGGGCAAATACGCAATGATGAGGTTAAGATACTTGAAAGAGAACAAGAAATCTCTATACACGACTCTATTAATGAGCAATCAACTTCCAGAACACTTGATGAATATTCAAGAAGTAGCAATGGAGAGAGTAGAACAGATAGTATCAGAAATGAAAGCCAAAGAGAAGATAACAGAACAAATGAAACAACAAGACCCTATGAAATGGATAGGCTTAATGAACAACTTGAAGACATCAGCAGAGGAGATAGTAGCGAACGAATTGATTTACGCTTAAACAATTATGATCCAAGTCAAAGTAAAACACATTATGTTGTAGTTGATGAAAAGATAAATCAGATATTAAGTACAACTCCTCATTTAAGAAAATCAAATAAGGAAATAAAAGACTTTATACAAAATGAAAAAGATGTTACAAAAAGAGCAGGGTATCTCAAAGGAATATTTAACAAAGATTATACCGGTGTTATAGTTGATGACCAAATGTATGGTTATAAAACTTTTGACAACGGTATTTTATTTTGGAAAGGAAATTTCTTATCAAGAGATACAGAAAGTTTTGTAAGTTGGGAAGATTTAACTTATCACTATGACGCAATGATTTTATTAAATCAGTTAAATGATAGAATAGAACCATTGCCAAGTGTAACAGACCAATTAAGTTTTCTTGATGAAAATAGTGAAAAATCAGTATCTGATTTAGAATTTACACAGGAGTTTATTGATAGATATTTAACAGAACAACACCGTGATACAAAGTTTAGTATTTACGAACAATTTAGTAAAAGTTTATCAACAGAGAATAATATAAATTATCTTAAAAATTTATATGGAATAAGTGGTGCTACTTCTACAATAAAAGGAGCAGGAATTGGAGTTAATACTGATTATAAAGGTGTAAGATTTAATAGAGGTTATTTTGACGCTAGTGCCAAAGAACAATTATTCAAGTGGAATTATATTGAAAAAAGAATAAAAACTCTTATTCACGAAGATAGATACCTTAATTCAAAAGAATTAGAAGAATATCCGAAGTGGCTTGATGAAAAAGACCAAGAAAGAGAATTTATTGAGGCAAGTAATAATCTAGCTGAAAAAATAATTGAAGAACCAACCGAAGAAAAATACGAATATCAATATCATTTAGGAGATAGAGTTTATATTGGAGCAGATGAATATGAAATATTAAGTATTGGAATTAGTAATGTCGTATTATATGATTTTAGGTATCCTTTATTTAATCGTGAAATATCCAAAGAAGAATTTGATAGGAAAGTACAAGAAAATCCTGCAAATGATCATCTTAAAGTTAAAGTAAGTGATATTAAAGATAATATAAATGAAGAGTCAAGCAATATAGAGGAAAATGTAAAAGAAGAAATATCACTTCCTATTGAAGAAGAACCCGAAGTTCAAGAAGAAAACATTGTTCCAGTATTTGAAAAGAAGAAAAGTAATAAAATAAAAAGTTTTGATATTCACCCAGAAATACCTACTTCTGATAGAAATCAATTTAAAATTACAAATGATAATTTAGGTGAGGGTAGCCCAAGAGAAAAATTTAATAACAATGTTGAAGCAATAAGAGTTCTTAAAAAATGTGAAGAAGAAAACAGATTTGCAACTCCACAAGAACAAGAGATATTGTCGAAATATGTCGGCTGGGGTGGACTTCCACAAGCCTTTAATGAAAAAGATTTTTCTTGGAGTAATGAATATAGTATATTAAAGAATTTACTTGATGAAAAAGAGTATTCACAAGCACGAGAATCTACTTTAACAGCCTTTTATACACCACCAGTAGTAATTAGGTCAATGTATAAAGCATTAGAGAATATGGGGCTTAAAACAGGTAATATATTAGAGCCATCTTGTGGTGTTGGTAACTTTATAGGTATGTTACCAGATTCATTAGAAAATTGTAAGTTATATGGTGTAGAACTTGATTCCATAAGTGGTAGAATTGCAAGACAACTTTATCAAAAATCAACCGTTGCAGTACAGGGTTATGAAGATACTAATCTTCCTAACTCTTTTTTTGATGTAGCAGTTGGCAATGTTCCATTTGGAGATTTCAAGGTATTAGATAAGAAATATGATAAGCATAAATTTTTAATTCACGATTACTTTTTTGCAAAGACACTTGATAAGGTTAGAACAGGTGGTGTTATTGCATTTATAACAAGCAAAGGTACACTAGATAAAGAAAATCCAAGTGTTAGAAAATATATTGCTCAAAGAGCAGATTTATTAGGTGCTATTAGACTACCTAACAACACATTTAAAGCAAATGCAGGAACAGAAGTCACATCAGACATTATTTTCTTACAAAAAAGAGATTCAATAACTGATATTGAACCAGACTGGGTATATCTTGGAGAAAATGATGAAGGTATAAAAATGAATCAGTATTTTATTGATAATCCAGAAATGATACTAGGAAATATGGAAATGATTTCAACTAGGTTTGGATATGATTCTGCTTGTATCTCTGATGGCGAAAAGTTAGAAGATAAGTTAGAAAGAGCAATTTCAAATATACACGCCGAAGTAAAAGAGTATGAACTAGATGATATAGGAGAAGAAGATAATTCCATTGAAGCAGATTTAACGGTAAGAAACTTCTCATACACTTTAATAGATGACAAAATATATTTTAGAGAAAATAGTAGAATGTACCCACAAGAATTAGCAATGACTACTGAAAATAGAGTTAAAGGTTTAATTGAAATAAGGGACTGCGTTAGAACTCTTTTAGAATATCAAACGGAAGATTATCCAGATGAAGATATAAAGAGAGAACAAGTGAAATTAAATCAATTATATGATAGGTTTACGAAGAAATATGGACTAATCAATAGTAGAGGAAATAACTCTGCTTTTTCAAATGATTCAAGTTATTATCTATTATGTTCTCTTGAAATTTTAGATGAGAATGGAAATCTTGCAAGAAAAGCAGATATGTTCACTAAAAGAACTATCAAGCCTAAAACAGAGATAACATCAGTTGATAATGCAAACGACGCTTTAATTGTTTCACTATCCGAAAAGGCAAGAGTTGATATAACCTTTATGCAAAAACTTTGTAATATGGATATGGATAAAATGCTTAAAGATTTAGAGGGAGAAATATTCAATGTTCCTGAATACGGAGAGCCTAATCAATGGGTTACAGCAGATGAGTATTTGTCTGGTAACGTAAGAGAAAAATTAAAGATTGCAGAACATTTTGCTGAAACAGATGAAAGATTTAATGTAAATGTTAAATATTTAAAAGAGGTTCAACCAAAAGATTTAAGTGCAAGTGAAATAAGTGTTAGACTTGGCTCTACTTGGATTCCACCTGAAGATATAAAAGTCTTTATTGAATATTTATTAAATCCTAGTAATTATGCTTGTCAAAATATAAATGTTCATTATAATGAAGCAACTTCCGAGTGGTGGATAGAGGGCAAAAATTATGATAAGTATAATATTAAAGCAACTAATACTTATGGAACTGGTAGAGCAAGTGCTTATAAGATTATTGAAGATAGTTTAAATCTTAAAGATACAAGAATTTACGATTACTATGAAGATGAAAATGGTAAGAGAGTAGCTGAATTAAATAAAAAAGAAACAGCAATAGCACAGGCGAAACAAGAGCAGATAAAACTTGCTTTTGAGGAATGGATATGGAAAGATCCAGAGCGTAGAGAAAGATTAACAAAGTTTTATAATGAAAGATTTAATTCTATCAGACCACGAGAGTATGATGGAAGTCATATCAGTTTTGATGGAATGAATCCAGAAATAACTTTGCGAAAACATCAAGTAAATGCAATCGCCCGAATACTCTATGGAGGAAACACATTACTTGCACATGAAGTTGGAGCAGGTAAAACTTTTGAAATGGTTGCTGCTGCAATGGAGTCAAAAAGATTGGGCTTATGTAATAAGTCATTATTTGTTGTGCCTAATCATATTGTAGAACAGTTTGGGCAAGAGTTTTTACAACTATATCCGAGTGCAAATGTTTTAGTAACTACAAAGAAAGATTTTGAAACTGCTAATCGTAAAAAGTTTTGTTCAAGAATAGCCACAGGAGATTATGACGCTATCATAATTTCACATTCACAATTTGAGAAAATACCAATGTCAGTTGAAAGACAAGTTGCAATAATCCAAAAGCAAATAGAAGATATAACTTTGGGCATTCAAGATTTAAAAAATAATAATGGCGAAAGATTTTCTATCAAACAAATGGAGAAAACTAAAAAGGGTTTAGAAACAAGACTTGCAAAATTAAATGACACTTCAAGAAAAGATGATGTCGTAACTTTTGAGGAGTTAGGTGTTGATAGAATATTTGTAGATGAAGCCCATTATTATAAAAATCTATTTCTTTACACTAAAATGAGAAATGTCGGTGGTATAGCACAAACAGAAGCACAAAAGTCATCAGATTTATTTATGAAGTGTAGGTATCTTGATGAACTAACAGGTGGTAAAGGTGTCATATTTGCAACTGGAACTCCAATTTCAAACTCTATGGTAGAACTATATACAATGCAAAGATACTTACAATATGGAGAACTAGAAAAAAGACATCTTCAACAATTTGACGCTTGGGCTTCAACTTTTGGAGAAACTGTAACTGCAATAGAATTAAGTCCAGAGGGGACAGGTTACCGAGCAAAAACAAGGTTTGCCAAGTTCTTTAATTTACCAGAACTAATGGCACTTTTTAAAGAAGTGGCAGACATTCAAACTTCTGAAATGCTTAATCTTCCAGTACCAAAAGCCAACTATCATAATGTGGTTATAGAGCCTAGTGAAATTCAAAAAGAATTAGTAAAAGACTTATCTGAAAGAGCAGAGAAAATAAGAAATAGAATGGTAGATTCATCAGTTGATAATATGCTAAAAATAACTAATGATGGAAGAAAATTAGCACTAGATCAAAGACTTACAAATGATATGTTAGAAGATTTTGAGCATAGCAAAGTAGCAACTTGTGCTGATAATATTTATAGTATTTGGGATAAAACAAGTGAAGATAAATCTGCACAATTAGTGTTTTGTGATTTATCAACCCCTCATAATGATGGCAAGTTTAATGTCTATGATGATTTAAAAACAAAACTTATAGATAGAGGCATACCAAAAGAAGAAATTGCTTTTATTCACGACGCAAACACAGACGCAAGGAAGCAAGAATTATTTAATAAAGTAAGGCGAGGACAAGTTAGAGTTCTTATAGGAAGTACACAAAAAATGGGTGCAGGAACTAACTGTCAAGATAGACTTATAGCCTTACACGATTTAGATTGTCCTTGGCGACCAAGTGACTTAATACAAAGGTCAGGAAGAATAATAAGGCAAGGAAATAAAAATCCAGAAGTAGATATTTATAGATATGTAACAGAGGGAACTTTTGACGCATACTTATATCAATTAGTAGAAAATAAGCAAAGATTTATTTCACAAATAATGACATCAAAAACTCCTGTGAGGTTCGCAGAAGATATTGATGAAACTGCATTGTCTTATGCTGAAATTAAAGCATTAGCAGCAGGAAATCCAGATATAATTGAAAAAACAGAACTTGATACACAAGTTGCAAAATTAAAATTATTAAAACAAAATTATTTGAGTGAAAAGTATGCATTAGAGGATAAAGTGATTAAATATTATCCAAATGAAATAAAAAGATTAGAAAATAGAATTGAAGATATGAAAGAAGATATTGAGGTATTTAACAATAATAATACTCCAGATAATTCTTTTGAAAAAATGAATATAAAAGGTACAGACTTTACTGAAAGAAAAGAAGCAGGAGAAAAGATTATTGAAATATGTAAATCTATGACTAATCCAGAACCACTTGAAATTGGAGAGTATAAAGGTTTTAAAATTATATTATCTTTTGATACTATGGACAGAAAGTTCTATGCTAGTATGAAGAATAATTTATCATATAAAACTGAATTAGGTAGTGATCCTAGTGGAAATATAACCCGTATTGATAATGTTTTAAATGGTATAGAAACAAGACTTTCTAGTATAGAAAATAATCTTGAAGATACTAAAAAGAATTATGAAAGTGCTAAAAAAGAAATTGAAAAGCCATTCCCACAAGAGGAAGAATTGAAAACAAAATCAAAGAGATTAGATGAATTAAATATAAAATTAAATCTTAATAACAAAGACAAAGAAATCATTGATGATGGTAATGACATAAGTGATGATAGTCAAGATTGTAAAAAAGAATATGAGAGATAAATCGCACATTTAATTCTAAAAGCCTATTGTGTTAAAATATTCACATCCAAAAGGAAAGGTGATGAATATATGGATTTTGATAAGGAAATGGAGAAGAAATTTGATGAATTATTTTGGTATGTGCTTAATGAACAAACACATCAACTAAACAAGGAAAAAGAGTATATGGAACTCAACAGAACTTGCCAAGAGATAACTGGTACAAATAGTAAAATTCAATCAATAATAGAGAATAACGAATCAGTTTCATTAACAAAAGAAGAAGTAGAATTATTAGTAAAATACTTTACTTCTTGTATTGATAGAATGCTTATTGAACAAAAGAAAATGTTTTATTTAGGAGGAAAATATTTCTACTATCTTATGAAAGAAATGGAATTGGTAAAATAACCAAAGAGAGCGATTTTAGTAAAAACTATCTTCGCTCTTTTTTATTTTATAGAAAGGAAAGTGACATTATGGAAGAAAAAATTAGAGAAGAATTATATTCTAAATTAGAAAGTGAATTTGATTCTTACAAGAAAGAACTAGAAACGCTTACTTCAAAGGAAATAATAGATAAATCTTATGAAACTACAATGAAAGAAGAACTAATGTGTTTGTTTTATCCGGAATCACAAAGGTATGATTTAGATGAAATAAAAGCATTAAAAAATGAAAAAAATTCATTGGAAACTTTATATCAAGGATGGATGGATTCTGACTTAAATATAAATCAATTATTAGAAGATAATACTGATGAAATAGTAGCAGAATTAGCAGAAGAATATAAAGTGAAACAATCAAAGAAAAAAGCAAAAGAAAGGTAGGTAATAGTATGGCTTATTATCAACCAGAAGAAATAAGAAAAGCAAAAGAGATGGACTTATATACTTATTTGAAAAACTATGAACCAGATGAATTAGTACATTTTAGTAGAGATACTTATATGACTAGAACACACGATAGTTTAAAAATAAGTAATGGTATGTGGTATTGGTTTTCAAGAGGAATAGGCGGAAAAACTGCACTAGAATATTTAATTCAAGTTAGAGAATATACTTTTATTCAGGCAGTAGAAACCATTTTAGGATACTCAAATGATAGACCACCTATTGTATATCAACAGCCTAAAAAAGTTCAAAATGTAAGACTTATTTTGCCAAAGAAATCAACCACAACAGATAAAGTTATGAGTTATTTAATTGGTCGTGGAATTGATAAAGATATTATAAGTGAGTGTATAGATAATCGTTTAATATATGAAGATTTACCTAATCACAATGTAGTATTTGTAGGCTATGACAAAAACAAAGTACCAAGATATGCAGGAGTCAGAGCAACAAATAACAGTAGATATATGAAAGACGCTTATGGAAGTCATAAAGCATTTTCTTTTAAATTAGATTCACTAGAAAAGAGTGATACAGTTCATTTATTTGAAAGTGCTATTGACCTTTTGTCATACGCAACACTTAATAAATTAGAAGATAAAGAGTGGTATAAAGATAACTTACTTTCACTAGCAGGTGTATATCAACCGGCTAAAAAAATTGATGAAAGTAAGATACCACTAGCATTAAATTATTATCTAAATCAGAATCAAAATATTAAAAAAATATATCTGCATTTTGATAATGATAGTGCAGGAAGAATAGCAACAATGGCACTTAAAACTGTTCTTCCAAAACAATATGAAGTCATTGATGATCCACCTAAAATTGGAAAGGATTTCAATGACTTTTTGTGTGCCAAAGTAGGAATAAATTATAAAAAAAGATATGAAAAAGAAAGGTGAAAATTATGAAATTTGATTATTTAAAATTAGCAAATATTATTAAAACAAGAAGAAATGAGAAAGGTATTTCAACAAGAAAACTTGCTGAAAAAATTGGTATAAGTCACGCAGAAATATCAAGATTTGAAAATGGATTAAAACCAAGTTTTTACTTAATTCCGTTTGTAAAAATGTGTGAGGAATTAGAACTTGATATTGAAGATTTACTAATTGAAGTTGGTCTTTTAAGTGAAATAGAAGATAAAAAATATGAAGTAAAAGTTACAAATGTTAATGAAGATTATTTCGAAATTGAAGCAAGAAATCAAAAAGAAGCAGCATTGATTGTAGCAAAATTTGTAATAGAAAATGAAATTATTGAGATAGATACAACTATACCAATCGAGTTTGAAGTTGAAGAAATTGAAGAAGAACCAGAGGAAGATTTTGAGGAAGAAGATGATGAATTAGACGCAGAATCTTTTATGAAAATGCAATGTGAAAATTGCAAACACTATTGTCCTTATTGTGGCAAGTGTTCTCTTGGGGAATAAAACTTATGTCTAGCCAGCACTGAATTTATACTCCCGTATAAATTCGCTTGTGGGGAAATCCCCAATCCCCTTGCTAGACAAAACTGTATATTGAAGAAAGGAAAGTGATAGTAATGAGTGAATTATTGTTTTTTGTTTTAGGGTTCATCATAGGTGGTCTTGCAATGACCACTTTGATGTGTTGCTTACAGGTAAATCGTATAAGTGAACTGGAAAGACAAATAGTATTAAGAGATAATGAACACGAAGAAGATTCGGAGGTTGTTAAATGCGAAGTCGTAGAATAAAAAAACAAATATGGCTTAATGCTGAAGAAGAATATATTATGAAGTGTAAGTCACAAGCAGTTGGTATGAATGCCTCTGATTATATTAGACATCTTATTGTAGGTTATAAACCGAAAGAGAAACCGTCAGAACAATTTTATGAAGAAATAAAAAATATTCGCAGCATTGGAAATAATATAAATCAGATAGCCAGAATCGCAAATGCAAAAGGTGTGGTAGATGTACCTCATTTAAAGAAAGAGATTGATAAATTAGATGAATTTATTATTGATATGAAAAACAAATATTTAAGACCAGATAAAGATGAGTGAATTTTGTCTGAATTATTGTAAAAAAATGAATTAAATGATATAATTATTACCGTTAGGAGAGGATAGTAAAGTTATCAAATTTAGAGTGTTCAATATTAAAAGAATTAGATAGACAAAATATAAAATCAGATGTTATTTCAGTAGTAATGAATAGACTAGATACTAATGATAAGAAAAATGATTTTCTTTCATTTATGATTGATAACAGAAATGTCCTTATATCTTTAAAAGATATTTTTAGTGAATTAAATTTAATTGCTAAATAGTAATTTGTATAAGAAATTATATTAGTAAATGAAATAAATTTAATAAAAAATTAATTGTTTTTGTATTTATATATATGTATAATATGCTAAAGGAGAGTTTATAAATGAGAGGTTGTAATAAAAAGAAAAAAGCAAAGTATATAGTAATAGTTTTTTTTGCAATAATAATACTTGGAAGAATTTTTATACCTTGGGCGCTTGAACCAGAAAATTTTAGAGATACAAAAAATAAAATAAATAGTTTTATAAACAGATATACTATACCAGATTCATATAATGCAAAATCATTGATAGCGGTTGATCTTTCAAATAATAACGATTTTGTTTCTAAAAGAGCAAATGAACAACAAACTCCTGCAAGTTTAGCTAAATTATTTGTTATTGACTATGCAACAACACTCGTTGATTTAGATGATGTAGTTTTGGCAAAAAATGAAGCAATTTCATTAACAAAACAAGGTTCATCTGTTGCAAACATTAAAGAAAAGAAATATTATGTTAAAAATTTATTTGCTGCAATGTTAGTACCATCAGGGAATGATGCAGCCTATGTATTAGCTGATTATTGTGGAGGTATTATATCTCCTAAAGCTACTACTAGCAAAGAGCGAATAGAAGTCTTTATGAAAAACTTGAATGAATATTTAAAACAAAATGATTATAAGGATACTATTTTATATGATCCAAGTGGATTTGATACAGAAGCCCATACAACTGTATTAGACTTAAAAGAAGTTGTAATGGATTTATTAAAGAATGAATGGTTTAAGGATATAGTTTCTCAAACTTCATATACAGCAACTTTACCAGATGGTAGCATGCAGACTTGGAAAAATACAAATACATTCCTTGATCCTACATCAGAATATTATAACAAAAATGTAATTGGTGTAAAAACAGGTTCTTTATCTGATGATTTTAATTTAGTAGTATTATATAAAAAGCATGGAAAAGAATTTTTGATATGTAGTTTAGGTTCACAATCTAATTATTCACGATATGATGATGTTAATTATGTTTTAAAAACAATAGATGAATCAGATTATTTGAAAAAGTAAGTTAAAATAAAGGAGATGATTATTATAGAAGTGATATATAGCATTTTATGTGCTGTTTTACCGTGTACTATTTACTTTACAGCAAGAAAAAGGAAAGGGTATCATTTATCAATTTTAGCAATGCTAATTTTCGTTTTATATCTTTGGGAAGTATATGATTTAACTGGTGCAGGAGGTTTAACAAATATATTTTATGCACCAAAAGGTGGAGATAATACATCAATTATTCAAGCTAATATTAATCTCATCCCTTTTAACATCATAGAGAAAACTTTTTACTTAAATATTTTAATGCTTGTTCCTTTTGGATTTTTAGTTCCTTTTATTTGGAAGAACTATCGTAAATTTTATAAAACATTATTTTTAGGGGCAGGTTTTTCATTAATGATAGAAATATCTCAATTAATTACGAACCGTACAACTGATGTCAATGATTTAATTGCTAATACAATAGGTGCATTAATCGGATATATTATTTGGCAAATAGTTTCATTATGTTTTGGAGAGCATTTAAAAAAGCCTGTAAAAGGTAAGAGTGATGTAATATGGTATATACTTTTAAGCTTTTTGGGTATGTTTTTCTTATATTATCCTTTTTGGTTTGCTTGGAATATTGAACCGCTTATTTTTCAATAAAATAAATTTTCAAAACATATAAATTACAATTTTGCAAATAGGTAGATATATAGTAATTTGAAAGTGAGGATTATATGAAAAAAGATATTATTAAATTTATATTATTAACCTTAGTTATATATAATATAATACCAATTATTAACAAAATAGTACCCGAAAGTACAAATTATACTTTTTTGAGTGATTTATGGATTGTTTATCCGTTGTACTCATTGATAATATCAGTGCTATTTTGTAAAAAGTATGGCTTAAAAATAATGGTGTCAATATTGTTAGTTTTATTATTTATTCCAACAATGTTTATATTTTATAATGACTCAGTTCTGATATTTATATTTATATATCTTATATTATCAATAATTGGATGTTTTATAGGTAATAAAATAAAAAATAGTTAGTCAAATTACAATTTATTGAGTAAATCAGAAATGGTTTGCTCTTTTTTTATGACAAAATGAAAGGAGTGAGAAAGATTGCAACGACAGGAATATGGAAAATAGAAAAAAGATTAGATAATGTAATAGATTATACTACTAATATTGAAAAGACTATTAATAGTGATTATGGTAAAGACAATTATTATGATTTACACAATGTTATTGATTATGTTGAAGCGGATTATAAAACAGAAAAGCAATTTTATGTGTCTGGTGTGAATTGTAATCCTAAAACTGCATTAGAAGAAATGACTATTACAAAAGAGCAATATGGTAAGACTGGAGGAATACTTGGCTTTCACGCCTTTCAGTCATTTGCAGAGGGAGAAGTTACTCCTGAACAATGTCACGCTATTGGAGTAAGACTTGCCGAAGAAATGTGGGGAGATAGGTTTGAGGTTGTTGTTAGTACACATCTTAACACTAATCATTATCATAATCATTTTGTAATAAATTCCGTATCATTTAAAGATGGAAAAAGATATTATGATAAAAGAGAAACTTATGCAGAATTGAGAAGATTATCAGATTCTTTATGTGAGGAATATGGCTTGTCGGTAATAAAAGAAAAGCCTTGCAGAAATAGTAGAATCAATTTTGCTAATTACCAAAAAGATAATAACAATAAAATTAATTATTACTCTATTGCTAAAAATGATTTAGATAGAGCAATAGGTATGGCTACTTCTTATTATGACTTTGAAGATTTAATGAAAGCAATGGACTATGAGTTAATTTATAGAGGCAATAAGTTAAGTATAAAAAGAAGCCCGTATAAGAAAAATATTCGCATTGAAAGATACTTCGGTAATGAATATTCTATTGATAGAATTAAGCAAAGAATTGATGAAGAATATATCAAACGAGTACCTTTTATAGAAGAATATGGTAACAAGAAAAAGTATAATGCTAACTATTATAAAAAACGAAAGCCAAAAGGATTTTATGCTTTATATATTCACTATTGTTATCTATTAAGAGTATTTCCTAAAAAGTATCCTTATCAAAAATTATCTCCTGCTATTCGTGCTGATGTCCGAAAGATGGAAGAAATATCAAATGAAACAAGACTGCTTGTCAGAAATAATTTAAAAACTGACGAGCAGTTTTTTGCGTTTAAAGAAGATAAAGAAAAAAGACTTGAAGAACTCATGGATCAGAGAAGTAAACTCTGGTACAAACATAAAAAGTCAAAGTCAAAACAAGAAAAGGAAGAAATTAAGGAACAAATAGATAACTTAAATAAAGAAATAAATCCGTTACGAAAGGAGGTGGTGCTATGTAAAGATATTATAGAAAGAAGTAAGAAGATGGAACAAAATCTTCAAGAATTATCTGATGTAAAAAATCAAGAAAAGGAGGTAGAGAAAAATGAACACATCAGGTGACGCTGCTGAATCTATTGTAAGAATGAGTTTACAAGGATTAGAGGTAGCAGTAAGACTATCTGGAAGTGGAGCAAAAAATATTGCTGCACTAATGATTGCGATATTAAAAGACCAAAAACAAACAAAAGGTAAGACAAGGCTTACTAATATGCTTAAATCTGGTAAAGAACTTAAAGTATTTACTGTTAAGGAAGAAGATTTAAGAAAATTCACAGAGGAAGCAAAAAGATATGGTGTTTTATTTTGTGCTTTAAAAAGTAGAGGTAAAAGTGTAGATGGTATGGTTGATATTATGGTTAGAGCAGAAGACGCAAGTAAAATAAATCGTATTGTTGATAGATTTAATCTTGCTACTGTTGATACGGCTTCTATTAAAAGTGAAATTCAAAAATCAAAAGACAGTAAAGATAAAGGTGTTGTTATTAAGAGTGTCGAAGAAAAATTGGTTGATGATATTTTATCTAAACCGATAAGTAAGGAGGAAAATGAAATGTCAAACCCCCAAGTGGCAAAGACAGAAAAAAGCCCTCTGTCAGAGCCTATCTTAGACAACAAAAACAAGTCAGACAAGGGTACTAAATCTGAAAAACCATCTGTTAGAGAAGAAATAAAAGCGATAAGAGAAGAACAGAAGAAAGATAAAGATTTAGATAAAGATGAACTTAAAAAAGAAAAACCAGAAAAAAACAAAACTACAAAACACAAACAACCAAAATCAAAAAAGAAAAAATCAAAGGAAAGAGGGTAATAGAATATGAATGATTTTGATCAAATAATGGCTAATGCTAATAATAATACCACTAAATCAAATAAATCTTTTGATAAAAATGCTTGGAGAGAAAGAAAGCAACAAGAAAGACAAGAAGTATATGATTTAATGGACAAAACAGCAGACGAGATAAAAACAGATATTAACAAGTATAAACGATACCTAGATGTTCAAGGAAGATTCGACAAATACTCTGTTGGTAATGCACTTGTAATATCTGCTACTTATCCTAATGCTATACAAATAAAAGAATTTGATGATTGGAAAGAATCCGGAGCATTTATAAAGAAAGGTGCCAATGGTATTAAGATATTAGAGCCGGGAGATTCTTACACAAGATCAGATGGTAGTTCTGCTATTTCATACAATGTTAAGAAAATGTTTGATATATCACAAACAACTTCTACACAAAAGCCAAGAACTATCAATTATGACGATAGAGTAAAATTAACTGCTCTTTTAAAAGACTGTCCTGTTGATATAAAGGCAGTAGATGAAATTCCAAATAGTGATAAAGTTGCACTATGGAATAAAGAAGATAATGTTTTATATGTTAAAAGGGGTGGAGAAACTCCAACAATATTTAAACAACTTGCAAAAGAACTAACTAGGTCTGCACTTGAAGAAACAGGAAATACTGAACTAGATAATTTTAAATGTGAATCTACTTCATATATGTTATGTAAGAAATATGGAATTGATGTATCTGATATAAATATCAATTCTATTCCAGAAGCATTTAAAAATATGAGTGCTAGTGAGATAAGAAATGAATTAACTTCTATGCGTAGCAATATGGAAGATATAAATACTAGAATGAGTGCATATTTTGAAACTATTTCAAAAGCACAAAAAAATAAGGAATACGAAAGATAGGAGGAATTATGAAAGAAGAAATTAAAGTGTTAGAACTTGATAAATACGAGTTAGGTATTCTTATCAATGCTTTAAATGAGTTTAGAAATAAAATGATTAAAGAGGGCAAAGATACAGAATATGTTGATGAGGTTTTATTAAGAGCCATTGACGCCCCACCTAAAAAAAAAGTTCTCACAAGGTCTATGAGGAGAGATGAATACAGATTCTAGTTATCTAAAGTGGTTGTATTGTCTTGGACTAATACCGACAATATGGTTAGCACTTTTAATTGCACCATCAATAAATGGAGGATTACCACAAATAATGAAAGATTTTTCAGATGTTATTGGTAATCCATTTCATATTACTTGGTGTGATAGTTCAATAAAAGTAATAATAATATTTATTATTGGTTATGTAATGGCAATTACAATTTATTTATCTACTAAAAAGAATTACCGTAGGAGAGAAGAACACGGCTCTGCAAGGTGGGGAAATGCAAATGAGATAAATAAAAAGTACAAACAACTACCTATGGATAGAAATAAGTTATTAACTCAAAATGTTTGTATAGGGTTAAATGGAAAAAAGCATAGAAGAAATCTAAATGTTTTAGTCTGTGGTGGTAGTGGAGCAGGTAAGACAAGGTTTTATTGCAAACCAAATGTAATGCAATGCAATACCTCAATGGTAATTTTAGACCCCAAGGGCGAAATTGTGAGGGACACAGGCGAATTATTGGAAAAGAAAGGCTATGAGGTAAAAGTATTAGACTTAATAAATATGGAAAAGAGTCATTGCTATAACCCGTTCGTTTACCTTAAAAATGACAATGATGTTCAAAAACTTGTAACCAATTTATTTAAGTCAACAACACCAAAGGGTAGTCAGTCTAATGATCCGTTCTGGGATACGGCTGCAAGTATGTTACTACTAGCACTTGTATTTTATCTTAAATACGAAGCACCAGAGGATGAACAAAACTTTCCAATGGTAATGGAATTACTTCGAGCAGGAGAAGTACACGAAGATGATGATGCTTATGTAAGTCCATTAGATGTTTTATTTAATAGATTAGAAGAAAGAGAACCAGAACATATTGCAGTTAAGTATTATCGTGATTATCATAGTGGTTCTGCTAAAACATTAAAATCTATTCAGATTACTTTGGCTGCAAGATTAGAAAAATTTAATCTAGAAAGTTTGGCTTCTTTAACTGCTACTGATGAATTAGATTTACCATCATTAGGAGAAAAGAAAACAGCATTATTTGCACTTATACCGGATAATGACACGAGCTTTAACTTTCTAGTTAGCATTTTATACACGCAACTGTTTCAGCAGTTGTTTTTTTTGGCAGACCATAAATATGGAGGAAGTTTACCAGTACACGTTCATTTCATAATGGACGAGTTTGCCAATGTATCACTTCCAGATGACTTTGATAAGATACTTTCGGTTATGCGTTCAAGAGAAGTTTCAGTATCTATTATTCTTCAAAATCTTGCACAGTTGAAAGCACTTTTTGAGAAACAATGGGAGTCAATAGTAGGAAATTGCGATGAATTTCTCTACCTAGGAGGAAACGAGCAATCTACGCACAAATATGTTTCAGAACTCTTGGGGAAAGAAACGATTGACACTAATACTTATGGGAAATCAAGTGGTAGAAGTGGCAATTATTCAACTAACTATCAAATAAGTGGTAGGGAGTTATTAACTCCTGATGAAGTAAGGTTACTTGATAATAAATATGCAATTCTTTTTATAAGAGGAGAAAGACCAGTAATGGACTTTAAGTATGATATTTTAAAACACCCTAATGTGGCATTTACTACTGATGGGAAAGAAAAGCCTTACTTACACGGAGGAACAGAAAATGCTATTGCTTCAATTAGTATTGATGAAAATATAGATAACTATAATTTCACAGAAATTGAAGATATAGCAAATGACTATGAATTGATTACTTCGGAAGAGGTAGAAGACTATTTTAAAGGAAAAGGAGAATGAAATTTATGAATAAAAATAGTAAACAATTAAAAATGAGTAGTAAAGGAAAGAAATTATTTAAGGCTTATGTATTAGGAGTAAGTCTTTTTGCAATAACCATTGGAACAAGTGTGAATGTTTTAGCAGCAGATGATCCAATGACTGTTGTAAATAACTTATCTAACTTTATCTTCGGACTAATTAGAGCAATAGGTATGATTTTACTAGGCTTTGGTATAGTTCAAGTAGGGTTGTCATTAAAGAGTCACGACCCTAGTCAAAGAGCCAATGGTTTCTTGACAGTTGCAGGTGGTATTGTTATCACATTTGCAAAAGAAATTTTAAATATGATTACAGGTTAAGCGATTATCAAAGGGCGAGTAAATATTCTACTCGTCCTCATCTTATTTTTACAAGGAGGTGTTAATATTGAGCGATAATTGGGTAGTGCAAAATTTACAAAATGCACTGGATACTTGGAACTCAAAGTTAGGAGAAATATGGCAATTAGTTACGCAAACTCCGGAAACTTTTAAAGGAGGAAGTATTTGGAATGTAATTCTAAATATTCACGGTGCTGTTCAAGCCATTGGTCTTGCATTGTTAGTTTTATTCTTTGTAGTTGGTGTAATGAAAACTTGTGGCTCTATAACAGAAGTAAAGAAACCGGAACACGCTCTTAAATTATTTATACGATTCGCAATCGCAAAGATAGTGGTAACGTACGGACTTGATTTAATGCTTTCATTATTTAAGATAGTTCAAGGAGTTATATCTACAATTATTCAGGCTTCAGGACTAGGTGGAGCAACAAGCACAACATTACCACAAGAAATTATAACGGCAGTAGAAAAATGTGGTTTCTTTGAATCCATACCACTATGGGCAGTCACACTAATTGGTGGCTTATTTATTACAGTATTATCTTTCATAATGATAATGACTGTTTATGGAAGATTCTTTAAGTTATATCTTTATACTGCAATAGCACCGATACCGTTATCTACTTTTGCAGGAGAACCTACACAAAGTGTTGGGAAGAGTTTTATTAAATCTTATTGTGCCGTTTGCTTAGAGGGAGCAATTATAGTCTTATCTTGTATTATATTCTCTTTATTTGCAAGTTCACCACCAGTAGTGGACGCAAATGCAGCAGCAGTCACGCAGGTGTGGAAATATATTGGAGAGTTAATTTTCAATATGTTAGTGCTTGTAGGAACAATAAAATTATCTGATAGAGTCGTTCGTGAAATGATGGGATTATAAGGAGGTGTCAAATGAACGAAAAGATAGAAAAAATAAAAAATGATATAGAAACTTTTTTAAAAGATTCAATGGAACATCAAAATAAACACATTGATTATATTTTGTATGATCCAGATAATGATAATATTTTTGTATTAGCAAGTGATGATTATGGTGAAGCAATAGAGTTTACACCTTTTACTAAGGAGTATGATGGAGGGTATCTTGAAGTTCCAGAGTGGGATTATAATTTTGATTATTATATCTATAACTATTTAGAAGAAGGTAAAAGAATAGGCTATATGACTGATGAAGTTCACTATTCTATTTGGAACTCTATTCACGAGTTATATCCAGAAGATATTGATTACAAAGATGGAGTTCAAGCATATCTACAATATTGTGCAGACAATGGAATTACAAAAGAATATTTGGATAAAAAGACTGGTTTTGATACACCAGATGTTATGCAATATTTTGAAGGACTAGCAATAAATGATACTATGAAATATAAAGGTTATATTATAGAGGCTGATGACTTAAATTTGGATAATCCAAAAGAAAACCTTGTCCATATATATGAAAATGAACAAGATTATGACAAAAAGGAAGAAATAGAAACAGTTTCATTAAATACCATTGGCTTAAAACAAAATGTTAGAGATTATATTGATGAGTTTTATATTGATAAAACTGTTATAGAAAGTGAAAAGGCGTATTTCACATTTGTATTAGGATACGACTTGTTAAATGATATGCTTTCAAAATCATCAACACCAGAAAATGATGTTAGTTATGATTTCTGCGATATGATTGCAGGGGAATTTTTAAAGAGCGAAGAATACAAAAATGAAAAATATTCTTCTTATGAAATGTTAGAAAGTTGGGTAAATGATAACAAGGATTTCATAAGAGAACAACACAGTTTATTTATTGGAGAAACAATTGATAGAGATATTACTAGAATGCTTGATGGTGGTATGTATGTTATAGATTTAGGTTATAGAAATAAGCAACCAGTTGCTTTAATTGAAAAAACAATGCAAGACAATAGTAAAGAATATATTATTGCATTTAACTATAAAATCACTGATAAAAAAATTGACTGGGCGTATGGCTATTATTATAACGAAAATATTTCAAAAGCAAAGCAAGATTTTAATAAAGTTTTGTCCGGTGGAAATCTTGCAAACACATTTGATAAAAATAAAAAGGACAAAGAAAGGTAGGTACAAATGGAAGTAAAAATAAATAGAGAAATAAGAAACTATACAGAAAGCATTTTCTTCGGACTGTCATTAAGGCAGTTCGTTTTTTCTATATTGGCTTGTGGTGTAGCAGTATTATTATACTTTTTATTAAAAGGACACTTTGGAATTGAAACCTTGTCTTGGGTATGTATATTAGGTGCTGCACCTTTTGCTGCAATAGGTTTTGTAACTTATAACGGTATGACAGCCGAAAAGTTTTTATACGCCTATATTAAATCAGAGTTTTTAATGCCAAAGAATCTAACTTTTAAACCAGTTAATTTTTACTACGAATTATTAAAAGATAAATTAGAAAAGGAGGGTGAAAATAGTGAAGACATTAAGAACACTATTCAAACAAGATAAAGAAGCATTTGTAGTTCCAAAAGGAATACAAGATGTTATACCTGTTACTAGAATATGGCAAGATGGAATATTTCAAGTAGGAAAAAATAAATATTCAAAATGTTACCGATTTACTGATATAAACTATGCAGTTGCAAGTAGGGCAGATAAAGAGGGTATGTTTTTAGAATATAGTGAGTTATTAAACTCATTTGATACAGGAGCAACCACTAAAATAACTATACTAAATAGAAGATTAAACAAAATAGATTTTGAAAAAAATATTTTATTACCATTATCTAATGACAAGTTAGATGAATATAGGAAAGAATATAATAAAATGCTTTTAGATAAAGCAACAGGAGCAAACGGAATCACACAAGAAAAATTTATAACAGTTTCTGTTAATAAAAAAAGTGTAGAAGAAGCAAGAAACTATTTTACAAGAATTAGTGCTGATTTAATAAATCACTTTTCACAACTAGGTTCAAAATGTATTGAATTAGAGGCAGAAGATAGATTAAGACTATGTCACGATTTTTATAGACAAGGAGAGGAAAATGCTTTTACTTTTGATATGATACAAAATATTAAAAAAGGACATAGTTTTAAAGATTTTATATGCCCTGATAGTTTTGAGTTTGAAAAAGATTATTTTAAAATGGGTAAGAAATATGGTAGAGTCATTTTCTTAAAAGAATATGCAAGTTATATTAAGGACAATATGGTAGCAGAACTTACAGATTTAAACAGAAATATGATGATGAGTATTGATGTCATACCAGTTCCTATGGACGAGGCTGTTAGAGAGGTAGAGAATAGAAGATTAGGTGTTGAAACGAATATAACTAACTGGCAAAGAAGACAAAACTCTAATAATAATTTTAGTGCAGTAATACCTTATGATTTAGAGCAACAAAGAATTGAATCAAAAGAGTTTTTAGATGATTTAACAACTCGTGACCAAAGAATGTTTTTAAGTGTATTAACAATGGTGCATACGGCAGATAGTAAGGAACAATTAGATAATGATACTGAAAGTCTATTAACTACTGCTAGAAAACATTTATGTCAGTTCTCAATACTTAAATATCAACAAATGGATGGACTAAATACAGTAATGCCATTTGGAGTTAGAAAGATAGACGCATTAAGAACTTTGACTACTGAAAGTCTAGCAGTATTTATACCTTTTCGAGTACAAGAGATAAATCACGAAAATGGAATTTATTATGGTCAAAATGTTATAAGTAAAAATATGATTATTGCAGATAGACGACAATTATTAAATGGCAATTCGTTTATTCTTGGAGTTTCTGGCTCTGGTAAATCATTTACTGGAAAGAACGAAATAGTATCAGTAATACTTCGTGACCCTAATGCAGATGTAATAATTATTGATCCAGAGCGTGAGTATTCACAGTTGATAAATGCCCTTGGTGGAGAGGTAATTCATATATCTGCAACAAGTAATAATCATATAAATGCTATGGACTTAAATAGTGAATATGGAGATGGTGCTAACCCAGTAATTTTGAAATCAGAGTTTATACTTTCTCTATGTGAACAACTTATTGGTGGTAACAATCTAGGTCCAAAACAAAAGTCTATTATTGATAGATGTACGGCTTCTGTTTATAGACATTATCAACAAGGAAATTATCAAGGAGTTACACCAACATTACAAGATTTTAGAGAAGAATTATTAAAACAAAATGAACCAGAAGCAAAAGAAATTGCGTTAGCGATTGAACTATTTACAAATGGTAGTTTAAATACCTTTGCTAAAAACACAAATGTTGATACTAATAACAGATTATTGTGCTATGACATTTTAGATTTAGGAAAGCAATTATTACCTATTGGTATGTTAGTAGTTCTTGATAGTATTTTAAATAGAATAACCACAAACAGGAGTAAAGGTAGAAATACCTTTATTTTTATTGATGAAATTTATCTATTATTTCAACACGAGTATTCTGCTAACTTCCTATTCACTTTATGGAAGCGTGTGAGAAAGTATGGTGCATATTGTACTGGTATAACACAGAATGTTGATGATTTATTACAAAGTCATACTGCTAGAACAATGTTAGCTAATAGTGAGTTTATAGTAATGTTAAATCAGGCTAGTACCGATAGATTAGAATTAGCAAAATTACTTAATATATCAGAACTACAAATGGGGTATATCACAAATGTAGGAGCAGGACAAGGACTATTAAAAGTAGGTAGTTCATTAGTTCCATTTATAAACAAATTTCCAACGAATACTAAACTATATAAACTTATGACTACAAAACCCGGCGAAGGTAATTAACAGTTAGGAGGTGGTTATCTTGGCAGATATTAAAGTCAAAGATATAGCAAAAAAAGGTGTAAAAACAATTAACAAAGCAGTAGTTCAAACTGAAAGATTTAAAGATAATATTGTAAGAACAAAAGAAAAAGCAGAAGAAACTGTTAGTAATGATATTAACAGTAATGAATATGCAAGTAATAAAATAAAGTTTGCTACTGATAGAGCCTTTGATGAAAGTGTTAATCAATTTAATAAACAAGGTCAAAAATCATTTATGAAAACCAAAGAGAATTATCAGAAATCAAAGGCAAAAATCAAACAATTAAAAAAGAAAATAAAAGATAAAAGAAAAGTAAAATCAACAGTTAAAAATACTAAAACTGCTATTAAAACAAGTAAAGAAGTAGCAAAGAAAACTGAAAAGACTGCCAAAGAAACGATTAAGGCAAGTAAAAGAACAATGCAAATTGCAAAAGAAACAGCCAAGAGAACTGCACAAGGAGTTAAGGTGGCAATTAAAACAACAATATCTGCAATAAAAGCAATCATAGCCGGAACAAAGGCTTTGGTTACTGCCATTGTTGCAGGAGGTTGGGTAGCCGTGATAGTTATCATAGTTATATGTCTAGTTGCTTTAATGTGTAGTTCAATTTTTGGTATATTTTTTAGTAGTCAAAAAACGAGTGCTAATTCTATTACAATGAATACAGTTGTAGCAGAATGTAATCAGGAATTTTCTGATAAGTTACAATCTATTCAAGACTCTAATCCACACGACGATTATGTTTTAGAGGGGAGTATGGCAAGTTGGAAAGATGTTCTAACTGTATATACAATAAAACAATCTAATGGTGTGAATCAACAAGATGTAATGACAATAGATGATAATAAGAAAAATGTTATTAAACAAATATTCTGGGATATGAATAGTTTGACATCAGAAGTAAAAGATGAAATGGTTACAGAACAAGGAACTAATGCAGATGAAATGCCTAAACAAGTACAGAAGAAAGTATTGCATATCAAGATAAATACAAAGACACTAGAACAAATGAAAAATGATTATCACTTTTCACCTGCTCAAAACAAACAATTAGCAGAACTTACAGACAACAAATATGCAAGTTTATGGAACGGAGTTATTTATGGGGCTACTGATTCAGGCGAATATGTTAATTGGCGACAAGCAGGACAAAGTTGGTCTAATATAAAAATAGGCAATACAAATAGTACAATAGGAAATATTGGTTGTCTTGTTACTTCAATAGCAATACTAATTGAAAAGTCAGGAGTACCTACACCAAGTATAGAACCATTTAATCCGGGAACTTTTGTAGAAGCGTTAAATAAAAATGGAGGTTTTGATGAAAGAGGCAACCTATATTATGGACCGATTAGTAAAGTTGTTCCGAACTTTAAATATGTAGGTAATGTCAATTTAAGAGGAAAAAGCAGAAGTGAAAAATTAGCCTTAATTACTCAATATGTAAATGCAGGTTATTTTGTAACGGAAGAAGTAAAAGGAGCAACGCCGGGAAATCAACATTGGGTTGCAGTCACAGGAGTAAATGGTAACAATGTTATTATGGTTGATCCAGCGTCTAATCAAACAGATATGTGGAGTGCATACGAGTGGAGTAAATCATCTCAATTTAACTATTTCAAGGCTGAGTAAGTATGCTAATTGCAATTTTAAAATTAAGTATAGGAATATTAATTCTATATACTAAAATAAAAAAGGTTATTTCTAAAATTATGAAATAGCCTTGATACATAAATTTAAAAATTAATAAGGCGAGAAATCTTGGACGAAGTATTGTTAAATAAATGATAAAATGATATAATTTTAATTGGCATAAATTAATCGTTAAATAGTAATTTATATGGAGGTATATTGTGAGTAACATTTTAATAGTTGATGATGAAAAAGAAATAGCAGATTTAATAGAAATATACTTAAAAAATGAAAATTATAATGTTTATAAATATTATTCTAGTGAACATATAATGAATGATTTAGAAAACATAAAAATAGATTTAGCAATATTAGATATTATGATGCCTGGTGTTGATGGATTTTCGTTATGTGAAGAAATAAGAAAAAAGTATAACTTTCCAATAATATTTGTAACTGCTAAAGTAGAAAATATAGATAAAATAAGTGGATTTGCAATTGGAGCAGATGATTATGTTACTAAACCATTTGAACCATTAGAATTAGTAGCAAGAGTAAAAGCACAAATTAGAAGATATAAAAATTATAATAAGGTAGAAGAAAATGAAGAAGTAATTGATTTTCGAAATATTGTAATAAATAATAATAGTCATGAATTTTATTTTAAAGATAAAAAGATACTGCTTACTCCAATTGAGTTTTCTATTATGTGGTACTTATGTAAGAATAGGGGAACTACAGTAAAAACTGAAGATTTATTTATGGAAGTATGGAAAGAAAAATATTATGAAAAAGATAACAATACAATTATGGTACATATTAGACATTTAAGAGAAAAAATGAATGATATAGGAAGAGAGCCTAAATATATAAAAACAATATGGGGAGTTGGATATAAAATTGAAAACGGAAATTAAATATGGCAAAAAATTAACTAATAAATTTATAAAAAGAATATTTTTATGGACTTCTATTTATACTTTTATTTTTATAATATTATGGCTTTTATGTAGAAGTATATGTTCTAGTGTTATTTGGTATGAAGGCGATTTCTTTTATGATATATTAAGAAATATCGGATATAGTTTTACAACATTATTAATAATATGGTTAATAGGGTTTTCAATAATAGTTATAAAATGTTTATATAAGACATTATCATATGTTGATTCAATAGTAGATGCTAGTGCACTTTTAATAAGTGATAAAGAAGAAGATATAGTACTTCCAGAAGATTTATTAGATGTTGAAAAAAGAATGAATCAAATAAAAAAACAGGCGAGAAAAAATTTAAGACTTGCCCAAGAAAATGAACAAAGAAAAAATGATTTAATCGTATATTTAGCTCACGATATAAAGACACCTTTAACTTCTATGATTGGATACTTATCTTTACTTAATGAAATTAACGATATGCCTTTGAAACAAAGAGTAAAATACATAAATATTGCTTTAGAAAAGTCATATCGTTTAGAAGACTTAATTAATGAATTATTTGATATATCAAGATTTAATGCTGAAACAATTATTTTATCTAAAGAAGAATTAAATTTAACTATGATGTTAGAACAAATAGTTGATGATTTTTATCCTATATTAAAGGAAAATAATAAAGAAATAACAATTAAAAGTGATGATAAAATAATTATATATGCAGATTCTGATAAAATAGCTAGAGTATTTGGTAATATTATAAAAAATGCTATTAATTATAGTATTAATAATGATAAAATAGAAATAGAAGTAAAAAAAGATAATCAAAATGTTATAGTTAAAGTAAAAAATAAAGGTGCTAAAATACCGGAAGAAAAATTAAAAAGAATTTTTGAAAAATTTTATAGAGCTGATTCTTCAAGAACAAGTAAGACTGGTGGCAGTGGATTAGGACTTGCTATTGCAAAAGAAATAGTAGAATTACATAATGGAAAAATAATTGCAACAAGTAATGATCTTGAAACAGTATTTGAAGTAGTTTTGCCTTTATGTAAAAATTAAGAAAATTTTAAGAAATTTATAAGAAAAAATTAAAGAACAATCTAAAATAAATTAATATAATGTAATTATATTGATTTGAATGATTGTTTTTTTTTGTTGATTGGAGGTGCAAAAAATGGCAAGAAAAAGATTAACACAGTTATTTCCATTTTTATTACCATTACGAATATGGCAAAGGAACTTATTTTATCAAATTGGAATGAAGTTTGACGGAAATAAGTATTCTAAAAGTTTTGGAGAAAAATTAAAATATGAAGTTTGTAAGACTAAAACATTGATGATAAACGAAAATAGTGGATACGATATTATTTATCAAAAAAATAAAGTCGAAAACTTAAAAATAGCAAGTAAAACTATGAATCATATTTTAATATATCCTAATGAAACATTTTCCTTTTGTTATTTAGTTAGAAATAGTAAAAAGTACGGAAAATATAAAGATGGTTTGATATTGGTAGATGGAAAAATAGTAGCAAAAAAAGGTGGAGGGCTTTGTCATTTAAGTAATTTGTTACATTATCTATTTTTAATGAGTCCACTTACAGTTACTGAAAGGCACGGACATAAAGTAAAATCTTTTCCTAATCCAGATAAATCTTCTTTAGAAGGAATTGACGCAACGATTAGTAGTGGTTGGTTAGATTTAAAAGTAAAAAATGAAACTAACAATATATATCAAATAGACATTTCATTTGATGAAGATTATATGTATGGGAAAATATTATCAAATAGCGAATCAAATGTTGATTATAAGATAGTAAATGGAAATTTAAAGTATGTCAAAGAAAACGAAAATATTTATGAATGCGTTGAAGTTATAAGAGTTGAAATAGACAATAAAACAAGAAAAGAAATCAGAAAAGAAAAATTATATGATGAGAAAGTTCTTATTGAATATGAATTGCCAAGTGATGTTAAAGTAGAGGAGATGTGATTTTTATGAAAAAAACAGTAGCAATTTTATTTGGAGGGTGTTCAAGTGAATATGATGTATCACTTGTATCTGCAACTTCCGTAATTAAAAATATCAAAAAAGATAAGTACAATTTATTGATGATTGGAATTACAAGAGATGGGGATTTTTATTTATATAATGGTGATGTAAATAATATTGAAAAAGATGAATGGTTAAATGAAAAAGATGCCAAACGAATTACAATTTCAACAAATAGAAGTGATCACGGAATTATAGTTTTAGAAACAAATGAAATTATTCAAATTGATGTTGCTTTTCCAGTATTGCACGGTCAAAACGGAGAAGATGGAAGATTACAAGGACTATTGGAACTTGCAGGAATAAAATATGTTGGGTGTGATATGACTTCATCTGCGATATGTATGGACAAGTATTTAGCCCACGAAATTGTTTCTTCAAATGGTTATTTATCACCTATATCTTATTTATTTAATGAAAAAGATAGTTACGAGATGATAGAAAATAAAATTTGTAACTTACATTTTCCATTGTTTGTAAAACCTTTGAAAGCAGGATCATCTTTTGGTATTACAAAAATAAAAACAATAAGCGAATTAAAAGAAGCATTAAAAGAAGCATTTAAGTATGATAATAAAGTGATTATAGAAGAAAATGTAGATGGATTTGAAGTTGGATGTGCTGTATTAGGAACAGATAAATTAATAATTGGTGAAGTGGATGAAATAGAGTTAGAAGATGGCTTCTTTGATTATTTTGAAAAATACAATTTGAAAACAAGTAAAATACATTTACCTGCAAGAATTAGTAAAGAAGAAAGAGAAAGAATTAAAGATACTGCTCTTGCTATTTACAAAATATTAGGTTGTAGTGGTTTTGCCAGAGTTGATATGTTTTACACAAAAGATAAAAAAATCGTTTTCAATGAAGTAAATACTATTCCGGGCTGCACATCGCATTCAAGATACCCTAGTATGTTAAAAGAAATTGGTATTCCTTTTGAAGAAGTTATTGATCGTTTAATTGAATTGGGGTGGGATAAATGAAAAATATAACTTTAAAAAAAGAAGATATTGGAAAAGGAGAATTAGTCCTTATTAATCCAGATTATACATTGAAGAGTACAATAAATAATCTAGTATCCTTTGATGAAGAATATAACAATATCAAATTAAATAATATTGCAAATTATTCTTTACACTTAATACTGAATAATATAAATGCTGAAAATAAAATAGTCCCTGTAAGCGGGTATAGAACACTTGAAGAACAAAAAGATATATATAATACATCTTTAAAAGAGAATGGCAGAGAATATACACAAAAATATGTTGCACTACCTAATGCTAGTGAACATCAAACAGGTTTGGCGATAGATTTAGCATTAAATGAGGGAAATATTGATTTTATTTGTCCTAAGTTTCCTTATTATGGTATATGCCAAAATTTTAGAAATATCGCTCTAAAATATGGATTTATTGAGAGATATAAAGACGAAAAGAAAGCAATCACGAAAATATCAAAAGAAGAGTGGCATTTTCGATATGTTGGTTATCCACATTCAAAAATAATAACAGAAAAAGATATTTGTTTAGAAGAATATATAGATTTTTTGAAAGATTTTATATATCCAAATAAGCCTTTAATTTATGAAGAATATAAGATATTTTTCATTCCTTATAAAGAAGAAAGTATTAGTTTAGAGGTGGAGGAAAATTATAATATTTCTGGAAACAATGTTGATGGATTTATTTTAACTATCAAAGGATAAAAATAATGAGTAAAAAAATAAATATTGATATATGGAGATTTATAGTATCGTTCTTGATTGTTGCTATACATATTTCACCATTTGCCAAAATTAGTCCTGAATTTGATTTCTTCTTTACAAGAATATTAGGAAGAATAGCAGTTCCTTTATTTCTAATGATAACTGGATATTATATATTAGACAGGGATTTAAAAGATAAACAAGTTTTAGCTGACTATACAAAGAAAATACTAAAAATTTATCTTCTTTGCATATTACTTTATTTACCAATAAATATTTATATGGGTAGTTTTAAGAACATTGATATTATTACAATATTAAAAGATTTTTTTATAAATGGAACATTATATCATTTATGGTATTTTCCAGCACTTATTGTTGGAGTGTGGATTACATATTATTTAGTTAAAAAATTAGGACGAAAAAAGACTTTAATTGCAACGATATTATTATACATAATAGGTGTGTTTGGAGATAGTTATTATGGCATAACTATTATGAATCAGATTACAAAAAATATATATGAATTAATTTTTAATATTTTTGATTATACGAGAAATGGTTTATTCTATGTACCAATATTTATATGTTTAGGACATATTATAAAGGCAGGCACAAGAAAAACCACAAAGTTTGATTTATTGTATGCTTTATTATTCTTTATTCTTATGAGTGTGGAAGGAAGTATTTTACATTATTATAATTTACAAAGACACGATAGTATGTATTTATTTTTACTTCCGCTTATGTACTTCTTGTTTTGCTGTTTAATGGATCATAGTAAAACATCAAATAAGAAAATAAGAAATATTGCAACATATATTTATATTTTCCACCCACTTTTTATTGTAGGAATTAGGTTTGTTTCTGGCATTATTGGAATGGATAAAATATTTGTTGAAAATAATTTAATACTTTATCTGTTGGTTTGTATAACAACAACAATATTTGCCTTTTTAATAGAAAAAATAAAGGAAGTAGTAAAAAATGAAAGAAAATAATTTGTTAAAAGACAGAGCATGGATTGAAATTGATTTAGACAATTTAGTAAATAATATAGGCGAAATAAAAAAAATAATTTCTCCAAAGACAAAGATAATGGCAGTTGTAAAAGCAAATGCTTATGGACACGGGGCATTATTAACAGCAAGAAAATTATCAGAAATTGGTATAACTGATTTTGCAGTGGCTACATTAGAAGAAGGTATATATTTAAGAAAAAATAATATACAAGGTAATATCTTAATATTAGGTTTTACTAATTTTGATGATTTAAAATATGTTATGAAATATGATTTAATTCAAACTATTATAGACTATGATTATTCTGAAAAGATAAAAGAGTTAAATTTTAATGAAAAGTTAAAATGCCATATAAAAATAAATACTGGTATGAATAGATTAGGAGAAAAATATAATCATTTAGATAAATTATATAAGATTTACGAAAATGAAAAATTAAATATTTTAGGAACATTTAGTCATTTATGCGTTGCAGATTCTAACACAAAAGAAGATATTGATTTTACTAACCGACAAATAGAATTATTTAATGAAACTATAAAAAGAATTAAAACAAAAGGATATGATACTGGAAAAGTGCATTTACAGAGTAGTTATGGTGTAATAAATTATACTGGATTAGACTATGATTATGTGCGAGTTGGTATTCTTATGTATGGAATAAATAGTTCATACGAGTCATATCAATTAATACATTTGAACTTAAAACCTGTTTTGTCATTGAAAGCCAGAATTACAAGTGTAAAAGAAATAAATAAAAACGATTCTGTTAGTTATGGAAGAACATATATTGCAACAGAAAATAGAAAAATTGCCTCCGTATCAATAGGATATGCAGATGGAATACCGAGAAATTTATCTAACAAAAATATGCAAGTCAAAATAAATGAAAGTTATGGCACTGTAATAGGTAGAATTTGTATGGATCAATTACTAATTGATATTTCTGATATATCAAATGTAAAAGTTGGAGATATTATAACAATTATAGGAGAAGATAATAATATTACTGCTGAACAAGTCGCTGATAAAGCAGATACTATTACAAATGAATTGCTATGCAGACTTGGAGACAGACTAGCAAGAATTATTGTCTGATTTTTTGGAAAGAATTTATAATTATTTTATAAAAATATTATTATATGTATAGATTAGTATTAAAATGTAAAATTTTTAGTTTGCTTACACAATTCGACAAAATTTGCAAAAATAATGTTGTATAATGTAATCGTACATATAGCAATGCCAGGCTGTGTGATATATGAAATTAATTATAGTAGTTTTGATAATTAAATAAGGACAAATAAAAGAAATAATTAAGCAGTACATATTTCTTTGACAACAAAAGAAGAAGATATATTACTGGTTAATTTTTCATAAGAGGGAGCAATACCTTACGCTATTACTCGTATAAAAATTAGGGCATTGATTTTTATACGAAGTAGGAGTTGTTGCCCTTATGATTGTGAGAGTAGTTCTTATTTGTTTGTTAGAAATTGATAGAAGCGATTATATTCATAAAGGGGTATCTTTCGCTCATAAACGTAAAAAAACAAGAAAATTAAATAATGTAGTTTTGATTGACGCTAATAGTTTGACTCAAAATATGAGTTTGACTATTGGCGTCTTTTCTTTTTGCGTAAAAATTTTTAGGTGCAGAAGCCCACCAAAGTTCAAGTTTAAACAAAAAACTTGAATGGAGGAAAGAAAGATGGCAGAAAGCCCTAAAAGAAGAAAATGTAAGGACAACCCTTATACATTAAATTATATTGAAGAAAAAAATATTTATACAATTACATTTAAAGATGTTAAAGGACATCTAAATAAAGTAGAAGTTAGTGAAGAAGTATATAGAGTTTTTGATAAGTTTGAACTACAAGATATTAAAGAATTGAATGAATATGATAGACATATCGAACATTCAGAAATATTTGAAAATAATCTTGAATCAAGAGCATTAAATAAACAAATACCAACTGATGAAATAGTAGAAAATAAAATCAATAATGAGAAATTAAGAGAAGCAATTCAAGAATTACCTAAAATTCAAAGGGAAAGATTAAAAAAATATTACTTTGAAAATAAAACTTTTGAAGAAATTGCAGAGGAAGAAAATTGTACTAAAAGGGCAGTAAAGTTTAGTGTTGATATCGCAATAGAAAAAATTTCAAAAAAATTTAAAAATTAGACTACACTTTTTACCTTTAAGTGAGGAAACAGGTGAGAGGGAGTTAATCCTTTTCCACCTGTTCCTTTTATTTTAGTGGATCAGGATGTGTTCTTTGAAAATTTGATACACATTCATCAGATACATTCCTGTTAGATTCAGCACTTTAACAAGTACGCTTGTCGGTCTATACTTGGTTATAAAATTAGGTAGCACTTAATTTGCGATTACATCTAACAGAATTAAAGATACTCCTGCATAGCCACAGACTCACGCAATGGGTGCAGCCCGGAGAGATCCTCGGGGAGGTGAAATTCCTGTGATATTGATTTAGCAAGTCAATAGTTTGATGAAATCCCGTACTGAGGGTATTAAGACAAATATCAGTTAAAACTAAAAAAATAAAAGAAATAAATATTATGAAAGTCAAGGTATTTATATGTACTTTGGCTTTTTTACATATTAAGGAGGAAATTTTAATGAAAAGAAAAAATTATAAAGTAAAAGTTAAATTGATATTTGAAACAACTATGGATCATTCACAAACAAGTATGCAAAAGGCACAGGAAGATGTTAATCGTGTTTTAACAGATTATTTAAAAAATAAGAAGTTAAACATCTTAAATCTATTTAATGATAGACCACCACGCATTATATATAAAGTTGAAAAGAAAGATGATTAAATCAGATATTCAAAAGGGTGATATTTATTATGCTTCATTAAATCCAATCGTTGGTTGTGAGCAAAATGGAACTAGACCGGTGGTAATAGTTCAAAATGATTTAGCAAATAAATGCAGCCCTGTTGTTTTAATCGCACCAATAACGAGTAAAGTAAATTCCAAGCCAAAATTAAAAACCCACGTCTATTTAGAAAAAGATAAGAAGATTACACACGATTCAATAGTTTTAATGGAACAAATTAGAGTTCTAGATAAGTCAAGACTTGGAAGTTTTTTATGCTCTTTGAATAAAGAAAAACTTCAAGAAATTGATAAGGCGCTAATCTGTTCTTTTCAAATTGATATTGCTTCGTATATTGATAATTTAATAAAGAAGGAGGAGAAAAGATGAATGAAGCAATGATTTACACAGTACAAGAAGTTGCCAAAATAATTCATACCAGTCCAAACTATGTTTATAAACTAATCGAGAAAGGATATCTTCCTGCTATTAAATTAGGGAGTATTAAAGTATTGAAAACAACATTAGAACAGTTTCTTATAGAAAATCAAGGCAAAGATTTTACTAATTTAGATTCAATTACAAGATTAAATTTAGCGGAGGAAAATTAGTAATGGGAAGTGTTAATGTTCAAAAAAGAGGAAAGGTATATCAATATCAGTTTGAAATTGCACCTGTAAAAGGAAAAAGAAAGTTCATAAATAAATCTGGATTTAGAACTAAAGCAGAAGCAATAGAAGCAGGAACTAAAGCATACACAGAATATCAAAATGCAGGGGTTCCATTTAAGGAACAAAAAATATCCTATTCTGATTATCTTGATTACTGGTTAAATAATTATTGTAAAACTAATCTGAAATATAACACCATACAAGCCTATGAAACTTTAATTAAAAAGTATATTAAACCATATATAGGTAAGTATAGATTATCAACAATAACGAGTGTAAGATTAAATACTTTTATAACAGAATTGTGCGAGGAATATGATTTTTCAAGAGCATATTTTAAAAGTATATTGAAAGTTGTAAAAGGTTCTTTTCGTGATGCTTGTGATTTATATGGATTTCTTAAATATAATCCAGCAATAACATTACGACTTCCAAGATTGGATAAAGAAAAGGAAGATATTAAACATTTATATTCACAAGAAGAAATTGACACTATCTTAAATAGATTTAAAGATAATGAAACATTTACTTGTGCGTTTTTAACATCTTGTTATACTGGAATGAGAACTGGAGAGGTATTTGCATTAACTTGGGAAGATATTGATTTAGAAAATGGAACAATATCAATCAAACATAATGTTTATGATAAACCTAAAGATGAAAAGGGGAGATGGTTTATAGGGTCAACTAAAACTTTCGCAGGAAAAAGAATAATTCATATTAGCGAAACATTATTAAACGCATTAAAAAATTACCAGAAAAAACAACAACTATATCAAAAGTTATATGGTAAAAAATATAATTACTATCATATTGAAGATGTTATAAATGAATATGGTAAAGCAGTAGAAAGAAGAATAGTAATAAATGATAATATAAAAAAATATAAAGAAAAAATCAATCTTGTATTTACAAAAGAAAATGGTTTATATGTAGGGACTGATTTAACAAGATATCCATTTAAAATCATTCATAATGAGTTAGGAATTGAAAAATGTAGATTCTATGATTTAAGAGGAAGTTATGCAACTAAGATATTAACTAATGGAATTGAGATAAGAGATGTTGCTGATATACTTGGACATAGAAATGTAGAAACAACGGAAAATTATTATATTTCAAGTACAGAAAAATCTAGACGACTAGCAACTGATGTTTTTGATAAAATAACAAAATCTGAAATTATAGAAGAAATTATTAAATATGAATAATCCGACAGATCCATTGATAAAAATAAATATTTATAGTATAATGAATATGCAAAAAATAAAAACGCACATTGGCATTTGTTATATATAAAGAATATAATGACCTTAGTAAATGAATGCAAACATTGTTTGCGATTTGTTTGCATTAGAGGAATATTTATAATAACAAAAATACTATAAATATTATAAATATAATAGATTACCAAGACGGTAAAGCCTTGAAATATCAATAATATTATAAATATTATAAGTATTATAAATATGGGAGTTCTTACAACATGTGGTTCGGGTCGAAAATATAAACAATGCTGTGGAAAGTAAGATAGAATAAGGGAAAACTTAAAATTACAAAAGTATTAAGTTGGTTCGAATTTTATAACATGTCCACATGAAACTGAGAAATCCTAGATAAAATAAGTATGTGGACAAAAAATAATTTGTGGACAATTAAAATTTATGATATAATATGTTGCAAAGCAGTGACGAAGGAATATTAATTAGTTAAGCATAAAAGTGAGCTTGGTATAGTGTGAACAAGTTATGATACTATTTAATTCCTACCTTCAGAGTGAAATGAAAACATTTCCGGTGAATAGCCGTTATCAAAATTAAGTAAAATAAAGGATGGCACCGCGCTTTTGCGCTCCTTAAGTGCTATCCTTTTTTGTTTAAAGAAAGGGTGAATAAAATGAGATTAAGTAGGTTAAATATTAAAAAGATTAATCTAAATGATATTGATAGTAATTACTCTGGTCAAGATATTTTAATGAAACTAGGAGAATTATATCAATTTGAAAGTGGTATTTATGGTTATGGTAATTTATGGACAAAACTAGAAAGAATAGTTGAAAATATCATAATTGAAGAATTAGATAAGGCATGATGTATTCAAGTAGAATTTCCAAAACTTCAACCAAGAAAAATATGGGACCAATCTAATAGATGGGATACCTATACAAAAGATGGAGATATAATGTTTACAATAAACAATAATTTAGGTGAATATGGACTTGCTCCAACTGCAGAAGAATGTGCTACTTTATTTGGTGCCAATAGATTATCTTCATACAAAAATTTACCAGCCATTTATTATCAAATTGGTGAAAAATTTAGAAAAGAAATTAGAACTAGAGGATATTTATTTAGGCCAAGAACTTTTGTTATGATGGATGCTTATTCATTTGATAAAACTGAAGAAGATATGCAAAAGACATATGAACTAATGCATCAAGTATATTTAAATATATTTAAAAGACTAGGTATCAAAATTATACCAACTGTTAGTGATAATGGAGTTATAGGTGGTAAAGTAGCAGAAGAATTTCAAGCAATTACTAATTTAGGAGAAGATAAAACTCTTTATGATGAAAAAAATGATATTGGGATTAATAAAGAAGTTTTAGAATTTGATAATAAAGATGAATATCTTAAACAATTAGGAGTGACAGATGTTACTAATTTAAGAGAATATAGTACTGTTGAATTAGGAAATAATTTCCAACTTGGAACAAAATATTCTGATAGCATGGGACTTTTCTATATGGATGAAAATAATGAGAAGAAACCATATTATATGGGATGTTATGGAATTGGTTTAGGGAGAATAATTGCTTGTTTAATAGAAAATAATGTTATTAAAGAAAATGATAAAATTAAAGGTTTTGCATTACCATATGATATAGCCCCTTATAAAGTACAAATAATATATAATGAAAACAATAAAGAAGAAGGAGAAAAACTATATAATTACTTACTACAAAATAATATTAATGCAATAATTGATGATAGAGAAAATTTAAATATTGGTAATAGAATAAATGATGTTTATGTTTTAGGAACACCTAAAATGATAATATTAGGTACCAGATTTGATGGAAATAATTACGAAGTAGAAGATACAAAAACGAATAAAAAAGAAGTTGTTAACATAGATAACATAATAAATATATTAAAATAGTAAGAGGATGCAATTAATATTGTGTCCTTTTTAATTGGAAAGGAAGATAGAAATGATAAATATACGTAAAAGAAATAATCTGTATGAATATAGATTTGAAGCAGGAAATGTTAATGGTAAAAGAAAACAAATATCAAAGTCAGGATTTAAAACAAAAAGAGATGCATATATAGCAGGACAAAGAGCATATGAAGAATTTATTAGTGGAGAGAATACAAAAGATTGTAATATGTTATATTCTGAATATTTAGATTACTGGATGAGAGAATATTTTGAAATAAATTATAAATATTCTACAGCAAAAAGATATAAAGAATCATTTGGTAATATTAAAAGAGGGTTAGGTAATTATAAACTATCCGCAATTACTTCATTTTGTCTAAATCAAGCATTATTAAGACTATATCAAACTTCTACAACAAAAGAGGCATTAAGAAATTATCAAAAAGTAATTAAAAGTTCGTTAAGAGATGCTACGTACTATTTTGGATTTATTAAATATAATCCAGCAGCAGATTTACAAATACCAAGAGTATTATCATTCGAATTAAAAAAAATGTAGGTCATGTCTATACTAATAAAGAAATGGAACTTATTTTAAATAGATTTAAAAATAATAAAGAATTTATAATTTCATTTCTTACAGCTTGTTATACAGGTATGAGAACAGGCAAAGTATTTGCTTTAACTTGGGATGATATAGATTTAGATAATAGAATTATTAAAATAAATAAAACAGTATATGCAAAAGATAAAGAAGAAAAAGGTAGATGGTATTTAGGCACAACTAAAACAGTTGGAAGTCAAAGAGAAGTTTATATTTGCAATACTTTATATAAAATACTATTAGATTATAAAAAAATAAAAGATGATTATAAGAAACAATATAGTAAGAATTATAAAAAATATGTTTTAGAGGAAGTAAAAAATAAGTATGGCAAATTAGTTGAATATAAAATTGTAGAAAGTAATTCAAGACACAATAAAGTAGATATGGTATTTACTCGGAAAGACGGAATATATTCTGGAACTGATATTGTTAAATATCCTTTTAAAATAATCCATCATGAATTAGGAATAAAATGTAGATTTTACGATTTAAGAGGAAGTTTTGCAACAATTAGTTTAAGAAATGGTTGTGAGATAAAAGATATTGCTGAAATATTAGGACATAATAGAATAGAAACTACTGAAAAGTATTATATTTCTAGTACAACTGAAGATAAGAAAAAGGTAACCGAAATATTTGAAAAAAATACGCATATTTAATTGTAAATATTTCTTAATTATGGTAAAATAATTTGAAATTAGTGTGTGCTTTGAGGTGTTTCAAATGTTTAAGTTATATTATAAATATAAAAAAATAAAATGGTTTAAAGACTATAAGGAAAAAGTTTTAAATTCGCAACATTGTTATTATAACAAAAGTCTAATGGAAATATTTGACTTAGATTCAAATATGGATTTATATTCTGTTAGTATTTATGATGTAGTTAACAATAATGATGTCAATAAACTTGTAAAAAAAATTTATCAATTAAAAAGAAATAAAAATTATAGTGTCGAGATTAGTTATAAGAAAAAATTTATTAAAGATATCAATTATATAAGACCAGAATTTGACCATACTGGTCATGGAATATTTGCAAAAATAAAATTTTTAAATGACAGTTTAATATCATATATCGATATGACTTGGTCTCAAATCAACAATGAGGAAGCAATCATAGAATACGAAATTCATTTAAAAAAACGCATAGATAGTTTTTCTATAATACATGATTATATTTTAGAAAATTATAAAAAATTACGAAAAATAAAATATTCAATTTTCTACTTTAATATTGAAAATTTTTTAAATGATGATTCTCAAAATATACAAACTGAATTTAAATATTTTAGGACTATACTTCAACAAAAAATAAGTAAAGTTTCAACATCAAATTATTCAAAAAAATATTTACTACCTATAAAGTTTACTTACTTAATAAAGAATAAAACTAAAAAAATAATGAAATATATAGAGAAACCATTTTTAGAGGAGTCATTTATTGTAGATAAAGATCATTACTTGATTTTAAATACCATAGAAGAATTTGAGGGTATTGAAATTAATGAGGTTATTTTTAAAAAGAGATTTAATCCAATTAACATGGTAGTAATGATGTCTGAATTAAAAATGCCATTATATTATAGATTTTTTTATAATATTGAAAAACAAGAGTTAGAATATAAAATTGGTAAGTATTTAAATTCAAAAAAAATTTTTGTTAATATTTGGAACTATAAATGGTTGCTAAATAAAAAAAGAAGATTAGATGAAAAAAGATTTTATAATATAAATAATAAAAGATCTAAATCTATTAATGGCTTTTCAAATAAAAAAATATCATTAATAGATGAATTATTAATAAAAAATATAGGAGATGTTTATAGTGAAAATATTGAGTATATAAACAATCTTAATACAATTAATTATAATACAATTGCATTTGCAATATCTGTGTTAGCATTAATAATTGCAATTGTTGCAATATTTATATAATTAAATAAATTTGCACATTTTATAAAATAGAAAAATATGATATACTTATACCAGTGAACGGATGTGGTCAATGTCCACAAATAGTCCACAGTAGATAAATACTATAAGTATAGATAATACTATAAATATAATAAATACAGATGATACACGATACCGTAATACAATAAATACAAATAGTGCTATAAATACAATAAATAACATAAATATAGGAATGTTCAGTTCTTGTGGAAGTGGAAAGAAGTATAAGAACTGTTGTGGAAAATAATTCGCAATACCTTATAAAATAAGGGTTTGTAAAAAATAAAGAATTAAAGAAATTGTCCACAGATGACAAAATGTCCACATCTTGTCCACATAAATATAAATTTGTGAACAAGAATTGATAAAACCTATATAAATTAAGGGATTATCTACGTGGACATATATTGTGGACAAAGTTATATAAATGTCAGCATTCGTAAATGTTGGCATTTTTTCGTTCACTAAATGAATTAGTGAAGGAGAGATAATTATGGTAAGCGTTAGAAAACGTGGAAAGGTATATGAATACCGTTTTGAAATTGCAACAGTTGAGGGAACTAGAAAATGGATAACAAAGTCTGGTTATCCAACAAAGTCGGAAGCATTTAAGGAGGGTGCCAAAGCATATAATGACTTTTACTATAATGGAACTAAAACTCAATTAAAAGAAAAGATGTCTTATGCAGACTTTTTAGATTTTTGGTCTCACATCATTTACAACTATACATTTAAATTAATTTAAACACAAATTATTAAAATTATTATATAACCATTGATTTTTAATATTATATCCTATATAATTTACTTAGAAGATTAAATCAATTATTACTATAATTATCTTATTATAAGGAGATGATAATATGGCCTACATAGAATTTAAAAATGTAGATAAAATTTATAAAATGGGAGAAGTAGAAATCAAAGCCTTAAAAGACACAACATTTGAAATAGAAAAAGGCGAACTAGTATGTATATTAGGACCTTCAGGAGCAGGAAAAACTACTTGTCTAAACATTTTAGGAGGGATGGACACACTAACAAATGGAAAGGTTATTGTTGATGGAGTTAGAATTGATAAACTTAAAGAAAAAGATCTTATAAAATATAGAAGAAATGATATTGGATTTGTTTTTCAATTTTATAATTTAATACAAAATATGAATGTACTTGAAAATGTTGAACTTGCCACTCAATTATGTAAAGACTCATTAGACCCAAATTTAATACTAAATAAAGTAGGATTAAAAATGAGAAAAAATAATTTTCCTTCACAACTTTCAGGCGGAGAACAACAAAGAGTAGCCATAGCAAGAGCAATATGTAAAAATCCAAAGCTGCTTTTATGTGATGAACCAACTGGAGCATTAGATTATAAAACAGGAAAACAAATATTAAAATTACTACAAGATACCTGTAGAAATGAAAAAATGACTGTTATCATTATTACACATAATTCAGCAATTAGTCCAATGGCAGACAAAATAATTAAATTTAAAAATGGCGCAGTTAGTGATATAATTATAAATAAAACTCCAAAAAATATAGCGGATATTGAGTGGTAATATGAAAAGCATGCTAATAAAACATATATTTATTAAAATAAAAGCTAATTATAAAAGATTTTTATCTTTATTATCTATGGCACTATTAGGAGTAGGATTTTATTCAGGTATTCAAGCATGTAGTCCAGATATGCTAAAAACATTAGATAATTTTTATGATAATAATAATGTTTACGACATAGAAATTACATCAAATCTAGGAATGACAGAAGAAAATTTAAAAGACATATCAAAAATAAATAATGTGGAAAAAGCTATTGGAATATATACAAAAGATGTTTATTTAAATACCAATAACGAAAAATATGTATTAAAATTAATTGCACTAAATAATGAAATAAATAAAGTTTATTTAGAAGAAGGAAAATTACCCAATAACAACAATGAAATAGCAGTAGAAAAATCATTATTAAATGATAATAACTTAAAAATTAATGATAACATAAATATTGAAAATAAAAATTATAAAATCGTTGGCACAATTATAAGTCCACTATATTTTTCAACAGAAAAGTCAAATACAACACTTGGAAGTGGAAAAATAGATTACTATGCATATTTAATAGAAGATGAAATAAAAAACGAAGTGTATTCAAATATTTATATAAATGTATCAAATGCTAAAAAAGAATTAACAAATAGCGATAAATATAAATCACTTGTCAAAGAAGTAACAAATAGTATTGAAAAAATAAAAGCAGAAAAAGAAAAAGATAGATATAATGAATTATATGGGGATATTATAAAAAATAGTAAAAAATATGGAATAAGCATTGATCAAACCAAATTCATTAAACCAAAATGGTATATTCAAAACAGATTAAATAACGAATCATATAAAGAACTTATAAATGCAAGTGATAATATTAAAAAGCTAGGAAATATTTTTCCTTTAATATTTTTTGCAATATCAATATTAGTAAGTCTTATATCAATGATGAGAATGATTGAAGAAGATAGAACAGAAAACGGAACTTTAAAATCATTAGGATATAACAATTTTGAAATAACACTAAAATATATCATATATTCCTTACTTGCAACAATTATTGGAAGTATATCTGGTGTTTTTATTGGTTCTTACTTAATACCATATGTAATTTGGAATATATACAAAAAATTATTCTTTATACCTAAATTCATATATTTAATTAATAGTAGTTTTAATGCATTAGGATTACTAATATGTACACTTTGTATATGTGGAACAGCAATATTTGTTTGTATTCATAACTTAAAAGAAAAACCCGCTAATTTAATGAGACCAAAAAATCCAAAAAGTGGCAAAAAAATATTTATAGAAAAAATAAACTTTATATGGAAAAAAATAAAATTTTCAGAAAAAATAACAATTAGAAATATTTTTAGATATAAAGCAAGAGTATTTACTACAATTTTTGGAATCGCTGGATGTACAGCATTAATATTAGCAGGTTTCGGATTAAAAGATTCAATAAAAGAAGTAACTAATTATCAATTTAATAATATATTTAAATATGATAAAACTTTAATAATTAACGAAAATAAGGATTATAACCTAATCAAAAACTATATAACTAATGACAATGATATAAATAAATTTACAGAAGTTAATACACAAACAATTACAGTAGAATATAACAATAAAGAACAAGATGTAACCTTAGTTACTCCAAATAACTTTAAAGAATTAAAAAACATAATATATTTATCTAATATAGATGATGGCAAAGAAATTGAAGAACCTCCATATAATACTTGTATTATAAGTGAAAAAACATCAAAACTATTAAATATTAAAATTGGAGACACACTAGCAATAATAAATAACGAAAATAATAATAAAGAAATAAAAGTATCTTATATTACAAAAAATTATATTAATCAATATATATATATAACAAAAGAAACATACAATAATATATTTAATAATTATAATATTAATTCATTTTTAGTAGATTTAAAAGAAATAAATAACGAAGAAAAAGAATCGTTTGATACAAAATATATTAGCGAAGGATATGTAAGTGCAATAGTTAACAACGAAGATATTAAAAATTCTATAAATGACATGTTATCATCAATAGATTCTATCGTAGCAATTCTAATTATCGCAGCAACTGCACTTGCCTTTGTTGTATTATATAATTTATCAAACATTAATATTAGTGAAAGAAAAAGAGAAATAGCAACATTAAAAGTACTAGGATTCTATCCAAAAGAAGTTGATAAATACATTAACAGTGAAACATTTATATTAACAACAATAGGAATAATAATTGGATTAATATTTGGTTCTTATTTAAGCCATTTTATTATATCAACATGTGAACCAGATTATATAATGTTTGATAGAAATGTTTTTGCTATAAGTTATATTTATTCAATACTGATAACAACAACATTTACCATTATTGTAAATATTGTTACACATTTTAATTTAAAAAAAATAAATATGATTGAATCATTAAAAAATGTTGAATAATCAAATTAAAAATCAAACCTTATTAGTTTGATTTTTATTAATACTACTTATCTAAGTAATCTAATTTCATGCTTGCTCTAACTTTTTTCATAGTTTCTTCAGCTTGTTTTTTAGCAGCAATTGTACCCTCTTGTAGTATTTTTTTTACTTCTTCCCTATTATTTTCATAATAACTTCTTTTTTCTCTATAATCTTTTAAAAATTCAGTCATATTATTTATAAGTTCTTTCTTACATTGAACGCAACCTCTACTACCAGTCTTACATTCATTACAAATAGTATCTAAATTATCGTTATTAATAATTTTATGATAATGACACATTTACTTGTGTCTTTTTAACTTCTTGCTATACGGGTATGAGAACAGGAGAAGTATGTGGATTGACTTGGGATGATATTGATTTTGAAAAAGAAACTATAAATATACAACATAATGTTTATGATAAACCGAAAGATGGAAAAGGTAGATGGTATATTGGAACTACAAAAACAGAAACAGGAACTAGAAAAATTCATTTAAGTCAAACCTTAAAGATAGCATTACAAAATTATAAAAAGAAACAAGATTATTTTAAAAAGATATATGGAAGAAGATATATTTACTATAATGTTGAAGATGTTAAAAATCAGTCTGGTAAAGTAGTTGAACATAGAATAGTAAGAGAGGAATTAAGTAATAAAGATTCTAAAAAAATAAATTTAATATTCATGAGAGAAAACGGTTTATATCTTGGAACAGATATTACTAGAATACCATTTAAAATAATTCATAATGAGTTAGGTATAAAGAAATGTAGATTTTATGATTTAAGAGGCTACCAAAATATTAAATAATGGAGTAGAGATAAGAGATGTCGCTGATTTACTTGGACATAAGAATATTGAAACAACAGAAAACTTTTATATATCTAGTACAGAAGATTCAAGAAAATATGCAACAGAAATATTTGATAATATATCAAAATCAGAAACAATAAATAAGATTATAGAATATAAAATTGATTTTTGATTTTACTTGGATTCGTTGACTATAAAAATCTAATATTATATAATATATACGAATTACAAATGTGTAATTTATTTAATCGCATATTTGTTTATTCTATTATTATATAGTAGAATGATTGCAGTGAACGGATGTGGACAATGTCCACAATTTGTCCACATTAGAAAATACTTATAGTACAAATAATACAATAAATACAAATAATACAGATGATACCTAATACCAGAATACAATAAATACAGATAATACTATAAGTACAAATAATACTGATAATATAGGATTTTAAACTTCATGTGGAAGTGGTAAGAAATACAAGAACTGCTGTGGTAAATAAACTCGCAAAGCCTTATAAATAAAGGCTTGCGAGCTTTTTGCTACTTACAATTTTTAGGTAATTTTACCTCGAAAAAGTCGTTTAGATACGTTTTAGATACGTTTTTTTATTAATTTTTACGTTTTTCTTGATAAAATTGATGTTAATATGTTATAATTGTACGTAGGAGGTACTTATTATGAATATTAATAATATTATTAATTTTTTTCAAACTCTTGGAATTACGATGAAAATTGATGAGAGTGGAAATGTATTATTTATAGATAATATGTCACAAGAAAAAATGGATACTTTTTATACTACAAATCCAACCCCATTTTTATCTAAAGATGAGATGGATTATGAGGTAACTTTAAATAAATTGCTTGCTGGTGGTAGAGTTAGAGTTACATCTAATAAACATTGGTTAATGTTTAAATTAGAGCATCCTATAATTGATAGAAAGCGTACACAAGATGTAGTTATTGCAAAAATGGAATATGCTAATGCTGAAAATGGTGTCGTAAAAGAAACATATAGTTTTTCATTTAATGATGGTAGAGATCCGTCAGTATCAATTACATCTACTAAAGGAGATAATAGTGTTTATGATATGTGTATGTTTTCAAGCGGAGATGTAGAATTTAAAAAAGATGGGAAAGTTGGATATTTCAATGGTGGTTATGATGAAAATTACGACCTAAGTAAATCTGAAATGAGTGATATTTTAGCTCAAGTGGATTTATCATTAGTTATCGCTGATTACTATTCCCCATTATTTCCAAATATGAGACAAAGTTTGGAACAAGCTAAACAGTCAAGAACATTATAAAAATATAATTAAGTTTATCAAACAGTGATAAATTTAATTTTTTTAGATACGTTTTTAAATACGTTTAAACTGCATTATCAGAAAATTGGACTTAACTTTTTTACAATTTATGAGTAAGTTATTAAAACTTATGAGTAAGAAAGCCCAATTTTCAAACAAAAAATTACATGGTTGTTTTAATTGGTCGCCATGTGGCAGTGGTAGGAAATATAAGAACTGCTGTGGAAAGTAAGCTTGCAAGCCCGCATAAAATAAGGGATTGCGGGTTTTTCTATAATTACAATATTTAGTCAAAAACTGATATGTCCACTGTCCTAGATAAGTTTTAGATAAGTTTTTTGCCCAAATTAGCCTTAAAATTTAAAAAGTGTGTTATAATATTATTAGGAGGAATTACTATGGAGGATAAAAATATTATTTATAATAAAACAAATGATAATATAACACCAATTGATACATCAGCAAAAGACTTTGCTTTTGAAGCTGATGCAGCAAATGCAAGAAGACAAATGGAAGAAAGAGCTAGAGTTATGAATCAACCAATTGATACATCAGCAAAAGATTTTGCTTTAAAAGCTGAATTAGAAAAAGCAAAAAGAGCACTAGAAGAGCAGCAAGCTATGTATAAAGATATTGATGTAAAACATAAAACTAGATAAAAAATAAATTTATGAATTCAGTCTTTGAATTCTTTTTATTTTGATAACAAATCAAAAGATAATATATGAAAAAAATAATTGCTAAATCTATTTTTTTAGATAAGTTATTAGATAAGTTTAAATGTAAATGTCAGAAAATTAGACATAACTTTTTTACAATTTCTGAGTAAGTTATTAAAACTTATGAGTAAGAAAGCCCAATTTTAAAGCAAGAAATTACAAGGTCGTTTTAATGGTTCGCCATGTGGAAATGGTAAGAAGTACAAAAATTGTTGCCTTAAAAGCTGATAAAATAAGAGTTTAAAAGGTTTTTTGTACTTTTTAAAATTTGTACATAATTAAAATTTGTTCTCATAAAAATCAAAAAACTGTTAAAACCATTGAAAAATAAGGAATGTTATCATAGAAAACGTGATAACATTTTTCTTTTGACAAATAGAATTGTAAAATTTAAATAAAATAATATAGTTTTGTTCCAAGCAACATACATATATGCTATAATTGTATGGAGAAAGGAACTAATATTTATGAATAAAGAAGAACAAATTTTAAAACTTATAGAAGATAACAATGGAGTTATTACAACTAAAGAAATTGCTCAAAATGGTATTAACAGAGTATTTTTAACTAGACTTGTCAATAAAGGACAATTAGAAAGAATAAAAAATGGTTTATATGTATTACCTTCTACTTGGGGTGATGAATATTTTAATTTAACTTATGGAAATAATGCTGTATTTTCGCATGAAACTGCTTTATACTTTTTAAATTTATGTGAAACTGTACCAAGTACATACCATATCACAGTAAATAGAGGATATAATGGAAGTTTAAAAAATTATGATAATGTTAAATTACATTATGTAAAAAAGGAAATATTTGGAATAGGAAAGATGACTATTAAAAGTCCACAAGGACAAAATATCCCTTGCTATAATGCAGAAAGATGCATATGTGATTTATTAAGAGATAAAGATAATCAAGATATTGAAACTATAAAATATGCTATTACTGAATATTTAAATAATAAAAATGAAAGAGATTTACCAAAGCTTATGGAATATGCTAAAAAGTTTAATATCGAAGATGATATAAACAAGTATTTGGAGGTGTTAATGTAGTGTTAGATGCAGAAAATTTAAAAATAAAAATTAAAACTAAAGCACATGAAAACAATTTAGAACCTCAAGATATAATGCAAATGTATTTTTTTGAAAGATTATTATATCGTATATCAAAAAGCAAGTATAAAAACAACTTTATTCTAAAGGGCGGACTTTTACTATCTGCAATATTTGGAGATGAACGTAGAACTACTCAAGATATGGACACAATGATAAAAGGTTTACCTTTAGATATTAAAAAATTAGAAAAGATTATTAATGAAATAATTTCTATTGATTGCGAAGATGATATTAATTTTAAAATTAAAAATACAAAAGAAATAAGATTGATAGATAAATATGGTGGATTAAAAGTAAGCTTAATAGGATTTAAAGAACATCTACAAGTACCACTATCAATTGATATTACAGTAGGAGATCCAATTACACCAAGAGAATTAGAATTTAAGTATAAATGTATGTTTGACGATTCTTATATTAATATTATGGCTTTTAATAAAGAAACTATAATTGCGGAAAAATTTGAAACTTTTATAACTGATAATATCATGAATACAAGAGCAAAAGATTTTTATGATTTATATATACTTTTAACTAGATTCTATGATGAATTAAATAAAGATACTTTGGTAAAAGCAATAAAGAATACTTTTAAAAGAAGAGAAACAAATTATGATGTAGAAAAAATTGTAAAAACTTTTAATTTAATTAAAGAAAGTGATAAATTGAAACAAAATTTCAAAAACTACAAAAATAAAAAATCTTATGTAGCAAATATAGATTATGATGATGTTATGAATTCTATTAATTTAATTATTGAATTATTAGAACAAGAACTAGTTGGAGTTTAAATTTTTTATGGAAAGAAGATGATGTAAAGTTAGTTAAAGAGACTGAATAATTAGAAAATAAATAAAAATAGGTACATTTTACATCAAAGTGTATCTTTTTTTGAAACTTTTTTATTGATATATGGGATAATTATAGTGTAGGTGATAATATGACTAGTCAAGCAAACCTAGATAAGTTTAATGAAATATATAATAGAACTTATTCTAATACTCTTAGATATATTATTATTAAATGTCATAATATTAATGATGTAAATGATATTATTCAAGATGTTTATTTAGAATTATGGAAGATTATGAATAAGAAAAATATTGATGATACTAATATTAATAGTTATTTAATTGGAATTGCTATTAATAAAATTAAGAAGTATTATTCTTTAGTTATGAGAATAAGAGATATTTCTTTATTTGATAAAAATAATAATGACTTAGAAATTATAGATGAAATAAGTTCTTCATTTAATATTGAAGATTTAATTATTAAAGACGAAGAATGGAAATCAATATGGAATTTTATTAAAAAGAAAAAGAATCAAGATGTTCCAAAAGTATTTTATTTATATTACAAAGAAGAAATGACTATTAAGGAAATTAGCAAATTACTTAATACTAAAGAATCTTATATTAAAAATCTTATTTATAGAACTTTGAATGAATTATGCTTATATTTTAAGGAGTGTGATTAAAATGACTAATAGAGATAAATTAAATAAAGTTATAACAAATAATTTTGATATAAATAATAATTATACTTCTATTAAAAAGAAAATGGAAGGAGGTAATAAAATGAATAAAATATTTAAATATAGTCTAGTACCTATGGCTATAGTTATAACTATGACTGGTGTATTTCTTTTAAATAAAAAGAGTATTACAAATAATGTATTAGATAGTAATGTTAAAAATAATGATGTTATTATTTTTAATAATATTGATAACAATTTTGATAATGCTAAGTTAGATATTGATGGAAGAAGTGAAGATATAACTACTGATGATTTATATAAAATATATCCATTACTTAAAGATATTGTAGTACCAAATGACTATAATATAAATGGAATAATTAAATGCTATTTATTCAATGAGAATACTGGTAAATATGATAAATTATATGGATATAATATTATTTATAGTGGTGGTAATAATAAATATATAGATATATTTATTTTAATAGATACTACTAAAAGACTTAGATGTTTTAGTATTGATACTGATGAAATGAAAAGTTCTATAGTTAATAATACTAACATTAAAATTATGGGTGGAAATAAAAATTATTATGCTATATTTAGTTATAATAATATTAATTTTGATATTGAAACTGCTGGAATATCGGAGGAAGAGGTTATTCAGTTATTAAAATCTATTATTAAATAAGTTATCTGTCAACAGATATTGTTGATAGATTTTTTATTGAATATTTATATTTTATATGTTATTATTTTGCTATAGGAGGAAATGTATATGAACGATAAGAATTTACCTTATGAATATAAACCTATATCTATGTGGGGATATTTTGGATATGAAATTTTGTTTTCTATTCCTTTTATAGGTTTTATTCTACTACTAGTATTTTCGTTTGGTGGTACTAAGAATATTAACCTTAGAAATTTTGCTAGATCATATTTTTGTTTTTCAATTATTGTCATTATCTTTATTGCTATTATATTTTTATTATATGGTAGTAGTTATGTTAATAACGACTTTGGAACTACTATTTAGAATTTAGTCTATCAACAGGTATTGTTGATGGATTTTTTGTATATAGTTATGGCTTATATAAATTAGGTATGGATGATACAGTATAAGAAGACTTTGACTTCTTATACCACTAGTAAGACATTTATGGCTTACAGTGAACATAAAAAAGAAAATAATTTTATGTTTTAAAAATACTATTTTAATGATATAATGGTTTATATAAGATTATAAGGATGTTGGTAGTATGAAAGATATTAGTGATAAAAGAGTAAATATTTCTTTAGATAATCCTTCAATTACATTCGATAAAAATAAATGTGATGAATGCAGTATATGTAAAAATATTTGCAAATTTAATGTTGGAGTATATGGATTTAGTAAAGATGATTATCCTTGTATAAATTGTGGTAGTTGTACTTTAGCTTGTCCAAATAAATGTTTATCAGAAAAAGATGAAACTGATAAATTAGAAGAATATTTACATAGTAATAAAGTTATTGTAATGCAAACTGCTCCTGCTGTTAGAGTAAGTTTAGGAGAAGAGTTTGGTATGAAACTAGGTACTAATGTAGAAGGTAAAATGATTACTGCTCTTAGAACTATTGGTGCTGATTATGTTTTTGATACTACTTTTGGAGCAGATCTTACTGTTATGGAAGAAGCAAGTGAACTAGTTAATAGAATTAAAACAAGTAAAAATTTACCAATGTTTACTAGTTGCTGTCCTTCATGGGTAAAATTTTGTGAAATGTTTTATCCTGAATATTTAGATAACTTATCTACTTGTAAAAGTCCTATATCAATGATGGGTTCTGTTATTAATAATTATTTTTGTAAAATTAATAATCTTAAGAGAGAAGATATTATTAGTATTGTAATAGTTCCTTGTACTAGTAAAAAGATGGAAATACTTAAATATAACGATATTGATCTTGCTATTACTACTAGAGAACTAGCTAAATATTTAAAAAAAGAAAAAATAAACCTTGCAAAATTAAAAAATAGTGGTTATAATAGTTTACTCGGTAAAGGAAGTAGTGGGGGTATTATCTTTGGTACTTCTGGAGGAGTTATGGAAGCTACTTTAAGAGAGGTATATCACATTCTTTATAAAAGATACCCTAAAGGTAGACTTCTTAATTTTAAGTCTATTAGAGGAACTTCTAATGTTAAAGAAGCAGTAGTTAAAATTAATGGTACCCATATTAAGGTAGCTATAATCAATGGTACTGGAGATGCTAGAAAAGTAATTGAAAAAATTAAAAATAAAGAAGTGTATTATGACTTTATTGAAGTTATGACCTGTGAAGGTGGTTGTATCTCTGGTGGAGGTCAACCTAGAGTGTTTCCTTTAAATAAAAACTTAAAAAATAAAAGAATGAATGCTTTATATAAAAGTGATAAAAGAATGAAAATTAGATGTGCTTCAATGAATCCAGATATAAAAGATATATATGATAATTTTTTTGGAGAAGTTGGTAGTGATATTTCTTTAAAATACTTACATACTAAACATAGAAATGAGGAATAATAATGAAAGATATTATGATTTTTGGTATTGAAGAAGCAAGAAGAACTATGAACGAAAATAAAGGTGGTCCTTTTGGAGCTGTTATTACTGATAGTGAAGGTAATATTATTAGTGTGGCTTCAAATAGAGTATTAGAGTTACATGATGCAACTGCTCATGCGGAAATTATGGCTATTAGAGAAGCAGGAAAAATACTTGGTACACATGATTTATCAGGATGCACTTTATATGCTACTGGTTATCCTTGTCCTATGTGTTTGTCCGCTATTATATGGGCAAATATTAAGAATGTTTATTATGGTACTAATTTAAAAGATGCTGAAGACATTGGCTTTAGAGATGATTTTATTTATCGGTATTTAGAAAATAAAGACGCAAATACTTTGGAACTTTTAGAACTTGATCATGATGAATGTTTAGAGTTATTTAATGAATATAAAACAAAAAATAAGGAAATTTATTAGAGGTGATTAATAATGGAAAAAGTTTATATATTTGGGCATAGAAATCCCGATACCGATAGTGTTACTGCTGCTATTACACTATCTTATTTAAAAAATAAATTAGGAATGAATACCATTCCAGCAGTACTTAGTTCTATTAATTTAGAATCTAAATTTGCTCTTAACTATTTTAATGTGCCAGAGCCTATCTTTCTAAATGATGTTAATATTAAACTTAGAGATTTAAAATATACTAAAAATTATACTGTTAAAGAGAAAGATTCTATATATGAAGCTTATTTTAGAATGAATAAAGTTGGTATTAGTAAAATACCTGTTGTTGATAAAGATAAAAATATGATTGGTATTCTTAGTATGAAAGATATTGCTAAAGATCAGTTTGCTTTTAATTATAGTTATGTTGATGCTACTTATGATAATATTTGTGAAGTTATCAAAGGTACTGAGATACTTAGATTTGATGATGATATTGAAGGTGAACTACTTGTTGCATCTTATAAAAGTACTACCTTTATGGAAGAAATTACTTTAAACAAAAACAATATTTTAATTGTTGGTGATAGACATAGTATTATAGAATACGCTGTTAATTCTGGAGTTAAACTTATTGTGGTTATTGGTAATGGAAAAATGAAAGAAGAACATTTAAAAATTGCTAAAAAAAATAAAGTTAATATTATTTATACTAGTTATAATACTTTGGAAACTACTAAGATTTTTAATTTATGTAATAATGTTACTTCTATTCTTAATACTGAGAAAATCTTATGTGTTAATGAAAATGATGACGTTAATGATTTTATTAAATTAGCTAACAAAACTAGATATAGTTACTATCCTGTACTTAATAAAAGAGGAAAATGTAATGGTATTATAAGATTTTCTGATGTTGGATTTAGAAGTAAAAAGAATGTTATTTTAGTTGATCATAATTCTTATGAACAATCCGCTATCGGACTTGAGGAAGCTAATATCTTAGAAATTATTGACCATCATAATATTGGTACTATTGGTACTAATATGCCTATTAGTTTTAGAAATATGCCTGTTGGTAGTACTAATACAATTATTTATAAGTTATATAAGGAAAATAGAGTAGTTATTCCTAAATCTATGGCAGGCCTTATGTTATCTGGTATTTTATCTGATACTTTGATTCTTACTAGTCCTACTACTACAGATATTGATAAAGAAGCTGTAAGTGAACTTGGTAAACTAGCTAAAGTTGATTATAAAGTATATGGTAGTAAAATGATTAAAGCTGGTTCTTCACTAGAGGGTATGACTAGAGAACAAGTTCTATATAAAGATTATAAGACTTATACAATTGATAATTCTAAGATTGGACTTGGTCAAGTTATTACTATGGACATTGATGAAGTAATGAGTGAAAAAGATGAATATGTTAAACTTCTTAATACTGTATGTGAAAGTAATAATTACTTATTTGTATGCCTATTTGTTACTAATATATTAGAAAATGGTACTTATGTATTATTTAGTGACAGAGCAAAGGATGTACTTGAATCATCATTTAGTATTAAAAATATTAAACAAGGTGAATTTTTAAAAGGTATTGTTTCAAGAAAAAAACAGATTCTTCCAGTACTTATGAATGATATGGATTAAATGAATGTTAGTTATTACTTTAAAAGATAGATATTTATAACTATTAGAAATGATATAAAATCTATCTTTTTTACATTTATTAACGATTTTTCTTTCTAAATAGAAAAAAATTTGATATAATACTAAAAGGAAAGAGGTGTTTTAATGATTATATTATCAATTAATGCTGGTAGTTCTTCTTTAAAATTCACTGGTTTTGATATGCCAAGTGAAAAAGTTCTTATCAGCGGAGTATTTGAAAGAATTGGAATTGATGGTAGTTTTTATACTATCAAAATTAATGGAGAAAAAATAAAGAAAGAGGTACCTTTAAAAAGTCATGAAGATGCTGTTAAAATTTTAACAGAAGAATTAATTAACTATAATATAGTTAAAGATTTAAGTGAAATTAAAGGTGTAGGTCATAGAGTAGTTCATGGTGGAGATAAATATGCTGATAGTACTATTATAAATAAGCATGTTACTGATACTATTCGTGAATTATTTCATCTTGCGCCACTTCATAATCCCGCTAATTTAATGGGAATTGAAGCGTTTCAAGAATATATTCCTGAGGCTCCTAATGTAGCTGTATTTGATACTGGTTTTCCACAGTCTATGCCAGAAGAATCTTATACTTATGCTATTCCTTATGAATGGACTAAGAAATATGGAGCTAGAAAATATGGTTTTCATGGTATAAGTCATGAATATCTAACTGAAACTATGAAAAAAGAATTAGGTAAGGAAGATATTAATTTAATTACTTGTCACTTAGGTAATGGTAGTAGTATTTTTGCTATTAAAGATGGTAAATGTTTTGATACTAGTTTAGGCTTTTCCACTAATTCAGGACTTGTTATGGGAACTAGATGTGGCGATATAGATGCATTTTTAATTCCTTATATCATGAGAGAAACTGGTAAAAGTCTTGATGAAGTTGTAAATATACTAAATAAAGAAAGTGGTTTACTTGGCGTTTCTGGTGTAAGTAGTGATTCAAGAGATGTTGAGGACGGAATTAAAGCAGGTAATGAAAGATGTATTCTAGCACAAAAACTATTTGTTAATAGAGTTGTTGGATATATTGCTAAATTGTGGTGTGAATTACAAGATGTTGATGCTATTTGTTTTGCTGGTGGTATCGGAGAAAATTCTATTATGACTAGAAAACAAATTATTGATAAATTAGCTCCTCTTGGTATTACACTAGATGAAGAAGCTAATGATATTCGTGGAGAATTTAGATTAATTACAAAAGAAGGTTCTAAAATTCCATGTTATATAGTTCCTACTGATGAAGAGTTAATGATAGCTAGAGACACATATAGATTAATAGGATAATATTATGAATATTTATAAACAAATATTTAAGCAAATAAAAAAATATGATACTATTGTAATTGCGAGACACATTGGTGCAGATCCTGATGCTCTTGGTTCTCAATTTGCTTTAAAAAATATTATTCTAGAACTTTTTCCAGATAAAAAAGTTTATACAGTTGGTAATCCTGCTAGTAGATTTAAGTTTTTTGGAAGTCAAGATAAGATTGATAATCTAAATACTAGTAAAGCAATGTGTATTGTCCTAGATACTCCAGATATTAAAAGAATTGATGGAGCAAATATTAATAATTTTGAATATGTTATTAAAATTGATCATCATCCAATAATTGATAAGTATGCTAATATTGAAATTATTGATGATAACGCATGTAGTACTTGCCAATTAATTCTTGAATTTGCTTTTGCTAATAAAATTAATTTAAGTAAAAGTGTTGGTGAAAAACTTTATTTAGGAATTGTTGGTGACACTGATAGATTCTTACATGACTATACGTCTCCTAAAACATTTAAATTAGTTAGTAAATTACTTGAACAAACTAATATTGATTTTACTGGATTATATGGCTACTTGTATCAAAGGCCAATTAATGAAGTTAGATTTGAAGGATATATTTATCAAAATCTTACTTTAACAGATAATGGTGTTGCATATATTAAAATAACTGATAAGCTTATGAAAGAATATGGTGTTGATAGTGCCGCTGCTGGTAATATGATTAATGATTTAAAATTTGTTAATGAAATTACTGTATGGATATTCCTATCTGAGGATATTAAAAGCAACTTAATTAGGGCAAATATTAGATCTGTTGGTCCATATGTTAATGATACTGCTGCTAAATATGGTGGTGGTGGTCATAAGTATGCTTCTGGAGCTAAACTTAAAGATTGGGAAACTGCTGATAAGTTAATTAATGAATTGGATGATTTAACTAAAAAGTATAAACAAGTTAATAAATAATTATTTATTAACGTTTGTTTGACTTTTTTTTATTTATATGTTAAAATATTTACTCAATTAAAGAGGAGGTTTATTTTATGAATAGTAGTAATAAGATTATTGTTGAAAAAATTAAAAGTTTTAAATTGTTTGACCTAAATTCTTATAATATACTTGTTAATAATTTTGGTATTGATAGAGTAAAAGAAGTATTTAATGAACTATATAATGCTGCTGATGAAGTAGAAAAAGAAAAATTGCTTAATTTATATTATCCTTATTTTATTTCAGCTGATTTAGAAAATATGGATTTGAGTAATGATGATTGTTTTTTATTAATTGATAAATATGGATATGAAAATATTGAAAACTATTTTACTGAATTATTATTACAAACCAAGAATCCTAGTTATTTGAAGAAAAAATATGAATTTTTCTATAATATTATTGATGATAATAGTTTAAGTATAGATGATAAAAATGAAGATTTTGACGTTCAATATAATGATGCTTTTCAATTATATTTAAAGGATATTGGACAATATCCTCTACTAAGTAGAAACGAAGAAAAAAGAATCTTTAAATTATTAAGTGACTTAAAAGAAAAATTTAGTATATTTTCTTTTAACGAAAATAATAACTTAGATTTTGTTGATGCTCCCACTATGATAGCTTCTATAAAAAATATTAATGATAAAAAAAGATTAGCTAAACTTAGTAAATATTTAGGTACTGATGATAAAATTTTAATACAAAAATATATTAAAATATGGGAAGAAATAAATGGTAAAAAGAAAGAAAATATTATTCTTCCAGATAAAAAGACAATTAAAAATAAGCTTGGTATTAATCTTACAAATAAAGGATATGATTATGATCTATTTGATAAGCAAATTGAATATGCTTTAATGTATTGTAATAATAGAGAATATATATATAATTGCAACTTAAGACTTGTTGTTTCGATAGCAAAAAAATACAGAAACTTTTCTTTTCCAATTGAAGATAGAGTTAGTGAAGGTAACATAGGTCTCATGAAAACGGTTGCTAAATTTGACTACACTAAGGGATATAAGTTTTCTACTTATGCTACTTGGTGGATTAGACAATCTATTACAAGAGCTATGGCAGATCAAGCAAGAGCTATTAGAATACCAGTCCATTTACTTGAATTAATAAATAGAATTTTTGCTGTTAAACGTGATTTTATGCAAAAGTATAATAGGGAGCCTTCTAATGAGGAAATTGCAGAAATTCTTAATACTACTCCAGAAAAAATAGAAGATGCTATTATGGTATCAGTTGAACCAACATCTTATGATATTCCTGTTAAAGAAGATGAGGATACTAGTTTTAGAGATTTTATTCCTGATAGAGCAGAATCAACAGAAAGCATTGTATTTAATAGCTCTCTTGGAGATGACATTAATAAAATACTTGAAAGTTTGAACCCACGTGAACAAGAAGTAATAAAACTTAGATATGGTCTTGGTGGCAAAAATCCAATGACTCTTGAAGATGTCGGTAAAAAGTTTGGAGTAACAAGAGAACGTGTTAGACAAATTGAAGGTAAAGCATTAAGAAAGTTAAAACATCCTTCACGTGGAAAAAGAATTAAAGATTATTTACTAGATTAAAGCATAAATGTTAAGTTTATGCTTTTTATTTACCTTATTTTTTAAAAATATGATATAATTATATGTGAAATGAGGGATTATTATGCTTAAAATTAATAACTTAGAAGTAGCTACTGATAACAAGATTATTTTAAAGGATTTTAATTTAATTATTAACGATGGTGAAATACATACTATTATGGGTCCTAATGGCGTTGGTAAATCAACTTTATCAAGAGTAATTATGGGTGATCCTAATTATAAAGTTCTTAATGGTGAAATGACTTTTAATGGAGATAATTTAATGGTACTATCTACTGATGAAAGAGCTAAAAAAGGTATTTTTCTTGCTATGCAGTATCCTATGGAAATTGAAGGAGTAAGTAATCAAGATTTTTTAAGAACTGCTATCGGAAGTGTTAATAATAAAAGGATTGGTTTATATGACTTTATATTAAAATGTGAAAAAGGTGCAGAAGAACTTTCTATGAATAAAGATTTAATTCATAGAAGTCTTAATGTTGGTTTTTCTGGTGGTGAAAAAAAGAAAAATGAAGTACTTCAAATTAAATTATTGACTCCTAAGTTTATTATTTTAGATGAATTAGACTCTGGTCTTGATGTTGATAGTTTAAGAATAGTAGGAGAAAATATTAAAAAATATAAAGAAGAAAATCCTAATACATCTATTTTAATTATTACACATCATCCTAAAATATTAGAATATTTAAAACCTGATTTTGTTCATGTTATGAGTAAAGGTAAGATTCTTGAAACAGGAGACTATTCTCTTGCTAATGATATTGAAAAAAATGGATACAATAAATATTTAAATAAGGAAAATGTTATAACTAAAGAGGTTAATAATGAATAAAATAAAAGTAGTAAACAATAAAATTATTCCATTTGTTAGTGATGATGTAGAAATTAATGATAATAGTATTAATTTTAATAATAATGGTAATTATTTTATTGATTATATAGATTGTAATAATGTAAGTTTATGTATTAACGTTAATAATAATAAATGTATTCATTTATTTGAATATTCTAATAATAATGATATTAATTTTAATATTAAGTATAATTTAGATATGGCTTCTTCTTTAATAATAAGTAAATTTTATTATAATAATAAATGTAACGAGGTAGTTAATATTTATTTAAATAAAAAGGGAGCTAGTGTTAAATATAATTTTTCTAGTATTAGTAATAATGATAATTTTTATAAAATTAATGTTTATCATTTAGATAATAATACTAGTAGTGATGTATTTAATAGAATTATAGCTAAGGAAAATAGTTCTAATTACTTTGATATTAATAGTTATGTTGATAATGTTATTAAAGACTGCTACTTAAATCAAAGTACAAAGATTGTTACTTTAGGTGATTCTGATAATAGAGTTAATCCAAATATGTTTATTAGTGAAGAAGATGTTACCGCTATTCATAGTTCTACTATTGGTAGTATTAATGAAGAAGATTTATTCTATTTGATGAGTAGAGGTATATCATATAATGATTCTGTTAAATTAATTATTAAAGGTATGATACTTTCTAATATTAATCCTGATATGGAAAATATGGAAAGAATACTTAGTATTTTAGATTCGATTGGAGGTGAATAAATGCATAGAGATGATTTTGCAATGCTTTCTAATAATATTGTTTACTTTGATAATGGTGCTACTACTTTAAAGCCTAAATGTGTTAGAGATGCTATTTGTAAATACTATGATGAATATACTGCTAATGCACATAGAGGAGACTATAAAACTAGTGCTATTGTTGATAATTTATATGAAAGTACAAGAGAAGAAATTAAAAATTTTATAAATGCTAAAGAAAACTCAGAAATCGTTTTTACTAGTGGTACTACTAATGGTATGAATATGATTGTTAATGGATTTTTTAAGAATTATTTAAAGAAAGATGATGAGGTTCTTATTACTCTTAGTGAACATGCTTCAAATATTCTTCCATGGTTTATATTACAAAAGGAAATTGGTATTAAAGTCAAATATATTCCTTTAAATGAAAATCATGAGGTTACTATTGATAATTTTAAAAAGAGTATTACTAATAAGACTAAAGTTGTATCACTTGCTTATGTTACTAATGTTGTAGGAGATGAAAGACCTATTAAAGAAATTAGTAAGATAGCTCATGATAATAATATTTTAGTAGTAGTAGATGCTGCTCAGGGTATTCCTCATAAGAAGATTGATGTTCAAAAAGATGATATAGATTTTATGGCTTTTTCAGGGCATAAGATGTATGGACCTACTGGAGTTGGAGTTTTATATGCTAAATTTGATTTACTTGATAAGATTACTCCTATGAACTATGGTGGTGGTATGAATGCCATATTTACTAAAGATGGTTATGTTGAACTTAGAGAAATTCCTACTAGACTAGAAGGAGGTACTCCTAATATAGAGGGAGTATTAGGTCTTAGTGCTGCTATCAAATATTTAAATAATATAGGTATGGATAAAATTAATAAATATGAAAAAGATCTTAGAAGATACTTAATTAATGAACTTAATAAACTAGACTTTATTGAAGTATATAATAAAGATGTTGATACTAATATTGTAGCATTTAATATTAAAGGAGTATTTGCTCAAGATGCCGCTATTTACTTAGATAAATATAATATATGTGTTAGAGCAGGTAATCATTGTGCTAAAATTCTTGATAATGTATTTAATATTAGTAATACTGTTAGAATTAGTTTAAGTTTCTATAATAATAAGGAAGAAATTGATTTACTTATTAATGTACTTAAGAATAGTAGTAATATATGGAAGGAAATATTATAATGGATAGAGATTTAAAAAGAAGTATTATTTTAGATAATTATCAGAATCCTAATATGAAACATACTAGTAATGAAGATTATGTTAAGATTAATACTAGAAATGTTAGTTGTATTGATAATTTAGATATTTATTTAAAGATAGAAGATAATATTATTAAAGATATTTCTTTTGAAGGTGAAGCTTGTGTTATTAGTATATCTTCTACTAATATTTTAGCTAATATGCTAGTAGGTAAATCTAAGGAAGAAGGTATTTATTTAATTGATAATTATCTTAAGATGATTAATGAAGAAGAATATGATAAAGATGTACTTAAAGAATTACTTGTTTTTGATGATACTAGTAAGCAACCATCAAGAATTAAATGTGCTACTTTATCCGCTAATGGTATAAAAGATTATTTAGAAAAAGAAAATCACTCTTAGCCTAGAGTGATTTTTATATATCCACAGATATTGTTGATTAATATTTGTTTCAAGTTATCATTTAACTAATCCACATATGTAATCCATAGAAATATTATATTTTTTACATATTTGGTATGCAAAAGAAGTTAATATCAGTGTTTTACCCTTCTCATATGCACAAATAGTAGAAGGTGTGGTATTTAAAAAGATAGCTAATTCTTTCTGAGTTAAATTATTTTTCTTTCTAAAGTTAATTATATTATTACTGGATAATTCTTTATTCACTATATAATTATAATTTTTATTTTCTTTTTTTATTAGAGATAAATTACATAGATAATCTAAGCTTACATTAAAATATTTAGCAAATAATATTAATTTATTTAATGGAATTATTTCTATTTCTTTCTCCCATCTAGAATATGTTGGCTGTGATACATTAAGGATATCCGCTACTGCTTTTTGACTTAATTCATTATTTTCTCTAATATCTTGTAATTTTAGATTCATAGATATCACCATAATAATTGTCTCATTTTTTGTAAAATATTATTTTTATATACGAAAATACGAATTGTATGCTATAATTAATAATAGGAGGAGGAAAAATGAAGAAAGGAAGAAGTAATTATACATTACAATTTAGTTGTGATGAAAACAAAATAAATCAATTAATGCAAAGTTATTTGTCTGCTAATGGATTTGTATCCTATGAAAAAAAAGGAGAACAGTACTTTCGTGCTGGAGATCAAATGATGGGTTATAGAGGATTAACCTACTTTATTCAAGGACAACAAATAACTATTAATGCTTGGCTAGATGGAGCACTTGGAGATTTTCCTTTAGAACAAAATAGTCTTAATATGATGGCTATGAACTATCGTAACTCATTAAGTACGTTGTTTAAAGAAATAGAAGGAGGTAATACTATGAATAATAATGTTAATAATGGACAAATGAATTTTGACCCAAACACAGGTCAACCACTAAATCAAAATGTACAACAAACTACTGGAGATTCGGTTAATCAGATGAATACTGAACAACCACAAAATAATTTTTCGCAAACTTTTCAAGATGAAAATCAAAAGAAACAAGAAAAAATGTGTGAAATAGGTTTTTGGTTATCTATTTTAGGACTTATAAGTTCATTCTTTGGTGTAGCTTATGGTATATTTGTTTATATTATGGATTTCTATTTTGCATCTCAAGGTTTAAAAACACAGAAAAGAAAGAAAGCAATTGCTACTATTGTCTTATCAATTATTTCAATTTTAATAGTTATTATAGAATTAATAGTTGCTAATTCATAGGAGTAAAGATGTCTAAAGTCAATGATATATTAAGAACTGGTGTATTATTAGATATTGCTAGTAACACACTAGATCACCATTTAACTATTAAAAGTCAAAAAAAAGAAGTTTTTAAACAAAAAGAAAAATATCAATTATATGAAATAAATAAAAAGAAGAAAAAAGATTTATTTAAAATATATAAAAAAGATTATAAAAAAACAATGTCATAAAAACACAAATGGGTTTTTATTTTCTACTTAACTTCAATTATATTGCCTATTATAATATTTCTTTCATCTCTTGCTATTTTTATTTTTTTTGATGATATAGTTTTTGCTTGCATAGGATTAGTTTTGGGATTAATGTTTTGTTATATTCCGTATTTCACATATAAAATATCACTAAATTCACAAGCCTATGACAGCTTTTATTATTCTAATAATGAGAAAATATTACTTACTGAAAATGGTTTTAATTACTATTATTATGATATTAGATATGACTATACAGAAGAAGTAGCTATGTTTAAATTTGAAATAGATTACAAAAAAATAAAATATGTTGAATATGATAAAAGAGTTGATGAATTATTTGTATATGGAAATATTGGTATTTATGAATATAAAGATAATGAATGGCAGCTAATAAAGTTTGCTGATGAAAAGGATAATTCTACACCTACTGGTGTTCTAATTCAAAATGTATATGATATTAATTTAATAGATTTAATTAAAAATAATAATGTTACTGTAAAAGAATATAACTATCTTGATAGAAGGGAAAAAGAAAAACTTGCAGAAAAGGTAGGTATTTAATTAATGGAAGATGTTGGAAGTTTGATACTTGTTTTATTAATTATTTATGGTTTTTTAACTGGTTTTACTCTACTTTTAGTAAGTAAGTTATATAGGTCATATTTTGTTTGTGGAACTAAAATAAATGAAATAGTCTTTAGTTCCGATGCTTGGGATAGAGGTAGTCGAGTGACATCACAATTCAGATTCAAAACCAAAGATGGAAAAACTAAAAAACTTGATACATCACTTTATCCTATGACTAAAATAGGAAAGAAAAGATATTTCTTTTACAATGAAGATAGAAACAAAATAGTAGCACAAATATATACTCTTTTATGGCAATCTTCCATCTTTATTGTTAGTTTGCTTTTTTCGCTGATTGTAGATGTTATTTCATTTGTTATAGCAATATTAATTGTAATAATTACAGTCTACTTTTACATAAAGCATTATAAAAAAGTATATATGAAAGGAAATAAAGAAAATGAATAAATTAAATAAAATATCAACAAGTATTAATGCTACTCGAGGACTTGCTGAAATTGAACAACAAGTCAATGATATTAAAAATTCAAATTTAACCGAAATAGAAAAGCAAAAAGCATTAAAGTCACATAAACAAATGATTAAAACTACACTTATAGTAACTATATTAACTTGTCTAGTAGCTACAATATTGTGTGGAATCATTTGTAATGTTGTTGAAGGCAATTTAAAAATTATATTATGTTTGATAATTGCAGGATTAGCAACTATTGGTTTAATATCTTTTGGATTATTTGGAAGAAAATTATTTCAAGATTTTCAAAATGCTTATGAAAAGGTAGATAATGGGTTTGATGAATTAACACAAGATGTAATTAACATTTTAAAGCCAAATAATAAAGAAGAACTATTAATAAAAAAATATAAGAAAAAAATGTTATTTGGTAGATTATTATTTTTACTTGCATTTGGTTTGTTGTTTATTATCATCTCGATTTTAGATATTGAAATTTATTCCCCTATAACAATAATATTAGCACTAATAATTACTGGTATTTGGTATTTCTTTGATGATACTTATAATGTGGAAATACATAGAATTAAATCAGGTTATTATAAACAAAGTTATGGTTTTATTTGTGAAAAATGTAAAACTAAAGTTACTATTAAATTTGACGAACTTGAAAAATATAATTCTTTACCTAAAAACAAAAATGGTATCAGAGTTATGAATTGTCATAATTGTGGTAATCCAGTCCCTTTTTATAATTATGATTTAACTTTAAAAGAATATAAAAAATATTTAGATGAAATAAAATAAAAATGATTATAAAAAAGTTTATTTGAAAGGAAATAAATGAAATGAAAAAAGAGATTATTACTATTAAATATCCTCTTAGATATTTAGAACAAATTATAATACTAGGATTAATTATCTATTTTATTATAAATTATAAAGTTACTTTTAATAATAGTATTTATTCTTTAATATTTGTTATTTTATGTATAACAGAGTTATTTTCTATTATATATTTATTAAGAAATAAGACTTATTACTATGTTGATAAGGCTGATTATAAATATTTAATTAAAAGAAAAGATTTAAATAGTAAGGAAGAAAGAGAAGATAGCAATGGATTTATTATAGACCATTATAGATATAATGATAAAGTTATTGATATTTTAAATGGTATTGATTTGTTATTTTCATTACCCAATAATAAAATTATAAGTAAGAGAGTTAAAGACAAGGTACTTAACTATTCTAAATATCAGATTAAGGATATTAATATAAAGTTTAATTTTATTGGTATTAAGTGTTATCATTTAGTATTTAAGAACAATATAAGTAAAAATATAATTACTTTTAATAATTTAATAGGTTAATTTAGAGACTTATTACTTAAGGCTCTAAATTATTATAGAAAGACTATGGCTTTCTATAACACGAAAGAGACTACAGGCTCTGAAGTGAAAAAAAGTTTGTAAAAAGAATGTAAATATGTTTAATTTACTTCTTTTTTTTAGTATAATATTATTTAGGAAGTTCAGGTGATATTATGCAGGATAAAATGGAAAGATTACTTAATCAAATAGGCATGAACAAAGATTATTTAGAGAATGCTAGTATTGATAAGATTATAGTGTATGAGAAAAATAATTTATGGGAGTTTATTATTAGTAATGATAAAGTTTTACCTGTATATATATATGATGAATTATGTAATAAAATAATGAATACTTTTAAAACTATTAAAGATATTAATGTTGTTATTACTACGAATAATAATAGTAATGAATATTTAGAAGATTATTTTGATAGATTAATAGATTTATTTAGTGATGAGAGTATTAAATATAAGACTTTTATTGATAGAAAGTTAAATATTGATAATGATAATTATATATTTGATGTTTATAATAAAGCAGAGCTTGCTTATATGACTGAAAAGAAAGAATATTTGAATGAAATGCTTAATAGATATGGATTTAATGGTAATTTTGTTTTAAATCTATGTGAGAATAAAGAGAATGATATTCTTAATCAAATTGAAAAAGATAAAATAGTTAATATACCTAGTATGGTGTCTCCTATAAAGGAAAGTGTTCCTGATAAAGTAGAAGAAAAAAAATACTTTAGACCAAAGAGAGATACTAGTATTACTCCTATTAAGGATTTAATGTATGAAGTAGATAATATTACTATTAATGGGATGATATTTGGTATGGATATGTTTGAATCTAAGAGTGGATATAAGATTATTACTCTTAAGGTTACTGATAATAGTGATAGTATTTATGTTAAGATGTTTACTAAAGATAATGATGAATATGCTAGAATTAAAGATTTACTTAAGGTTGGTTCTTGGTATAACTTTTATGGTAAAGTAGCTATGGATAAGTATTCTAACGAACTTACTTTTACTACTAGATATAAAGATGTTGATAAGACAGAGAGTCCTGAAAAAGAAAAGGTAGTAGATAATGCTCCTGTTAAGAGAGTTGAGCTTCATGCTCATACAATGATGAGTCAGATGGATGGTATTACTAATGTTGATTTAAATAAACATACTTGTGAACTTGTTAGTAAGTGTATTGATATGGGTTACAGAGGAGTTGCTATTACCGATCATAGTGGTTGTCAAGCCTTTCCTATTGCTTATGATATTATTAAAAGTTATAATAAAAAGATAGAAGATCCTAGTAAACATTTTAAGGGATTATATGGTACTGAACTTACTGTTGTTGATGATACTGTTAATATTGTTGTTAGACCTGATGATAGAATTCTTAAGGATCTTACTTATGTTGTTTTTGATACAGAGACTACTGGTTTTAATGCTGGTGGGGCTGATCAAATGATTGAAATAGGTGCTGTTAAGATTAAAGATGGTGCTATTATTGATAGATTTGATGAATTAATTGATCCAGGAAGACATATACCTGATAAGATTACAGAACTTACTTGTATTACTGATGATATGGTAAAAGGTAAAGACAATGAAGAGAATGTTACAAAGAGGTTCTTAGAATGGGCAGGAGATAATCCGATGGTTGCTCATAATGCTAAGTTTGATATTTCGTTTATTTCTAGTGCTATGAAAAAATATAATCTTGGTGAATTTAATAGTACTGTTATTGATACTTTAGAGTTATCTAGAGCGTTAGATACTGGCTATTCTAGACATAGTTTATCAGCTTTAGTTAAAAGATATAATGTTCCTTGGGATGAAGACGCCCATCATAGAGCTGATTATGATGCTGAAGGTACTGCTTTAGTCTTCTACAAGATGCTTGGTAAATTATTTACACAGAACTTTGAGAAGATAAGTGATTTAGAGAAACTTATTCCAAAAGATGAAATATATAAATTTGGTAGAACTTATCATTTTAATGCTATTGCTCTTAATAAGACAGGACTTAAGAATCTATTTAAGATTATTTCTCTTGCTAATACTACTTATTTATATAAGACCCCAAGAATTCTTAGAAGTAAACTTAATGAACTTAGAGAAGGGCTTATTATTGGCAGTGGCTGCTACGAAAGTGAAGTTTTTATTGAGGGGAGAAGTAAAGAGGGAGAAGAACTTACTAATATTATTAATTTCTATGATTATGTTGAAGTACAGCCTCCGGAAGTATATGACCATTTGATTCAGACTAGTGATTTTAAAGATGTTAATGAAATTAAGGAACATATTAAGAAGATTATTAATGCTACTCGTGAGGCTGGTAAGCTTATCGTGGCTACTGGGGATGTTCATCATTTTAGTAAAGAAGATAAGATATATAGAGAAATTATTGTTAATCAGAAGGTTCCTGGTGGTGGTAGACATCCTCTTGCTAAGAGTAGTATTAAGAGTATTCCTTCACAGCACTTTAGAACTACTGAGGAAATTCTTAATGATTTTGCTTTTCTAGGAGAAGAACTTGCCTATGATATTGTTGTTACTAATACTAATAAGGTTCTTGATATGGTAGATGAGATTGAGGTTATTATTGATACTGGTGGTATTCCTTTTTCACCTAGAGTTAAGAGTGATGATGGTAAGTCTTATTTGGATTGTCCTAGAGTGGTTACTGACTTAGTATTTGATAGGGCTAAAGAGTGGTATGGTGATGATTTGCCTCATAATATTGAAGAGAGAATATCTAAGGAATTATATGGTGATATTGTCTACAAATGCTGGAAAGAAATTATTAGTGAAGATAATCCTAATATTAGTGATGATGAACTTGATTCTAAGTTATTTGAAAATTTACATAATACTTTAGTTAACGGATTTGATGAGGTTAAGATGCTTGTTAGTGATTATGTTAAAAAACATTGGAGTGAAGAAGATGGTGAAATGACTGATAAGGCACTAGATAAAAAAATTAAAAAGTCTCTAGGTGGTGTTATTGGTGGGGGATTTGATCCTATTTACTTGATTGCTCAAAGACTTGTTAAACACTCTAATGATGAAGGATTCTTGGTTGGTTCAAGAGGTAGTGTTGGTTCTTCATTTGTAGCTACGATGATGGGTATTACTGAGGTTAATCCTCTTCCTGCTCATTATAGATGCCTTAAATGTAAAAATAGTATTTTTAAAGATGATAATGGTAATGATTTAGGTGCTACTTATTCTAGTGGATTTGATTTGCCTGATAAGATTTGTCCTAATTGTGGTGAGCATATGTATAAAGATGGCCAAGATATGCCATTTGCTACTTTCCTTGGGTTTAATGCTGATAAGGTTCCTGATATTGATCTTAACTTTTCGGATTTGAATCAAGCATCTGCTCATGAATATACTAAAGTTTTATTTGGTGTTGATAATGTTTATAGGGCTGGTACGATTGGTACTGTTGCGGAAAAAACAGCCTTTGGTTTTGTTAAGGGATACTTTGAAGATAAGGGTATTATGAATAAGAGATCTTGTGAAATTGAGAGACTAGCGATGGGGTGTACTGGTGTTAAGAGAACAACTGGTCAGCATCCTGGTGGTATTGTTGTTGTTCCTGATTATATGGATGTATCTGATTTTACACCTTTCCAATTTCCTGCTGAAGATCCTACTAGTGCATGGAGAACGACACACTTTGATTATCATGCTATTGACCAAGATTTACTTAAACTTGATATATTAGGTCATTCTGATCCTACGCAGCTTAGATTAATTCAAGAATTATCTGGTACGGATATTCTTAAGGTTCCTCTTGATGATAAGGATACTATGAGTATATTTACTTCTACTAAGGTACTTGGTGTTACTAATGAACAAATTATGTGTGATACTGGTACTCTTGGTATTCCTGAGTTTGGTACTCCCTTTACTATTTCTATGGTAGCGGAAACTAAACCTACTACTTTTGCGGAACTTATTAAAATATCTGGTTTATCTCATGGTACTGATGTATGGCTTGGTAATGCGCAAGAACTTATTAAAAATAATATTGTTCCTTTTAAAGATGTTATTGGATGTCGTGATGATATAATGGTTTATCTGATGTATCATGGTGTTGAACCTATTAAGGCATTTAAAATAATGGAATTTGTACGTAAGGGTAAGGCTAGTAAAGATCCAGAAACTTGGGCTAAGCATAAAGAAACTATGGAAAAGGCTGGTATTGAATCTTGGTTTATTGATAGTTGTCATAAGATTAAATACATGTTCCCTAAAGCACATGCTGCTGCTTATGTTATTAGTGCTTTTAGAATTGCTTGGTATAAGGTACATATGCCTGTATACTTCTATGCTAGTTGGTATACTACTAAGGCTACTGATTTTAATATTGAGGCTATGATTAGAGGATATGATAGTATTAAGAATGCTATTATTGAAATTGAGAATAAGGGATTTGATGCCTCTAATAAAGAGAATGGTATATCTGAATCTTTAAAGGTTGCTTTAGAGATGGCTGCAAGAGGTATTAAGGTTGCTCCTTATAATTTATATAAAAGTAAGGGTTCTATCTTTACAGTAGAAGATGATAAGACTATTATTCCTCCATTTAGAGCTATTGATGGTCTTGGTGATGTTGTTGCTAAGAATATTGAAAAAGAGGCTGCAAGAGCTCCATTTATTAGTATTGAAGATTTTCAGACTAGATGTAAGGTATCTCAAACTTTAATTGATAAGATGAGAACGATGGGTATATTTGAAGGTATGCCTGAGACTAGTCAACTTAGTTTATTTTAGAAAATATTTCCCGGGAAATAATTTGAGAAATATTTTTTTCAGTTCGAGCTTGTAATCTCTCACTGTTAAATAAAGCCTGTAGTCTTTATTTAAAGTGTATTTTGTTATTTTAATGAATAAATATTATATAAAATAATACCTAAATTAAAAATATTGTTAAATATGAAGACTATTTTTATAGGCTTCATATTTTTCATTAAAGACATTAGGCTTTAATGATAGTGAGAAACGTAGATTCGAACTAATAAATTATTTCCTGGGAAATAATTTATATAAATAAAATAACATAGAAAGACTTTATTTTAAGGCTTTTTTTTAGTATAATTATATATAGAAAGACTTGGTGATGTTATGAAAAAAATAGTTTTAGTAGATGGTAATAATCTTTTATTTAGAAGCTATTATGCTACTCTTTATACAGGTAATATAATGAGAAATAAAGATGGATTTCCTACGAATGGAGTATATGGTTTTGTTAATATGATTAATAAAATTGTTAATGATGAAAAACCAGAATACATGATGGTTGCTTTTGATATAGGTAAGACTTTTAGACATGAAAAATATGAAAGATATAAAGATGGAAGAAAAGAAACTCCTGATGATTTAAAGGTACAATTTCCAATTGCTAAGAAAATACTTGCAGCAATGGGGATTAAATATTTAGAATGTGCCGGTTATGAAGCAGATGATATTATTGGTACTGTATCTATGTGGTGTGAGAAAGATCCAGAATATGAGGCTTTAATTGTAAGTAGTGATAAAGATTTACTTCAGTTAATTAGTGATGAGACAACGGTTAAATTACTTAAAACTAAAGATTATATTATGATGGATAGAAAAACTTTTAATGAAACATATGGTTTTGAACCTATTCATATGATAGATTTAAAGGCTTTAATGGGAGATGCTTCAGATAACATTCCTGGTGTTCGTGGTATTGGAGAAAAGGGAGCTATTAAATTAGTTAGTGAATATACTACTATTGAAAATATTTATGCTAATATTAATAATATTAAAGGTGCTACAGAAACTAAACTTATTGAAGGTAAAGATGATGCTTATTATAGTAAAGATTTAGTTACGATATATAGAGAAGTTCCTCTTGATGTTAGTTTTGATGATTTAAAATATAAAAATTGTAATATTGAAGAACTTACTAATATTTATAAGGAATTAGGTTTTTATTCTCTTCTTAAGAAATTGGATGATGTAATTGAAGAAGATAAAAAGAAAGAAGAACATAATAGTATAGATAACTTTAAAGTTATTACTGATATTAATGAAGTTAAAATTAATGAAGAGACCGCTATCTGGTTAGATACCACTATTGGTAATTATCATGATGCTGAATTACTTGGTATTTCTTTATATAATAATAATTTAGCCTACTATATTCCTTTTGATATATTAAAAAATAATTATAATGTTTTAAATACTGAATTTAATTTATTTACTTATGATTATAAGAAGTTAATTGTAATATTTAATAGATATGGTATTAAAGTACCTAATATTACTTTTGATACTATGATTAGTGCTTATTTACTTAACTACGAAACTAAAGATGATATTGCTTATCTTGCTAATAATATGAATTTTAATATTCCTATTTATGATAAGAAAGAAGTAGTAAGTGATGAAGAAGCTAGTAAGAGAGCTATTCTTAAAGCTAAATTTATTTATACTTCAAAGAAAGAACTATATAATAAGATGAAAGAAGAAGATACTATTTATCTATTTGAAAATATTGAAATGCCTCTAGCAAAGGTACTTGCTAAGATGGAAATTGAAGGTATTAGAGTTGATAAAAATATTTTAAAAGAAATGGGAGAAGAAATTAAAATTAAATTAGAACTTATTACTAAGGATATTTATAATTATGCTGGATGTGAATTTAATATTAATTCTCCTAAACAACTTGGTGAAATTTTATTTGAAAAGCTTAATCTTCCTTATGGAAAGAAAAATAAAAGTGGGGGATATACTACTGATGCTGATGTTCTTAAAAAATTAGTGGATTATCCTATTGTTAATTGTATCTTAGAATATAGAGCACTTACTAAACTTTATTCTACTTATATTGATGGTATGATTAACTGTATTAGAGAGGATGGTAAAATACATACTATTTACACACAGACTTTAACAAGAACTGGTAGGTTATCTTCAATTGAACCTAACTTACAAAATATTCCAATGAGAAGTGAGTATGGTAGACTTATTAGAAAGGCTTTTATTCCAGAAAGTAATAGTGTTATTTTATCTTCTGACTACTCACAAATTGAACTTAGAGTATTTGCTCATTTATCAGGAGTTAATGATTTAATAAATGCTTTTAATGAAGGTATAGATATTCATACTAAGACCGCTATGGATATATTTAAAGTACCACAAGAAGGTGTTACTAAAAATATGCGTAGGCAGGCTAAAGCTGTTAACTTTGGTATTTTATATGGTATTAGTAGTTATGGCTTAGCTGAAGACTTAGGTATTCCAGTTAAAGAGGCTAAAGAATTTATTAATAAATATTTTGATACTTATCCAGGTGTTAGAGACTATATGGATAAAGAAATTGAAACTGCTAAAAAGAATGGATATGTTAAAACTATTATGAATAGAAAAAGAGTTATTGATGAATTAAAGAGTACTAATTATATGATTAGAAATATGGGTGAAAGAATGGCTCTTAATACTCCTGTTCAAGGGTCAGCTTCAGATATTTTGAAAAAAGCTATGATTGAAATTGATGAAATATTTGAAAAAGAAAATATTAAGAGTAAGATGCTTCTTCAAGTACATGACGAATTAATATTTAATGTATACGATGATGAAATTGATAAAGTTAAAGAGATTGTATATAATACTATGACTAATGTATTTGATTTAAAGGTACCACTTGATGTAGATATAGAGTTGGGAAATAATTGGTATGAGGCTAAATAGGTAAAATTATTTCCCGGGAAATAATTTGGAAAATAATTTAAGTAATAAAAGAGGTGATATATATGCCAGAATTACCAGAGGTAGAGACTGTTAAAGAATCTTTAAAGTTAAGATTAAATAATAAAAAAATAATTAGAACTAAAGTTTTATGGGATAATATTATTGCATATCCCAGTAAAGAGAAATTTATTAAAGAGACTGCTAATCAAAGTATTAATGATGTTAAAAGAAGAGGTAAATTCTTGCTGTTTGATTTAGACGATTATTATCTTCTGTCACATCTTAGAATGGAAGGTAAATACTTTTTTAAGACTAAAGATGATGATATTAATAAACATGAACATGTTATTTTTGACTTAGATGATGGTAGCGAACTTAGGTATATGGATACTAGAAAATTTGGTAAAATGTATCTTATAAAAAAAGAAGATATTGATAAGATAGGACCACTAGTGAAGCTTGGTCTTGAACCTTGGGATGATAATCTTACTAGCGAATATTTACTTGATAAATATAAGAAAAAGAAATTACCTATTAAGAGCGTTTTACTTGACCAAAATATAATCGTTGGTATTGGTAATATATATGCTGATGAAATTTTATTTCTATCTAAAATTAATCCTTTGAAGAAATGTAATCTAATTACTAAAGAAGAAGCTGAAAATATAATTAAATATACAAAAAAAGTTTTAGAAGCCGCTATTGAAAAAGGGGGAACTACTATTAGAACATATAGTTCTGTTGATGGAGTTCATGGTTTATTTCAAAATGAATTATTTGTTCATGGTAAGGATAAAAATAAATGTCCTATTTGTAATACGAAAATTGAAAAGATTAAAGTTGGTGGTAGAGGTACTTATTATTGTCCTAAGTGCCAAACTTTACAATAATTTGACACTAAAAATGTAACCCATTTGGTTACATTTTATTTTTTTTATTGACTTTACTATTATCTATATGGTAATTTAAAAGTGGTGAATTTTATGAATGACGAAATATTTAGATTATCTTTAATTGATGTAATGAATGAGGGGTTACTTAATGACTTTGTAAATGATATTTTTGGTTATGATTTTGATATTAAAAAGGAAGAGTATGTCTATATTCAATATAAAATATTAGGAGACAATATTATTCTTAATATTTATGATAATAAGAATAATAATAGATTTAAAGCTTATATATTTACTATGAATGATATCGATAGTGATAATGATGCTAAATATATTAATGTAAAAGAAAAATATGATAAATATAAGAATGGTAACAAAGAAAAAATTACTTTAATAGCTAGTTTACTTTTATCTAAGGATAATGATGAAAAAAAAGAGATTATTGAATCTCTATTTAGCGGGAAAATAAAAGACATTTTTAGTCATTATTTTCTTTAATTATTGGTTTTATTTGATATTCTCTTTTAATTAGAGTCATATCTGTAACTAAGGAATATATTTTGGTAGCCCTTAATTCTATATCTAATGCTTTAGATATATTTTTTTTATATCCCATAACTAAAGGTATTGATAATTCTTTTTTTATTTTATTTAAATATTCTTGACCACTTCTAGTAAAACCTAATATTCTTATGTAGTCTATAGATATATTATTAGCTTCTTCTTTAGTAAAGCCTACGAGTATATGAAGAAGCATTCTAGATATTTTATTATAAGTATATCTTTTAGTTTTGATATTTTGAATTAATTCTTCATAGTTATTTGATATATAAATACTTTTTATTATTCTTGATTCAATGCCTTCATCTACTGTTTGATATTTACTGATACTTGTATCTTCTGCTAATATTTTGTATTTTAGTATGTCATAATATTTATTCATATCTATTTTATAAAGATATTTTTTATTAAAAGGTACTAGGTTATCTATACAATTATCTGATAGATATAGTTTTCTGATATTTGATGCTGATGTTATGTTATCTAATACTTCTGAACCGTGATATGATGTTGTTCTTTTTATATTTAAATATTCTATTGAATAATTATGTTTTTTTATTTGTTTTATATAAGATAGGGCTAATAGGTCATTTGGAGTATCTACTTTTATACTAGTTAAATCTTCAAGGGCTTTATTAGTGGATGTTGCATAGTTTAATCCTTGACTTAGATATTCTTTTACTTTATCTTGATACTCTATATTATTTATTTGAATATCTGCTAGAAGTTCTAAGTCACTAATATTATCTCTTTCTGTACCAAAAACAAGAGTATCTATTTTTAAGGCATTTAGAATACTAATTGCACCTTCTGCAAAAAGATCAGAAGACTGAGTTGAATAGACAAATGGTAGTTCTACGACTAAATCAACATTATTATCTAAAGCTATTTTTGTTTTATCCCATTTATTTAATAGTGAGATATTTCCTCTTTGTGTAAAAGAAGAAGAAGTGACCACTACTAAAAGACTATTGGGATATTTTTCTTTTATTTTATTTATTTGATATAAATGTCCTTTGTGAAAAGGATTATATTCCGCTATTACTCCTATTACATGCATAATTATCACCGGTTATATAATATCATATTTAACATAATTATTCAAACATTTTTTATTAGGGAGTTTTTTTATTGTATTAAATGTCAATGTATGATACAATATTTCTGAAGTGAGGTTGTATGTGATGTATTTTTTAAATATTATTAATTCAATAGGAGATTCTTATCTTGCTTGGAAAAATGTATATAATATTATTGGTAAGATTCTTGTTATTATGATGGTTTATAAAACTTTATATTGGTTAATTGGTGTTTTCTTTACTAGGAAGTTTAAACCTGCTAAAAATAAACATAAATATGCTATATTGATAGCAGCGAGAAATGAAAAAAATGTTATTGGTAACTTACTTGATAGTATTAATAAGCAAGATTATCCAAAAGAACTTATTACTACTTTTGTAGTAGCGGATAATTGTACTGATAATACTGCAGAGATTGCTAGAAAGCATGGAGCTATCTGCTACGAAAGATTTGATAATGAACATAAAACTAAAGGATTTGCTCTTCAATATTTATTAGAAAAAATAGGTGAAGATTATGGTAGAATGAGTTTTGAGGGATACTTTATCTTTGATGCTGATAATCTTCTTAATGGAAATTATATTTCTAAGATGAATGATGCCTTTGATTCTGGTGAAAAAATTATTACTTCTTATCGTAATACGAAGAATTTTGATGAAAACTGGATTGCTTCTACTTATGCTATTCACTGGATTAGATCGATAAGATGTAATCATAGAGCTAGGTCTGTTCTTAGACTAGCTACTAATATACAGGGTACTGGTTTTTTATTTGCTAGTGAGATAGTAAAGGATGGGTGGAAGTATACTTCTCTTACTGAAGATAGAGCACTTACAGCAGATGCTGTTGCACAGGGATATCAGATTACTTATAATGATGAGGCTATGTTTTATGATGAACAACCTACTAGCTTAAAGATTGCATTAAGACAAAGACTTAGATGGTCAAAAGGTCATTTACTTGCCTTCTGTGAAAGTGGTCCTTATTTATTTTTAAATATTTTCTTTGGTAAATTATTTATTAAAACTAAGTGGAGAGAAAATACTAAGAAAAATAATAAATCTTTTAAAGATATTATTCTTAGTATTATTGAATCTATTAGACATAGATTTGCTTCTTATGATACTTTACTTCAATTAACACCTTTTTCAGTATTTAATTTAGCTAAATGGATTATTGTTATTCTTATTATGGGAAGTTGCTACTACTACAACAATGGTATTAATAATATTGATTTACTTAGTGGTGGTACTTATTTGGCTAAAGGTCTTAGAAATTTATTTTCAATTAAGATTTCTGTAGAGCCTGGTATTAATGCTTTATTTATTGGAATGATTACTGCTATTTGGCTTAGATTATTCTATCGAATGGGTATGTATATACAGAACATGTGGGTAGCTGTTTATGTATTTATTATTGAAAGAAAAAATATTAAAAAGATGACTTTTAAGAAAAAAGTATTATATACTATTACTTGGCCAATATTTGATATTATTGGTAGATATACTACTTATGCAGCATTATTTATGAAAGTTACATGGAAACCTATACCACATGATAGTAAAGTTACTATTGATGATATTGATACTAATGTAAAAGAAAAAGTTCACTAAATTAAAGTGAGCTTTTTTATACTTCTTTATCTTTTGAAGTAGATATCTTTTTGAAATAATTATATTTTAATGTTAAATCGTTTTTTCTTATAATGTAGTTTATATAATAATTTTTATCTTCTAATGATACTTGGTCTATGTATTTGTTATTGGTTACTGCTCCGCCATCAACATATACATTTCCATCATACCATGAATAATCACTAAAGAAGACTATGCCATTGTAACTACCATTTAACGCATCTTTTCCTATATAGTAATTAGGATGATATTCTAAACCTAATAGATTTATTATAGTAGGTAATATATTTAATTGTGATGTTACAGATGTTACTTTCTTTTTAGTATTTCCATTGTCCCATATAAAGAATGGAGTATGATTTATTAAATTATTACTTGTATCTTTATATTTATCTAATATTGTTTGATCTGATAAGGTATATAGATAATGATCAGTGAATACTACTATTACTGTATTGTCTATTAAATTCTTCTCAGTTAGTGTATTTATTAGAAGTTCAACCATATAATCTGTTTCTTTAGCTTGTCTTCTAGCACAATCTTCTTCACTCATAGTAGGTAGAACATAATCTGATGGAAGTTCTTCTAATCCTTGTTCTTTTAATATATCTTCAGTTACTAATTTTTTACATACACCTTTTTCTGTAGTAAATGGTAAGTGTCCTGAGTAAGTTATTATATAATCGGCAAATTTTTCTTCACTAAACATTTTTTCTTTAAATGTTTCATTTAATATTAATTCTCTATCTAATGTATAGGCATCATCTTTATATGTTCCTAGTTCTTTTAAACCATAATAGTTATCATAACCCCAATTTTTATAATTTGTTGCTCTTGAATAATATTCTCCATCATTCATATGGAAGGCATTAACACTATAATTTTCATTTTTTAATAATTTTGCTAATGAATATGGGAATGAATTTTTATTAAATGAATAAGCATTTTGGGTATATGATAGAGGAGTTATAAATCCTGTATTTACTGCAAACTCTGAATTGAAGGTTGATCCACCGCCATTATAATATGAATAATGATTAGTAAAGTTAATAGAATTATTCATCATATTATATAGAGTTGGTGTATCTTCTTTTGTTATTAACCAGTTATCGGTTCCCTCTAATTGTAGAAAGATTACATTTTTATCTTTAAATTTTCCAGTATAATTTGTTTGATAATTTTCTTCTTCTTTATTATATTCTTCTTTAAGAAAAGTTATATCTTCTTCATTATCTGTTTTTTTAGCTTTAATAAATGTTATATAGAAATTTCTAACACTATATTCATATATTCCTGATACCATCATACTTTTATTGTTATCATTGAAATTTATATATATATTTCTTGGATTTCTCCATGTACTCCATGTTAAGGCATCATTTGGTTTTCCTAAGAATAATGGAGTTATTAAATGAAGAATTAAAAATAAGAAAAATACTTTTATTATTTTTTTTAAGTCTGTTTTCTTTCTTTCTTTAAATTGTTTTAATCCAAATATATAAGATATTATTATTACTACACTTGATATATATACCCAAATATTACAATTTAAAATAGCATCCATAAAGTAGTCTGAGCCTTCTCCTGCTAACATAATTAAACTAAAATCAAAGAATGTGTTAGTCATTGAATAGTAGATATTGTTAGTTATAAATAAAGCAAAGGCTAATATAAAAAAGATTGTATATACTATCTTACCTTTCTTTTTTTCTAAGAATAGGGATATTCCAACCATTAGGATTATATATGTGAGAGTAAATAAACATGGTACTAATCTAAATATTCCATAGAAATGTATTTTGTATCCCAATATTTTAGTTATTATATCGATTAATATAAAAGGTAATGATATAATTAATATATAATAATATTTTAAAATAAAATCTTTAACTTTATTTTTTATTTCTTCATATTTTGTTTTTTTATTTTTATTTATATTTTTTTTATTCTTTTTTTGTTTTACTTCTTTTTTCACAGAAATCACCACTAATGAAATTATACTATATATTTAATATTTTGTAAATATTTGAAGAAAAATATTAATTTTAAGACAATTTTGGCTTAAAATTATTTTTTAAAGACTTGAGGCTTTAAAAATAGTGAGCAACAAAGTGCGAACTACTCTAAAAAATTATTAAAAAGTTATTTATTTTTTGATATTTATTTGGTATAATTTACTTAGAATAGAAAGAAGGGCGATTATGTTTAAAGAAATTATTGCTATTAGTAAAAATTATGCTATTGTTAAAATTGATAATGTTATTACTGATGATTTACTTAACTTAAATGTTGTTTTCGAAGAAAATAATAAAAAAATATTAGGTGAAGTAGAAGAAATTATGAACGGAGAGGCTAAAATTAGTTTTTTAGGAGAATTTCATGGAAGTAAATTTTATGATGGTATTATTAGAAAACCTAGTATTAATTCTAAAATTAGAATTATTAATGCTGATGAATTAGCAGAACTTACTGGGTATAATGACAATGCTGCAATGATGCTAGGACTTTCTCCTTTGTATAACGATAGCCCTATTAAAATTAATATTGATGATATGTGGAGCAATCATAGTGCTATTTTTGGTAATACTGGTTCTGGTAAAACTTATGGTGTTGCTAGATTAGTACAAAATTTATTTACTATGCCTAATTATATTCCTTTTAATAGTATTATTTTTATATTTAATAATACTGATGAATATGATAGTGCTTTTAGTAGTATTTCTAGTTATAATTATAATTTTAATTACAAGATGTTTAGTACTGATACTGATAAGGGAGTTAATATTCTTAAATTACCTTTATGGTTACTTTCTGTTGATGATTATGCTAATATACTTGATGTAACTGATTATTCACAAATTATGATTATTGAAAAAATGCTTGCTTATGTTTCTTTATTTGCTAAAAATGATGAGGAATCTAATAGATATAAAAACCATTTAATTGCATCCGCTATTGTATCAGTTATGTATTCTAATCAAGTATCTGCTAGAATTAGAGACCAAATATTTTCTATTTTAACTGATTGTCATACACCTGAACTTAACTTAGATGTTGAAGTACCTGGTGTTGGTTATACTAGAACTTTTAGAAAATGTTTTGAAATTGATAGTCAGGGACAATTTGTAGAAAGAATTCTTATTACTGAATATATTAAAAAGTTTGTAGATAATGAGACTAAGTGGAATGAAGATTATGTACCTACTTTCTTTACAATTGACGATTTAGAAGTAGCTCTTAACTTTACATTAATATCTGAAGGACTTCTTCTTAATGAGAAATCTTATGCTGAAGCTACTGCTTTAAAAGTTAAATTACATACTATTGCTAATAGTTCTATGAGAAAATATTTTGAATGTGATAAGTTTATTACTGTAAATGAATTTATATCTGATTTAATATTAGTTGGTAATAATAAGAGAGCACAAATTATTAATTTTGTATTAGAAAATATAGATGATAGATTTGCTAAAGCTCTTGTTAAGGTATATGCAAGAATTATCTTTAACTTTGCTAAAAAACTTCCTACTAGAGGTAGTATGCCAATGCATCTTATGCTAGAGGAGGCTCATAGATATGTTCAGAAGGATAATGATATTAATATTCTTGGATACAATATATTTGAAAGAATTGCTAAGGAAGGTAGAAAATTTGGTATATGTCTTGACTTAATTACACAAAGACCTACTGAACTATCTGAAACTGTTTTATCACAGTGTAGTAATTTCTTAATATTTAAAATTAACCATCCTAGTGATTTGAAGTATATTGAAAAGATGGTTCCTAATATTAGTAGTGATGTTATTGAAAAACAAAAATCACTTCAATCTGGTACTTGTGTTGCATTTGGTAAGATGATGAAGATTCCACTTATTGTAAAAATGCAACTTCCTAATCCAGAACCACAGAGTACAAATGCTAAAATATTTGACAAGTGGATGATACAGTGGAAAAGTAACTAGAATAAAGCCTTATAAATCAAGGCTTTTTTTATTTATCCACAATATCCACAGGGCTGTGGAAAAGTAAACCTGTTGACTGTTGACAACAAAAATTGACAAAAATTGTGGAAAAGTCTTTTAAAGTCTTATTTTATATGGTATTATATTGTTGATAAGTTGTGGATAACTTGTTATTTTACCTGTTAATTAAAAAAAATATCTAGACAAAATTTTTTTTTGAGATATAATAAGATTAATGGCAGATTTGATTAAGGAGGTTTTGATATGAATACGGATAATTTATGGAATGAATTTCTTGATAAAATTAAAGAACGTATTACTCCTTTATCTTATGATACTTGGTTTAAGGATACTAAATTATATAAGTTAGATGGTGGTACTGCCACTATTATTGTTCCTTTAGCTTTACACAAAAAACATTTAGAAGAAAATTATATTGATGATATTGAAGAAACTTTTAATTCTATTACGGGAACAAATTTTAATTTTAAATTTATTTTAGAAAACGAAATTAATGAAATTAGTGATAATAATGAAGAGGTTATTATTGGTACTTCTAATGAAAGTATGGGAGTTCCACATCAAACTAGTGCTTCCGCTAATCTAAATAGCGAATATACTTTTGATAGTTTTATTGTAGGTAACTCGAATAGGTTTGCTTTTACTGCTGCTAGAGCGGTGGCGGAAAAACCTGGTAAAGCATATAATCCTTTATTTTTATATGGTAAAAGTGGACTTGGTAAAACACATTTAATGCATGCTATTGGTAATTATATTATTCAAAATACTAATAAAAAGGTTTTGTATGTGTCAAGTGAACAATTTGTTAATGATTATATAGCGGCGGTTAGAAATAATGAGAAGAATACTTTTGATAAGATTGATTCTTTTAAGAATAAGTATAGAAATATTGACGTTTTAATTATTGATGATATTCAATTTTTGGGATCCGCTACTAAGGGGCAAGAAGAATTTTTCCATACTTTTAATCAGTTACATGACTCAAATAAACAAATTATTATAGCTTCCGACAGGTCTGTTGATGATTTGAAGATGTTAGAAAATAGGCTTATTACAAGATTTAATTGGGGTCTTACTGCTAATATTACTCCACCTGATTTTGGACTGAGAGTAGATATTATTAAAAGGAAGATAGCACATCAGGAAGCAGCGGAAGATATTCCAATTGAAGTTATTGAATATATCGCTAATATTAATGATTCTGATGTTAGACAGTTAGAAGGAGCGATTACAAGGGTTTTTGCTTATGCGCTGATGATGAATCATGGAATTGTTACTTTGGATATTGCTATTGAAGCTTTAAAAGATAAAATTAGTGAACGTAGTGTATATAAAAATGATATTCATAGGATTCAAAGGATTGTCTGTGAGTACTTTAAGATAGATATTGAAGATTTAAAAGGTAAAAAAAGGAGTAAAGATATAAATTATCAGCGGCAAATAGCTATATACTTGTGTAGAATAATGACAAATGAATCGTATCCAAAAATGGGAACTTACTTTGGAGGTAGAGACCACTCAACTATAATAAGTGCATATCAAAAAATAGAGAAAGATTTGGAGACAAATTATCAGTTACAAACAGTAATTGAGGAGTTAAAAAAGAGAATATAGTTGTTGATAGTTGATAAGTTTAAAGTTATCAACAAGTATTGTGGATAAGTAAAGGTATACAAAACAAGGATATATGTGAGTTTTCCACAATATCCACAGCATAATAATAATAATATAATAAATAATAAAAGAAAGAGGATGATAAAAATGAAATTAGTCGTAAAGAAAGAAATATTATTAGAAAGTTTGAATAATACAGCAAGAGCAATATCTACTAAAAACTTAATTCCTATATTAACAGGTATTAAGTTTGATTTAAAGGATGATGGATTATATTTATATGCAAGTGATACTGATGTTTCTATTAGATCTTTTATACCAAAGAATAAGTTAACAAGTTTAGAAGAAACTGGTAGTATAGTAATAGGAGGTAAGTATATTGTTGAGATAATAAGAAAACTTCCTAATACAGATATATCTATTGAAGTTATTGATGGATATAAGATGATTGTTAGTACAGATAATACAGAATTTAATTTGAATGGTATTAATCCTAATGAATTTCCTAATTTAGATTTAGATGAAACTAAGGAACCTATTGTTATTAATAATGGGATATTTAAGGATATTATTAATCAAACAGTATTTGCTATTTCACAAAGTGAAACTAGACCACTTCTTACTGGTATTAATTTTAGAATTAATAATGGTGAATTAGATGTTATTGCTACTGATTCATATAGACTTGCTAGAAAATTAGTAGCTATTGATAAAGTTGATGAAAGTGATATTAATATTGTTATTCCTGGTAAAAACTTAGTAGAACTTACTAAAATGCTTGATAATGATGAAGATTCTTTAGAATTACATTTATTTAGTAATAAAGTTTTATTTAAATATGGTAATATTGTATTTTTATCTAGATTACTTTCTGGTACTTATCCTACTACTAGTGATATTATTCCTAAGAATTTTAATATATTACTTGAATGTTCTTTTAATGATTTATATAATATGATTGATAGAGCTAGTTTACTTACTTCTGATAGAGAAAAGAATACTATTAAGTTATCTTTAAAAGGTAATGAACTTATGATTTCTTCAAATAGTCCAGAAATTGGTAAAGTAGAGGAAAAAATCAATGTAGAAAATGATAAGAATATTGAAATTTCGTTTAGTTCTAAGTTTATGTTAGATGCTATTAAGAGTTTTAATAAAGAAAAGATTGTTTTATGTATGAATAATGATAGTTCTCCTATTGTTATTAAGAGTAATGAAGATGATTCTTTGGTACAACTTGTTTTACCTATTAAGACTTGCTAATTTTGATTTATATTTGTTGAATAGATAAGAGATTTGATTCTTTTATCTATTTTTTTTGTGATAAAACAGTAATTTTGATGATAGAAATGTTAAGAAAAGGAAAATTTTTGATAATTTACGACATATTTTGATAAAATTCGACATGATTATATGCTTTAATACATGGTACATATTTTTATATGTGGAGAGGGGGATTTTATGAGAAATTATATTATTACTGATGATGTTTTGTGCTTTACTTCTAATGGATATGGTACTTATGTTGTGGAGAAGAATAAGGATTTTTATTTGAGTATTGATTGTCTTAAATTACTTAAATATGGGTGTAATTTTTATGGTAATTCTTATAATATTCAGAGGCAATTTGTTATTGATATTTTTAATTATTATATTAAGACTCCTATTATTGTATCTTCTTATAATATGATTATTTTCTTTCCTACATGTACTCCTAGTTCTAAGAAATGTATATGGCTTGCTTATAATAATATTACTAGATATGTTAAAGAAAGTAATGGTACAAAAATATATTTTGATAATGGTAAAGAGATGAATATTAAGGTACCTTATACTACGATTGATAATCAAATTACTAAGTGTATAAAGATAGAAAAATACCTAAATGGAATTATGAGAAAAACCGTTGAAAAATAAGGAAAAAATACATAGAAAATATGTTTTTTTTCTTTTAATTTTTATTGAAATATGGTATAATTATATATGTATAGGGGTACATGAGATTAGTAAAGGTGAAAATATGGGCAAAAAAATAACTTTATATTGAAATTACAAAAAATTTATTTAAAAAATTATCGTAATTATGATGATATTTTATTAGAACTTAATAGTAATTTAAATATTATAATAGGAGATAATGCTCAGGGAAAAACTAATTTACTAGAATCTATTTATGTACTTGCTGTTACGAAGTCTTTTTTATCTATTAGTGATAAGAATCTTATTAATTTTAATAGTAGATATTCAATGATTAAAGGAATTGTTGATTATAATGGTTCTTATGATGAACTTGAACTATTAATTAATGAGAATGGTAAGGTTGTTAAGATAAATAAAAAAGAGATCAAAAAATTAAGTGACTATATTTCTAAGATGAATGTTATTCTTTTTAGTAGTGATAGTATTAGAATATTTAAAGATAGTCCATCTTGTAGAAGAAAATACTTTAATATTCAAATTAGTCAAATTAATAAGATTTATTTAGCAAATTTAAATAATTATAATTTAGTTTTACGCCAAAGAAATGAATTTTTGAAGATTATTAATATTAATAAAGAGAGTGATATGAATTATTTAGATATTCTTAATGATAAATATATTGGTTTATCAATAGTTATTTATAATTTTAGAAGGAAATATGTAGACTTAGTTAATAAATATATAGATGGTATATTTAGTTCTATTACAGGGTTAGAAGGACTTAAGATGATATATACTTCTAATGTTAGTAATTTAGATAAAGATATGTTTAAAGATAAACTTAAAAGTAATTTATCAAGAGAAATTCAGTATAAGATTACTTTTATTGGACCTAATAGAGATGATTTTTATTTTGATTTGAATGGGAAGAATTTATCTTTATATGGTTCACAGGGACAAATAAGGAGTGCTGTACTTGCTCTTAAGTTAGCAGAAGTTAAATTATTTACGGATGTTTTATCTGATACGCCTATTTTACTTTTGGATGATATATTTAGTGAATTAGATATTGATAAGAGAAATAAGGTAATTAAATATTTAGATAATGATATTCAAACAATAGTTACTACTACAGATATTGAAAATATTGATAAAAATGTGAGAAATAAAGCTAATGTTTATAAAATAGAAAATGGTAAAATTATTTCCCGGGAAATAATTTGATGCAGGAAGGTGATAAAAAATGAATAGTAATGAACATTATGATGCTTCGGATATTCAAGTATTAGAAGGACTTGAAGCAGTAAGAAAAAGACCTGGTATGTATATAGGTAGTACTAGTGAGAAAGGATTACACCATTTAGTTTGGGAAATAGTAGATAATGCTATCGATGAGGCTTTAGCAGGATATTGTGATGATATTGAAATAATTGTTAATAAAGATGGTTCTGTTACTGTTAAAGATGATGGTAGAGGTATACCTGTTGAAGTACATCCTAAGACAGGATTATCTACGGTTGAAACAGTATATACAGTATTACATGCTGGTGGTAAATTTGGTGGTGGTGGCTACAAAGTATCTGGTGGATTACATGGTGTTGGTGCATCGGTAGTTAATGCTCTTAGTAAATGGGTAGAAGTAACTGTTTATAAAGAGGGAAAAGTTCACTATATTAAGTTTGCTAATGGTGGACATACTGTGGAACCTTTAAAAGTAATAGGAGAATGTAGTGAAGATAGAACCGGTACGACAGTAACTTTTATGCCTGATGATGAAATATTTAAAGAGACTACTACTTTTAATTACGAAACATTAAAAACTAGAACTAGGGAACTTGCTTTCTTAAATAAAGGACTTAGAATTATTCTTATGGATGATAGAACAGGAGAATCTGATACTTTTGTTTATGAAGGTGGTATTAAAGAGTTTGTTGCTTATGTAAATAAAAATAAGACTCCTATCCATGAAGATATTGTATATGTTGAAGGAATGGAAAATGATATTTCAATAGAAGTGGCTCTTCAATATAATGATGGATATAATGCTACTGTTTACTCTTTTGTTAATAATATTATTACTCCTGAAGGTGGAACTCATGAAGATGGTGTTAAACTGGCTTTAACTAGAATTATTAATAATTATGCTAAAGCAAATAAAATACTTAAAGATAATGATGAGCCTCTTAGCGGTGATGATGTTAGAGAAGGTATAACAATGATTATATCTGCTAAAGTACCTGAACCTCAATTTGAGGGACAAACTAAGACTAAACTTGGTAATAGTGAAGTTAGAAAAGTAGCTGCTAGTATATTTGCTAAGGCATTTGAGAGATTTTTAATGGAACATCCTAATGATGCTAAAATTATAATAGAAAAGTCAATGACTGCTGCTAGGGCTAGAGTTGCTGCTAGAAGAGCTAGAGAGTTAACTAGAAGAAAAGGTGGACTTGAAATTACTAATTATTGGGGTAAACTTACTGATTGTTCTTCTAAAGATGCTACTATATCAGAAATGTTTATTGTAGAGGGAGATTCTGCTGCTGGTAGTGCTAAGATGGGAAGAGATCCTATTACGCAGGCTATTCTTCCTATTAGAGGTAAAATACTTAATGTAGAGAAGGCTAGATTAGATAGAATTCTTGCTAATGAAGAGATTAGAACTATGATTACGGCTTTAGGCACTGGTATTGGTGAAGAATTTGATATATCTAAGTTAAGATATTATAAGATAATTATTATGACTGATGCTGATGTTGATGGAGCACATATTAGAACATTATTACTTACTTTATTTTATAGATATTTTAAACCATTAGTAGAAAATGGACATATATATGCTGCACAACCACCTTTATATTCAATTAAACATGGTAAAAATATTAAATATGTACTTGATGAAACAGAAAGAGATGAATATTTAGCTACTTTACCTCTTAATACGAAGTATGAAATTGGTAGAATGAAAGGTTTAGGAGAGATGAATCCAGAAGAACTTAGAGAAACAACAATGGGTATTGATAAGAGAATATTAAAACAAGTTACTTTGGATGATGCTATTCTTGCTGATGAAACATTCCAGTTACTTATGGGTGAAGAAGTTGAACCTAGAAGAAAGTTTATTGAAGATAATGCTCTATTTGTAGAGAATTTGGATATATAGGAGGTTTATGATGGAAGATAAGAATATAGATAAAAATTTAAATATAGAAGATATGGGTGAGGATAATAATCATGAAAGAGATAGAAAAGTAGCTGTTAATATTGTTGGTGAAATGAGGAAGTCTTTCCTTGATTATTCGATGAGTGTTATTGTTGCAAGAGCTCTTCCTGATGTTAGAGATGGTCTTAAGCCTGTTCATAGAAGAATTTTATATACTTTATATGAAGAGGGTATGACTCCTGATAAGAAATATCAGAAATCTGCTAATGCTGTTGGTGCTGTTATGGGTCATTATCATCCACATGGTGATTCTGCTATTTATGAATCTATGGTAAGAATGGCACAAGATTTTACTTATCGACATACTCTTGTTGATGGACATGGTAATTTTGGATCTATTGATGGTGATGGTGCTGCTGCTAGTCGTTATACTGAAGCTAGACTTGCTAAGATATCGATGGAACTTTTAAGAGATTTAAATAAGGATACTGTTGATTTTTCGGAAAATTATGATGGTCAGAGAAAGGAACCTGTTGTTTTACCTAGCAGATTTCCTAATATATTAGTTAATGGTAATATGGGTATTGCTGTTGGTATGGCTACTAATATTCCACCACATAACTTGGGTGAAGTTATTGATGGATGTGTTGCTTATATTGATAATCCAGAAATTACTGTTACTGAACTTATGCAATATATTAAGGGACCTGATTTTCCTACTGCTGGTGTTATTCTTGGTAATAGTGGTATTAAAAGGGCGTACGAGAGCGGTAGAGGAGCTATTACTATTAGAGGTATGGCTACTGTAGAAGAGACTCATAATAAGCACAGAATTGTTATTACAGAACTTCCATATCAAGTTAATAAGAAAGCTTTGATTCAAAGAATTGGTGAACTTGTTAGAGATAAGGTTATTGATGGTATTTCTAATTTAAGTGATGAATCGGCTTTAGAGGGTATTAAGATTGTTATTGATGTTAAGAAAGAGGCTAATGCTAATGTTGTTTTGAATAATTTATATAAGCATACACAACTTCAAACTTCTTATGGTATTAATTTTTTAATGCTTGTTGATGGTAGTCCTAGAACACTTGGTTTAAGAGAGATTATTGAGAAGTATATTGATCATCAGAAACATGTTATTTATCGTAGATGTCAATTTGATTTAAAGAGATATAAGGATAGATTGCATATTTTAGATGGTTTAAAGATTGCTCTTGATAATATTGATAGAGTTATTAAGATTATTAGAGAGTCTGCTGATGACGATGAGGCTAAAGCTGGACTTATGTCTAATTTTGCTTTATCAGAGGTTCAATCTCAAGCTATTCTTGATATGAGATTGAAGAGACTTACCGGACTTGAAAAATCTAAGATTGAGGAAGAGATTGCTGAACTTGAGAAATTAGTTAAGGAATTAGAAGAAATATTAGCTAGCGAAGAGAAAATTCTTGAAGTTATTAAGACTGAAATGCTTGAAATTAAAGATAAATATGCTGATGAGAGAAGAACACATATTGATATGACTGCTATTGATTATATTGAAGATGAATCTTTAATTCCTGTTGAGAATGTTGTTATTACTTTAACTAATAAGGGTTATATTAAGAGATTACCTGCTGATACTTATAAAACTCAAAATAGAGGTGGTATGGGTGTTAAAGGTATGGCTACTAATGAAGAGGATTTTGTAGAGCATTTGATTAATGCTACTAGTCATGATTATATTCTTATGTTTACTAATATGGGTAAGGTATATAGAATTAAGGGTTATGAAATTCCTGAATATAGTAGACAATCTAAGGGATTACCTATTATTAATTTGTTATCTTTAGATAAAGATGAAAAGGTTACTTCTTTATTGAAAATATCTAATGATGATGAATACAAATGTTTAGTTTTTGCTACTAAGAATGGTTTAATTAAAAGGACTGATATATCTGAATTTGATAGTATTAGGACTAACGGTAAGAAGTTTATTACTTTAAAAGATAATGATGAACTTGTATCTGTAAAGAAAACTACTGGTAATGATGAGATTTTAATGGCTTCTTCTAATGGTAGAATGGTTAGATTTAATGAAAGTGCCGTTAGAATTATGGGTAGAAGTGCTTCTGGTGTTAGAGGTATTAATCTTGATGGTGGTATACTTGTTGGTATGGAGATTGTTGAACCTAATGAGTATGTACTTGTTATTACTGAAAAGGGTTATGGTAAGAAGACACCTGTTGATGAATATAGAATTACTAATCGTGGTGGTAAAGGTGTTAAGACTGTTAATATTACTGAAAAGAATGGTTCTATTGTGTCATTTAAGACTGTTGATGATAGTAAAGACTTAATGATTATTACTGATTCTGGTATTATTATTAGATTGGCTGTTGATAAGATTTCTACTATGAGTAGAGTTACTCAAGGTGTTAAACTTATTAATTTAAAAGAAGATAGTATTGTTAGTTCTACTTCTATTGTTGATAGAGAAGAAGTTAGTGATGATAATATTAATGGTGAAAATATTGAAAAAGAAAGTGAATAGCTTTCTTTTTTTTTTCACTTCGAGCTCTATTATATCTCTCAGTGTACATTAAAGCCTGTAGTCTTTAATGTAAAAAATGAAGCCTTGGTGTCTTCATTTTTATATTTTATTTCCCGGGAAATAATTTTTATTACTAAATTCTAATCACAATTAAGAATTATTAATTTTATAAAATTCTTTAATATATATAGTTTATAAGCAAATAGACATACAAATGTATGTATATTTGCTTATATTGACTATGTTTTTGAATTGTTATATAATACTTGTTGATACAACATTAAATGATGGAACCAAGTCAGGGACGGAAGTCAGCAGCTTTAACATTTATTTAGTGTGTGTATCTTTTTTTATGCCTGTTGATAAATTAGATTTAAAATTATGCTATGTTTCACGTGAAACATAGCATAATAATTAGATAACTAACTTCATGTTCCACGTGGAACATAGGGTTGGTTATTTTTTATTTTGAATTATTTAATAGTTTTAATTGATGTGATTATTTATATTTCTATATTTTAATTATGCTTGTTTTTATGTTTCACGTGGAACATAGATTATCAACAATTAATTAATTATTAAAAATAAATTTAATTAATCTTTGGAAATAATTATTATTTATATTTAACAAACATATTTCTAAAAATATCTATTAAAAAATTTCATGTTTCACGTGGAACATGAATTTATCAACAATTTTTTATTTATTTTTAAAAGTCGTTTATATTTGTTATGTGATTTTTGAATTATATATATTTATTATTGTATTTTATTCATTAATGATTATTAATAACAAATTTAATTATAAAATAATAACTCATGTTCCACGTGAAACATAGCTTATCAACAGTTAATTAATATATGTAAAAAATATATTAAATTATCCATAAAAAAAATTATTTAATAGAAATAATTTTTAATAATATGTTGATTAGAAATGTTTTATGTATTAAATATTAAATAAAATTTGAAAGTAAATTCTATGTTTCACGTGGAACATAGATTATCAACAGCTTTTTCCTATATAATTTTAAAATTAAATTATTACGTATTTTATTTTTATATGTTTTAATTATTATTTTTTGTATATTTGAAATTAATAATAACTTGCTTTAGATAAATGATTATTTTAATGTTTCACGTGGAACATGAATTCATCAACAATTTTTATTTATTTTAAAAAGCTATTTATATTTTTTTGTAATTTTTGAATTATAAAAAAATAATCTATGTTCCACGTGAAACATGAGTTATCAACAGTTAATTAATATATGTAAAAAATATATTAAATTAGCCATTAAAAAAGAATATTATTTAATAGAAATAATTTTTAGTAATATATTGATTAGAAATGTTTTATGTATTAAATGGTAAATAAAATTTGAAAATAAATTAATGTTCCACGTGAAACATGAAATTTTTGAATGTTTTGCTTGATTTAAAATATAATATTTTGAAATTTAATAATTACTATGATAATATTTTTTTATGTTCCACGTGGAACATAGAGGAGAATATATTATGATGGATGTTGATAAATTAGAAGTGGCTTTTGAGCAAGCTAAAATTGCTTATAATTTGGATGAAATACCTGTTGGTTGTGCTATATTTCGAGGAGATGAGCTTATTGCCTGTGGATACAATGAAAAAGAGGAAAAAAATGATGCTATAAGGCATGCTGAGCTAGTAGCTATCAGCAGAGCGTGTCGAAAATTGGGGAGTTGGAGGTTAGATGACTGCTCTTTATATGTTACTTTAGAGCCTTGTATGATGTGTATTGGAGCTATTATGGAGAGCAGAATTAAAAATATTTATTATGGTACTACCAGGCAGGGTATACAAATGTACGATAAAATAACTGTAGAGCCATATGTTTCTTTGAATTATATTAAAAGCAATAAATGCTCTGAAATATTATCTGATTTTTTTAAAAAAAAGAGAAAAAAATGATGTTTTCTTTGTTTTATGTGGTATAATGTTTATGTAGGAGGTATTTTATGGGATATTTAGCTTTGTATAGAAAATATAGACCTGTTGATTTTAATAGTGTTTATGGACAAGAAGAGGTTGTTACTGTTATTAAAAATGCTATTGTTTCTGGAAAAGTGTCCCATGCTTATCTTTTTTGTGGACCTAGAGGAACGGGAAAGACTACTATTGCTAAAATTATTGCAAGATTAGTTAATTGTGAAAATTTAGCGGATGGTAACCCATGTGGGAAATGTTATAATTGTCTTAATTATTTGAATAGTAATGATATTGTTGAAATAGATGCTGCTTCGAATAATGGTGTTGATGAAATCAGAGAATTAAGGGATAAAATTAATTTAGTTCCTAGTAATTCTAAATATAAGGTCTATATAATAGATGAAGTTCATATGCTTACAACACAAGCATTTAATGCACTTTTAAAGACTTTGGAGGAACCTCCTAGTCATGTTATATTTATTTTAGCTACGACTGAGCCTCATAAAATACCATTAACTATAGCTTCAAGATGTCAAAAATTTAGATTTTCTAAAATTGATGATAAAAAAATAGTGGAAAGACTTAGAGAAATTTCTAATCTTGAAGATATTACTATTGATGATGATGCGTTATATGAAATAGCAAGATTATCAGATGGTGGAATGAGGGATGCTATAAACTTTTTAGATCAATTGGTAGCATATTCTAATGATAATATTACTATTGATGATGTTTATAAGGTTAATGGTTCGGTTTCGTATGAAGAACTTTATACATTATTAGATGACGTTAAGAATAATAATAAGGTCAAATTAATAGAGTTTGTTGACTATTTAGATGAATCTGGAAAAGATATTAATAAATTTGTTGAAGAAATGCTTATTTTTCTTAAAGATGTTATTTTGTATAAAAATGCTAATATTTTATCAAGTATTTCTACTAAAAACGATTATATCAAATTGGTTTCTGATAAATATAATGATAAAGATTTATATGATTTAATAGAAAGCCTTAATGGTGTACAAAATTCTATAAAAATTTCTAATCATAGTTCAATTATATTTATGATTTCAATTCTTAAATATTCTGATTTGAAATTTGGAAGAGTAGCTGTAAATAATGAAAAAATTATTTCCCGGGAAATAATTAAAGAAAAAAATGAAAATATTTCCCAAGATAGAGAAAATATTTCCCAAGATAGAGAAAATATTTCCCAAGATAAAGAAAATATTTCCCGGGAAATAAAAGATAGTTCTATTTCTGATGATCAAGTTGAACTTAGAGTTAATAATTCCTTGGCTTTGGCTTCAAAAAATGTATTAGAAGAGTTTAAATCAAAATGGAATAGTTTAGATGATTATATTGATGATGAAGAGTTTTCTGTTGTTTCAGGATTACTTAAGGATTCTAATATAGTGGTTGGTTCAAGTAAATATGTAATTTTATCTTGTAATTATCCTTCTACAGCGAGTAGAATTAATAGTAATTTAGAGGTTACTGAAAAATTATTAGAAAAAATCTTTAATACTAAGATTTATGTTGTTGCCGTTGATAACGATAGATGGAAAGGTATTAAAAATAAATATATTGATGATTTAAAAAAAGGAATTAAATATAATGTTAAAGAAATAGAAAATAATGCTAATAATAAGAGAAAAAAATCTTCTATTGATGATTTGATTGATTTAGTAGGAGATAGTATTATAGAATATAAATAATAAAGGAGAACGATAAATATGAATATGCAAGCTATAATGATGCAGGCTAAAAAAATGCAAAGAGATATTGAAAAGACACAAAATGAGTTAGAAAGTAAAACTTATGAAGGTAAATCACAATTGGTGACAGCTGTGGTTGGAGGAAATAATAAACTTATTTCTATTAATATAGATGTTGATAGTATAGAACAAGATGATAAAGAAATGTTAGAAGATATGATTTTAGTAGCAGTTAATAATGCTATTGAAAATATGGAAAAAGATAAAAAAGAAAAACTTGGTAAATATAGTAATATGTTAAATGGTTTGATGTAAGATGTATCCTAATAGTATAAAAAATATTATTGATTGTTTTAAAGATTTACCTGGTATTGGTGAAAAGACAGCAGAGAGACTTGCTTTTTCTTTAATAAATTTTAGTAAAGAAAAATTGACATCTTTTTCTGACTCTATTATTGATGTTAGGGATAAACTAACTAATTGTTCTATATGTGGAAATATTACAGAAAATGAAATTTGTGATATTTGTTCTGATTCTAATAGAAATAGTAAGATAGTCTTTGTTGTGGAAAAGGCAAAAGATATTTCTTTATTTGAAAAGATTAATATTTATAATGGTAAATATCATGTTTTAGGTGGACTTATTTCTCCTTTGGAGGGAATAGGTCCTGATGATGTTAATATTTCTTGTTTGATTTCTAGAATTGATAAAGAAAATATTGAAGAGATTATTTTGGCTCTTAAACCTTCAATTGAGGGGGAAACGACAATGCAATATATAAAGAAAATATTAGAAAATAAAAATATTAAAATTACTAGAATTGCTACGGGTATTCCTATGGGTACTGATATTGATTATATTGATGCTATGACATTAGAGTTTGCCCTTGAAGGGAGAAAAGACATATAGTATTATAATTATCATATAATTTATTGGTGAGTTATGTTTAATAAATTATTTTTGATTATTAAGAAAGTTATAATTGCAATATTAATGATTTATACTTATAATATTATTGTTTTTCCATTAGGAATTACTATTGCTTTTAATGTGTTTACAATTATTTTAATTGGTATTTTTGGTTTACCAGCAGTAGTTGGATTATGCTTGTTTTCAATTTTAATTTTTTGAGAGGTGAATTATGTTAGAACTATATAAAGATGGACAACCTATTTTTTATAATATGGTTAATAATGCTATTAAAAATAATAAACTTTCTCATGCTTATATTTTTGATTCTAATGGTAATCCTGATGTTATGGATATTGTTTTATCTTTTGTTAAAGAAATTATTTGTATGGATATTACTGATGATAATAATATTAAAAATATATGTAAACGTATTGATGATGGTAATTATGTTGATGTTAAGGTTATTAAATCTGATGGTATGTGGATAAAGAAGGATCAATTACTTGATTTACAGAGTGAATTTAATAATAAGGCTTTTGAAGGAAATAAGAAAATTTATATTATTAGATCTGCTGAAAAGATGAATGTTCAGACTGCTAATTCTATATTAAAATTTTTGGAAGAACCTGTTGATGATATTATTGCTATTTTGATTACGGATAATATTAATATGCTTCTTCCTACAATTATTTCTAGATGTCAAGTGATTAAATTAAATAAGAAGAAATGTAGTTATGATACTATTAGTAATTTATCTGATTTACTTATTAGTTATGGATATAATGATATTTCTGATGATAATAAAGAAAAGATTATAAATGATGTTATTGGGTTTACTGAGTATATTGAGAATTATAAGTTAGATACTTTAATTTATACTAAGAAATTATGGCATAATAATTTTAAGGATAGAAACTATAATATTATTGGTATTAATTTGATGATTTATTTTTATTATGATGTTATTAGATATAAGAGTGGTTTGAAGATATTATTTTTTAATGATTACGAAGATAATATTATAAAGATTGCTAATATGAATGATATTGATGTGTTATGTGATAAAATTAAAGTTTTAAATGATACTTTAAATAATATTAAGTATAATTTGAATATTAATTTATTGATTGATAAATTGGTTATAGATATGTGTGGTGATAATTCATGAAAATAGTAGGAGTAAAGTTTAATAATAATACTAAAGTTTATTATTTTAATTCTAAGGGCTTAGATTTAAAGGTTAATTTAACTGTTATTGTTAATACTGATAAGGGTCTTAAGTTTGGTAAGATTGTTGAAATAGTTGATTCTAAAAGAGAGAATGATGCTTATCCTGAAGTTGTTAGGGTAGCTACTAAAAAAGATTTTCAACAACATTTGAGAAATATACAGGATGAGAAGAAAGCTTTGGAAAAGTGCAGAGAACTAGCTCTTAAAGAAAATCTTAATATGACTATTATTGATGCTAATTATAATTTTGATAAGAGTCAATTAATTTTCCGTTTTTTGGCTGATGAGAGGATTGATTTTAGAAAATTAGCTAAAGATTTAGCTTCTAATTTGAAGACGAGAATTGAACTTAGACAGATTGGTGTTAGGGATAAAGCTAAAGAAATTGGTGGTATTGGTCCTTGTGGTAGAATTTTATGTTGCAGTTCTTTTTTAACTAATTTTGAATCTGTTTCAATAAATATGGCTAAGAATCAAGGTATTGCTTTAAATCCTACTAAAATTAATGGGGTTTGTGGTAGACTTTTATGTTGTTTAAATTATGAAAATGAACAGTATATGGAGGTTAGAAAAAATATTCCTGATGTTGGTAAAAAGGTTAAAATAAATGGTAAAGATGGAAAGGTTATTTCTTCTGAACCATTAGCGGGTAAATATAAGGTATTTGTGGATAATGAAATTGTTCAGGTAGATGTTAATGATAGTAAAGAATAATCTTTTAAATTTTAAAGATGCTTATATTTATCAAGATACTGATTATTTTAAATTTTCTTTAGATTCTTTATTACTTGCTAATTTTGTAACTATTAATTTAAGAGATAAAAATATTTTAGATATTGCTACTGGTAATGCTCCTATTCCAATGCTTCTTAGTTATAGGACAAAGGCTAATATTTATGGTGTTGAGATACAAAAATCTGTTTTTGATTTGGGAGTTAAATCTATTATTGAAAATAAGATGGACAAGCAGATAACTATTATTAATGATGATGCTAAGAATGTTATTAATTTATTTTGTGATGATTATTTTGATGTTATTACTTGTAATCCTCCTTATTTTGATACTAATAATTCTTTATTTGAAAATGTTAATTCGGTGAAGGCTATTGCTAGACATGAGAAACTTCTTAATTTAGATGATGTATTTACTATATCTAAAAGGGTACTTAAAACAAATGGTAGGTTAGCAATGGTTCATAGGACTGAAAGATTAACTCAAATATTGGATATTGCTAGTAAATATGGTTTTATGGCTAAGAAAATTAGATTTATTTATCCTAAAGAGAATAGGAATAGTGATTTAATGCTTATTGAGTTTGTAAAAGGTGGTAAAAAAGGATTAAAGATGATTTATCCTTTGATTGTTTATGATAGTGATGGTAACTATAATATTGAAATAAAGAATATGTTTGGAGATGATACTCATGATACAAAATAGTTATAATGATACGCCTAGTTTATATTTGATTCCTACACCAATTGGTAATTTGGATGATATGACTTATAGAGCTGTAAAAGTATTAGAAGAAGTAGAGGTTATTTTTTCTGAGGATACGAGAGTTACGCTTAATTTACTTAATAATTTTGGTATTAAAAAGAAACTTATTTCTTTACATGAACATAATGAAGATATTTTAAAAGAGAAGGTACTTGAATATTTGAAAAATGGATATTCTGTTGGATTAGTTACTGATAGAGGAACTCCTATTATAAGTGATCCTGGATATAAAACGGTTAAGTATATTAGTGATAATAATTATAATGTTATTGCATTACCTGGAGCTACTGCTTTTGTATGTGCTTTGATTGCATCTGGTATATCACCACAACCTTTTTTATTCTATGGTTTCTTAAATAGTAAGGATTCTAAACGTAGAGATGAATTAGAAATGCTTAAAGATAATGAATATACTATGATTTTTTATGAAGCACCACATCGTATTATGAAAACACTTAATATGATGTTAGGAGTATTTGGTGATAGAGATATTAGTATTTCTAGAGAAATTACTAAGAAGTTTGAAACTGTATATAGGGGAAAACTTAGTGATGTTATTAAGAATATTCCTGAAAAGGGGGAATTTGTTATTGTTGTAAGTGGATGTGTAGAAAAGGTTATTGATGATAATTTGTCTATTAAAGAAGCTGTTAACTTGTATATTAAAGCTGGATTAGATGTTATGACTGCAATTAAAAAAGTAGCTAAAGGTAGAAAGATACCTAAAAATGAAGTATATAAAGAATATCATAAGGAGGAAAAATAATGAAGTTAGTAGTGGGACTTGGAAATCCTGGAAAGGAATATGAAAATACAAGACATAATATTGGTTATGAACTTGCAGATATGTTTGCTAAAAAATATGATTGTTCTTTTAGGACTGAAAGAAAATTTGAGGCGGATATATTTGATATTAATATTAATGGTGAAAAGGTAATTGTGGCTAAACCTTTGACTTATATGAATTTATCTGGTAATGCTGTTAAAAAGATTGTTGATTTTTATAATATTAATAGTCAAGATATTTTGATAATGCATGATGATTTGGATATGGTATTAGGTAAGATTAAGGTTGTTAATAATAGTTCTAGTGGAGGACATAATGGGCTTAAGAGTATTACTAAGGCTATTCAGACTAGAGACTATGTTAGATTTAAAATTGGAATATATGGAAAAGATAGAATGATAGATGCTATTGATTGTGTACTTGGTAAATTTAGTAAAGAACAAAGGGAAGTACTTGATGAAGTTTATGCTAAAGTAGGTAATTTATTAGAGGATTTTGTTAATTGTGATATTGCTAGATTGAAACAAATTTATAATAGTATGAATAAAAAGAATGATTTATAATAAGATACATTAATATGTATCTTTTAGTCTTGGAAAGGAGGAATATTTATGGGAATTTTTAATAATCTATTTGATATTGATAGTAGAGATAATTATGCTGTTACTGGGTTAAATAAGGAACTTAATTCTTTATATATTTATAATTATTTTATTAAAAATAAGAAAAATAATTTGGTTATAACTAATTCTTTATATGAGGCTAATGATGTTTATAATAGATTACTTAACTATACTAATAAAGTTTTATTTTTTCCGATGGATGATTTTATTACTAGTGAAGTTACTGATATTAGTCCAGAATTTGTTATTGATAGACTTACTACTTTGAATAAATTACTTGGTAGTGGTAAATATATTGTTGTTACTAATTTGATGGGTATACTTAGATATTTACCTAATACTAAGTTATATAAGAATAAGATTATTGATATTAATAAAGATATGGATATTGATAGAGATGATTTTATTAATAAATTATTTGATTTAGGTTATGAGAAGAAACCTGTTGTTAGTAGGACAGGAGAAATGGCTATTAGGGGATATGTTATTGATATATTTCCTATTGAGTTTGATAATCCTATTAGAATAGAGTTTTGGGGGGATACTATTGATAGTATTAAATATTTTGATTTAGAGGATCAGATATCTAATACTTTTGTTGATAGTGTTAAAATATATCCTTATACGGAGTTTTTAATTGATGGTAAAATAGGGGATAATATAATTAGAAAACAGAAATATTTACTTAATTATTCTGATTCTGTAAGTGGACTTTGGGATTATGTTTCGGATAGTGTTATTTTTTATTATGATTATAATCAGATTATTAATAGTTATTCTTTACTTAGAGATAATATATTAGAATATGATAGTGAACTTGATGATGATATTAAGACTAATTATATGTGGGATATTGAAGATATTTCTAATAAACATAATATTTATATTCTTGATATAGATAATTTAATAGATTTAGATGTTAATAATAAGAAATATGTTTCACATAGTATTGAGAATTATTGTGGTAATTTTGAAAAGTTAAAGTTAGATTTAATTAGATATATTAAAAGTGGTAAAACTGTTATATTATGTGTTGATGATAGGAATGTTGTTAAGAGGATTGTCACTTATTTGGAACTTGATGATATTATATTTACTGATGAGAATAATATTATTAATAATAAGATTAATTTTGTTAATAAATATATTTATGGTGGTTTTATTTTTGATAATTATGTTGTTATGTCTGTTAATGATTTGTTTGGTAAGGTCGAAGATAAAAGAAAAGTAAAGAGTAAATATAAGGTTGGTACTAAGATTAGTAATATTGATAATTTGGAAAAGGGAGACTTAATTGTTCATATTGATCATGGTATTGGTAAATATATTGAGATATGTACTTTGGTTAAGAATGGAATGAAGAAGGACTATATTAAGTTATTATATGCTGATGATGATATTCTATATTTACCTGTTGAAAAGATTGATAAGATTACTAAATTTAATGGAAAAGAGGGTGCTTTCTTTAAGTTAGATAAACTTGGTACTGATTCTTGGAATAAGAGGAAGGCTAGAGTTAAGAAGAAATTAGAGAGTATAGCAGCAGATCTTATTAAGGTTTCTATTGAGAGAGAGGCTTCTAGTGGATATGCTTTTTCACATGATGATGAAAATCAAATTTTATTTGAAAGTAAGTTTAGTTATGTTCCTACTTCTGATCAACTTAGAGCTACCGAGATTATAAAGAAGGAAATGGAAAGAAATAAGCCAATGGATATGCTTTTATGTGGAGATGTTGGGTATGGTAAAACAGAAGTTGCTTTTAGGGCAATATTTAAGGCTGTTAATGATGGTAAACAAGTAGCATATTTATGTCCTACTACTATTTTGTCTAGTCAACAATATAAGGCGGCTTTGAATAGATTTATTGATTTTCCTATTAATATTGCTCTTCTTAATAGATTTACTTCTGTTAAAGAGCAAAGAGAAATACTTGAAAAGTTAAAGGAAGGAAAAATTGATATTTTATTTGGTACTCATAAGATTCTTAATGAGAAGATTGATTTTAAGGATTTGGGGTTGCTTGTTATTGATGAGGAGCAGAGATTTGGTGTTGCTCATAAGGAAAAGATTAAGAAATATAAGAGTTCTATAGATGTTCTTACTTTGTCTGCTACTCCAATACCTAGAACTTTGCAAATGTCTATGTCTGGTATTAGAGGACTTGCTCTTATTGAGACTCCTCCTGAGAAGAGAAGACCTATTCAAACTTATGTTATACCGGAAAATAAAAATATTATTAAAGATGCTATATATAAGGAGTTATCTAGAGAGGGACAGGTATTTATTTTATATAATAATATTGATAGATTAGATAATAAGTTAGATGAAATACATAAACTTGTTCCAGAGGCTACTATTAGATATGCACATGGTAGAATGACTAAGGATCATTTGGAAAATATTATGATTGATTTTATTAATCATGAGTTTGATATTCTTTTATGTACTACTATTATAGAGACTGGTATTGATATTCCTAATGTTAATACTTTGATTATTCTTGATGCCGATCATTTTGGTTTATCACAGTTATATCAGATTAGAGGTAGAATTGGCAGAAGTGATAGGATTGGTTATGCTTATATGATGTATAGTGGTAAGAAAGAACTTAATGATTTGGCAGTTAAGAGACTTAATACGATAAAGGAATTTACGGAACTTGGCAGTGGATTTAAAATTGCTATGAGGGATTTATCTATACGTGGAGCGGGTGATATATTAGGTAGTGAACAATCGGGATTTATTGATAGTATTGGTATTGATTTATATCTTAAGATGTTAAAAGAGGAAGTTGATAAATTAAAGGGTGTTAAGATAGAAGAAAAAGCTGATGTGTTAAATAAACCTTTGATTGAAGTTGACACGCATATTGATGATGATTATGTTCCTGATGATGAGATTAAGATTGAGATTCATGAGATGATTAATAGCATTAATTCAATAGAGGATATTAATAAAATTAAGGAGACACTTAGCAATAGATTTGGTAAAGTTACTGATGATATGGTTATTTATATGCATGAAGAGTGGTTTGAGAAACAAGCTAAAGAACTTAATATTACTGAGAGTAAACAAAATAAAAATTATGTTGAGATTGTTTTACCTAAAGATGTTTCTGCTAAAGTTGATGGTGAATTGTTATTCTTTAGTGCATATGAGATATGTAAACAATTTAGATTTTCTTATATTGATGGTAAAATACATATTATATTAGATATTGTAAAATTAGATAAACATTTTATATTTTATTTTAATGAATTATTAGATAAAATTATTAAAGATATTAAAGATTAAAGATTATTTCTTTAATTTTTTTGTTTATTGTATAATTCTTTAGTTATTTGACAAAATAAATAGAGAAAGTATAGGTGAAATAAATGAAAACTACTGGTATAATTAGAAGGATTGATGAGTTGGGAAGAATTGTTATTCCAAAAGAGATTAGAAAGAATCTTAGAATTAAAAATGGTGAGAGTTTAGAGATATATTTGGAAAATGATTCTATTATTTTGAAGAAGTATTCTCAGATTGAAAGTTTAAAGAATGTTTCTATTGATTATGTTGAGGCTTTTAATCAGATTATTAAACATAATATTATTGTTACTGATAGGGATAAGGTTATAGCGGCTACTGGTCCTTTAAAGAAGAAGTATTTGGATAAGGAAATTAATGAGTTTACTGAGAGATCTATTGAAAGAAGAGATAATTTTTTTGAGAAACAGAAGAAGTCTTTTCAGATTATTAATGATGAGGAAGAGGTTGGGTATTATACTTTTTCTTCTATTGTTGATAATGGTGATGCTATAGGTAGTGTTATTCTTATTTCTACTGATGTTCCTATCAGTGATGTTGAGGATAAGATGTGTATTGTTTTGTCTAAATTACTTAGTAAACAATTTGTTGATTAATATTATTTATTTTTTGTTCACTCTAAGTCTTTAGTCTTAGAGTGTTGTTGTTAGCCTATGGTAGGCTAACAACAAGATATCAACCATATATATTATATATAAGCATGGATTATAAAAAAAGTTGATTTTCTATTGTAATTATGTTTTTATTGTGGTAAAATATTTTCGTAGTGCGATGAAGGAAAGAGTAATAATATTAGTTTATAGAGAGTCTATGGTTGGTGGAAATAGATAATGAAAGTTATTATAAATGGTTCTGGAGCTTTTATATCTAATAGGTATAGACGGTTGTTACGTTATAACTTAATGAGTGTATGTTACATAAAATAAGGTGGTACCGCGGATATTATTCGTCCTTTGACTATCTTATTTTTTTTATTGGAGGTTTTTTTATGAGAAAATTTGAAATTATTGATAGAGATACTTTTATTAGAGATATACCTAATGGTAATTATGATGATGTTGTTTTACCTAAAAGGGGTACTATTAGTAGTGCTGGTTATGACTTTTATAGTGTTATTTCTGTTACTTTGAAACCAGGGGAGAGAAAGGTTATTCCTACTGGTATTAAGGTGCTGATGAATGATAATGAATTTCTTGGTATATTTATTAGAAGTAGTTTAGGATTTAAGTATAATGTACGGATGTGTAATCAGGTTGGTATTATTGATGCTGATTACTATGGTAATTCTAGTAATAGTGGTCATATTTTTGTATGTTTAGAAAATGAAGGGGATGAGGTTATTGAGATTAAAAAGGGAGATAGATTCGTACAAGGTATTTTTATACCATATTTAATTACTGATGATGATAATACTACTGATTTAAGAGAAGGTGGAATTGGTAGTACTAATAATAAGGGAGATGATTTATAATGAATAAAGAAAAATTTTATATTACTACACCTATATATTATCCAAGTGCTAATTTTCATATTGGGCACTGTTATACTACTATAATAGCGGATGCTATTGCTAGATATAAGAGACTTACTGGTTATGATGTATTTTATTTAACTGGTACTGATGAACATGGATTAAAAATACAAAAGAAGGCTATTGATGCTGGTATTACTCCTCAAGAGTATGTTGATAAGATTGTTGTTAATTCTAAAGATTTATGGAAGAGTTTAAATATTAGTTATGATAAATTTATTAGAACTACTGATAAAGAACATGTTGAATGCGTTCAAAAAATCTTTGAGAAGTTATATAATCAAGGGGATATTTATAAAGGAGAATATAAGGGATTATATTGTACTCCTTGTGAGTCTTTTTGGACTGAGACACAACTTGTAGATGGTAAATGTCCTGATTGTGGTAGAGAGGTTAATGAGGTATCTGAAGAAGCTTATTTCTTTAAACTTTCTAAATATCAAGATAGATTAGTTAAATTTTATGAAGAACATCCTACTTTTATTGAACCTGAATCTAGAAAGAATGAGATGCTTAATAATTTTATTAAGCCTGGACTTGAAGATTTATGTGTATCTAGAACTACTTTTGATTGGGGAATTCCTGTTACTTTTGATCCTAAACATGTTGTTTATGTATGGATTGATGCTTTGGCTAATTATATATCAGCTTTAGGATATTTAAGTGAAGATGATTCATTATTTAAGAAGTATTGGCCCGCTAACTTACATATAGTTGGTAAGGAAATAGTTAGATTTCATACTATTATTTGGCCTATTATGTTGATGGCTCTTGATTTACCGTTACCTGATAAGGTATTTGGACATGGATGGTTAGTTATTAATGGGGGTAAAATATCTAAGAGTTTAGGTAATTATAAAGATCCTAGAGAGTATATTGATGCTTATGGTGTTGATGCTGTTAGATATTTTGTTTTAAGAGAGGTTCCATTTGGTAGTGATGGTAATTTTTCTGAAGAAGCTTTAATTAATAGAACTAACGGAGATCTTGCTAATATACTTGGTAATTTGGTTAATAGAACTATTGGTATGGCTAATAAATATTTTGATGGTGTTGTTACTAATACTAAGGTTAATGAAGAAGTTGATAATAAATTAATTGAAGAGACTATAGGATTAAAAGATGTTGTTGAAAATTATATGAATGGGTTAGAAGTTTCTAAAGCTATTGCTAGTATATTTGATGTACTTAGAGAATGTAATAAATATATTGATGAAACTATGCCTTGGGTTCTTGCTAAAGATGAATCTAAAAAAGATAGACTTGCTACTGTGTTATATAATCTAATTGAGTGTATTAGAATTTGTACTGTATTATTACAAGCTTTTATTCCTGATACTTGTGAGAAGATATTTAATCAAATTAATACTGATAATATTTCTTATGATAGTACTAGTGAGTTTGGTGGATATAAGTCAGGTACTAGGGTTAATAAGGCTGAAGTTTTATTTCAAAGAATTGAGAATTAAGTGTTTACTTAGTTCTTTTTTTATGTAAAGTTTACTTATTTTTATTTACATATGATGATAATTATGCTATATTTTTGTTGTAGTACCTAATACTGAAAGGGAGACTGGCTATGTTTAATGGTAAGAATCATAGTATGATTTATAAGGTGTTATCTTTAGTTTTTGGTGGTATTATTATTTTATTTATTTTTAATCATAAGAATATTATTGATTTTATTTATATATCAATAGTTTGTTTTCTTGTTGTTAAAATTTTTATTAAAATTAATATTAAATAATTATACTATTAGTTAGTATGATTTTTTATTAGGAGGATTTTTATGTATATTGATACTCATTGTCATGTATTTAGTGAATACTATGATGATATTGAAAAAGTTATTTCTGAATGTAAAGATAATAATGTTAATAGGATTATTGTTAATGGATGTGATATAGTTTCAAATAAAGAGGTTTTAGAACTTGTTAATAAATATGATATTATATATGGGGCTATTGGATTTCATCCTACTGAACTTGATGATTTTAATGATGAATATTTTTCTTTTTTAGAAGAGAATATTAATAATTCTAAAATTGTTGCTGTTGGTGAAATTGGACTTGATTATCATTATGATGATACTGATAAAGAAAAACAAAGTATGGTTTTTAGGAAACAATTAGATATTGCACAAAAGTATAATAAACCTATTATTGTTCATAGTAGAGATTCTATACAAGATACATATAATATTTTAAAAGAATATAATTTAAAAGGAAGTATACATTGTTTTAGTGGTTCTGTAGAAATGGCTAGGGAATTTATTAAACTTGGATATAAAATTGGTATTGGAGGTATAATTACTTATAAAAATGCTAAGACTATTAAAGAAGTGGTAAAAGATACTGATTTAGCATATATTTTATTAGAGACTGATAGTCCGTATCTTGCTCCAGTTCCTCATAGAGGAGAGGATAATAATCCTAAATATATACCCATTATTGCTGATGAGATTGCAAGTATAAAAGGGTCTTCAAGCCTTGATATTGCTAGGGTTACTACTGCTAATGCGGAGGACGTATTTGACTTTTCTTGCAAAAAATGATACAATTAATATGTTCTAAAATATTAATGAGGTGAGATTAATGAAGAATGTAACTGTTAAGGTTATAACTATTTCTTCACAGTTATTAGTAGTTACTTTATTTTTGACACTTGTTTTTTCAGGTGGTACTAATAATCAAAATATAACTATTGGTAATAATAATTTTGACAAAATGGCAGATAAGACAATGACTTTATTTAAAAGTGAAGAATTGCTTCTTAGTTCTGTTGATACTAGTGTTGTTGTTCCTTTAGATGATGATACTAAAAAAGAAGAAATAAAAGAAGAAGAGGTTAAAGAGGAAGCTACTGAAGAACCTGTTGTTGATACAGCACCGGTTATTTCTGATACGCCAACTACACCTAGTTCTTCAGGTTTATTTTATGATAGAGAGATACTTAATACTGTAGTTGGTAATTTAACTGGGTATGGTGCTAATTGTTATGGTTGTTCTGGATATACAGCTGCAGGTCATAATTTAAATGAATCTATGTATTATGATGATAATGAATTTGGTACTGTTAGAATTTTAGCAGCAGATCCATCATTTCCATTCTATTCTATTTTTAGAATTAGTAATGTTCCTGGTATGGATGATTTTATAGGAATTGTTCTTGATAGAGGAGGTAATGTTGGTTTTAATAGAGGTACTTTATTTGATTTGGCCTTTATTAATGAGAAAGATCCTGGTATTATAGGACTTACTCCTAATGTTAAATTTGAAATGTTAAGAAATGGTAAATAATATCATTTCTTTTTTTGACAGTTTTTTCTTTTTCTATATCATATAATTAGATAGAGGTTATGATATGAAAAAGATTATTTTTATTACTGTTATTATTATTTTTATTCCTTTTTTGATTGTTAATTTTTATAAAATAGATGAAAAAGAAGAAATAAAAATTAAATATATGTCTAATACTATTATTAGAGTTAAAAGAATGAGCACAGGAAATATTGATTCTATTCCTTTTGAAGAATATATTGTTGGTGTTTTAGCTGGTGAGATGCCTATTTATTTTGATAAAGAAGCTTTTAAAGCACAAGCAGTGGCGGCGAGAAGTTATGCATTTAAAAGAATGGAGTATAATAAAGATAATGATTATGATGTTGTTGATTCTATTATGAATCAGGTGTATTTGGATGATAATTATTTGAAAGATGCTTGGGGTGAGGATTATATTAATAATATTAATAAACTTAGAGAAGTTGTTAATGAGACGAGTATGGAATATTTGGAATATGATGGTGAAGTAATTGATGCTTTGTTTTTTTCTACTAGTAATGGGTATACTGAAACGGCTTCTTTGGTATTTAATGTTGATTTGCCATATTTAAAAAGTGTTAAATCTTCTTGGGATGAAAAGACTAGTTCGGCATTTAGAAACAATACTTCAATGGATATTAATTCTTTTTATAAAAAGTTAGGTCTTTCTTATAGTGATTCTTTTGATTTTAAAGTTCTTAAAAGAAGTAGTACTAATAGAATTGTTACACTTAGTATTAACGGTAAGGAATTTACTGGGAAAAGTTTATATGATAAATTAGGTCTTAGATCACTTGATTTTTCTTTAAAAAAAGATGGTGATAAGATTATTATTTCTACTACTGGATATGGTCATGGTGTTGGTATGAGTCAATATGGTGCTCTTGGTATGGCACAAGAAGGTTATGGTTATAAAGATATTTTGAAATATTATTATTCTGGTACTGAAATTAAAAAAATGGAAAATTAATGTATATTATTTTGGTTTTAGGAAACAATTATATTAGAGGTGATAAAATGAAAAATAGAAGAATTAAATCATTTTTTGTACCTGTAATATATGGTACTTTGGTATTGGCATTTTTATTTAGTATGTTTTTTGTAGGTAAGTTTGCTAATAATTTATTGTTTTCTAAGAAAGATAATAATATTAAATATGTTGATGGTGAGATTACTGAGGGGGCTAATAGAGATATTCCAGTAGTTAGTACTAATAATACTATTGTTAAGCCATATCTTAGTGATGATGTTAGGATAGCTAAATCTTTCTATGATTATAAGGATTCTACTGATAATCAGGAAAAAGCTATTATATTCTATGAGAATACTTATATGCAAAATTCAGGAGTTGATTATGCTAGTGAGAATGTTTTTGATGTTATTAGTATTTTAGATGGTACTGTTATTTCGGTTGAAAATAATGATATTATGGGTACTACTATTGAGATTAGACATAATAATGATCTAATTAGTGTATATCAAAGTTTATCTGATGTTACTGTTAGTAAAGATGATAAAGTTATTCAGGGACAAATTATTGCTAAAAGTGGATTATCTAATATAGAGAAAGATATGGGTAATCATTTACATTTTGAATTATATCATAAGGGTAAAATTGTTAATCCTGAAGAATTCTATAATAAATCTTTAGATGAATTATAGTTTTATCTTTTTTCATAAATATATTCTTTATTTAATATAATACTATAGGTGAATATATGAATAATAGAATATATAATAGAGTAATTGATGAAGCAAAGTATATTATTATTAATGATAAAACGGTTAGGGATGCTTCTTTAGTATTTGGCGTATCTAAGAGTACTGTACATAATGATATGCGATATAGACTTTTTTTGATTGACAAAAATTTGTATGAAAAAGTGTCAAGTATTATGGAATTTCATGCTGATATTAAGCATATTAAGGGAGGAGAGTCGACAAAAAGAAAGTTTTTGAAGAGAAAAGTGTAATATTTGTATTAAAAACTGTTAAATTGTGGTAAAATGGAAATAAGGATGGTGATTTTATGTTTAACAAAGATATTGGTATTGACTTAGGAACTGCTAATGTACTTATCTATATTAAGGGTCAGGGCATTGTTTTAAATGAACCATCTGTAGTTGCTATTGATGCTGAAACGAAGAAACCTTTGGCTGTTGGTACTGAAGCTCATGAGATGCTTGGTAGAACTCCAGGTAAAGTTAAGGCTATTAAACCTATGAAAGATGGTGTAATAGCGGATTATGATACTACAGAAGTTATGCTTAATTACTTTATTAAAAAAGTTAATGGTAAGAGTTTTTTTTCTAGACCTAGAATTCTTATTTGCTGTCCTTCTAATATTACACAAGTAGAAAAGAATGCTATTAAGGAAGCTGCTGAGAGAACAGGGGCTAAAAAGGTTTTTCTTGAAGAAGAACCTAAAGTAGCTGCTGTTGGTGCAGGAATGGATATTTCCAAACCTAGTGGTAATATGGTTATTGATATTGGTGGTGGTACTACTGATATTGCTATTTTATCTTTAGGTGGTATTGTTAATAGTGCTTCTATTAGAATAGCGGGTAATGCTTTTGATAATGATATTGTAAAATATATTAAAGATAAATATAAACTTTTAGTTGGTGAAAGAACTGCTGAAGATATTAAAATTACTATTGGTACAGTATTTCCTGGATCAAGGAATGAAAAGATGGAGGTTAGGGGAAGAGATTTAGTTACTGGTCTTCCACATACTATTACTCTTACTAGTGATGAGATAGAAGAGGCTCTTAGAGAGAGCATATATACTATTATTCATGCAGTAAAAGGTATACTTGAACAGACTCCTCCGGAACTTTCTGCTGATATTATTGATAAAGGTATAGTACTTACTGGTGGTGGTGCTTTAGTGGATGGTTTTTCGCAGGTTCTTAGTCAAGAACTTAAGGTTCCTGTATTTACAGCAGAATCTCCACTTACTTGTGTAGCAGAAGGTACTGGTATTTTATTAGATAATTTATATATGTTGGAAAGACAATAATTAATATGTAAAAAATATGTAAAAAAGAAATAATTATATTTTAATTATTCTTTTTTTTGTTATAATTATTATAGAAAGAGGATGATTTTATGAATAATATTAAAATTGGTATTGCTAGTGATCATAGAGGATTTACTGCTAAAGAGTTTTTGAAAGAATATTTTGATGAAAATGATATTTATGTAATTGATTTTGGTACTAATAGTGCCGAGTCTGTTGATTTTCCTGTATATGCTAAGAAATTAGGAGAAGCTATTCAAAATGAAGAAATTGATCTTGGTATTGCTATTTGTGGTACTGGTATTGGAATGAGTATTGTTTTGAATAAAATGAAAGGTGTATACTGTGCTAAAGTATCTAATGAGAGTGAGGCTATTTTATGTAGAAGTCATAATAATGCTAATGTTATTGCTATGAGTGAAGAAATTGATCATGAAGTTATGAAAAAGATAGTTAATAATTTTATTGAAACACCTTTTTCTAATGTTAGTAAATATATTAGAAGAAATAATATGATTAAGGAAATTGAAAATGAATAAATTTATTTTATATTTATTTGTTTTACCTTTAGTTATTTATACTATGGATAGTGTTAACTTTAATAGTATATTCAAGAAAAATAAGGTCTTTCAAGCTAGAATATTTTATATTTTAGTTATGTTCTCTTTATCATATTTGGTATGTAATTTTTTGTATGATTTTTTAAATATTATTAAGTAGTAAAATACTTAATTTTTCTTTTATTTTTCTTAGTTATGTGATAAAATACATACATGTGGTGATTTTATGTTTAAAATTGGTAATGTTACTATTAAAAATAATATTGTTTTAGCTCCAATGGCAGGAGTATGTAATAGTGCTTTTAGAAAAATTATTAAAGAAATGGGATGTGGTCTTATCTATGCTGAAATGGTTAGTGATAAGGGACTTGTTTATGATAGTAAGAAAACTAAAGATATGTTATATTTTGAGGAATGTGAGAGACCAATAGTTCAACAAATATTTGGTAGTGATTTAGATACTTTTGTAGAGGCTGCTAAAATGGTTGAAGATATTATGCATCCTGATATTATTGATATTAATATGGGATGTCCCGTACCTAAAGTTGCTATTAAGTCACAAGCAGGAGCCGCTCTTCTTAAGAATCCTGAAAAGATATATGAAATTGTTAGTGCTGTTGTTAAGAGCGTTAATGTTCCTGTTACTGTTAAAATTAGAAGTGGATGGGATAATAATAGTATAAATGCTGTTGAGGTGGCTAAAATAGCAGAAAAGGCTGGAGCATCGGCTATTTGTGTTCATGGTAGAACTAGAAGTCAGGGATATTCTGGAACTGTTAATTTAGATACTATTAAGGCTGTTAAGGAAAATGTTGATATACCTGTTATTGGTAATGGTGATATTAAGGATATTGAAAGTGCTAAAAGAATGTTTTCTTATACTGGTTGTGATGCTATTATGATTGGTAGAGGGGTATTAGGTAATCCTTGGTTAATTAAAGAACTTGTTACTTATTTTGATAATGGTACTATTATTGATAAACCTAGTTATAAGGAAAAAATTGATATGTGTTTTCATCATATGGATTATTTGATGAAGATTAAACCAGAGAAGGTAGCAGTATTAGAGATGAGAAGTCATATTGCTTGGTATTTGAAGGGAATGAATGGTAGTCAAGAAGTTAAGAATGCTATATTTAAGGCTACTAATAGAGATGATATAGAAAAAATATTAAATAACTATTTGAAAAAACTGGAAAATAGTATATAATATGTGTATAGGTGATTTTTATGAAAGCGGATTTTTTTAAGAGGATATTTGCATATTTAATTGATTACTTTATTATTATGATAGTACTTATGGGGATTACTGCTAGTGTTAATGTTGGTAGTGATCTTACTAAGGAAATTAATGATGTAATGAATGATTATAAAGAGGGAAATATTACTGTGGAGGAATATACTGAAAAAGTAATGCCACTTAATTATGAGCTTACTAAACGGAAACTTCCAGTCAATGTTGCAACCTCTGTTGTATTCATTGGCTATTATATTATTTTTGCTTACTTTAATAAGGGACAAACTTTAGGTAAGAAATTACTTAAAATTAAAGTTGTTAATGATAAGGGAGAGAGACCTAGTATTTGGAATATGGTTATTAGAGGATTATTAATATATGGTATTGTTACAACTTTATATAGTACGATAAGTATAAACTTTTTAGATATGGAAAAGTTTAATTATAGTGTTAGTGTAATATCTGCTATTGAGAGTATGATTATTATCGTTAGTATTCTTATGATGTTGTATAAGAAGGATGGCAGAGGACTTCATGATATTATTGCTAAAACTAATGTGATAAGAGAGGAATGATAAGAATGGAAAGAACTGATCAAGAATTAGTTAGAATTGAAAAAGCAAATAGAATAAGAGAAATGGGGATGGATCCTTTTGGACATAGATTTGATAGGACACATTCATCTGAAGATATTAGAGAGCAATATAGTAAATATGAACATGATGAATTAGAAAATTTAGAAGATAAAGTCACTATTGCTGGTAGAATTATGTTTATTAGAAAGATGGGAAAGGCTTCTTTCTTTAGTATTCAAGATAAGACTGGTAAGATGCAAGTATATATTTCTATTAATGATGTAGGAGAAGAAACTTATAATTTATTTAAGACTGCAGATATTGGAGATATTGTTGGGGTTACTGGTAAGGTTATGAAAACTAAGACTGGGGAACTTACTGTTAAGTGTTTAGAATATACTCATTTAGTTAAGGCGCTTAGACCTTTACCCGAAAAATTCCATGGTCTTACTGATATTGAAGAAAGATACAGAAGAAGATATGTTGATTTAATTATGAATGAAGATTCTAAGAAGACGGCTTTTCTTAGACCTAGAATTATTAGATGTATTCAAAATTATATGGATGGATTAGGTTTTGTTGAAGTTGAAACTCCAGTGCTTACTACTTTACTTACTGGTGCTAGTGCTAGACCTTTCTGTACTCATCATAATGCACAAGATTTAGATATGTATCTTAGAATAGCTTTAGAGCTTCCTTTAAAGAGACTTTTAGTAGGTGGAATGGAAGCTGTTTATGAGATTGGTAGAGTATTTAGAAATGAAGGTATGGATACTAGACATAATCCTGAATTTACAGAAATGGAAGCATATCTTGCTTATAGTAATTTAGATGGTATGATGGATATGACTGAGGGAATGTTTCAAACTATTGCTAGGGAAGTTTTTGGTAGAATGACTTTTAACTGGTGTGGTAATGAAATTAACTTAGAGGGTCCATGGAAGAGAATTAGTATGGTTGAAGCTATCAAAGAACAAACTGGTATTGATTTTAAGAAAGATATGAGTGTTGAAGAGGCTCTTAAGTTAGCAGAAGAACATCATATTGAAGTTGAAGAACACGAAAAGAGTTTTGGACATATTGTTAATTTATTCTTTGAAAAATATGTTGAAGAGACTTTAATTCAACCTACATTTTTATATGGTCATCCAATTGAGATTAGTCCACTTACAAAGAAAAATCCAGATGATCCTAGATTTGTAGATAGATTTGAATTATTTATTGGTGGTAAGGAATTTGCTAATGCATATACTGAACTTAATGATCCTATTGATCAATTAGAAAGATTTGAAAATCAAATTAAAGAGAGAGAACTTGGTAATGATGAGGCTAATGATATTGATATGGACTTTATTGAAGCATTAGAGTATGGTATGCCTCCTGCTGGTGGTATTGGATATGGTATAGATAGGTTATGTATGTTATTTACTGAATCTGATTCTATTAGAGATGTTATTTTATTTCCTACTATGAAGGAGAGAAAATAGTTATAAAACCAATAAAAATAAGGGAAAACTTGAGTTTTTCTCTTTTTTTTATTTACATTTACTTGTTTTGTGATATAATTATTGTTAGAGGAGGTTAATATGAAAAAGCATAGTTTATTTAAAGTTATTTTAATTGTGTTAGGAGCATTACTTGCAGTAAGTGGTATTCTTGCTATACTTGGATATTTTGTTCCAGCATTGGAAGGTAAATATACTATGATTGCACTAGGCGATGTTCTTATTAATTTTGTTCAATCATTTTATTATTTCTTTGATACTGTAGTTTATCTATTAGTACTTGGAGCTTTTTATGGTGTTCTTAATGAAGTTCCTGCTTATAAGAAATTAGTTGATAATATTGCTCAAAAAGTAAAGGGACATAGTGAATTATTTATATTTATTGTTACTGCTTTATTTGCAGTACTTACTTCAGTTACTGGACTTGTTAATGTTCTATTAGTATTTGTACCATTTGTTATAGCTATTATTATGTTACTTGGTTATGACAAATTAGTGGCTATTAGTTCTACTATTGTATCTATGTTAGTAGGCTTTATTGGTGGCATATTTGTTACTTTTAGAGATCCTAATAGTTATTATGGATATAGTGCTACTACTATAGAGAAAATGACTGATATTAGTAATACTTCACTTTTATTACCTAAATTAATTTTATTAGTATTAGGTATTGCATTACTTATATTCTTTATTAAAAAACATATTAAGAATGTTAATGATAAAAAAGTTAAGTATGAACTAAATGAAAGTAATGAAGTTAGTGTTTCTGAAGTTAAGGGTGACTATAAAAATATTAAAACATGGCCTATTATTGTTATGTTATCAGTTATATTAGTTATTCTTATTTTAGGATATTTACCTTGGAATACTTTATTTGGTATTAAATGCTTTGATAAGTTTAATGAATGGTTACTTGGAATTAAGATTGGAGAGTTTACTATTTTCTCTAATATTGTTTCTGGTAATATGTATGCATTTGGTAACTGGGCTGGTTTAGGTTCTTATATGTCAATTATCATTACTTTAATTTTATTTACTTTGATTATTAAATTTGTTTATAAAATTAAATTTGATGAAACTGTTCATAATTTTGTTAATGGATCTAAAAAAATGGTTGGTACTGTTTTCTTAGTTATTCTTACTTATGCTATACTAGTTTCTACTTATAACCATAGTTTTATTTCTACTATTATTACTTGGATTTCTGAGTCTAAATTAGGAATTAATTTGGTTACTGCTAGTATTATTTCTGCAATTGGTAGTTTACTTCATTCTGACTTATATTATACTGTTGCTGGTGTTTATTCACCTTTAATTAGTGCAGTTAGTGATGAGTCTATGTTAGCTACTTATGCTATGACTTTCCAAAGTATTTATGGTATAGTTGGTATTATAGGACCTACAAGTTTTCTTTTAATTGTGGCTCTTAAATACTTAGATGTTCCATATACTTCATGGGTTAAGTATATTTGGAGATTTGTATTAATGCTATTATTAATTGTAATACTTGTATTACTTGTAATGGCTTTGATATAGTTATAATAAAATATCTACTTAGGTAGGTATTTTTTTTGCATTAAAAGTCTATTTTTATTGTTTAAAATTATTAAAATTATTACATTATAATCATAGAATAATTATGAAAGGAGAATATTATGATTGGTAATTTTAATGAAGAGGCACAGACTATTTTGAATAATGCTAAGAAAGAGATGATAGGGCTTGGACATCCTTATATTGGGACTGAACATTTACTTCTTGCTATTCTTAATAGTGATAGTAATATATGTGATAGACTTAGTGAATATGGACTTGAGTATGATAATTTTAAAAGTGAACTGTGTAAGGTTGTAGGTACTACGGATAAAAAGAATGAGGTATTTTTATATACTCCTTTACTTAGAAAGGTTATTCAGAATGCTATTATTGATAGTAAGGAAAATAATGATGGAGAGGTTACTTCAGAACATTTGTTTTTTGCTATGTTAGAAGAGGGGGAAGGTATTGCTATTAGACTTATTATTGGTATGGGTATTGATATTGAAGATATATATGATGATTTTTCTAGTAGCTTGATTAAGAAAAGTAAAAAAAATAAGAAGAAAAAACTTCTTATATATGATCTTGGTGTAGATCTTACTAGTGAGGCTAAAAATAATTTACTTGATCCGGTTATTGGAAGAGATAAAGAAGTTAAAAGAGTTATGGAAATATTATGCAGAAGAACTAAAAATAATCCTATTTTAATAGGAGACGCTGGTGTTGGTAAGACTGCGATTGTGGAAGAGTTGTCTAGGCTTATTGTTAATGATGAGGTTCCTAAGGTATTATGTGATAAGAAAATTATTTCTTTAGATATGGCTACGATGGTAGCAGGTACTAAATATCGTGGTGAATTTGAAGAGAGAATGAAAAAGGTTATTAAAGAGATTGAAGATAATGATGATATTATTTTATTTATTGATGAGATTCATACTTTGGTGGGAGCAGGAGGAGCTGAAGGGGCTATTGATGCTTCTAATATTTTGAAACCGGCTTTAGCGAGGGGAAAAATTAGATGTATAGGGGCTACTACTACTGAGGAATATAAGAAATTTATTGAAAAGGATTCGGCATTAGAGAGAAGATTTCAAAAGATATTTGTTAATGAGCCTAGTATAGGGGAAACTAAAAATATATTAATGAATATTAAGGATATTTATGAGAAATATCATAATGTTATTATTGATAATGATATGATTGATTATATTATTAATTTGTCAGAAAAATATATTTTTGATAGGAATAGACCTGACAAAGAGATTGATATTTTAGATGAAGTTGCTTCTAGAGTTGGACTTAGAGGGTGTACTTCGGATAATGAGGTTAGGGATATTAAAAGGGAAATTTGTAAATTAAATAAGGATAAAAATAGTTTTATTATTGATAATAATATTGATAAGGCTTATTCTTTGAGAAAAAAGGAGACAGAACTTATGTCTCGTTTAAATGATATTGAATTACTTAGTAGAAATAATAAGAATAAGATTTTACTTGATGATATTGCTAGTGTTATTAGTAATAGAACTGGAGTTCCTATATATGAAATTATTTCTAATAGTGGTAATATTGATGATATGAAAAATAGTCTTAAGGATATTATTGTAGGAGAAGATAAAGCTATTGATAATTTGATGGATATAACCAAAAGAATTAGATGTGGATATAATGATAGATGTTATTCTCTTTTATTTGTAGGTTCTTCAGGTGTAGGTAAGAGTAGGTTGGCTAAAGAATATGCTAATATTTTAGTAGGTGCAGATAATCTTATTAGAATGGATATGAGTGAGTATAGTGATAGTACTGCGGTTAATAAGATACTTGGTTCTTCACCTGGATATATTGGATATGATGATAATAAGAATATTTTGGAAGAAATTAGAAATAAACCTAATAGTGTTTTATTACTTGATGAAATTGATAAGGCTCATCCTAATGTTATTAATTTGTTTTATCAGATACTTGAAGAGGGTAAAATTAAGAATTCTAAAGGTAGAGAAGTTAGATTTAATAATGTTGTTGTTATTATGACTTCAAATATTGGTTTTGAGAAGAATGGCATTGGTTTTAATAAGAAAACTGATAGTAGTGTTATTTCGAGTTTGAAGGGATATTTTAATACGGCTTTTATTAATAGGATTGATAATATTATTGTTTTTGATAGGTTAGAAGAGACTTCTATTAAATGTATTATTAGAAAGAAATTTGAATATATTAGAGATAAATATAAAGATATTAATATTGATATTAATGATAATGTTACTGATGAGATTGTTGATAAGTGTGAATTTTATGAGTTTGGGGCTAGGAGAATTGATAAGATTATTTCTAAAGATATTGAGAATGTTATTATTGATGGGGTTATTAGAGGGGATAAGGATATTTATATTGATTCTATTGTTAAAAAAAATATCACTAGTTAAAGTGATATCTTTTTTATTCTACTGTTTCTTTTACATACATATTACTGTCAAGTCTTTGTACTACCTCTTTGTAGGTATTATATACGGATTTATAACTTGGTAAGTATGTTTTTATTTCTGGATTAGAGAATGGTATTACTTTGAATCCTCTCCATGTTGATTGGTTGTAGTAGTTATATATTAATTCGTTTTCTACATTAGTTATTTTTATACTTTTTTCTTTTCCTTTGACATCTTTTTCTATTTTTAGACTTGTCATTAATCCAGTTGTACATTTATAGTTTGTACATGTTGATTGGTTTTGATATTGGGCTGATAGGAAATTACCTAGAGAATATATTACTAAGGTATTATCTATCCATGTTACCGGTTGTATTACATGGGGATGGGTTCCAATTATTAGATCTACTCCTAGTGAGGCTAAGTATGAAGCCATATCTTTTTCATATTCGGTTGGATTATGAGTATACTCTACACCCCAGTGCATGGCTACGATTAGGACATCTACTTTGTCTCTTACTTTTTCTATATCTTGTTTTACTTGTTTCTTGTACTCTTGATATTTGGTATCTTTCTCCGGGTTATTAATATTATCTATATCAGTAGGCCATACATTTACTAAGTAATCATTTGGTACTTTCATACCATTTGTTCCGTATGTATAATTTAACATGGTATATGTTATGTTATTTTTTTCTTTTATTTTTATTTCGTTTCTTTCTTCTTCACTACAATAACTACCTGCGGTTAAAATGTTTTCTTTTGAGTTCCAGTATTTACATGAATTTTCTACGGCCTTTTTACCACTATCCATAGTATGATTAGTGGCTAGACTTACTAGATTAAAGCCTGCATCAATCATGGCATCTCCAGCTTCATATGGAGAGTTGAAAGTTGGAAAGTCTTTTAATCCTAGTTCTGTTCCTCCTAAGATTGTTTCTTGATTGTAGTAGCCAATATCATAGTTTGATACTATTTCTTTGATATTGGTTATCATTGGTTTGAAGTCATAACCGTTATAATTAGCATGTTTATTGGCATCTTTATATACTGATGAATGAATTAGGTTGTCTCCTACTGCTATTAGTGATAGTTCGTAATGCTTTTCTTTTTCTTCGATACTCGGCTTTGTTTTGTTAGTAGTAGTTTTTTCTTTTGTTAGTAGTTTATATGTTGGATAGGATAATAGTCCTATTACTAGTAATGATACTAGGGTTATTTTAACACTTTTTTTTAGTTTTCTTTTTCTTCTTCTATTTTTCATTTTACCACCTATTATTAGTATATCAAATGTAATATGTTTTGTAAATGAAAAAAGCTTATGTTTGGATAAGCTTTAGTCTATTAATCCCCATCCTGTTACAACATATCTTCCGCCTTGTCTTTTAGCAGCAGGAGGTGGGTTATTATATAATTTGTTATTTACTACTAAACTTGATGATTGTCCGCCATCTAGATTAGCGGCGTTATATGCGCCATATTTTTGTAATACATCTACCATGTCTTGCAGACTAGCACCATTTATATAGTTTTCACCATCTACCACTAGAAATAGGATTATTCCATCTTTTGTTTGTCCAATGGCTACTCTCGGTGCTTGACCCCATGGATCTCCAACTATTTCTAGTGGTTTTCCATTTACTATTAGGAATGGGCCAAATATCATGGCGTCATTTACACCTGCTGCTAATGCTTCATTAGCGGTAGCGTTAGTCATTAGTTTTAGTTTGCCGTCTTTTGTTAGACCTATTACATTGTCTCTAGCGGTATCAGCAGTATCTTTACCCCAAGTTATTTCGCCATTTTGGATTACGATACCTATTGGTATATCAGAACCATAACCTTCATCTTGGAAGCCTCCACCATTTATACATACCGAGCCACCATATCTTTGACACATGGTTAGGATTCGTTCTCCTTTACCACCAACATTGAATTGTTTAGTGGATATTAGTCTTACTTTTTCTGGTTTATAGATGGCTACTAGGTAACCTTTTGATGTTCCTATTTTTAGATTTATTATTTTATAGGAGTCATCTGGGTTGTCTCTTGTAAATAGTTCTTCTTCATATTTATCTTTATATTTTGATTTTTCTTTGGTGTTTATTATAACATCTTCAGTATTAGCATCTTCATTTATGGTTACGAAATAACTACTATTATTTATTTTATCAATTGTTTTTTGACTATAGAAGATATTGGCAAAGTATTGATGGTGCATGGTTTTTAAAGCGGTATTTACATACATATTTCTTACTTTGTCCCATGGACCATACATTACTACAAAGCCAGTTATGGTTAATAAATCTAATATTATAAATAGAATTGTTGTTTTATATATTTTTTTCTTTTTTCTTGTACTCATATTATTCTACCTCGTATGGACTTTCTATTGTTCCGTCTCCTTTTGTTAGTAGTGATTTATCTAGTGCTATTGTTGGAACTATTTTTAATGTAGTAGTGGATACTTTGGTATATACTTTATAATCATCTTGCATTACATATACTAGGTTACTATCTTTTGATACTCCTGTTGATAAGAAGTAGTTAGTATTATTATTATTTAATATTATGTTACCAATACTTAATACTGATACTTTGGTATCAACAGTAGTTGTTAATACTTTACTATAATCGTAGTTAGTGGTACTACTATAGATACCATTAGCGAATTTCTTTTCTTTTATTTTATCTTTATAACTTAAGGTATTTAGATATGTTTTATTTAGATATTCTGCTAAGGTACCTTGTTTTGTATCGTTGTGGTAGTAGCCGTTATTTGAATATTTATATTTTACTTCTTTATTATTTACTTTTAAATAGTTATCTAATGATAATTTTACAGTATTATCTTCTATACTATAGATTCTCCATGTATCATTACCTAGTTTTACATAACTTCCTAATAATCCTTCTTTATCTTCAAAGGTATATGGGTTATCTTTGGTTCCATTTCCTTCTTTTAATCTTAGGGTATTTTTTAATGTTATAATGGCTTTTACTCCTAGGATATCTGAATCATCAGTACTATTTGTTTTACCAGTCATATCTATATGCATTAATTTGTTATCTTTATTCATATTTGCTAAGTAGAAATATTCGTTATTATTCATAAAACCATTATTACCACCGGTATTTACATAGTCATATATTGATGGGGCTGTTATGTAAGTATCTTCTAATTTATCTTTACATGTAATGTTTTTAGTATCAGTTACTGTGTCTTTACATGTTTTTGAGAATGTTAGATACTTTGAGGTATTATTTAGATTTGTTTCTAGAATACCTGTGTTTTCTTCTTCTCCTTTATTTAACCATTTACTTATGGATGTTTTTTCATATGTTGTTCCTGTACCAGGATTTAATGATGTTAATGCATTATCTGATACTAGGGTTACTGATTTGTCAGAGTTTACTTTTACTATTCTCCATAATATATTAGAGTATTTTACATAGTTATTTTCTACTTCTCCAGTAAAGTAATAGTCTTCATTTATTTGTTTAAATGATTCACTATCTTTATTGTTATCTTTGATATTGTCAGCGAGTACAGTTATTTTTTCTACTTTGTTGTTTGCTATATATAGTTTTAGGAATCTTGTTCCATAGAATATACAGCAGGCTAAGATAAACATAGCGCTTATTAAATTAAATATTTTTTGAAAATTTAGTTTTCTTTTTTTTCTTGTATTATTTACTTCTTTTTTCACTTCATCATCCCTTCTCTATCCTTTATATTATATCAAATGATAAGTTTTTTTACAATATTCTTAGAAGAAGATACATAATAAAAATTTAAAAATGTATAATATATTAATTTACTTAAAATTAAATTAATGCTATAATGTGAATATGGAAGTGATTATATGAATTATAATTTAGGTGATATTGTTACTATGAAGAAAGTTCATCCGTGCGGTTCTTATGATTTTGAAATTATTAGATTGGGAGCGGATGTTAAGATTAGATGTGTTAAATGTTCTAGGGTTATTATGATACCTAGAGTGGAACTTAATAAAAAGATTAAAAAGGTGGTATGTAATGAAAAAGAAAAAGATTAGACTTCATCCAGCATTGGTATTTTTGATACTTACTATTGGTATTATGATTATTAGTAGTATTGGTAGTATTCTTAATTTAGAGACTAGTTATTATGTTGTTAATGAGGCTACTGGTGATTTGAATAGTCAGGTTGTTAATATTAATAATTTGTTTAATAGGACTGGTCTTCAATATTTGATTAGTAATATGCTTAATAATTTTCTTAATTTTGCTCCTTTAGGTAATTTGATTATTGGTTTACTTGGAGTAGGAGTTGCTTATAAGTCAGGATTTCTTAATTCTTTATTTAAGATGATTAGTGAGAAGGTACCTAGAAAGTTTTTGACTTTTCTTGTGGTATTATTAGGTATTATATTTTCAATGTTTTATGAGGTTGGATATGTAATACTTATTCCTCTTGCTGCAATATTATTTATGAATCTTGGTAGACATCCGTCAGCGGGTATTTGTGCGGCTTTTTCTGGTATTACTTTTGGGTATGGAGCTAATGTTATTATTAATAGGCTTGATTCAATGCTCACTTTATATTCTGGCAAGGCTAGTAAGGTACTTGATTCGGCATATAATGTTAATTTATATGGTAATATTATTTTTACCGCTATTAGTATGATACTTGTTGCTTATGTTGGTATGGTTGTTACGGAAAAATTTATTATTCCTAAACTTGGTAAGTATTATTTTGATGAAGAAGAACCTTCACAAGATGGTGTTCCTAGTAAAAAAGAAAGAAAAGGTGTTATTCTTTCGTTAGGGGCTACTTTTATTGCTTTGTTATTACTTGTTTATTGTATTATTAAGGGTCTTCCTTTTTCAGGGTTATTACTTGATTTGAGTCAGAATAAATATGTTGATATGTTATTTGGAGAGGGTTCTTATTTTTATCAGGGTTCGGTTACAATATTCTCATTCTTACTTATATTTAGTTCTTTAATATATGGTATTAGAGTTGGGACTATTGATGATAATAGGGATTTGGTAGATGGCATGAGTTATTATCTTAAAGATGTTGCTTCTCTTCTTGTTCTTATTTTCTTTGCGGCTCAGTTTTGTTTGATATTTAAAGAAACTAATATTGGTTTATTTATTGTGGCTTCTTTATCTGAACTTATTAATAAATTTCAATTTACTGGTCTATTACTAGTTGTTGTTACTTTCTTAGTTGTAGCTATTTCTACTTTCTTTGTACCAATGGCATCGACTAAGTGGGCTATGATGTCACCAGTTATTGTACCTATGTTTATGCAAAGTTCAATGACTCCGGAGTTTGCTGAAGCGGTATTTAGGGCTGCGGATAGTAGTGTTAAGGGTCTTACTCCAATATTTAGTTATTTTGTTATTTTGATTGGATTCTTACATATTTATAATAAGAGAAAGAATGATGTTATTACGATATCTGATGCTATGAGTTTGATGGTACCTTATGCAATAGCTTTTACTGTTTTATGGCTTATTATTATATTGGCCTTCTATATTATTGGTATTCCTATTGGTATTGGTACTGGGGTTATGTTATAAATAAGAGTTATACTTTATGTATAGCTTTTTTATCGCTTTAAAAGCCTAGGTCTTTTAAAGTGATTATGAACCTGTAGTTTCATAATCAATGGTTTTTAGTATGTATTTATGCTTATTTATAATAGATATGGCTGATATATTATTGATAGACAAGTATTGGCTATCAATAACACTGGAAGATGATAGGCTGAAAGTGAATAAAAATAATATTTAATTACTATTTTTAAGATTGTAATATATGGCTTTTTTTGATATAATAATTAGGAAGAAAGAAGTGATATATATGAGTTTAACAGCAGGTATAGTAGGTCTTCCTAATGTAGGAAAGAGTACTTTATTTAATGCTATTACTAAGAAGAGTATTTTGATGGCTAATTATCCTTTTGCGACGATTGATCCTAATGTAGGAGTAGTAATTGTACCAGATGAGAGGATTGATGTTTTAAAGAATATGTATATTCCTGAGAGAGTTATTCCTACTACTTATGAGTTTACTGATATTGCAGGATTAGTTAATGGAGCTAGTAATGGAGAAGGACTTGGTAATAAGTTTTTATCACATATTAGAGAAGTTGATGCTGTTGTTGAAGTAGTTAGATGTTTTGATGATGAGAATATTATTCATGTTGATGGTAGTGTTGATCCGATTAGAGATATTGAAGTTATTAATGTGGAACTTGTTTTATCTGATTTAGAGATTGTTACTTCTAGAATTAATAGGATTGGTAAGAAAGCAATGACTACGAAGAATAAAGATGATGTTAAAGAAATAGAATTATTAGAAAGAATTAAAGAGGCGTTAGAGAGTAATATTCCAGTTAGAAAGTTAGGCTTAGATGAAGAAGAGAAAAAATTAATTAGTTCTTTTAACTTGATTACTTTGAAACCTATTATTTATGCTTTAAATGTAGAAGATAATGATATTAATACTGGTAATAATTATACTAAGTTAGTAGAAGATTATGCTAAAAAAGAGGGTAGTGAGACTGCTATTATATGTGCTAAGTTAGAGAGTGAATTATCTGAACTTGATGAAGAAGAGAAGAAGTTATTTTTAGATGATTTAGGTATTAAAGAGAGTGGAGTGGAAAGACTAATTAATAAGACTTATGATTTACTTGGTCTTGCAACATTCTTTACTGTTGGTAAGGATGAGGTTAGGGCTTGGACTTTTAAGAAAGGTTCTAAGGCTCCAGAATGTGCTGGTATTATTCATTCTGATTTTGAAAAAGGTTTTATTAAGGCAGAGGTTATGTCTTATAATGATTTAGTTAATGCTGGTTCTGAACTTAAGGTTAGGGAACTTGGTAAGGCTAGAATTGAGGGTAAAGAATATATAATGCAAGATGGAGATATTTGTCATTTTAGATTTAATGTGTAGTAAGAAAGGATAATTATGAAGAATAGATGCGATATTGATAAGAAGTATACTTGGGATTTAGATGTTATTTATAGTGATATGAATTCTTTTGATAAGGATTATGATAAAGCTAAGAAGCTTATTAAGAAACTTGGTAGTTTTGAGAAGAAGATGATAATTAATAGTAGTAGTTTTTATAAGACTATTAAGTTATATTTTGATATTGATAGAATTGTTACTAAGTTATCTGTTTATACTAGTTTATCTTTTGATTTGGATACTTCTGATAATAGTAAACAAGAACTTAGTGAGAAGGTATCTAATTTAAGAAATGATTTTAGTAAGTGTAGTTATTTCATTGTTCCTAGTATATTGAAACTTGATAATAAGACTATGAAATTGTTTTATAAAGAAGAGAAACTACTTAAGGAATATAAATGTTATATTGATGAGGTATATAGATATAAGAAACATACATTAGGAGACAATGAAGAGAAAATTATGTCTAGTATGGGTAAGATTATTGGTACTTGTTATGATACTTATGAGTTATTTAAGGATTGTGATATGTCTTTTGGTAATGTTATAGATAGTGATGGTAAGGAGATAGAACTTACTAATAGTAATTATTCTTTATTTATTGAAAGTAAGGATAGAAAGGTTAGAGAGAGTGCTTTTAATACTTTATATAGTGAATATAAGAAGTATACTAATACTTATGCTAGTTTAATTGCTACGAATATGAAAGAACTATCTACTTTGGCTAAGATATATAAATATGATACCGCTATCGAGATGAGTTTATTTGGTGATGATGTTAGTATTGATGTTTATAATAATCTTATTTATAATGTTCATGAAAAGATTGGTTATATTTATGAATATTATAATTTAAAGAAAGGTATTTTAGGTCTTGATGAACTTCATTTATATGATATTTATGTTCCAATAGTGGGTGAATATGATAAGAAATATGAATATGAAGAAGCTAAAAATATTATTATTAAAGTTCTTGAAGTATTTGGAGATGAATATGTTAATAAGGTTAAAGAAGGATTAAATAGTAGATGGATTGATGTTTATCCTACTAAAAATAAGAGAACTGGTGGATACTCTGGTGGTATGTATGATACTTATCCTTATATTTTACTTAACTATCAAGATAAGTATAATGATATGTCTACTTTAATTCATGAGATGGGTCATTCTATGCATAGTTATTATTCTAGAAATTATAATACTTATCAGAATAGTGAGTATAGAATATTTGTAGCAGAGGTTGCTTCTACTGTTAATGAATTATTACTTAGTCATTATATGTTAGAACATAGTAATAGTAAAGAAGAGAGATTATTTATTCTTAATAATTTAATGGAATTATATAGGGCTACAATATATAGACAGACGATGTTTGCTGAGTTTGAGAAAGAGATATCTAATGTTATTGATAATGATGGGGCTTTGACTGCGGATAAATTATCTAATATGTATTATGACCTTAATAAGTTTTATTTTGGTGATAATGTAGTATTTGATGATTATATTAGATATGAGTGGGAGAGAATACCACACTTCTTCTACGACTTTTATGTTTATAAGTATGCTACTGGTTTAAGTGCCGCTACTGTGATTGTTAATAATATTTTATCTGGTAAGGATGGAGCAGTAGATGGTTATATTGAATTCTTGAAATGTGGTTCTAGAAAGAGTCCTATTGAATCTTTAAAATTAGCTGGTGTTGATTTAACTAAGAAAGAAGTTGTTACTTCGGCTTTAGATGAGTTTAAAAATATATTAGATATGTATAAAAAAGAGACAAATTAATTGTCTCTTTTATCTTTGTAATATGCATATATAAAAGAAAATGAATGCAACCGCACCGATACTTCGGTACGACCATATTCACTATATAAAATATATACTATTTTTTTTGTTTATGTCAATAATTTTGATGAAATTTGTATTTTGTAAAATGTATTCATTTGAAGACTTGAAGCAACAAAAGACAGTGCTCTTTTGGTAGAATTACAACAATCACTAGGCATAAATTTATAGGCAGTAATAATTACTAACCTTTACAATTATAATACTTTTTTTATAAAATCGATATGTTTTTTGATTAAATTGTTGAAAAATATGGTATAATTGATAATAGGAGGAACGATAAAGGATGAATGAAAAAAAATGTAATAAAGAATGTGATGGTATTATTAAAGAAATGATTATTAAAGGAATTGATTTTCCATCTATCATAAGTGTTGAGTATAAAGTAAATGGTAAAATTTATATATTAAAAGAAAATCTTGTAATGAAGAAAGAAAAAAATATAATGCTTGGTTTTATTCCTGTTGGTTATAGCACAAAAAGTCAAATAGAATTAATGACTGGAATTAAGCCTGTTGCTGGCAATAAAGTGCGTGTTAAATATGAGGAATCAAATCCAAATAATGCTTATTTAATAAACAATAAAGCAAGTGCAACATTGGAATAATTATGAAAAAGTTATTAGTAATATTATTTATGTTTTGTAGGAAGGATGAACTTAATTTATGAAAAACAAGAATTATATAAAATATATTTATCAAGATGCATTGATTATATTAATTACGCTAATAGTATCTATAATTTGTGAGATATGGATTTTTAAGACAACATCTAATTATGATTATTTGGTGTTAATGATTTTATATCTTATAGTAATACTTGGTCAAAAAAAGCAAAAGAAAGTGATAGGAATAATTATGATTATTGCTTCTGTTCTAATGATTATTGAATCGATTATAGATTTTAGTTCTGTATTTAATCTAATATTTTTATTATTTGGTATTTTTTCAATATATCATAGTATTTGTTATTTAACAAGTTTTAGAAAATTAAGTAAATAATTATTATTGTTTAACTAAAACTTTTTTTAAATTATGTTGTATTAGGTTTCAAAAAGAAGTTTCCCTTGCACACCGTTATTGGCTTTGCCAATAGCGTAGTGTGTTACTAAAATGGAATTTTAGTTTTATTAGACGAGTAATGGCTCGTTTTTTTATTATGTGTCCTTGGGAGGATAAATAATAAAAACATCTCTCATGTGAGAGATGGCGACTAAAATAAATTTTAGTTTCTTTTACTTTTAGTACATCTTATAAATTATGTATACTTATTTAAGACTATTTATTAAGTTTGTAGCATTTACATAGTAAGTATCGTTATTGTTTATTCTTAATACGATAGAATTATTATCTAATATTAAGATTTCTCTTTTTTGAATGATACCATTTTTATCATATTCTATTGATATTGTTTCGTAGCAGGTGTTAGTATCTCCAAGCCAAGGACCATTATTTGATAATTCTTTCCAAGTTGAATCTATTTTTTTCATAATATTATTATCTAATTTTGTTTTATTGTTATCACAATCTATTTTAGTAATGGTATATGAGTTAGAATTTAGTATTTCTTTTGTCCAACTACTTTTATTTCCTTTTATTAATATGAATGCTATTAAAATTATAAATATTAGAATAGTTATACCGATTATAGTATATTGTTTCTTTGTCATTTTTATCCTCCTTATACTTTAATTTTATATTATCATTTACTTTTAAAAGTGTCAATAATTTTACTTATATCTCTTTCTTTTTTTTGTTAAATAATGTATACTTGTAGTAGGTGATTATATGGAAATATTTGATTTAAAAAGAGAATATAAATTACTTGATGATAAAATAAAAGATCTTAGGAGGTCTCTTTGACTTAGATAATAAGATTAAAAGAGAAAAAGAAATTAATGAACTTATGTTACAACCTAGTTTTTGGGATAATAGAGAGACTGCTGATAAACTAGTTGGAGAACTTAAGTATATTAAAAATATTATTACTAATGTTAATGTATTATCTAATAGTGTTAATAGTGCTTTAGAAATGATTGATGATAGTGATGATGATGTTAGACTTTTGCTTGAAGAAGAAATTAATGAACTTAAGGTTAAGATTGATAAGTTAGAGATTGAAACTTATTTAAATGGTAAGTATGATAAGAATGCTGCGATTATGGAAATACATGCTGGAGCAGGTGGTACTGAATCTTGTGATTGGGCTCAAATGTTATATAGAATGTATAGTAGGTATGCTGAAAAGAATGGATATAGTATTACTTTACTTGATAGGCAAGATGGTGAAGAGGCAGGTATTAAATCTATTATGTTTCAAGTTGATGGTACCTTTGCTTATGGCTATTTAAAGGGAGAAAAAGGTGTACATAGACTTGTTAGAATTAGTCCTTTTGATGCCAATAAGAGAAGACATACTTCATTTGCTGCGGTTGATGTTATACCAGAAATTGATAATGATATTGAAGTTAATGTTAATGATAGTGATATTAGAGTAGATATATATAGAAGTAGTGGTCCAGGAGGACAAGGAGTTAATACTACGGATAGTGCTGTTAGAATTACACATATTCCTACTGGTATTGTGGTTACTTGTCAAAATGAAAGAAGTCAAATTAGAAATAAAGAAAAGGCTATGGAAGTACTTAAGAGTAAACTTTATACTATTCTTTTAGAAGAGAAAAAGAGTGAAGTAAGTGATATTAGAGGAGTGCAAGTAAGTAATGGTTTTGGCAGTGCTAAAAGAAGTTATGTTATGCAACCTTATAGGTTAATTAAAGATAATGATAGTGGGTATGAGTCTAGTGATGTTGATGGTATTTTAGATGGAAATATTACTGATATGTTAGATTATAATTTAAAAAATAAAAAGGAGTAAATATGGGTATATTTGATTATTTTAGAAAGAAGAAGATTGATAATATTGTTGATGCTGTTAAGAAAAAGAATATTGGTAAAAGATATTTAATGCTTCTTTTAGGATGTTTGATAGTGGCTTTTTCTTTTAATTTGTTTTTTCTTAGATATGATATTGTTTGTTTTGGAGTAAGTGGTATATCAATTGTATTAAGTGAGTTTGGTGTTAATCCTTCAGTATTTATATTATGTACTAATATTGTTTTAATGATTGTTGCTTATTTTGCTTTAGGCTTTGATAATATGAAAAATCAGTTAGTAGGAGCTCTTTCTTATCCAATATTTGTTTCACTTACTAGTATGATTACTAAATATATTGATTTAGGTAATACGGAAATGGTTGTTATTGCTATACTTGGTGGAGTAATGGCCGGTATTGGATATGGACTTATTTATAAGAGTAATTTTTCTACTGGTGGTACTGATGTTATTATTGAGATAGTCTGCAAGTGGTTTAAGTTATCTATGGGTAATGCTAGTCTTATAGTTAATGGTATTATTGTTATAATTGGTAAGATTGTCTTCTCATGGGATATTGTTTTATATGCTATTTTAGTATCTTACTTAATATCGGTATTTACTGATAAAGTACTTCTTGGTATTTCTAAATGTAAAGCTTTTTATATTGTTACTGATAAAAAGAAAACAAATATTGTTAAAGAATTTCTTTTATCAATTGATGGTGTTGGAGTTACATTAATGGAGGCTGAAGGGGGTTATTCTAAGAATGATGAATCACTTCTTCTAGCGGTAGTTCCATCAAAGAGTTATTTTATTGTTAAAGATGGTTTAAAAGAAATAGATAATAAGATGTTTTTCTTAGTATGTGATTCTTATGAAGTAAGTGAAAAAGGTGATTTTTCATGATAATAGATAATATTAAAAGAAGAATTAGAAGTAAAAATATTTATAAAAATTTCTTTATGTTTATTATGGGATGTTTAATTGCAGGTATATCTGTTAGTGTATTTTATAATCCTAATAATGTTGTTACAACAGGTTGTACAGGATTATCTATCTTGATTAATAGATATACACATATTGATTTATCATTAATTGTACTAGTATTTTCTTCGATATTACTTGTTATTGGTTTTATGGTGTTTGGAGTTGAATATGGTGTAAAGAATATTTTAGGTACTATTTTATTTCCAATATTTATAAAGGCTACTAGTATAATTAATAATTATGTTTCTTTTGAAAATACTTCTTTATTTTTACTTATTCTTATTGGTAGTGTTCTATCTGGTATTAGTTTTGGCATGATTAAGAAGTCTGGTTATAGTTTAGGTGGCTTTTATGTTGTTTATGATTTATTAAATAGTAAATTTAAAATATCAGTAGGTAAGGCTAGTTTATTTACTAATATTGTTATAATTATTTTAAGTTCATTTGTATTTGGAATAGATAATTGTATATACGCTGCTATTGGTTTATATATTACGGCTTATATTGGAGATAAGATTATGCTTGGTATATCTAGTAATAAGGCTTTTTATATTGTTACTAGCAAGTATAAAGCTGTAAGAGAATATATTATTAATGATTTAAATCATACTGTTACTATAGTTAATGCTAAAGGTGGTTATTCTGATAAAGGAAAGAAAATGCTTTTATGTGTTGTTTCTACTACTGAGTATATTAAAATGAGAGATGTTATTAGAGAAATTGATAAAGATGCTTTCTTTCTAATTACTGATAGTTATTCTGTTGCTAATAAGATATAGTATGGGAAATTATGTAAAATTTATTTTTAGTATTTTAAAATTAGTTAATTAATGTTATAATTGTTTATGATGTGGAGGTATGTTTTATGGAGTTAATTAGAGTAAGTGATGTTCAGAAGACTTATAAAACAGGTACTGTTGCTTTATATGATTTTAATTTAAGTATTAAAAAAGGTGAATTTGTATTTGTTATAGGTGCTTCTGGTAGTGGTAAATCAACTCTTATTAAGATGTTATATAGAGAAGAAAAACCGGATAAAGGTTCTATTATTATTGGGGGTATTAATGTTGCAAAGTTAAAAAATAGAAAGGTATACGTTTTAAGAAGAAAACTAGGTGTTGTATTCCAAGACTTTAAATTACTTCCTAAACTTACTGTATATGAAAATGTTGCTTTTGCAATGGAAGTGCTTGGTTATGACAAAAAAGAAATTAGAAAAAGAGTTCTTGAGGTACTTGATTTGGTAGGACTTAAAAATAAAGTTAGACAATATCCTGATCAATTATCTGGTGGTGAACAACAAAGGGTTGTTATAGCTAGGGCTATTGTTAATAAACCTAAACTTCTTATTTGTGATGAACCTACTGGTAACTTGGATCCTGATACTTCAATGGAAATTATGAAAGTCTTAGAACAAATTAATGCTATGGGTACTACTATTATAATGGCCACACATGACAGAGATATTGTTGATAGAATGAAGAAGAGAGTTGTTATTCTTGATCATGGAAGACTTGCACGTGATATTGAGAAGGGAGGCTACTACAATGAGAGGGCTTAGAAGTTTGAAAAGATATTTTAGAGATGCTGCTCATGGAGTATTTAGAAACTTTTCGTTATCACTTGCTTCTATTTCTTGTATTACTATTACCTTAATAGTAGTAGCAGTATCTTTAGTGTTATCTATGAATGTACAAAATTTTTCAGATTCTATTAGAAAAGATGTTACTGTAGTTATGTTTTTAAAGGGAGATACTACTAAAGAAGATGAAACTAAAATATTAAATGAACTTAAATCTATTACTAATATAGAGGATAGTTCTATTGTGTTTAAAAGTAAGACGGAGTCTGCAAATGAATTAAAAAATGGCAATGAAATATTTGCTTCAACTGTTGATAGATGGACTGAAGAAACTAATCCACTTCTTGATAGTTATATGTTTAAAGTTAAAGAAATAGAGAAAATTGATGATACTATTAATGAAGTTAAGAACTTATCTTTTACTAAAGATAAAATTAATAATATTAATTATGGTGAAGATATTGTTCATCAATTAATAGTAGTATTTAATGTAGTTAAGAAAGTATGTATAGTAGCAGTTGCTTCTTTAGTACTTGTTACAGCATTTTTAATTGCTAATACTATTAAGCTTGCTATATATTCTAGAAAAAGAGAAATTGAAATTATGAGATTAGTAGGTGCTTCAAATATATCTATTAAAATTCCATTTATTATTGAAGGATTATTTATAGGTATAATTGGTGCTGTTATTCCAATTATTATTACAATATTTGGTTATACTACTTTATATGATTTCTTTGGTGGTAAGTTATTTAATTCTTCACTTGCTACTTTAGTTGCTCCTATGCCATTTATTTATAATGTATCTGGTATATTACTTCTTATTGGTATTGTTGTTGGTATGATAGGAAGTTATCAAGCAGTAAGAAAATACTTGAAAATATAGTATTTTCTTTTTTTACGGTGTAAATAGGGATTCTTTATTTTTATTAAACATTATCACTTATTTCTTTAAATTTTTTGAAGTAGTCTTTAAAGAGTTGTTTCCTATTTTTTGCTTTTATACCACTTAAGTCAAGAGTTATAATTCCAATTTTTAATTTGTTATTATTATTATTATTATTAATTAACAAAAACTGACTATTTCTAGTTAGTCAGAGTGTTGACAAAATTAAATACTCTTTTCTTTTTAAAAAAAATATGATAAAATAATTGTAGAAAGGTAGGTAGTCGCATATGAAGAAAAATAATTGCACTGAAACATGTAAAGGTATAATTAAAGAAATAAAAATAAAAGGAATAGATTTTCCTAGTGAAATTATAGTTGAATTTGAGATCGGTGGAAAAAAATATGAAATTAGAGAGAACTTAGTTATGAAACCACAAAAAATAAAATTAGGAGTTATTCCAATAGGATATAAAACTAAAAGTTTGATTGAAATAAATACTGGTATAGAAATTGTCGTTGGAAATGAGGTCAATGTTAAATATAATTCAGAAAATCCAAACGAATCATATTTACCAGACAATGATTCCAAAATAACTTGGAATTAAATTAGGAGTTAAGATATGAAAAAAAGAATATTATGCAACTGAAAAATTGGCATTATTTAAAGACAAATATTATTCTTTAGAATTGGCAAATTAAAAGCATAGTTTTAACGAGGTGTAGATCCAAGCAAAATTATGCTTATATGGTGTTTCAAAAGGAAATATTTTCCTTTGCATATCGTTATTATAACTGTCAATAACGCAGTGCGTTATTAAAATAAAATTTTAGTTTTATAGACAAGTGTAGCTTGTTTTTCATTCACAGTGCTTGTTGATAAGTAAAAGATAGACTTTTGTCTATCTTATTCTAGTTTTATATAATCATTGATACTATATTTATCTTCAGTAATGTCGTAGAAGATATAAGTATGTGGTGGGTTATATGTTAAATATATAAATCCTAAATATGATAATAATATTACTGGTATAGTTATTAAGTTTAATATTTTTAATTCTTTTTCTTTTAGTATGTTATAGCTTACTATTTGAGTTATTATGTATACTATTAATAATAATGATATTGATATAAATGGAGATTCTCCTAGTAAATTATATAATGGTAAGTATATTACTAAGTATATAGGTATTCCTATTAGTGAAGTAAAATATAATTGAAAAGGAAAGTTGTTATGTTTTATATTATATTTTTTTAGTAAGAGATAGTCTATTATTCCATATAGTAGTGTTGATGTAAATAATATTTTCATATGTTCCCAAATACTTTCGTTTACTGGGAAGATGAAGGAAAATATTATATTAGGAAATATTTCATAAGCAAAGTGTGATAGGAATGATAAAATAAATATTCCTATGACCGCTAGTATCTTTATTTTTTTTAGATTCATAGTTCCTCCTTATACTTTAATTATATTATTAGTATGGTTAATTATTTTTAAAATATAAATTATTAATTTTGAGATTTTAAGCTCAAAATTATTTTTTGAAGACTTTAATGGCTTCAAAAAGAAGTGAACAACGAAGTGTGAACTTACTAAAATAATTATAAAAGCCTTTATTTTTAGGCTATTTTTTAGTATAATATATTATGTGATAGTATGAAAAGAAGTTATATATTTATTGGTGGATTTTTAATATTTATTTTAATTATTACAATAGTGGGAAGTAATATAGTTACTGGTAATACTAGTATAAAGAAAGAGAAGGATATACTTAGTGTTCAAAGTAATAAAGAAGTATATTTTAATGGATATGGTTATAGTTTAGATAATCCTAATGTTATTATTAATCCTTATGGTAATAGCCCACTTACTGGTATTGCTATGTTTGAAACTAGTGATTATAGTGAAGTTACTATATCTGTTAATGGAGATATTAACTATACTTTTGGTAAGAATAAACATCATATTATACCTATATATGGATTATATGCTGATTATGATAATACTATTGTATTACGAAGTGAAAATAAAGAGAAAGTTATTAATATTAAGACTGATAAGTTACCTGATGACTTTGGTGAAGTTTTGTGTGATGGTAATTATTCTTTTTACAATGGTAATTATCCTTATGCTAGTGATAGTAATGGTAACGTTAGATGGTATTTAAATAAAAAATATTATGGTGATATTACTGTATATAAAGATAATATTATTATTGGTAATGATAGTTATACTGAAGATAATCATAGTACTGGTATATATAGAATGAACTTTTTAGGTAAAGTATATGGTGAATATTTACTTAATAATGTTTATTATGGTAATAGTATTTATGATGATGGTAATATTTATGCTTTATCTAAGAATATTGTTATGATAGATAGTCAGACTGGTACTATTAGTAATTTAGGTAAGAATGATAATTATAGTTATATTAATGTTATAAATGGTAATGTTATTGTTGGTAAGGAAGATAAATTTTATAGTGTTAAGGATAAGAAGTTTAGTGAAGTAGAATCTTCTGAGAAGAGTAATATTTATTCTTTTTATGATGGTATTAGTGAATATAAAATTGTAAAAGGAGTTAGATATGGTAAACTAACTACTACTAATAGATATGATAAAGATATTTCTATTATTAAGTATGATAAATATGATGGTAAAGATATTAATATTAAGATGGATGTTAATAGAATTAGTATATATAATAATTCTGGTAAAGAGGTTTACTTAATACTTGATAAGTTATTTGATAAGAGAATATATGAAGTTAAAGATACTAAGTACGTTAATTTAAATGGATTAAAAGGTAAATATACTATCTACTATCGTATAGATGGTAAAGTATATAAGACTGATTATTATATAGAGGTGTAATATGGATAGAATTATTTTACATATTGATGTAAATAATGCTTTTCTTAGTTGGACTGCTGTATATATGCTTAAAAAAGGATATAAATATGATATTAGAAATAGATATGCTATTATAGCAGGTGATGAGTCACAGAGAAGAGGTATTGTTCTTGCTAAAAGTAATCCTTGTAAAAAGAAGGGGGTAGTTACCGCGGAGGCTATCTATTCTGCTAGAAGAAAATGCCCTTATTTAGAAATATATAAACCTAATTATAAGTTATATAAGTATTTTTCGGATAAGATGTATAATTATTTATGTCAATATACTGATATTATTGAAAGATATAGTATAGATGAGTGTTTTCTAGATTATACTGGTAGTATGGAACTTTTTGGAGATCCTGTTAAAATTGCTTATAAAATTAAAGATGATATTTATAGAATGTTTGGTTTTACTGTTAACGTTGGTGTTGGTAATAATAAATTGCTTGCTAAAATGGCTTCTGATTTTGAGAAACCTAATAAGGTACATACTTTGTTTAGCAATGAAGTAGAAGAAAAGATGTTTCCTCTTAAAGTTGATGATTTATTTATGATTGGTAAAGCTAGTAGTAAGAAACTTCATGAGATGGGAATTAACACAATTGGGGAACTGGCTAATTATGATGTTGATATGTTGACTAGAAAATTTAAGTCTATGGGTAAGATGATGCATGACTATGCTAATGGTATTGATAATAGTCCTGTTTATTATGAAAGAGAAGCTGCGAAAAGTATTTCTTCTTCGACAGTACTTCCTTATAACTATCATGATATTAGTATGATACATGATGTTATTCATAATTTGTCTTGTGATATTGGTAAAAAATTAAGATACAATAAAATGTATGCTGATACTATTGGTATTTGGCTTAAATATAACTATTTTGATAAAGTTAGTAAACAAGTAAAATTAGATTTTAGTATCGCAGCTGATGAAGAAATATATGATAATGCTTGTAGAATATTTGATAATTTATGGAATCATGATGATGGTATTAGAAGTGTTTGCGTATTTATTAGTGGCTTTTCTACAGTGAGAAAGAAACAGTTATCTATCTTTGATAATTTTAATAATAATGAGAATATGTTAGATAATGATAAACTTCAGAGTGTTATAGATGAAATAAGAGATAAATATGGTGATAAGGTTATCGGATATGTTAGTGACAAGGATAATAGAAGGTGATTTTGATGGATTTTAACGATAGAGAGTTAGTTAATGATATATATAATAGTTGTGAAGAGAAAAATGATAAAAATTAAGATAGATAGGAGATATAAATAATGAATGATGTTATTATAAATGGAATAGTTAATGATTTGGGTATAAAAAAAGATAGTGTAATTGCTACTTTGAAGTTATTAGGAGAAGGAGCTACAATACCTTTTATTGCTAGATATAGAAAAGAAGTTACTGGTGCTTTAGATGAAGAACAGATTAGAAGTATTAATGAGGTATATGAATATCAAGAAAATTTATTAAAAAGAAAAGAAGATGTTATTAGATTAATTGATGAGAAAGGTTTACTAACTGATGAAATTAGAGATAATATTTTAAAGTGTGAAAAATTAGTAGAAGTAGAAGATATTTATAGACCATATAAAGAAAAGAAAAAGACTAAGGCTACAGAGGCTATTAAGAATGGATTAGAACCTCTAGCTAAAATTATTATGTCTTTTAAAGATATTGATGTTAAAAAGATAGCAGAGTCTTATCTTAATGATAATGTTAAAAGTGTTGATGAAGCAATCACTGGAGCTAGTTATATTATAGCGGAATGGATTAGTGATAATGCTAGTTATCGTAAATGGATTAGAAATAATATGATGAATCATGGTATTATTAAAACTAAACTTAAAAAGAATAGTACTGATGAAAATGGTACTTATGAAATGTATTATGATTATGAAGAGAGAGTTAAATTTATTAAACCACATAGAGTACTTGCTATTAATAGAGGTGAAAAAGAGGGGGTACTTAGTGTTAATGTAGTAGTTGATGATGATTATATTATTTCATATTTAGAAAATAAAATTATTAAAAATGATAAAGTTATGGCTAGTGATATTGTTAAGACTGCGATTAGAGATAGTTATAAGAGATTAATTATTCCTAGTATTGAGAGAGAAGTTAGAAGTGAACTTAAAGAAGTTAGTGAAGAGGCCGCTATTGAGGTGTTTGGAGAAAATTTAGAGAATTTAATTCTTACTCCACCAATGAAAGATGTTACTGTACTTGGTTTTGATCCGGCATTTAGAACAGGATGTAAGCTTGCTGTTGTTAGTCCTACTTCTAGTGTTCTTAATATTTCGGTAATTTATCCACATGAACCGCATAATAAATGGGAAGAATCAAAGAAAACTTTAAAAGATTTATTTAAAAAGTATAATATTGATATTGTAGCTATTGGAAATGGTACGGCTTCTAGAGAAAGTGAGAAATTAGTAGCTGAGACTATTAGTGAATATAAAGATAAGGATGTTAAGTATATTATTGTTAGTGAAGCAGGGGCTAGTGTTTATTCTGCTAGTGACTTAGCTATTGAAGAATTCCCTGATTTAACGGTTGAAAAAAGAAGTGCTATTAGTATTGCTAGAAGATTACAAGATCCTTTATCTGAACTTGTTAAAATTGATAGCAAGAGTATTGGCGTTGGTCAATATCAACATGATGTTAATGAAAAAAAGTTAGATGAATCTCTTGACTTTGTTGTGTCTAAATGTGTTAATAATGTTGGTGTTAATGTTAATACTGCTAGTAGGTCTATACTTAAATATATTTCTGGTCTTACTAAAAGTAATATTGATAAGATTATTGAATACAGAGAAGAAAATGGAAAAGTTTTATCTAGAGATGAACTTATGAAAAAGAAGGTACTAACTCCTAAGGCATATGAACAATCTATAGGTTTTATGAGAATTATTGATGGTACTAATCCAATGGATGTTACTTCTATTCATCCAGAAAGTTATGGTACTGCTAGTAAACTTCTTGATATGTATGGCTTTGGGATTAATGATCTTGGTAGTAAGAAACTTAATGATGTACTTGGTGCAATTAATATTAAAGAAGTTAGTGAAAAACTAGGCACAGATATTTATACTTTAGAAGATATTATTAAATGTTTTTCTAAACCTAATAGAGATTTTAGAGATGACTTTGACAAACCTCTATTAAAAAGTGACATTCTTAAAATAGAAGATTTAAAAGTGGGTATGGAATTATCTGGTACTGTTAGAAATGTTGTGGATTTTGGAGCGTTTATTGATATTGGCTTACATGATGATGGACTAGTACATATATCTAAAATGACAGATAAGTACATTAAACATCCTAGTGAAGTTGTATCAGTTGGAGATATTGTTACTTGCTATGTTGATGATATTTCATTAAAAAAGAATAGGGTAAGTCTTAGTTTAATTAATCCTAATTTGATTAAAAATTAATTATTTTTGCTGTTTTTTGTGTAAAAAATGTAATTTTTTTAAGAAATTTGCATAAAATAATTGACAGATAGGCAATTTTATAGTATCATTATTATTGCCTACTGATGCAGGTGTAGTTTAATGGTAGAACCTCAGCCTTCCAAGCTGACTGCGTGAGTTCGATTCTCATCACCTGCTCCAAATGAAAATAAACCCTTAAAATATAAGGGTTTTTATTATTTTATATAACTTTTACATCTTATTTACATCTTATTTTTTATAATTCTAATTTATTTAGTCCTTCTGATATTACAAATTTATCGCTTTCAAATAGATGTGAATATGTTTCTATTACTGTTGTTTCTGTATCGCCAATTCTAGTTGCTACTTGTTTAATTGTGTAGTTCATACTTCTTAAAAGAGTTACATGTGAATGTCTAAACTCGTGAATAGTTATCCTTTTTACATTTGCTTTTTTTATATAACTTTCTTTTTTTCTAGTTATTGTTGTTCTAGATAATGGAACAATATCACCGAAGATAAACATTTCATTATTGAATCCATATATTTTTGATTTTTGAATATATAAATCATCTAACAATTTAATAACATTATTTGGAATATCTACTTTTCTATATGAATTACTTGTTTTTGGTGTTGTTATTTTACCACTTTTATTATAACTCTTATTAATATCTATAATTTTATTGTTATAATCTTTCCACTTTAAAGCTTGAAGTTCTCCTATTCGTAGCCCAGCAAAATATAAAATGGAAAAGAGAGTTTTATATTCTAAATCATCTACTTGATTAATGAATTGTTTGTATTCATCTAAATTCCATACCTGATATTCTTTTGGTGGTGTTACACCACATTGAATAGTTTTTATTTTATTGAATATTGGTATGTTAAGATCATATATTTCAATACCTGTTCTTAAAATAGACTTGAAATAGGTTATTACACTGTTTTGAGTTTTAATATTTAATTTTGAAATATTATTTTTCATTTCTTCAAATTGAATAATACTAATCTTGCTTACCATTGTTTTTTTAAATACTGGCAAGATATGTTTAGTAATTCTATTTTTTGTATTTTCATAGGTTTCCTCTTTATTCTTTTTTTTATATTCTTTTAAATATATTAATGTTAATGATTCAAAATCTAAATCTTTTTGTTTTTCATAATTCATTAAAAATGTTCTTTCAGCATCTTGTGCTTCTGCTTTTGTTAAAAACATTTTAGAAGTCTTTTGTTTTCTATTTCCATTAAGATCATTGTAGTAAGTTCTAAAGTACCAACTTCTACCATCTTTTGAATACTTTTTTTTATTTTTTTCTTTATAAATTGCCATTTTTTAACCTCCAATTATTTACATATTTATTTGTTTTTGATATAATTAGAGTGCATAGAAAAAAAGATTGTCTGTTGTGATTCAATTTTATTTTTATGCACTATTCTAGTACCTATTGCAGTAGGTACTAGTTTTTATTTTATATTTTCTATTATAAACTTAATATACTTATCTGCTTCATCTTCATATTTTTCAATATAAAAAGCAAACATATCTTTATTTAATTGTTTTAATTGACTTAATTCTATATGTGCTAATTCATGTAATATAGTCTTTTTTCTTTTATAATATGACAAATCTTTATTTATGAATATATTATATATATTCTCATAACTAAATACAAATCCATTAATTCCATCGGGTAATTCAATTGTTGTTATACAAGCATTATAGTAGTTAAGTAATTCTTGTTGTGTTATTTCCCTTTTTAATAAACTAATTATATTCATACTTTTTCCTTCTTATCTATAAAAAGTACCTGTACTAGCATACTTATTCTTCTTTTCCTAACTGTTTATCAATTTCTTTCTTTCTTTTTTCAATAATAAACTTTATATATTCTTTATCATCTTCTGACAATATATTTTTATTTTTATCAAAGAGTACTTCTAATTCATCAAAAGAATTTTTATTATCAGGAAAGAAGCTATTCATAGAAACTTTAAAAAATTCTGCTAATTTATATAATGATTCTTGATTTATTTCTAATATTCCTGATTCATACCTTGAAATGGTTTGTGATGTAGTACTTAATTGTTCAGCAAGTTCTTGTTGTGTTATATTTCTTGCAGTTCTATATTCTTTTATTTTTCCACCAACAAATTTTGCTATTTCCTTATTTGATTGCATTATCTCCCTCCTTTGTAATTTTATTATAACATAAATTTACGAAAATGGAACAAAAAAGTTAATAAAATGTAAAAAAAGTATTGACAATGTACGAAAATGGTACTATAATTAAGTTGTCAATAGGAAAGGAGAAAAAAGAATGCAAGAAAAACTAATTCTTATTATGAAGAAAGAAAATATTACAAATAAAGAACTTTCAAAGTATTTAGGTATAACAGAAAAGCAATTTTCTTATAAACTTTCTGGTAAATCAGATTTTAAATGCTCTGAAATGTTTAAATTAGCAAGATATTTTAATAAAAGTATAGACGATATTTTTTTGTCACCAATGTACGAAAATGGTACAAATAAGTATTAAAAATAATGAGGTATGAAGAAATGATTTTAACATTAGAAGAAATAGAACTATTAATAATAGCAAAAAAAAGTAAAATTGAAGCTTCTTTAACAACTATTTGTTCAAGCGAATATAAAGAAGATTATGATACACAAAAAAGAATTATGCTTTGTTGGTTTGAGACTATCAATAGATTAGAAGAATTAATTGAATATAAGAAAAAAATAGAAAGAGAAAGAAAGGAGTGTGAAGAAAATGGAAGAAATTAGAAAAAAAGTAAAAGAAATACTATTTTTACTAAATGGTTATTCAGTTTCTACTGCTGTTGATATTTTAAAATTAGCAATAGACCGTTTAGAAGTTAATTCAATAGTTAATGTAAAAAAAGAAGAAAAATAAAAATTATTCTTCAAATGTTTTATCAATTCTATAAGAGAATGCAGTTATTGATGATTTCAACAAGAAGGTTTTAAGATTATGGTGATTTTTAGTAGTACATTCAGTTATTGTAATATGGTCGTCTTCAATATCATCAAGTGTATCTAATAATAAATTACCTTCATAATGATTATTTTGAGTATCTATATAAACTCTAATATTATTATTTTTACTTTCTTTTAATAATTCTTTTAGAAGTTCATTAATCTTTAATTGCATAATTGACACCTCACTTTCTATTTTAATTATAACTAGAATGTGAGAAAAAGTAAATAAAAAAAGAATCACAACAGACAGGAGGAATATATGAAAAAACCAGTAAAAAAACTTTCGGCAAGTGAGACACTTGAAATATTAGATAATCAATGGGCTTCCATTGAAGATATAATGAAACTTGCTTTTATTGGAGAAACAAAGGCAAGAATTATTGCAAGTAATATTTCAAATAAAGTATTGGAAAAAGGATATGTATTACCAAAAGGATTAATTCCTATGGAATTATTAAAAGAGTATTTAGGCATTAACATTGCTTATTTAAAGAAAGTTAGTGGGAGGTAATCAGAATGAAAAAGACAAAAATTAAAGTTATAAATATATTTAAATTAATTATTTTAGCTGCTTGTTTAGGATTAATAATTTATGATCTTTATATGATATTAATCTATCCTATAGTCAATAAAGTTTTAGTAAATTGGACTATGTTTGGATTCTTAACATTTGCTTTAGCAGTAATTATTAGTTTAAATATTATAGAGCAAATAAAAAGTGTGTCCACTCTTCAAAACGACACACTATAAAAAGGCATTCAATTGCTTTTTACATACTTAATTTTATCACAAATTAATGTATGTGTCAAATCTTTAGTGGGTTTTGGGGAAAGGAAATAGAATGGAAGAAAAACCAAATTATTATTCAGTTATACCAGCAATAGTAAGGTATGATAATGAATTAAAACCAAATGAAAAATTACTATATGGCGAAATAACTTCTTTAACCAATAAAAATAATGAATGTTGGGCTACTAATAGTTATTTTGCTAGATTATATAATGTTAACTCTGCAACAATTTCTAGATGGATCAGTCATTTAAAAGAAAAAGGCTATGTAGTAGTAGAGTTTATTTATAAAAATGAAACTAAAGAAATAGAGAAAAGAGTTATAAAAATAATAGGAGTTCCTATTAATCAACCAATGAATACCTATATGTTAAATAATCAAGAGGTATTGACTGAAAAGTCAAGAGGGTATATACAAAAAAGTCAAGAGGGTATTGACAAAAAAGTCAAAGAGAATAATACAAGTATTAATAATACAAGTATTAATATAAAAGAAATAAATAAAGAAAGATTTGAACTATTCTGGAAAGAGTATCCAAAAAAGGTAAATAAGTTTAAATCTGAAGAATGGTTTAATAAAAATAATTTAACAGATGAACAGTTTAATTTAATTATAACTAAACTTAAAAAGTATAAAGATACAACAGATTGGAAAAAAGACAATGGTAAATATATTCCATATCCAACCACTTGGTTAAACCAAAAAAGGTGGGAGGATGATGTAGTATCAATATCAGAAAGCAATAATCCTAATAATGTTATTAAATATTCAGATGAATGGTGGAATAGGTTAGGAAGTGATTCAAATGACTAAAGAGCAAACAAAGAATCTCTTTAGAAGAATTAAATCTCATTATCAAGAGTTCACTGTAGATGACTTTAAAGTTGATGAATGGTATAAAGAACTTAAAGATTATGATTATGATGATGTTACGAAGAGATTCGAACTTCATCTTAATTCTGAAGATTATGGACAAGTTATTCCTAAACTATGGTTTTTGAAAAAAGGACTTATAACTATTGGTGAAAAAAAAGAATCTAAAGTTTTTAAGTCTCAAGTAATATGTCAAATATGTGGTGAGCCGATACCTTTAAGAGGTTATGACATTCACTATTCAAAATGTTCCGCTATTGATTATATGCAAAGACAAATTAAAAATATTTATGATAAAGATACGCCTCGTGAATTACTAGAGAGAATGACAGATGAAGAATTTAATGTTAAATATAACACTTTATTATCTATAGTTCAAAATAAAACTAATGATCTTTTTCAAAAAAGATTAATCGAAGAAATATTACATCCAGGAACTGGCTTAACAGTTAATGAGGTTGTAAAAAATATATGATTAGTTATGATGATTTATATGAACTAATTCCTAATGATAGATTTATTACTAAAGCCGAATTAATTCAATTAACAGGTTTAAGTGATAGAACACTAAGAGATATGGTTAGTCATATTAAAATGAGCAAAACAATCATTAGCAACTGTGATAAAAGAGGATATAAAAGAGGAAAAGGAACTGAATTATTAAAAACTATAGATGATATAGAATATGAACTTGGAATAGTTAAGAAATCTATTAAAGAAATTAACTCAAGAAAAAAAGTATATAACAAACAACTTAGACAATATATCGCTTATATGAAGGTATTAGAAAAAAGATTGGAGGAATTAAAGAATGGGTAAAGAGATAGTATTTCATTAGAAATTGCTAAATTATTTAGACTTGAGAGAAAAATTGTTGAATTAAGTGCTTCAATAAAAGCTGATCTTGTAGCAAAAGAAAAGTTAAAAAAACAACTTTTTGAAAAGAAGAAAAAAATCTATGAAATGAGAAAGTCCTTAATTGAAAGAGGAATATTAAAAGAAGATGAAAAGATAGATAGAGAGGGAGGTGAAAAATGTTAAATCTATTTAAAATAAAAAAAGAATATCAAGAAGAAGTTTCTGCTAATGCTAGTCTTAAAGATAAAATTAATAATTTAAATAAAGAACTTGAAAAAACAAATGCAGAATTAGGTTTGAAAAAGTTAGATAATTATCGATTGACTAAAGAGATTCATCGTAAAAATGAATTTATCGAATCTAAAATACAAGAAAATATTTGTTTAGAAAATAAATTAAATATGTTAAATCAAAAATATCAAAAATTGATTGGAAGAGTAGGAGGTTTAACAAAACAAAAAAATGCTTCATTTCAAACAATAAATATATTTAAGGATATGCTTGATTTTAAAGATAGAGATCTAAAACAAGCAGCAACTATAATCCAAAACTTAAATAAAGAAATAAAAAGTTTAAAAAATAGACCAACAATGAAAGAACTTAAAGATTATGAAATAACTAGGAGATCACCTAGAAAAAATAATGAAGGAGGAAAAGAAAATGTTTAAAATTACTAGTGTTAAAACTCAAAGATTAGAAGAAAAGGAAGGATCAAAACTAATTGGCTTAGCAAGTGTAGTTGTTGAAAACTGTTTTGCTATTGAAGATATTAGAATAATTGATGGTGATAAAGGAATGTTTATAGCATTTCCTAGTAGAAAACAATCTACAGGAGAGTTTAAAGATGTTTGTCATCCAATTAATACTGAAACAAGAAAAATGTTTGAAGAAGTTATATTTTCTGATTTTAACAATAAAGAAGAAGAATAGTATGAATAAATTGGAAAAGGTTGCTTTAGCAGTACCATTTGTATTAAAACTAAAAATACAAAATAATGGTTTAAAAAGTCAAAATGAATCATTAAAAAGTGCTATTCAGGATGAACTATACAAAACATTTATGAATAAACTTGGTGAGCCTCAAGAAATTGAAAGACTAAAAAAAGAAAATAGAAACTTAAGAAAAAAAGTGAAAGAACTTAATCAAATAATAAAATCAGAAGCTTATCGAAATGTTAAAAAAAGAAAGTAGGTATCTTATGTTAGATAAAAATAAAGAAGATAAATTAGAAAAATTATTAAAAATTGTTTCTATATCCGATGAAGAATTAGAAAAATTAAATTATAAAGAGAAACAAAAATATTATAGGGCAAAAAATAAATTATGCAAAGTTGTATTTGTTTCAAGAAATAAGCGAGGAAAAGGACTAACTTATAGAAAACCTAAGGAGGTAAAAAATGAAAGAATCGCATGATATAAAAAGTTTAAAATCCACTGTAAGTAACTTGATCAAAATGTGTGAAGATTATCAATTTGAAATAGCAAGATTAAAAAAAGAATTAAGAGAGAAAAAATCAGATGAAGATTTTGTTCCTCTTATAGGTATCATAAAGTCAGAAGATGATGAATATTTATTTGTTCAATATGATATTTTAGGAATTATTAAAATACCAAAATTGGAATTGACTATATTTAAATTGAAAAATAGTGATGAATGTTTTTATAAAACTTTTGGCTTTCAATGGTCTCCAAGTAATGATTTAATTAGTAAAGCAGCCTGTGAAATGTTATTTCAAGTTGCAAAAGACTTTGGTTCTTGGTGTGCAGAAATAATTACAAAAACAATTTCACTTTTCTCTAGTCCATTTAATAAAGAGAAAACAGAAAAAAATGATAAATGAAGTACTGAAAAAATTAAATAAGTTGATAGCAGATGAGCCAAAAATTGGCTCTCTGATATCTGTAATTTTCCTCTTTATTCTAATTGCAATTCTAATGTTAATGTCTATTATCTTTAATTAAAATATGGTTTTAATTGAAGAAATAAAGTCTATAATCGGCAAGTTAGATGAAATAGATGATTATTGTGATTCTTTATCAGAAAAAATTAGTCAAGAAGATCTAAAAGAACAAGATTTATTACATCTAATTGAAAACGAAAAATTAACAACATTTGAATGTTATAGAGTAATTAAGGAAATGAAAAAAATAAGAGAAGAGAGAAGAAAAATAAAACATGATATTGAAATAGCATCATCATTTAATAAGAGTAAAAACAAACTTATTGCAAAAGAATATAGAAAATTTTTAATAGCAGACTTGTATAAAAGAGAAAAGCAAATAGGAATAAAGTATAACAATAAGTATTACACTCCAGAAGAAATTAAAAAAATTATAAAGAGGAATTAGAGATGGAAGATGAATTAATAAAAACAATGGAAATATTTAAGATAGAAAATAGATTAGAAATGTTAAATAAAAAGTTAAAATATTCACCTCCATTTAAGAAATGTTATATTATGTTTCAAATAATAAAATTAAAAGAAAAGAGGAACCAAAATGAAAATAAAAGAATTAGATGAATTAATAAAAATAACCGCAAAGTTAAAGGAACAACCAGATATAGAAGAATTTGATGATAATGATACAATAGATGATTTTATAGATTTAGTTAAAAATTATAAAGATTTTTTACACGAAGATGAAGAGGTGTAAGTAATGATAATGATTGTTAAAATAATAGCTTTATTAGCATTAGTATATTGTATAAAATATATTATCGATAGGTTCAATGATAAAAAAGAAAATATAGGTCTTGATAACACAACGATTATTTTGGGTATAGGTTTAATTGTGTTTATCATATTTGTGTAGAAAGAGGTGTAAGTGATGTTGAAGATTAAAGATTGTTTATTTAATAAAGATGAAATTAAATATATAAAACCAGAGCATTATGAAAGGCAACATAATCCTTATGTTATATGTGTTCAATTTAAAGATGATGATTATTTTGATATATATTTTATTAGTCAAGAAGAAAGAGATGAGGAACTTAATAAAATATTAGAAAAAGTGAGTGATAATAATGTCGGCTAAAGAGTTGTTTGAAAAGTTAGGATATACACAAGATATAAATAATTTGCATTACATCGGATATATAAAATTAATTGAAAATACAAAGTGCAAAAATAGAATATTTACTTTTCTAAAAAATCAAAAATATTTTTCTTTTATTGATGATAGTTATGATGCTTGTATTACTTTAGAATAATTACAAGCAATAAATAAGTAAATAGAAGAATTAGGTTGGAATAAGGAGGACTAAATGTTTATATTATATATACCATTAATATTCTGGGGGTTAATTGGTATTATTGCTATAATAAATTTTATTCTAATGATAAAGGAGTGGAAAGATGAATAAAGAGGAAATAAAACATTTTAAATCATTGCTAAGACAAGGTTCTTTAAGACATATGAATATATTACTTGATGATAAGTTTCAAAAAGAATTACAAACTATAATAGAAGATTATGAAAAATTACAGCAAGAAAACAATGAATTAAAGAAACAACTTGAATATTTAAGAAGTGGCGAATACTACAACCAATTGAGATTTGAAAACAAAATGTTACAACAAGTAGTTGATACAAACGGTGTCCCAAGTGAAGTTTATGATTATTTAGAAAGTGTTCATAAAAATACCGAATTTTTGGAGCAACAGCAAGAGTTTATAGATTATTTGGAAGATATGTTAGATAATGATAATGATATATTTTCTGTAATTAGAGTTAAAGATGTATTAAACAAATATAAAGAAATAATAGGCACTGATACGAATGTCGGTAGCAAGGGAGGAAACGAAGATGAAAACAATAGTATTTGATTTTGATGGTGTTATACATACTGGTTATAATGGTTGGAAAGATGGATCTATTTATGGTGAAATTGACACAAATATTATTGACTATATAAAAATACTTATGAAAGATTATTATGTTGTTATATCAAGTAATAGACCAGCTAAACAAATAGTAGAACATATGAAAAAGTTAGACTTAGGTGTTGAATTTGAAATATTTAATAAAGACTTAGATAAAAATATGTATTGGAATAAAAAAGGAATTGTTGGAGTAACAAACGAAAAAGCAGTAGGAATTCTTTACATTGATGATAGAGGTTACAGATATAGTAATTTAAAAGAATTAAAAATGTTTATAGATAATTTAGGAGAGTGATAAGTAATGAAAGTAGTAATAACAAAAGCAAGTGATTGGGATTATAGAGAAGTCAAAGAAATAAACACTCTTGAAGAATTATTAAAAATTTATCATTCATTGATTATTGATACAGACAAAACTACTATTAATATTTACAAAGAAAAAGATGAAAAAATAGATTGTGTTGTAAAAATTTATGATGATTATGTTGAATAAGGAGGATTAAAATATGAAAAGTGCTAGAGATATACCAAGAAGAAAAAGTGAAAGGAAGAACTAGATAATGGATTTAAAAGCATTTGTAAATACTTATGATGAAAAGTTAAGTAATTATATTGAAAAAAACTATGGTGAAATACCTCGTTGCAGAGGATATGAACTTATGAGATTAGTTGAAAAATATGGAAATGATAGTTATGATAGCAATGAACAAATTTCTTTGTATAATTCATTTGTTGGACAAGATGTAATTTATATTCATACAAGATGTGGGGATTGTGGTAGAGGATATGATGATGAATACAGCAACTATGTTGGTTGCGGTGCTAAAGAATGGGAAGAAAAGTATAAAGATTTGTTTATAGCACATTGTACTGATGAATTTGATAGCACATATTGTGACCATTATTTCAAAGCAGTAATTAATGATGAGTACAATGATTTAGTTAAAGAAGGTAAGAAATAATGGAGCCACATAAAAGAAGAGAGTTGATAAAGATTAGAAAGTCTTTTTTAGAAAGATATAAACTTGCCAAACAATTTAAAGATAGTTTTTATACTGAATATTTTGCTAAACAAATAAGAGACATAGATGAAGAATTGGAGGAGAAAGAATGAATAAGTATTTATTAGAAACAATAATTATAATCATAGTATTAGTTATAACAATATTTGTATTGTATATCCAAAAAAATAATTGTATAGAAAAGGGTGGCTCAGTAATGACTAACTCAATCGGTATCTATGAAAAATGTATATATGGAGGAAAACGATGGAAAGAAAAATAATTTATAAAGAAAATAGTGAAGAGTATAAAGCAATTAAATTATTAGAAAAAAAGACTAGAAATTATAGTTTATATGGTGAAGATTTACACTATGCGATAATACTTTACAATTTAATTATTAATTTAATGAAAGAAAATAAAAAGCAACAAGAAATTATTGATAAGGCTATTGAATATATAAATAATTCTTGTTATTCTCCTGAATTTAATAAAACATATTTAGATAATTTATTACAAATATTAGAAGATAAAGAGGTGTAAGTGATGAACAAAGATAAATTTATTAAAATGTTAGAACAAGCAAAAGAAGATGAATATGGAAGATTATATGTTTTAGGAGAATATAATAATAAAATTTACTTTGGGACTATAACAACTATTTGTAAAGATATATTTGTATTAAATCATTCGGAAGAATGTCAAGATACAGCAGAATTATATGATAGACATTTTTGGAATGATGACACTTTAGAGTGTTATGTAGTATCAACTAAACATGATGAAGATATCATATATAAAGAGCCTAAAAGAATAGAAGAAATAAAAATGATTGGCTGTAATATGGAAGTTAATTTATCAGAAAATAAAACTTTATTGCCTACTGAAAATTTGCAAACTGAATTTATTATATCTAAAATTAATGAATTAGTTAGAATATCAAATAAATATGCTAGATTATTAGAAAAAGAAGGTGTAAGTGATGTTGAAGATTAAACAACTATTTTGTAGGCATAATTATAAATTGATTTTGAGAAGAAAATCAAAGTCATATACCACCGATTATATTAATTTTAGTGATTTGGGAATGTATGATGAATTACTATATAAATGTACAAAATGTGGTAAAGAAAAACATAAGTTTGTAATGAATAAAGAACATCCGTTATATTCAAAATGGGAGAAAGTTGGGGAAGAATAAATGATACCAATAGATTATAATTTAAAAGATATAATTATCAGTGCATTTAGGTATGCTCTAGGTAGAAATTCTTATATTACATTATCAACATGTGATTATATTAAAAAACACCCTGAAGTTATTGATGAAAGAGTTAAAGAGGTTTTGTTACGAGACTTAGAACAACTAGACTTTTTTTATGATAACATAAATGATACTGATTATAAATTATTTACTAATTTTAGGGTATGGCTTGAAAATTTGGAGGTGAAAAAAAATGAAAATGGAATCCTTTTCTTGGTTATTTGATATAGAAAAATTTATCAGTAGAAAAGATATAAAAATAAAATATATAACCAGAAGTCCAGAAAAGCATTATGTGTTTTATAAAGAAAAATTACTACCGAAAATCATAAAAACTATTTTACATAAAAAATAGGACTTAAAGACTTATAAAATAAAAGAAAAATTGATATAAATATAGTGCAATATAATAATATACATATCTTGCATTAAATAAATAGAGAGAAGGGAGGGTATATATTAGTTGATATTATGACTAAAGAAAATCTAAAAGAAAAGAAAAAAGAGTTTATAGAAATGTTAAAATTAGAAGAATTGGCTCAAAAAACTCTAGTAAGTTATGAAAATGCAATTGATAAATTCATTGATTTTGTAGATAATGATTTTACTTTAAGTAAGAGTCTAATGATTGATTGGAAACATAGTCTAATTGAAAAATATTCAATAAAAAGCAGAAATCAATATATAGTTGTCATTAATAAGTTTTTAAAGTTTCTTGGTTATGGTGATTCTGAAAATAAAGATAAAGATTATAGGATAAAACAATTTAAAGAGCAGTCAAAATCAGTCTTGGAAGAACAGATTGAAATACAAGAACATAAAAGAATGCTTAGATGGGCTAAAAAAATGAATATGATGGATATGTACTATATTATTCAAATATTTGCTCATGTAGGTGCCAGAATAGAAGAACTAAAATATTTTACTGTTGAAAATCTAGATAGTAATTATATAAAAGGGGCTTATAACAAAGGTAAAGAAAGAGTCCTTATAATGACTAACGAATTAAAGAGGGATCTTAAGCACTACTGTAAGGATCATAAAATAAAGAGTGGCTATATCTTTATTAGTCCTGTAAATGAAAATCAAATGTTAAATAATTCTACTATTTGGAGGAGACTAAAAAAAATAGCAAGAAGTGCAAAAATTAATCCTAAAAAAATTCATCCACATGCTTGGAGACATCTCTTTGCTAAACAATGTAAAGAAAATGGAATTGATTTAGATGAATTAGCGGATATTTTAGGTCATAAAGATATAAATACAACAGCAATATATACTAAAACCTCAATGAAAGAAAAGAAAAATAAATTAGAAAGGATTAGATATTAGATGAGTAATGGAGTATTAATTACATTAATTATATGTACTACAATATTAATATTAGCTTGGATCGGCAGCAAAAATAAATAGGAAAGATGGAGGCTTAAGATGAATTATAAGAAATATTTTGTTACATATTATAATTACAAACAAGCCAAAATAAAATTACAGAACATCCAAAATGAAATAGCAGATATTATAAGTGCAATGTTATCTACAACTTCTCAAATGAGAGAGGTTGTTAATAGTAATAAGTCAAGTAATGATAAGATGATGGAATTAACAACTAGAAAAATAGAATTAGATTCAAAAGAAGAATTAGCAAAAGAATTATTAGGTGTATATAATAGACAAATGCTAGATGCAGAAAAAGAATTAAAAGATAGTAAAGAGACTAAAGATATTATTTATTATAAATACTTTATACAACATATTAAAGTTAAAGAAATATCAAAAGATATAGCATTTGCAAGAGAATATACTTACGATTTATTAAAACAAATTAAGAGTGATATAGCAAAAATTGAACAGGAACTTATTAAAAAAAATAAAAAAAAGTAAAGTTCTTACAAAATCTTACAAAATCTTACAAAACTTGTGTTACAATGGTATCATGGAAGTATTCCAAAGGGACAGTAGAAAATAACTATTGTCTTTTTTAATTGTTAGGGAGATGGTGATCATGTTAAAGACTTGTAGTCACTGTGGTATAGTGCCACAAGATCATATATGTCCTTATAGAAAGTATAAAAATAAAGATAATAGTGATGCAGCGGATAGATTCAGAAGAAGTACACGATGGACAAAGAAGAGTATAGAGATAAGAGAAAGAGATAAATACTTATGTCAGGTTTGTATAAAAAAGTTATACAATACGATTAATGTTTATAACTATAATAAGTTAGAGGTACATCACATCGTACCAATTAACGAAGATTATAACAAACGATTAGACAATGATAATCTCATCACTCTATGTAACTATCATCATAAGATGGCTGATTCAGGAGCTATACCTAGAAAGCTATTAAGCGATATAGTCTTAGGTATCCCCCCTACCATTGAAGAGTAATTTCTTTTTAAAGGTAAAAGACCCCACCTATCCACTCTGTTCACACAAAATATAATTTCTCGTATGTTTTTTTGGAAAGGAGTGTTGGAAATGAGTTTGGATGAGCAAGCAAGTGAAATATTGAAGATTGCTGAACAACATGGAGTAGAGCAAAACTTTTTATTCTTAACTACATTCAAAAGATATCAAGTTCAACTTAAGATTCTTAGTGATTTAAAAGAAAAGATAAATGAGAGTGGAGCATTGGTAACAAAAGAATATGTTAAAGGAAGAAAGAACTTATATACTAATCCAGCAATCAGTGAATTTAATAAAACTTCGACTGCTGCTAATCAGACAGTTGCAATTCTAATTAAAATTATTAAATCATTGAGAACTGATGAGGGTGAAGAAGAGAATGAGGACGAGTTGTTAAAGGCATTAGGAATTAGATAATGAACAATAAAGCATACAAATATGCTAAATGGTGTCTTCGTTCGAAGTATGTACCTAAATATGTTAAAAAGCAATGTAAAGAGTTTATTAAAATTGCAAATGGTAAAGATAAGAAATATTATCTTAATGAAGAGAAAGTAAAACAAATAGAAAATATATTAAAATTGTTAATAATGCCAAAAGGATTAAAAGCAGGTACACCATTATATGAGTGTACTTGTAATTATCAATGGCTTTTTTATATTTCTATTCTGGCGGTGGTTAGAAGAGATAATCCAGAAAAAAGAAAGTATGAGACAGCAATTTTAGAAATAGCAAGAAAAAACTTTAAGACCTATACTATAGCGACACTGTTTATCTTGCTTTTTTTAATGGAGCCAAAGTTTAGTAAGTTTTATTCTGTTGCTCCAGATGGTGCTTTATCTAGAGAAGTTAAAAATGCAATCGAGGAAACATTAAAATCAAGTCCTATGCTCTATCTTCATAAAGATACTCCGAGATTTAAGATTTTAAGAGATTCGATAGAATTTCTTTTAAAGGGAAGTAAATATTTTCCTTTAAATTATTCAAATTCTCGTATGGATGGTAAACTTCCAAATGTTTTCTTGGCAGATGAGGTTGGAGCATTACCAAATTCTTATGCAATCGAAGCAATGAGATCTGGACAATTAAACATATTAAATAAATTAGGTTGTATTATTTCAACTAAATATCCGACCGCTGATAATCCACTTGAAGATGAGGTTTCTTATTCAAAAAGAGTTTTAGATAAACTTGAAAAAGATGAAACTATATTTGCATTGTTGTATGAGCCTGATAATCCAAAAAATTGGACTGATGATGATATTATTCTTAAGCAAGCAAACCCTGTAGCATTGGAGATTCCTGAAATATGGCAAGATCTATTGAAAAAAAGGGCTAGAGCAATAGCAATAGAAAATTCAAGAGAAAATTTTCTTACTAAACATTGTAATATTATTTATCAAGGTCAGGGAACTGAATCTTATGTTGATATCAATGATGTCTTACAATGCAAAGTATCTCATATAGATTGGTCTGGTAGAGAAGTTTATTTAGGTGTTGACCTTTCAATGTCAAACGATAATTGTTCTGTTGGAATGGTTGCCGAAGATGATGGAAAAATACTAGCTGATGCAATTGCATTTATTCCAGAAGGAAGAATTGATGAAAAAACACAATTTGAAAAAATAAATTATAGAAATTTTATAGAATCATTAAAATGTATTGCATGTGGAAATAAGACTGTTGATTATGCTGTTATAGAGGATTTTGTTTTTCATATAGAACAAAAATATAATGTTAAGATAAAAGCTCTTGGCTATGATAGATATAATGCGATGTCTTCTGCACAAAAATGGGAAAGTGGAGATGGTGGTAAATACGATGGTATAAATTGTGTACAGATTCGACAACATTCCGATACTTTGCATTCTCCAACAAAGTTACTATTTGAAAAAATATCTAATAGAGAGTTTCAATATGAAGATAATAAGTTGCTTGAAATTAATTTTCAAAATGCAAGATGTACTTTTGATACAAATATGAATCGATATGTAACAAAGAAAAAATCTAGAGGAAAAGTAGATATGGTAGTCTCATTAATCAATGCTTGTTATCTACTTGAGCAAGATGTTATCTTTGAAGATGGATTCATAGTGCAAACTTTCTAGGAAGGAGGTGATAGTAAATGAAGATTTTTAATTTATTTTCAAAAAATAAAAGAGATGAAACAGAAGCTACTGCTGAATCTTTAGAAGACCCACTATTGAATGCTATTTTAAAAGATACTGTAGTTGATAGAGATGTTGCACTGTCTATTCCAGTAATAAGTAGTTCAGTTAATTTGATTTGTGACACATTTGCAATGATTCCTTTTAAATTATATAAGACTGTTAAAAATAAAGACAAACTCAAAGCAGAAGAAGTTTATGATGATCCTAGAGTTCGTATTATCAACGATGATACAAAAGATAAACTTGATGGATTTCAAATGAAAAGAGCAATGTGTGAAGATTACTTATTAGGTAAGGGTGGATATGCATACATAAAAAAAATAAAAAATCAATTTTCTGGTTTGTTTTATGTAGAAGATAAAGAAGTTACAATTAATAAAAATTATGATCCAATATATAAGTCTTACAAGATATTAATAAAAGGCGAGGAATATGATGATTATAACTTTATCAAACTTTTGAGAAATACCAAAGATGGTGCTAGTGGAAGAGGTTTGGTTAATGAAATATCTACAGCAATAAAAACTGCTCGTCAAAGATTATTGTATGAATATGATTTGATTCTTACTGGTGGCTCTCGTAAAGGTTTTCTAAAATCTCCAAAACATCTCGATGAGAAAGCATTAAAAGCATTAAAAAAGGCTTGGGAAGATTATTATTTAGGAAATGCTAATACAGTTGTATTAAATGATGGATTAGAGTTTGATGAAGCAAGTAATACTTCTAAAGAAAATGAATTAAATGAAAAAAATATAACTTTTATCAGCGAAATAAAAGATATATTTCACATATCTAGTGATTATAACAATTTTATAAAGAGTGCTATAATGCCTATTGCTACTGCATTTACCACTGCCTTAAATAGAGATTTTTTACTCGAAAAAGAGAAAGAATCTTTTTATTTTGCTCCTGATTTCAATGAATTGTTAAAAGGATTAATGAAAGAAAGATTTGAGGCTTATAAAATCGCTATAGAAACAGGATTTAAAACAAGAAATGAGATTCGTTATATGGAAGATGATGATGCTTTACCAGGATTAGATATGGTTAATTTAGGACTTGGAGATGTTTTATTAAATCCAGAAACTGGTGAGATTTATGTTCCTAATACGAACAAGTTAATTAAAATGGGCGAGTCTGGAACTGTTGATAAAAATATAAATATTGATAATTCACCTGATACTGATAAAAATGTTAATTCAAATATAAATGGTGAAGGAGGTGATATAAATGCACATAGAAATTAGAGAAGATTCTGTTGTCATTAATGGATATGTTAATGCGGTTGAAAGATACTCAAAGCCTATTAGGGAATCTTTACATGGAAAAGTAAGAACTTTCATTGAAAGAATTAGATCCGGAGTATTTAAAAGTGCATTGCAGAGAAACGATGATGTAAAAGTACTTTTAAATCATGATGAAAATAGAGAATTGGCTACAACAAAAGATGGAACTGCAATTCTCGAAGAAGATAACATAGGTCTTAGAGCAGAAGTAACTATTACCGATAAAGATGTAATAGAAAAGGCTAAAAACAATAAATTAGTTGGTTGGAGTTTTGGCTTTTATGCTAATTCTGATGAGTTAGGTAAAGATGGTAATAGTGAAACAAGAACAGTTACTAGTTTAGATTTGTTAGAAGTATCTATATTAGATGATACAAAGTCGCCTGCTTATTATGGTACAAGCATAGAAGCAAGAAGTGAAAATGAAAAGGTCGTTGAATATAGAGCATCTACTATTGCGGAAATCGAAGAAGAAGCAAGAAAAAAACATAAGGCTGTTGATAAAAAAGAAGATAACAACTGGGATGAAATTACCAAAGAACATGAATTAATCAACATTGAAAAGGAAGAAAAGAAAATAAAATTGGTTGCAGAAATGATTGCAGATATCATTCTTGAGAAATTAAAAGAAGGTGCTGATGAAAAAAAGACAATACCTGAAAATTCAGCCGTAGAAGAAGAAGGCAATAGAGCCTTTGATTATTCTTCTTATGAAGATAGATTAAGAAGATTAAAAAAAATCTAAACATTTGTGTTAAGAAAAAAAGAAGGAGGAGATAAAACATGAATAAAAAAGGTTTAGAAGAAAAAAGAAATGATTTAAGACAAGAAATGACAGATATTTTAAATAATTCAAAAAAAGAAAATCGCGTAATGTCAGAAGAAGAAGTTGCAAGATTTGATGAAATTGAAAAAGAAATTAATTCAATAGATGCAACTCTAGAAAGGGAAAATAAAATTGAAAAGATGGAAGAAAAGTCAGAAAAGACAGAGGATGAATCTGAACTAACTGCTGCTGAAAAAAGAATGTATACTTCAGTAGAAGAAAGAAATGATTATAATGCTTTTGCAGAGTATATTAGAAGTCAAACTCTAAAAACAAATAGAGCAGATGCTACTAATTTAACTAAAGGTGATAATGGAGCAGTTATTCCTAAAACAATTGTTGATAAAATAATTGAAAAAGTAGAAGAAATTTCACCTGTTTATAGACTTGCTACTCATTATGATATTCCAGGAACAGTAAATATACCTACAGAAGATACTTCTACTGATAGTGTTACTGTTGGTTATGCTACAGAGTTTACTGATTTAACATCACATAGTAATAAGTTTGGTACTATTGAGTTAACAGGATTCTTATATGGTGCATTAACAAAGATCAGTAGATCATTATTAAAAAATAGTAACTTCAAATTAACAAATTGGGTAATTAATAAAATGGCAAAGAAAATTGCTAAGTTTATTGAAGGTGAGTTATTAAATGGAACTACATCTAAAGTAAGCGGTGTTGTAGGATCTTACGACTCTACTAACATGAAAAAGGTTTTAGCAAGCAAATCTGCTATTACTGCTGATGAGTTAATTGAAACTCAAGATTTAGTAATTGATTCTTATCAAACAGATTCTATTTGGGTTATGAATAGAGCAACAAGAACTGCTATTAAAAAATTAAAAGATAGTAATAATAACTATTTACTAAATAGAGATCTTTCATCTAAATATGGATATACTCTTTTAGGAAAAGATGTTTATGTTTCTGATAATGTTTCTAAATTAGGTACAGCATCTGCTAATGTTATTTTCTATGGTGATTTTAGTGGACTAGCAGTAAAAGAAAGTGAAAAAACAGAAATTCAAATCCTAGATCAGTTATTTGCAGCACAACATGCAATTGGTATAGTTGCTTGGGGTGAAATAGATGCTAAAGTAGAAGATAAGCAAAAAATTGCTGTCGTTACAGCACCAGCAGCTTAATTTAGGAGGTCTTAATAATGAAATATGAAGCTATTGAAAGTTTTAGCGGAATTATTTCTATGGCAAAGGGCGAAATTAGGGATATTCCTAATGATGCCCTAGTCAAAGACTTAATGAAGGCTAAACTAATAAAAAAATATACACCAACTGATGAAAAAATATTAAAAGATGAGTTGGAATCTGCTAATTCACTTATAAATGAGTTAACTGAAGAAAATAAAATGCTAAAAGAGCAAATAGAGGAATTATCTACTATTAACAAAGAAAGTGAAAAAACAGATGATACACTAGTATCAGATGAAGAAGCAGAAAAAAAGTTATCAGAAGATGAAAAAATAGATGATACATCAACTGATAATAAGAAAAATAAAAAATAACCTCATAAAGGAGGGAAAAATATGAAAAAAGTTAGTGATATAACTTATCAAGATATTGCAAACTATATCAGAGTTGATGTAACTGATGATAAGTTATTACAAGAAGAGTTAAATATATATTTAAATATCGCTAAAGACTTTATATCTAATTATACAGGAATACCTATAGAAACTAAAGAAAAAGATAGTGAATCATTGGATGATTATGCAGATTTTATTATCGTTGTATATATTCTTTGCCAAGATATGTATGATAATAGAACTATGTATGTTGATGGTAAGAATATAAATAGAGTTGTAGAAACAATTCTAAATATGCATAGGAGAAATCTTTTATGAGTTCAATTGTTAAAAATCCAGGAGAATATAATAAAAAAATCAAAATCATTAGTATAAAAGATTCAGAAGACAATGCAGGATTCAAAATACCCGAAGAAGTAATTGTTTTGGAGCCTTTCGCTAAGGTTAAAACTACAAAAGGTTATAAACTTATTTCAAATAATACTGATTTTGAGAAAGCCTATACCAATTTTACGATTAGATATCCAAAAGTTGAAATAACAAGAGATATGAATATCATATACAACAATAAAAAGTATTCAATAGAGTATTTGAATAATGTAGATGAAGAAAATATCGAATTAGAAATTCAGGCAAAGGTTGTAAACAAGTAATGGCAAGATTTGTTGAAGAATTACCGAATAATCTTATTAAACAATTTAAAGGTTTAGAGGAGAATGCGGAAAAAATGATTGGTGAAATGACACAAGAAGGTGCTAATGTTGCTTATAAGAATATTGTTAGCAATATGAAAAAATCTTTTAAGACAACAAAATCTTTAGAAAAAGGTTTGAAAATAACACGCGTATATAAGACACCAAAAGATGGTGGAATAAATACACATGTTGGCTTTTATGGATATGATGGTATAAAAACAAAAAAGTATCCAAAAGGAAAACCTATTCCATTAAAGGCGATGGCTCGTGAATATGGAACTCCAACTGAAGAAAAAAAACCCTTCTTGAGAAAGTCTTTTAAAAAGAAAGAAATTGAAATGGCAATGACAAAAGTTCAAGAGAAATATATAGGTGATAACTAATGAATGAAGAAGTAAAATCAATTTTAGGTAATGAAATAATTGTTGATAAAGTAAAAATACCTGTAGAACACTTAAAGTATAAAGGAAGCAAAAAAACTTTTATAACTTGGAAATTACTAGATGAAACTCCTGAACTTTGTGCTAATGATGATGATTTATGTAGTGTATGTCCTTTAGATATAGATATATATAGTGATAAAAATTATTTAAATATTCTAAAAAAAGTAAAACAAATGATGAAAGAAAACGACTGGGTTTGGAGTGGTGATAGTTCAGAGATGTTAGATGACGATACTGGACTATATCATAAAACCTGTTCATTTGAGAAAGAGAGGATGATAGAAAATGGCTAGAGTCGGTTTTAAGATAGCAAAATATAATTTACATGATGAAGAAGCAGGTAAACTTAAAGCATTAACTGGTAATAGTGTACCTGTATTTGAAAAAGTGATAGACGAAAAATTTAGTCCAAATTATGCGAATGCAGAATTATATGCAAATGATGGTTTAGCAGAACATGATGATTCATTTATTGATGGAACATTAAGCATTACTATAGCAGATGATGAAGATAAATTCGTTGCAACAATATTTGGTCAAACTATAACTACTGAAGGTGAAGTAACATCAAATGAAAATGATATTGCACCAGAATTAAGTTATGGTCACATAGTTCCTAAAATGTATAATGGCTCAAAGAAATATAAAGTTGAATTTTTTCCTAGAGTAAGATTTACAAAAATAACTAGTGATAATAAAACAAAAGGTCAAAGTATTGAATTTAATACTTCTTCACTTGAGGGAAAAGTAATGAGACTTGAGAAAGCCTTTAATGGTTTAAAAGAAGGAGACTGGGAAAAAAATCAAACATTTGATACACTTTCTGCTGCAACTACTTATTTAGATGGTTTATTATCACCATCAGCATAGGAGGGAAAAATGATTAATGTAAAAGTAATTAGTATGTTTAAAGATAAAGATACTAAAGAATTGTATAAAGTTGATAAAGAATTAACTGTATCTAAGGATAGATATAAAGAAATAAAAGATTATGTTAAAGTAATCGATAATAACAAAAAAGAAAATCAAAATAAGGCAGAAGATTAATATCAATTTTCTGCCTTTATTTTTTTAGGAGGAATATAAAATGAAAGATAAAATGGTTCACTTCGTAACTGAAAATAGAACTTATCCATTGTGTTTTAATTTGAATGTTATGGAAGAAATACAAGATCAATATGGTTCTATATCTGCCTGGGGAGAAAAAGTGTCTAGCAACAAATCAGAGCCAAATATAAAAGATTTGAAAAATGGTCTTATGATCATGATTAATGAAGGAATTGAAATTGAAAATGAAATAGAAGGAAACAATAATCCTTTATTGAATTCAAAACAAGTAGGAAGAATAATTTCAGAAATTGGTTTTGATGAAATACTAAAAAAAGTTATGGAAACTGCTAAGAATTCAACTAATACTGGTGAAACTCAAAAAAACATGTAATCCACGAGAACTATGATGATGAGATAGATTTCTCGTGGTTTTATTTTGTAGGTCATACCTTACTACTTTACTCTGATAAAGAAATAGGTAGAATGACATTTTGTAAATTTTTTAAATTATACAAACAATATAAAAATCATTACGATTTTAAATTAAGTAAAACAACTTATCGTGAATTGGAAGAAATAAACAGTCATGATGGTGAATTTTTACCTGATTAGAAGGGAGGTAAAAACAAATGGCAAAAGGAAGTTCTTTTGGAGGAACAGTCAAACTTAATGGTGAAGATGAATACAAAAAGGCTTTAAGAGATATTACTAGCAATTTAAAATTAGTCTCAAGTGAGTTAAAACTAACAAACACTGAATTTTCAAATGGAGACAAAAATATAAAGCAAGCCAAAACTTCTTATGATTCTATGAAGAATACATTACAATCACAGAAAGATAAAGTCAAAGAGTTAAAAGAAGCTCTTAGCAAAATGGAAAAAGAATATGGTAGTAATAATGAAACAGTTAGACTATTTAAAACACAACTAAATAATGCAGAAAATCAATTAAAGCAAATGGAAGATGCCACCGATAAAGGCAATAAAGAACTCAAAGAAATGAAAAAAGGTTTTGAAGATGCGGGAGATGGAGCATTAAAATTTAGCGATGTACTTAAGGCAAATGTTTTGGGTGATGTAATTGTTGGAGGACTAAAAAAAATTGGTAGTGCAACATTAGAAATTGGAAAAGCTTTTTTAGATGTTGGTAAACAAGCATTAGATAGTTATGCTAATTATGAACAGTTAGTAGGTGGTGTAGAGACACTATTTAAAGATAGTGCAAATATTGTTGAGGACTATGCCAATAATGCATATAAAAATGCTGGTTTATCCGCAAATGATTACATGGAGACGGTAACATCTTTTTCGGCGAGTTTATTACAGAGTTTAAATAATGATACTGCCAAAAGTGCGGAGGTTGCAGATATGGCAATTACTGATATGTCTGATAATGCCAATAAAATGGGGACAGATATGTCTATGATACAAAATGCTTATCAAGGGTTCGCAAAACAAAACTATACAATGTTAGATAACTTGAAATTAGGTTATGGTGGAACAAAATCAGAAATGGAAAGATTACTATCAGATGCTGAAAAAATAAGTGGTATAAAATATGATATTTCAAGTTTTGCTGACATAACACAAGCAATACATGTAATGCAAGAGGAAATGGGAATAACAGGAACAACTGCAAAAGAAGCAGGAACCACTATAGAAGGATCAATAAACTCGATGAAAAGTGCTTGGCAAAATCTCTTAACAGATCTTGCAAATGGTGGTAAAAATATGGGTTCGCTAATTGAAAATCTTATGACCACGATATTTGGTGATGGAACAGAGACTAATTTGGGTGTATTTGGGAATGTTTTACCAGTAATTCAAAATATAGTATCAAGTTTTGCTGATGTTATTCCAAATATTGTAGATAAATTAATGGAGCATTTGCCATATTTATTAGATGCTGCATCAGAAATAATAATGTCGTTGGTTTATGGAATTACAGAAAATATTCCTGCATTAATGCCTGTAATAAGTGATTTAGTTGGAAATATTTTACAATATATCATCGAAAGTTTACCGATTATTATTAATTCTGGTGTTCAAATAATATTAGCATTAGTTCAAGGAATAGGAGAAAGTTTGCCTACATTAATACCTGCACTTGTGGATGCAGTAGTTTTAATAGTAGAAACTTTAATTGACAATATAGATTTGATTATAGATGCAGGTATCCAGTTAATTTTAGGACTTGCTGATGGACTTATAGAGGCACTACCCAGATTAATTGACAAAGTACCAGAAATAATTGAAAAACTATTTGATGCTTTTATTAGAAATTTTCCTAAAATAGTAGAGGCAGGAGGACAATTGATAGGTAAATTGATTGTTGGTATAATTGGATCTTTAGGAACATTATATAGTAGGGTTCCTGAGATTATACATACTGTAGTTAAAGGGATTTCTAGTGGCTATCAGACAATAAAAAATGCAGGCTTAAATCTTGTGGCAGGCATATGGGAAGGTATATCTGGAAGCCTGGGCTGGATCAAAAATAAAATAAAAGGATGGGTAGGGAATGTTACTAAATTTATTAAAAATCTGTTTGGTATTCATTCGCCATCTAAATTATTTAAAGATGAGATAGGAACAAACTTAGCACTTGGTATTGGCGAAGGGTTTACTGATACAATGACTGATGTTCAACAAGAGATGGCAGATGCAATTCCTACAAAATTTGATACAACAATAAATTCAAAAATTGGTAACAATAGTTATCAAAATGTTGCAAATTCAGGTTCATTTGATAATATGGTAATTGCCTTTAAAACTGCTTTAAAAGATGTCAAAGTTATAATGGATGAAAAAGAAATGGGGACATTTGTTACAAATGCTGTGGAAGAGGTGGTATATTCATGAGTAATAGTATAACTTTTAAGGGTATTAGTAGCAATACTATATCTGGTCTATTAATTAGTGAATTACCACCTATTACTAAGCCTAAAATGAGAGTAAAAGAAACTGTTATAGATGGTGTTGATGGTTCTTTATTAGAAGACTTAGGATATGAATCATATTCTAAAAAATTGAATATAGGTTTAACAAGAAATTTTGATATAGATAAAATAATTGAATATTTCAATGGTGAAGGAAATGTAACATTTAGTAATGAATCTGATAAGTATTATAAAGCAAAAATAGTTGATTCTATTGATTTTAATAGATTGATAAGATTTAGAAAGGCTGATGTTAATTTTATAGTTCAACCATATAAATATAAATTAAATGAATCTAAAGTAGATGTAACTATAACTAATCAAAATGAAGTAAAAGTGACAAATGTAGGCTTAGAGGTATCTAAACCTATAATTACTTTATATGGTAGTGGTGAGTTACATTTTTACTTAAATACAGTAGAAATTTTTAAATATAATTTTGATACAGATGGACAAGTAGTTATTGATAGTGAAAAGGAAGATGCTTATTTAAATGGTGTATTAAAAAATAGACAAATGTTAGGCGAATTTCCACTTTTAAAAAGTGGCGAAAATACAATTACTTGGACTGGAACATTAACAAGAATAATAATTGATCCAAAAAGTAGGTGGTTATAATGATAAGGGTATATGATTCTAGTGAAAAATTATTTAATAATAATGGAATTAAAATATTACATCCTTTATCTGCGATTGTTTTTAAGGAGGACAATGGTGATTATTATATTGAAGTAGAAGATTCTATTGAAAAAGTTGATTATTATCAAGCAAGTATGATAATCAATTGTCCTACACCTTTTCCGGAGGGAAATCAGTCATTTAGAATAGTAAAAATAGACAAAACCAATTCAAGAGTAAAGGTTAAGGCTAATCATGTTTATTTTGATACTGATAATTACATGATAGATGACAAATATATAGTCGATAAAGATTGTAATTATGCACTAGATTATCTTAACAAAAATTGTGATGTTGAAACACCATTTACAACTAATTCAGATGTTACTAGCACTAATTCTTATAGATGTGTTAGGAAATTATTAAGTGAAGCAATTACCACTTTGATTGATAGATGGGGAGGTCATTTAGTAAGAGATAATTTCAATATAAGTATAAAACAAAATATTGGTGTTGACAGAGGAGTGGTTGTAAAATACAGAAAAAATATTACTAGTATAAAGGCAGAAGAAGTATGGGACAATGTTGTCACAAAAATTATGCCAGTTGGTAAAGATGGTCTATTACTTCCAGAAAAATATTTAGAAGTTAAAGATAAATTGTATGATATTCCTTTTTCAAAAATTGTAAAAATAGATCAAGATCTAAAACAAGAAGAAAATGAATCTGATGAAGATTTTACAGAAAGATTGATTGCAAATTTAAGATTAAAAGCCAAAAGTTATTTAGAAGAAAATAAGTATCCGAAGGTAAATTATAATTTATCTGCTAACTTGGACAATATAACTGATGTAGGAGATATAATCTATATTGACCATCCTAAATTAAATATAAAAATGACAACAAATGTCATTTCGGTAAAGTGGGATGTAATTAGTAAGAAATACAAAAATATCGAATTTGGTAATTTCAGAAACAAATTAAAAGACTTATTAAAAAATATGAATACTATTGCCAACGAAATTTCCAAAGATAATTCAAACGAAACAAAATCATTTTTAGAAAAAGAACTTATAGATGCCACTAATAAAATATGGGGTACTTTAGGAAATTCATTTGTAATTTATGAGGGAGATAAAATATTAATTGTAGATAAATTACCAAAAGAACAAGCAAAAAATGTTATTTTGATGAATAATGGTGGTATCGGTTTCAGCAATACTGGTATTAATGGTACATTTGTAACTGCTTGGACTATTGATGGTGGCTTTAATGCTAACTTTATTACTTCTGGAAAAATAGATACTTCTTTAATTGAAGGATATGATAATTTGGCTTTGTCAGTAAATAAATTGGTTGATGTTACTAGAACTTTAACTGCTAATAATTATATCGAAATTACAGATGCTGTTAAAGGTAGTGTTCTTTATTTATCAATAAAAGGAAATTTATCCTTGTTATTTTTATCAAATCAAACTTTTTTAGGAAGCAATACTTTTTTTAAGAATTCTAATTTAATAATTGAAGATATTAATGGGAACAAGAGAGAAATTAAAACCAATTTAAAAAGGCTTAATGTTTTAAATGATATTTATGATGAATTTATAGTTGATTACACAGGAACATATATAATTCGTAGAATTGGTGTAAATAATGATTTAAGTTTATATGAATTAGATGAGGAAATTAGAGAAGAATTACCTTTATTAAAAATTGAATTAAATGAAGGATATAACAAAATATACTTGAAATCATTTTCTGATTTAACTTATACTCTTAAATATGCAAAAAAGAACGATTATACTGATATATTTACAACTAGAATAGAAATGAATTCATCTATAGCATTAAATAATGAAAACATAGATCTAAAATTGCTAAAGAAGACGGATAAAGATAATATTATCGCTCAAATAAATTTGAGTACTGAAAAGGCTGAAGATGGTTCTTTTATACAAATAGAAGCGGATAAAATTAATTTAAAAGGAAAGAAAATTAATCTTACATCTGATGAAATGGATATTGATAGTAATAAATTCAAAGTTACTAAAGAAGGGCAGGTAACTTGCGAAGATATAATCATCAACAGTGGAAAAATTGATTTAATTGATGATTCTCAAAATCCAAGTTTAACTATGAAAAGTTTAATATCTACTGGAGGACAAACAGAAGAAATTTCCTCAATGAAACTGTTAGGTAATGGAATGAATGTTCAAATGTCTTCAAATGTTTATTTATTAGCATATATGCACAGAGGACTTCCAGCAGTAATGATGAGTGATGGAAAAGACTTTACAAGTGTATTTTCTTCCGGTATAACAACTCCAGTGCTTACTCAAACATCTTTAGAAAGTAGTAAGAAAAATTTTAAAAAGTTCACAAATGCAATTGAAGAAATAATGGTAACTGATATTTATCAATATAATCTAAAATCTGAAAATGATGATCATAAAAAACATTTAGGATTTGTTATTGGTGATAAATATAATTATTCACATACAATTACTTCTGTTGATGATGATGGAAAAGAAATAGGTGTTGACAATTATTCAATGACTGCATTATGTCTACAAGCTATTAAAGAACAACAGCTTATTATTGAAAAATTAAAATTAAAGATAAAAGAATTGGAGGTAAAGATAAATGGAAGCAATAGTAAAAAAAGAGTTTAAGGATTTGCCAGATACTTCTACACCATTTGAGTCGGAATGGTTTAATGGCTTTCAAGATAAAATCATAGCAAATTTTAATGAAATAAAAACGAAATTAGATAGTATTGATACTAAATTAGCAAAAACCTTAACATATACAGAAGTATCAGAAAATAGTGAAAGTAATACATAAAAAAGAAAGGATTTGATAAAATGAAAAAAGTAAACTACAAGTTAATGAGGGGGGGGGGTTGCATTATTTAGCAATTCTTCTCAAAAGAGAAAGGAGGGAAGTATTTAATTTAATTAATACTTCTACTTCTTTTTATTCAATGGTAGGTGACTACTATGAATGATATACCAGTTCAATTATATGACAAAGATGGTAATCCTGCATATCCTAGACCTTATTATAGAATCGGTGATTTTTTAGAAAGCACTAATCCCAACAATCCAGGTGACGATGGATATATTGGGACATGGGAATTATATGGAAAAGGTAGGGTAACAGTCTGTATAGATCCTAATGATTCTAATTTTAATACCATATGTAAGGAAATAGGTGAAAGTACACATACATTAACTGTTGATGAAATGCCCAAGCATAAACATGAAGGACTGCATTGGAATACTAATGAAACACCTATAACACTAGGGAAAACTGCTGGTGCTTATTATGGGATTGAATATGCAAATGGGGATAACATTGCCGATGGTATAGCTACAAATTATGCGGGTGGAGGGCAATCACATAATAACATTCAAAAATCAATAGTAGTCTATCGTTGGAGAAGAATATCATAATAAATAATGCTATTAATATGAATAAAACAAAAATAGATTTAAATGATAATTTGATATTAAAAAGCGAAAATATTGAATATAAAAACAATATTCTTACAGATTTTTTAGATAATAATACTATTTATGATTCTGGAACAAATAGTAATGGAAATTGGATTCGATATAAAAATGGAATTATGATTTGTATAAAGAAAATAAAATTTACAAATGTAGTTATTGATAAAGTATGGGGAAGTGTTTATGAAACTGCTAATGTAGTTAATTTTGGCAATTATGCACAAGAATTTATAGAAATACCTAGTGTATCTATTGATTTGGCTGATGGTTCAACTTGCTTTTGTGAATCGTTTTCAGGAAGAACAAAAAAGTCAATTGGCAGTACATGGCTATGGAAGCCTGCAGTTGAAGCAGATGGTACAATGACATTTGATATAATAGCAATTGGTAAATGGAAGTAGAAAAAATAGATTAAATACAAAAATAATGCAAAATAAAACAATAGTTAATTTAGATAATAATTTAATATTAGGTGCAGATAATGTGGAAAAAAATATTGTTACATTAACATTGTCTGCTGATCAAAGTATTAAAAATTCAGATGAAACAATAGTTGCCTTTAATAAATATTTAAAAAAAGGTTCTAAACTTGAATTTGATAGTTCTAATCATTCTATAAAAATCGGCGATGATATTTCAAGAATAAAAATAAATATGAATGCTTTCGCCAAGAATGCAACAACAGATTGGCTTTGGTTTAAGATTTTTAAAAATGGTGTAAAAACTGATTTTACAAGTATGGTTGGAAGAATAGGAACTTGGAGTTCTACAAGTATTAGTCCATGTATTTTAGATGTTAAAAAGGGTGATTATATACAATTGATTGTTCAATATGGAACTGCTAATTCCGAACATTATATAAGATATGATGGTACTAATTTGACAGTAGAAGCAGTTTAGAAAGGAATAATATGGAAAATATTACACTAGGAGAAATATTTTATGCTTTAAAGTTTATCGTAGAGTTTGTAAGCATAGTTGGGACTATTTTGATTGGTTTCAAAAAGATAATAAATAAACAATTAGAGCCAATTAATAAAAAGATAAAAAAAATAGATGAAAATCAATGCAAAAACTTTTTGGTGAATTTTTTAGCAGATATTGAAAATGGAATAAAAAAAGATGATGAACAAATAAAAAGGGCATATGAAGTTTATGAACATTATACTAATGAGCTTCATAAGAATAGCTATATACATGATAAATGGGACAAAGCAAGGAAGGAGGGGAAATTATAATGGATATTACAACAATTATGACTTTAGTAACAATTTTGGTTACTTATGTGTGTGGTTTAATTGCTAAAAAGCATCCTAAATTTAACAATAAATTAATACCAGTGCAAAACTTATTAATAGGTATAATAGTAGCAATTATCAATTACATAATGACCAAAGATTTTAATGCTTCGATTATGGTAGCAGGTTTGCTTACTGGTGGAGCATATGATCTTGGAAAAAATATAAATGATTTGTTAAAGAAAGAAGGTAATTAGTATGGAAGAAATTAAAATTACAGAAGAAATGGAATTAGAGTTAAGCAATGGTAAGGGGGATGAAGTAGATGAAAGATAGTTATGAATTTGAAGTTATATGCAAAAATATTGTTATTGACTATTTTAACAATAAAGCAGAAATAACTGATAATAAAAAGATTGGTATCAAAGATGTATATGTCGTTTGGATGTGTAAAACTTTGAAAAACTCAAAGGCTTTATTAAGCACTAACATTACTGATGGTATGTATTATGAATTAACTTATAATGGTGAAAAAGATGAAATTTATCTTGACGCATATAAAAAATGGGAAAATAAGTTAGTAAAAAGAGAAGAGTTTAAAAAAGAGGTGATTATTAATGAGTAAATCTAATTTAACACAAATAGTAGTACCTGCAGATGAGGGGAATTATACTAAAGGTAGAAGTGGTAGAAACATTGAGGCAATAACCATTCATCATATGGCTGGAAGATTAACTGCAGAACAGTGTGGAAGAATATTTCAAACAAAAGGCAGATATGGTAGTTCTCACTATGGTGTAGGTTATGATGGCAGTATTGCTAATTATGTTGATGAAGAAAATACTGCTTGGACTAATTCAAATTGGGATAGCAATTGTAAATCAATAACTATCGAAATATCAGACAATGATAATAGTTGGTATGTTAACGACATTACTTTAAATGCACTTATTAAATTAGTAGCAGATATTGCTAAGAGAAGAGGACTAGGAACATTAGTACCAGGGAAGAACTTAACTTGGCATTCAATGTTTACCTCTACAGATTGTCCAGGTGACTACTTAAGAAGTAAAATGCAGTATATTGCAGATGAAGCAAATAAGATTAATAATGAAAGTACATCAAATGAAGTCAATGTTTATTATATGGCTAGAACTAAAAAGCATGGCTGGTTAAAAGAAGTTAAGAATTTAGATGATTATGCAGGCTATGAAAACAGTCCTATTACTGGGCTTGCCATTAAGGTAGATAAAGGATCTATTAGGTACAGAGTACATCTTAAAGGAAAAGGCTGGTTGCCATTTGTTACTGGTTATGATATTAATGACTTTAACAATGGTTTTGCTGGTGATATAGTTAATATTATTGACTGTGTAGAATGTTACTACTATACTCCTAATAATATAAGACCATACAAAAAAGCTAAATATAAAATAAATGATTACCCTTATCAATATGACAATGAAAAGAAAAATGGACAAGATGGTTATGCTGGTGTATATGGAGTAACTGCTACAAAATTTCAGATTATTATAGAATAAAATAAAAGAGGAATTGGACTAATGGTCTTTTTCCTCTTTTTTTAATTTTCCTTTTTTTAGATAATCGAATGCTATTCTAACAAAATCAGATCCAGATAAATTGTGCTTTTTGAGTTCTTTATCAAGATTTTCCTTTTCTTCTTTTTTTAACTCTACTTTGAATTGTTTATAATTTTCTTTTTTCCAATCTTTGATGTATTCTTTTTGATTAAAATCACTCATTTTATCCCTCCTAATATTATTTTACTACATTTAGTACTAAAAATCAAGAAAAAGTATTGACATATAGTACTAAATGTGATATAATTAATATGTAAGATAAAGAAAGAATCTTACAGAAAGGAGAAGTAATGAACAATATAAAGAAAAAGCCAATTCGTAATTTAACTTTAGCAGAGTGTTACGAATTAGCAAATCAAGGCTATATCTTTATTAAATATAAAAATATAGTTATTGTAGGAAAGGAGTAAAATCCTTTTCCTACTAAAATTATATAATAGTTCGTTACAAATGTCAAATGAAAAAGATAATTAAAGGGGTAAAATTGGTTATAGCAATTTATAAAAATTCAAGTGATAAATATGTTCCTATTTATGATGGTGAATATGTTGTTGATTTTGGAAAGGTGGCTCAATAATATGGAAAGTAGGGTTACTAGATATTCCAGAAAAAACAAATTAAAAAGAAAGATGACAAAATTATTTAAGAGTATTTTGAAGAATATGATTTATTTAATAGTTGGGATATTTTCTGCAATGTATTTTGGATTGAAAGCATTTAATAGATTGATTGAGAAACTATTTAATAAATTGCCTAGAGTAATGAAAGTAGCAATAATCTATTTATTAATTATTAATGTAGGGTTAGATATTTATAGCATGTTCGGAAAAAATGGCAAAGAAATACAAATATCTTTGAATGATATAAAACTCTCTTCTATACCTACATATATTCCACCAGTTGAAGAAAAAGAGCAAGTATGTCCATTTGATAGTATTTCTTGTAAAATATCAGATAAGGGAAAAGAAATAGGTTTAAGTGAGAAACAAATACTAATATCAATTGCCATTTCTCAGCATGAAACTGGAAACTATACCTCCTATGCTTTTAAAAAACTTAATAATGTTGGTGGTATGATGTGCAATAGTGGTTTAAGATCATATGCTTCACTAGATGATGGAATAGAAGCCTATCTAAATAATTTAAAGTATAATTACTTTGATATAGGATTAGATACTTTAGAAAAAATTCAGCCTAAATATTGTCCAATAGGTGCTGCTAATGATCCAACAGGATTAAATAAATATTGGTTAAGTGGCACTCAAAAGAAATATAATGAATTAATAGGAAAATAGATGAATTTTTACATCTTATTTACATCTTAAAAAAATATAAAACAATATTATTAAATATCTATTTTAACTCCATTTTATTATAAAATATAAAGTAATATTATAAAATATAATTAAATAATCTATATCTTTATTTTCTCATCACCTGCTCCAGAAGCAAAAATCGTCGCACCAAAGCGATGTTAATGATTAAATCAATCAGAAATGATTGATTTTTTTGTCGTTTAAGAAAGGTGTTGATGATATTATGATAAAAATAATCAAACAAGAAATTAAAATAAGTCATGAACTTAAAAGCAAAGTTGAATGGGCTTGTAGGCTTAATAATACTAAACCAATTTTTATTAATGGCAGTTTATTAAAACTAGAACCTACCAATATAGGCTATTTAGAGCCTCATAGAGCAATTATTAATAATAAGACATATCTTTTATTTAACGGACACGAATTTGCTTACTACAGAGATTTAAATACCAAAATTAAACTATCTGATTTAAAAGATTTCATTAAAAAACTAAAATAATGACAAAATCTGTGCTATAATGGTTATAGAAAATATTAAACCTATTGGGTGAAGTAGTATTTATAGCCTAAATATTGCTTCACCTTTTTTTGTTAAGGAGGATTAAAATGTGTGAAGAAGAAATAAAGAATGCTGGTATTTACATTAGGGTTAGTACCGACGATCAAGCTCGTGCTGGATTTAGTTTGCCAGAGCAAAAAGAAAAACTACTTAGTTTATGTGAATTTAAAGGATATAATGTTTTTAAGGTTTATGAAGATGCTGGAATAAGTGCAAAAGATATGGAACATAGACCAAAATTCCAAGAAATGCTTAATGATGTTAAAACAGGTAAAATAAATTATATAGTTGCTTATAAGTTAGATAGAGTCACTCGTTCCGTTCGTGATTTGGAAGAACTAATTAATATCCTAGAAAAATATAATTGTTATCTTGTATGTGATAGAGATGATGTTAACACTAGTACTGCTAATGGAAGATTCTTTGTAAGAATGTTAACGGTTCTTTCACAACTAGAAATAGAAATCGTATCAGAAAGAACAAAGTTTGGACTTAATGGTGCTATAAAATCAGGCCATTTACCTGGTGTTGTTCCACTTGGATATAAAAAAGATGGTAGTAAAAAAACTATCATAGATGAAACAACTAGACATATTATTGAAAGAATATTTAATCTTTATTTAGAGGGAAATAGTTATCAACAAATATCTAATATTTTTAATAAAGAAAAAGTGTTAAACAAATCTTGGCATGATACTGATATAGAAAAGATTATAAATAATAGAATCTACATGGGCGACTATGAACAATACAAAAGAATAGCTAAAAAAATTGGTCGTGATACTGTTATTTATATGAATGTTGTAGAACCTATAATTACTCGTGCTATGTGGGAAGAATGCCAAACACAAAAACTAGCCAATCAAAGGACCTATACAAGAACTAGAACTTATCTATTCTTTCAAAAATTAGTATGTCCTAAATGTGGAAGAATAATGAAGTGTAAAGGTTCAGGTGGTAAAAAGAAAAAATATATTTATTATAATTGTGAGTTTTGTCATTTCAATTTAAGAGAAGATTATGTTGAAGAATATATGATAAAAGCAATATATGAGTTTTTAGAGTTTGAACAAATGTGTAATAGCTTCTTTTTACCAATATTAGCAGATAAAAAAGATAAGAATACTGACCTTAATTTAGATAAAGAAATTGAGGGATACATTAAACAAAAAGAAAGAATTAAAAAAGCATACCTAACTGGTATAGTTGAACTCAAAGATTTTGAAGAGGATCTAAAAAAGATAAATGAAAAATTAGAAATATTAAATAATAAAAAACAAGAGTTAAATGAATTAGATGTTCATACTTTTACAATAGAAAAAGTTATGGCTCGTAGAGACATAGAAAAAATATCTATTGATAATGGTTATAAAGAAAAAGAGTTTTATAAATTTGAATGGGATATAAAAACAAAAGAAGAAAAACAACAATTTATTTCAAAATATATAGATAATATTGTGATTGATAAGACTGATACAGGTAGTTTAGATATTAAGCAAATAAACTTTAGAAGTAGTTTTATTGATAAAGCAGTTAAATTAACGCAAGTTGGTGCTTATGATTATAAATTACCATTTGAAGTTAATCATAAACAAGAAATGGTATTAGTATCTTCTCCAATGAAAAGAAAGCAAGTAAATAAATATTTGGGTTATTTAAGAGAATATTTTGAAATTGAATATCGTGAAGATAAAGGAGATAGAACTGAAAATGGTATGGCAGTATTCGATTCCGCAATACCAGATAATTATGAACTACTAAAAGTGATACCTATAATAGATATTAATTTATTTAAAGGCAAAGATATTACATTTGGATTAGTATTTAGACCTACTATTAAAGAGATAATTAATGAAAAATAAGTAAGTAAATAATAAGCAGGATAAAGAGAATGATAGCACTACCCTAATTTATTCTATATAAATAAAGGATTTATAGTGCTATCATTTCTTATTTTGCACTTGCAAAATTGAGTTAAAAATATGGAAGAATTCTACCATACTTTTGATTTTAGCCTTTTGATTAAAGTATTTGCAAGGTTATATTTTGCTTCCAACAGTTGGATATACATTAGAAAACGTTGGATGAATCTTGGATGTTTTAAGTTGGTTTCAAAATATGTTGAAATTATGGTATAATTATATATAGAAGTGACAGATAAATAGTAATTTGAAAGTGAACTAATAGTATGTTTAATATTAGATAAAAAATTGATATATTGTTCTTGGATGGTGATAAAATGAATCAAGAAAAAATAGGAAAATTTATTGCTAAATTAAGAAAGCAAAAAAAATTAACTCAAGAACAGTTAGCAGAAAAATTAGGGATAACCAAAAATGCTGTAAGCAAGTGGGAAAGAGGATTGGGCTTAATGGATTTGTCATTGTTAAAACCATTAAGTCACATTTTAGAAGTCTCGGTTACGGAAATATTAAATGGTGAGAGATTTACTAAAGAAGAAATCGATTCAAAAAGTGAGGAAACTTTAATTGATACACTTGATTATTCTGCAAAAGAAATAAAAAAGGTAAAAAAGAATAAGTTTATAATAATATTATTAACAATAGTTATTACTATTTTGTCAATTGTAATATTAGACACAATTCAAGCAATAGTATTTAAAAATAGCCCAATAATAAGTTGGAGAATTGAAGATGCTAATGATAGTGATAGTTATGTAGACAAAGGTATTTTAATTGATACTTATTATTGTGTTAGCGATGATGTAATAACGGTAATTCCAACATTTAAAAATACAAATTATAATTGCCCATCAGAATAATAATTACAAATTACAATTTAGTGATTTGTTAAATAAATAGTAATTTGCCGATAATCATTTTTTGAACAAAAGTTGTAACTTTTTTAAAATATGTTACTATGTAGTTGATTATTAGTAGAATTAAAGCTTATTTTTATTAAAATAAGAACAAAATAAAGGAGGTATTGTTATGAAAAAGAAAAAAATTATTATTTTATCTATTTTAGTTATCTTTATAATTGCTATGATTTGTGGTGTAATTTGGTACTTTAACAATAGAAATTCAAATTATAAGCCAAATGGCAAATTAAATTATGATACAGTACTTGTGAATGAAGAAACAAATCCATATTATCAAGTTGGATTTGCTGATTATGTGTTTATAGGAAAGGTAGATAAGGAAATTGAAAGGACATTCTCAGATTATGGCTCAGCTAGAACTATATATGAAATCGAGGTAACAGAAAATTTGAAGGGTGATCTACAAAATATAATTAAAGTAACTTATCCTGGTGGATATGATAAAGATGGAACTCTTATATTGCATAAAGGTGATTATATAACGGATGAGGAATTACCAAAGATAGGTGAAAATTATATATTTGTGGGTATTGGACAGCCAAACGGAACAATATTATTACAAGATTTATATTCTGATACTCCATATACAGAAGAAAATAAAGAAAAATACTTGGACTATATTAATAATCAAGAGAATGTAGACAGAGAAAGATTTAAAAGTATTTATGAGAATTAGAAAAATGCAATAGTTGATTAACAATAACTACTTTTCTTTTTTATGCTATTATTGTAAAAGACAAATTACAATTTATTGGTGAGATTAGTTTGAAATATAACTAGTCTTTTTATTTTGAATAAGATTTATATTTTTTGTCTAGGGTAGAAAATATTTCCATCTAGGGTAGAAGATATTTCTATCCACGATGGAAAATTTGTCTAACATAATATGATAATATAATATAAAGAATTAATATAACAAGAATATAAATAATAATTTAAATTAGTATAAATATTTATACAGAAAGGATTTGATTATGAATGGTGTAGATTATAACGAAGTCATTATATCAGGAAATATAAATGTTATTAAGGATATAAATGAATTAATTGTCACAGTGTGATGATTTTATCATGACATGACAAAAATGTCCATCAGGGTGTGATGAAAATGTCCATCTAGGGGTGATGATTTTGTCACACATAATATAATAATATAATATAAAGAATTAATATAATAAGAATATAAATATATTTAAATTAGTATAAATATTTATATTAAAATATATAATATGTGCTATACTATTAATAGATTGATTTAATCAATTACTTGTTTCTACTTTTTCGCAAATGACCCATGTCATTGCTCCATAGTGAAATCTGCTCGAACTTTTCGAGTTTTGATAAATAACTAATCTGAAATGGATTAGTTTTTTTGTTGTTTAGAAAACTATCCTATTAAAAAAAGAAAGGATGGAAACTATGGTAAATATTATTAAAGAAGAAATAATATTAGATGAATCACTAAAAAAGAAATTAGAGTTTATATGTGATTTTGCAAAAGTAAAACTTACTATTATTAATGGAAGTATTAGAAAAATTGATAAGACTAATTTAACTTATATTGAACCACATAGAATTATTATTAAAGATATTACTTTTCTTATTTTTAATTATTCTAATGAAATATTTATAGAGAATTTATCTAATAAGATTAAATTATCTGAATTAGAAAACTATTTAAAATTGATCTAAATGCTACTCTAGTAATAAAATTAAAAATATGATAAAATATATTTAAGAAAACAAATATAAAGATTTTTTTGAGGAGTCAGTAGTATTTAGACTTTATTAAATACTATTGACTCTTTTTTAGTAAAAGGAGATGAGATTTAATGAGTGATGAAAAGAAAATTGCTGGTTTATATATTAGAGTATCTACCGAAGATCAAGCAAGAGAAGGATTTAGTTTACCAGAGCAAGAAAAGCGATTAAGAGCAATGTGTGAGTATAAAGGTTATGAAATATATAAACTATATAAAGATGCTGGAATAAGTGCTAAAACAGGCAATTATAGGCCTGCATTCGAAGAACTATTACAAGATATAAGGGACAAGAAATGTAATACTATCGTTGTGCTTAAATTAGATAGACTTACTAGAAGTGTTTATGATATGGAAGGAATAATGAAATTTCTTGATGAAAATAATGCTTATCTAGATTGTGCTAATGAAGAAATAAACACTACTAATTCAAGTGGTAAAATGGTTGCTAGGCTACTTACAACAGTATCACAAAATGAAATAGAAAGAACAAGTGAAAGAACTAAAGTAGGTCTTGCTGGTGCTATTAAAGAAGGACACGTTCCCTGTATCAAATGTCACCAACTCATTTTTATCGTTTTTACTGTTGTTTTTAGGGGGAATAGTAAACTTGTACTCTTTCCCCGTTTTTAATACAAATCTAGCAACTCTAGGTAGTTTATTACCGTCCTCATCATAATCTCCAACACTGATACATTCAATCATTTTTTCAAATACTTCTCGTTTAAATTGTTTTAACTCTCTTGGTTCATTGAAATAGTCATCAATAGATTTAAGTTGTTTAGATAATCCTTTATTTTCAGCAAGTAATTCTTCATAATATCTAATTTTATTTTTGATATTATTTAATTCATCAAGTAGTTCCTTTTCCTTTTTCATAAATAATTCTTTTCTATCAATATCAGTATTATCAAGTTCCATATCAATTATTTTAGATAATCGTTGTTCTATGGTTGTTTTTTGATTATTCAAATCATTTAATTTGTCTTGATAATCATTATCATTAACAACTTCTTTAATTGCTTGTAATAAAACTTCCTTTGTTTTGTGCTTATTTTTAACTATATTGTTATATAGCATAACAAAAACCTGTTCTAATTTAGTTTCACTTAATCCTACAGAATCAGGACAAGCATCAGAATGCTCACGTTTTTTAATACAAGTCCAGTAGATATTATATTTAGGGTTCTTTTTAGAATAGGAACTATGTCTTCTACAAAAGTTAGTTCCACAAAATGCACATTTAATCTTGCTACTAAAAGCATATTTGCTTGTTTCTCGGCTAGTATAACCTTTCATAGTCATTGATTTACTTCTTTTACTGGCAATTTCTTGTGCTTTATCCCATATATCTCGTGATATTATTGCCTCGTGATGATCTTTGATATAGTATTTGTCTTTTTCTCCTTTATTTAAAACACTCTTATGAGTAATAGGACTTACTGTGTATGATTTTTGTTGTAATAAATCACCAACATACTTTTCTTGGTGTATCATATTGCTAACTGAAGAAGTTGACCATCTAGCACCTGTATAACTAGGTATTTTCATCTCTTCTAGTTTATTAGCAATTCTTCTACAACCCATACCAGATACATACCAATTAAAAATCATTCTTACAACTTCTGCTTGTTCTTCATTTATATCTAATTGTTTTGTTTCTTTGTTCCAATCAAATCCATAGCAATCAGGACTTCCAACATATTCGCCACGTTTCATCATAGCTTTTAAACCTAATTTAACGTTTTGAGAAGTGGATTCACTCTCTGCTTGAGCAAATGCACTATAAACAGTTAAAAATACTTCACTATCTAAATCTAATGTGTGAATATTTTCTTTCTCGAAATATATATCAACTTTTCTATCTCTTAAATCTCTAACATATTTTAAAGTATCAACAGTATTTCTAGCAAAACGTGAGATAGACTTTGCTAAAATGATGTCTATTTTACCATTCATAGCATCATCTATCATACGTTGAAACTCAGTTCTATTCTTAACTTGTGTTCCAGAAATACCCTCATCAGCATATATTCCTACAAATTCCCAATCAGGATTAGATTTTATCTTTTCAGTGTAATATTTAATTTGTGAGTTATAACTCGTTAGTTGTTCTTCATCATCTGTACTAACTCGACCATAAGCACAAACCCTTTTTTTCTTATTTGCAACAGTAGTATTATCTTCACATTTGAGATTAGCAGTTATAATCTCAACTTGTGCCATTTGCACCTCACTTTCTTAATTCTTCAATTTCATTTTGAACTAAATACTCCGTTCAATAGAATTATACCTTATTTTTGTATAAATCTGTACTCTTTAATAAAAACTTTTAATTTTTTCTTTTAAAATATAAAATTGTTTTTCAGTTATTAACTTTAAATCTAATAAATCAGAAATAATATACAAATTAATTGATTCATCAATAATATTATCTATTTCTAACTGATTTAATTGTTTAGTGGTTTTTTCTTCAATGATTTCATACATTAAATCGTCTCCTTTCGTTTTAAAATTTTTGTAATAGTATTAAATAATAATTTTTCATAACTAATCTCAAACCTCCATTGCACATTATTTAAATTCACTTAAAAGTTGTTCCATTTCCTGTTGTTCTGCTTCAGTGGGTATTTCTTTTTCACATCTTTTACCATCCCAAACCATAACACCATCAGGATCATATCTAATATGTGGTTCTCTTTTACCATTTAAAATATCTTCTTTGTTATTAGATATATCTGTGACAGTAATAAATAGTTGGATTTTATTATTGGTAACATAAGAGTTAAGATAACCTTTTATAAATACTTTAGTTCCTTTAACAAAAAAATCCTTATAAGTTATATAAAGATTTCTGTTAATATTTAAACTAGAATATACTTTGTTTTTATCATATTTAAGAGTGGTTAACCCAAACTTAATATAATCTCGATTATTGTCTGTAATATTGTTTATAATTCCTGAAATAATTATTTCATTTAAATCTACATTCATTTATCATTTCCTTTCATTTTAATTCTTTTATTAATTTAAATTATTTAAATAAATTTTAAATTATTTTATTTATTATAATTATTTATTAATATTATTTATTCTGTTAGAAGTTCTTCACTATACATATTAGCAGTATCTTGCTATTTACTCTAGAAGATATTTGTTAAATAGATTTTTCTCATATTAGGTTCGTTTTCTACTTTAATATAATCTTTTTTTCTTAATGATGTTATGCAACTCGTAATAGTTCTTTTTGATACTTTTAAATGTTTAGATAAATATCTATTACTTGCATAACAAAAGCCATCTTGCATAGTTAAAGTAGTAATAAATCCCATTAGTAGTTTAGAAGTAGAAGATATATCTTCATCTAATAATACCACCATAGGAACTTCTACATACTTTAAATTAGTAATATCATATTCCATAATATCAATCTCCTTTCTTTAATTTTTAGAAACAAAAAAACTTGTAAAAACAACTTACAAGCAATACCGATATAAACTTCAAAAAAGGCAATAGTATCCCTGGGACTTTATTTTAAATCCCGTTCCCTAGGATTGAAGTAATTTAGTCTTATAGATTAGGTTCTAACATAAATCTACGAACATTTACTGAACCTTTATTTGTTAGCGATTGTGTCTATTCTAACAAAACTCATATACGTATAATCCTCTGTCGTATTCATTGAACCTTATATATTTATTATCTTCTAATATTTGTAGGTTCTTTTTAAATCCAACATTACTTATACTTAATCTTTTTTGAACTCTACCTATACTTATACTTGTGAACTCACTTCTGTTGGATCGTTCTGCACAAAGTATTTTGTATATAAATTTAGTTTCAAACTTTATATTCTTGTCTTTCCATATTCTTGGATTAATTAATTCTGGTTGTTTGTTCTTCTGCATACATTTGATTTCCTCCTTTTTTTTGTATTCAACGCTTAATTAAATGTGTACGCTAGTACTCACTTGATAAATCAATCTTAACATGTTAAATACTATCTTGTCAATACTTTTTTATTCATTTTAAATAAAAATGTTGACTTTTGTACTCAAATAGTGTATGATTAGTGTGTGAGGTGAAGAAAATGTCTATTGATAAAACTATCGGTGAAGTAATTGCCGAAGCTAGAGAACAAAAGAATCTATCTCAAAGACAACTTGCAAAACTTGCTGGAATTAATAGTTCTGGATTATCTAAAATAGAGGCAGGAGAAAGAGATCCTAGTCCTAAAATATTAAGAAAGATAAGTAAACATATTGATGTTAATTATAATGACTTAATGTATAAAATGGGATTAGGTATTGAAGTTAGTCCATTAAATCCATTTATTAAAGATTATTATTCTAATTTAAAAGGTAATGAATTAAATGAGGCTGAAGTTAATGTTTTAGGTAATAAGCAAAATTTAGAGAAATTAGTATCTTCTTGTGAAGAAAAATTAAAAGATAATAACATATTAGAAAGTGAAAAAGATTTATTATTACATACTATTGAAGATACAAATTATCAAATCAATACACAACAAGAAATAATTAACTTAATTCAAAGTTTGAAAGTAAAGGAGAGAAATAAAAATGCGAAATAAAAAAATATTAAGAATTGTAGTTATATTATTAGGAATATGGTTTGTTGTTAGTTTTGGATTATCTCAAATTATTACAACAGATTATTTAAAAAATATGTTTTGGGCATCATTAGCATTTTTAATGGTAGGAACATTACTTGACTTAAATGCTTGGAGCAAAATTGGATTAGATGTTGATAAAAATAAATCAAGAACAATTAAAAGAGGATTTGATGATAGTACAACAATTTTAGCAGTTTTTTATGGTACATTATTATCAGTAATTGTATTGTTAGATACATCTAAAAATAATTTAATGAATAATAATTATTCAATAATAATTATGTTCATTATGACATTAGAATTTGAATTATTTATGTACTTATCAATATGGAATGCTAAAAGAGATACTGCTAAATTATTAAAAGATAGTAAATAATATAAATAGAAAAAATAGTCTTTTTGCTTTTCGTGAGATTAGCAATTAGACTATTTTTTATTGGAAAAACGACGCACGTTTTGTCAGCTATGCTGATGAAAGTGGGGATAGTTTTTTCATTTTTTTATGAAGTCGTATGACAAATAAAAAAGGCAACTTATTACTTACGTTAGTTTGTAATAATGTTGCTTAATGGGGTTTCAAAAGGGGTAAAATCCCTTTGCACACTCCTTGATGGCTTGTCCATCTTGGTAGTGTGTTACTTATCTGGATATACAGATAAGTTTTATAGAATAATTAACATTTTCAAATAATCTATATTCTATAATTATTAATACACCAATTTTTAATAGGAAAAGTGTCAAATGAATATACAAATTCTCTAATTTTTGGTATAATTTTATTGTATATGGAGGTTTAGAATATGAATTATAGTGATTTAAGCGAAGAAACTCAATTATTTCTTAACAAAACAATGGATATATATTCAATAATTAAAGATAAAAGTATAAATAGAACTGTTAAAGATTTAATTAATACAAAAAATTATGAATTTACTAAATTAGATAAGAAAGTATTGGCACTTTTTATTGCTGGATTATTAGTCGATGGAAATTTGAAAGAAATATTTTCTCAATACGATGACATTAAATTAGATAATCTATTTGATTTTATAGGTATTAAGGAAAGTGATATAACACCAATAGAAAAAGAAAAATATGAAGAATTTTTTGACAAAAATATAAAATTAGATTTAGTAACTATTCTCAAGGAAAAAAATTGGGATAATACAATCAATTTTGTAACACCTGAAGTTATAGTAAAAGCATTACAATTCGTAAGTTTAAGTGGTTCAAATATTCTTGATTATTTTGCAAAAAAATATGATGTATCAAGGAGTTTTTTAGGATTTAATGAACATCCTATATTTAGTGCGTTAGATAATTATACTCTTATGGATGGTAGTGTTAGTAAGAAAAATTCACCTAAAGGGAATAATCTCGGATTAGGGTCATCATTATTTGCAACTTCACCATTGAAAAAAGGTAATCCAAAACCATTAATACAAACTCAAAAGCAACAAAAAGCATTAAAATTTGATGATAGTGTATGGCAATTACTTGATGAAATTCAAAAGAAATTTATTGGTCAAGAAATTGCTGCTGAAGGATTATTTTATAATATAGTTAATAATCAACAGTTAGCTGAAATGGAAGATATACCTGATGGTCAAAGATCAATTATATTTATAGATGGTCCCACAGGAACAGGAAAAACAGCAATTACAAGAGAAATTACTGAAAAATTAGGAATTCCTTTTACATCATCTTCTGTAACAAATTATTCTTCTACTGGTTATGTTGGTGGAGATATTACAGATGTCTTAAAAGAACTTTATAGAAAGGCAGATGGCGATTTAGAAAAAGCCCAAAGAGGAATTATAGTATTTGATGAATTTGATAAAATTGCTTATTCTAGAAGTGGTGGATTAGAAATGAAGAAAGCAGTTCAGCAACAATTATTAGATTTTCTAGGTGGTGGAAAATATAATATTCGTGTTGGTAATAGTATATTTGATATGAGTGAGATTGAATTTGATACATCAAAATTAACTTTTGTATGTCTTGGAGCATTAACAGATTTACGTTCAAAGAAAACTGAAACAAGACAAACCATTGGATTTGGTCAAACTAGTCAATCTTCTGAGGAACAAACTTACAGCATTACTCCACAAGACTTAATGAGCATTGGTCTAGAGCGAGAACTTGTAGGTAGATTTAACACATATTTACATACTGATGATTATAGTAAAGAGTCATTAGAAAAAATATTAAGAGAATCTACAATTAGTCCATTAATAGGATTTAAGAAATGGATAGAAGCACGAGGAAAACAATTAGTCATTGATGAAGATGTATATGGTTTAATTGCTGAACAAGCATATGAATTAAATACTGGTGCTAGAAGTTTGCAAACAGTTATGAATAATATTAGAACTCCATTTATTAGAGAAGTCTTACGAGGAACAGACAATACAATTCATTTAGATTCTGAAACAGTAATTAAAGCAAATGGTCAAACAATGAATAGAAAAGGAAGAGGATAGTATGGATTTTGAATATAATGGTAATTTATTAGAAGATGATAGAATTAATCTTGTTGCAAATGAAATAGTTAATAAATATTCACAAATTAGTCTTGAAAAAGCAAGAGAAGCTGCAATGCTTGAGGGTAAAATTTCTGATTACAAAACTATTAATGATGAACTTAATAGATTATATAATATTATGCTAGTTAATAGTGATAATAAGGAAATAGTAATAATAGTTTATAAAGATTATTTAGAAGTATTAAAAAATAGCAATATTGAAGAAGGTAGAAATAATTATATAAATTTAGTTGATGGAATAAATGCTTATCTTCAAAACTATGCTGAATTTCCTTTACTAAGTGATTATCAATAAAAAAGCAAACAAAAAAGCGAGGATGTGTTTAAAAAAACATACTCTCGCTTTTATAATACATTTAACGAATAACAATAATCATATACATTTAGTTCTTGATTAATTTTATTGTTAATTTCTTCATTTTTAAAATCATATTGAAAAATATTAAACAACATTTCTACTGAAAATTTTTTCTTTTCGCATAATGATAATTCCATATACTTTGCTGAAATAAATAATAAATTTTTATATTTAGCAAAGTTAGTTATTACTTTTTTAGAATTAGGATCTAATATTTCTAACACTTCTTTTAGTAATTTAATAAAACTTTCACTATATTTAGTAGAAAAATAATGTTCTTCAAGTAGATGTATTGCCAATCTTATTCTATCAATACCTTTTAAATCATTAACCATATCAACTAAATTCATAACCCTTTCTGTATTACTATCTAATAGCATAAAACTACCACCTTTCTAATTTGCCGTTTAAGGCACTTCATTTTAAAGAACAGATAAGAGATTAAACTTTACCTTAAAACCCCAATATAATCGGTTAAATAGTGTTTAATCTCATTTTCTTGTCTTTTTATTTATCACTCTAACAATTAAAAAAATCAAGAGTATTATTATTATTTTTATCTACTCATATCAAATCCATCAGATTTATCATAGTCTTTGTCATAATCATCATAATCTTTAACTCTTGTTTTTAAATAATCTGGTGCATCAACATAATCAAATAATTCATCTTGTTTAGTTGTTCCTCTTGATATTTTAATTACATCATTCATATCAAAATCATTATTATCATAATAATCCTTAACTTCATTAGTTGTTTCTTCTTTTGAATATTCATTACCAAATTGTAATATTTTTCTAAAGAATTTCTTTATTGCTTCTAATATAGCATCAATATAGTTTCTTAATTTATTGTTTTCAGCTGATAAATTTTGATTTCTTGTAGTAAGAGATTTAACTTCACGTTTAAGATTGCTATTTTCCTTTTCTAATGTTTGATGACTTTTAGTAAAGTTATTAACTTCATTAAATAATTGCTCTAATTTAGGTTGAAATTCTATTGCTTTTTTTGTTTCTTTAATTACGTTGTTCATTGAATCAAAGGTTTCTCTTTTAACTTTTACATATTCCTTATCAAATATAGGATTTTTATTAGATTGCATTTTATCATCTAAATCACTAATTGCTTTATCTAAACTTTTGTTAATAACTTCAACTTTATTTTCATAATATTTAGTTGCCTTCTTTAATTCTTTTGTTTTTAAATGCTCTGCATCACTACCTTTAATACCTCTTTCTAAATCAAATCCTTTTTCAGTAAGTCTTGCATGATATTTGTCTTGTAGTTGTGATAAATGGATTTTATCTTTAATAAATTGTTTTTTAGAAATAGTATATCTTTCAGTATTAGTCCTTTTATCAAACTTCTTAACTAGTGGTACAACTACACAATGAATATGTGGCGTTTTTTCATCTAGATGGATTGTAGAGTGTAAAACTTGTTCTTTTTTATAACCTAAATCTTCATAAACAAATTCCATACAAGAATTAGCCCATTTCATTAAATCTTCATTACTCATATTTTCAAAGAACTTTGGAGATGCTGTAAATAATAATTCATCTGCTACACAATTTCTAGATTGATTAAGCATTTGAGTATAACTTCTTTGTCTTTCTTTTCTTTCGGTTTTTTGCTTTTCATTGTGTTGTTTTTCATATTCTTTAGTTATTTCTTTAAATCCTTTAACATATTTGCTATTTAAAGGTACTAATTCTATATTTTTAAAACTATCTTCAACTTTAATATCAGGATTAGAGTTATATGCCTGTTTTTCTCTCTGATTATGAGAACCTATTTGTGCTAGATCGTGAGTAGTCATTATTGGTTGACTTCTAAATATTGCATAATTTAAATTCATAATATCGTTTCTCCTTTCATTTTTAAGCAATTTAAAAAGATATGTCGTTAAAACATATCTTAAAAACTGCTAATCTATAAATTTAATAATACTTATTTACTATTTTAAGGTTTTATTTAAATATCTATTTGAACGAAGTAATTATTTTTTATTTTAAAACAGATACATAAATATCAAAACCTATATCACTTTTATTAAAGTGCTTTGAATTTAGATTAAAAACTGTATTGTTAATAATCCCTTTAAAGTGTATTAAATCTAACACTTTTTTAGTTGGTGTCATTATGTCTAAGGTAGACACATTCCTGCTAGAGCACCACTAGGTTATAAACATATAGATAAAAAATTAGTACCAGATCCACTTACTAAAGATATTGTAATAAGAATATATAATTTATATTTTGAAGGAAAATCCTATTTTAATATTGCTACTATTTTTAATGAAGAAAAAGTCTTAGGTAAAACAAATTGGTGTGATACTGGAATACTTAGAATTATCTCTAATGAGGTTTATAAAGGTGATTATGTTCATGGTAAAAGAACGAATCATCCAACTTATTATAAAGATGTTGTAGAGCCTATTGTAAGTAAAGAATTATGGGAAAATTGCCAAGTACAGAAAAAGAAAAATCAAAAGAATTATATGAGAACTCAAACATATATTTTCTTGCAAAAGTTAAGATGTCCTAAATGTGGTAGAATTCTTGCAGGTGGTGCTTCACATAAAATCAAATCTGATAAATGGTACTTCTACTATAGATGTGAGAATTGCAAAAATAATATTCATGAAAATAAAATTGAAGAACATATTAAAAATTTACTTGCTGATATATTAGAGTATGATAATGTTGTTAATGAATTCTTTTTACCAGTTTTAAAAGCAAAAATAGATAACCCTAAAATTGAACTAGAACAAGAATTGAAAAAGTTAAATAATAAAAAAGATAGAATTAAAAAAGCATATATTGATGAATTGTTTACTGAAGAAGAATTTAAACAAGAATCAAAAATAATAGAAAGCCAAATTGAAATAATTAATTCTAAAATGTTAGAAAATTCACAGTCAGAACAACTTAATTTTACAGTAGAAGATATCCTACTCAAACGAGATATGGATTTTATTAATAAAATTAAACTTCCTATTACCTATTATGCTTTTAATGATAATTTGGAACTGTTAGATAGACAAACTAAAGCAGATATAGTTATGCGATATATTAATGATATTGATTTAGAATTTAAAAATAATATGTATCTAATTAAACAAGTTAATTTTAGAAGTACATTTTATAGTGATTTTGAAGAATTATATAATAAAGGTTACATTGATAAGAGAAAAGAACTCATTTATAGTTTCAATGGTATATCTACGAATACAAATGTTAGATATAGTGAATATTTACCTATTAAAGAAGTTATGCAACATTTTTATAGATTAAATGAGTATTATGAAGTTAATTTTTATAAAGGGACTTTTTATAAAGAAACAGAAAAATTAGATATAGGTCCACTTTGCAAGAATGAAATTCCTATTAGAACATTTCCATTACAAAAAAATAATAATGGAGATAAAAATTGGGTAGCAATGGGGATGTTTGCTACAAAGAATAGTCCTAATGATATAAAAGTAAATATTAAAGATATATTTGAAACAATACCCGATAATGTTACCGAAGAAGATTTTTAAAAAGCGTGGCACGTTTTGTTTACGAAAGTAAATGAAAGTGGCGATAGCAATTTAAAAACTTAATAAACGTATTCTAAGGTGTTAAACCTTAGCCCACAGGATATTTTGTATGCTTGCGTACAAAATTCCTAGAGGGTTAGTAATTTTGGATGACAAAATATTATAAAAGAAGGGATAGTGATTATATGAGTGAGCTTGCATATTCACTACATTTAGGTAGTGATAAAAATAGAAAAAATATATCAAAACAAAATGGTAAGAAAAACATAAGTGGCACTACCTCACTGCCAAATAATGCTATACAAAATATAAGACAATTATCAAAGGTAGATAGACATAATTATAGAAAATATGACAATAATCAAGAATTAATAGAAATAGTTAGAGGTACTTCTTTTCAACTTAAAGATGTTAAAGAACTTTATTTAAATGAATTTGAAGAATCTAGATTAGAATATAATTCAAAACAATCTAGACCTAGTAGAATGATAAATAATTATTTTGAAAATGTATCTAATAATGAAAAGAAAGATCTTGCTTGTGAAATAATACTAGAACTTGGAGATAAAGAATATTGGGACACTAAAGATAAAGATTTTAAAAAGAAAATGTCTGAAGTATATAAAAAACAAGTCGATGATTTAGAAATGCTTGTACCTAACTTTAAAGTAGCTAGTGCTATTATTCATTATGATAAAACAAGTCCACATTTACATATTGTTGGTGTTCCAATTAAATATAAAAATAAAAATGGTATGGAAAAACAAGTTGGTAAATCTGATGTATTTACTAAAGAATCTTTAATTAGATTGCAAGATAAAATGAGAACTTTATGTATTCAAGAATTTAATCAAGTTTATAGTTTAGATTCAACTTTAAAGTCTAAACAAAAAGGAAGAAACAGAGATATTCATGTATCTGATATGGATAACTATATAGAATTAAAAAAGCAAATTGAAAAGAATAATAAAGCTCTAAAAGAAGCCAATAAAAAATCTTTAGAACTAAAACAAGATTCTAAAGATATTAAAGATAAAATTGATAAATTAAAGGTATCCAAACTTAATAAAGATAATTATATTTTATCAAAAGATGATAAAGTTGATAAAAGAATCTTTATCAATAAAGTTAATGATACTAGTAAAGAATATGATAAAATACAAACTCTATCTAATACACTAGTTAATGCAAATGAACAATTAAAAGATAAGAATAATAAAATTAAAACTCTTACTGAAAATAATGATGCACTTAATTTAAGAGTTAAAACTTTAAATGATACAATTAAAGAAAAAGATAATGAAATATCATTTTTAAAATCTAAAATCAACGATTTAAAAAATACTATTGAATATTGGAAAGATAAATTTGAAAAACTAATATCTTTCTTACACGATAAACTTCATAGTTGGTATGATAAAGATGATAAATATATCGATGTTGTTAATGATATGTACGATGATAATGTTTTAGATGACGATGATATTGAAGAATTAGATTTAAGTAAAGAAAAAGATGATTATGAACGATAATAGTATTGTTTTTGTGGTAAAATAGATATTGTAATTATTTCTTTAAAAGGAGGTATAAAATGTCGTTAGTTACAATGTATGAAAGTTCGGTTAGAAGAAAAAGGGATGAAATATCTAGATTAAAAACAGATAGAGTAAAATATGTTAATATTGTTAGCAATTGTAGTAAAAAAATTTTAACAGCCACAAAGCAAGCAAACTCAACAAAATCATCTTCTACATTTAAAAGTAGAATGAATGAAATAGATAGAGAAAATAAAAAGAAAACTGAAGCCGAAAAGAAAATAGCTGAATATGATAAGAAAATAGCAAATAAGGAAAAGGAATTATTAAGAGAAGAATAAATGTTAAGTAAAGCTAAAGATGACAAATATAAACAAATAGAACACCAAAGAAAACTGGCATTGGATAATTTATCACTTGATTTGTCTATTCAAAGAGAAAACCAAAATAATCTTATAAAAGAAGTTAATAAACTAAAAGAAGCAAAAGAAAAAATTAATATACTATTTATTGCTTCTAATCCTGATATTGAATTTATAGATGATGATGGAAATAGTGTTCAACAACAAAAATTAAAATTAGAAAAAGAAGCAAGAGAAATACATGAATCAATACAAAAATCTTTAAAACGAGATTCCATATCATTTGAAACAAGATGGGCTACTAGAGTTACAGATTTATTACAATTTATTAACGAAGTTAATCCAACTATATTACATTTTAGTGGTCATGGTACTTCAGATGGTAAATTAGTATTTCAAGATAATAATGATAAACCAAAATCTAAGTATGGAGGCATTAGTTGAATTAATTAATGCATCATCAGATAACCTTAGATTAGTAGTATTAAATAATTGTTTTTCATCAATTATATCTGAAAAAATAGTGGATAATATTGAGGCATCCATTGGGATGAATAGTTCTATTGGTGATCAAGCAGCTATTGTTTTTGCTTCTCAATTATATTCTTCTATCGGGTTTGGGCTATCATTAGAAAAAGCATTTCAACAAGCAATAGTATCATTAAAATTATATGAAGTACCAGAGGACCAAACTCCACAATTATATGTATCTGAAGGAATTGAAGCAAAAAATATTTATTTAGTTACAAAGAACTAAAAAACTACCTCATTTTAAGAGATAGTTTTTTAATTGATTTATCTTTCTAAAGTTCGTGTCTTTTTAGGATTTATACGTTCACTTATATTTTCTTGTTCCTCAATGTCCATAGTTCCATCTTTATTAAGACTAACTTTTAATGTTATTTCTTGATTTTGTGTTTTTCTTCTTGCTTGAAGTCTATTAGTATCATCTCCAGCCAAAATTAAAACCAAATCTCCTTGAGCAATAATTATTTTAGAATATTTCATTTTTGCCCATTTATCGCAAACAAATAATGCATTCCATTGAATAAAATCACGCTCATATTTAATTTTGTAATCTTGCGTTTCGATATTTCCAACAAAAGTTTCGTCGTTGGGATGATTTTGTTCAATATCTTTATTAATTAATTCAACTATAGTATTAATATCTAATCCTTCAATAAATTGTGATAATCTGTTTTGAATATTTTCACTAGTAATAATAGATTGATTAAAGTATTTATCATTATTTAACATACAATTCCTCCTTTATAACCTAGTATTATAAACTATTTTATTGATAAATTCAAGTATTATTATATTAGATGGTATAAATACTTGATAAATTACACTAATAATATTTTAAAAATTTAAAAATTATGCTATTATTATTTTAGTGATTAGTTGTTTATCAACTTTTACTATATGAGTTTCGAATAACCTTTGTTATCGCTTCATAAGATAAAATCGTCGCACCAATGTGACGTTAGATTTAAGTCAACTAGTAATAGTTGATTTTTTTGTGTGTTATGTAAATGGTAAAATAAAATGTAGGAAATTGGTAAATTTAAATGTCGGTTTTCCTACATCTTTTTTAATAATTCAATTAAGGAATATTTTTCTCTATAATTTAGTTTACCATTTTTAATAATATCATCTATCAATGATATATAATTTTTAAAATTTGGAGCAATATCAATCATTAGTTTTATTTTGTCTTTTTTATCATCATTAGTACCCATAAGAATATTTACTAATGAATCAAATTTTTTTTAAGTTCCCACTACTTAATATTTCATTAAAACAATTAATAGATGATTTCACTCTATATACTTCTTGCTCTTCTTCTGGATCAATCTCTGAATCATCGATATCATTATATAATAGCACCATATTTTTGCATAATAAATTAATGAAATTATAATCATATACATTATAAATATCATTTAAGATATAGGTTGTAATATTTTTTTAATAGTAATAAAAAATATCAAGTGTTGTACTTGATATTAGTCTTCTTTTTCTTTTGTTACATCTACCCATGCTGTGCGGTTAGTTACTTTTTCTAATTCTTCAATCGATATTTCTATAGCATTATTAGTAGCTCCACAAGCAGGGAATACTGTTTCAAAATTCTTTAGTGATTCATCTAGATATACTTCTACACCATCATTTAATGCAAAGGGGCATACTCCTCCTACAGGATGGCCTATTTTTTCTTCTACTTCTGTTGCTGCTACCATATGAGCCTTTTCTCCAAAGGTATGTCTATATTTAGCGTTATCTATTTTAACATTTCCCTTTGTTACGATAACGATATATTTATCTTTTAATTTAAATGATAATGTTTTAGCAATTCTAGCTTCTTCAGTACCAAGAGCTTCTGCTGCTTCTTTTACAGTAGCACTAGTTGTTGGTACGGTTATTATTCTATTATCCATATTATATTTTTTTAAATATTCTTTTACTTTAGCTGCAGACATATTATTACTTCCTTTCTATGTAATTATTATAACATAGTTTTAGTTATTCGTTTAATTATTTTTATTTTGTTAATATTAATAATGGTGATTTTATGAAGGTTAGACTTGGATATGCATGTATTACTAATTGTATTAATGATAGTAGTTCTAGCCCTTATACTTATAGTGAATATTTAAAAGATGGAGATATTGATAAGTTGGATAGAGTTATTATTTCTAACTTAAAATCTTTAAATAATATAATTGATTATAATATTAAGAATAACATTCATTTTTATAGAATTTCTTCAAAAATTATTCCTCTTGCTACTAAAGATGATGTTAAATTTGACTATACTAATAAATACAAAAGTTATTATGATACTATAGGTAAGAAAATTAGTGATAGCAAAATGAGAGTTGATTTTCATCCTGATCAGTTTTGTGTGCTTAATAGTGTGAAGAGTGATGTTGTTTCTAATTCTGTTAAGATACTTGAATATCATTATAATCTTTTGAATATGCTAAATGTAAATGATAAAATATTAATACTTCATGTTGGTAGTAGTACTTTTGGTAAGGAAAATTCTATTAGCAGGTTTATTAATAATTTTAATAAATTACCTATATATTTAAGAAAATGTATTGCTATTGAAAATGATGATAAAGTTTTTAATGTTAATGATGTTCTAAAAATATCCAAAGTTACTAGTATACCTGTTGTTTTAGATTATCATCATCATTTATGTAATAAAAGTGATTTTTCTTTTGTAGATATTTTTAATAGTTGGGGTAATAGGAGAGTTAAGATGCATTTTTCTTCTCCTAAAAATAAGAGAGATTATAGAAGCCATAATGAATATATTAATGGTGATGATTTTATTAATTTTATAGAAATACTTAAGAAATATGATAGAGATATTGATATTATGTTAGAGGCTAAAGGAAAAGACGATAGTTTATTTAGATTGGTTAGATATATTAAATATAAGACGGATTATGAGTTTATTGATGATACTACATTTTTATTTTAATTTAAAAAAGTAACAACTTAATGTTACTTTATTAGACTTATTAATTCTATTATTATTCCCGATAGGACTCCTAATGCATAGAGTAATAGGATAATTGATAGATTTTCTTTTTTGTTTTTATTATTTTTAATTAATACTAATAGGGAAGAACCACTACTTGTTAGGAGACCTCCAATTAAGGCTCCTAATGATATGGTACTATTTAAATATAATTCTGTTAATATTACACTAGCAGCACAATTTGGTATTAATCCTATTAGACTAGTTATGAATGGAGATAATATACTGTTATTTAATAATATTTTTGATAGATAATTGTCTCCTAGTAGGGTGAATATAGTATTTATTATTAGTGTTATGATAAATATAAATAGTGTTATATGCAAGGTGTGTTTTATTGCTGATAATAATATACTATGATTGCAATCACAATGTTCTTCATCACATAATTCATAATTTGTTTCTTTATCTTTTTTCTTTTTGTTTATTATTTTATCTATTATTAAACCATATACTATACCGAAGAATATTTTTATTAATAATATTTTTAGTATTAATGATATTTCTACTTTTTCGGATATCATTATTATTAACATTTCATCACTAGTAGATAAATATATTGATATTAATGTACCTAGTGTTATTATTCTTGTTATATATAGATTAGTAGCCATTACAGAGAAACCACATTGTGGTATTACTCCTAATAGAGAACCAATTATTGGTCCTATTTTTTTTGATTTGGTTATAATGTTTTTTGTTTTATTATTTAATTTATGCTCTAATAATTCTATTATTAGAAAGGCCACTAATAAGAATGGTATTAATTTTAATGAATCTACAATTGTATCTAAAATTACTTCTTTCATATGTTATCACTCCGTTTTTAATTATAACATTAATATTATTTTAGTACAATTATATTTTATACATTTTTCTTTTATTAGATGGAGTTTTTGGTAATGTTATAATTTTATCTTGTTCTTGATATAGATATTCGCTTAGATAATTTAGTACTATATTTCTTATAATTATTTTTTCTGCTATTTCTAGATTATTTTCTTTTAATGATTCTTGTATTAATTTTATTTCTTTTTCTTTTGATATTGTTGCTATTTTTAGAGCTTCACTGGCATAGTATATTATTGTTTCAAAAAATTCATCATAGTTAGAAAATGATTGTATTTTAATTTCTTTAGTTAATTCTTTGAATATTGACTCTACATAGTTATATATTTCATTGTAATTTATACTTCTATTTGATATTAATTTTGGAGTACTTAAATCTTTTTTCATATCTATATATGGTAGTGGATAAAGATCATGGAAATTAACATTAATTTTTACAGATTGATATTCTTTTATACAGTTTAAATTAAATAAAAGTAGGGTGTCAATACTCCAAGAATCAAATACTTCAGATTTTATTTCTCGATATATTTCTTCATAGTTTATGTATATTCCATCATATACTTTTGATAGTGCTTCATAATCAAAAATTGTATTTCTTTCGGTTATTTCATAAATATAGTTTAATGATTGATAATATGATGGATATTTTTTTGATAGTTCAAGTATTTGATTAGAAGTATTTATTGTTAAAATATTAGCATTTTCTTTTAGGGTGAAAATAGTAGCTTTTGTTAAATCTCTATATTCTGATATTGATCTTGCTATTCCTCTAGCATCTAGTAGGTAATCAAACCATGGGCATATTTTTCCATATGGTAAATTGAATTTTGATGCCCAAAGACCTCCGGTTGGTTTAAGACTAAAATTATCTAATGGTCTTAGTATATTACGAAATATATCATTTGATATTATTGGAGTCCCTATAGTTATATACTTTGTTTCTTTCATATGTAAAGTCACTTCCTTTTTAAGTGATTATTATGATACTTTATTTTTTTATATTTGTCAATTATATTGCTTTTTATTTTAAAAAGTGCTATTATTTTGGTGGTGGTTTTATGGATAAAAAGAAGAATATTATTATTTTGGTTGTTACTTCTATTATTTTTATTTTGTTATTAATTTTGTTTATTGTTAGTATTAATAAAGGAAAAGAAACTATTAATGAACTTAAGCCTAATAATGATGCTAATATTAAATCTGCTAGTAAAGCTACTGTCAATAATGAAGTAAGTAATAAGTCTAATGATAAAGATGAAGATGAGACTATAACTAGACAAGATAATAATGATAGTAGTGTAGATATAAAAAATGAAAATGATGTTATTCAGTATTTTGAGAATAATTATAATGATATTAATAGTAATAAGGTTAGTATTAAAGATAAAACTAAAGAATATTTTATTGATATTGTTGATTTTATTTTTTATGATAAAGAAATAAAGGGATATACTTTTAGTGAACTTAGTGATAATACTAAAATAAAAATTATTGCTTTGGCTCTTAAGATAGATAGTAAAATAGAAGAATATATTCCTGGATATAAGAAGAGTATATCTAGTAACGGAAATAAGATATATACTGATGTTAAAGATAGATTAGTTAGTAGTTATTTGGATTTATCTGTTAAGATTTGTTCTAATAATGAAGAAGGCTGTAATAAAGCAAAAGATATATTTAGTGATATAAAAGATAATTGTAAGATTGGTTGGAGTTTTATAAAGAAATTGACTAGTGATGGTGGTAATAAATTAAAAGATTGGTATGAAATTTATAGTGGAAAGAGATAAAATTATAAATTAGGTCATAATATTATGTAAATAGTTAAATTTTTGTAAAAAGTTCTTTACTTATTAAGATAAAATTGTTATAATACTTGTGAGCGAAAGCTCCTTGCCTAGTAATAGGCCGTTAGTCCAAAAGGAGGTGTAATAATGAAAAATTATGAAATTATGTTTATTGTAAGACCAGATGTTGATGAAGCTACTGTTAAAGGTACTGTTAAATCATTAGAGAAGATTTTAACTGATCACAAAGCTAAGATTACTTTATCTAAAGAATTAGGTCAAAAAGAATTTGCTTATGAAATTAAGAAATTTAAATCAGGTTATTACTTTTTATACAACATAGAAACATCTGATGATGCTGCTGTTAAAGAATTTGATAGAGTAGCTAGAATTGATGAAAATGTTGTTAGACATCTTGTTATTAACCTAGATAAATAAGGAGAATAAGTATGAATAAAGCATTATTGATAGGAAGATTAACTAAAGATCCTGAACTTAGAGCTACATCTACTGGTAGAAATGTTTGTCAGTTTTCAATTGCAGTAAATAGAAATTTTACTAATGCAAATGGTGAAAGAGAAGCTGATTTTATTAATTGTGTAGTTTGGGATAAGCAAGCTGAAAATCTTGTTAAATATCAAAAAAAAGGTAATCAAATAGCAGTAGACGGAAGAATTCAAACAAGAAATTATGAAGATAAAGATGGTAAGAGAGTTTATGTTACTGAGATTCTTGCTAATAATATTAGTTTTTTAGATTCTAAAGGTACTAATACTAGTAGTAATGATTTTAATAGTTTACCTGAACCTCCTAGAGAAGATAGTGTAAGCTCTTCTAATATGAATAATATGGAAACTGTATCTGTTGATAAAGATCCATTTGAAGCATTTGGAGATTCAATTGAAATTAGTGACAATGATTTACCATTCTAAAAAAGGAGGATAAACATGGCTGAATTTCGTAAAAAAAGAAAAAAAATATGTCATATGTGTGCAGGAAAACCTGTTAATTATAAAGATGTAGCAATTATATCTAAATATATTAATGATAATGGTAAAATTTTACCTAGAAGATTTACAGGTACTTGTGCTAAACATCAAAGACATGTTGCTCAAGAAGTTAAAAGAGCAAGATTCATGGGATTTGTTCCATTTTGTAAATAATAATATAGTCAGTAATGGCTATATTTTTTCTTTTTTTAATGACATTGTTATAAAAATATTGTATAATAGATAAGTAAGAGGTGGGATACATTATGAAGGTTATTTTTATTAAAGATTTAAAAAAACAAGGTAAAAAGAATGAAATTAAAGAAGTTAGTGATGGATATGCTACTAATTATTTAATTAAGAATGGGTATGCTGTTAAATATACTAAATCTAGTGGTGATAGATTAGAAGTAGAAATAGAGAATAATAAGAAGAATGAAGAGAAAAATATAAAAGAAGCAAATAAAATTAAAAAGAAAATTGAATCTGAAAAACTTTCTTTTGATGTTAAAGCAGGAAATGATGGGAAAGTATTTGGCTCTATATCTAGTAAACAAATTTGTGAAAAACTAAGTGTACTTGGTTATGACGTTAATAAAAAGATGATTATGATGAATGAAAGTTTATCTTCACTTGGAGCGTTTTATGTAGATGTTCAATTATATAAAGGGGTTATTGCTAAGGTTAGGGTTGAACTTATAAAGAAGTAGGTGAGTTATGAATAAAGAATTACCTAAAAATATTGAAGCTGAGAAGTGTTTACTTGGCTCAATGTTTTGGTCTAGAGAATCTCTTCAAAGAGGATGTGAAGAGGCTGATAAAGATATATTTTATTTAGATAGTCATGGTAAGATATTTGACGCTATTAAATCATTGTATTTGAATGATACTCCGGTAGATACTACTTCAGTTACAACGTATTTAATTAATATAAACAAAATTGGTGAAGTAGGTGGAGTTGAATATCTGAATGAAGTAGTTAATTCTGTTGCTACTGGAGCTAATATTGAATATTATATTAATTTAGTTAGTGAAAAGTATACTTTAAGAAAAATGATTGAAGTAGCTACGGATATTGTTAATAAGGCCACTAATGCAGAAGTTAATGCTGCTGATACTATTGATGAAGCTGAGAAAGATATTCTTAATATTTCTAAATTTAGGAAAACAAGTGAATTTAGAAAAGTACAAGATGTACTTAGTAAAGCTCAAAGTGATTTAGAGTTTTTATCTAAAAATGGTGGTAAGATTAATGGTTTGACTACTGGTTTTGGTGAACTTGATTCTTTGACTGAAGGATTACATCCAACACAGTTAATTATTATTGCTGCTAGACCTGCTGTTGGTAAAACGGCTTTTGCTCTTAATTTGGCTTTAGCTGCTGCTAAGAGTACTAAAAAAAATATTGCAATATTTTCATTAGAGATGCCTGCTGAACAACTTATTATGAGAATGATTAGTTCTCTTGGACAAATTGATAATAAGAAACTTAGTACTGGTAAGTTGGAAAATGAGGATTGGAAGAGATTTAATGAAGCAATTAGTATACTTGCTGATACTAATATTTATTTTCATGATGCTGGAGGGGTTACTCCTGCTGAAATTAAGGCTAAATGTAGAAGACTCGCTACGCAAGGTGATGGTTTAGGTCTTGTTATAATTGACTATTTACAGCTTATTGATTCTTCTTCTAGATATTCTGGTTCTAGACAGCAAGAAGTTTCTGAAATATCTAGGGCACTTAAAACTATGGCACTTGAACTTGAAGTTCCTGTAATTGCTTTATCACAGTTATCAAGAAGTGTTGAAAAAAGAGAAGACAAAAAACCAGTTCTTAGTGATTTGAGAGAATCTGGTTCTATTGAGCAAGATGCTGATATTGTTGCGGCACTTCATGCCCCTGATGTTGAAGTTCCTGTTGGTGACGAGGTTCCTAATCCTATTCAACTTATTATTCTTAAACACAGAAATGGTCCTACTAAAACTATTGATTTGTTATTTAAGAAGAAGACATCAACATTTTTATCTATAAAGAGGGAGAGTGATAGTAGTGGTAAATAATAATAAATGGGGATTTGGTGTTATTGTTTCTCTGATTGTTATTTCTTTAGGGATATTTTTATTGGTATTTTTTAAAAATGTTACTATTGAACCACAAACTGTTTATACTGTTTACTTAGATGGTAGAAGTATTGGTAATATTGTTTCTAAGAAAAGTTTTGAGGATTATATAAATGTTAAAGAAGAAGAATTAAAAAATAAGTACAATGTTGATACTATATATACTCCTAAAGGAGTTGAAATAAAAAAGAATTTTACTTATGATACTTCTGTTAATAGTGATGAACAGATATATAATAAAATTATTGATAATAAGAAATTTACTGTTAAGGGTTATGAAATTAAAATTGTTAGTAAAGTAAAGAGTGAAGATTCAGAAGAAAACGAAACTAAGACAACTAATATTTATGTATTATCTAAGGAAGTTTTTGATGATGCTTTGGAAAATACTATTAAAGCTTTTGTTGATAAAGATCAATATGAGAAGTTTTTAGCTGGTACACAAGAAGAGGTTAAAGATTCAGGTAGTATGATAGAAAATATCGATGTTGATGATGAAATTACTTATAAAGAAGCTTTAATTCCTACTGATCAAAAAATATATGTTGATAGTGATGAACTTAGTAAGTACTTATTATATGGAACACTTGATGAACAGGAAACTTATACTGTTAAAGCAGAGGATAGTATTGAATCAATTGCTAGTAGTCATAAGCTTAATGTTCAGGAATTTTTGATTGCTAATCCAAGTTTTACAAGTGCTAATAATTTACTTTATGAAAATCAAAAAGTAAATGTTGGACTAATTGATCCTATAGTATCTGTTGTTGTAGATGTACATAGTGTTGGAGAAGAAGAACGTGATTATGATACGGAAATTCAATATGATTCTAGTCAATATGTTGGTTATCAAGAAGTTATTAGAGATGGTGAAAATGGCTTATATAAAGTTACAAGAAAGAGTCAGTATATTAATGGTCAATTGGTTTCTGGTACTGTTGCTAGCTCTACGGAAATTAAACCTGCTATTAATAGGATTATTGTTAAGGGTCAAAAATATGCTCCTAATGTTGCTGATTTAAGTTATTGGGCATGGCCAACTGACAAACCTTATACTATTACTACTTATTTTGAATATCGTTGGGGTTCTTTCCATGATGCCTTAGATATATATGTTGGTTATGGTTCTTCAATATATGCTGCTAATAATGGTGTGGTTGTTAAAGCTGTTGGTGGTTGTTCACCAGGTTATACTAGATGTAATGGTGGAAGAGGTAATTATATTATAGTTAATCATAATGCAGGAGGTTATTATACTATTTATATGCATTTAAGGGAGATTAATGTTAGTGTTGGTCAAACGGTTGCTAGAGGACAAAAAATTGCAACTATGGGAAATACAGGATATGTTGTACCTACACCTAGTTCTTATAATCCTTATGGCGGTACACATTTACATTTTGGAGTTATGGTTGGTAGCTCTAATGGAACTCCTATTAATCCTCTAAATTTATATTGATGAAAATTTGTGTTTTGTCTTCTGGTAGTAAAGGAAATACTACTTATATAGAATCTGAAAGGGTAAAAATACTTATTGATATTGGTAATAGTGCTAAATATGTAAAGGAAAAATTAGAGGATATTGGCGTTGAGCCTGAAGAAATAAATGCAGTACTAATTACTCATACTCATGTTGACCATGTTAAGGGCCTTAAGGTGTTTGAAAATAAATATAATATTCCTGTTTATATTACAGATGTTATGTTAAAGAGTTTAGATTATTTAAATAATTATGTATTTTTAGAAAATGAATTTGATATTGGAGATATGCATATTATTGCTATTAAGACTTCTCATGATGCTCCTGATTCTAGAGGTTATATAATCATAAGTGGTGATGACTCTATTGTTTATATTACTGATACTGGATATATTAATAAGAAGTATTTTGATATTTTAAGTAATAGAAATGTTTATGTTATGGAGTCTAATCATGATATTGAAATGCTTAATAATGGTAGTTATCCGTTTAACTTAAGACAAAGAATATTATCTGATAAAGGTCATTTATCTAATTATGATTCGGCTAAATATTTGTCTTCTTTTATAGGGAATAATACTAAATGTATTATTCTTGCTCACTTATCTGAAGATAATAATACTGAGGAGCTTGCTTATAATACACTTATTGAAAGACTTAATGATAGTGACACTCATGTTGATAATATTATTATTGCTAAACAAAATAAAGAGACGGAGCTTGTTAAGTTATGATTAAGATTATTTGTGTTGGAAAAGTTAAAGAAAAGTATTTAAGAGATGCTATTTCTGATTATGAAAAGAGGATTTCTAAGTATTATAAAATAGATATTATTGAAGTGAATGACTCTAATATGAAAGAAGAAGCTATTAAAATTAAGCAACATATTAAGAGTAATGATTATGTTATTACTTTAGAGATTGAAGGTAATATGCTTACTTCTATAGAACTTGCTAATAAAATAGATAAAATATTTATTACTAATCCTAATATTATATTTATTGTTGGAGGTTCTGATGGTTTAGATAAAAGTATAAAAGAAATAAGTAATTATAAATTATCATTTTCTAAATTTACTTTTCCACATCAGTTATTTAGGGTTGTATTGTTAGAACAGATTTATAGATCATGTAAAATATTAAATAATGAAACTTATCATAAATAGAATCATAGTTATTGATTCTATTTTTTTTATGTGGTAAAATTATCTAGTAGGAGGAATTTTTATGTATTGTTCAAATTGTGGTAATAAGGTTGATGAAGATGCTTATGTTTGTTTAAATTGTGGAGTTATATTAAAAAAACGTGAAAATAAAGTAAAAAGTAAAAAAAATAATATAAAACTTTTTAATGTTGTTACTTTGGTTTTTAGTATTATATCTTTTATTTTGTCTTTTTCCTTGTTTTTTTATGATATAAGTGAGGTTGGTATGTATACTAAAGCTTATGAAAGAATTATATATGGATTAGGTTTTGTTAGTACTACTATGTTCTTTACGATTATTTCTTTAATTTTTGCTCTAGTTGATAAAAAAAGTAATATTGGTAAAATTGGATTGGGATTAACATTAATTTCAGTATTTTTAATACTGACTGAAATTTTTGTTATTGTTATATATTAATGATTTATAATTTTGATTTTAGAAAAAGTTTAGGGCAAAATTTTTTGATAGATGATAGTATAGTTGATAATATTGCTAATGCTATTGATTATAAAGAAAATAATATGGTTATTGAGATTGGACCTGGCAGTGGTAATTTAACTAAAAAATTACTTAAGAAGGCCGATTTTGTACTTTTATATGAAATTGATACTAGGTTAAAGAAAATTCTTAGTAGAGAATTGTTGGAATTTAATAACTATGATATTATATGGGATGATTTTTTATATCGTGATGTTAAAGAAGATTTAAAGAAATATAATTATAAAAATATTTATATAGTAGCTAATTTACCATATTATATTACCACACCAATTGTTAGCAAATTTGTTATGGAAACTATACCCGCTAATGAGATTGTTATTATGATACAAAAAGAGGTGGCGGAAAGATTATCTGCTCCTGTTGGTACAAAAGAATATGGTCAGATAACTGTTCTTCTTAATTATTATTTTAATATAGAGAAAATTATTGATGTTGATAGGAAGGCTTTTTATCCGACTCCTAATGTTGATTCTGCTGTTATTAAGATGATAAGAAAAGATAATCTTGAAGATCTTACTTCTTTTGAACATTTTGATAAATTAGTTAAAGATTCTTTTCAATTTAAGAGAAAGACAATTAAAAATAATTTAATAAGTAAATATAATTTAGATATTGTTTCTAAAGTGCTAGAAAAATATGGTTATGATCTTAGCATGAGAAGTGAAAAGATTCCATATTATGTTTTTGTTGAAATTTCAAATGAGTTACTAAAGTAGCTCTTTTTTGTTATATATTTTTTTTTATATCATATTATTTTATGGGTGATAGTATGTTTAATATTGGTGATTTAGTTACTAGGAAATCTTATGATAATGATATTATATTTAAAATTATTGATATTAAGGAAGACATTTATGTTTTAAAAGGGGTAGTAGTTAGATTATTTGCAGATAGTCCTAGTGATGATTTGAAAATATATAATTCTAATGCTATTGATGATTTTTCTCCAGAAATTGACGGGTATAGGTCATTAGAAAGAGATGAGTATTTTTATTTACCTGGCAGAATTCTTCATATTGATGGTGATAATGAATATTTAGAAAAGTGTATGAATTTTTATAAAAAAAATAGATTAAAGGCTTATGGAGTTTATGTTGATGAAAATAATCTTATTGAGGTTGTAAATGATAATTTAAAAAAATATAATCCTGATATTTTAGTTATTACTGGTCATGATGCTTATTATAGAAAGAAAAGAAGTGGTAATAATTATAAAAATACTAGTAATTTTGTTTTGGCTGTGAAAGAAGCTAGAAAATATGAGAGTTCACATGAAAAGTTATTTATAATAGCAGGTGCTTGTCAGTCTAATTATGAAGAGCTAATTAAGGCAGGTGCTAATTTTGCTTCAAGTCCTAAAAGAATTAATATTCATGCGCTTGATCCTGCTATTATAGCGGCTTGTCTTGCTTTTTCAGATAAAAATAATAATATTGATTTGATTAAAATACTTGCTAAAACTAAATATGGTGCAGATGGAATAGGGGGGATTATTACTAAGGGTACTATGTATATTGGGTATCCTAGATAATTATGACTATTGAAAAAATTAAGAATAATATAGATAGTAAACTAGGTGATAATGTTAAGATTATATATAATGGTAGTAGAAATAAAAAAGAAGAATATTCAGGGATAATATCAGAGACTTATAATTATATTTTTATTATTAAAACTGATAGCGATGAGGTTAAAAGTTTTAGTTATAGAGATGTTCTTACTAATACTATAGAACTTTTTTTTGATAAATTGTAAAATTTATGCAAAAAAACTTGCTTTTCTTTATTAAATAATATACAATGTAATTAGAAAGTATTATTTCTAGAAGGAGTTGATTACATGGAGTTAAAACTTGACAAGTTAGTCAAAATTGAAAAAAAAGAAAATTCAAAGATGAGAGGAATTGCTAAAGTTCTAATTGATGGATGCTTTTTAGTTGAGGATATTAGAATTTTAGAGGGTGATGATGGATTATTTATTGCAATGCCTAGTAAGACTCTTCCAGATGGAAGTCATAGAGACACGGCACATCCTATTAATAAGGAAACTAGAAAGTTATTTGAAGATTTAATCCTTGATGCATATAATAATATGGAAGAATAAACTACTTTAATAGTAGTTTTTTTTTCATATATTGAATTTATTTAGCATATTATTTTATGGGTGATGATATGGATAAAGTTAAAGAAGTAGATAATGGTTTTAATCATGGTATTACTTTAGTAGAAAGAAAGAATATTGTTATTAGTGGTGTTAAAAAGATTGAAAGTTTTGATAGTGAAGAGTTTTTGATGGAAACAACACTTGGTTATCTTGTTATTAAAGGAAATGAACTTGAGATTATTAAGCTTGATACATATCAGGGGAATGTTTCTATCAAAGGAAAAATTGATAGTATGGTTTATTTAGATAGTAATAATAAAAAAGATAATGATAATTCTTTATTAAATAAATTATTTAAATGATTTTAAAGATTCAGATTTTTTCTCTATTATATTCTTTTATATATGGAATAATATTTTATATATTATTAGAAGTTAATCAAAAGTTTTTATATGAAGGAAAAATTGTATATCGAATTATAATTTCTTTTTTGTTTGTTATTTTTATTTCTTTATTATATTTTTTAATACTTATTAAAATTAATAATGGTATTTTGCATTTATACTTTTTTTTGACTATGTTTACAGGTTATTTGTTATCTTTTGTCATTTATAAGAAATTGATTGTAAAAAAAAATAAGGTGTGATATAATTCTTTTAGAAAGGTGGGAGATTATGGCTAAGAAAAAGTTGAATAAAAAGGCTAAGACTAGAATATTTTTATTTTTTATTATATTTGGTTCTATAATTGGGTCTCTTAGTTATAGTTTCTTTTCTAATGTTAGTAAAATTATAGAAATTAAAAATGAAAAAAAGACTTTAAGTGAAAAATTAGTTACTTTGAAAGATGAAGAAGATAAACTTAATTCGGATATTAAAAAGTTAAAAGATCCAGAATATGTTGCTAGATATGCTAGAGAAAAGTATATGTATTCTAAAGATGGGGAACTTATTATTAGGCTTCCTGATGATGATACAGATAAATAAAAGAAGATACTATTTTGATTTAGTATCTTCTTTATTTACTTCTTTTTTATTTTTTTTATTTGTTTCTTTTGTAGTATTTGTTTTAGTATTTTCTTTAGAGTCTTCAGTGGATTTTTCTTCTGGTAAATGACCATGTTCTACTAGATAATCGATTTCTTCTTTTGTTATTGTTTCTTCTTCAAGAAGTGTATTGGCTATTAATGCTAATAAATCTTTATTTTCATTTATTATTTTTTTTGTTTTTTCATAACAAGTATTAATTATTGAACGCATTTCTTCGTCTATTTCATGAGCTACAGTATCAGAAATATTTCTATTTTTTGTATAGTCTCTACCTAAGAATGTATTTCCATCTGGTTCTTCAAGCATCATTGGTCCTAAAGAACTCATTCCGTATTCTGTTACCATACTTCTGGCAATTTTGGTTGCTTTTTTAAAGTCATCGTGGGCACCAGTTGTTATTTCATGAAATGTTACTTCTTCTGCAACTCTTCCTCCTAGTAATCCACAGATTGATTCTAGTAATTCATTTTTTGTATAGTTAAATGATTCTTCTTTAGGAGTCATCATAGTGTATCCACCAGCATGGCCTCTTGGGATAATTGTTATTTTTTGTACTTCATTAGCGCCATCTAATTTTAATCCCATTACAGCATGACCTGCTTCATGGAAGGCTACTAATTTTTTTTCTTTGTCTGTATATTTCTTTGTTACTTTGGCAGGCCCCATAAGAACTCTGTCTGTTGCTTCATCTATTTCAGCCATTGTTATGGCTTTTTTATTTCTTCTTACGGCAAGTAATGCTGCTTCATTTAGTAAGTTTTCTAGGTCCGCTCCGGAAAATCCTGGAGTTCTTTTGGCTAGATATTCTAAAGTGATACCTTTATCTAGTATTTTGTTTTTAGCGTGTACTTTTAATATTTCTATTCTAGCATTTTTATCTGGTAAGCTTACTGTTACTTGTCTATCAAATCTTCCAGGTCTTAATAATGCTGGATCTAGAACATCTGGTCTGTTAGTAGCGGCTATAATAATTATTCCTTCATTAGCACCAAATCCATCCATTTCAGTAAGTAATTGGTTAAGAGTTTGTTCTCTTTCGTCATGTCCTCCACCAAGTCCTGTACCTCTTTGTCTTCCAACAGCATCTATTTCATCGATAAATATTAAACATGGAGCATTCATTTTTGCTTGTTTAAACATATCTCTTACTCTTGAAGCACCAATACCTACGAATAATTCTACAAAGTCTGATCCACTTATATAATAGAATGGTACTTTTGCTTCACCGGCAACGGCTCTAGCTAGTAATGTTTTACCTGTTCCTGGAGGTCCTACTAATAGAACTCCTTTTGGTATTCTTGCTCCCATACTAGTGAATTTCTTAGGATTTTTTAAGAAGTCTATTAATTCTTGTACTTCTTCTTTTTCTTCTGTTAAACCTGCTACATCTTTGAATGTTGCTTTACTTTCTTCGACTAGTTTAGCTCTTGATTTTCCAAAGTCCATAGATTTGTTTCCACCACCTAGTTGTTTTGTGAATACCCAAATTACTAGTCCACCTAATATTATGTATGGAACTACATTAGCTATTACTAATAACCATGATGATGCTTCGGGGTCATTTATTATAGTTAGTTTGAAAGACCCTGTTCCTTCTTTGGCGGCAGTTATTTTTGATATAAATTCTTCTGATTGAGGAATATATAGTATAAAGTATTCGTTATCTTTATATTCATCTAATTTACCAGTTAATTTATATGTGTCTGTTCTTACCTTTGGTGTAATTGTTAATTCTGTTATTTTACCACCATTTAAGTCTTGTAAGAATTCATCATAGGTAAGTTCATTTACTGTGTTGTTGAACATTTTAAATGCTACTAGGCATCCTATAAAGAATACTAATAAGAATACATATGGTAATAAATTTTTCTTGATATCTTTTTTATTCATTATTTTCATCTCCTTCAATGTACTTAATTATTATATCATAGTTTTCTTCTTTTTTATTACATAAATTACTTTTTTTTATATTTGGTATCCATAGGATATTATCTTTGGCATCAACTAGCAGTGGATAATTGTTTCTTTTGGATAATGGAATTTTATTCTCAATAAATATTTCTTTTATTTTCTTTTTAACATTACTATTTTTAAGTATTATGTAATCACCATCTTTTCTATTACGAAAATATAGGGGAAAATTTATATCTTTACTATTTAGTCTACATATGTTGTTACCATCATTTTCTTCTTTTTCTTTTAATACAAAGGTTATGTTATTTATCTTTATATTATTTTTTAGTTCTAATTTATAGTTATTATTATTACTATTATTATCTTTTATGTATAATTTATTATATTCTTTTATTAGTATTTTGTTTTGGGGAAGATTTATTTTTATATTTGGTTTATTATTGTTTACTAGGGATAATATATTATTTATGTGTTTACTAGTGATAATATTACTTTTATTATTATATAAGTTATTCATTATGTAGTATAAGATATTTTTTTGAATAAATGGATCTTCTCTATTTAATACATCTATATTGATAGTATTATTTTGATAGATATTTGGTATTTTTTCTTGGATTGTTCTATCTATATATTCATTATATTCTTGTAATGTTCCAGAATATTTTAGAAAACTTAGATGAATATCTTTCTTTCTTTCTTTTAAGATAGGAAGCACTTTGTGGCGATACCAGTTTCTAGTATAGTCGATATTTGTGTTAGAACTATCAATATAATATGTGATATTATGTGATTTGTTATAATTTTTGATATCTTCTTTAGTATATGGTAATAGTGGTCTTATAATAGTATAATTTGGTAATTTACTTATTCTTTTTATACCTGCGTAACCTTCGATATTAGAACCACGTTCTATTTTCATTAATACTGTTTCAATTAAATCATCACCATGGTGGGCAAGAAATAACTGATTTGAATGATATTTTTTTAGTATTTCTTCGTAGAAGTTATATCTTATTTTTCTGGCTTCATTTTCAAAATTATTTTCTTTATATTCTTTTATAGTCATTGTTTCAAATATTAAGTTATGTTTTTGACAGTATTCTTTTAAATAATTTTCTTCTATTATACTTTGCTTGCGAATATTATGATTTATGTGACATACTATTATTTTGCTTGTCTTTTTTTCTAGCAAGTCTAATAGGCACATTGAGTCAGGCCCTGCAGAGACACCGATTACTACATAATTATCAAAATTAATGTCGTCTAATACTTGATTCATAGTTCCTCCTTCAAGCATATATTATATCAGAAAAGTTGATAAATTTAAATATTTGTTTTGACTTTTATTTATTTTTAATATATAATTTTACATTGTGAGGTGAATTCAGTGGAAAATGTAGAAAATTTTTCTTCATTTATGGCTGGTGTTTTTTTAACTAGAAGAGAAATTAGCTGTAGTGAACTTTCATATTTAATGAATGATTATTCTATTAAGATGAATAGTTGTATTGTTGAAGATGATGATGAATTTTATATGTTTAATAATTTTATACATTTCGATAATAAGAAAATATTTGTTAAAGAGGCATATGATGATTATGTTAATATTAATAATAGAGATATTTGCTTTGAGGATTTTTTATATGGTTTAACTAGTAATGATGTAAAAGTATATTTTAATATTCCTAATAGGAGTAATAATATTTTAAAAATAAAAACTAAAGTTTCATAGAAAACTTTAGTTTATTTTTATTAAGTAGTATTTTTTCTTTCCTCTTCTGATGATGTGATTCTTTTTGTTATTTGTTACGATATAATTTTCATCATTTATTATCTCTCCATCTAATGTGATGGCATTATTTGATAAGAATTCTCTAGCTTCTCTTTTTGATGATGCTATATCATTATTTGTCATTATATTTATTATTGTATCTTTTTTTGCTTCGATAGTAGGCATTCCTTTAAATACCATTTCTATTTCTTCATCAGTTAGTTCTTTTACATTACCAGTAAATAGACATTCTGTTAGTTTGATTGCTTCTTGTAGTTCTTCTTCACCATGTAAGAATCTTACTACTTCACTAGCAAGTGCTTTTTGGGCTTCTCTCTTTTCTGGTTCTGTTTTTACCTTTTCTTCTAATTTATTTATTTCTTCATGTGATAGGAATGTAAATACTTTTAGGTATTCTACTACTTTTGAATCATCTGTATTTACTAGGTATTGATAAATTTCATAAGGGGAAGTTTTGTTTTTATCTAGCCATAGTGCATTTCCTTCACTCTTACCAAATTTATTTCCAAATTTGTCTAGTATTAGTGGCATTGTAAAACCATATACTTCTTGTCCTGTTTTTTTTCTTATTAGGTCAATACCAGCGGTTATATTTCCCCATTGATCTGAACCTGCTACTTGAAGTGTACAGCCATATTCTTTATTTAGGTGTAAGAAGTCTAAACTTTGTAATATCATGTAAGACATTTCACAATAAGTAATGCCACTTTCTAATCTTCTTCTTACAATGTCTTTATTGATCATGTAATTTACATTGAAGTGTTTTCCATAATCTCTTAAAAAGTCGATAGCGGAAATATCTTTTATCCAGTCATAGTTATTTACTACTTTGAAGCCAAATAATCTTTGTACTTGATTTTTTAGGCATTCTGTGTTTCTGAATAATTCTTCTTTTACAATTGTGTCTCTTTCTGCGGTTGGCCTTGGGTCTCCTATTAAACCTGTTCCCCCTCCTACTAATAGGATTGGATTATGACCATAGTCTTTTAATCTTTTACTTATTAAAAAACTTGATAAATGTCCTAGATGTAATGAATCGGCAGTAGGGTCTGTACCTATATAAAATGTTAATTTTTCATTGTTTAACTTATCTATTAAATCTGGACTTGAAAAGTCTTTTATTAATCCTCTCCATACTAAATCGTCATATAATTTCATTTTTATCCTCTCCTTTTTTATATAAAAAAAGATGATACCAAAAGGACGAAATTACTCGTGGTACCACCTTTATTTACAATATTTTATTTTTATTTATTAATAATATTGTCTCAATATGATAACGGTTTTTACCGATTAAACTCTTAATATTGTAATTCGTTATTTCGGTATTGTTAATTTCCACCTAACATTAACTCTCTATATTTAATACTATTTGAAATAATTACTTAATATTCGTCGTTGTTTAATAAATATGTTTAAATTGTATTACATTTTATTATTATTGTCAATAATAAATTATGATTTTTTTTAAAATTTTTGTTTATTCACTTCAAATCTAAGGTTTTGAAGTGTCAACTTGGGCCTACTAAAGTAGTCTTAAGTTGAGATATCAACCATATATATTATATATAAGTTAATGATATATACTTAGAAAATGAGTTAATTTGGTATTATTAATTTACTTTTTTATTTTTTTATTATATAATATTTAAGGAAATGAGGGATAATCTATGATAGATAGACTAGAGGCTACATTAAAAAGATATAATGAGATTGGAGAAGAACTTGCTAGTCCTGAGATTATATCAGATATTAAGAAAATGACTCTTCTTTCTAAAGAAAGAACTGGGTTAGAGAAGACTGTTGAAGTATATAAAGAATATAAAAAAGTGTTAGATGATATTGAAGAGGCTAAGGAATTATTAAAAGATAAGGATATGGCTGATTTTGCTAAAGAAGAACTTACTAATGCTGAGGAAAAGAAAAATAAGTTAGAAAGTGAACTTGAAGTATTGTTAATACCACATGATCCTAATGATGAAAAAAATGTTATTGTGGAAATTAGAGGTGCTGCTGGTGGGGATGAGGCTAATATTTTTGCTGGTGATTTGTTTGATATGTATAGTAAATATGCTTCTAATGAGGGATGGAAAATAGAAATACTTAACGCTGTTGAAGGTACTGCTGGTGGATATTCACAAATTGAATTTATGGTTAAGGGCGATTGTGTTTATTCTAAACTAAAATATGAAAGTGGTGCTCATAGGGTACAAAGAGTTCCTGCTACTGAAAGTCAGGGTAGAGTGCATACTAGTACTGCTACTGTTCTTGTTATGCCTGAGGCTGAAGAATTTGATTTTGAACTTGATGAATCAGAAGTTAGAATTGATATAACAAGAAGTAGTGGATGTGGTGGACAAGGTGTTAATACTACGGATAGTGCTGTTAGACTTACACATATTCCTACTGGTATTATTGTTTATTCACAAACTGAAAGAAGTCAGATTAAAAATAAAGAACTTGCTTTTAAAATACTTAAAACTAGACTTTATGATATGAAACTTAGAGAACAAGAGGAAAAAGAGGCAGCTGAAAGAAAAGTTAAGATTGGTACTGGAGATAGAAGTGAGAAGATAAGAACTTATAATTATCCACAAAATAGAATTACTGATCATAGAATTGGATATACTTCAATGAACTTAGATAGAGTTATGGATGGAGATATGGAAGATTTAATTGAGGCTTTAATTAATGAAGATCAAAAAAAGAAATTAGAAGGAACTATTTAATAAGTTTATGAATAAAGAAATAGAATATTTAAAAAAATATTTAAAAGATAAAGATATGGAGACTGCTATTAAAGAGTTAGAAAATGGTGTTCCAGTACAATATATTGTTGGTAATGTTGATTTTTATGGTAATATTTTTAAAATTAATAAGAATACTTTAATACCTAGATTCGAAACTGAATTATTAGTAGAAAAAACTATTAAATATATAAATAAGTATTTTAATAATGAAATTAAAATACTTGATATTGGTACTGGTAGTGGGTGTATTGCTATTACTTTAAATAAATTATTAGATAATAGTATGGTAACTGCTGTTGATATATCTAAAGATGCTCTTGATGTTGCTAGAGAAAATAATAAAATTAATAATACTGATGTTAATTTTATAGAGAGTGACGTTTTTTCTAATATTAATGATAAGTATGATGTTATTATTAGTAATCCACCATATATTAGTTATGATGAAGATATTATGGATGTTGTTTATAATAATGAACCACATATGGCATTATATGCTGATGATAATGGGTTATATTTTTATGATAAAATACTTAGGGAATGTAGAAAGTATTTGAATGATAGGTTTCTTATAGCCTTTGAAATAGGTTATAAACAAGGAAATGATATTCTTAATATTATTAATAAATATTTTGATAATGTTAATATATCTTTAGAAAAAGATTATAGTGGTAGAGATAGATTTATATTTATTTGGAATCATTAGTTTAATACTAGTGATTTTTTATATTGACTTTTATAAAAAAAGTTTATATAATACTATTGATTTAGATTTTTTGAATTGTTTATATTTTTTGGTGTCAGCAAAGGTGCTGCAGGAGGTATAGCAATGAATAAAAAAATTAAAGAATATCTAAATCAAAATAAATCTTTGACATTTAATAGTCTTCTTTTTTCTTACATAGATGATGGAGGTTATAAAGATGCGGAGGTTTATAAAAGGGCAGGTATAGATAGAAAGTTGTTTTCTAAGATAAGATGTAATAATAATTATATTCCTAAAAAAAATACTGTTATTAAGTTATGCTTATCTTTATCATTAGATAAAAATAGGTTTAATAACTTACTTTCGAGTGCTGGATATAGTTTAAGTAAAAATAATAATTTTGACTTAGTTATATCTTATTGTATAGAAAATAATATTTATGATATTAATGTTATAAATGACTATTTATATACTTATGCTGGTGTTATTTTATAAAAATAACATTGTCTCTTTTAAAGAGACCTTTTTTTTAATTTTTGTTATATAATTGTATACGAAAGCGGAGGTAATATATATGAAAACAAATATTTCAGAATTAATGAATATAATAGCGGATGAGGAAAAGAAATTTACCAATATAACTTCTCATATTGAAGAAATGATTTTCAATGAAACTATTATTGAACTTGATGGAACAGCTAATGTTATTAAAGATTATAAGAAAGACTTTGATGAGGCTCTGATGGAACAAGAGAATATTTTGAAAAAAATATCTAAATTAAAAGCTACTTTATATGAAAAAAATAACTCATTTAAGTTATCTGATGGCAGAACTATTCAAAGCGCTATAGTTGATAATACTTATCTAAGGAAGTTAAAATCCTTTTATGATGATTTATTAAAATGCAAAAGTGCTAAAAGAAGAGTTACTGAGGTTAACAATTCTTATTTTGATTGTGTTGATGTTAATTATAATGCTGATGAAATAAGAGAAAAATCTAAGACATTAGAAGAACAAATACAAAGAACTGACTTTGAAATATCCAAGTTAAATTCTATTGAATTTGAAATTTCTTTGTAATGTAAGTGGTCTCTTTAAGTTATTTTAAGAGTTAAATTGGGATAACTATTTCAAGCCATTACTATCTATTTTAAATCTTTATATTTATGTAATCGATTGGTGATGAAAATTTTATAGTTTAGATTTACCTATTACATTTATATATGATTATTGTTTACAATTAAAATTGTCTATAAAAAGTTATTTATTTGGTGATATTTAGTATTTGAAGTGGATAGGAAAAGAAGCATCTTTTTATGGTGCTTCTTTTTGTTCGTTTAAACTATTTTCTTCTTTGAAGACAGCATCTAGATCTTTAGTGGTTCCATTTAATGTTGGTTCTGTTCCTTTTATATAGAAGAACATTTCTTTTTTGGTATCATTATCATTTGCTATTACACCTGTTATAGGATTTACTAATACTCCTACTACATTGGAAGGTATAGTATACCATGTTGTTTCTTTATCTTTGAAATATGCTTCCATAGTATCTATCCATATATTTTTATGATATGAATATTCTTTTGATTCTATTTTACTATTATCATCATAACCGTTCCAAATACTTAGAACAGCATCTTTATTATAACCTATTATTAATAAATCAGTATCAGTTGTTCCTGATTTAATGCTATATTTATGAGTTATGTTAGGTAATAATGATATTAGAGTGGGATAGTTATAGTCAATAAAGTTTTTATTATAGGTATATGTTAACATTTCGTTTAATATAAAAGTAAGACTTTGATTAAGTATTAGTTCTTTTTCTTCTTTATTTTCATATAAAATATTTCCTTTGGAGTCTACTATTTTCTTAATAAAATGTGGTTCTACTTTGTATCCTAAATTAGCAAATGATGAATAACTTGTTGTCATTTCTAATAAACTTATTTCTTCAGTACCTAAGGCTAGAGATGGAATTGCGGTTAGATTACTAGTTATTCCTAATCTTTTAGCAGTATTTATTAACATATTTTCTCCTAGAAAGAGATGAGTTTTGACAGCATATATGTTATCAGAGTAAGAGATGGCTGCTGCCATTGATATTGGGCAATTGGCATAGGTATTATTATAGTTATTTGGGCTATATGTTTTATCTCCGGCAAAGGTAAAGGTTGTTTTTTCACTAGTAAATGATGATGATGCTGTAAAGCCACTTTCCAGAGCAGTATAATATAATAATGGTTTCATTGTAGAACCTACTTGTCTTTTGGCTTTAGTGGCTCTATTATATTCACTTTTATTATAATCATTGCCTCCTATCATGGCTATTACTCCTCCAGTATTAGGATTCATCATGATAGCGGCTGTTTCTACTTTTGTTTCATCATTTATATAACTATATACAGCTTTTTCTAAATCTTCTTGAGCTTCTATATCTAGAGTTGTATATATTTTTAAACCTCCTGTTTTAGTTATTTCTTCTGGTATGTTTGTTAATCTTTTTAATTCTTCTAATACAGAGTCTTTGAAATAATTAATACTTGTTATATTGCTTTTTTCTTTTTTACCTATAATAGTTAGGTTAGTATTTATAGCGTTATTATATTCTTCAGTAGTTATCTTTTTATTTTTTTGCATCATCTTTAAGACTATTTTTTGTCTTTCCTTGGACTTAGTATAATTTTTTACTGGTGAATAGTTATTAGGAGATTTTGGTATTCCTGCTAGTAGGGATGCTTCTGCTAGGGTGAGGTCTTTTGCTGATTTATTGAAATAGTATTTAGATGCGGCTTCTATTCCATATACTCCACCATAGTTAATGGTATTTAGATAACCTTCTAGTATTTCATTTTTGCTATAATGTACTTCTAATTCAGTGGCTAGAATGGCTTCATCTATTTTTCTTTTCCAAGTTTTTTCAAAGTTTAGAAAAAGATTTCTGGCATACTGCTGAGTAATAGTGGAGGCTCCTTCGCTTTTGTCCTTTTTGATAATATTTGTTATCATTGCTTTTCCTATTCTTAGATAATCAAAACCAATATGCTTGTAAAAATATTTATCTTCTGTTGATAGAGTGGCTTCTACTAGATATGGACTTATTTCTTTTAATGGTATCCAATCTTTATCATCATTAAATACTAATTCATTTTTAGTATCATATAAATAGAATGATTGTGATTTATTTATTTCTAATTTTGGTGTTATAAAGGCATAGGTAAAGACTACTATATGGATTAATATAAATACTAGTAATGGTGATAAACTTAATAGTATTATTTTCTTTGTTTTTTTCTTCATTTATATCCCTCATTTTTGTTGTTTTTGTATGTCATTTATTATTATGATAAAAATTGCGTAAAATATGTTGTATTTTTTTTAAAGATATGATATGATTTCAAATGAAATGTTTGGAAGTGATATTATTAGAGTTAAAATTAATGGTTATTTAAAAAATAATACAGAAAATGAACTTATTACTTTTAATGAAAAAGGTATTAAAAATAAGGAAAAGATATCTTTTGTATTTGATGGTGTTAAGTATTCTATTAAGATTAATGATAATGATATTTTACTTGTTAGAGATGGTAATGATTTTATTAATAGTTTTTCTTTTAATGAGAAACATGGTAAAAGTAATTATTATCTTAAAGAACATGGTTATTCTGTTGATATGGATATTAATATGAAGATGTTTGATGTTAATGATAATAAGATTTATATTAAGTATGTTATTGCTGATACAGAATGCGAATATGAATTACTAATTGAAATGGGTGATATTTTATGAGTATAAAAAATAAATTACAGTATATTATAAAAAAGAGTTTACCAGTAGATATGGATGTTAATAAAATAGTTATTGAGATTCCTAAAGATAAGAAAAATGGTGATTATTCTACAAATGTATCCTTTTTACTTACTAAGGAACTTAAGTCTAGTCCTATTAATATTGCTAATGATATTATCAAGAATATTAGTGATGATATGATTGATAGAATAGAGGTTGCTAATCCTGGATTTATTAATTTCTATATTAATAAAGATTATTTACTTAATAATATTAATGTTATTAATGATATGGGAAAGAACTATGGTAAGAGTGACTTTGGTAAATTAGAAAAGATTAATATTGAGTATGTATCTGCTAATCCAACAGGTACTTTACATATTGGTCATGGTAGAGGTGCTGTGTATGGTGACTGTTTATCTAAGATAATGTCTTTTGCTGGATATGATGTTACAAGAGAATATTATATTAATGATGCTGGTAATCAGATGTATAATTTAGGTGTATCTATTAAAGAAAGATATAAGGAAAGATGTGGAGTAGAATTTGCTATTCCAGAAAATGGTTATCATGGTAAAGAAATTATTGTAATAGCGGAATCTTTATATGATGAATATGGTGATAGTAAATTAAATGAAGATATTGAATTCTTTAGACAAAAAGGTCTTGATATTTTACTTGATGGTATTAAGAAGGATTTAGATAAGTTTAGAGTTAATTTTGATGTGTTTACTAGTGAACAGTCTTTATATGATCGTGGATTTGTTGAAAATACTTTGAATAAACTTAAAAATAGTGGTAAATGTTATATTGATGAAGGGGCTTTATGGCTTAAGACTACTGATTTATATGATGAGAAAGATAGGGTATTAGTTAAGAGTGATGGTAATTATACTTATCTTCTTCCTGATATTGCATATCATAGCGATAAATTTAATAGGGGTTATGATAGACTTATTGATGTATTAGGTTCAGATCACCATGGTTATATTCATAGACTTAGATCTTCACTTGAATTTGTTGGATATGATTCATCTAAGATTGATATTAGAATTCTTCAGATGGTTAGACTTCTTAGAAATGGTGAAGAGGTTAAACTTAGTAAAAGAACAGGTAAAACTATTACTCTTAATGAGTTAATTGAAGATGTTGGTGTTAATGCCGCTAGATACTTTTTTGCTTCTAAGAGTTTAGATACACAAATGGATTTTGATCTTGATTTAGCAGTTAAAAATAGTAATGAGAATCCAATTTACTATATTGAGTATGCTAATGCTAGAATTAGTTCTATTCTTAGAGGAAAAGAAATTCCAAAAGATATTAAATTTAGTACTATAGAGAGTGATAGTGCATATACTATTTTGAATAAATTATTAGAATTTGAAGATGTTATTATTAGTGCTGCTTCAAAGGGGTTACCACATTTGGTTGCTAATTATTTATTTGAACTTGCTGGATTATTCCATAGTTATTATTCAGTAGAAAAGATTGTTACTGATGATGAAATATATACTAAGGAGAGAATAGCCCTTATTAACGCAGTAAAAGTTGTTATTAACAATGCTGCATATATGTTAGGGTTAATTCTTAGAGAGGAAATGTAGGAGGAAATATTATGCTTAGTAAAATGAGTAAAGAAAATCTTGAAATGTTATCTTATGCTAAAATAGCAGAATTATATTTAAAGGAAAATAAAAAACCAATGAATACTGCTGATTTATTTAAAGAGGTATGTAAATTACTTGAGTTATCTGATGAAGAGTATCAAGAAAGAATTGGTGACTTCTTTGAATCACTTACTACTTCTAAAGAATTTATTTTACTTAATGATGGTAATTGGGATTTAAGAGCTAATCATTCTGTTAAAATTGATATTGATGATATATATGAAGAAGTTGACTCTGAAGAAGAGGATGAAGATGTTATTGATGATGAGAATATGAGTGAAGAAGATAATTATGATGATGATTATACTGATGATAGTGATGCTGATTTAATAGATGATGATTATGCTGATTTAACTATAGTAGATGACGAAGAACTAGAAGATGAGAACTAGTTCTTTTTTCTTGACTTTTAATATTTAGTATATTATAATATTGGTATTATTTGGAGGTTATTATGAATTATTATGAAGAAACATACAATAAATTTGTTAAGGAACTTGCTCTTGATGAATTGGAAACTTTGAAAGAAACTATGATTTATGAATACAATGATTTAGATAGTGAATATGATGCCCTTTTTAACGAGTATAATAGAAAAATGAAAAGTGTTAAGAATAAGAACGATAGGCAAAGACAAAAAGAAACAAATAGACTTTTTAAATCAATATATATGAGTTTATTTTTTTGTTTTATCTTTAGTGTTTTTACCATTTTTCTTGATGTTAATCCTTTGGCTATATTAATTACTATGGAAGTTGGTTTTGTTTCTAGTCTATTCCTTAGTTATAAGAGATATTGTAAAGTGATGGATGTTTTTGAAAAAAAAGAAAAGATATTGAAGAAAGAATATGAAGATAATTCTGATAAATTATATAGTAAATTAAATTTGATTTCAAAATATATTGATAAGTTAAGTATGGAAATTTCTAGTAAAAAACAAGATCTAGCTTTATCGGTTAATGAATATGGTAAATTATATATGGATTTATCTGAAGATAAGGTTGAATATAAGGATGATACTATTGAAGAAAATAAGCCTTATGTTAAAAAGAGAAAATTAAACGATAAATAGATATTGGTTAGTGATATAGGACTAGGTGGTGAGAACTAGTTCTTTTTTTTTATTTATTTCATAGTATTAGATGGAGGCTATATGAAAAGAAAGATTAGAATTGGAATACCTAGAGGATTACTATATTATCGTGATTATATTTTATGGAAGACTTTTTTTGAGGGGATTGGTTGCACACTTATTTTAAGTCCTCCTACTAATAAGGGTATTATTGATAAAGGAGGTAATATATCAATTGATGAGTCTTGTCTTCCTGCTAAGATTTATTTAGGACATGTTAAAGAACTATCTCAAAAATGTGATTATATACTAGTACCTAGAATATGTAATTATGGAAAAGGCAATAGGGTATGTATGAAGTTTAATGGGATATATGATGTTGTGAATAATTTATTTGAAGATAAAATACTTAATTATGATATTGATTATATAAAGGGTAAATTTGAATTATTTGGTTTTATTAAGATGGGAATTAAATTTAATAAGAATATTTTTAAAGTTTTATTTTATTATATTAAGGGTAAAATTAAAAACAGAAAATATTATTTAAGTCTTATTAATAAACAAGATAAGATTCTTAGAACTAATAAAATGAAGATTCTTATTGTAGCACATCCTTATGTTGTTTATGATGAATATTTATGTGGTAATATTATTCGTTATTTTAAGGATGAAGATATTGATATTTTATATTCTGATAGGCTTAATAGAAAGATTGCTATTTCTTATGCAGAAGATTTTTCTAATACTTTATATTTTCTTTATTCTAAAGAGAATATTGGTAGTTCTTTCTATTATAAAGATTGTGTAGATGGTATTGTCTTTTTATCTTCTTTTCCTTGTGCTTCTGATTCTTTAGTTAATGAACTTGCTATTAGAAAGTTAAAAGATGTACCTGTTATTAATATTATTATTGATGATAGTACTGCTACTAGCGGGTTAATGACTAGACTAGAGAGTTTTGTGGATATTATAAAGGCTAGGCGAGATAATGGATAGGGTTATTTCTTTTCCGCATTTGGGAAATTATTATATTGTTTTTGATTATTTTATTAGAAAGGCTACTAAATGTAAAGTAATTGCACCGCCTGCTACTACTAAAAGAACTATTGAAATTGGTAGTAAGTATGCTCCTTCTTTTGTATGTGTACCTTTTAAATATAATCTTGGTAATTATATTGAGGCATTAGAAAAAGGGGCTAATACTTTAGTTCAAGGTGGTGGTGGATGTAGATATGGATATTATGGAGAACTTGAAGAAAAGATATTAAGAGATTTAGGCTATGACTTTGAGTTTTATAATATGATTAGAGATAATCATATTTCTCTTAAGAAGGGATATAAGTTTTGTAAAAAAATGAATAAAAGGGCTAATCCTATTAGTACTTTTTATTATTTGATTAATAGTTTAGTTATGATTATTTGTATGGATAAGATAGAAAAATATATTAGACTTAATATGGGATTTGAAGTAGTAGATGGTTCTTTTGAAAAGATAGAAAAAGAATATTTGGATAGTTTTAAGGATAATGGGATATTTAAAAATATTTATAACTATTTTAAGTATAGAAGGAAATTTAGAAATATTTTAATTAATAAACCTACTAAACCTCTTAGAGTTGCTATACTTGGAGAATTATATTCTTTAATTGATGCTAATACTACTTATAATAGTGAAAGAAAGATTATGAAAATGGGAGTAGAAGTATATAGAGATACTGATCTTACTTATTTACTTATTACTAAGAAATTTATACTTAATAGAATGATTAGGAAGGGTAAGAAATATATTAAATATCATTTAGGGGCAGATGCTAGTGGTAGTGTTGTTAAAAGTTATTTATATGGATTAGAAGGATTTGATGGTATTTTACATCTTAAGAGTTTTGGATGTACTCCAGAGATATCTGCGATGAGTATTATGCCATTTATTAGTGATGAATATGGTATTCCAATAATTTATATGAGTTTTGATGCTGAAGATAATGAAGTTGGCGTTGATACTAGACTAGAAGCCTTCTATGACATGATCAAAATGAAAAGGAAACAGACTTAGGTTTCTTTTTTTTAAGCAAGTTTACACCCCAAATATGATAGTTTATAATTTATAGACTTATAGGCTATAAATTACTAGGAAAGATTATAGCTTTCCTAGACAAATGAAAATATTTTAATATAAATATTTATAAAATTATTTGTATCTTAAAAGAAGTGTGATATAATAGATATGAGTAGGAAGGTGTTTATAGTGGGAGAAGTATTATTTCTTTTATTTATAGTTATTTGTATAGGACTTATATATATAGTACATAAATATTTTGGAAAGTATGAATTTTATTTTTTGGGTGTTATTTATACAGTTATTTCTTTTCTAATGTCTTTTAAATTAATAAATATATTTGGTTTAAATATTAATCCTAGTATTATATTTAGTAGTGGTTTATTAGCTATTTTATATTATTTTATTAAGAGATATGATGTTAAAGAATATAAGAAATTTAGTATGTTAGTATTAATTACTAATGTTGTACTTTATATGTTTCTTTTATCTAATGCTTTTATGATTCCTTCGATATATGATAAAACTTCTTCTTTATATCAAAGTTTAGTTTTAGATAATTTAGTTATGTTTATTACTTATCCAATAGCAATGATTGTTACTTTATATTTAGGTGGTTATTGTTTTAAGGCATTAAAAGAAGAAAAAGAAAAGAAAAATATTAAGATTATTGCTACTATTGTAGGACTTATGTTTATTGATACTTTTATCTTTATTTATTTTAGTTATGCTTTTCTTATTAGATTTGATAAGGCTATTATTATTGCTATAGAGAATTATTTTATTAAGAGTATTATTATGATTATATATGTATTTATTATTAATAAAATACTTAGTGTAAAGAAGGTGAAGTAATGAATTATATATTAATTTTATTAGAAGTTATTTTTACTTTCTTTCTAATGTTTATATTTTATAAAGTTGGTAAAAAGAATGGTTTATATTTATATATGGTATTAATGTCTAGTATAGCTAGTATTATTATGTTTAAGACAATAGATTTATTTTCTTTTCAGGTAAATCTTGGTATTCCTATTATTATGGGATTATTTATATGTAATAATATTATTATTCAAAGATTTGGCATTGATGAAGTTAAGAGAATAATGACTACTAGTGGGATAGCATATATAGTAGTGGGAATTATTGTTTCACTACTGTCACTTACTATTAATAGTGATTATGTACTTACTAGTAATGAGGTTTTTAATAGTTTATTTGGTTATGATATAAATAATATTAGAATTTTTATTGGTGGTTTTGTATCAATTATGTTGATGCTTTGGAGTAGTAGTTATATTTATTACTATATTAGAAGGAGTAAGAATATTCTTTGGTTTAGTAATATTGGTACAATGTTATTTATTCAGATGTTAGAAAGTATTATCTTTGTTATTATTTCTTATATTGGAGAATTTGATTTTACTTTGTTATTTGGAATGATTGTTATTAGATATTTAATTAAAATTATGATTGGTATGATAGGGCTTATTCCTGTATATACAATTGTTAAGATGAAAGATAAGTAGGTGTATTATGAGAACAAGAAAACAAGAATTAGTTAGTGATGATTTAAAACCTTTTGTATGTAATATTATGAAAGAATATAGAGAAAAGTATAATTATTCTTTAGAGGATTTGGCTAGGGCGCTTAATTATAAGAAGAATAGACAGACTTTACATAAGTATGAAACTGGTACTTTGAATATTCCTTATGAGATATTTTTTGATATTGCTAATATTTTTAATATTAACTCTGATGTATTTGATGAAATTCCTATGACTAAGGATGAGAAAGATTTGTTTGAGAAGAAAATGATTCGTAGTTATGTTAATACAATGACTGGTAATAATAATATTACTTCTAGAGGAGAAAAGATTGTTAATAGTTATAGGAATGCCTCCTACGAGCCAGTTAGTAAGATGTGTGATTTATCTATTAAGTTGATGGATGATTCGATGGCTCCAATTTATTTGAAGGGTGATAGGGTATTCTTTAGAAAAAAAGATGGTTATAATAGTGGTGATGATATTGTTATTGCTGTTAAGGGTAATGTTTTATCTGTTAGAAGACTGTATAAAAGTGGTAAGGCTATTATTCTTCAGGCTATGAATCCTAAGTATCAAACTATTGTTGTTAATGTCTTTTCAGAAGATATGATACTTGGTAAAGTAGAGACTTTAAGTAGAGAGATAAAGTAATTTATTTCTTTTTTTATGGCAAAAAAAGAACTTCTTAAATGAAGTTCTTGACACTTTATTAGTTTAGTGCGTCTTTTAATTTGTTTCCAGCTTTGAATCCAGGAACTGTTCTAGCAGCGATTTTTACTGCTTCTCCAGTTTGAGGGTTTCTTCCAGTTCTAGCTTCTCTTTTTTTAGCAGTGAAAGTTCCGAAACCTACTAATGTTACTTTTCCAGTTTCTTTTAAACCGTTTGTAACTCCTTCCATCATAGCTTCTAATGCTCTACCAGCATCAGCTTTTGTTAAATCTGCTTTTTCAGCAATGAAATCTACTAATTCTGCTTTTGTCATTTTTATTACCTCCATTATTTTTTCTAAGCAATATATGTTATGCTTACTACATAAAGATACCATAATATCTCAATAAAATCAAGTATTTTAAGGAAATTATAGTAATTATTTTACGAAAATTAACTACTTGTATAACTTTTTACTCATTGTTAATAATATTATTGTAAGTTTTCTTTATTTGTGGTATAATAAGGCTGTTTTTTGAGGGGAGATGTTAGTATGAAGGATAAAACGAGAAAGGATATTATTATAATTATTAGTTATATTGCTCTTGTTATATTTGCTTTGGTTAATTTTAGTAAAATTATTGCTTTTTTAGGAAAGGTTATTAGTATTTTTTCACCATTCTTACTTGGTATTATTCTTGCGTTTGTACTTAATGTTTTGAATAATTTTATTGAAAAGAAAATTTTTGGTAAGATTAAACCTAGTAAGATTTGGAATAAGATTAAAAGACCGCTATGTATTACACTTAGTTTGATATTGGTATTTTTAACAATTTTCTTTGTTATGAATTTACTTATTCCACAACTTAAGAATTCAGCTTCTTTATTTACTGATACACTTCCTGCTTATAAGGAGGACATTATTGGTATTTTGAATAAGTTTGATGTTGATGAGTCTACTGTTAACAAGGTTGGTGAATACTTAGATAATTTTGGTAAAGTTATTACTGATTATATTAAGGGTAATTCTAAGGATGTTATTACTGTTACTACTGAGGTTGCTACCTCGGTTGTTAATATTATTAGTAAAGGTATTATTACTTTGGTATTTGCTATTTATATGATTGCTCAAAAAGAGACTCTTAGTAGACAGATTAATAAAGTTATGAAGGCTTATTTAAAACCTAAAACTATTAATAAGATTAATACAGTTGGTACTCTTGCTAATAAAACTTTTTCTAACTTTGTCACTGGACAATGTTTAGAGGCTTTAATTTTTGGTAGCTTGGTATTTGTTGGTATGCTTATATTTAGATTTCCATATGCTTCTACTATTGGAGTGTTGCTTGGATTTACGGCATTGATACCTATCTTTGGAGCATTTATTGGTACTGCTGTTGGATTTATTCTTATTATGATGGTTAGTCCTGTTAAAGCTATTCTATTCGTGGTATTTATTATTGTTCTTCAACAAATTGAAGGTAATTTGATATATCCTAGAGTTGTTGGTAAGAGTATTGGACTTCCTGGTATGTGGGTTCTTCTATCGGTTACTGTTGGCGGTAGTATTGGTGGAATACTTGGTATGCTTATTGCTACACCATTATGTTCTTTATTATATGCTTTATTTACTAAGATGGTAAATGATAGACTTAAGAGTAATAAGATTGTTACTAAAGTAAAAGAAAAGGCTTAACTTGATTGTTAAGTCTTTTTATAATACTATGGCTATCATATTTGATGAACCTTTATTGATTATTTTAGTTAGTGTTTGACATAGTTTATATCTTACATTGTCTGGCATCATTGATAGTTTGGCTTGAATTCCTTCTTGAACTATAACATCTAGACTGCGACCAAATATTTCGCTTTTCCAAATATCTGTTCCTTCTTTATTTTCAGTTAGATAGTTTATTAGTTCTTTACTTTGTAATTCACTTCCTATTATTGGCTCAAAGGTGCTTTCGACATCTACTTTTATCATATGAATTGATGATGCTTTGGCTTTTAATTTAATTCCATAACGAGAACCTTGTTTAATTATTTCTGGTTTATCCAGTTTCATATCATCTAAAGTAGGGGAAGCGATTCCGTAACCTGTTTGTTTTACCATTTTTAGGGCTGATTTTATTTGATTATATTCACGTCTAGCAATATTTAATTCTTGGAATAGTGATAACAATTCAGCTTTAGATGATACTGAAATACCCATGATGTCATTTAATGTTTTGCTATATAGTCCTTGTGGTGCTTCTAAGTTTATGGTTACTTCTCCTGTTGAAGGATCAACTTCGGATATATATGATTTAGCTATATATTCTGATTCAGTAAAGTTGTTATTTATTTTATCTATATCTTTTAATTTGTTTACTTCAGTTATAGCTTCTTTTATTTTGGCTATATATTCTTTCTTTAAATAATGGTCAGGGGCTAATATGGCTATCCATTCAGGCATATTTACTTTTATTTGTTCGATTGGAAATTCATATAGAGCTTCTTTTAGGATATTATACATATCTCTTTCTTGCATTGCTTCAATACTTATTGGCATGACGGGAACATTATATTCTTCTTTTAATTTGTCTGCTAGTGCTTCGGTATCTGGTAACATTGGATGAACACTATTTAATAATACTATATAAGGTTTACCAACAGTATTTAATTCTTCAATTACTGTTTTTTCAGCTTCAACATATTCACTTCTTGGAATGTCTCCGATGGAACCATCAGTTGTTACTACTATTCCGATGGTGGAGTGTTCTTTTATTACTTTTTCTGTTCCTATTTCAGCAGCTTCAGTAAAAGGAATTGGTTCACTATACCATGGGGTCATTACTAAACGGGGTCCGTTTTCGTCTTCATATCCTTTAGCGGCTTTTACTACATAGCCTACACAGTCAATCATTCTTATATTAGCACTAAAGTCTTCTACTTTTATTTTGGCAGCAGTAGCGGGAACGAATTTTGGTTCTGTTGTCATTATTGTTTTACCAGCAGCAGCTTGTGGTAATTCGTCCAAACATCTTTTTCTTTCGTATTCATCTTCAATATTAGGTATTACTAAATTTTCCATAAACTTTCTTATGAAAGTTGATTTTCCTGTTCTTACTGCTCCTACTACACCTAGATAGATATCTCCTCCTGTTCTTTTACCAATACTTTTTATAACTTCTATTTTTTCCATTAACATACCTCTTTTCTTTTTATCACTAAACTATATGTTATTTATTTATAAATATGAAAAAAGAAAAGAATTATTTTTTTCTTTTCAATACTTCTTTTAAAAAATAGTTATATAAGTTTTCAGTATTATCTAAATCTTCGGGATGAAATTGAACTCCTAATACGAAGTGATTATCATCTACATATTCGATGCCTTCTATCACATTATCTTTAGAGACTGCTGATACTTTAAAGGGATAATTTACTTTAGATAGTGCTTCATTATGTCTTGAATTTACTGTTAGGGTGGGACCAAATATTTTATAGAGAATGGTATTTGGTTTTATTTTTATGTCATGAGTTTTTTCTTTGTTATTGTGATTTGGTATTTTTATTAATGCTTTATCATTAGTAGTGTTTTGACTATAGAGACCTATTATTTGATGTCCCATGCATATTCCTAGTACTGGGATATTATTATTTATGGCATAATTTAGTATTTGAAAATGATAGCGGTATATATCACTTCCTCCTTGAAAGATAATACCATCACATAGAGATAAGATATTAGTATTTAATAAAGAATTATCATAGTTTAGGATACCTATATAGTTACACTTGTTATGTAAATATTTTAAATTATTTTTAGTTACTATTTGTACGAGAGTATCATTTATTTTATCATCTCTTGCTATAAGACCAATAGTTATATTACTCATTTATCTAAGAATTTATCTAAATTTTTTGGTACATTGTCATTTAAGATAGTACTTATTATTTTTTCTTCTTTTTCTTTAGATACCTCTCTACCTGTCATTTTGGCTAAGTCATTAATTACTTCTTTCAAAGTTGTCTCATCTTTCATATTTCCTTTTTGTAATTTATCCGCTAAGGAAAGTATTGTTTCTTTATTTACATTAGTTTTCTTTTCTACTTTTTTAAAAAAATTATCTGAAAACATAAAAAACCTCCTAGTACATTATATGTTAGGAGATTCTTTTTTGTTAATTAATCGTTTTTATTTTTGTATTCTAATTTTATTGGTGTTCCTTCAAAGTCAAAATTTTCTCTTAATTTGTTTTCTAGATATCTCTCATATGAGAAGTGTATTAATTTATTACTATTTACAAATAAAGTGAATTTTGGAGGAACTGTTCCTGTCTGCTGGGCAAAGGATATTTTTAATCTTTTACCTTTATATGAAGGTGGTGCTTTCATCATTACTGCATCTCTTATTACTTCATTTAAAACACTTGTTTTTATTTCACGATGTGAATTTTCATAGGCTTTATCTATTTCTGGCATGATAGTAAAAATTCTTTTCTTAGTTAATGCTGATACAAATGTTACTTTAGCATAAGATAGGAATTTGAATTCTGCTCTTACGAGTTTAGTAAATGCTGCTATATCATTTTTATCATTTACGGTATCCCATTTATTGACTACTATTACAATTGGTTTTCCTTCTTCAAGAGCATAACTTGCGATATGTTTATCGTGTTCAATTATTCCTTCTTCAGCGTTTATTACTAGAAGGCAGACATCACTTCTTTCAATTGCTTTCATTGACCTTAGTACAGAATATTTTTCTATTCTTTCAAATATTTTACCACTTTTTCTAATACCTGCCGTATCGATAGCAACATATTTCTTTTTATTATAAGTAAATTCGGTATCGATAGCATCTCTTGTAGTTCCCGCTATTGGGGATACAATAACTTTCTCTTCATTTAGTAGAGCATTTACTAAACTACTTTTTCCAACATTTGGCCTTCCTATTAAACAAAATTTTATGCGGTCGTCTGGTTCTTCCTCTTCAATTATTTCGTTAAAGTCTTTAGTAATACTATCTAGTAAATCAGATAATCCTAGAGAATGTTCACCACTTACTGGTAATACTTCTTCAAAGCCAAGTTCATAGTAGTTATAAATATTTTCTTCTCTTTTAACATTATCTAATTTATTTACTACTACTATTACTCTTTTTCCTGATTTCATTAATATATCTCTTATAACATAATCGTTTTGGTTTAATTCTTCTAATCCATCTACGACAAATAGTATTATTTCTGCTTCTTCAATAGCTATGTTTGCTTGAATTATTATTTCATCATTAAAATCTTCTTCAGATACATCTATTCCGCCAGTATCGATTAAATGAAATTTGTAGTTATTATGAGTTACAGTTCCATAGATTCTATCTCTAGTTACTCCAGGAGTGTCTTCAATTATGGAAACTTTTTTCCCGATTAATTTATTAAATATTGTTGATTTACCAACATTAGGTCTTCCGACTATTGCTACTGATGGCACTTTCATGTAAATCACCTCTTCGTTTAGTATTATATCAGAAAATAAAAAAAAATACTATACTTTTATTTTTAGTCCTTCATTTATTACTTTATAAGTGTCATTATATAGTATTTCTGATTTTTCTAAAATATCTAGGTATTTTCTTTTATTTATAGGTTTATTTAATTCTAAGTAAAAATTATTTTGGTAATAATAAATATTATCTTTGTTATTTTTGGTTATATCAAAATAGTCTATTTTATAAAGAAATGGGGTATCAGTATGAATAGTTATTTTTATTTCTAGTTCATCTTTAGAAGAAAAGATTTTTTTGATATTCTTTATTTCTATTATTGTTCCATAGTTTATATCTTGATATATTTCTAATATGGCTAGACCATATAGTTTGTTATGTTTGTTTATTCTTTTAATTACTCTTTTAGTTATATTTTGTATTTCAGTATGGTCATAAATATTTATTATTTTACTTGGTAGTTTTATTTGATAGTTATCTTTACTTATTTGTGATATTATCATATTTCACTTCCATTATAATTTATGAAAAAAGATGAAAAGGGGAACTCTATCATAGATATTTCTCTATTTCATCATATACTTCATTTTTACCTGTTTTTGTTATACTAGAAAATAATATAATATCATTTTCATTATTTAGGTTTAATTCTTTAATAATAACATTTTTGTTTTTTTGATGATTGTTTTTTGACACTTTGTCTACTTTTGTACATACTACTGTTACTGGTATGTTGTAGTATTTTAAATAATTGTACATTAAAACATCATCTTCAGTTGGCTTGTGACGAAAATCTATTAGTAAGAAGACCATTTGAAGATTACTTCTTGATTTTAAATAGTTTTCTATTATTAGACCAAATTTTTTCTTTAGAGAGTTTCTTACTTTAGCAAAACCATATCCTGGAGCATCTACTAGATAGAATTCATCATTTATTTTATAGAAGTTTAATGTTTGAGTTTTCCCAGGCGTAGCAGATGTTCTTGCATAGTTCTTTCTATTGATTATTGAATTAATAAAACTACTTTTACCAACATTACTTCTTCCTACAAGTAGGAATTCTTTTTTTTGATCTGTAGGGTACTGACTTTCACGTACTGCTGATATTATTAATTCGATTGTATTAATTTTCATAATTTTCTCACCGAAATAATTTTATCATAAGATATGAAAAAAAGCAAATTATGGGTTATTTGCTTTTTCTTCATTTGGTAAGATATCTTTAAGATTATCATCTTTTTGATCATTATTTTCTTCATTGTTATCATTGTTATTTTCTTCATTGTTATCATTGTTATTTTCTTCATTGTTATTACTAGTGTTATCATTATTATCTTTGCTTTTATCATCATCTGGTAAGATATCATCTAGTGGATCTTTAGTATTATCAGTTACATTATCTTTTGTATCATTATCTTTACTATCTTCTTTTGGCTTTTCAGTATCTTGACTAGGTTCTGTAATTATTACTTTATCGGGATTTTTAATATTTCCTGGCTGGCCATAAGAACTATCTAACTTATCACCATTTATTACTTTATTTATTAAATTGATGGTTTTATTTAAACTTTCATTATTTATATTCATAACGTATAATTTTTGGGTTGGATAAGAATATGTATAATCTAATTTTCCTTCTCCTGTTATGACATTTGATGTTACATTCCATCCTCCTAAATTAGTAAGTTCTTTTTTTATTAAGCTAGTTATATCTTTGTCAGTTAGATTTGTTTGGAAAGTATTCTTAGTATTTTTAAGAATAGTTGGATAGTTGTAAATTATTTCACTACTAGTGGCTTTTCTAATTATGGCTTCAATTACGGCTTCTTGATTTCTTCCACGATCTATATCACCACTAGGTAATGTTTTTCTTTCTCTAGAAAAAGCTAATGCTTGCTTGCCATTCATATGGTTATATCCTTTATAGAATTTATAGTTATCTATATATGATACGAATGAGTATTCTGAATAAACATCTACTCCTCTAAGGGAGTCTATTATTTTTTCTACTGTTGAGAAGTTTACTCTAATATAATAATTTATGTCAATATTTAGCAAATTTTTAATAGTATCAATTGACATGTTTACACCATAGTTTCCAGCATGTGTAAGTTTATCTTTATAACCTTTTGTACCAGCTAGCTGAACATAACTATCTCTTGGTATTGATGTTAATAGTACTTGTTTAGTTGTGGGGTTGACAGTTAGTAATATATTTACATCACTACGTGATACTGTTTCAATATTACCGTAGGTGTCAATACCACTTATGTAAATAGTAAATGGATCTTTAGTTATATCAACTTCCTTGGTATCACTTTTTACTAAACTTCTTATTTTTATTTTATATATTATTTTATAATTATCTGTTCCAGTTTCTTCTGCTTTTATATTATAGTAACTTTCATCTATCAATAGTGAATCAATATTATTGTTACTTAAATCGCTAAATAGTTTATCATAATCAGTATATTCTTCTTTATTCATAGTTACTTCTTTATCTAGTTTTTCTAGTACTTTATTCATATCTTTTAATTCACTATTTATATAACCAATACTTTTATTACTTAAATCTTTTATTTTGTCATATGGTGAATCTTTATCTACTAATACTAAATATGTGTCTTCATTATAATGCATTTTGGAAAAAGAACTAAAGTAGTTTTTGGTTATACCTAGATAGTATGATAATAATAAGTATATTAGTATTATGAGGATACTTAGTATATAACCTATCTTTTTTTTCTTTTTATTTAGAACTAGAAGTAATATAGTAAATAATAATATAATTATTGATACTATTATGAAATATAGTGTTGGCAATATATTTACTATTTTAAGAAATATTATAAATGTTATTGTTATTATTGAAAATACAATATTTAATATGTTTTTCTTTTTCTTGTTTTCTCTTTTATTTTTTTTCATTTTTATTCCTTCTTTTTATATAAAATATTAAGCACAATTTTTCATTGTGCTTTGTATTATTTTGCTAATTTTTTTGTTAGTTTTTTTGCTATTTTTTTTGATTGTTCTTCTAGTTTATCAGGATTTTTCTCTTTACTATAAAAATCTAACATTTCTTGTTGGGCATTTATGGCTACTCTATATTTTAAGTCACTTTTTTCTGTTATTTGAGAATCTAAATATTCAATATATTCTTTACATAATTGACTATTACTTTCTTTAATATATAATTTTTCATACATCATTGGTAGTATTTCGATACTACTATTTTTAATGTCTACTTTTTTACCTAAATATTTATAATATAGAAGTGCATGTGTGTATTCATGTATATTAATTATTAATGTCTTTTCGTCTCTAATATTTGGGACACATAGAATAATACATTTTAATATTTTCCTTTTATTTGTTGCAAAACGGCAACCAATGAAATCTCTATCTTTCTCTTCGCTATAGTCGAAGAAGATGCCATTTTGGTGTAAGTATTCCATGGCATTTTCATCATATAAATTGTGTTCTTTTAAAAAGTTTATAAATTTTTTATAATAATTTTCTTTCATAATTACCTCCCTTGTACGGATTATTATATCATATAAAATATAAAAAGAAAAGAATTAGTTATCTCTATCTGTAAATATTAAAGCATATCTTAGTATTTCTAATAGTGTTGATAACATGGATGCGACATATGTGAAAGCTGCTGCTGATAACATGCTTTTAGCATTAGGAATTTCTTCGTTATCTAATAATTTTAATTTTTTTAACTCTTTTAAGGCTCTACTAGAAGCATTAAATTCTACTGGTAAAGTTATTAATTGAAAAACTAATAGGGCAAGTAACAAAATTATACCTATTTCCATTAATTTGTATGAGAAGATTGCTCCTATTACAATGGCAAGATAACCAAGTTTTGTACATAAATTAACAGTAGGGACTATTTTACTTCTTATTCGCATTGGTTTATAGTTTTCTTTATCTTGAATAGCGTGACCACATTCGTGGGCTGCTACAGCAACTGATGCTATACTTGAACCATGGTAGATATCGGTGGATAATCTAATTACTTTTCTGGTTGGATCGTAATGGTCAGTTAGATTGCCTTTTGTTTCAAGTATCATTATATCTTTAAGATCGTTTTTATCTAATATTTTTCTAGCAGCATCAAAGCCAGTAATATCTTTATTATTTAATTTCTTTTTAAATCTACTATAGGATGCCGATACTAATATTTGTGATATTATTGTTATGAGTAGTCCTATCCATATTAGTAAATCGTAAGTTATTATATTATTATTCATATTTTATTTTCCTCCTTGCTTATAATTATAGAATTTAAATATGGTATAATTATGTGATTTTTAAAATATGTTGAATGGATATCTATTTGGAATATCAAGAGTAAATGTTAATTTTTCTTTGGTAGTTGGATGAGCAAAAGTTATTGATTTAGCAAATAAAGCTATATTTATATTGCTTGGATTATTTCCATACTTGGAGTCTCCTAATAAGGGATGGTTTCTACTAGCAAATTGTAATCTTATTTGATGGGAACGACCAGTGATTAGATTTATTTTTACTAATGATAAATTATTTTTGGTATTTAGAATTTTGTATTCTAAGGCAGAATATTTGCCTTTATCTTTAGTGGCTATATAACTGATATTTTTATTATTGTCTTTGATTAGATAATCTTCTAACTTACCTTCTTTAGGCATGGTACCTTGAATTACTGCAATGTATGTTTTATGAAAATTATTATTTCTTATTTCTTCACTTAGTCTAGAAGCTGCTTTGGAAGTTTTGGCAAATACCATAATTCCGCCAACCGGTCTATCTAGTCTATGAACTAAACCTATATAGGCATCACCTTTTTTATTTTCTTTTTTAATACGATATTTTTTTAATAATGTTATCATATCTATATCTTGACTTATATCTTCTTGAACTGGTATATTAACTGGCTTTTCTACTACTAGAAGATGATTATCTTCATATATTATATTAATTTTTGGTAACTTTTCCATATATTCCACATGGTAATATTAGATTGTCTTCAGTTACAGGTAGACAGTTTTCACCAGTTTCTATTTTGCAGTTAGGAAAATTTTGCTTTAAGATATTTTCAAGAGAAATATGACTTATACCAGTTGTGTAGCAGCTGATTAGTAAGAATGAGAAATCATCAGATAAAACTTTTTTTACGTTATCTAATAAATTTGAAAAATCATCTTCAAATTTCCATACTTCTTTATTAGGACCACGACCGTAACTTGGCGGATCCATAATTATACCTTCATATTTTCTTTCTCTTCGTTGTTCTCTTTCTAAGAATTTAATAGTATCTTCAGTTATAAATCTTATTTTGTTATTTTCTAAGTGACATAATTTCATGTTTTCTTTGGCCCATTCATTTATTCCTTTAGAGGCATCGACATGAACTACTTCATCTGCTCCGGCACTTGAAGCTGCCATGGTAGCACATCCTGTATAAGCAAATAGATTTAATACTTTCATTTCGTTATGATTTTCTTTGTACTCTTTTACTTTGGCTTGAATGAAGTCCCAATTTGCTGCTTGTTCAGGAAATATACCAGTATGTTTAAAATTAGTTGGAGATACTTTAAATGTTAAATCTTTATAATTTACAGTCCAATATTCTGGTAATTTTTTTCTAAATTCCCATGAACCTCCGCCTTCTTTACTTCTGTGATAGTGGCCATCAAAGCTATTCCATTTTTCTTTTTTACTCCATATTATTTGTGGATCTGGTCTTATTAGAATAATATTTTTCCATCTTTCTAATTTTTCTCCGTTTCCTGTTTTCATACATTCATAATCTTTCCATTTATTACTTATATTCATTTTTGCACCTCAAGTTAATTATACCATTATATTTAAAAATAGACTAGAAGTTTTTACTAGTCTATTTAATAGTTATGTTTGGTATTTCTTTTTTAGGTATTTCTTCTTTAGGAAAAGATATAGTTAAAATACCATTTTCGTAGTTAGCTTTTATATCGGATTCTTTTTTTTCTCCGATATAGAAACTTCTTTTTACTTCACCATAAAATCTTTCTCTTCTTACATATACTTCTGTTTTTAATTCTACTTTTTTAACTGCTTTAATTGTTAAGTAACCATTTTCATAATTTATTAGTATATCTTCTTTTTTTAATCCTGGTAAATCTATTTCCATAATGTATTTATTTACTTCTTCTCTTATATCTGTTTTCATATATTCTCTTTCTTTAAGTAGTGGAGAATCAATAAGAGGAAAGTAATCGTTTAAATAATATTTTGATAGCATATATATCTTCCTTTCTTTTTTATTATGGAATGGAAAAATATTTTTATACTAATTTTCTATTATTAAATTACTATTTCCTAATGGTAAATATAAAAGAGAACCAATTAATATAAAGAATGTTGCAGCAAGTAAGTATTTCTCTCCAGTATTGTTATTTGGATCACTGTTTTGATAATTGCCATAGGCATTTAGAAAGAAATAAATAGCTATTATAACATTTATCCTACGATTATAATAATATAATTTATTGGCTTCTTCGTTGGTTATACTGGGAATATTTAAGATACTTTTCTTTTTTTCTGTTATTATATAAAAGGAGATGAATGATTTAACTATTATTAAAAAGAAAAAGACAATATCTATATTTACTTCTTTTAAAAGATCTTTATTATTATTATTATTATTATTCATATTAAAGTATATAAAAAGAATGACAAAAATATCATTCTTAATCTACGTCTGTATTTATTTTTACATATTCTTCACGCATTACAGACATTATTCTTACAATAAATTCTAAGTCTTTGTCCTGCAAGTATTTGCAATTTTCTGTTATGTATTTTATTTTATCAATACCTTGTTCTTCGCTATTATTTATGTCTAACAGCGAGTTTAGATCAACATTAAAAATTTGAGCAATACTTTTTAGTATACCAGCATTTGGGTCCGATTTTCCTGTTTCTATTCTAGATAAGAAATTTCTATTAATTTTTAACATTGTTGCTAATTCTTCTTGTGATATCCCTTTACTTTTTCTTAGATATTTTATTTTTTCACCTAACTTCATTTTTACCTCCAAAAACTAGTTTTATTATAATAAATTATTTTTTATTTGTAATACCATGATAATATTATTACCAAGATTGAAATAATTATTATCTAATTTTGACTATTCTATGTAAAAAATAGATATTTTTGATATAATTATTTTATTTTGAAAACAAATTTATTTATTATAAGATAAAAATTAATAGAGATGAAATAGATAGTTTTGAGAAAGAAGGTTAAAAGTATCTTGTTTTTTGAATATAAAATTGCTATAATATTAATGATTTGAATGGAGGAAGTTATGATATCAAAAAGTGAGTTAGAAAGTTTAGCTAAAAAGCTTATGTTTGAAATGAATGATGATGAGTATGAAACTTTAGAAAAAGAATTTGATGTTATTCTTAAACAGATGGATTTAATTGGCAATATTAAAGATATTGATAAAGTGGAACCAATGACATTTCCTTTTGATTTAGAATTAAATGATGATTATTTAAGGGAAGATGTATATAATAATGAAATTACTTTTGATGATATGAAAATTAATGTTAAAGATTATGAAGATAATAGAGTAAAGGTTCCTAAGGTGGTGGAATAATGACAAATAAACTTATTGATGAAATTAGAAATAATTTGGATAATGGCAATGTTACTAGTGAAATGCTATTTGATGAAGCTACTAGTAAGGCTAAAAAATATCAAGATGAATATAACTCGTTTGTTACAATTATGGATAAAAAGGAAGAAATAGAAGGAAATAGTATACTAAGAGGAATACCTTACGCATTAAAAGATAATATTTCTACTAAAGGTATACTTACTACTGCTTCTTCAAATATACTTAAGGATTATATTCCTTTATATGATGCAACTGTTTATAAAAAATTAAAAGAATCTGGTGCTGTACTTATGGGTAAGACTGTGCTTGATGAACTTGCTATGGGTGGTACTGGAACTACTGGACACACTGGTATTGTTAGAAATCCTTGGAATAAAGATAGAATGATTGGTGGTAGTTCTGCTGGTAGTGCGGCTGCTGTTGCGCTTGGGATTGTACCTTTTGCAATTGGTTCTGATACAGGCGATTCTATTAGAAAACCTGCTGCTTATGGTGGTGTAGTAGGATATAAGCCTACATATGGTAGAATATCTAGATATGGATTGTTTGCCTTTGCTTCTAGTTTAGATCATGTTGGTGTTTTTGCTAGAAGTGTTAAAGATGTTAGTTATGTTATGGATGTTATTAAAGGACATGATAGTAAGGATATGACTAGTTTACCTGATGAAGATATTTGTTATGTTGATAGTTTAGATAATGATATTAAAGGTAAAAAATTGTTTTATATAAAAGAGGCTTTAGGTATAGTTAGTGATAATGAAGAATTAGAAAAAATTAAAGATAATTTTAAAGATGTTTTAGATAAATGTAAGAATTTAGGTTTTGAGGTAGAAGAAGTTTCTTTTGGCAGAGAATTACTTGAAGCTATATATCCTGTATACAATGTTATTTCTTGTGCTGAGGCTACTAGCAATAATTCTAATTTAACGGGTATTCCATTTGGTAGTAGAGTAGAAGCAGGTAATGTTTATGATATAATGGTGAAGACGAGAACAGAAGGTTTTTCTGAACTTATTAAGAGAAGATTTGTTATTGGTAGTTATGTTCTTCAAAAAGAGAATCAAGAAAAATTATTTTTAAATGCTTCTAGAGTTAGAAGACTTATTGTTGATAGAATGAATGAATTATTTAAAAAGTATGATGGTCTTATTATGCCTACGAGTGGTGATATTGCTCCATTATTTGATAAAGCTAGTGATAAATTATCGGATGAATATTTGATTCTTGGCAATCATCTTGTTATTGGTAATTTTGGAGGATTTCCTAGTATTTCTATTCCTAGCGGTTTTGTTAATAATATGCCTGTTAGTATAAATATTACTGGTAGAGCAAGAGAAGATTATTTAGTACTTAATATGGCTAATAAAATAGAAGAAGTACTTGGATGTAAAGGTATGGTGGCTAAAGATGAGTAAGTATATTCCAGTTATTGGGCTTGAGGTTCACTGCGAACTTAAGAGTAATAGTAAGAACTTTAGTACTGGTAAAAATGGTAATGGAGATGTTAATACTAATTTATCAGTAGTTGATATTGGTTATCCTGGTATTTTACCTTGTGTTAATAAAGAGGCAGTTAAAAAGAGTATTATGGTTGCTTTAGCTTTAAACTCTACAGTACCTGAAAAACTTACTTTTGATAGAAAAAATTATTACTATCCTGATTTACCTAAGGGATATCAAATTACACAGTTTCATAATCCTATTGGTACTAATGGTTTTGTTATGATTAATGTCGATGGAGTTCATAAGAAGATAGATATTCATGATACGCATTTGGAAGAGGATACGGCAAATATGGATCATTTAAGTACTTATTCTTTAATTGATTATAATAGAGCTTGTGTACCTCTTTTAGAGACTGTTTCTGAGCCTTGTATTAGTTCTTCAAAAGAAGCTATTGCTTACTTAGAAGCACTTAGAAATATATTTTTATATTTGGATGCTAGTGATGCAAGAGCTGATCTTGGTCAGATTAGAGTAGATGTTAATGTTTCTATGAAAAAAGAAGGGGATAGTAAACTTGGTACTAGAACTGAGATGAAGAATATTAATTCTTTTTCTACTGTTAAGGAAGTTATTGATGTTGAAATTAAAAGACAGACGGAAATACTTGAGGCAGGTGGTATCATTAAACAGGAAACTAGAAGATATGATGAGGCTAGTAAAACTACGATATCTATGAGAGAAAAGAGTGATGCTATTGATTATAAGTATTATATCGAACCTAATATTCCTCCGATTAAATTAAGAGAAGAGTTTATTAATGATATAAAGAAGAATATGCCTGTTCTTGAATATGAAAGAAAGTGTAAATATATTGATGAGTATGGTATTAGTTATATTGATGCTAGTACGCTTACTAAGGATAAGAAGTTATCTGACTATTTTGAAAGTGTTATTAGTTATGGTTCTAATCCTAAGGAAACTTCTAATGTAGTGGTTGGTTTTTTACTTGGATATTTGAATAAGAATTATAAAGATATTACAGATATTAATATTGAACCAAAAGATTTTAGTGAAATTATTAAAATGATGAGCGATGGAAAGATTTCTAATAAACAGGTTAAGGATATCTTTACTAAAGCTTTAGATGAAGATAAAAATGTATTAGATGTTGCTAAATCTATTGGTACTCAAATAAGTGATAAAGAAGAAATTAGAAAAATTATTAATGAGGTATTTGATGAAAATCCTAAAGTTATAGATGATTTTAAGTCTGGTAAAAATGTTAATGGTTTTATTATGGGACTTATTATGAAAAAAACTTCTGGTAAAGTAAATCCTGGAGTTACTAACATGGTACTTGGGGAAGAACTTAAAAAATTATAAGTTTATCAACAAAAACTGTTGATAAACTTTTCTTCTTTTGGGTATTTTTTATTAAATAATGCATAAAATATTAAAAAAATTAAAAAAGTACTTGATTAATTAAAAAAAGTGTTATATAATTAAGAAGTCTTGTGGATGTATTGGCCAATTAGCTCAGTCGGTAGAGCACTCGGCTGTTAACCGATAGGTCGTAGGTTCGAGCCCTACATTGGCCGCCATTTGATAATTAAGAGTCTATCATTGATAGATTCTTTTTTGTATTATTTACGACCTATCTTATATTTTTAATGTTATATATTTTATTAATTGATAAGGTTATAAGTATATAAGCTTTAACTGTGAATATGATAGGATAATGATGTTTTAGTTTTGAGATTATAAGCTCAAAACTATTTGACAAGACCTTAGGCTTGGCAAACTCATAGAAAAATAAAAGAAAAGTAATAAAAATAATTGACAAATATATATATATTGTGGTATATTTATGTCAACCGAAAGGTGTTTTTATTTTAATCAAATGTTGGGAGGATTTGAAAATGGTTGAATATTTTAAAGGTGTTAAAAAAGAAGTATCTAGAATTAAATGGACTAGTAAAAAAGATTTACTTAAATATGCTACATCAACAATTGCATTTATGATTTTCTTTGGTGTATTCTTTTATTTAATTGATTTACTAGTAGCTGTGTTAAGGAGTAGTTTATAATGAAAAAAGAGTGGTATGTTGTTAATACTGTAAGTGGACATGAGTATAAGGTTAAAGAAAAATTAGAAATGAGAATTAACTCTATGGATTTACATGAAAACATTTTTAGGGTTATTGTTCCAGAACAAAAAGAAATAGAGTATAAAAATGGTGTTAAAAAAGAAAAAGTTAAGAAGATGTTTCCTGGATACGTTTTGGTAGAAATGGTTATGTCTGATGAAGCTTGGTATATTGTTAGAAATACTCAAGGTGTTACTGGATTTATTGGTTCATCTGGTAAAGGTGCTAAACCTATTCCTCTACTTCCTCAAGAAGTTGATAGAATACTTAATAGTATGGGAATGAGTAGAGTGGATATTAGTAAAGATTTAACTGAAGGTAAGAAAGTTAAAATTATTGCTGGGCCATTTAAAGATATGATGGCTAAGATTGATAGTGTTGATCTAAAAGAGCAAAAGCTTACTGTTTTAGTTGATTTATTTGGTCAAGAAACTTCAGTTGAAGTTGATATGCAAGAAGTAGAAACTATGTAATATGATTAAAATAAAACATAAAGTAGAAAAAAAATAAAAAAAATAGTTGTAATTTTAAAAAAAGTGTGATATCATTATCGGTGCGAGACATATTATTATGTTAGTAAGTGGAAGGCGGACTGGCCGATGGGACCACACGCGAAAAAGAAATTTTAATAGGAGGTGTTTTTCGTGGCTAAAGAAGTTACTAAGAAAATTAAATTACAAATTCCAGCAGGAAAAGCAACACCAGCTCCTCCAGTAGGAACTGTACTTGGACCAGCAGGAATTAACTTACAAGAATTTTGTACTAAATTTAATGATGCATCTAGAGATAAGATGGGAGATGTACTTCCAGTTGAAATAACTATTTATGATGATAGAAGTTTTGACTTTGTACTTAAGACTCCACCTGCTGCATTCTTACTTAAGAAGGCTGCTGGGATTAAATCTGGATCTAGTAAGGGTGAAGTAGTTGCAACTTTATCTAGAGATAAATTAAAAGAGATTGCTGAAACTAAATTACCTGATTTAAATGCTTATACAGTAGAAGAAGCTATGAAAATAGTTGAAGGTACTGCCCGTAATATGGGAATTAAAATTGAAGAATAATAAAAAATAATTAATATGTCATATAGGTTTATACCTATGTGGAAGGATATTGTTTAGTCCGCAAATACCACATAAGGAGGGAAGACGAATGAAAAGAAGTAAAAGATATGTTTCTAATTTAGAAAAACTTGATAAGAATAAAGCATATTCTGCAATTGAGGCTGTTAAATTAGTTAAAGAGACTTCTAATGCTAAGTTTGATTCTACTATTGAAGTAGCTATGAATTTGAACTTAGATACTAAAAAGAATGATCAACAACTAAGAGGAGCAGTTGTTTTACCTAATGGAACTGGTAAGACTAAAAGAATTTTAGTTCTTGCTAAAGGAGATCAAGCTAAAGCTGCTAAAGAAGCAGGTGCTGACTTTGTAGGAGACCTTGATATGATTCAAAAAATTGAAAAAGAATCTTGGTTTGACTATGATGTTATTATTGCTACTCCTGAAATGATGCCAATGCTTGGTAAAATTGGTAAATTACTTGGACCTAAAGGTTTAATGCCAAACCCTAAGACAGGTACTGTTACTACTGATACTGCTAAGGCTATTGAAGAAACTAAAAAAGGTAAAGTTAACTACAGAACTGATAGTTTCGGAAATGTACACGGAATCGTTGGTAAAGCAAGTTTTGATGATGCTAAATTAGTAGAGAATCTTAAAGCTTTCGTTGAGGCTATTATGAAAGTTAAGCCTTCAACTGTAAAAGGAGCATACGTTAAGAATGTTAGTATTTCTTCAACTATGGGTCCTGGTGTTAAAATTGATTTAAATTCATTTGACAAATAATAATATTTAATATATAATAAGTTTGTTTGAGAAAATATTATGCCAAAGACAGTAAGGGCAGTAATGCTTGAAAATCTTACCGAGGAATAAGAAATGTTCTTTTTATCCCTCGATGTAGAGGGATTTTATTTTGGTATAGGAAAGGATTGATACTATGGCAAATGCAAAAATATTAGAGCAAAAATCTTTAGTAGTTGATGAGATTAAAGGTAAGTTTGAAAATGCTAAATCAGTAGTTGTATTTGATCCAAGAGGACTTAATGTTGCTGAAGTAACTGAACTTAGAAGAGCTCTTAGAGAGTCTGGTTCTGATTACAAAGTATATAAAAATACTTTAGTAAAAAGAGCTGTTAATAGTTTAGATATTAAGTTAGATGAGTTCTTAGAAGGACCATCTGCGATTAGTTTTTCTAGCGATGAACTTGCTCCTGTTAAGGTTATTAGTGAGTTTGCTAAAAAACATACTAATCTTGAATTAAAAGCTGGTATTGTTGAAGGAAAGGTTGCTGAAGCTTCAGAGCTTGCTAAATATGCTGCTATTCCATCAAGAGAGGGATTACTTACAATGCTTGCTGCAGGACTTATGGGTACTGTTAAAGATTTATCTATCTGTTTAGATTTATATGCTAAACAAAAAGAAGAAAATTAATAAAAATATAGTTATAAGAAAGGAAGGAAATTAAAATGGCTAAATTAACAAAAGAAGAATTTATTAATTCACTAAATGAAATGTCTATTCTTGAAATTAAAGAATTAGTTGACGCAATGAAGGAGGCATATGGTGTTGACCCATCAGCTGTTGCTGTTGCTGGTCCTGCAGTAGCTGCTGTAGAAGAAGGCCCATCAAAAGTTAATGTTGTATTAACTGCTGCTGGAGCTAACAAAATTGCTGTTATTAAATTAGTTAGAGATTTAACTGGTTTAGGATTAAAAGAAGCTAAAGACATTGCTGACAATGGTGGAAATGTTAAAGAAGGCATCGACAAAGAAGAAGCTGAAAAAATTAAAGCTCAATTTGAAGAAGCTGGAGCTACTGTTGAATTAAAGTAATTAATTTGTAGACATTTGAATTAAAGTAATTAATTTGTAGACATTTGAATTATAAGAAATCTATTTATAGGTTTCTTTTTTTTCTGACTTATGATATAATTTAAACATAGAGAGGAGAGAAAAAATGAAAAAACAAAATATTTTAATAATAGGTTTGATATTATTAGCGGTTATCTCATTTGGTATATTTATATTAGTATCTGGAAAGGAAAATACAGGTAGTCTTGAAACGACTAAAGATATTATTAAAATGATTAATATAATAGATAAAGATATTAAAAATGTTTTACCAGAACTTGAAACGATGAAAGTAGATATAAAGAATATTGATGAAGTTACTAGTTATACTGGCTTGAAAACAAATAATGATATTGAATCAATTGTTGTATCAGTACCAATGATGACATCACAAGCTTATTCAGTGGCTGTTGTTAAGGTTAAAGATACTGCCAATGTTGAAAAAATTAAGCAAGAAATGTTAGATAATATTGATATGAGACGTTGGATTTGTGTTTCGGCAGAACAATTATATATTACTAATAGTGGTAATGTAATATTCTCTGTAATGGCTGATAAAGATATTGCTAAGGCAGTATATGATGATTTTAAAAAATATGTAAATAATAATATTGGAAAAGAATTAGAAAAATCGAATGATGAAGAAAATATAGAACTTCCGCCAGAAATGCCAGCAGCAGAATAATGTAGCACCTTTTAAGGTGCCTTTTTAAAAGGAGGATAAAATGTTATTTACTAGTATTAGTTTTTTATATTATTTTTTACCAGCGTTAATAATTATATATTTTATAACACCTAAAAAATATAAAAATATTATTTTATTAATTGCTTCTTTATTGTTTTATTTTTATGGGGAACCTAAGTATGTTTTTTTAATGATATTAGAAATTATTATTGCTTATATAGGAGCTATTTTAATTGATAAATATAAAAATCAAAGTAAAAATATATTAATAATAACTTTATTTATACATGTATTTTTATTAATAATATTTAAATATACTGATTTTATTATACAAACAATTAATGATATATCTAATGCTAATATTAAATTATTAAATATTGCATTACCAATAGGAATATCATTTTATACATTTCAAATTATAAGTTACATTATTGATGTATATAATGGTAAAGTTAAAGTTCAAAGAAATATTATAAAGTTGGCTACTTATGTATCTTTATTTCCACAGTTAGTCGCAGGACCTATTGTTAGATATCAGACAGTAGAAAAAGAACTTGATAATAGAGTACATAGTTTTAATAATTTTGCATATGGAATAAGAAGATTTTCTGTTGGACTTGCTAAAAAAGTATTGATAGCTAATGCTTTGGGAGAACTTTGTAGTAAAGCTTCTGCTACTTCTGAAGAAACAGTAGTTTTCTTTTGGATATTTGGTATAAGTTATATGCTTCAGTTGTATTTTGATTTTTCTGCTTATAGTGATATGGCTATTGGTCTTGGAAGAATATTTGGATTTCATTTTCCTGAAAACTTTAATTACCCATATATATCAAAAAGTATAACTGAATTCTGGCGTAGATGGCATATTTCTCTTAGTACATGGTTTAAGGATTATGTTTATATTCCCCTTGGTGGTAATAGAGTAAGTAGATATAAGCAAATAAGAAATATTTTAATAGTATGGTTATTAACTGGAATATGGCATGGTGCTAATTGGACTTTTTTAATATGGGGATTATTGTTTGGAATTATTCTTATAATAGAAAAAATATTTCTTAATAAATTTATGGAAAAATTACCTTCTTTTATAAGAAGAATATATGTATTATTTATTGTTATGATATTGTTTATTATATTTAGTTCTGATAATATGTCGGTGGCTTTGTCTAATATTAAAGGCTTGTTTGGTATGAATGGAGAAGCTTTTATTAATGATTATACACTTCATTATTTAAAGAGTTATTTACCAGTACTAATTATTGCTTTATTTGGGGCTACTCCTTTTATTAAAATATTAATAGATAAATTAAGAAAAAATAAATATATAAATGGTATAATTAATATTTTAGAACCAATTTTAATAGTTGTAATATTAGTTGTTGTTACTTCTTATTTGATAGATAATTCATATAATCCATTTTTATATTTTAGATTTTAAGGAGGTTATACATGAACGATAAAATTAAAGATATAGTTGTAACTATAATATTTCTTTTTACTATAATTTCTTTATTTTTGATTAATGTTATAAAAAAAGATACTGATATTTCTATAGCAGAGAGAAGAAAACTTGCTACCATGCCAGAATTAACTACTAAAAGTTTATTTGATGGTACTTATTTTAAGAAATTTGATTCTTATGTTACGGATCAATTTGTAGAAAGAGATGCTTTTAGAAAAATTAAAATAGATATAGAATTATCTACTAAAGGTGAATATAATAATTTATATTTGTATGATGATTATATTATTGAAGAAATATTTCCTTTAAATAGCAATTCTATTAATAATTTAACTAGTAAGATTAATTATATAAAAGATACATATTTGAACGATAATAGTAATATTTATTATACTATTATACCTGATAAAAATTATTTTGTTAATAAAGGTAATTTAAAACTTGATTATAATAAATTACAAGATATGATGAAAAGTAATTTAACAAATCTTAATTATATAAATATATTTGATAAATTAACTCTTGATAATTATTATAAGACTGATACTCATTGGAAACAAGAAGATTTATTTGATGTTGCAAATACTATTGCTAATCAAATGAATTTTGATATAACTAATAATAATGTTGTAAATACTGTTACTAATTTTAAAGGTAGTTATGCTGGTAGATTATCAGTAACTAAAGATATTGATACTATAAAAACAATATCTAATCCATCTACTCTTAATAGTAGTGTGTATAATTATGAAACTAAAAAATATACACAAATATATGATTATGATAAAATAAAATCATTAGATAAATATGATATATATTTATCGGGAGCATCTTCTATTATAGATATTGTTAATCCTATTTCAAATAGTAATAGAGAGTTAATTGTTTTTCGTGATTCTTATGGCAGTAGTTTAGTTCCTCTATTAATAGAAGGTTATAAGAAAATTACTGTTATTGATATTAGATATGTTTCTTCAAGAATTTTGAATAATTATATAAAATTTAATGATCAAGATGTTCTTTTTATGTATAGTATATTAACTATAAATAATAGTTTTTCTATTAGATAGGGAATCTATTTAATTAGATTTCTTTTTTCTTTTATTAAAAAGTATGTTATAATAGAAAACAAGTGTAGTTGGAGGTAATAATTATGATTAATAAAATTGGTACTTTTAAGGATTATAATGATGGTACATTAAAAACTGTTTTTGATGTTGGGGATAATAAGATTATAGAAATGTCTTTATTATTTAATAAGAAGGATAAAGATGTAGTTTGTGTTCCTACTCATCATTTTTGTAATTTAGGTTGTAAGATGTGTCATTTAACTAATAAAGGTCTTAATAAAGTAATGACTCCGATTAAAGGGGAAGACTTTATTTATTGTTTAATTAATACATTATCTATTAATGGTAAAAGAAGAACTGATAAGGAGAATTTACTTATTTCTTTTATGGGAGTAGGTGAGCCTCTTCTTAATTTGAAGTTAATTGAAGATGTATATAGAAAAGAAGATTTTATTAAAGAGAAACTTGGTTATAAGAATATTGGATATGCTCTTGCCACGATGATGCCTAATGATAATATTATTAAATTGGGTGAAATGGTTAATAATTTAGATATGCCTCTTAAAGTACATTTTTCTTTACATAATCCTATTGATGTAAAAAGATATGAATTAATTCCTAGTACTAAGGTTTCTGTTCAAGATGCTCTTGCATATTTAGTTAGTTATAGAAATTTATTACAAAAGAATGAAGTATTAATGAATAAGTATGTAAAGCTACATAGTAATAATGATCCTATAGAAATACATTATACTTTAATTAATGGTGTTAATGATGATATGAAAGAACTTGATAGAATGTGTAAATTACTTGACAGATATAATATTACAATAAAGTTTATTAGATTTAATCCTATTAATGAACTAGAGATAAGTAAAAATGAACAATTATGGGTAAAAGAGATTTCTAATAGGGTACCAAATATTAGAATTAAAACTTATAGTCCTCCTGGTAGGGAAGTTGGTAGTTCTTGTGGTGAATTTACTAAGCATTTTTATCATATGGAAATTGAAACCGAAGAACAAAGGGAAGAATTTGAAACTTGGAAAGTTAAACATTTAGTTAAAGAATAAATATAAATATTAGAATATTGCTTTTACTTTTGGTTTGTGTTATTATTTAAGTAGGAGGATATGATATGGAAAAGAAAAATACAGGTTTGATTGTTTTGGTTGTTATACTATGCTTATTAGTAGGAGGACTTGGAGGTTATATTATATGTGATAAAGTTATCAATAAGGATAATGACATCAATAATAATGTTGTGAAAGATATTAGAATTGATACTGAAAAAGATTATGTATATGATGCTGATTATTCTTATGATAATAAGTATACTGAGTTTGTCAGAAAATATGGTAATGATAAAGTTATTAATATAGATCGTTATGGGTTATCTGTTAGTGGTAGAATTGGTAAACAATATTTATCAGATTTAAAGGTTCCATATTTGAATATTAATTCTGATTATGCTAAGGCATCTAATGAAGAAATTAAAAAAATATATATAGAATATGCAAAAAGATTTGATGCTTGTGCAGAAATTGATCAAGATAAGGCTGTTAGTTGTTCACAAATACTTACATATAAGACTTTTAAATATAATAATATCTTGTCTGTCGTTATTATTTCTTCAATTCAAGCTACTTCTAAATGGGTATTAGATTATAATATTTATAATATTGACTTAACTTCTGGTAAGGAAATTAAATATTCTGATATGGTATCGACTCTTGGTTATGATAATGATACTTTATTGGATAAAGAAAAGGAATTACTTAAAAATAAAATGAATGAGTTATGGGGAACTGATTTTGACTTGAATACTTCATGTTTTGCGGAAGATAAGAACTGCTATAACATCGCTAATAAAATGTTGGAAACTTCTATAAATGATGGCAGTATTTTGTATTTTGTAAACGATAATGGTAATTTGAATATATTAGTTGTTCCTTATGCTGATTTTGTACAAGATGGAAATATTAATAGGTATTTAATTGAGGTTACTAAATAGTAGCCTTTTTCTTTTATATAATTTTTCGAGGATGAGACCTGGGCTCAGACTCGCCTTACGAGACTACAGGCTCGGAAGGTAATAAAAAGATATTGTAATTTTAATATAATTCTATTATAATATTGTTGGTGATTGATATGAGTCAATATTTTGATAATGATAAAAATATTAAGAGTGAGAAAAGATTAATTAAGTTTAATTTTAATAATAAAGAATTTTCTATATATAGTGATAATGGAGTGTTTTCTAAAGATAGATTTGATTATGGTACAAGAGTTTTACTTAGTAGTATTGATATAGATAGTTTATCTGGTAATGTACTTGATCTCGGATGTGGACTTGGAGTAGTAGGTATTATACTTGGTACTCTTAATAGGAATATTAATATAGATATGATTGATGTAAATGAGAGAGCTATTTCTCTTACTAAAGATAATCTTATACTTAATAATGTTAAGGCTGATGTATTTGTTAGTGATGTTTATGATAATGTTAATAAGGAGTATAATTATATTATTACTAATCCTCCTATTAGAGCGGGAAAGGATGTTATAAGAAAATTTTTATTTGATGGATATGATTATTTAGAAGACGATGGAGTAATATATTTTGTTATGAGGAAAGATCATGGTGTTAAATCAATGATTAAAGAATTAGAAAATAAATATATGGTTAATGTTATTGATAAAGATAAGGGTTTTTATGTTGTAGAGTTAAAAAAGTGTCGATAATGATGCTTTTTTATGTTTTTGGTAAAAAAAAGCGAAAAAAATGAAAAAGTGATGTCAAAGTTATTGACATACTCGTAAAATGCTGATAAACTTATAAATTGGTAACACATCTTTTAATGTGACTGAAATTTAAAAAAATTCTAGGTATTGGGGTGAAAAATTAATGGCTTATAAGTTAAAACAAAGCGGTGATTATAGAAAAAGAAGAAACTTTTCTATGATCAAAAATTCACTAGCAATTAGTGATTTATTAGAGGTGCAAACTGAAAGTTATAAATGGTTTGCAACAGAAGGGATAAAAGAGGTTTTTGAAACATTTTCACCAATTGAAAGTTTTTCTGGTAGTTTATCTTTAGAATTTGGTGAGTATGAATTTGGTACTCCTAGATACTCTATTAAAGAGTGCAAGGACAGACAAATTACTTATGCTGCTCCTTTAAAGGTACAGACTAGACTATTCAATAATGAAACTGGGGAAGTTAAAGAGCAAGAGATATTCTTAGGTGATATGCCACTTATGACTGATGCTGGTACATTTATCATAAATGGTGCTGAAAGAGTTGTTGTATCACAACTTGTTAGATCTCCTAGTGTATATTATTCTAAGGAAATTGATAAAAATGGTAAACCTGTTTTTGCATCTAAAGTTATTCCATCTAGAGGTACTTGGCTTGAATATGAAACTGATGCTAAAGATGTTATCTATATTAGAATAGATAGAAATAGAAAAGTACCAATGACTACTCTTTTAAGAGCAGTAGGTTTATCTAGTGATGAGGATATTCTTTCTTTATTTGATAATGATGTATATTTAAAAAATACCATAGAGAAAGATTCTACTCATAATACTGATGAGGCTCTTATTGAAATATATGAGAAATTAAGACCAGGAGAGCCTACTACTTTAGACAGTTCAAAGAACCAATTGATTACTAGATTCTTTGATGATTTTCATTATGATTTAGCTAAAGTAGGTAGATATAAGTTTAATAAAAAATTAAATGTTAAAGATAGATTACTTGGTAATAGACTTGCTGAAGATATTATTATCGATGGTGAAGTTAAGATTGAAAAAGGAACTCTTATTAATAAAGAGGTATATGAAGAATTATGTACTTATTTAGATAATGGTTATGGCGTTACTGAGGCAAAAGTTAATGAGGATTTAACTATTAATTCAAGTATAGATGAACATAACAAGATTCAAGTTATTCATTTATATTCTAATGTAGATGATAAGAAAATTGTTAAAGTTATTGGTAATGATCCATCTGCTAATATTATGAATCTTACAATGTCTGATTTTTATGCTTCTGTTAGTTATTATCTAAACTTAAATGAAGGTATTGGTAAAGATGATGAAATTGACCATTTAGGTAATAGAAGAGTTAAACAAGTAGGTGAATTATTACAAAATCAATTTAAGATTGGTTTTAGTAGAATGGAAAGAGTTATTAGAGAGAGAATGACTACTCAAGATATTGAAACTGTTACTCCTAAAACACTTATTAATATTAGACCAGTTACTGCGGTTATTAAAGAATTCTTTGGTAGTAGTCAGCTATCACAATTTATGGATCAAACTAATCCAATTGCTGAACTTACTCATAAGAGAAGATTATCAGCATTAGGACCTGGTGGATTATCTAGAGATAGAGCAGGTATTGAAGTAAGAGACGTAAACTCTTCTCACTATGGTAGAATTTGTCCTATCGAGTCTCCTGAAGGAGCAAACATTGGACTTATTACTTCACTTGCTAGTTATGCTAAAATTAATGAATATGGATTTATCCAAACTCCATATAGAAAAGTGGTAGATGGACATCTTACAGATGAAGTTGTTTATTTGACTGCTGACGAAGAAGAAGATTTTTATATTTCTCAAGCTACTGTTAATGTTGATGATGATAATAAGATTACTGATAATATAGTAGCAGGCAGATATAGAGGAGAGAATGTTCTTGTTAGTCCTGATAAGGTTGATTATATTGACGTTTCTCCACAACAAGTTGTTTCTGTTACAACTAGTTTAATTCCTTTCCTTGAACATGATGATGCCACTCGTGCTTTAATGGGTGCAAACATGCAAAGACAGGCATTACCACTTCTTAAGACAGAGGCTCCATTTGTTGGAACTGGTGCTGAATATATTGCTGCTAGAGATAGTGGCTCTGTAGTAGTTGCTAAGGCTGATGGTATTGTTAGTTATGCTGATGCTAAAAAAATTGTTGTTAAGAATGCTAAAGGTGAAGATATTTATCACTTAGCTACTTTTGAAAGATCTAACCAAGGTGAAACATTTAATCATGTTCCAATAGTTAGAGAAGGAGACAAGGTTAAGAGAGGACAAATAATAGCAGATGGTCCAAGTACTGATAAAGGTGAACTTGCTCTTGGTAAGAATGTAGTTGTTGCCTTTACAACATTTAATGGTTATAACTATGAAGATGCTGTTATTATGAATGAAAGACTTGTTAAGGATGATGTTTATACTTCTTTACATATTGAAGATTATGAAGTTCAATGTAGGGATACTAAACTTGGCCCTGAGGAAATTACAAGAGATATTCCTAGTGTTGGAGAAGAAGCTAGAAAGAATCTTGATGAAAATGGTATTATTAAGATTGGTACTGAGGTTCATGAAGGTGATATTCTAGTTGGTAAAGTTACTCCTAAAGGAATGGCTGATTTAACTAGTGAAGAGAAATTACTTCATGCTATCTTTGGAGAGAAGACAAGAGAAGTTAGAAATTCATCACTTACTGTTCCACATGGTGGTGATGGTGTTGTTCATGATGTTAAAGTTTATACTAAAGAAGACAATGAAGACTTACCTAGTGGTGTAAGTATGGTTGTTAGGGTATATATTATTCAAAAGAGAAAGATTCAAGTTGGAGATAAAATGAGTGGTCGTCACGGAAATAAGGGTGTTATTTCACTTATACTTCCTAGTGAGGATATGCCATTCTTACCTGATGGTACTCCTGTTGATATTATGCTTAATCCACAAGGTGTCCCATCACGTATGAATATTGGCCAGATTCTTGAGTTACATTTAGGTATGGCTGGTAAAAAACTTGGTGTTCATTTTGCTACTCCAGTACTTGATGGTGCTAAGAGAGAAGATATAGCTGCCGCTATGAAAGAAGCAGGTATGGATGAAGATGGTAAGACTATTCTATATGATGGTAGAACTGGTGATCCATTTGATAGTAGAATATCTGTTGGTGTTATGTATATGATTAAACTACATCACATGGTTGATGATAAGTTACATGCTAGGGCAACTGGTCCATATTCTCTTGTTACACAGCAACCACTTGGTGGTAAAGCACAACTTGGTGGACAGAGATTTGGTGAAATGGAAGTTTGGGCACTTGAAGCTTATGGAGCTTCTCATGTACTTCAAGAAATTCTTACTTATAAATCTGACGATGTTGTAGGTAGAGTTAAAGTATATGAAGCTTTAGTTAAAGGACAACCACTACCTAAACCTGGTATTCCTGAAGCATTTAGAGTTCTTATTAAAGAATTTCAGGCATTGGGACTTGATATTTCAGTTATTAATAATAATGATGATGAAGTATCATTTAGTGAACTTGAAAGAAAAGCTGATTTGGAAGATAATCCTATAGCAGAAGAAGTTCAAAATGAAAGGTCATTTGATGATCTTGATGATGATAATGAAATCGATAATGATGATTTTGATGAAGAAAATATTGATGATATAGATAATGATATTGAAGATTCAATTGAGGAAGGAGATGATTTCTAATGTTAGAAGCTAATGATTTTAAGGCTCTTAAGATTGGAATTGCCTCACCTGAGAAGATTAGGTCTTGGTCGTATGGTGAAGTATTAAAACCAGAGACTATTAATTACAGAACTTTAAAACCTGAAAGGGATGGATTATTCTGTGAAAAGATATTTGGACCTACTAGAGATTATGAATGTTCTTGTGGCAAGTATAAAAGACTTAGATATAAGAATATTGTCTGTGATAGATGTGGAGTAGAGGTTACTAAATCTTCTGTTAGAAGAGAAAGAATGGGACATATTGAACTTGCTACTCCAGTAAGTCACATTTGGTATGTTAAGGGTGTTCCTTCATACATTGGACTTACTCTTGATATGTCTCCAAGAGACTTAGAGGAAGTTATATATTTCGTTTCTTATGTTGTACTTGATCCAGGAGCTACTACTTTAATTAAGAAGCAAACTTTATCTGATAAAGAGTATAGAGCATATTATGAAAAATATGGTAATACTTTTAGAGTTGGTATGGGTGCTGAAGCTATTAAAGAGTTACTTTCTGAAGTTGATGTTAACAAAGAATTAGAAGAAATTCAAAAAGAATTAGATGGTGCTACTGGTCAGAAGAGAACTAGACTTGTTAAGAGACTTGATGTTATTAATTCATTTGTTCAATCTGGTAATAAACCTGAATGGATGATTATTGAGGCTCTTCCTGTTATTCCTCCTGAACTTAGACCGATGATTCAACTAGATGGTGGTAGATTTGCTACTAGTGATTTAAATGATTTATATAGAAGAGTTATTAATAGAAATAATAGATTAAAGAAACTTATTGAACTAGGTGCACCTTCAATTATTATTCAAAATGAAAAGAGAATGCTTCAAGAAGCTGTTGACTCATTATTTGATAATGGTAGAAGAGGTAGAAGTGTTACTGGAGCAGGTAATAGAGCTCTTAAGAGTTTAAGTTCTATGCTTAAGAGTAAACAGGGTAGATTTAGACAAAACTTACTTGGTAAGAGAGTTGACTACTCTGGTAGAAGTGTTATTGTTGTAGGACCAGATTTAAAGATGTATCAATGTGGTATTCCTAAAGAAATGGCTCTTGAGCTTTTCAAACCACATGTTATTCATGGTTTAACTGAAAGAGGTCTTGCTAATAATATTAAGTCTGCTAAAAAGATGATTGATAATCAAGATCCTAAAGTATGGGATATTGTTGAAGATGTTATTAAAGAACATCCTGTAATGCTTAACAGAGCTCCTACTTTACATAGACTTGGTATTCAAGCATTTGAACCTAAGTTAATTAGTGGTAAGGCAATTAGACTTCATCCACTTGTTTGTACAGCATTTAATGCTGACTTTGATGGAGATCAGATGGCTGTTCACGTACCTTTAAGTGAAGAAGCTAAAACTGAAGCTAGAATTCTTATGCTTGGTTCTAATAATATTCTTTCTCCTAAAAATGGTGATCCTATTGTTACTCCTTCACAGGATATGATTCTTGGTAACTATTATATTACTATGGAAAAAGCTGGTGTAGAAGGAGAAGGCAGAGCGTTTAAGAATACTAATGAAGCTTTAATGGCTTATCAAAGAAGAGAGATTACTCTTCAAACAAGAATTGTTGTTCCTGTTAATTCATTTAAACATAAGGTATTCTTGGATGAAGATAAGAATAAGTATTTAGTTACTACTCCTGGTAAGATTATCTTTAATGAGATTTTACCTGATTCATTCCCTTACTTATGTGAGGCTACTAGTGAAAATATTGAAGGTATTACTCCTAGTAAATACTTTATTGATTATGGTGAAGATGTTAAGGCTAGAATTAGTGAAATGCCTTTATCTACTCCATTTAATAAGGGCGCACTTGAGAAAATTATTGCTCAAATGTTTAAGAGATATAAGACTACTGAAACTAGTATATTCCTAGATAAACTTAAGGATTTAGGATTTAAGTATTCTACTTTCTCTGGTATTACGATAGCGGTATCTGATGTTGTTACTAGTAAGAATAAGGATGCTATTATTGAGAAATCTAATGAAGAGATTAAGAAAGTTAATAAGCAATTCCAAAGAGGACTTATTACTGATAGAGAAAGATTAGAACTTGTTATTGATATTTGGACTAAAGCTAAAGAAGAAATTCAAGATGAATTGCAAGGATATGCTAAGAGTTATGTTGACAATCCAATATTTATAATGATGAACTCTAAAGCTAGAGGATCTATCTCTAACTTCGTACAGCTTGCTGGTATGAGAGGATTAATGGCTAAACCTAATGGTGAAACTATTGAGATTCCAATTTTATCTTCATTTAGTGATGGTTTATCAGTATCTGAATTCTTCCTATCTACACATAGTGCTAGAAAGGGTAGTGCTGATACAGCATTAAAGACTGCTGATTCTGGTTATATGACAAGAAGACTTGTTGATGTAGCACAAGATATTATTGTTAAAGAAGAAGATTGTGGTACTATTCAAGGTGTTGTTGTTAGTGCATTTATGGATGATAAAGATGGTATTATTGAGCCATTATATGATAGAATTGTTGGTAGATATACTAATAAGAAAGTTATTAATCCTGAAACTAAAGAAGTTATTATTGATAAAAATGAATTTATTACTGAGGCTATAGCAGATAAGATTATTAAGGCTGGTATAACTGAAGTTGAAATTAGAACTGTTTTAACTTGTAAGACTGATCATGGTGTATGTCAACATTGTTATGGTAGAAATCTTGCTACTGGTAATTTAGTTGAAATTGGTGAGGCTGTTGGTATTATGGGTGCTCAATCTATTGGTGAACCTGGTACTCAGCTTACCATGAGAACATTCCATACTGGTGGTGTTGCTGGTGCGGATATTACGCAAGGTCTTCCTAGAGTTGAAGAATTATTTGAAGCTCGTAATCCTAAAGGTAAAGCTACTATTAGTGAGATATCTGGTACTGTATCTAAGATTGAAGATGCTGGTGGTAAGTTTAAGGTATATGTTAAGAATGATACTGAGACTAGAGAACATGTTACTTTATATGGTGCTAAACTTAGAGTAGAAAAAGGTGATAAGATAGAGGCTGGAGATAGAATTACTGAAGGTAGTGTTTCTCCTAAAGAGTTACTTGCAGTAACTGATCCTAACACTGTTCAACAATATATTCTAAAAGAAGTACAAAAGGTATATAGATCTCAAGGTGTTGATATTAGTGATAAACACGTTGAAATTATAGCTAAGAGAATGATTTCTAAAGTTAGAATTATGGATGCTGGAGATACTTTATTAGTTCCTAGTACTACTGTTTCTTTACAAGAATTTACTAAGGGTAATAAAGATGTTATTATTCAAGGTAAGAAACCTGCTATTGGACAACCAATACTTCTTGGTATTACTAAGGCAGCACTTGAGACTGATTCATTCTTATCAGCAGCTTCATTCCAAGAGACTACTAGAATCTTAACTGAGGCTTCTGTTAAGGGTAAAGTTGATAAACTTCAAGGATTAAAAGAGAATGTTATTATTGGTAAGTTAATCCCTGCTGGTACTGGTGCTAAAGAGTATATGGATGTTGGTTATTCTTTAGAGAAGGAATTCTTTGATGAGGATGCTTCTGAAGTGCTAGAAGAAGAGTTTTTAGATTAATTATATTAAAGTCATAACCTTTGGTTATGGCTTTTTTTTGAAGATACTAAAATCTGCAAATATTTGTGTATATGATTATTTTAATATAGTATTGGTAATTTACTATTAACGAAATGATTATCGTCGTTATTCGGCATATTTAAGGTTATAATATTAATTTTTGAGTTACATTATAAATATATATTAGTTTATTTTGTATTTTTGATTGTAAATAATTAATTTAATATTTGATTTTATTTAAAATATAATAGTAATGTTACTACTATTTAAATGTAGTATTTGACACATTTAGGAACTGCATTTAACTTTACAATTAAAAAAAGTGAAAAAAATTCAAAAAAATTCAAAAAAGACTTTACAAGTTGGTAATTAAGTGGTAAGATATTATCTGTCGATGCGAAAGAGTGTCGAAGTTGTATCTTTGAAAGAAAATTGGAAACATTTTAATAGTCA